>Ga0209062_1000021_pt1 | contig 718977 bp, 625 predicted proteins | sample Coa_R2_2_FD_187158 | JGI IMG/M metagenome (GOLD analysis project Ga0209062, IMG submission 187158) | Surface soil microbial communities from Centralia Pennsylvania, which are recovering from an underground coalmine fire - Coalmine... | ecosystem: Environmental > Terrestrial > Soil >... | reverse complement strand
TTAGGAAGAGACTCTGCCAGCATAAGTAGCGAGAAACCAGGTGAGAACCCTGGTCGCCGTAAGTCTAAGGTTTCCTGAGAAAGGTTAATCCGCTCAGGGTTAGTCGGAGCCTAAGGTGAGGCCGAAAGGCGTAGCCGATGGACACACGGTTAACATTCCGTGACTACGGAAGTCCGATCAAGACCGATGCGGGGACGCAGCGTGTAAATCCTCCGGCGCAATGGTTTCAAAGGAGGGTGAAGCGAGGCTGGGAAGGGGAAATCCGCCCGGCCGTCTGCCAGGAAAAGCCGCTAAGGAGGGCTTTCGTATCCGTACCACAAACCGACACAGGTGGACGAGATGAGTATTCTCAGGCGCTCGGGTGATGGATTCTTCAGGAACTAGGCAAATTAGCTCCGTAACTTCGGGAAAAGGAGTACCCTACGCAAGTAGGGTCGCAGCGAATCGCGTCAGGCGACTGTTTAACAAAAACACAGGTCTCTGCAAAGTCGAAAACGACGTATAGGGGCTGACGCCTGCCCGGTGCTGGAAGGTTAAAGGGAGGGGTCAGGCGCAAGCCGAAGCTCTGAACTGAAGCCCCAGTGAACGGCGGCCGTAACTATAACGGTCCTAAGGTAGCGAAATTCCTTGTCGGGTAAGTTCCGACCTGCACGAATGGCGTAACGATCTGACGACTGTCTTAAGAATCTGCCCGGCGAATTTGTGGTTCCGGTGAAGACGCCGGATGCCCGCCACAAGACGGAAAGACCCCGTGCACCTTTACTATACCCTATCAATGAATTATGGGATGTTCTGCGCAGGATAGGTGGGAGGCTTTGAACTCGGACTCTTGGGTTCGAGGGAGCCAACGGTGAGATACCACCCTGAACATTCTGTGATTCTAACTTACTCCCGTAATCCGGGAGAAGGACATTGGTAGGCGGGTAGTTTGACTGGGGCGGTCGCCTCCTAAACTGTAACGGAGGCGCTCGAAGCTTGGTTCAGGAGGTTTGGAAATCCTCCTTCGAGTGCAATGGCATAAACCAGGTTAACTGCGAGACCAACAAGTCAAGCAGGTGCGAAAGCAGGACATAGTGATCCGGTGGTTCTGTATGGAAGGGCCATCGCTCAACGGATAAAAGGTACGCCGGGGATAACAGGCTGATCGGAGTCAAGAGTTCACATCGACGCTCCGGTTTGGCACCTCGATGTCGGTTCATCGCATCCTGGGGGTGTAGAAGCTCCCAAGGGTTAGGCTGTTCGCCTATTAAAGCGGTACGTGAACTGGGTTCAGAACGTCGCGAGACAGTTCGGTCCCTATCTGTGGTGGGCGCAGGAAATTTGAGGGGGGTTGGCCGTAGTACGAGAGGACCCGGCTGAACAGACCTCTTGTGATCCAGTTGTCACGCCAGTGGCACAGCTGGGTAGCGAAGTCTGGTCAGGATAAACGCTGAATGCATATAAGCGTGAAACCTTCCCCGAGATGAGATTTCCCAACCGAAAGGTAAGAAGGGCCGTGGAAGACGACCACGTCGATAGGACGGATGTGTAAGCGTAGTAATACGTTGAGCTGACCGTTACTAATAGCCCGTTCGGCTTGACCATAAAATTTTACTGTGGATACAGGGTAGTAAGTGCTACCGAGTGTGGTTGTCCCGTCAATATTCTAGAAATTCAACCGTTGATGAACGCGCATCAGCGCGGATTTAGCGGAATCACTTTTGGGTGATTGTAGCGAGGGGGTTCCACCCGTTCCCATCCCGAACACGGAAGTTAAGCCCCTCAGCCCCGATGGTACTGCATGCGCAAGTGTGTGGGAGAGTAGGACGTTGCCCAATTAAAAAAAAGCCCCGGTCAAAAGCCGGGGCTTTTTGTTGGGCGAGTGGTTGTAGCAAAGAAACCCTTCTCATGCCGCCCTTCCGCTCCTTGATCCAGACCCGTACCGAATGTTTTATGATCGCGTGGGCGAGTTAAGGGTGCAGGTCAACCGAACTGAAGATAATTATTTAGTCCGATGATACTGCTTTGCACTGTGCGGGATTGCCGGCGGCCCCTGGATCGAGACGACGGCCGGTTGGTGTGCTCACGCGGGCATTCGTTTGATATTGCTCGCGAGGGTTATGTCAATTTGCTTCAGCCGCAGGACCGGAGATCGAAGGCGCCTGGCGATAGCGCGGATGCGGTCGCGGCGCGGCGGCGATTGCACGATCTCGGGGTGACCAAGCCGCTGCTTTGCGCGATCGAGGAGATGATTGGGGCGTCATCAAGCGACATCGTGCTCGATGCGGGGTGTGGCGAGGGATTCTATCTTGGGAATCTGGCTCGGAAGATCGGGCTCGCGGGGCACGGCGTCGATATTTCTACTTCTGCGATTCAAGCGGCGGCGCGGCGCTACGGCGAGTGCGAGTGGGTGGTGGCGAATGCGGATCGGTTCCTGCCGTATGCGGACCGAGCGTTTTCGATTGTGCTCTCGATCACGTCGCGGATGAGTGCGGGGGAATTCCGGCGGGTGTTGAGGGATGGGGGGCGGCTTTTGGTGGCCTTGCCGGCGCCGGCTGATTTAATCGAGTTGCGTGGAGTGGGGCGGGATCGAGTGCCCCGGACGATTGAGACGTTTGCGGAGGGATTTCGGTTGGTGGATCGGCGGCAGGTGACAACCGTGGCGGAACTCGATGCGCCGGCGTTGCGGGATGTGTTGGTTTCGATTTATCGGCCGATGGGAGCGGAGAGAGCCGGCGCGGGTCGGGTGACGTTTGGGCTTGATTTGCTGTTGTTCGGAGTTTAAGGGCGGTTAGGATACAGGGCGAGGGAACGCGCTCCATTACTGTCGCGCCTGAAAGTGATGTTGGCGAGAGGCGGACTGTAAGTCGGGCCGCGGGCTGCAAACTGCCCCGGTTTGATCCTGTGCGTGATTCGGAGGAAGTTCGGATTCCGCGGGAATTTTTGGAACGGGCGGGGTTGGATCGCGAGGTTCAGGTGCTGGTTCGCGGCGATCGGATTGAGATTGCGTGGCGAGGATCGCGCCGGGGAATTTGTTTGGACAAAAAAATTAGACTAAACTACGTTGATTTGGGCCGTGGGAAGTCCGGAGCGGCCTTCGGCTGCGGCGCGCAAGGCTTTGACTGCGGGTCCGCTGATGCTGAGCGTGGTGAGTTATTGGGAGATTGTGATCAAGGCTCGGAGGGGTAGGCTGAAGATTTCGGATCCGGTGAGTTGGTGGGCTCGGGCGACGGAGCAGTTGGGCGGAGAAATTCTTTCGGTGCGCGCTCCACACGTTTCGGCGCTCGCGGGGTTGCCGGAGATTCATGGAGATCTGTTTGAGAGGCATGGCTGAGTTCATGATCGGGGTAACGGGCGGGCGCGGGAATAAAAAGGGACGATAAATCATTGGGGGCGGGCTCCTTACAGCGACGAGAAGCAGTGTAACCGGCGGAGCGAGCAAACGGCGGTCGAAATAAAGCAATTCTGATTCGAAAACGGCATCCAATGCGCGGGCGAGCGAGTCGCGAGTTTGTTCTAAGCGTGAGGAGACCTATGAAGAATCGATTTGGAATCTTAATGCTCTGCATGGCAGTAGCTTTACCTGCGTTTTCGCAAAAAAAGGAAGACGAGCGGCTGACGAATTCAGGGGAAGTCCTGAAGCAGCTATCGAACGAAGGACTTTCTCAGGCGATCCTTGCCAAGTCGCTGTGTGTCACGGTTTTCCCGGGGGTCAAGAAATTGGCCATAGGGATCGGCGGCAGTTATGGCCGAGGCGCGATGGTGTGCCGCAAGGGCGAGACGATGGCGGGAGCCTGGTCGGCGCCGGTCATGTATTCCCTCGATCAGGGAAGCCTCGGGGTGCAGCTTGGGGGCTCGGAGACAGATTTCGTCTTCACGGTCATGACGAAACAGGGCGTGGACCAGATGCTGAACGGAAAGATGAAGCTTGGGAGCGGCGCTCAGGTGGCCGCGGGACCGGTGGGGGCGCAGGCGGCGGCATTCAGTTCGGAAGCAGACATCCTGACCTATTCGCGTTCGAAGGGAGCCTTCGCGGGTGTTTCGCTGGCGGGGGCGACAGTGGAGCCGGACAAGGACGCCAACAAGAATTTGTACGGCAAGGAGATGGTCCCGACGGACATCATTAATACGGCTACGGTACCGGCGTCCGCAAAACCGATGGTGGATTGGCTGAATCAGACCGCGCCAGGAAAGCCTCGCGGGTGATCGGGTAGGGATTTAGCGATCACCGCGATCGACATCGGGGCGCGACGCCATTACCCTTTGGCTTATTTCCCAGGACTACCATCGGGCGAGTGCTAGATCTACTACTGTAGATAGTTGATTTTATTGACTTATTTTCCAATTTTCAGTTGAGGTCGGCCTATCGTTGCGACATAATAAATAGGAGTAATTCTCTCAACTTTCCGTCGGAGGAAACATAGTGTTTACGAAACTAACGAACGGTCTTTTGTTCGGGTGCATGGTGCTCGGAGCGATCTCCGCGCAGGCGGGTACGATTGAAATTACGCCGAACTTCGGCAGCGGATCGGGCGTGACCGGGTTCGTGTGGCCGGGGACGTCGGCCCCTAGCGGCTCCACCACGGGCGTGGTGTTAGGTTCTCCATTCCAACTCGACCTGGGCGCGATCTTGATTACTGGTAGCGCATCGCTCGAGTGCGCGGTTGGAACAACTGCGGGCACTTGCGGAAGCGGTTCGCCTTCGAGCACAACCGCGGTCGGACTGGGAGTCGGCAATGGCCGCGTCGATTTTGGCGAGACGATCACGCTCACGGTGCAACCGGGATTCAACGTCACGAGCGTGCTCCTGAAGAGCTTCTCATTGGACGGGTTCACTTCCGACGGCGCTGCGGGCGGAGGTGCTGAAGTAGCAACTTTCGTGCGCGATGGCGGATCGACGGAGACCTTCACCGCGACGGGAGCTTCGACGGCAACGCCGAAGACGGATTCTCCCAACGAGAGCTTCACGAATACGCTGTCCTTCGGCGTTCAGAGCGGCGGCAACTATTCGCTGTACGCGCTCGACCTGGTGATCACCACGGCGAATACTCCGGAGCCGGCGACGTTCGGCCTGGCCGGTCTTGCTCTGGTCGGCTTAGGCCTGGTGCGCGGCAAGATCCGCAAGTAAATTCTTAAAGAATCGTTCGAAACGGGAGGCCCCGGCCAGTCGCCGGGGCTTTTTCTTTTATAGGTAGGATCGTTGCGACGGAGCAATATCGCCCGGAACCCATGGATTCGATCTCCTTCCGGACTCCTAATCGTTCCAATAAAGGCTATCGGCAGCCCCTTTGCCCAGGGTCTGCGAAACGATCTCGCGTACTTCGAGCCGCGCGTTCTTGATCGGCTCATCGAACCCGGAGACTCGCAATTCTGCCTGATAACTCTTTTCGAACCGAGCGAGATCTTCCACGTCGCCATCCGTCATGAGCGCGAATAACGACAACCCGGAGATCAATTCGGTCATCAGCATCGGCAGCAGGTCCGGAGATTGCAGCAATCGATACATCTCGCCATTTCTCATCGCGTACATGTTGAGAACCGCACAGTCCTGAAAGAATTCGACGAGCGGTTTTAAGCCGAAGGGTTTGCTCGGCGCGATGATTGCCAGCGGATCGTCCTTCCGATATTGCAGAGCGAAGCGAATCGCAGACTCGGCGTATTGAACGTAGGGAGCCACTGTCGCTTCGGGCTTGATTCCCGCAAGGATCGCGTCCGCGGTCAAAGCAGTCTCGCTGTGGATCGGATGTTCGAGAAGCGCCTTGGCAACGTCGAAGGGGGCCGGCATTCCGGCGTTGCGCGAGATTCCGGTGGAGATCATGGCGGCGCGGTCTTCTGGTTTCCACGGCCAGAATTCGTCTTGAAGCGCTCGGACAGCGCGCAGCAGACGCCAGGAGGGGTGGACGTCTTCAACCATTGCTTCGCCATTGAATGCGGTTACTGCTCCGGGATCGGCGGGACCGTTGAAGGCCTGATCGAGCGCGACCAGAGCAAGACGCGGATCGCCGAGTTCGGCGATGAGCCATTCGTATGCGGGTTTGTACAGGCCGACGATGTATTTCTTGCGCCAATCGCCAATCTCGGCAGGGCTCGCGCCGAGCTGAAGCAGCAGCATGTGCTCATGAAACCGGGCGTCGGCTTCGAGCAGCTCCGTCATGGTGAAGGCAGGCTCGGGGAGCTGTGAAGCGCGGTTCAAATCGCGCGCGCTCCAGCGGAATTTTTGATGAATTGGAACCTCGGACCGTGCGGCGAGGATCGGCACGACGGAATTCCCCAGCTCGACGAATTCGCGCATGGAGACAAGCGTGGTGGCCATGAAGGCGTCGCGGAATCGCGTCAGCCTGTCGAGCTCGATCGATTTTATTTGCATGTGCAGCGGGGATCGCATCCGGAACTGAGCCTCGGTCAATCCCTGGGCGTATGCCACCGCGGGATCGTAGGGAGGATCGGCGGCGATTCGCGCTTTGCCTTCGGTCTCGTACCACTTCTGGAACGGCGCGCGAATGGTCGAACCGGCACTGGACTTGTTGATGCGGCGCACCATGAAGGCGGCGGTGCTGAGGATCTCGGTGTTGAGTCTCCATAGAAAGACTCCGGTGCCGGTGGAGACCAGGGTGCGGTAATGCGAAAGCTCGTGCTGCCAGGTGATAAAAGGCAGGGCGCTGGCCATTTCAAATTTGGGCTTGGGATTCTTCAAGACCATCGCGCCGACTTCGTTTCCTTGCGTGTAGCGGCCGATCGCGTTGACCAAATCACCGTGGATAAAGCTGAATTCGTTGACGCAGCAGTGCGAGAGATAGCGGGCGAGGCGGCGCGAGAATAGCTCGCCGCGCGCGAAGGGTCGAGGGTCTGCCATGGGATTAAAAAGGAACGGAATCGAGCTTTTCCGCCGCGTCCAGGTTGATCCCGCCGGTGGCGCGGTCCTGCACGAGTCTTATAATCTCGCCGTTATGCTCGAGGATCATTTCGGTTTGGGCGGCGCCGAGCCTGCGCGTGCTCATCCGGATCGGGCCGTGGGACGAGTCGTAGGTCCGGCGCACGATATCCAGTATTCCGTCGCGCTCGAAGCGCCGGAAGACGGGACGCTCGGTGAGTTCGCAGAGCATCTTGAGAAATTCGAGGTTGTCTTCGGGCGGAGCGCCCGCCGAACTCGTGTCCCACTCGTATAGCGTGTCGCCGCCGATGTCGGTCATCAGCAGGATACTCGCGCCGGGGCCCGACAGGTCGCAGACCAGCGACTGACCTTGGTGGGCGATGAGATAGCCGTCCGGCGCTTCGGGGATTGCGGTGACGACTCCCTTCAGCGAAAGACCGGTGACCTCGCCGGCGCTGCTGCGAACATCGGCGGGCGTGCGCGGCTTAGTCGCCGGCATCGATGGTAATGACGGCCGGCTTCGGCCGCGGTTTGGAGAGATATGCGCCGAGCGGGGCAGCCAGCGCTTTCAATGCCTCCGGAGGCTGGCCCGGCGGGATCTCCATTTCGAGGTCTCCGGCCTTGATCTTCACCGGCTGATTGCGGCCCTTCTGACGTTCGACAAGAAGGTTGAAAATTCCCGTGACGGCGGCTGTCACCGCGCCGGCGCTGGCGAGCTTGATCAAGAGATCCAAAGCAGCGAGTTCGGCCGATTCAAACGACGCTCCTCCTGCCGTCTGCGGCCGTGGCCCGACGGCGACCACATCGGGCAAATTGGCGATTTTTGTCGAATCAATGACATTTTCATCATCACTCTGAATCACGAATTCGAGCATATGAGAGATGCTATCACGTGATGTAGCCGTAACAACAATAGACTCTTGTGCGGTGTGCAAAACTCAAAGTATGGGGCTTTCCCAATCCTTTTTCGGCGAGCGCTTCGGCGTTACCGAGCACGATCTTCAGAGCTATCTCAATGAGGCGATGTCGGCGGGCGGCGAGTACGCCGACCTTTATTTCGAATATCTTTCCACTTCGGCGATTTCGATTGATGAGGGTATCGTCAAGAGCGCAACCGAAGGGGTCACGCTCGGAGTCGGCGTTCGTGTGCTCTCAGGCGAGCGCACCGGCTACGCGTACAGCGACGACTTGAGTCCGGAGAAGATCCGGAAGGCTGCCCGGACGGCCGCATGTATCGCGCGCGGACCTGCGTCGATTGTGAAAACCGGGTTCGACGAGGCGCAACGTCACAATCTTTATCCGATGCTGCGGGCGCCGCACGAGGTGGGGCTGGCCGAGCGAGTGGATCTGGTGAAACGTGCGGATCGGGCGGCGCGGGCCTACGATTCGCGCGTGTTTCAGGTCCAGGCGACGTACGCGGACAGCGTCCGCAATGTGCTGGTCGCGACGAGCGAAGGACGGCTCAGTTACGACCGCCAGCCGATGGCGCGAATCAGCGTCACCGTTCTTGCAAGGGACGCTTCCGGTGTTCCACAAACCGGACATTCGGGCGGGGGAGGCCGGGTCGCGCTCGATTTTTTCCTGCATGAAAAGACGCCGGAGCATTTCGCGAACGAAGCGGCCCGTCAGGCGATTGTGCAGTTGGGCGCCGTGGAAGCTCCCGCCGGAGAGATGACTGTTGTTCTCGGGCCGGGCTGGCCGGGGATTCTGCTGCACGAAGCTGTCGGGCATGGGCTGGAGGCGGATTTCAATCGTAAAGGCGTTTCCGCATTCAGTGGACGGATCGGACAGGCGGTGGCGAGCCCACTGTGCACGATTATCGACGACGGGACGATCGGCTCGCGGCGCGGATCGCTGAATGTGGACGATGAAGGCAACGCGACAAAACAGAATGTTCTGATTGAAAATGGCGTCTTGCGCGGATATCTGCAAGACAAATTATCCAGCCGGCTGATGGGCGCCGAATCGACCGGAAGCGGGCGGCGTGAGAGTTATCAGCACATTCCGATGCCTCGCATGACCAATACGTATATGCTGGCCGGCGAAAGCGATCCTGAGGAGATTATCCGTTCGGTGCCGAAGGGCATCTATTGCACGACTTTCGGCGGCGGGCAGGTGGATATCACGTCCGGCAACTTTGTTTTCGCGGCGAGCGAGAGCTATCTGATCGAAGGCGGGAAGCTCACGCGCCCGGTTCGCGGCGCGACGCTGGTCGGCAATGGGCCGGAGGCGTTGAAGTACGTGAGCATGGTCGGTCACGATCTCGCGTTAGACGAAGGGATCGGCGTGTGCGGCAAAGAGGGGCAGCATGTGCCGGTGGGCGTCGGAATACCGACGTTGAAGATCGACAAAATGACGGTCGGGGGAACCGCTCAGTGACGGGTGAGTTGGAACAGATCGTAAGCGACGCCGTGAAGCTGGCGCTGGGGCGCGGCGCGACGGACGCGGAATGCACCGCCGCCGAGGGCGAAGAATTCTCGGCGGGCGTGCGGATGGGAGAGATCGAAAAGCTCACCGAAGCCGGGTCGAGGGGCGCGGGAATTCGCGTGCTGGTCGGGAAGCGGGCGGGTTCGTCGTATACGTCGGACTTGACGGCGGCTGGGATCGAAAAAATGGTGCGAACCGCGCTCGATCTCGCGCAAATCACGACGGATGATCCATTTGCAGGTTTGCCGGACGAGGATCAGTTGGGTTCGTTTGGTAATTTGGAGTTGTTCGACGAAGCCATCGCGAAGCTCGAACCGGCGTGGAAGATCGAACAGGCGAAGTGCGCGGAAAAGGCTGCGCTCGCATTCGATCCGCGGATTCAGAATTCGGAAGGCGCATCGTTCGATTCATACCTGGGATGGCGCGCGTTTGCGAATTCGCGAGGATTCGTCGGCAGCTATCGCACGTCGAGTTGTAGCGTTTCGGTGACGCCGGTGGCCAAGCAGAATGGATCGATGGAGCGCGATTACTGGTATTCGTCGGCGCGTTCGGCAGCGAAGGTGGAATCGCCGGGACTGGTGGGGAGGCGGGCGGCCGAACGCGCGCTGCGGCGCTTGAATCCTCGAAAGGTGGCAACGCAGAAAGTCCCCGTGATTTTCGAGCCGCGGACGGCTCGGGCGCTGCTCGGAGACGTGTTCGATGCCGTCAATGGATCGGCAATCTATCGCGGCGCATCATTCTTGGCGGGGAAGCTCGGAGAGAAAGTCGCGTCCGAGTTGGTTACCGTCATCGATGATGCGATTCTGCCTGGACTGTTCGGGAGTTCGCCGTTTGACGACGAGGGCGTCCGGGCCCGGAAAACCGTGGTGATCGAACGCGGCGTGCTGAGAAGTTACCTGTTGAATTCATATTCGGCGCGGAAGCTGGGTTTGAAGACAACTGGTAACGCGTCGCGCGGACTGAGCGGCAATGCAGGCGTCGGACCGGGAAACTTTTTCCTGGATGCGGGTCCGGCTGCTCCGGAGAAGATCATCGGCGGCGTGAAGAACGGATTCTACGTGACCGAATTGATCGGCACGTCGGCGAACACGGTCACGGGCGATTATTCGTCGGGGGCGGCCGGGATGTGGATTGAAAACGGCGAACTGGCCTATCCTGTTTCCGAGATCACGATTGCCGGAAACATGCAACGGATGCTGATGGATCTGCGCGAGGTCGGTTCCGATCTGGATTTCCGGGGATCGATCGCGGCGCCCACAATCCTGATTGGGGAGATGACAATCAGTGGCCACTGAGACCAAGACGGATCGCAAGGCACGGCTGGGGATGCCGTTGTACATCGGCGCCGCGATCGTGGTGCTCGGCGGCGCGATCTGGGTCAATATGAAACCGGCGAAAGCGCCGGCCGATATGGACCTGACGCCCGAAGCGAAAGAGTACGTTCGCAACCTGCAACTCAGCGACGTGACGATGCAGGCCAACCAGAGCTTCGCGAATCAAGTGGTGGTGGAGATCGAAGGCAAGATCGCAAATAGCGGCGACCGGCCGGTGGATACGGTGGAGATTTACTGTATTTTCCACGATAGCTACGGACAGACGGTGCTTCGAAAACGCATGGCGATCGTGAGCACGAAGATGGGGGGCTTGAAGACTGGCGAAACGAAATCATTCCGTCTCGCCTTCGATGAACTGCCCGATAGCTGGAATCACGCGATGCCGAGCCTGGTCATCGCGGGAATTAAATTTACGGGATGAGAGTGCTGTTGGTGGATGACGATGCTCCGGGGCTCGAAATCCGCCGTTTGGTATTCGAGAGAAACGGATTTGAAGTGGTCGCGGCGAGCGATGCGAAATCGGCGCGCTCGGCCTTTGCGTTGCAGCCGCCCGATGCGGTGGTTCTCGATCTGAGGGTGCCGGAGGTCGAGGACGGGCTGGCGTTAATTCGCGAATTTCAGAGCGCTCGCATCGTCGTTCTGTGCGGGAATCGCGCGGATCTGGACCATCGCGACGAGGCAAAGCTGGTTCATGCGATCCTCGGCAAGCCGGTTCGGTCCGAGCAAGTGATCCGAAGGGTTCGCGGGGAGTAAGGCGGACGGAGAGAATGGCGCGGCATTGGCGGAGTCTCTTGGGATTACGGTGACGGCGGTCGCCCAGCATTTGCAGGTGTTGGAGGAAAGCGGGTTTGTGTGCACGGAAAAGGCGGCGATCATTTTGTCTTATCCACGACGACCGCTCCGCCCTTCATCACCCAGCGGACCTTCTGGATCGCAATATTGATATCGTCGAGCGGATTACCTTCGACCGCGCAGATGTCCGCGTAATATCCGGGCTTCAGCGCGCCGAGATCGCTGGAGTGCTGGAGAAGTTCGGCGGCGTTGACTGTTGCCGTCTTTAGCGCCTGTTCGGGAGTCATGCCGGCTTTGACGAACCATCCGAGCTCCCGGGTGTTTTCGCCGAACATCGTGTAAACCACATCCGAGCCCATCGCGAAACGGACGCCTGCTTTCCAGGCTTTCTTCGCCGTTTCGAGATTGCGGCGGATGTAGTCGTTGAGCGCGTCCGCTGCGCCGGGAGGATAACGGAGCAGTTTCGCATTATCCACGTAGTAGCGATTGTGATCGATGGTCGGGACGTAGAAGAGTTTCTTGCGCGCCATCTCGGAGATGGTTTCGTCGTCCATGTCGGTGGCGTGTTCGATGGAATCGGCTCCGGCGCGGACGGCGTCGCGGGCTCCGGTGGGGCCGTAAGTGTGAATCGCGATCGTCTTGCCGAGCGCGTGCGCGGCGTCGACGGCGGCTTTCATTTCTTCGTAGGTGAAGGTCTGGAATCCGGTGACGTCCTGGCCGCTGCCCGTGGAGCCGTACATTTTGATGACGTCGGCTCCGGCGCCGACTTGCTGGCGGACGACCTTCATGACTTCGGCGACGCCGTCGGCGGTCTGCGGACCTCCGCCCCGGCCGCCGCGGGTGATTTGCAGCCCGTAGCCGGAAACGAACATGCGCGGGCCGGTCATCAGGCCGGCGTTGATCAGGTCGCGCATTGCGATGTCGGTGTAGTCGCTCGCGCCGAGATTACGAACGGTAGTCACGCCCGTTTCGAGAGTTCTCTTCGCGTTGTCCTGCGACATGTAGACGGTGGCGGCGCCGCGGCCCGACTGACTGATGCGCGTCATGTCGAGCACATAGGTCATGTGCGTGTGGACGTCGATCAGGCCGGGAAGAGCCGTATATCGCGTCATGTCGATCGCCTCGGAGGGGCCGGACGAAGAAATGGACTTGATGCGGTCGTGATCGACGGTGATCACGGCGTTGGGGATGATTTTTTCTCCGTCCCAGACCCGCGCGAATCGGTAGGATTGCGCGCTGAGCGTAAACGAAAACGCCGCGAAAACGGCCGGCCTAATCAACATTGGTGGATCTCCCCTTGAGGATTGTAGCGAAGGATGCCGAGCGCAGCTCGTCCAGGGTGAGTCCGGTGAGCGACAGAACATCCGATTCCGGAATTGCCCCGCAGTTGATCGCGCGGAGGAAATAATTCAAAAGGCCCTGACCGGTGGCCGCGTCATCGAAGACCCCCGCGACCTGTGTCGCCTGAGCGGCTTTGGCAATGAAGTTCTTCAGGCGCTGCGAGGACTCGTCCAGACCTTCGAGAAAAAAAGTGTAGACCGCCGCATAGCGCGAGACGAGCTGTGCGGGATGAAGGTCCCAGCTTTGATAGAAACCGTTTTCGAGAGACCGGCGAACATGCCGGAAATGAACGGCCCAACCGCGGTGGACCGATTCGCGATTTCCCAGAGGCAGAATATTGGTGGCTCCATCGGCGACGCGAATGCCGGTTCCGGCAAGATGAGCCTGCATCATCGATCGCGCAAAATCGCAAGCCGGATGGAGCATGTCCTGATGGGGCGCGGCGATGCCGAGGCTCGCGGTGTAGTCGTAGGCTCCGAAGTGCGCGGCAGTCAACAGGCCGCCGGATTCCGCGATGAGTTGTGGGAGCAGAAAGATCGATTGCGGAGTTTCAATCATTAGCTCCATGCTGTTGATGCCGTATTTTCTGAGCGCTCTGGCGAATTCTGCGGCCTGTCCGGCCAGCGTGATCTTGGGGAGAACGACCGTGAAGCGATCCGGAATGCGGCCGAGAGCCGTCATGAACAGATCGAGGGTGCGAAGGGCGCGAATTCTGGTTTCGTCCGCAAGAGGCTTAATCCGGATGCCGACGAAGGGCGGAAGCGTTCCTTCGTCTCGTCCCCTTGCGAGTTGCACGGCGGCATTGTGCGCGGCGGAATCCTCTTCGCTGTCATGGCGCGTGCCGAAGCCGTCTTCGAAGTCGATGCGAAAGTCCTCGACGGGCTCACGGCGAAGTTTTTCAATCACTCGCGTATAAACGGTCTCGGCGAAACGCAGCGGGATACCACATACACCCGCGAGAGCCGCAGGGTCGGGGGCGTGCTCGGAGAGAGCCCGTGTGGCGAGATCGCCCATCCGGCGGGAGACGTCACTCTTGAAGAGTTGCGCCCCACCGTAGACGACGTGAATCGGGGCGCGGCCGGCCTTCATCGCGCGCTGGCCAGAACTTTGCCCTTGAAGTATTCGACGGTTTCGCGCAGGCCCTGTTCGAGCGGGACCTTCGGCTCCCAGCCCAGGATCTTTTTCGCTTTCGTAATATCGGGGCGGCGCTTACGCGGATCGTCGGATGGCAGCGGCTCGTACTTGAGTTCGAGATTGGCGCCCATCAGGCGGCGGATACGCTCGGCGAATTCGAGGATCGTCAGTTCGGCTGGATTCCCAAGGTTCACCGGGTAGCGTTCATCGGACTTGCTAAGACGGATGAGGCCGTCAACCAAGTCGCTGACGTAGCAGAAACTGCGGGTCTGAGTGCCATCGCCAAAGATGGTGAGGGGCTGTCCCCGTAGCCCTTGATCGACGAAGGCGGGAACCACGCGACCGTCGTCGAGCGCCATGCGAGGCCCGTACGTATTGAAAATCCGGGCAATGTTGGTGCGAACGCCGTACTTGCGGTGAAACGCCATGGTGATCGCTTCCGCGTAGCGCTTGCTTTCGTCGTAGCAGGAGCGCAACCCGACGGGGTTGACGTTGCCCCAGTACGTTTCCGCCTGAGGATGTTCGAGTGGATCTCCGTAGCACTCCGAGGTCGAAGTGACCAGAAAGCGGGCGTTATCGCGGCGGGCGATTTCCAGCATGTTGCGGGTCCCCGTCGATCCGGATTCCAGCGTTTCGATGGGGTGGGCAAGATATTCTTTCGGACTCGCCAGAGAGGCGAGGTGCCAAACGTGATCGAAGGGGCCGGCGGCGTCGATTGGACGCGTGACGTCCGTTTCAATGAAGCTGAAACCGGCGTGGCCCGCGAGATGTTCGATGTTATTTCGCGAGCCGGTGATCAGATTATCCAGCGCGACGACGGTATCGCCCGCGGCGACGAGCCGGTCGCACAGATGTGAGCCGATGAACCCCGCGGCTCCTGAGATGAGATGACGCACAACCGTCATTCTAGCAATCGGGGTCATGCTAAAGTAATCGCTTACATGTCTTTCTCGCTCATAGAAAAGGTAGTTTTCCTGCTGGCGCTGGCGGCGGCCGCCACCGGATTCTGGCTGCGATTCCGCCGCGTGGTGGTGAAGATCGAGACTGCGAAACCGGATGCGGATTTCAAATTAGCGCCCATCGGAAAACGCGTTTGGGATTTCTTCTGGGAAGTGATCTGCCAGGCGAAGGTGATCAAGGAAAGGCCCGCGCCGGGGCTCGCCCATGCGCTGGTGTTCTGGGGATTCTGCATATTCGGGCTGATCACGATCAATCATTTTCTGACCGGGCTGGGATTCCCGATTCTCGACAACATGTTCGGGGACGCCTATAAAAAATTCGCCGCGGCGTTCGGAGTGTTGGTGGCGATTTCGATTTTCGGATTGTTCGTTCGGAGATTCTTCGTGCGTCCCAGATGGCTGGGCGAGTTGTCAAAAGAGTCGGGAATCATCGCGGGGCTGATCTTCACGCTGATGGTGACGTTCATCCTGGTGCCGATCTTCCCGCAGCAGGAAAAGCCGCTGTGGTGGGCGCATACATTGGCGCTGCTCGCATTCATGCCGCTGATCCCGCACACGAAGCATCTTCATCTGGTGCTGAGTCCGGTGACGGTGTTTCTTTCCCGCGGCGAGTTCAGCCATATTCCTCCGTTGGCTGGCGATGAAGATTTCGGAATCGTCACTGGGAAGGATCTGACGAAGCTGGCCGCGCTTCAGGCATATTCGTGCGTCGAATGCGGACGATGCTCGCAGCATTGTCCGGCAGTCAACACCGGAAAGGTTCTCGATCCGAAGAAAGTAGCGCTGGGCGTGCGCGGATATCTGAACGAGTTCGGACCGCGCAGCGAAGAGCCTGTGCTCGCCGATTCGTATGGAGTCCACGTTTCGCAGGAGGCTGTGTTTCAGTGCACGACATGCGGCTCCTGCGAATATCAGTGTCCGGTGGGGATCGAGCATCTGCCGATCATCATCGGCCTGCGGCGCGGCGCCGTGAATACCGGCAACTGGGAAGATGACTACGGCACAAAGCTGTTCCTTGCGCTGGAACGGAGCGGGAATTCACTCGGCTTCGCGTCGAGCGAGCGCGAGAAGTTCATTCAGAAACAGGAATTCCCGATCTTCGACGGAACCCAGGAATACTGTCTGTGGCTGGGATGCATGGGCGGCTACGATCCACAGGGCCGGGAGATCATCGCTTCGTTCGCCGCTGTGATGCGGCACCTGGGAACGACGTTCGGGGTGTTGCGAAAAGAGCGGTGCACGGGCGATCCGGCGCGGCGGCTCGGTAACGATTTGGTCTTCCAGCAGCTCGCCGAGCAGAATCTGGAGACGCTGAAATCGTCCAACGTGAAGAAGATCGTTTCGATTTGTCCACACTGCGTGCGGACGATTTCGACGGACTGGCGCGAATTCGGCGAGGCCCCGCCGGTCGAGCATCATAGCGAATTCATGGCCCGGCACATCGATAAATTGCCGAAGGAGCATAACGGACAGAAGGTCGTGTTTCACGATCCGTGTTATCTGGGCCGGTATCGCGGCGTGTTCGATCAACCGCGGGAGGTCGCCGCGCTTGCAGGAGAAGTGGTTGATCCGCCGAGGGCTCGCGAGAAGAGTTTTTGCTGCGGAGCGGGCGGCGGCCTGGCGTTCTTGGGAGAGGAACATGGCGATCGCGTGAGCCACAATCGCGCAAAAGAACTGGCCGCAACGGGCGCCCAGGTGGTCGGCGCCGCTTGTCCCTTCTGTAACACGATGTTCCGCGATGCGCTGGCCGCGGTGTCGGAGGCGCCTCCGAAACTACTCGATATCGCGCAGATCGCCGCGGCGGCGATCAAGAAATGACGGTAGCGGATGAACGGCGACCTCTAGGGATACATCCGCACCCGGCCGTGGTGACCACGCCGGCGTTTCAACGATTCTGCGCCGGCGGCGTCAATTTCGGCGGCGCGAACGGCAGCGTGTCTGGATTCACGCGGACAGCGGTCGAAAACTTGAACGGATATTTCCCCCCGCTGGGAAACGTGAGCTCGATGAAGTAAGCCGTCCAGCCCTTTTCCGGCTTTTGAACCTTGCCGACGTAGATTCCGTCTTTCTGCCCGGTGAGCTCGGTTGATTTGTACGCCGGTCCGATCTTGGCCAGCCGGAAATCGCGAGCGTCTGGATTGTTCGCCTCCCACAGTTTCACCTCGGCCGGCTTCGTGGTGGTCGTGACTTTAATCGATCCATCGTCTTCGAACTTCCAGAAAAATTTCGGCCGGTCCTGCTTCCGGAGAAACGCATCGTAGAAGGCCACCAGTCCCGTCCGTGCATCGGAGTTCTTCAGGGAATGATCCGTATTTTGCACGTAGCGGATGTACTTCTCGCCCTTCAGATCATCGAAGTAGTAGCGTGACGAATCGGGCAGGAAATATTGGTCGCCGGCCGCGTTGACGATGTACTTCGGCATCGTGAGGCGATCGCGATATTCGTACGGCTCTTCGATCTCCATCAGCTTGCGATACTGCGCCGTCCCCTGCCAGTTCATGATGCCGAGCTTTTCGTAATCCTGAACGGCGGGCGAGAAAAATCCGTAGGCCCGGTAGTGATGATCGAACGAAGGCTCGATGTTGAGGAGATCGATCACCATCGGCGCAATCGCGACGACGCGTTTGTCCACGGCGGCAGTGGTCCAGGTTGTCCAACCGCGCTTCGATCCTCCCGCGACCATGAACGTCTCGACCGCGGTATTCTGCGTTTTCATGTAAGCGGTGACGGCATCCATGGCTCGGACGGCGGCTTTCGTCATGGGCAGCCGCGCGGGCCAGATCTCGTTGCCGGTGCGCAGGAATTTGTCCCAGGTGTAGGCGATGAATTCGTCCTCGACCATATTGGGCTTCTGCCCGTCGGGGAAAGTGAGGGGCTGATTGGGGACCATCCGCAACTCGGCGACCACGGTATTGGTCGTCAGCGCGATGTCGGCGACGAGCGGATCGACCTTCTCGGGAACCTTGTCCTTGTTCGAGCCGCCGGTGATGTAGAGAAACCCGGTCGAGTATTTCACTTGATCGGGCTTGACGATCGTGAGCCAATGCTTCCAAACGCTGCGATCGGCCTCGACCGGGGGTTTCCAGGTCTGCGACGTCAGATCGAGGACATAGGCCGTGTAGCCTTCGCCCTTGATCGTGTTGGCGAGTTCGAATTTATAGCTTGGATCAGGCGCGTGCACGTAACGGTCGAGCGCGGTCTCCTTCGACGCGGCTAGCGCGGTCACTGCGAGGACAACAGCGAGAGGCAGAAATCTCAGGCGAGGGCTTTTCATGGGGCTATCTGAGATGATACCGCCGCGCTTGAGCCGCGACCAAATGGAGCGGTCCAACGCGGCTCGACCGCACGGCTTTTCGTTCAAGCGCGCATTGTTCACTCGAATCGCGATGAGCGCGGCGCGGCGGCAAAGCGCCAGGGCCATGGTTTGATCCGAGCTTATAAAATCCAAGTCCGTCAGCGGACGTTGGCGATCTGGCTCAAAACCGCTTCGGCGTCCGCTTCCGTAAACTCCTGCGTCTTTGCCGAATGATTCATGGAGCAGAACTTCGGACCGCACATTGAGCAGAACGCAGCATCCTTGAATCCCTCCTCCGGCAGCGTCTCATCGTGATACGCCTGCGCCGTCTCCGGGTCGAGTGCCAGCGCGAACTGCTTCTTCCAGTCGAATTTAAATCGGGCGCGAGACAACTCGTCGTCCCGATCCTGAGCGCCAGGGCGATGCCGGGCGATATCGGCCGCATGGGCCGCGATTTTGTAGGCGATCAGCCCCTGCTTCACGTCTTCGCGATTCGGAAGACCCAGGTGCTCCTTCGGCGTGACGTAGCAAAGCATCGACGCTCCGTACCACCCGATCATCGCCGCGCCGATCGCCGAAGTGATGTGATCGTATCCCGGAGCGAAATCCGTCACCAGCGGACCGAGCGTGTAGAACGGCGCCTCCTGGCAGATCGCGTTCTCTTTCTCGACCTGCATTTGGATCTGGTCCATCGGAATGTGCCCCGGACCTTCGATCATCACCTGAACGTCGTGCTTCCAGGCGATCTTCGTCAGTTCGCCAAGTGTTTCCAGTTCGGCAAACTGCGCGCGGTCGCTCGCATCGGCGATGGAGCCGGGGCGCAAGCCGTCGCCCAACGAGAACGAAACGTCGTGTTTCTGGAAAATCTTGCAGATCTCCTCGAAGTGCTCATACAAGAAGTTTTGGCGGTGATTTTTCACCATCCATTCCGCCAAAATCGCCCCGCCGCGGCTGACGATGCCTGTGACGCGGCCCGTCGTCAACGGAATGTATTGCACCAGCACGCCGGCGTGGATTGTCATGTAATCGACGCCCTGCTCGGCTTGCTCCTCGATGACCTCGAGCATCACGTTGATATTGAGATCCTCCACCCTGCGAACCCGCGCCAGAGCTTCATAAATCGGCACGGTCCCGACCGGCACGGGCGAGGCGTTGATGATCGCCTGCCGGATTCGCGGAATATCGCCGCCGGTTGAAAGATCCATCACTGTATCGGCGCCGTACTTCACCGAGTACCGAAGTTTTTCCAGCTCCTCGTCGATATTCGACGTGGTCGCCGAATTTCCGATGTTCGCGTTCACCTTGCAAAGCGAGTTGACGCCGATACACATCGGTTCCAGATTCAAATGATGGATGTTCGCCGGAATGATCATGCGGCCGCGGGCGACTTCGTCGCGCACAAATTCCGGAGTAATGCGCTCCCGTTTCGCCACGTACTCCATCTCTTCGGTGATCCGCCCCTGGCGGGCGTAGTGAATCTGCGTGCGGATGCGGTCGTCAGAGCGCCGCGCTACCCATTCGGTTCGCATACTGAGGTCATTATAACGCCCGCTCCCGCCTTTCACCCGCTTTTCAATCACTTGGAACGTGAATGTGACCAAATACATCCCATAGAAAGTTTTGATTGGACCCGAAGTCCGTTCCGCCGTACGCTCTAGAACATGATGGTCATGGAATCGCTCGAACCGGATACGGACGTTTCCGTACTGCGGCGAGTCAGCCGCATCGTCAGCTCGGAACTGTCGTTACAGGAGATGCTTGGTGAGATTCTCGGTCTTACCGTTCAGGTGACCGGATGCGATGCCTGCATCGTCTGGTTGGTGGAGGAGGCGACCGGCGAATTTGTCCTGCGCGCGTCGCTCATTCCGCACTCGGCGGAGATCGGCAATCTGCGAATCAAAGACGAAGGACTCACCGGTTGGGTGGCGGAGCACAAGGCTCCAGTGGCGCTCTCATCGAACGCCGCGGCCGATCCGCGATTCAAGATTTTCCCGACGCTGATCGAGGACACATACGAAGCGTTCCTCTCCGTGCCTGTCACCGAAAAAGGTAAAACCATCGGAGTGGTTAACGTTCACCATCGCGATCAGCACGAGTTTTCGAAAAGCGAGATCGAGACCATCGCCTTCATCGGCGAGCAGATGGGCAGCGTGATCGCCAAGAGCCTGCTCGAAGAGGAAAACGCGCGGCTCACGGCCGAGACGGAGGAAATGAAGCGGCAGCTTGAAACTCGTAAAGCAGTCGAGCGCGCCAAAGGCATCCTTCAGCGGCGGCAGAATCTTACCGAGGAAGAGGCGTATCTCCGCCTGCGAAATGAGAGCCGCCGCCTGCGCCGTCCAATGAAGGAACTCGCCGACGCAATCATTCTGGCCGAAGACTTAAGCCGGAAAGAAACCAAAGAGTAGATCGAAGAATCTTGATCCGCATTGGCACCGCCGGCGCCGCAGGCCGGATCACATCTCCCGGTCCGCGGCGAGACATGCCGGACGGATCAAATTGCGCCGCCTGAGCGGCTCTGCTCCGATAGGGTCTGTTTTTGGCGCATTTCTTCGAGCATTTTGGCAATCCGCCGCGCCTGTGACTGCGGATCGCGGTAATAAAAAATCCCCAGAAGATGCCCGCGACGCATCAGCGGAGTCGTCTTCTTCCACCCGGCATAGGCAACAGGATCATCTGCAAACGCCGCCTTGAGCACGGGTGGAAGTTCCTGCTCCGCTTCCATCGTCGAGTACATCCGTTCCGCAACCTGATCCGCGCGCCGCGCCCGAGCCTCTGCGCTCTTTACCTCGCCGACCCATTTTGCGATCCAATTTCGCGTGGAATGATTCAAGGCATTGAACCATTTCTTCAGGGCTCTTTCTTCATTGAGGACCTTTTCCAGTTCCTCCGGCATCTCAACCAGGCGCGCTTCGGTATCCGGCTCGAGACGAACCTGCGCCGTTCCCCCGGCCTTCACTCGTGCTCCAGCCTGCATCTTTCTGTTGACGACGAGAAAATGATCGCCCTTTCCGTCCGGAAAAAGGACGGAGCGGACCGGAAACCCGTTAATTTCCCCGCGGACTTTGATCTGCCCCCGCGATCCCCAGAGTTTTGCGGCATCGAAAGGGATGCGAATCATCGTCCACCCGAGATTCATCGCCCCGCGTTCCAGCGTTGCTTTGAAGGACTTCGCCGAGGTCTTCATCGCCTTCATCTAGCATACAGACGCCCGCCTTTTGGAAATGGATAGCGCCGCGGCGGTAGGCGCGCCCCGCCGATCTGTGGCCACCTGCCGCCGTTCACTGAATACGCGGTTGGTTTGCGGACTGGGCGGCGTTGTTGAACTGCACCAAATCGTTGTTCAAAATCGCATTCAGCCGGGCCTTGATCTCGTCCAACCGCGCCGACAACTCCTTGAACACGACGTAATCCTGATCCGTCGGCTTATAGTCGCCCGTCTCGATAATCCGGAACAGCGCCGCGATCTGATTATTGATCTTGATCGGAAAATTCAGCGGATCCTGCCCGCTCCGGTTGCGAACCTGATACACATCCTCCTCCACCGCGCTGAGCCGCGTCGTCAGCCGCTCGCCTGGACCGTTCAACGATGGGGCCTTCTTCACACGATCGTCCACTTGCTTCTTCAACTCGCGAATCCGGATCACCATTTCGTTCGCCTCGCTGGTCTTATTCAGGACCTGCATTGCGAGCTTGAACTGCTCATCGAGATCGGCCTGTGAGATCGTCGTTTCCCGCGGATCCCGCTCCACGCGCAGCGGACGTGTTTGCGTCACCCCGCCCGCCGTCAGCCGGACCTGATAGTCGCCCGGCGTGGCCAGCGGGCCTTGATCCGCGTTCGCACCCCAGAAAATCAATCCTTCGAACGTCGTCGGACCCGGATAGCGCAAATCCCACGAATACCGTTTTCCTCCCGCCTTGCGGGTCGGCAGCCGCACCGGGTTGCGTTCCTCGTCATCGCCGGCCGCCTGCCGCTTCGCCTGCTGCTTCTTTTCCTCCGCATCCGACCCGACGTAGGTCCGCACGACCTTCCCCGAGGCGTCCAGAATCTCAAGCTTCACTTCGTCCACCGCTTTCGGCAGGAAATAATCGATGGTCGCCCCGCGATCAAGCGACCGCAGCGCCGGCTTCGGCATAAACAGGTGGGTCGTCTGCATCGGACCCTTCAACTCACGCAGCGGACTGATATCGTCGATCACATACATCGACCGCCCATGCGTCGCAATCACCAGGTCGTCGCCCTCGATCAGCAGATCCGGCACCTGCGTATCGGGCAGATTCAGCCGGATCGATTGCCATTCCGCGCCGTTATCGAATGAAACATAGATCCCATGCTCGGTCCCCGCAAACAGCAACCCCGGACGTTTCGGATCCTCGCGCACCACGTGAACGAAATCGTCGTCAGGAATTCCGTTTGTAATTTTGGTCCACGTCAGCCCGAAATCATCGGTGCGATATGCATACGGCTTGCGATCGTCGGCCTGATAATTCTTCGCCGCCAGATACGCTGTCCCAACCTTCGCCGGCGACGCATCGATAAGACTGACACGGATAAAGTCCGGAAGCCCCTTCGGGGTTACGTTTTTCCAATTCTTCCCGCCGTCGCGCGTGATGTACACCAGCCCGTCATCCGATCCCGTCCAGATCGTATTCACATCTTTCGGCGACGGAGCGATCGTGAAAATCGTCGCGTAAATCTCCGGACCGTTCTGGTCCTTCGTGATCGGCCCGCCCGAATCGCCCAGTGTCTTCGGATCCGCGCGCGTCAAATCCGGCGAGATCATCTCCCACGACTGTCCTTCATTCGTCGTTTTCCACAAATGCTGAGACGACGTATACAGAATCTTCGGATCCACTGGATTGAACACGATCGGGAATGTCCACTGCCAGCGCTCTTTGAGCGCGCTCGACGGCATTCCCGAAAAGAACAACGGATAAACCTGCACGTCCCGCATGTGCCCTGTGTCGCGCTCATACCGGGTCAGCAGCGCCCCCTGAGAACCTGCATAAAGGATGTTCGGATTCCTCGGATCGGGTGCGATATATCCGCTCTCGCCGCCGCCCGGCGAATACACAGGACGGCCTAAATACTCGCTTCCCGTCGTCCCGCCGCCGCGGCCCGCGGGAGCGCTGGTCACGCAAATCGTCGAATTATCCTGCTGCGCCCCGCACACATGATACGGAATATCCTTGGTGACCGCGACGTGGTAAAGCTGAGCCGTCGGATACGCCTGACCCGTCCACGTTTCGCCGCCATTGACCGAAACGTTCCCGCCGCCGTCGTTCGAATTGATCATCCGATTCGGATCGTTCGAGGCGATCCACAAATCATGCTGATCTCCGTGCGGCGGCCGGAGCTGTTTCAGCGTCTTCCCTCCGTCGGTCGATTTATAAAGACCTGTGTTGAGCAGGTAGACCGTATCTTTATCTTTCGGATCCGCCGTCAGCCGCGTGTAGTAAAACGCCCGCTGCCGGATGCGGCGATCCTCGCTGATCCGGGCCCAGCTCGCGCCGGCGTCTTCCGACCGGAACAACCCGCCGTCCTCTGCCTCCACCAGCGCGTAAACTCGATTCGAATCCGCGCTCACAGCGACGCCGATCTTTCCGATAATCCCCTGCGGCAGCCCTTTGTTGCGCGTGATCTCCGTCCAGTGATCCCCGCCGTCGGTCGATTTATAAAACCCCGTCAATGGACCGCCGCTTGAAAGCGTCCATGACGTCCGATAGGCATCCCAGATCGCCGCGTAAATCACCTTTGGATTGCGCGGATCGAGCGCCAGATCCACAGCGCCTGCCCGGTCGTTCTTATAAAGGACCTTCTCCCAGGTCGCGCCACCATTTTTCGATCGGAACACGCCGCGCTCCGCATTCGGCCCATACGGATGACCCAGCGCCGCGACATAAACCACGTCCGCATTCGTCGGATCAACCCGAATCCGCGCGATCGACTGCGAATCGCTCAGCCCAATGTGCTTCCATGTCTTACCCGCATCGGCCGACTTGTAAACGCCGTCGCCCTGCATGATGTTTCCGCGAAGCTCCGTCTCCCCCATCCCGATGTAAACGACGTCCGGATTCGACTCCGCCACGGCAACCGCGCCAACCGATGAACTCTTGATCTGGCCGTCCGTCACCGGCTTCCATGTCGCGCCGCCGTCGGTTGTCTTCCACAGCCCGCCGCCCACTGCGCCGAAGTAATACTCATTCGGTCTCGACGAACTTCCGGCACACGCGATCGATCGGCCGCCGCGATTCGGCCCCACGCTGCGCCATTGCAGGCCATTAAACACGATCGGATCATAATGTTCAGCGGCAGCGAGCGCGGCAACGAAAAGGAAGGGAAGGAGAGAACGGTTCACAATACGGATATACTACCGCGCGATCGTGGCCGGGACCCTACGCCATTTGGCAGTTCAGGTCCGCCCGAATGTTGGTGGCGCCGCCTCAGCCAAACCGCGATTTCAAAAACTCCCAGATCTGCAAATGCTTCCCCGGGCACCGGGGCTCATTGAAGAAACTCACCGTGTTCGTCTCTTTATCCACGAACAACCCCTCCGAAGGCTGCCCGATGTCGAACACGACTCCGTTCCCGCAGGTGTCCACATGTTCGATCTTGATGGCCGAAACGTTGGCGAATCGACTCTGCGGTCCCCAGTCCTCCATGAACTTCTCAGGACCGTAATACTTGCAGGGATGCTCCGGCGTGCAGCCCATCATGGCGTAGGCTTCCTGATATTTCTTCTGCTGGAGAAGTTCGAAGAACTGCTTGATGGTTTGCTCCTGCCGGTAGTTGCGGAACGAAAAATACAGACCTGACCCGATCAAGGCGGCTGCGATTCCGAATACCACGATGCGCTTGATCAGTCTGCGGCGGTGTTCTTCCGCCACTCCGTAGGACGCATCCAGGAACCCGCCCATCTAACCCTCCACGTTATTTAACCCGCACGCTATTTGACGGGGTAAGCTTTGTCGTACGCCGCCACCGCCTCGTTGGTCATATCCACCGACGGCTTGAACGATACCGCATTAGCGATATCGATAATCACATCGAGCCCTTTTTCATCCATCATCTTCTTCACTACCTCCTGCATCCGCGTTCCCGCGCGCTGGATGATCGTGTTGCGCTCGTTGTTTACGTCGTCCTGCAAATCCTGGCTGAGCCGCTCGACTTCCCGCTGCTTCCGCGCTCCGCGAGCCTGTAGATCCGCCTCGCCCTGCGCACTCAGCTTGCCGCCCGCTGACTGCAACTGCGTCTGAATGTCGTTCAGCTCGCGCTGCGCCTTATCGAGCGCGTCCTGCCGGGGCTTGTATTTGTTCTGTAAATCCGTCGACGCTTTCTTTATCTCAGCGGTGTCGAGAATCGCTTTCTGAAAATTCACGACGCCGATTTTGGTCTGCGCCGATGCCGAAGGGGAGACAAGTCCTGCGGCGCACACCGCGAGCGCCGGGACGAGAAGCGAGCGAAACATGGGTTAAACGGACTCCTTTATTTGTCCTATTCTAGCCTCCCCAATGTTAGACAAACAAGTTCTCGAAAAGTGCCCGCCGGACTGCGCCGAGGACCGCCGCATGGTCTTCTTTGCCACACTCACATCGTCAGCAAAGCCGCCATCAACTCGATCCCATCCCACAAATTCTGAATCCTCAGATTCTCATTAAATGTGTGCTGATTGTCATCATGATTCGCCGTCGGAATCGCGATCGTCCGCGACCCCAGCACTCTCTCGATAATGTCCCGCGGATCGCTTCCTCCACTCGTCGGCATCAACACCGTCGGCCCCCGGGCACTCTCCACCGTCTTGATGATTTCCTGCGAAACCGGCAGATCCATCGGCGTGCGCACCGCGTTGTAACCACCCTCGAGGACCGTCACCTTAGCCACGCGCGCATGCCCCATCCGCTCCTCTGGATTCGGCTCATGATCGACTACAAAATAACCCTTCTTCCTGATGTGATCGATCAGCCGCTGCGCCGTCACTGTGTGGTCGAGCCCCTTCACCAGACGCATATCGATCGTCGCCGTCGCCGTTGAAGGAACCACGTTCGACGCGCCCGATCCCACGCGCGAGCTCGCCATTCCCCGGATATTCAACGACGGCAGATTAATCAGCTCCGCCAGCTTCTTCGGCGAATTCTCGGTCGATCCCAACCACAACTCGCGCATGATGTCTTTGTCGGTGTCCGGCGCTTCCGCCACAGCGCGCTTCTCGGTCGCGCTCAGCGGTTCGATTCCGTCATAGAAGTGATCTACCAGCACGCGTCCCGAATCATCCTTCATCGACGCCAGCAACTGAGCGAGCATCATCGCCGGATTCGGAGCCCAGTTCCCGTAATGCCCGCTGTGCAACTCGCGCCGCGGCCCGTAGATCGTGATTTCGGCCGTTGTGATCCCGCGCGCCCCGAACGTGATCAACTGCCGGCGGCTCTGGTGCACCGGGCCGTCGCAGATGAACCACATGTCGCCCGCGAACAGCTCCTTGTTGGCCGCGAGAATTTTTCCAAAATGGATCGATCCTGCCTCCTCTTCGCCCTCGAAAACAAACTTGACGTTCGACCTGGTCTTGATCCCCGCCGCGCGCACCGCTTCCAGCGCCGCGATCAGCGTCATAACGTTGGTCTTGTCGTCTCCCGCTCCGCGCGCATAAATCCGCGATTCCGGATCGAACTCCGCAGCGGGCAGCGGAATCACCCGCCCATCTTTCTCCAAGGATTTATCCCGCAACACCGGCTGAAACGGAGGCGTCGCCCACTCCTTCGGATCGAGCGGCTGCCCGTCGTAATGCGCGTAGAACACCTCGCCAAAAACCACCGGATTCGAATCGGGAACCGAAACCAGCTTCGGCGCGACGCCTCGCTTCTCGAGCATCTTCGCGATGAACTCGGCATTCCGTTGGATATTTTCGCGATCCCGGGCGATATTGGGAATCGAGAGCAGCGAAATAAACTCATCGACAATCACCCGCTCATGTTGCTCGCGCCACTTGCGTGCCGCGGCGGCGGCAGGATTGGTCTGTGCTGCCAGCAGCCCGGTAGCGATCATCGAGAGAACGGCGGGACGGATCATCGAATCTGATTATAGGCGCAACAGGAATAAAGCGCTTCCTGATCAACCGAACTCCCCGCGGGCAGGCGGAGCGCTCGATAAGCCTACATCTCCCGGCGATTCTCCAGCGACTTCGAAATCGTCACTTCGTCCGCAAACTCCAGATCGCTGCCGACGGGAATGCCCATTGCGATCCGCGTCACTTTCAGCCCGAGCGGCTTCAGCAGTCTCGACAGATAGACGGCCGTCGCCTCGCCCTCCACCGTCGGATTCGTCGCGAGAATAATCTCTCTTACCTCGCCCTGCGAAATCCGGTCGAGCAGCCCTTTGATCTTCAGTTGCTCCGGCCCGATTCCCCGCAGCGGAGAAATTGCGCCGTTCAGCACGTGATAGAGACCTTCGAAAGTCCGGGTCGTCTCGATCGGCAAAATATTGTGCGGCTCTTCCACCACGCAGATTGCCGAACGGTCGCGATGCGGATCCCGGCAGTACGGACACAGTTCCGCGTCGCTGATGTTATTGCATTCCGCGCAAACTCCGAGATTATCCTTTACGTCGAGCAGCGCTCCGGCGAGCTTTGCGGCATTTTCCCTCGGCGAACGCAGCACATGAAACGCCAGCCGCTGGGCCGATTTCTGCCCGATGCCGGGAAGACGCTTGAATTCGTCGATCAGGCGCTGAAGCGGCTCGGCAAAATCAGGCATGAGTTAGAACAGGCCCGGAGGCAGTCCCATGCCGCCCAGCATCCCGCCGACTTTTTTCTGCGTCTCCTCGTCGACCCTCTTCGCCGCTTCGTTGCAGGCGGCCATCACCAGATCCTGTAGCATCTCCACATCGCCCGCCACCTCAGGATCGATCTTCACATTGGTGACGTTTTTGTGCCCGTCCATGCCGACCGTCACCATCCCGCCGCCGGCCGACGCTTCGACGCGAATCTGCGCGACCTCTTCCTGCATCTTCTGCTGCATCTTCTGCGCCTGCTGCATCATCGCCTGCATGTTCATACCGCCGGGCATCTTCATATTTAGTTCTCCCTCAGATTTCTCACCGCGCGGACCTGGCTGTCCGGAAAAAGCTCCTGGAATCGCTTCACTTCAGGATTCGCCAGCGCTCGTTCTGTCACTTCGTCTTCGCGCTTGGGAGCAGCCATCGGAGCCGCCGGCGCCGCATCGCCGGTTTTGATCGTGATCTTCATCGCTTTTCCGGCGATTTTTTTCACCGCGGCATCGAACGCCGCTTCTTTGAAGTACATCGTGTACATCTTCGGCGTCGTGATGATCAGCTCCGCGCCTGATTCGCTGATCGCCGAATTCTCGATCGCGTCCGCAATGTGCATCTGCTTTTGTTCGATGAAGTTAGCGTGCAATCGTTCGCGTAGATTTCCCGGCGATGGAGCCGGAGCCGCCGATCTCGCCGGGGGATCGGGAGGCTGCTGAGGACGCGGTGCGCTTCCGGAGGTGCTTGATCCCGAAATACTTGCGAGCGCTTCCTCAATCGTCTGAAGCTTGCCGGCCTGCACCATCCGCAGTAACCCGATCTCTAAATGCAGCCGGGGCTGAAGCGATTCCTGTAAGTCCTTGAAAAGATCGAGAGATAGCTGTAAATAGCGAGTCAGATCCTCTTCGCTGAACTGCGCGGCCGTCTCGGTGAGCTTGCGCTGTTCGTTCGCTGACGCCGCGACTAAAGGCGTCTCTTTGCCCGCCACCTTCATAACCAGCAAATTGCGGAAATAACGCGCCAATTCGCGGGCAAAATGCTGCAAACTGCGCCCATTTGACTCCAATTCCGCGACAACTTCGAGCATCTTCCGCGAATCTGCCGCCAGCAGCGCCCTGGCCACCTGATCGAGCGATTCGAGCGAAAACATCCCCAACAGAGCCCGTACTTCGGCGGCCTCTAACTTATTGCCACAGCAGGCGATTGCCTGATCGAGCGCCGATAAGGAATCGCGGACGCTCCCCTCGCCGGACTGCGCAAGCACGCTCAAAACATCGGAATCCGCCTGAATCCCTTCCTGTTCGATGATCCACTCCATTCGCGAAACGAGTTTTCCGAAATCGACGGAGCGAAAACTGAACTGCTGGCAGCGCGAAGCGATCGTTTGAGGGATTTTGTGCGATTCGGTGGTGCACAAAATGAACACGACCCATTCGGGCGGTTCTTCGAGAGTCTTCAAAAGCGCGTTGAATGCCTCGCTGGTGATCTGGTGCGCTTCGTCGATGATGAAAACTTTGTAGCGGTCGCGCGCGGGACGGAAGCGGACGTTCTCGCGCAGCTCGCGCATTTCGTTGATGCCGCGATTCGATGCAGCGTCGATTTCGATCACGTCCATGCTCGAACCGGAGGAGACTTCGATGCAACTCGAACACACGCCGCACGGGGCGGCGGTGGGCCCCTGGATGCAATTCAGGCATCGAGCCATGATGCGCGCAACGGTGGTTTTACCTGTTCCGCGCTGGCCGGCGAAAATATAGCCGTGCGCGATGCGGCGCTGCGCGATCGCGTTTTCGAGCGTCGTTTTGACATGGTCCTGACCGATCAGCTCGGCAAAAGTTTGCGGCCGATATTTTCGCGCGATGACTTGATACATGAGGGGCGGGTCGACTTTGCCAGACCCCGGGTGATCCGCGGCACACGGGTTAAACCGCTACCGTTGCTTCCTTCCGGACCTGGCGGGGTTTGCAGCCGCCCGTTGCACGAAGCCCGGAGCCTGACTTCCTATCCTAACAGCTTCGGGCAGTAGAATCGCGATTGATCCTGAGCAGGCTGTTGGGAAACGCACTCCGATGCCAGAATCGATAGAGGATGATTCGAGCGCTTATCTTCGACCTCGGCAATGTAGTTATTCCTTTTGATTTCCGGCGGGGTTATGCCGCGATGCAGCCGTATTGCCCGTATCCGGCCCAGGAGATCCCCAAGCGGATCCGGCCCACGGGGCTGGTGCCGAAATATGAAACAGGTCAGATCTCATCGGAGGCTTTCGTTGCAGAATTGTGCCGCGCGCTCGATTTGCGCGTGAGCTTCGATCAATTTTGCGAGCTCTGGACGGCGATCTTCCTGCCGGGAACGCTGATCCCTGAAGATTTTCTCCGCGCGCTCCGGAGGCGTTACCCGCTCGTCGCGCTTTCGAACACGAACGAACTGCATTTCCGGCAGGTCCGCGCGAAATATCCCGTGATCGGAGCTTTCGATCATCTGGTTCTGTCCTACGAGGCCGGATTTGCCAAGCCCGATCGGCGGATTTATGAACAGGCGGTCGCGCGGGCCGGATGTGCGGCGACGGAGTGCCTGTTTGTGGATGATGTGGAGGCTTACGTTGAAGGGGCTCGGGCGGCGGGGATGGAGGCGTTTCGGTTTGCGGGTTTGGCTGGGCTCCAGGCGGAGTTTGCGGCGCGAGGGGTGTTGTAGAGATTGAATTCGGCCTGGAATCGCTCCCTTCGGCCACGGCGCAGCAGCGAGCCGGAGCGGCGGCCAGAGAGCGGTTCAATATTCAGGTGCGGCGCGAGAGCGGCGAGAGAATTCCGGAGAAAAATCCTGTTCTGAATCCACCAAATCTTTGGAGATGAAGGTGATCATGGTGGACGACTCTCCGGGGGACCGGAAGCTTTTCCGGTTCTTTCTGGAAGACACGCTGGGGGGCCTTCTGGAGTTCGCCGAGGCTGGTTCGGCGGCGGCGGGAATTGCCGTGTGCCGGTCGTTTGCGCCGGACTGCGTGCTGCTCGACTACAAGCTTCCGGATATGACCGGCGTCGAATTCTTGAAGCACATCCGCGACGGCGATTCGGCGGACGTGCCCAGCTTCGCCGTGGTCATGCTAACGGGTCTCGCCGACGAGCAGACGGCGGTGGACGCGATGAAGGCGGGCGCGCAGGACTACCTGGTGAAGGATCGTATCACGGCCGAAGGTCTGACATCGGCGATTTCGCGGGCGACGGAGAAGGTCGGGCTGATTCGCGCCCTGCACAACGAACGGGACCGGCTGGCTTCTTCGCTTGCGGAAAAAGAGGTTCTGCTCCGGGAGGTGCATCACCGGGTGAAGAACAATCTTCAGGTGATCGCGAGCCTTTTGCGGCTTCAGGCCGATTCGCTTCCGGAAGCCGCGCTGGCCAATGCGCTGCGCGAGAGCCAGAACCGCGTCGAATCGATGGCGCTGGTCCATGAGCAGCTTTATGAGACGGAAGATCTCCGGGAGGTGGATATGGCGCGAAACGTCGAGCTGCTCGCTTCGAATCTGTTCCACTGCTACGGCGATCCGGCGCGCATCTCATGGACGGCCGCGGTTGAGCCGGTGCCGCTCAGCGTGGATCGGGCGATTCCGGTGAGCCTCATTCTGAACGAACTTATCTCGAATGCGCTGAAGCATGCGTTCCCAGGCGATCGAATGGGATGGATCCGCATCGAGGGCGGGCGCGCTCAGGGCAGGATTTTCCTTTCCGTCCGCGATAACGGGAAGGGGATTCCGGACCACGTTGACGTGCAGCACGCCAAGTCGCTGGGGTTGGAGATCATACGGATTCTGACGCGGCAGCTTCACGGGAGCGTGGAGATAGAACGCGGCAACGGCACAACGTTCCGCATCACTTTTCCTGAATATGGCAACTGAAAAAGGACACAAGATTCTGGTAGTGGAAGACGAGGGGCTGATCGCCCACGACATCGCGAATCGTCTGGAGAGCCTGGGCCACCACGTGATTGGCACGTGTGGGACAGCGGCGGAGGCGATCGAGCAGGCCGTTGACGCGGAGATCGTGCTGATGGATATACGGCTCGACGGGCCGGGCGATGGGATCGCCGCCGCATCCGAAATTCGGGAACGATATCATCTGCCGGTCGTTTTTCTCACGGGGCAATCGGATCGCGCGACGCTCGAACGGGCGAAGTCGGCGGCGCCCTTCGGCTATATCGTCAAGCCGCTGACGCCGGCGGCGCTCCAGACGTCGATCGAAATCGCGCTGTACAAACACAAGATGGAACGCGAGCTTTCGGCGCGCGAAGCGTGGCTAAGCACGATTTTCACGTCGGTTACCGACGCGGTGATTGTTGCGGATCCGCAGGGTAATGTGGTCATGCTGAATCGCGCGGCGGAGGTTTTGACGGGCTGGATTCAGGCCGAAGCGTCGGGGAAACCGCTTGAAAAAGTGGCGCGATTCTTCGATGCGAACGGCGCGGAGCTGATTGATCCGGTGTCGCTGGCCATTCTTCTGGATAAGCCGGCTCCGTTCGGCCCGTCGACGCGAATGAGTTCGCGCACCGGGCGCGAATTGATGATTGAGGGCTCGGCCGCTCCGGTGAAGGCTCCCGGGGTGACTCTGGGGGTTGCGGTTACGATTCGCGATGTCAGCGCCAAGCGATGGGAAGAGAGCCAGGTCCGCCAGGCGCAGAAGCTGGAGGCGATCGGACGGCTGGCCGCGGGTGTGGCGACGGATTATTCGAGCCTGCTTGCCTCAATTCGCAGTCATGCCGAGCAGCTTCTGCACCAGTTCGGGGAATATTCGCCCGCGCGGAAGGCGGCGGAGCAGATCCAGCAGGCGGCCGCGGCGGCGGAGCAGTTGAACCGGCGGCTGGCGGCGCTCGGCAGCAGGCGCGTGGGGCAGATGGAAATCATGAGTGTCAACGGGCTGGTGCGGCGCGGCACGAAGCTGATCGAATCGATCCTGGGGAGCGCTGTGGAACTGTCGATCCGCCTGGATCCGGCGGCGGGGCGCATCAACGCCGATCCCGATCAGATCGAGCAGGTGCTGATGGGCATTATCATGCACTCCTCCTCCACGATGCCGGAGGGCGGACGCCTGCTGATTGAGACGGCGAGCATTGAAATGCCGCTCGCTTCGGGGCCGGCGCCGCATATACTCCTGGCAATTACGCACACGGGCCGCGAGCCGGATGCCGAAAAGCTCTTCGAGCCTTCTTCGATGGAGGAAGACAACATCGCGCTGCCGATGATCCATGCGATCGTGACCGAGCACGGCGGGTATGTTTCCGCGCGATCGACGGAAAACGGAGGCTGCCGGTTCGAAATTCTGCTTCCGGTAATCGCGAGCCCGGCGGGGGAGATTTCCGCTCCCCGGCCGTCTGCTTTGGATGCTCCATCGATCCTTCTCATCGAGCAGCGGGAGGCAGTGCGGGCGCAGCTCCACAACTTTTTCGAGGCAGCCGGATACAACCTGTTTGAAGCCGCCGATCACGCCGAAGCGGCGGCGATCGCGGAGGTCCATGAAGGATCGTTTGATTTGATCATTGCGGAATCGGGGGAAGCGGACCGAATCGATTTCGAAGGCGCCGAGATTCTGCGGATTGTCGACGGCGCGGAAAAATCCGCGAACGAGATCCGCAGGCCGTACACGCAGCAGGCGCTGCTCAAGCGCGTCGAGGCCCTGATCCGCGAACGGCGGGCGGCGCGGCTTGGCGCATAGAACTACTTTTTCTTCGTCTTTTGCGGATTGGCGGCGCCTTCGGCGGGAAGCGTGAACAAATCGTCGGTCAGATCCTTGTTCACGGTCACGGACTCAGAAAAGATCTCGTAGACCTTTTCGCCGTTCCGCTCCCGGCGTATCTGATGCGGCCATTGGATTCCGTTGCCCACGTCGCGATATCGCGAAAACAGGGTTACTTCTTCGTCCCGTTCCTTCGTCTCGGAATTCCGGCGGACGTAAATCTGCCGCACCGGCAGATGGGTCGATTGGTGGAGATACACGGTGACCTGGCGATTCTGCGCATCCGCCACGTCCACGATGTCGACGGGTTGGTTTTCGAAAACGTCCGATCCGCGAGCTTCAAAGATCATTCCGGGTTCGTTGAGGCGTTCACGGAGGATGTATAAGATGTTGCGAAATGTGGTGTCTTTATAGCGGTCGAACGTGTTTTTAGGAAGTTCTTTCGCACCGCGCCAGGTAATCTCCCACGCTCCGTTTTCATTGAACAGTACCGCACTGTCGTCGTTCTTGCCGAACGACTGCCGCTCGCGCACGCCGAGCTGCTCGCCGGTCTTGCCCGCGGCGACGGTGATATAGCGCGTATAAATCCTGGCGATTGAAAGCCCCGAAATCTGCTCGCGATAAAAGGAGTAGACGCGGCCGGATTCGGTCCGGTCCTCCATCTTGAGGAAGTTCTGGCCGCCGAGCGCTTCGACAGCCTGATCGATCAGCTTGCGCCCGCGGACCTCCGATGGAGCTTGCGCGAAGGCGAGAGAGGCCAGAAGAAACAGAGGCCACTTCATGGCTTCTTACTCAGCTCCTCGAATTTCAAGCCGGTATTGAATTTGTAATCGAGCACCGTGACTTCAGCCATTTTCTTCCCGTCCTGCTGAACGTCGAGCTTGAACGGGACTTTCAATCCGCCGGCATCGCGCCAGTCCGAGAAGCTTTCCTCGGATGGCTTCGCGCCTTCGACGTAGATTTCTTTCGACGGCAAACCAGTGGCAGGATCGAACATGATCCGGACGCTGCGTCCGTCGGATCCGGAGATTTCGACCGTGTCGGCCGCGACGGCGTTGACTTGCAGGGACGGATCGCGATCGGCGAGAACGAGCCGCACGATGCTGCGGAAAACTTCGTTTTGCGCCTGCTTCAGAACGTTCGGATCCATTGCGCCCGACCCTTGCGGGGTGACCATCCAGCCGGACTTTCCGTCCGTGAATGTGGCGATTTTTCCGATGGGAAGCTCCAGGTCCTGGCGCAGGGATGCCGGCGCAAGAAATCGGTTGCTCTGCTTGATCTTTACCGGCATGCCGCCCATGGTGAGTTCGGCGGTTTCGGTGGAATCCTTCACGGCGGCGAGTTTATCGACGCCGCCCATCGCCTTTTGCGCGCGCTGCAACAATTCCTTGCCGCGGGCGAGCGACGCGGCGTCGCTCCTGGCGGCTTCCGTTTTCGGCTCCGGAATCGTGAGGTCGATCTTCGTCACCTTTCCGAGCGCCGTGAGCGGCTTTCCGAATTCCTGGGGATTTCCAACCGCGACGATCGTCAGATTCTGCGGCAGGAAATGCTCGCGGGCGACGCGCAGCACGTCGGCGCGGGTCACCGAATCGATCGCTTTGCGATAGGTGAAGAGGAAATCCTTGGGGTACCCGAAATACTCGTAGCGAATCACGCGGCTGAGCGTTTTCGCCGGACTGTCGAACAGAAAAACGAAGCTGTTCAGGACGGCGTCTTTGGCCTCGCTCAGCTCGCGCTCTGTCACTTCGGTCTGGCGGATCTTGGACAGTTCGTTGCCGATCGCCTCGATGGCTTCCGTCGTCGATGCCGATTTCGTGCTTCCAGCGATGTGGAACGTTCCGGGATGATCGTAATTGGCGGCCCACTGCGCGCTGATATCGTAGGCGTAGCCGAGTTTCGTGCGGATTTGCGCGACCAGCCGGCTGCTGAATCCCTGGCCGAGAATGTCCGCCGCGACCTGAAGAGCGGCGTAATCCTTGTCGAGCAGCGTGCCGCCCAGTTCGCCGATCGCGAAAAAGGTTTGGGTGACGTCCGACTTCTCGGCAAGGTAAATTCCCGGCGCCGCTTTCGTGACGACTTTGGGGAAGGGAGGCACGGGAGGCTGCTCGACCTTCCAGTCGCCGAACAGTTTTTCGAGTTTTGCTTTCATCTCGGCAGTGTTGAAGTCGCCGTAGACGCCGAGAATGATGTTCCTGGGGAAGTAGTATCGCTTGTAAAACGCAATGAGATCGTCGCGGTGGATGCGGCCGAGGTGCTCGTATTCGATCTGCCATCCATAAGGGGTATTGCGGCCGTAAACGATGCTCATCAATTCGCGGTCCGGAATCGCGTTGGCATCGTCGTTGCGGCGGGCGATGGCGCTGCGGTACTGGCTGAGAGTCAGGTCTATCTTGTCCTGGCGAAATTCCGGTGCGGTGAGAATATCCTTGAATGCGCCGAGAACCGTGTCGGAGGTTTCCTTCAATCCGGAAAACGTAATCGATGCGCTCGTCTCGTCCATGCTGCTTTCGACCGACGCCGCGATATTCTCCAGTTGCTCGTCGATCTGATCGCCGGTTTTTGCCTTGGTTCCGCCGGTCCGCAGGACCTCGGCCATAATGGCCGACAGGCCGCGCTTGTCATCGGGATCGAAGAGATTCCCGGTCCGCACGAGCGCGAGGCCGTGGATCAAGGGGAGTTCGTGATCTTCGAGCAGAAAGACGCGCATGCCGTTCGACAGCGTGACGGCGGCCGGCTCCGGAATTTTCACCTGGGGCAAGGGCGGATACTTCAGATCTTTATAGGAAGGCAGGGGCTGCGCGATGCTCAGGAAGGCGCAGGCTGCAAACAGTATCGCGCGCTTCACTTCGTACCTCCCTCGGCCGGAGCGTAGGTGTACGCAACGGTCTTCCCCGAATCGACCAGGTAAGTTTTCGCCACGCGCTGAACGTCATCGGCGGTGACTCTGTCGTAGTCCTCGAGCTCGGTGAATAGTTTGCGCCAGTCGCCGTAATTCACGTACGCGCTGCACAGTTCCGCCGCGAGCCCGGAGTTGCTGTCGAGTTTTCGAATCAGAGAAGCACGCAGCTTCGTTTTCACCCGCTGGATCGATTCGTTGTCGATGCGGTCCTTCTTCACGCGGTCGATAATCGCGTTAAGTTCTTTTTCGTTTTCTTCCACAGTGTGTCCGGACGATGGCGCGACGAAAAACAGGAACAGAGAGGGATATTTTCCGGAAGGAAACGTCGATTGCGATCCGGCGCCGAGGGCGATCTTCTTATCGCGAACCAATTCCTTGTAGATAATCCCGGTACGGCCGCCGGAGAGCACATCGCTCAAAACGTCGAGCGCTGCGTCGTCCTTGGAGTATTGATCGGGCCGTTTGTAGACCATCGCCAGAAACGGCTGCGCCGGGGAAGCGACTGCGACGCGCTTAGCGCCCTCCTGCGGAGGCTCCACTGTTCGAACCAGCGGCGGGATCGGCCCTCGCGGCAGGCGCGCGAAATATTTTTCCGCCATTCTTTTCGCTTCCGCCGGATTCACATCCCCGGCAATACCGATCGTGATGTTATTCGGGGTGTAGTAAATCCTGTAAAACGCCTCGGCTTCGGTCCGCCTGAAATTGTCGATATCGCTGGCCCATCCGCCGGGCATGTTGCGATACGGATGCGCTTCAAACGCGGTGGCAAGCAGCGCTTCCACCAGCTTTCCCTGCGGGCTCGATTCGACGCGCATCCGCCGTTCTTCGCGCACCACGTCGCGCTCTTTGTAGAATTCGCGAAAGACGGGCTGGAGGAACCGTTCGGATTCGAGCAGAAACCACAGCTCGATCTTATTGGACGGAAAACTGTAGAAATAATCCGTCGAATCTTCGGCGGTGCCCGCGTTGAGGCCGACGCCGCCGTTCGATTCGACGATGCGGTCAAACTCGTTTTCTTCCACCAGCGAATCGGCGTGCTCGATAGCCTTCTTCAATTCGGCTTGCAGAGCTTCGATCTTCTTCGGATCGGAATGAAATCCCTTCCGTTTTTCCTGGTCGAGCTGATCGTAGACCACCTCGATTGCGTCGAGAGCCTTTTTCTCCTCCGGCCAGTTCTTGGTTCCGATCGTCTGCGTCCCTTTGAAAGCCATGTGCTCGAACATATGGGCGATCCCGGTTTCACCCGACGGATCGTCCACCGAACCGACGTTCACGGATGTGTGAAATGAGACGACCGGGGCTTCATGACGCTCGATGATGATGAAGTGCAGGCCATTGGCGAGCGTAAACTCGGTGACCTTTTTTTCGAAATCCTTCAGGGATTGGGCGCCCAGGAGCGCCGGGAGGAGGAGCAAGACAAATCGACGCATTAGTTTCAGATTAGCTTAGAAGTTTGTGATAGATAGCGCGTCCCCCGGCTCCCTAACGGTCACGGTTGGGATGCGGTCCGGCAGACCGCGCCTGTCAGGGAGCGTGAAAAAAGGCGCTTCAATTTTTTAGACGTGAGCAGGAGAGGATCGATTTCCTCCTAAGAGACTAATTCCATAGAAAAGCGTCAAAGCTACGATGGATTCCCGCTTGTTCGCGGTTTTCTTCGCCTTGGGGGCGATTGCGGCTGCCCGGGTTCCAAGGTTCGGGGCGAGGCCCCACGGAACCGAATTCCGCGATGCCTGTTAACATGAAATCAATGGCGGAAACTCAAACTGAAGCGATGCCCCCAGCAAGCAAATGGGCTCCGGTGGTAGCGCTCGCATGGCTGATTCCGGGCGGCGGCCACTTTCTGTTGAAGCGGCCGGGAAGAGGCGCGCTACTCGGGGCATCGGTCGCCGCGATGTTCCTGCTTGGGTTGATGATGCGGGGCGCATTGTTTTCGCCTCAGACCGGCGACATACTGACAACTGTCATTTACGTGGGCGGGTTTATCGGCAACCTGATGTCCGGTATCCTGTACTTTCTTGCCGAGTGGCTCGGTTACAACCAGCCGGACGTCGCAGGCCACGTCCACGATTATGGGACGAAGTTTCTGGTGGCCGCGGGGCTGTTGAATATTCTCGCAATGGTCGACGCCTTCGAAATCGCGACGGGGAAAAAAGACTAAATGCCGAAAATGAATCTTTCGCACTTCGAGGCGTCGATGCTGTTCGCGCTGTTTACGTCGATTGTGCTGGGCATCATCACCAAGCGGACCGATCAGGAACGAATCCGCTACGCCGCGTATTGTTTCGCGTGTTTCCTCGCGGCGATTTTCGGGTTGAGCTGGCTGATGTATCTCGGACACGGCTAACGCGCTGCCCGAATATTGAACTGCGGCGGAGAATCCTCAGAGAAGGGCGGCGGCCAATTGCCGGGAGAGCGCCGCGGCCGCATTGACAAGGTGTGCAGCGACCAGAAAGAAGACGCATCCGAACAGCGACACCAGCAGCGCATCGTCCCAGTTTCGGACTAAGAGTCCATCCACGAAATAAGGCAGAAACGTATAGGCCAGTGGAGCGGCCATCGCGGGAATCGCCGCGATCATCAGAATCGCGGCGACGAATCCCATGATCCCGACCGGGAGACGAAGGATCAGGTAAATCACCGTTCTCCACGCATAGCGGTCGCGCAGAAGGGCTCGCCACCCTTGAACGAATGGCGGCCGCGGCTCGAACGTCGTTCCCAGGAGCGCCTTGGCCATCTCACGTTCCATGCGGCCAAACAAACGGGCCAGCGCGAGGGTGACGCCGAGAATCACGAACCCGATCACCAGGATGGAGGTCGCAAATCCGACCGACAATCCCACGATCATCGTCGTGAAGTAAAGAACACCGAGAGGTAACCCGAGAAAATCGTAGGCCAGATGGCGATAGGTCTGCGAGCGCACGACCGGCCCAAAAATCCGGTCGATATCGGAATCGGGAGTGAAAGTTCCTGCTGCCGTCACACTTAACGATACGTTCGTGAATGTCTGAAAGTTCGGATTAAACTGGAGTTGATGCAACTCGCTTATGGCCTGCTTTTGATCTGCGGAACGGCGCTGGCGCAGTACAAGGTGACACTTCCGCCGCCGTTTGCGACACCGTCTTCGCGGAATAATCCCCGCGTGATTTCGCGTCCCGGCGGCGCGCAATTAAAGCTCCCGGACGGATTCCAAATCGAGGAATATCTGGCCGGCTTTGACGTCCCGCGGTTCATGTTGCTGGGCCCGTCGAAGGAATTGCTGGTTTCTGATTCCGGCCGCGACGGAAAGGGCTGCGTGTGGGTGATCCAAGGCAAGGATCGAAAGAAACTCATAGAGAATCTCGACCGTCCGTATGGGCTCGCACTGTGGAAGGATTACCTGTACGTCGGCGAGACGAAATCGATCAAGCGCTACAAATACGACGCAAAAACAATGACGGCGGGCAAGGGCGCGGAGGTGGTCGCGTATCCAAACTTCGGCAACGGCCACTGGACTCGTTCGATTCTCTTCGACCGCAAAGGAGAGAAGATGTACATCGGCGTCGGTTCGGAATCGAACGTCGATGCGGGCGAGGATCCGCAGCGGGCGGCGATCAACCGCTACAATCCCGACGGCAGCGGGCATGAGGTTTTCGCGTCGGGCACGCGCAATCCGATCGGGCTGCACTGGTATCCAGGGACGGACGTGCTGTGGGCGGCGGTGCAGGAACGCGACGCGCTCGGCGACGATCTGGTGCCGGATTATTTCACGCACATCGAGCAGGGAAAGTTCTATGGATGGCCGTTCGCTTATGCCGGTCCGAATGAGGATCCGCGTCGGAAGGGCGAAAAGCCGGACCTGGTCGCAAAAACCGTGAAAGGCGACGTGCTGCTTCCAGCGCACGTTGCCGTGCTCGATTTTACGTTCTACACGGGGAAGGCGTTTCCCAAAAAATATCAGGGCGGAGCTTTCCTGGCGTGGCACGGATCCTGGAATCGCGCGCAGAGGATCGGATATTCGGTTGCTTTTGTGCCGTTCGCGAACGCGAAGCCGTCCGGTCCCCCGGAAGATTTCCTCACGGGCTGGATGATTTCTCCCGACAGTCGCGATGTGTGGGGGCGGCCGGTGGCCGTTATGGAGATGCCTGACGGGAGCCTGCTGGTGAGCGACGACGGCGGCAAAAAAATTTGGCGCATCTCCTACAAGCACTAATCCTTTCCGCGATCGCGGTCTCGGCCGCGGACTTTTCGCACCGGGCGCACTTGAAAATTGGACTTCAGTGTGTCTCATGCCATGCGTCTGTGTCGTCGAGCACGCGAGCGGAGGACAATAATCTGCCTCGCGGGGAGGTGTGCGGGCAGTGCCATCGAGGGATCTCAGTCAAGGAACCGAGCGTTACCGCCGTTGCGCATTTTAATCACGAAAAGCACGTGAAGCTTCGGACGTGCGCGCAGTGCCATCACGGAATCGAGACGTCGGACGCAGCGTCGCAGGCGAATTTCCCGGCTATGGCGGAGTGTGTTTCCTGCCACTCGCAAGTCGATATTCCGGATAGCTGTTACCAGTGCCACGCAAAATCGATGCGGCTGACCCCTGTCGATCATGTGACGGATTTTATCGACACGCATAGCCGCGTCAAGCACAGCGCGGCTCAGAAACAGGCCTGCGAGGTGTGCCACGGAAAAACGTTCACCTGTGCCGGCTGTCATTAACTCATAATTGACTATGCCCGATGCGAGAAGATTCGACGGAAAGGTAGTTCTTGTGACAGGAGCGGGGCACGGGATCGGCCGTGCGGTCGCCGAGCGCTTCGCTTCCGAAGGAGCGCGAGTCATCGTAAACGATCTGAAGCCGGAGCGGGCGGAAGAGGTTGCCCGCGCGATCGGCGGAGAGGCGATCGCGGCCGATGTTTCGCAGAAATCGCAGGTCGATGCGATGTTTGACCGCGCCGGCGCGGTCGATATTCTGGTGAACAACGCCGGAAACATCTACGCCGACCGGCATTTTCTCGAAGGCGATGAGGCGTGGTGGGATCACGTGCTGGGAGTGAATCTGAAGAGCGCATTTTTGTGCTCGCATCGGGCCGCGCAGGTAATGGCGCGGCGGAGATCGGGAGTGATCATCAGCATGTCGAGCGGCGGCGCGACCAAGGCACATCGGGGAAACGTCGCTTACGATGCTTCGAAAGGCGGAATCGAGGCGATGACGCGAGCGATGGCGCTTGATCTTGCTCCCTACGGAGTTCGTGTGAACGCGATCGTTCCGGGGTTGATTCGCACTTACGAAATTCCCGACGAAGTCGCCGAAGAGCGTGGCAAGGTAGTTCCGTTGGGATGGCTCGGATCGCCGGAAGAGGTCGCGGGGCCGGCGGTGTTTCTGGCAACGGATGATGCTCGCTATATTACTGGAAGTTGTCTGGTGGTCGATGGGGGTGTACTGGTACAGCAGCGATCGACTCCGGTCGATACGTTTCCGCTGAGCAGGTTTCCCCGGATCTGAAACGCGCGGCCGGCGCGCAACGTATAAACAACTGTGGTGCAAATTGATGCGATACACTCACATTTAGGGAGTTTTTGCATGCTTTTTCGCGCTATCTGTTGCATGGCCGCCGCCGCGGCCGCTGTCGCGGCGCAGGACAACAAAACGCCCGATTCGAAAGCGTTTACAGTCGAAACGGGGACGCACATCCCGCTCAGCCTGATCAATAGTGTCAGCACCAAAAACTCCGTTCCGGGGGACCGGGTTTATCTCGAGACGGTTTTTCCGATTCTCGTCGACGGAAAGATCGTAATTCCTCCAGGAAGTTACGTTGCCGGCACGATTACCGAGGTACAGCGCCCGGGTAAAGTGAAGGGTCGCGGCGAATTTCACCTGCGCTTCGATTCGCTGACCTTGCCGAATGGGACGACGCGCGATTTTCGCGCCCGCGTCAGCGGAATCGACGGCCGCGCGAGCGAAGAACTCGATCGCAAGGAAGGCAGCATCAAGAGTGAAGGAAATAAAGGCGGCGACACGAAGACCGTTGCTGAAACCGCGGCGGCCGGCGCGAGCGTAGGGGCTCTGGCGGGCGGGATCGGCGGATCGGCGGGGATGGGCGCGGGAATCGGCGCGGCGGCGGGCGCGGCTGCGGGACTGGTGGGCGTGCTCTTCACCCGCGGTCCGGAAGCGGTTCTGGCGAAAGGCACAACGCTCGAAATGGTGCTCGACCGGCCAGTGCAGTTCGATTCGTCGGAACTCGATTTTTCGAATGCGCCGATGCGGCATACGAGTTCGGATGGGCCGGGTCCGCTGCCGAGCAAGAAGTCGCAAGCCGCTTCGGGGCGGCGGTGGCCCCTCGAATAATTTCCTGGATTCAGCGTTTCACCGCATGACGACTTAGGGCTTTTACTTAGTCCGGATTCAACGAAAGTTGGTTATGGTTGTCTTGTGGAGATTGCGCGCGTGTCTAATGGCAGCGGAACGGCCGGCACTCTGAAGGGGTTCAACCTGTTTGGCGTTCCCGTCAGGCTGCACTTCACTTTCGTCCTGCTGGTGATTTTCCTTGTGGTCACCGACCTCGGGAGCGGTCATACCAGCAGCAGCTACGCGCTATTCCTGATCGGCCTGTTCGCGAGCGTGCTGCTCCATGAAATGGGCCATGCCTTCGTTGGCCGCCGTTTCGGCGTGCGGACTACCGAAATCATCATGTTCCCGATCGGCGGGCTTTCACGGATGGAGCGCATGCTGCGCCCGTCGGAAGAACTTGCGATCGCGGTCGCAGGACCGCTGGTGAACATTCTGATCTCGGCGGGGATCTTCGCCTACATGTTTTACATGCATCTGGCGGTTCCGATCAAAGTATCGGATCTGATGCAGCCAAGCGATGCGAACGCGCTCGCCCGGCTCGCTTATGGAAATCTCGTGCTTGCCGGATTTAATCTGCTGCCGGCGTTTCCGATGGACGGCGGACGGATTCTGCGCGCGCTGCTTTCGCTGATTCGTCCGGAAGATCAGGCGACGCGCACGGCCGCGTGGATGGGACGCATGCTGGCGATCAGCATGGCGCTGTACGGCCTGCTATCGCCGCAGTTGATGCTGGTGTTCTTCGCATTTTTCATTTACCTGGGTGCGGCGCAGGAAAGCGCCGCGGCCATGGGACGCACGCTGACGCACGGCATTCCGGTACGCGCCGCGATGATGACTCAATTCCATACGCTCGATCACGGGAACACGATTCGCGATGCGGCGAATCTGCTGCTCTCGACTTCGCAGCAGGATTTCCCGGTGATTCACGGCGATCAGGTGGTCGGGCTGCTGGGCCGCAACCTGCTGCTCAAGTCGCTCGCGTCGGAAGGGCCGGATGCATACGTCGCGGGCGTGATGGACCGCAATTACGTTTCGCTCCAGCCTGGCGTGGATCTGGCCGAGGTGTTGCCGCTCATGGCGCAGGCAGGCCGTTGCGCGCTGGTGATGGAAGAGAACAAGCTGCTTGGCCTGTTGACGACCGATAATCTCTCCGAATTTCTGCTGCTGCGCAGGTTCGGGATGGAGCCCGTCGTCTAGATGGCCGCGGACAAGCGCAGATAAAACTATCTCTGCCAGACCCAATGGGTGTTCTGCGAGGGTTTTTCGAAAATTTCTCCATGCAGAATTTCCGCGATGATTTCGGCCGTGCGGGTCACGGTCATTCCAGAACGATTGAAGAAAACGTTTCCATCCGCGAGCGCGACGTTGCGTTCGCGTACGGCGCGCAGTTCATTCCACCAGGGCAGCGCGGTTAGTACGTTCGACTCTGTTACGGTTCGATCGAGATCGAATCCGCACGGGGCGACGATGATGAATTCCGGATCGGCTTCGCGAATTTTTTCAGACGCCATGCCGAAGGAAAGCTCGCCTTTGTGTCCCAGGGCGAGTTCGCCGCCGGCGCATTCGACCAGTTCCGGTCCCCAGTTTCCCATCGCATAGGCTGGTTCGATCCATTCAAGAACGACGACGGTTGGCCGACGTTTGTTCGCGGTTCGGGCGCGAACGGCATCGAGCCGTTTCTGCTCGCATTCGACCAGCGCTCGGCCGCGATCTTCGATTTGAAGCGCCGCCGCGATTTTCGCGATGCCGCCGAAGACGTCATCCAGGCTGCTCGCCATCAGTGACACGACGCGGGCGCCGTTGATGGTGCAGCTTTGATCTACATCGCCCGGCGTGACGGCGCAAACCTCGCAGTGTTCCTGAGCGATAATCACGTCCGGCTTCAACCTGCGAATCAGTTCGGTGTGAACGATGTAGAGCGGCTCGCCGGAACGAATGCGGCGGCCCACCTCCGCGTCGATCTCCTTGCTCGGAATGGACGCATCGAAGGCGGGATCGCTGCACTTGGGAAGGCTCCGGACCCACGCGGGGCAGTCGCATTCATGCGATCTTCCGACCAGCGAGCCGCCTTCACCCAAGGCGCAGACGATTTCGGTTCCGCTTGCGAGCAGGGAGACGATCCGCATTCATTTGCATTTTACCGGGAGCGCCCCATCACCGTCTCGCCTGAGCCGGTTACAGTTCCTGCACGATTCGCTCGACGGGACTTACTCCGCTTTCCGACCACAACTGCCTGCGCTCGATCTGCGCAACGCGCTCTACTTCGTGGACGAGGTGGATCAGGCTCTTGAGATTCGACTGGGCCATCCGAGGCCCCCCCTCGACATGCGGATTCGGCAGAAAGCGCGCGTCGTTGCCGAAATCGATGCGCAAGTGGTCGCCCGTTTCGTTATCAAATTCCGGACCGAAACATTCGAGGGTCACGCCAGCGGGCGCAAGCTTCCAATCTCCGTCAAATTGCCAGAGGTCCCATGCAGTGTCGACCTCGAACAGGCAATCCTCGTGGCTGAACTCCTGCGCGGCGGCGATGATGTCTTTCGGATCGACCCCCGGCGTGAACTCCCGTTCGAACTGCGGGGGCTCCAGTTGCTCGATGGCGTAAATCCGAAGCACGGGACCCCGCGCGGCCAGCTTCGAATGGGGAAAAACGCCCAGCATTCTTTCGAACTGGCGGAGCATGTTGTTTGCCGTGAACCCGCGAACCCAGCAGGACAGATAAAGGCGGTCGGCCACCTAAGCCACCACTGCTTTCAGGGCCTTCAATGCGCCGTCCACGTCGTCCTTGGTGTTGTAAATGTGCGGCGAGAAACGAAGGCCGTGCAAGTCGCCGTGCTGGGTGCTGGCGATCGCCACGCGATTCCGCTCCCAGAGCGCGTCGTAGTGCCTTTTGATGTTCGCCTCTCCAGTGGTGATTTTCACGACGCCATGAGACAGCTCCGGTTCCATATTGGTGCGAAGCTGCACCGGAAGCTGTTTGACTTGTTCCTTGAAATACGTCGCGAGCCAGCGCACACGAGCTTCAATATTCCTGATGCCGACCAGGTTTGTAAAGTCGAGCGCGGCATCGAGCCCGGCGATGCGCGGATCGTCCTGCTGTCCGTAAACTTCGAGTTTGCGCGCGTCGGTTACGCGATCCGACCAGCCCGCCGTCACGATCGATGGCCACACTTCACCCATCCGTTCTGAGCGCACGTAGAGGATGCCTGCTTCAAGCGGTCCCATCAGCCACTTGTGCGTCGAGGCGGAATACGAATCGCAGCCGATGTCTTTCAGATCGACGTTCATCGCGCCGAACGATTGCGCGCCGTCGAGATGCACCCAGGCCCCATGCTTGTGGCCGGACTCTGCGATCTCTTTCGCAGGGAAACGCAGACCGTGGACGTTGGTTACGTGAGTGATGCTGATCACGCGCGTTTTTGGCGTGATCGCTTTTTCGAACATTCCCACCAGGGCGTCGCGGCTCGGCGCGGGCGACGGCGTCGGCAAAACCTTCACGGCGAATCCGTACCGCCTGGCGCGGATGTTCCACGCATCCAGGTTCGATGGATGATTGTGATCCGGAACGATCACCTCATCGCCGGGCTTCAGATCGAGTCCCTGAACGATGGTGCAATTGCTCTCGCTCGTGTTGCGCGTGAAGGCGACTTCGGCGGGCGAGACATTCAGCAACCTGGCGACTTTTCCGCGCGCGGCGGCGCGGATCGGGCCGTATTTTTCGCGATTTTGAAACGCGGGATCGGCCTGAAAATCGCGCTCGAACTGCGCGTGCCGGTCGAGCACCGCTCGCGAGGCGGGGCAGACGTTGGCGGCGTTGAAATACAGCAATCCTTCTTCGAGAGGAAACTGGCGCTTCACCAGCGACCAGTAGGCTTCATTGGTTGGATCGCCTGCGGAAGGCTCGGCGCGAAGAATCCCCGCCATCGCCGCCCAGGAAGAAAGCCCGATGAAATGACGTCTGTCCATGTTGGAATTGTACTCCGTTGCGGTTTTCACCCGGCGCCGCGTAAATGCGCCGCGATAGGCCCGGCGAGGCCGCTGACTGGCAGATGTACTTTGAAGTACACTGAAGCGGAGCCGCTATGTCCACCGATCATCGTTCGTTCGACCGCAGAGATTTTCTTCGCCAGGCGGGAGCGCTTGGCGCCGCCCTCGGTTCCGTTGGATCCGCGATGGCGAAATCATCTTCCAAAGGCAGCAGCCGCGTCATTGGCGCCAACGACCGAATCAACATCGGCGTAATCGGAGTCGGGGGCCGCGGGTCGGGCGACGCGCGCGATTTCGCTCGCATTGGAGCCGAAAACAATTCCTGCCAGGTTGTGGCGGTGGCCGATTGTTATCAGCGGCGAATCAATCGCGCGAAAGAAGCGCTGAAGATCAGCGACGGCTACCTCGATTACCGCGAGATCATTCATCGCAATGATATCGACGCGGTAGTCATCGCAACGCCCGATCACTGGCACGCGCGGATCGCGCTCGAAGCGATGGATCACGGCAAGGATGTGTATCTCGAAAAGCCAATGTGCCATACGATCGACGAGGCGCGGCAGCTTGTCGCAACCGTAAAAGAGACGGGCCGCGTGCTACAGGTCGGCTCGCAAACGACGTCGGCGGATCAGTGGTGGAAAGCGAAGAAGGCGATCGCGGACGGAATGATCGGCAAGATGATCATGAGCCAAGGCTCGTATCATCGCAACTCGGTCGACGGCGAATGGAATTATAAGATCGACGAGGCCGCCGGTCCCGAAGCGAGCGGCGAAGATTTCATCGACTGGAAGATGTGGCTGGGGCCCGCTCCGAAGCGTCCTTATGACGCGGACCGCTTCTTCCGCTTCCGCAAATATTGGGATTATTCAGGCGGAATCGCGACGGATTTGTTCTATCACGTGGCCGCTCCGCTGAACATCTGCTGGGATCGTCCGCAGTTCCCGCACAAAGTGATGGCCTCCGGCGGAATTTACGGCGGTCCCGCGTTCGAAATGAAGCGCGAGGTGCCGGACACGTTCCATTTGATGGCCGAATACGCGGAAGGGCATTCCGTCGTGCTGAGTTCGTCGATGGCGAACTCGCAGCACATTCCGGGATTGATTCGCGGCCACGAAGGGACCATCATCATGGTCGATCACGGGCGCTTCGAAGGCAAGACGGAAAACATCACGCTGCGTCCCGAGGTCAGGGTGGTGCGCGAGAACGGCCAGCCGGTACGCAAGGAAATCAATCCCGATTACAAGTTCGGACTGGAGGAGCAGAAAATCCCGGTCGAGCAGTACGACATGATGACGGCGCACATCAACAACTTCCTCGAATCGATGCGGACGCGGAAGAAGCCGCATCTCGACGTCGAGACCGGGGCCTGCGCGCAGGTGCTGATCACCATGGCGGTGGAGTCGTATCGGCAGGGAAAAGTTCTGTACTTCGACGAGAAGAAGTGGAAGGTGTCGGACAAGCCGGTTAAGGCCTGACGCAGACAGGAAACCCGCATGCTTCGTGGAGTGAGCTTCGGCAAGCTCAAGCTCGCTCCACGAATTGCGTTTCAGGGGTTCTTTCGGATGGAGATTCCGAGTTCGCGCAACTGCCGCTCAGGAACCTCGCTCGGCGCATCGCACATCAGATCCGCTCCCCGGGCGGTCTTCGGGAAGGGAATCACTTCGCGAATCGACGTTTCTTCGGAAAGAATCATCACCAGCCGGTCGAGGCCCAGGGCGATTCCGCCGTGCGGAGGCGCGCCATACTCCAGCGCTTCCAGCAGAAACCCGAAGCGGCGTTTTGCTTCCTCATCACTGAATCCGAGCGCTGCGAAGACTTTCGCCTGGACGTCGCGGCGATGAATACGAATCGAGCCCGAGCCTAGCTCGTTGCCGTTCAGCACCAGGTCGTACGACTTTGCGCGGCATCGCGCCGGATTCGTCGTCAGCTTGTCGATGTCGTCATCGTGGACCGAAGTGAACGGGTGATGCGCGGCGTTCCAGCGCTGTTCTTCTTCGTCCCACTCGAACATCGGAAAATCCGTGACCCAGAGGAACTGGAAATTTTTCGGATCAAGCAGTTTGTGCCGGTCCGCATACTTCTGGATTGCGTGCAATCGGAGCTGTCCGGCCGCCTGCAAGGCCGTCTCTTCGGGACGATGACCCTTCGGCTCGCCGCCCCAGCCCGCGAGCAGCAGCAAATCGTCTTCTTCCGATCCGATCCGCCCGCGGATCTTCGCCATCGCTTCAGGAAAATCCTTGTCCAGACGCTTGGGATCGTCGAACACACGAAGCCCGCGCTCCTTGCCGAAATCCTTCATCGCGTCACGCTCGCTGCGCGTAACGGTTCCCACCTTCGGAATGCGGATCGCCACCAGGGGCAATCCGTGCGAGGTCAGGTCCGGGAGCAGATCCTCAACGCAATGGAACGGAGGAACGCGAAGCTCCGGCTTATCGATTCCATACGACCGCATCGCCTCGGCGTAAGTGAGCCGCGGGAACGGAGTCTTGATTTCGAACCCGGCGACCTTCCACGCCGCTGCGATCAGCGGTTCGATGACGTTGAAAATCGTCTCCTGTTGGGGGAACGACATTTCCAAGTCGATCTGCGTGAACTCAGCCTGACGGTCCGCGCGGAAGTCTTCGTCGCGGAAGCAGCGGACGATCTGAAAGTACTTATCGAATCCGCTGACCATCAGAAGCTGTTTGAAAATCTGCGGCGACTGCGGCAGCGCATAAAACGTCCCGGGATATACGCGGGCGGGAACAAGATAATCGCGAGCGCCCTCCGGAGTAGAGCGCGTCATAAATGGCGTCTCGATTTCCAGGAACCCGAGATCCGACAGAGTCTGCCGTACCGCGAACGCCACGCGCGAGCGAAGAATAATATTCCGCTGCATATGCGGACGCCGCAGGTCGACATAGCGATATTTGAGCCGGGTCTCTTCCTTCACGTCGACGTGCTCCTCCATGGGGAACGGCGGCGTGCGCGATTCATTGAGGATCCAGACTTTATCAACCACGATCTCAACTTCGCCGGTCGGAATCGCGGGATTGATGGTGTCCGGGCTGCGCAACGCAATCGAACCTTCAGCCGCGATCACGTATTCCGACGCGAGCAAGTCGGCTTTGTCATGCGCTTCCGTATTCGAATGGAATACGAGTTGAGTCACGCCCTCGCGGTCGCGAAGGTGGATGAATACTACGCCGCCGAGATCGCGCCGGCGATGCACCCAGCCCATGAGCAGGGCTCGTTTGCCCGCGTCCGACGCCCGCAATTCTCCGCAGGTATGCGTGCGCCTGAGGTTGCCTAAAAAGTCTAGAGGTACCGATTCCATGTCATTTCTCTCTTCCTGGATTTTGTGAGCCGCGCCGTCCCAGCCTGAGCCAGGGGGCGCGATCAATTAGCGTCGTCTTTGTAGAGGCGGGCCTTTTTTACGTACTCTTTGACGCCCTGACGGAAGCGCGCCTGCTCTTCCGGAGCGACAGGGCGCCGCGGTTTGGCGGGGACTCCCATGACTAGCGTCGAAGGTGGAACTTCCATGAACTCCGGCACCAACGATCCTGCCGCAACCACCGCTCCCTTACCGATCTTCGCGCCGTTGAGAATCGTAGATCCGATGCCAATGAGGCACTCGTCCTCGACCGTGCATCCGTGCAGCGTGACGGAGTGACCCACCGTGACGCCATTGCCGATCGTGAGCGGAAATCCCTCATCGAGATGGAGCACGCAATTGTCCTGAATGCTGCACTCCTCGCCGATGATGATCGGGCCAGTGTCCCCGCGCAGGGATGCATTCGGCCAGATGCTCGATCGCTCGCCTACGGTGACGTTGCCGATCACCTGCGCGCTCGGATCGACATAGGCCGATGGAGCCACCTTCGGTGTGATGCCGCAAAATTTCCGGATCATGTTCGAGGGTATTTTTTAGATTACCAGAGTTCCTGCTGTAGCGCGCCGAACATGTGGTGCGCTCTATAACTGTCGCTTCTGCTTGAGCTACTTCCGATCGATGTTCTGTTTCTAGAAATCAGCCTTGAAGAACCAGTGCCAGACATCTTCCTCGCCTACGGCCGTCAGCGATGTAGTGACGGAAATTAGCACGCGCTCTCTCGTCCCACTCCCGGCGCATTTTCGTGGCCAGATCGATGTCTTGCATGTTGGTATTGTACACGGGCTTACGACGGAGAGGGCTAGCGATCTTCGGCACTCCCGATCGCTAAAGGTGTTGGGGCAACTTCACGTATCGACGCTCTATCCAGCGCCTGATCTCAATTTCGCGGAACCGCCACTGTCGCCCGATTTTTATACCTGGAAGATCGCCGCATTCGGCCCAGAAACACACGGTTCTCGGTGCCACCCCCAGCCATTTCGCGACCTGCCCCGAGGTAAGCATCGGAAACGCGGGGCTGAACCGACCGGAATTAATGGAGGCTAACACGGCAAACTCCCAGTCTACGGCGATACCGCACGAGTATCGTCGCCCATTTCGGCGATTTTTGCCTGGAAAATACGTCGATCCATTGAAAAAAGTATACGTCGCCAAGTCTGTCCAAAGCCGGCTAATGTAGTATGCTGACTTTCCGTAGGTGAGATGATATCCGAGATCTCCGCAATGTCCAGTTTCATAGTTCGCGGAATTTGAATCGCGGGGCGGCACGATCTCGCCGCCAAGATCCGCATCAACCCATATGCCATGGTTAGTGGAGCTATTGAATACAATCGTAAACAAGTTGATGACAAACGCTAAATTAGCCTGATAGTAGTGTTCATTAGTGGCATTCCATGATGACATTGATCCCGACCAATACCCATCCGAATTCGCCCAATGGGGAAATTATGGCCTTGGGGGGCGAGACTCATCATGACTTCGCCATACCCGCCTGAGGACAGCGTGCTAAATAGGGCTGCTAGATTCGACGCAAGTTGCGTCGGCATTGTGCCGCTTCCGTCTATGTAAAAGTTGTCACATGGGTGTGTTATCGCTGGTATCGCCTTCTGGCCAATAAACTGGCAGCCGAACTCGCGCTGCTCCATCGGTTCTGTTTTGCGTCAAGACTGAATTGATCTGCAAGGTGAAGGCGCTGTCGTTATAGACACGCAATGGCATGTAATACCCTGGGTAGGAGGCGCATCGGGAACCGGGGTCCGCCTTGAAGGTCGCGAGAGCCGTGCCGCCAGCTCCTTCGATTGCTGCGGAGAGATGGGGGCTAATCGTCGTAATGAAAAGGCATAGGGGGATGCGTTGAGTGACTGCCAGAATAAATTGACATGCATAATCGTCACCCGACGGTGAAATAATTGTGCTCCGCAAGTGCCGCTGATGCTGTTATTGCCGCAAAATCGTCTAATAATATGTTTTTAATGAATCAGTTCGGCGCCGAGTACAAATCCCTCATCCGGAACGAACGATACTGCTGTGAACCCGTGGTGAGCCGATACACGATGCGCCCATCGCCATCGACCTCTGTTGTCTGGCTCGTGTTTCCTGCGAGGAATCCGCTCAGAAAAACATAATCGCCGCCGGGTAGTTTCTGCGCCGATCCGAGAGCGGAGGAGAACACGCCGAGATCCGCGTTCAGGATCAACTCTGCTGTCATGCGCTCTTCGTCGATCCGGATCGATTGCCCGCGGCTATGCGCTTTCGGATCCGCAGCCTGCCTCACGTTGCCGTCATCGTAGAGTGTGATTTCATCGCCGCTTGCGTAACGAGCATCATGCTGATGCGAAAACCACGCCGTGGGATCGGAGACGTTCAACTGAAAATCTCCGCCCTTGCCGAGCTTCCAGAGCACATGCCCGTCGCCTTCGCCGTTCTCGTAAGCGATCTTATAAATGAAATCCTGATTCCGCACAGAGATTAACAGGTTTCCATCCGGAGTCTGCTCCACGGAATTCGTGTGCGTCCAATCGTTTGCGGCTTTCGCCAGCGCTGCGCAGCCCGAGCATGTCTCGTTCAACGTAGCCTTCCTTTTGACGTCGAGATGCGCGAACGCATCCCAAGTCCAAATCACTTGAAGATTCCGATCCATCACGATAATCGCGTCCCCGATCACATCAACCGGCCCAGGCCCCTGCACATCGCTCAAAATGCGCTCTTCGCTTGCCAGCACCAGCACGCGTCCGTCCGGCAGCCGCATCGCTTCATGATGAAATCCCGTGATCCGCGGCTTCCCCATCGCCGCGAGCTGCTCATTCACCCGGGCAACGTTCGTCTCCGTCACCGTCATCCCGATCAGGTCGAACTCCCGAACCGTCTCATGCTCCAGATCATTTGGAGGCAGCCCGAACAACGGGCCTCCCGTCGTCGCCCAGAACGTTCCGTCCCTGCCCGGCCGCGTCATCAGCATGACCGGCTTCGCGTAGTACCACATCAGCTTTCCGTCAAGGTCTGTCGCTGCGATGTTTGCCGAAATATTCGACTGGAGGATCATTCCGTCGCCATCATGCGGCGCCAGAATCTTCTGCGCCGCCGGCAGGATGGTCTCTTTGCCCGTCGTGAAACGGACAGCCGGGCTTTCCAGAAACGCCGCTCCCGTGTCCACGATGTATGCGGCCGTGTAATCGGTCTGCGGATACATCCCCGCCAAGTAGAAATTCATACTGGAATCGCCGGTGCAGTTCTTCCACGCCGTGAAGTACGCCTGCTCTCCGGCGCTTTGAAACCGGACCCTCATCCGGCTCTCCTTCGGGCATGGCGGAGCGCTATAAAGAAACACCAGCGGATGCGAAGTCGCTCTGACCACCGGCAGGCGGCCGGTGACGTTCGAGCGCATTTCGAATCGAGCCTTCGCCGCGGCAGTCCCGCCACCTTGCAGGGCCCGGACCGAAGCCTCGACCTCGTAAACCCCTTCGTGATCCGTCGCGGTCCACTCAAACGAGTTGTTCGGCCCGTAATCGATTACAGTTCGAAAATCCCCGCCAACGCGGCGCACGCGGAATCGGTACCACAGCTCGGCCGGGCCGGCGCCTGAGGCGCTCGCGTTCCATGTAACGAGCTGTCCCACCGAAGCCGGGGAGGCGATCGACGGCGTAAGAACGACCGACAACTGCGCCTGCACACACGGCAGGTGACACAAAAATACCCAGAATGCGCGATGCACCAGAGCCCTCTGACTGATCAACCGGTTGATCCAGTAGAGCATAGGCGGTGTTAACGAAGATAGAAAACGTTTGTTGTTCTGCCGCGTCGAAAATCTGTCGCCGGGTGTCGAATCCGGCATATCATGAACGTCGGATAATCAGATATGACTTTCCTGCGCGACCTGAAATACGCGATCCGCTCGCTGGCGCGAACCAAGGGACTGACCCTGACTGTCGTGCTTACCCTGGCCCTCGGAATCGGCGCGAATGCCGCGATTTACACCCTGGTGCGCGGCGTTTTGCTGCGCCCGCTCGTGAATCGTGACGAGGACCGCCTCATCTATATCCGGCAAAGCGCCCCCGGCCTGGGGATTGAGAACACGGCCTTCTCGGTTCCCGAACTTATCGACCTCAAGTCGAGCGTTCGAACCATCAGCGAATTTGGCGATTTTTCGCAGATCGGATTCACGATGGTCGGTTTGGGCGAGCCGCGCGAGGTCCGAGCCGGCGTCGTCGGCGGATCCTATTTCGACGTCATGGGTCTCCATCCCGTACTAGGACGCCTGCTCGATGCTCGTGACGACGGTCCCAAGGCCGCCGGGGCCGCGGTTCTGACGTATCGTTTCTGGACCACGAGCCTCAAGAGCGATCCGACCTTGATCGGAAAGACCATTCGGCTCGGTGAGCGAACCGCGACGATCGTCGGGGTCCTTGAACCCTCCGTTCCATATCCCGCTGAGACAGAGATTATCGCGAATATTGTCACCAGCCCGCATCATCTGTCGGCAACCATGGTTACTGGCCGTGTTCATCGCATGACGGAGCTTTTTGGACGTCTCGCGCCTGGAGAAACTCTGGAGTCGGCTCGCGCCGAACTCCAGAAAGTCTACGCGACGATGGTCAAGGATCACCCTGAAGCTTATTCGCCAAAGGCCGATGGCCGGATCAACGCCGTAAAGCTCCGCGATCAGATCACATCGAAAGCGAAAACGGTCCTCTGGGTGCTGCTCGCCGCATCGGGGTTGATCTTCATCATTGCCTGCTCGAACGTCGCGAATCTCATTCTCGCCAAGACGCTCCGGCGCCAGGGTGAACTCGGCATCCGAGCCGCCCTCGGGGCCAGCAACGCGGATCTCCGCCGTACGCTGCTTGCCGAAAGCCTTCTTCTCTGTATCGGGGGAGCCGTGATCGGAATCCTGAGCGCGGCCCCGATGGTCGCAATTCTCGCCCGTTACGCGACTCGATTTTCCGTGCGCGCCCTCGACCTGACCGTCGATTGGAGCATGCTGTGGGTCGCCGGCGGGCTTGCGGTGCTCGCGGCTTTTCTGCTCGCCTATGTTCCCCGGCTTCCCTCCGCCGATGAGACCAACGGATTCGGCCTGACGGCCAATAGCACGCGAGTCGCCGGCGGCACCTCGCGCCAGCAGCGGATCTTCGCCGTGACGCAGATCGCGGCATCGTTTGTCCTTCTCGCGGGCGCTAGCATGTTGCTGAAAACTCTGCTTGCGTTGCAGGCCACGCGCACCGGATTCGATATGCATCACGTTCTGGCGCTGAACGTTCCCGTGATGTCCTACGGTCGCACGCCCGATCAGGTAAATGCTTTCTATAAAGAAGCAATTCGGAAGATTTCCGAACTGCCCGGCGTCGATCGAGTCGCTGTCGGGACCATTGTGCCGTGGCGCGACGCCGGCGCTTTCGGCCCCGGATTCGAGTTTGCCGCCGACCAGCGCAGGCCCGCTCCGGGTGAGTTGGTCCCTCGTGCGCGTTTCCGAAGCATCTCGTCCGGTTTCTTCGATGCTTTGCGGGTTCCACTGCTCGCCGGCCGCGACTTCAATGACTCCGATCGGCGTCAAAGCGAAAAAGTCGTCATTATCAGCCAGAGTCTCGCGCAGCGAATGTTTCCCGGCCAGGACCCCGTCAATCACCACATCAGTTGGACCGATCCGGTGATGAAGTTCATCGACATTGAGGCCACGCCGCGCCGGATTGTCGGTGTCGCCGCGGATGTCGACGACGAGAACGTTGTTCCGGGAGCCGCCCTGACCGTCTACCATCCGTTCGAGCAGGCATTCGGCGGCGGCCGCATGTTCGTCCATACCAACTCGAATCCCTATGCGCTTGTCTCGCCGGTCACGAAAATCATCCGCGACATGTCAGTCGATCAGATTGTCGAACGCGCCGCGACGCTCGAAGATATCCGCGCCGAAGTCCTCACGCCGGATCGCCTGAACACCATTGTCTTCGGCGGATTCGCAGGAGTCGCGCTTGCGATCGCTGTGGTCGGCGTCGCGGGCGTTCTCGCGTTTTCGGTCAGCGGCCGGACACGCGAATTTGGAATCCGGCTCGCCATCGGATCGCAGCCGCGGAATCTGATCGCCGGCGTCGTCGGTGAAGGACTCGTTATGGCCGGTATCGGCGTCATCGCCGGCGCAACGGGCGGTTACGCGCTTGCCCGCCTGGCCGGCAGCTACTTCAGTGAAGTGCAGGTCCCGGGCGCGGTCCCGGTAATCGGAGCCGCACTCGTCCTGCTCGGCGCCGCCCTCATCGCGTCACTAATGCCCGCTGTCCGAGCCGCGCGGGTTGACATCATGCAGGCTCTCCGCTCGGAATAATCGAGCGATGCGACCCTCACCTTTGCCGTGAGGGGGGAACCGCGGCCCTCAGAGAGTGGGACGTTAGTAAAGACGCACGTCAGAAAAACAAAGTAGAATGGCTGACGGAGGCACCAACATGCTCACTCGCAGAGGATTTGCCGGCGCGATCGCCGCCGCGGGTTTTTCGGAATTCGCATTCGCGCAGCGCGCCAACGTCGGAGGCGCGGCTCCGAAAGATACGGTGTGGTTGAACGCGAATGAATTTCCCGATGGGCCTCCGCCAGCCGCTCTCACCGCCATGCAGCGGGTCATCGGTGAAACGAATCGCTACCACTATCGCGAGTTCGATGATTTCTACAAAACCGTCGCCGCCTCCGAAGGACTGAAAGGCGATCAGGTCCTGATCGGCGCCGGATCGAGTGAAGTGTTGCACGCAGCGGTAGATGTTTTCACTTCGCCGACGCTGCCGTTCATCACCTGCTGGCCGACCTTCGAAGCGGGACCGGAACTGGCGGCCGTTGAGGGGCACAAAGTGGTGAAGCTGCCTCTCTCATCTACTTACGCTTCTGATGTGAAGAAACTCGTCGCCGAGGCAGACAAAGCTGGCGGCGGATTGATCTATATCTGCAATCCGAATAATCCGACGGGCGCAATCACCACCAGGCAGGACATCGCCTGGACAGTGGACAATCTTCCCAAGAACACCACCCTGCTCGTCGACGAAGCCTATCTCCATTTCAACGTTTCACCGGATACCGAAAGCGCGATGAAGTATGTCCACCAGGGCAAGAACGTGATCGTGATGCGGACGTTCTCGAAGATTTATGGGATGGCTGGTCTGCGGGCAGGTTTTGTCGCCGCGCGGCCGGACATGATCGCCAGGATGGAGCCGTATCGCAATAACGTGATCAGCATCGTTGCGGTTCGGGCGGTTCTGGCTGCCTTGGACCTCGGCCCCAGGATGATCGATGAGCGGCGCGCGAAGATCGCAAAGACCCGTGGCGATTTGTGCGCGTGGCTGAAGGAAAAGAAGATCAGCTACATCGATCCTCAATCGAATTTCATGATGATCGACACTAAACGCGACATCAAGCAGATGAGCCCGGCGATGTTGGCCAAGGGCGTTGCGGTGGGCCGTCCGTTCCCGCCGTACAACACCATGATGCGCGTCACGATCGGCACCGATGCCGACATGGCGAAGTTCCGCGGCGCGCTGAGCGAAGTGCTGTCGGTGTAGTCTCTGATAAAATCGAGACTTGCAGACATCTGAAACACGACCACGCGTGTGCGCGGTCAGCTATCTCAACACCGTTCCGCTGGTTTGGGGCATGCTGCACGGCCCTCAATCGGAGATCTTCGATCTGAGATTCGCGCTGCCTTCGGAATGCGCCGATCAGCTCGCCTCGGGCGAAGCCGATATCGGGATTGTTCCCGTAATCGAGATGGCCCGGCAGAAGCTGGACTATTTCCGCGGCACCGGCATCGCATGTCGCGGGCCGGTCCGCAGTATTCTGCTCGTGTCGAAGGTTCCGTTCAGCGAAATCAGAGTGCTCGCGACCGATTCCGGATCCCGCACCTCCGTGATGCTTTCACGGGTGATTCTTGCGGAGAAATTCGGCGTTGAACCTGCCATAATTTCCCGCCGCGCCGATCTGGCGCCCATGCTCGGTGAAGCCGATGCCGCTCTTTTGATCGGCGATGCGGCTCTCCGTGTCGATCCGGCTACGCTGCCTTTTGAATCGTTGGATCTCGGCGAGGAATGGACTTCACTGACCGGACTCCCGATGGTCTTCGCCGTCTGGGCCGGGCGCAAGGAAATCATCCAGCAGCGCTACGCCGACGCTTTCGTCGAATCCTGCCGGTTTGGCATTTCTTCGATCGGCGACATCGTTCCCGCCGAAGCGCGCGCGCGCGGTTTCGCCGAGCCTGTGGTGCGCCAATACCTGACCCGGCACATCGTGTTCGAACTCAGCGACCGCGACTATGCCGGCATGAATCTTTACCTTGAACGCGCGCTGCGTTTGGAAAGGCAGGCGATCCACGTATGATGACTCGCGCCGAAGCGATCGACCTCTACAACAACAGCGATTTTCTCGAAATCGGAATGGCTGCGGACGCGGTGCGCCGGAAACTGCATCCCGACGGAATTGTCAGCTATATCATCGATCGGAACATCAATTACACGAATTTCTGCACAGAATACTGTAGTTTTTGTGCTTTTTACCGCCCTTTAGGCCATTCTGAGGGGTACGTGCATCCGAAGGAAGTAATCTTCGCCAAGATCCAGGAAACAATCGATCTAGGCGGCACGGGCATCCTCATGCAGGGCGGTTTGCATCCGGAGCTGAAAATCGAGTGGTACGAGGATCTTTTACGCTCGATCAAAGCTCGATTCAATATCTGGTGCCACTGCTTTTCGGCGCCGGAGATCGTGAATATCGCCAAGGTCAGCGGCCTGTCGCTTTATGACACGTTGTCGAGGCTGAGAGACGCGGGGCTCGATTCGCTGCCGGGCGGCGGCGCGGAGATTCTCGACGATGAAGTCCGGCACCGGATCAGCAGACTGAAATCGTCGGTGAGCGATTGGATCGATGTGCACCGGACGTGCCACGCCGTGGGGCTGCGGTCGACGGCGACAATGATGTTCGGCACCGGAGAGACGATCGAGCAGAGGATGAATCATTTCGATATCGTCCGTCAGATCCAGGAAGATACCGGCGGGTTTACGGCGTTCATCCCCTGGAGTTTTCAGCGGGAGAACACTTCGCTCGGACGGTTTGTCAAGGAAGAAGCGACGGCGGTGGAGTATTTGAAGATGCTCGCGCTGTCGCGCGTGTATCTCGAAAACATTTTGAACATACAGTCGTCGTGGGTGACGCCGGGGTTGAAGACGTGCCAGCTCGGCTTGCGCTTCGGCGGAAACGACGTTGGCAGCATCATGATCGAGGAGAACGTCGTCAGCGCGGCGGGAACCCACAATCGGGCGACTGAAGAAGAACTGCGCCGCCTGATTCGCGACGCGGGATTCATCCCCAAACAGCGGGATACGTTGTACCGGACGTATTTCCTGAATTAATTCTTCGGGGAAGAAGAGACGCGAAGGATGCGGCTTCGATTCGATGCGGCTTTGATTCGATGAAAGAAGCGTGATATTGCGCGCCGGCGCGGGCTCATTGGATTTGGAGCGCCTTCTGCACCGCCGGATGCGCGGCAAAAACTTTGCGGAGAGGGTCCGCGGCGGGAAATGAATCCAGGAGTTTGGCGGTGATTGCGGCTGCCTGCGCGCGATGATTCTTCGCCTGTTCGAAACTTCCGGCGGCCATGCAGCATTCAGCGGCGGTGAGTTCGATACGCCAGCGCACCATTGGCGCTTCGAACCTCGCGAATGCTTCGAGCGCTTTGGCGATGGAGGCGCAAGCGCAATCGGGCGCGGCCGGTAACGCCAGCCGGGCCCTGATTTCCCGGGCGAGGGCGTTTAACGCCGGATCGGCCGCCGACGTGGCGGATTCGAAAACGGCATCGGCCGCTTCTTTCGCTTTAACCAGGTCGCCTTTGGCAATCCAGGCTCGCGCGATCCCAAACTGGCCGGTGATGCGCCAATACCAGTCGAGAAAGAAGCGTTCGGCTCCGGCTGCCTCGGAGAAATGTTCGATCGCGGTATCGATGGCTCCCGATTCAAGGGCGGCAAAGCCCGCCGTTATCGTCGCCATGGTGCGGACCTGGCCGGCGGGCTCGGAGGCATGGCCCCGGATCAGCTCGGTCGCGAGATTTCGAGCGCCGGAAATGTCGCCGCACTGATATTTGACCCACGCGAGGTTCGCTTTGAAGATCGCCAGCCATGGCGCATTGCGGTTTCTTTCGGATACCTCGATCGCCGTGTTCAGAACCTGGAGGAGTTCGCCCATCCGGCCCAGGTGAAGCAGGGCCCATACCAGCGCTGAATGGGCCGACAGGTAGACGACGAGACTGTCGTTCTCAATCGATTGAGGGATTCCGGCAATGGCAGTCTGATAAGCGCCTTCGTAGTCGCCCTGGATGCACTGTATATGCGCGTACAGAATTTCATAATAAGCGGGGACGGCGTCATTGAAGCGGATCGTTTCGCGCGCGGCCCGGCAGATTTCCGCATCCTCCGGACGCCAGGCGTATGTGATAATGCGCCAGCATGCCGCCAGCATTTGAGCGCGGGCTTGCAGCAAGGGATCGCTTTGGCTGCGGCTAAGCTCTACCGCTCGTTCGCATACGGAGATGCAGCGGCCCGGATCCATGAAAGCAAGGGCTCGCGCCAGGCGGGTGAGGGAATTGACCTGGGCGACGACGAATCCGTGCTGCGCCGCCTGTTCGACGACGGCGCGATCGACGTCGGCCGATTGCATCATTTCGCCCTGCGCATAGAGAGTATCGCTGATCCGTTCCAGGATTTGGATTCGCAGATCGTGGGCCGATTCCGGCGGAAGCTGATCCAGGAGTTCCATCGCGTGCCGCAGCAAACGGATCGAGTCTTCGTGGGCATAGCGCCGGCGCGCGTTTCCGGCGGTCAGGATCAGATAATGAACCGCTTGCGTATAGCTCCGCGCCTGTTCGAAGTGAAGCGCGAGTTCGGAAGCAAAGGCCTGTTCGGCCGAGGAGGAGAGTGCCTCGATGCTTTCGGCGAGTTTCGCGTGCAGGCGCCGCCGTTGCGTCGCCGGGAGTTGCGTGTACAGGACCTCGCGATAGAGAGCGTGCCTGAACTCGTATTGCGGAGATTCGGTGCCGTCGGGAAGTTCCTGGGTTCCGGCTCGCTTCAGGAATTGCTGCCGCCCGGCGAGGCTTTCGCAGATCTGTTCCATTTCGCCCGCGTCGCGATCGAGCATCGCTCCGGCGGCCCAGGCTGAGAACTTCTGGCCGGCGACGCTTGCGGCGCTGAGCAGACTGCGCTCGCGTTGTCCAAGACGCTCGATCTGAATCTCCAGCAATTGCTGGAGCGTCTGAGGCACCCCGGGATCGAAACGGTCGAGCGGGACGCTCAGCTTCCAGGAGCCCTGCGTATTCGACAGCAGTCCCTTCTGGCGCAATTGATCGATCATCGCGACCATGAACATCGGATTCCCATCACAACGGCGGTGAATCATGCCGGCGAGCTGGGAGGGAAGATCGTTCTCTGGAAATTCCTTGTCCAGGAATCGCTCGATTTGCGATTCGTTCAGCCGGTCGAGCGTGATTTCGGTGCACAGGCGATGGACGAGCAGGTCCTGCTTCATCTGCTTCAGAGGACTGGAAGAGAGAATCACATCGACCGGACGATAGGTGGCGGCGAGCATCAGCCGCGCTGGATTACGGCGTCGCGCCAGAGCGGAGATAAGATCGAGGGTCGAATCATCGACCCATTGGAGATCTTCGAGAATCAACACCAGCGGCGTATCCGCCGAGAGACGCTCGAGCGCTTCGCAGACTTCGCGGAGCATGCGTTCGCGCGTAGCGCCGAGGATTTCCTGCCGCAGCGACTGGCGCTGCTCGGCGCTGATTGCGGAGGGAAACTGGACAAGCCAGGTCGGGGCGTGGGCGGCCAGGATCCGAATGACGGGCTCGCCGGCGGGGCCTCCGATCAACTGGCCGAAAGCTTCGAGCACCGGATAATAGCTTTCTTTACCTCCGAAGCCTTCGACGCATTGTCCGCGCGCGACGCGGGCTCCGGCGACGCTTAAAGATTGCTGCTCGTAAGTATCGAGAAGCGTTGTTTTGCCGATCCCGCCTTCGCCTGTGATGAAGACGATCTGCCGGATTCCGTGCAAAGCGGCGTGGAGCAGTTGATTCAGTTCGCCAAGAGGCGCGTCGCGCCCGACCAGTTGTGAAGACGGCGTGGATGCAAGCGCTTTGGCGGTCCCGCCAACATCGCTGACAGGCGCGATGAACCGGTACCCGCGCTTGGGCAGGGTTTCGATAAACACCGGTTCGTTGGGCGGGTCGCCCAGAGCCTTGCGGATTTCGAGGATATACTTCCGCAGGATTTCAGGCTGAACAAACGTTTCGGGCCACACTGCGTCCAAAAGCTCCTGCTGGCTGACCAGCCGTCCCGCGTTATCGACGAGGTAGCGAAGAACGTCGAAAACCTTTGGAGCCATAGAGATACGCGATTCTTCCCGCCACAGACACTGGTTTGTCGGATCGAGGCGGAATGGGTGGAACCTCTTAGGCGTAGACATCTGGGCCCTATTCGGCATTGTACCGGTACAGCGACTCCACGGAAACTTCACGGAAGGTTCACGTTTCTTTCGGTCCCGTGGGCATAAACTTCTGATTGTGAGTTAGCCGGAAACGTTACCTTCCGGGCGTAAATAAAAAGCGGGCAAAAAGATCCGCGTTGTGTCGGAGGAAAACCGGCGGAGGGGCTGCGGTTCGAGATTCCGGGTTGTCATGCCGCCGGAATCCAGGATCGCCTCGGAGGAAGCCCCTCGCCGGAGCAGTGCAGAAGGCGTGATCGAGAGCGGCGGAATCCGCGTCCGCCGCTCGCTCTCAATCTTCCCCGCGGCTCTCTTTAAAATTTTTCTTTTACTTCCCGGGTGGATGGTGTACACTGCCACTACCTCCCCCGTTTCGTTAGTCCATCGGTTTGGGCGCTTGGCGATAGCTGTGTCTGAAATTTCCGCCGCGGGGGACCGGATCATCCATTTGAAGACCACTCGCGGGCCGGCTCGCCTGTCCATTTTTCGGATTCGCGGAACGGGGCAAAGGCAGAAACTCTAATGCCGATCCAAAAACCTCGCAACCGGATGGTGATCTTTCGTTTGACCCAGGACGAATACGAAAGCTTGCAGGCAGCATCGAACGGCTCGCGGAGCCTTTCCGAGTTCGCGCGCGCCCGGCTGATGGGATCGCTGCGGACAAACCCGATCGACACGCAGCTCAGCGAGATCAAGACGACGGTTAACCGCCTGGCCGATCTGCTGGAGAAGAACTGATGCGGGTTGCGGTATTGCTCGCGTGCGCGGCCATCGCGCCGGCGCAGATTCGTCCGAATTTGATGGAGGAGGCCGGCAAGGCGAACCTCCCTTCGCAGCGATTGGGCGTTGACGACCTGGTGGCGGTTTCCGTCTACGACGCTCCGGAGCTGACGCGCACCCTCCGCGTTGAAACCGATGGCACGATTCGTCTGCCGCTTCTGAAGAATGCAATCCCGGCCAGCGGAATTCTTCCCCATCAACTGGAAGCAAGCGTCGTGGCCGCGCTGAAGGACGAGCAGATCCTGGTCGATCCGATCGTCAAGATTACGGTGGTGGAGTACCATAGCCGGCCCATCGCCGTGATGGGCGCGGTTAAGAAGCCCCTCACGTTCCAGGCTGTGGGAACCGTGACGCTGCTTGACGCGCTGGCCCGCGCCGAAGGCCTGACCAACGATGCGGGAAACGAAATTCTGCTCACCCGCAACGATCAGATTGAGAAAATCCCCGTGAAGCGTCTGATCAAGGACGCCGATCCCGCGCTGAATTACACGCTGCACGGCGGCGAAGAGATTCGCGTTCCCGAAGCGAGCAAGATTTTTGTGGTCGGAAACGTCAGGAAGCCCGGCGCCTTTCCGGTCCGCGACGGCGGCGAAGAGAGCGTCCTGAAGATGATCGCCCTGGCCGAGGGACTCACGCCCTATTCGGGCAAGGTCGCCTACGTGTATCGCCGCGGCGAATCCGGGGCGAAGACCGAAATTCCCGTCGAACTGGAAAAGATCATGCAGCGGAAGGCTGCTGACGTCGTCCTGCAAGTGGACGATCTGCTCTATATTCCCGACAACAAGACGCGGCGCGCGGCGATGACCGCGCTCGATCGGCTCGCGTTGTTCGGAGTATCGACGGGATCGGGGCTCCTGATCTGGCGCTAACGACATGAAGAAGCTGGAACCCAATCTGCCGGCGGTGCAGGAGACTCTTCGAATCCCCGCAGCCGGCCCGCCCGCGGTGATCGACGCCGAATACGAGCAGCAGGCCGCGCACGTGCCTCTGGCGCACTATCTCTGGATTCTTCGCCGCCACGGCTGGAAGATCGCCGCATTCGTGATCGGCGCCGTTCTTGCGACGCTGATCGTCTCCTTAAGGCTCACGCCGATTTACGAATCGACGGCGACGATCGACATCGACCGCCAGATGCCGACCAGCGTCCTGGGTCAGGAAGCCTTGCAGAACGCTTCAAACGACGCGGACCAGTTTCTGGCTACGCAGGTGAAGCTGATTCAATCGGATTCGGTGGTTCGTCCCGTCGTTGAAAAGTATCATCTGCGCGAGGTCGAAAAAGACGCCCTCGAAGAAGCTGTAGACAAGACCGCCACGAGTCTCGAAGCCCCGGTCATCCTAAAAAACCTGAAGGTCACGCGCCCGCCGAACACCTATCTTCTTCTGATCAGTTATCGATCCGAGCATCGCCAGCTCGCCGCCGACGTCGCCAATGAGATTGCGTTGTCCTATCTCGCACACACCTACCGGATTCGCTACAAAGCGACTGCCGGACTCAGCGATTTTATGGAGCGCCAGCTCGAAGAACTCAAAGCGCAGATGGAAAAATCCAACGAAGCGCTGGCGAAGTTCGAGCGGGAACTCAACGTCATCAATCCGGAAGAGAAGACCAATATCGTTTCGGCGCGATTGCTTCAGTTGAACGAAGAGTACACCAAAGCCCAGGCCGATCGGGTCAAGAAGGAAGCGGCCTACAACTCCATGAAGGACGGCACGCTCGCCGCGGCGCAGGTTTCGACTCAGGGCGAGGCGCTCAAAAAACTCACCGAAAATCTCAACGAAGCGCAGGAAAAATTCGCCGAGGTCAAGACTCACTTCGGCGTCAATCACCCCGAATACAAAAAAGCCGAGACGCGGGTTCGCGAAGTCGAATCCCAGATCGATGCGACGCGGCGTTCCATCGGCCAGCGCATCGAAGTCGAGTACCAACAGGCGCAGAACCGCGAATCGATGCTCGAAACGGCGGTAAAGGATACCAAGGCTGAATGGGATCGCCTGAATTCGCGTTCGTTCGAATACCAGACGCTGAAGCGCGAGGCCGACAGCAACAAGAAGCTCTACGAGGAACTCGTCCGCAAGATCAAAGAGGCGGGAATCAATGCGAGCTTTCAGAACAGCTCGATCCGCGTGGCCGATACCGCGCGCCCGGGACTGAAGCCGGTATTTCCCAAAACCTGGCTAAACGTGCTGCTGGCGTTCCTGTTTGCGACGTTCGCCGGCGTGGGAGCGGCCGTGCTGAACGACGTGCTCGACAACACGATTCGCGATCCCGATCAGGTCGCGCGGCTTCTCAATACTGACGTGATCGGATCGCTTCCCGCCGTAAAGGACTGGCGCCGCCGCCTGAGTCCCATCGCTTCAGCCAACGGCGGCCCTTCGACCGCCGTAGTTCACGTCGAAAACGAGCAGGCGCTTTCGAACTACGAAGAAGCCATCCGCACGCTGCGCAATTCGATCCTGCTGACCGATTTCGATCGCCGCCTGCGGAGCGTTCTCCTCACCAGCGCTTCGCCCTCGGAAGGAAAATCGACCGTGGCCGCGCATCTGGCCGCGACGCACGCGAGCCAGCACAAGCGCACGCTCCTGATCGACGGCGACCTGCGCCGCCCGAGCGTCCATCGTCTGTACCAGGTCCCCAACAGCATTGGACTCTCCAACGTGCTGCTCCAGCAGATTTCGTGGCGCGACGCCGTGATCCGCATGGATAATCCCAAGGGCCTGGACATTCTCCCCGCGGGTCCTTCGACCCGGCGCGCCTCAGACCTGATGGGCATGGGTCTGGCCGAACTGATCGAAGAGGCGGGCCGGGACTACGATCTGGTCGTCCTCGACGCCCCGCCGCTGTTGGGTTTCGCGGAGCCTTTGCAGATGGCGACTGCGGTGGATGGAGTGGTTGTCGTCGCTCGCGCGGGGGATACGAGCCGGAAGGCTTTGGGCGCCGTGATCTCGACGTTGTTAAGGTTGCGGGCGAACCTGGTCGGCGTGGTGTTGAATGAGGTCCACCGTGAAGTGAGCGCTGGATACTACTACTACTACGGTCACTACAGCAAGTATTACAACGTGCGAGCCGAAAGTGATTAACGCGAAATTTTGGCTCATCGGTCTTCTCTTGATTGCCGGGCTATTGCTAAGCGCCGCGCTTACGATCTGGCCGCCCTTTCTCCGGTTTGTAGAGCAGTCTGGCGTAAACGTGCCGGCCAGTTCAGCTTACCTGGATTACTGCCAGGGCATCGCATGGGCCGTGTTTCTATCGGCGCTGATCCTTATTTGGCCGGTCACGCTGAAAGACCGGATCATGCTTTTGATGATGTGGCTGATTCGTTGCGGCGTGATGCTGTTGGTCATGTTGCCCTACGAGGAGCATTACGTCGGACTCGACTGTTGGTCGTATTTCGTCGGCGCGCACACCATTGCGAGCGATCCGGTCGCCGCGCTGCTCAAGGGCGGTAGCGACTTTGTGATGCTCATCGGTGCAATGCAACTCAAAATAGGGCCCGATTCCTACCATGCAATGAAACTATCCTTTGGATACGTTGGACTGCTGGCGATTTACTTGCTGTACCGCGCCGCCTCCGCCCTTGCCGGTTCGCAGCGACCCTGGATGTTCTGGACCCTTGGCCTTTACCCATCCATCTTGTTCTGGTCTTCCATCCTTGGGAAGGATCCCGTCGTCCTGCTTGGCATCGCGATTCACATCTGGGGATTGGTTCGAGTCGCCCACCATTCCGAACACAAACATCTATGGACGGCGATCGGCGGCCTCGGATTGGCCAGTGTTGTGCGCGTGTGGATGGGACCGATTCTTCTGTTGCCTGCCCTATTGCTGTTCGCGCTCAAGATCCGCCACAAGGGCTGGCGCTTGCTGACGATTGTCATCGGAATCGCCCTATTCGCCGTTCTTGCCCCAGCGACAATGAGCCGCCTGGACATCGACCCGACCGTGGATCTTTTCAGCAGTACCCAGTCTTTCACGCGGGGATGGGATAAAGCCAATTCCGCGCTCTACACGGACATCGAACTGAACTCTCTCACTGACCTGATCCTCTTCACGCCGCGGAGCGTCTTCACGGCTTATTTTCGTCCGCTTCCAGGCGATCTCCCGCACGCCTTCGGCCTCATGGCTGGATGTGAGGACCTGGCATTGCTGCTCCTCACGATTTGGGGTTTTCTCAAGCTGCGGCGCCGGCACTGGAGAAATCACTTTTTCTTGTGGGCGTTGGCATTGCTCGCCACTTGGGGGCTCGCTTACAGTCTGGTCACATACAAAGATCTTGGAACAGCCGTACGATTCCGCTTGCAGATCATGCCCGTGCTGCTCGGCGTTCTCTGCTACCTCCTGGCCCGCCCGGCGGCGAAGCCGCGCCGTCCGCAAGAGGTGCGCAAATTCGTCTATGCATGAGCCGCGACGCAGGATACTTCTCCTCCTTGAGGCGACACTTGGAGGCACAGGCCGCCACATCGTAGATTTGACGAGGGGCTTGCTTCAGCGTCATTATGAGGTCCACCTTGTTTATTCCACCATTCGGGCCGATCGCCAGTTCTTGACAGGTCTTGACGAACTTCGGCGCTTCTCACCCGAATTTCACGCGTACGAACTCCCCATCAAGAGATCCCTTGGCTTGGGCGACTTCAAAATCTTCTTAAAACTGTACAAATATTGCAAACAAAACGGCCCCTTCGACTTAATTCACGGACACTCGACAAAGGCCGGTTTCTTGGCAAGACTTCTCTGCGCTGGCGCGCGAACGCCGAGAATATACAGTCCGCATGCCTTGATGACAATGGACCCGAACCTGAAAGGGCTTGGAAGGATCGCCGTTTGCTTGCTTGAGTCATCGCTTGCCTGGATCTCGTCGAAGGTCATTGTGGTTTCCGATGATGAGATGATTTCCGCCCGTCGCACCGGAATTCCTGCCCGCAAGCTGATTCAGATTGAAAACGGAGTTGATCTCGCCAGAATGGATCTGAAGGCCCGCCATCGCCGGGATATCCGAAAACTACTCGGCATTCCCGAAGACGCGGCTTGTCTCGGATATGTGGGCAGATTTTGGGAGGGTAAGAATCCCGAGCGCGTGATTGAGACATTTGCGATTTTGCGGGAGCAGAGCGCCCGCACAGTCAAGCTCATGATGGTGGGATTCGGACCGCTTGAGGCAAAGCTCAAAAATTTAGCGGATCAACTGGGCTGCGGCCATGACGTCATCTGGACAGGCGAAGTCGATGGACCGGGTTACATGGCCGCCATAGACGTGCTGGCGTTGTGTAGCAGGTTCGAAGCTTTCGCATATGTATTGCTGGAAGCCTGCGCCCTCGGAATACCCTTCGTCAGCACCCGAATTGGAGCGGCAACTGCCCTCGCCGGGAAAGGCGCCGGCTATGTCTGTGATCCTTGGCGCCCGGAAGCCTACGCTGAAATTGTTTTGCGAATCATTGAGGATGAGAGACTTTTGAAGCGTCTTTCGATTGCGGCGCGCAAGACGGCGGAGGAGTACTCCCTCCAGCGGATGCTCGATCGCATCTGCCGACTGTACGAGGACACATTTCTGCATCCCGCGCCTGGCCAGGCGCGCGAAGCCTTTGGGGTTGGGAATCCATCTCAATGAGCGCAGCCGCAGGCCCAGCTCTCGCCGTCCGGACGTTTCGCACCCCGCGCTGGACGCCCATAACGATCGCGTTGGGCGACGTGATTGCGCTCCAGATTTCGTTGATCCTTGGGCTCGCTCTGCGTCTCTCGCTTGCCGGATGGCTTCATGCGGAAATCGAACTCGAGCAATACTTCGCTGTTGCTGTCGGCGTTCTGCTGCTGCCGATGATCCATTACCAACTCGGCCTGTATCCCGGCTACCTCCTTGGCCCCGTCGAACGCCTTCGCCGCCGCACTCTCGCCACCTTCGCTGTCTTCGCTGGACTCGTCGCGTGGGACAACATCGTCGAGCGCGGCGTCCTCTCGCGCGGAGTCCTGCTCGCTACATTCTTTTTCGCCCTCATCCTGTCGCCCGCCGCTGAGACGGCCGCTCGCGTTACGCTCGAACGGCGGAACCGTTGGGGAATTCCTGTAGTCATGCTCGGCGCCGGACCCACTGGGCGCGAGGTCGCGCGGACTCTTTCCACCAATCGCCATCTTGGCCTTGTGCCCATCGCGTTTCTTGATAACCGGCCCGCCACCTGGAACACGCTGGTCGAGGATGTTCCCGTGATCGGCCCGCTTGGTCTGGCGCAGGATATGGAAAGCCGCGCCGAGGCCGCCATCGTCGTCCTCAACGAGATCGGCAAAGATGAGCTGCCCGAACTCAACTTCCCGCGCGTGATCGTGATTCCCAACCTCGCCGGCATGGCGAGCCTCTGGATCACCGCGCGCGACCTCGGCGGCTGTCTCGGACTCGAGCTGAAAAAGAATCTCCTCATCCGCCGCAACACCGCGCTTAAGAAAATCATGGATCGGGTCATCGCGCTTCCGCTGTTCCTCGGCAGCCTGCCCCTTCTCGCGATTGCCGCGGCCTGGATCAAGCTCAGCAGCCGCGGCCCGGTTCTCTATCGCCAGATGCGCGAAGGACACGGCGGCCGCCCGCTCGCCGTGTGGAAACTCCGAACTATGTACGTCGATGGTGACCGCATCCTCCAACAGTGGCTCGATGAACATCCCGAGGACCGCGCCGAATGGCGCCGGTTCTTCAAGCTTCGGCGCGATCCGCGTGTACTGCCCGTCATCGGAAAGCTTCTCCGCCGCACCAGCCTCGACGAGCTTCCCCAACTCTGGAGCATCCTGAAAGGCGAAATGAGCCTGGTGGGCCCGCGCCCGTTTCCCGATTATCACCTGGAGCAGTTTCCTCCCGATTTCCGCACCCTGCGGACGCGCGTGCTGCCCGGCCTCACCGGATTGTGGCAGGTTTCCGCGCGCAGCGACGGCGATGTCAAGGTGCAGGAAGCTCTCGATACGTACTACATCCGGAATTGGTCGCCGTGGCTCGATCTCTACATCCTTGCCCGAACCGTGTCCGCGGTGCTGCTCGCGCGTGGAGCTTACTGATGGCCAGCGCCCCCAGACGGAAGTTTTCGAAGGCTTTCAAAGAATCGGTCGCACAGCGCGTCGCGCAAGGAACTCCGGTCAAGCAGGTCGCGCGATCGTGCGGTATCGATCCTTCACTTGTCCGGCAATGGCGCGACGAATTGCGCACGCTCGGAGAAGCCGCCTTTTCCCACAGCGGAAAGCGAAGATTCTCGAAAGAATTCAAGGAAGCCGCCGTGCAGCGCGTGCAGCAGGGAACGCCGGTCAAGCAGGTCGCTCGCGATCTGCGCGTCGATCCCGCCGTCGTCCGCCGCTGGCGGAACGCGCTGAGCAGTCTCGGATCCGGCGCTTTCTTCGACAACGCTCCACGGACTCGCGCGGTGATCTTCCGGTTGACTGAGGAAGAATACGCCCGCGTGAAGGCTTTCGCCAAGGCATCCGGCGCGCGCAGTCTCTCCGACTTCGCGCGCTCCGCCGTCCTGCGTTAGCTCCCCGGGTGATACTCGCGCTCGATGTGCCCCTTCAGATCGGACTTGTAAAAATATACGTCGCGCAGCGCGCCTGTGGCGTACCGCTGAGCCTCATCGTTGAAGTGCTTTGAATCCGTATGCCCGCTCTCGCCGCCTGCCGTCACGGCTTTCGCGCGCACCCTGTCGCCGAACTCGACGACAGCGACGAAACTGTTCCCGCTGGTCCCGTACCATTTCTTCGTCCCCGGATACGCCCGCGCGCCGAACGACGCGAGCGATCCATAGGCAGATGACGTGAACGCCACCGGAATGCTCGGACCCGCGTCGTTGAACGGATGCACGATGTCGTCCGTCAGCCGCTGGAAACGATTGATATCGCCCCACGGCGTCTTCCACGATCCGAAATCCGCCTGTAGCTTGTCCGATGCCGCCGCAAGCGACTGCAACAGCGCATCCGCCGGCGCCGCGGCGATCGTCTCTTCAGACGCGCCTCCCCGCCGGTTCTCGCCCGCCATTCGCCGCCGGATATCCTCGCCCCAGAACACGGCGAGCGACGTTGGAACCGAGTTCGCCGCCCAGCGATAATCCCACGCGCGCAGCACGGCGATCTGATCCGCCAATTTCCCCTTCAGCGGATCCGAAGCCGGTCTGCCATCCCAGGCCTTGATCAAAGCGGGCAGCGTCTTTTCGAACCACGGCAGATAACTGTCGTAGGCGGCCGAGATCAGCGAGTCCAAAGTAAAGTCCTTCTTACCCTGTAATACCCGGATCGCATGAGGACCACGCGGATTTTCGCCGCCGTTTTCCACGTACGGCGGAAAATCGGCTCTCTTCAAACTGCTTTCGCCCGCTCCCGTCCAGGGCCAGTTATTCGTGTTGTACAGCCACCCGCTTTTCGGATTCAGCAGATGCGGAGTCTCATCCACACTCAGCAGGCCGTGCCACTCCGTCTCCGGATTCGACCCGTCCACCGGCTTTGTCCAATCGAATTTCGTATCTCGCCGGGGGATATAGTTCCCATGCCAATATGCGATGTCGCCATCGGCGTCCGCAAAAATCGTGTTGTTCGACGAGTTCGCCTTCAGCTCCATCGATTCGCGATACGACTTGTAATCCCGCGCCTTCGTTCGCGAGTACGATTGCATCAGCGCCTTGATCGGTTCCTGCATGATGCGGAACGTCACCCATTTTCCGTTCGCTTCACGAACCACCGGACCGTGATGCGTGCGATAAGCCGTGAACTTTCGCTCGGCCATTCCGCGGTCCGTCTTGCAGGAAATCGTGATTTCCCACGCAGTCACCGGACGCTCCTCATTTCCGTACTTGTAATAGAATCGGTCGCCCTTCTTCGTGACCGTTTCGAGATATTCATCGATCGCATCCACCCCGCTCGACGTATGCATCCATCCCGCGCGATCGTTGAAGCCTTGATAGATGAAGAATTGTCCCCAGGTCGCCGCGCCGTAAGCGTTCAAGCCTTCTTCGCTCACCATTTGGAGCTCGCTTCGAAAGAAGAACGACGTATGCGGATTGATCAACAGCAGGGCATGATGATTCTTCGTGTTCGACGGCGCGATCGCCGCTCCGTTCGATCCGCGCGGCTCGTCGTCGATCCCGCCGTCGTCGTTGGCGCCCGTCCCGTTCGACGCCGCCTTCCCTCCATAGAACGCCTCCAGTTGGTTGAGATTTATCTTCTCGATATCGCCGCCAATGCTGCCTTCCGTGAAGCTCAGCGCCATCCAGGGCTCGAAATGCCGGATCACGTGCGGCTTCACATCCGGATGTTTCGCCAGATAAAAATTCAACCCGTCGGCCCACGCATCCATCAGCTTTTTCAGCCACGCCGGACTCTCGGCGTACTGCTTCTTCAATGTCGCTGGATCGACGAACAGCCGCATCCGCAGATCCTGCCAGATCTTCGATTCGCCCTCAAACTCCGCCACGCGCCCTAGCTGCGTCAGGTAATTCGTCTCTACGCGATTGAAATCGTCTTCCGCCTGCGCGTAGATCATTCCGAACACCGCGTCCGCATCCGTTTTGCCGTATACGTGCGCGATCCCCCAATCGTCGCGGATAATCGTCACATTGCGGGCCTGTTTTTCCCAACGTGCCGCATCCTGCGCGCATAAAATCGAGCCGGCAAGAACCAGAACAAGTGTTTTCATCTGAATTACCCAGCTTAGATCTTATTAAACTTCGCGTGAACCCGCCCGATCGCGTTGACCAGTCTCCTGTACGGGACCTTTTCCATCGATTCGAACCCGATCCATTCCCCATCCCGCCAGCTCGATCCCTGCCACCGCATCAGGATCGCCAGATGCTCCGCGTTCGGCGCGCCCCCCGCTTCCAGTCCCGCCACGATCTCGCGTAGCCGCTGATCCATCGATTGGCCCGCCGCCTCCGCCAGCCCCAACGTCCGCGGAGCGAGCCAGCATCCGCGATTCATGAACCACAAATCCACCGCATCCTGATCCGCCGATGGAACCACCGCCGCTCCCCGCAACTCTGTCAGTGCCCCCGCCAAATCTCCCGCGAGGCTCTGAACCTCATGGATCTGCTCCACGCGCGCATGCATTCTCTCCGCCTCTTCGAACTCCATATCCGAGCTCGCCCGGTCCCGGGCCGACTCCGCAATCTCCACCAGCGAGGCTCCCCGCGTCGTCAGGAACTGCTCTACCCGCGCAACTTCGCCGCGATACTCCTCTGCCGATACCGCTTCCTGGCACGGGCGCATGCAGCGGTTCATCTCCCCGTAGATGCACCCCGGATGCTCCGCCGATGGAGCCAGATTCTCCTCGCACCGCCGGATCTGAAACAGATCGAGCACCGCCCCTTCGAATCGTTCGGCCGCCGCGCGGCTGGGAAACGGCCCGAAATACATCCCCCGCCCGAATCTCGACGTCACCATCATCCGCGGAAACGGATGATCGACCGTCAATTTCACAAACACCGGAGGACGAATCCGCGTGATTCTCGCCCAATCTTCCGGAAAATACCGCTGCGCGAGTTCCAGATGAATCAGCGTCGATTCAAGCTGCGACGCCGTCCGCCAGTATTCGATCCGCTCCACCACTCCGCGCAGATTCAGCACCCGCGAGACTCGATCCCGCTCCGATATCAGCCGCTTCAGCCTCCGCCGGAGCAGCGCAGTGCGAGCCAGATAGGGAGCGCCTTGCCCCGCCCACAAAAGAAAAACGGCCGGAGCGTCGGGAATCGATTCGAGCTCTGATGGAAGCGCGCGAGCGGGCTCTCGCATCACCTTGTATTGTGCCGCAGTTACTTCGATTTCTTCTTGCGGACTTCCGCCCGCCGCGTCACCGGAGCCACCAGGAATCGCGCCTGGCTGTCGATCGCAGGCTGAATGTTCTTCTCCCAGGTGAAAGTTCCGTCCGGCTGCATGTGCCGCGCGTTGCGATTATCCGCCAGGTAAGTCGCGAGAATGTCGTCGCGCAGCCGCCGCAGTAATTTCTTGCTCTCGATCGGAAACAGCACCTCCACGCGATGGTTCAAATTGCGTCCCATCAGGTCCGCGCTGCCCAGATAAATCTCCTCGCGCCCCGCGTTCTGGAAATAATAAATCCGGCTGTGCTCGAGGAACCGCCCGACGATGCTCGTCACCCGAATGTTTTCGCTCACCCCCGCTACTCCCGGACGCAGTGAGCAGATTCCCCGAACCAGCAGATCGACCTTGACCCCGGCCTGCGACGCCTGATAAAGCAGCTTGATCATCCCCGGATCTTCAAGCGCGTTCATTTTGAAGATCAGCCGCGCGTCGCGCCCTTGTTCGGCATGATCGATCTCACGGTGGATCAGCTCCTCCAGCCGCTGCCGCATGTTGACCGGCGCCACCAGCAGTTTGTGAAATTTCGTCTTCGCCGAATACCCCGTGACGTAGTTGAACACATCCGTCACGTCCGCGCCGATCTCTTCGTCCGCCGTGAAAAAACTCAAATCCGTGTAGAGCCGCGCTGTGATCGGATTGTAGTTGCCCGTCCCAAGGTGCACATACCGCCGGATCGTCTCGCCCTCGCGGCGCACCACCATCGCGATCTTCGAGTGAACCTTCAACCCCACCAGTCCGTACACCACGTGGACACCCGCGGCTTCAAGCGCCCGCGCCCATTCGATGTTGCTTTCTTCATCGAACCGCGCCTTCAACTCCACCAGAACCGCGACCTGTTTTCCGTTCTCGATCGCGCTGAGCAGGCTCTCCACCACCGGCGAATTCCGCCCCACCCGGTAGAGCGTCATCTTGATCGCCAGCACGTCGGGATCGCTCGCCGCCCGCCGCAGAAATTCCACCACAGGCTGGAACGATTCGTATGGATGATGCAGTAGCAGATCCTCCCGCCGCAGCACCGCGAAGATGTCGTCCTCGCTCTTTGGATTCAGCTCCGGCGGCGTGTAGGGGAGGAATGGGGCGTCTTTTAAATCCGGACGGTCGAGCGAAGTAAGCTGCCGCAGCCGGCTCAGATCGAGCGGCCCATCCACGTGATAAACATCCCGCCGGTCTAGCTCCAGATTCGCGATCAGCGTCTCCAGGATGTGCTCCGGAATTTCGCTCGATACCTGAAGCCGCACCACCGCGCTGAACCGCCGCTGCCACACTGCTTCCTCGATCGTTTCGAGCAGGTCGTCGCTTTCCAGTTCCTGAATCTCCACCTCGGCGTCCCGAGTCACGCGGAACGGATAGGCTTCAATGATCTCGAGCCCCGGAAACAGCATCTCCAGGTTCTCCCTGATCACGTCCTCCAGCCAGAGAAACGCCACCCGTCCTGAGCCCTGCTCCACCGGAACCAGTTGCGGCAGCGTGTCCGGCACCTTGACGCGCGCAAAACGCTCCACGCCCTTCGCATCGCGCACCGCTACTGCCAGGTTCAGGCTCAGATTCGAAATATGCGGGAACGGCCTCCCCGGGTCGAACGCCAACGGCGTCAGGACCGGAAACACCACCTTGCGGAAATACGACTGCATCGCGCTTCGCTCCCGCGCGCCGAGCTGAGAAGATGCTCGAATCTCGATTCCCGCCCCCGCAAGCGCATCGCAAAGCTCCCGCCACGTCACATATGCGTCCGTGATCAGCTCCTGGGCGTATGCCCGAATCTGATCGAGCAGTGCGTTAACCGGTCCGTCCACCGTCGTCGTTGAGACCGTCTGTTTCAGCACCGCGAACCGGACCATGTAGAACTCGTCCAGGTTCGAAAACAGAATGGAAAGGAACTTAACCCGTTCAAGAAGAGGATTTTCCGGGTCCTGGGCCTCTTCGAGCACCCGGCGTTGAAACGCGAGCAAACTCAGTTCGCGATCAAGGTAGAGGCTGCCGTCCGGTTGAGCCAAAGACTGTTGAGGCAAAGACTCAGGTTCAAGCAGCGGCGCCTTCCCGGGAGTGGACGTTGCCACCTTCGTAGTTTACCAGACCGCCTTCCAGGTGATTACGTCCGTATTACCGCCGAAACTCCCAAACGCGCCACGCCAGCCTCGAGCCCGCGCTAAAATGCAAACCGCAGCGACAGATCGATCCTGCGATTGAAAGCCTGCGCCGCGCCGTTGCCGCCGCCGAATCCGCCAAATCCACCGCTTGACAGCCCCAGCGGCTCGCCGAACCGCGGCGACAGCAGGTTGCCCTCGGGCGCCCCCGGATTCACCGTATTGAACAGGTTATGGAAGAAGATTCCTGCCGTCAGCGTATACTTCTTGCCGCTCACATCGCCGCCCCCGAACATTCCGGGACCGCCCATGCCCGGCCCGCCATGCGGACCTCCACCGCCCCGTGGGCCGGCGCCCGGTCCGCCGAATCCGCCCACGCCGCCGCGCCCTCCTCCAGCACCTCGCTGCGGGCTTGAGGAAGTACGCTCACCCCAACCCCACGACCGGCTCAACCGGACGTTGAAGTTGAACTGACCGAAGGCGCTACCGTAGTTAACTGGAATCACCGGCATCCCCGGCGACGGGTTCACCACAAAAGCTCCCAACGGCGAGGTCACCAGACACTGCGCCAATGCCTTGGTCAGAACAGGCGTACACGCAGGAGCCGTGAAGCCCGCGGGCGCAAATGCCGGCCGCTGGTTGGTGAGCACCCCGTCGCCCAACTGATCCACTCCTTCGACGACGTTGTACGGACCGGCAGAGTTGTACGTGATATTGGGCGACACGCGAACCCCGAACGGCCCCAGAATCGATCCATTGATATTCACGCGGTGCCGTTGATCGTAGTTGGCGCGCCCCCAATCCTGGGCGAAGTTATACGGATTCGAAGGCGCTCCCCCGATCACGTCCGTGTAGGCGTGTCCGTAAACATAAAACCCGAACAGCGAGATCCGTGAATTGATTCGCGCATTCGCGTTGAAAATGAGCTGATTCTGTTTGTAGTTGCCGCTGGTCGAGTAAAGATCGTAAATTCCCGCCGCCGCGCCCAGCGGATACACGCCCGTGCCCGGACCCGTGTATGTCCCGATCAACGGCGTATTGATGTTATATGTCCGAAGCTGATTCAAACCGCGCGTATGAATATAGTTGAACGACACGGTGACGTTCTTTGGAAGCTGCCGGTCGAGCCCGATCGCGGTCTGTAAAATTCGCGGAGCCTTCAAATTGTCGTCGATGTGATACGTCGCCGCTGATTGCACCGGAAGCTGAGAAAGATCCGGGATCGGCACGCCGGCGGCCGGGAAAAACTGCGGATTGGTCACCGTGTGGGTCACCTGGTTGATCCCGTTGAAGCGCTCCGCATTCAAAACGTTCTGCACCGAGAATCGGTCGTAGAAGTATCCCGCGCCCGCGCGCAGCACCATCTTCGGCGTCCGCAGGCGGCCCTGCTGCGGGCCGATACCCCACGCCAGGCCCAGGCGCGGCGCGAAATCGCCGTGATCGTTGATGTTGTTCTGCACTTCGTAGCGCAATCCCAGGCTCAGTGTGATGCTCGGCTTCACGCGCCAGTCGTCCTGAACGAACAAACCCGCGTCCACCTGATTTACGCCTTGCAGCGGATTCCCCGCCGCAACCGTGTACTGGCTCGGCCCGCCGCCCGCCGCGATGATTGCCGATAGCGGCAGGTGCTCCGCAATTCCTTGCTCCATGATTGCGTACGATGCAAGAGAGACGAAATCGAACTGCCCCGGAAAATTGTTTTCCGAAAAGTTTTTGTACAGATTGCCTCGGATGCGCCCGCCGAACTTGATGAACTGATTTCCGTGCGTGATCGACGTGTAGTTCTGCATCTCGTGGCTGTCCGAGTTGGTGTATTGCTGCTCGTAGTTGCTGCCCTCGACGAACGCCGAATTGACGTTGATGTTCAGTTCCGGATCGATCCCCAGCGAATTGCTCCGGTTGCGCGCGTATTGATAGCGCGTTTCGTTGATGGTCTTGGGATTCACGACCCAGGTTTCCGTCAACTGCACCTGCTGATTCGTTCCCGTGTTGTTGCTTGCGGTCGACGGAAGATTTGTTCCCCCGACGCCGTTATTTTCCGCGTCCGTCTTGCGCAATGAATAGCGGGCCTGGAGCGTGATGTTCGTGCTGAGCTGGTAATCGACGCGCGGGCTTATGTTCGTGAACGTGTTCGGCGCCACCAGCCCGAACGCCGTGCTCACCGGCGTGCACGGCGTCAGAAACGCAAGGCTCGCGCAGCTTGAATCGAGAACCTGCGCATTCACCAGCGCCGCTTCCCTCTGCTGCCGCCGCGAAAACTCCAGAAAGAACGACGCTTTCTTCGAGAGCGGTCCGTTCAGGTTCGCCTGCATGTTCTTCGTGTCCGAAAACGGTTTCCCCGACGTGTCGAACGGATTGCGCGCGTTGAAGATCCAGTCGCTGTAAGTCAGGTTCACCGCGCCGTGAAATTTATCGGTCCCCGGTTTCGTAAAAATCTCGATCCGTCCATGACCCTGTGTGTCGAACTCAGCCGAGAACGGGTTCGAGTTGATGCGGATTTCCCGGATTGATTCTTTCGGCGGCAACTGCCCATTCGAAAATCCGTCGATGAAGATCTGCCCGCCATTCGGGCCCGCCGACGGACCGGCCAGCGCGAGAAGATCATTCTGTAGATCGTCCGGATCGTCGGACAGCATGTCGAGATCTTCTTCCTTGAGTACCAGCGCTCCCGCGTTCTTGGCCGGATCGAGTTCCACCTGCTGCGTGTCGGCGACCGTCACTTCCTGCTTCTCCGTGGCGACGGACAATTTGCCCTCGAACGTCAGCGGACGTCCGCTTTGCACCTCGATCGTCCGTTCGAGCAGATTGAATCCCGTCGCGATAACGCGAACGGTATAGCTGCCTCCCGGAAGCCCCGCGATCGCAAACGCGCCATCGTCGTCGGTCTCGGCGACCTTCACCAGATTGTTCGGCCCGGTCACCGTCACCGAAGCCTTCGGCACTGCCGCGCCCGACGGATCGAGAATCGTTCCGCGAAGGCTCGCCACCTGCGCCGGCGCGGCCGCGCACATCGTAAGCATCAGAATCGTCACCGCAAATGCGCGTGTTCTAAAGATCATTCCAGTTCCTTCAAGCCCATAGAATCCAACCAACCTCAACCTGCCTGCCAAAACCCCCTTGCGGCGCGCCGGTCATGGAGCGCCCCGCCTCACTCTCGCCGAAACCCGTCCGCTTTATGGCTCGCCGCCGCCCAATCCGCCGCCGAGGCTCCAATCGCCGAGCTGCATCTCTCTCGTCCCCGGTTTGGTAAGAATCGGCTCCACTCCCGCCAGCATCGTGATCACGGTCAACTGATCCGGCGAACTGCCCACCGTGCTCAGCACGATGATCGCGTCGCCGTTCTTCAAATCCGCCAGCGTGACCTTAGGCACCCGCTCCAGCATCTGCGCCAGATCGCCGCCGCGGCCGCCTCCGCGGCCGCCCTCGGGTGGAGGACCGCCCGCCCGCCCGCCCGCTTCCGGAGGCCGGTTCCGCGCCGCCAGCATCTGCGCCATTTGCGGAGGCAGCTTCTTCACGCTCGAATCCGTGTTGATCCGGATCGTCACCGGCTTCTTCGTCGCCAGATCGTTCACCCGCAGCGTGTTCGCCGCCGCATCGATCGATAGAATCGTCGCCGCCAATTCCCGAAACGTCCCCGAGACAATTTCTTCCGCCGTCATCTTCGCCCCATCCGCCGACTTCTCGCCGCGGGCGCGAACCTGATCGCCGGTCTTGATCTCACCGAGCGTCGATGCTTTCGCGTCTTCGAACTTCACCGAATCCGCCGAGTAGCGGCGGATCACCGCATTCGCCCCCGGCGTCACGATCAGAGTCTTCGCTCCGCCCGGCCCGCGCACGCTCAGCGCAATCTCGGTGGGACTCGCCGCCGTCACGATACCCACCACTCCACGCTTGTCCCAATCCGCTTTCTCGGCCGCCTGCTTCTGCGCAATGTCACTTTTCGACATCACGACAACCAGCGTCGCCGTCACCGATTTCTGATCCTCGGACGGCTTGCCGCGCGCAAGCACGCGATCGCCTGAATTGATGTCGGTGATCGCTATCGTCGCCGCGTTCGTCAAACTCGTTTCGCCCGGCTTCGTTTTGCGAAAACTGACCTTCGCATCCATGTTGATCGTCACTTCCGGTCCTGCATCCGTCTTAACCACCAGTTGCTGTGCCGCGGCGTCAACCTTCGTCACGACACCAACTGTGCTTGTGGCTTGTCCGAACAGTCCAATCGCGGCTAAAAAAAACACTATTCTCATAAGGCTGCCGATCCCCACCCCGCCGGAAATCGTTTATTTGGCAATTGTTAAGACTCAGAGCACATGTTCTCTGGTTACACCCTGCGGGAGGAAAATTGCGCTGCCCGATCGCCGTAACTGCTTGAAAGCGATACCCTGGATGTACGTGCCTTACCGCAAAATCCTGGTGCGCGCGACGAATTGGGTGGGCGATGCCGTTATGTCTCTTCCCGCACTGCGCGCCCTTCGCGAAAAATTCCCCGGCGCCGAAATCTCGATTCTCGCCAAATCCTGGGTCGCGGACCTCTATGGCCGCGAGCCGTTTTGCGATCGGCTGATCCCATACGACGGGCACCGGCTGGCTGCCGCAAAAGAGCTAAAAAAGTACGATTTTGACTGCGCAATTCTGCTCCAAAACGCGTTTGAAGCGGCTTTTATCGCATTTTGGGCGCGAATTCCGCGCAGAATCGGATACGCGCGCGACGGCCGGTCTCCGCTCCTGACTCAAGCCATTCCGGTCCCCCGAAAAGGTGAAATCCCGCGCCACGAACGCTTTTATTATCTTGAACTTCTGCGTCGCGCCGGGATTCTCGAAACCATGCCGGAAAACGACCTGATCCGTCTTGACGGCGCCTCGGCCGCCCGCCAAGCCGGTTTTCAAAGATTTCAGCAAATCGGCTTCAATTCTCCTGTCGGCGTCAGTCCCGGCGCGGCGTATGGAACGGCGAAGAGATGGTTGCCGGAACGGTTTGCGGAGGCGGCCAACCGGGTGGCGAAAGAGACCGGATCAGCGGTTGCGATTTTCGGGTCGAGAGACGAGCGCGCGCTGTGCGACTCGGTTGCGGCGAAGATCGAGGTTCCGGTGCACAACTTTGCAGGCGAAACCTCGCTTAAAGAATTCATCGAGATGGCCGCGGCGTGCCGTGTTTATTTAACGAACGATTCGGGCGCGATGCACATCGCTTCCGCATTAGGAATTCCGACGGTCGCGATTTTTGGCGCCACCGACGACATCGGCACCGGGCCAACGGGTCCGCTTGCGCGCGTGGTTCGCGAGTCCGTCGAATGCAGCCCTTGCCTTTTACGCGAATGCCCGATTGACCACCGGTGCATGACTCGCGTGGAAGCGGCGAGAGTGGCGAACGCCGCGCTCGACCTGCTCAAATAGAAAGACGTGGATACAAGGGGAAAAATCATCGGCTGCGCCGAAGCGGCGCGGCTGGCGGAGGGCGGAGCTACGATCGTCAGCGGATATTTCGATCCGGTGCTCGCATCGCATGCCGCTCGACTGGCGGGGTTGAAGCGCGATGGCGCTCCGCTGGTGGTTGTGATCGCGTCGACGAGCGAGTCGATCCTGCCGGCGCGCGCCCGCGCCGAACTGGTCGCGGGACTGAGAGCGGTCGATTATGTTGTGGAATCGGATCACGGGTTTCAGCCACAGATCCGGCTGGAACAGGAAGACGCCGCGCGTCTCCGGAAATTGATCGAGCACGTACACGCGCGCCAGCAGGCTGCGTCATAAGCACGATGGACGGGTACAGAATTCTAGTCGTACGGCTGGGGGCGATGGGCGATGTGATTCACGCGCTGCCGGCCGTTGCGAGTCTCAAGCACAGTTTTCCGCATAGCCGCCTGACCTGGGTGATTCGTCCGAGATGGATTCCCCTGATCGAGGGAAATCCGTTTGTGGACGAGATCGTGCCGCTCGACAAGAGCATAGGCGGGATTCGCGGCACATGGAACCGTTTGCGCGCCGAGCGTTTCGACCTGGCGGTCGATCTGCAAGGGCTCGTTCAATCGGCGCTCGTGACGTTTGCTTCGAAGGCGAACAGAGTCGTGGGTTTCCATCGATCGCAGGTATCGGAACGGATTGCGTCGCTGTTTTATTCGAGCGAAGTGACGGCCAGCGCCGAGCACATCGTGGATCAGAATCTGGAGCTGGCCGTAGCGGCCGGAGCATCGAACATCGTGCGAGTCTTCCCGGTGCCGGAAGGATCGCAGGAAGGGTCGCTCCCGGATGGGAAATTCGTCCTGACCAGCCCTTTGGCCGGTTGGGGAGGCAAGCAGTGGCCTCTGGAGTTCTACGAGAAACTTGCCGCCAGATTGAAGTTGCCGCTGGTTGTCAACGGGCCTCCGGACGCGGCAGAAATTCTGCGAAAGATCAAAGGCGCGCACGTGCATCTTTCCGGATTGAGAGGTCTGATCGATGCGACGCGGCGTGCTTACGCCGTGGTGGGCGTCGACAGCGGGCCGATGCATCTCGCCGCGGCGCTCTCCAAGCCCGGAGTCGCCGTTTTTGGTCCGACGGACCCGGGGCGCAATGGTCCCTACGGCGGATCGATGCGAGTGTTGCGCACGACGGATGCCGTGACCACTTACAAACGCAACGTGAGCGATCGCGACATGCGCCGCGTGGCGCCGGAGGCAGTTGCGGAAGCGTTGGGTTCGCCGGCGTGAGTTTCCCGAAGGCATACGCCGATCAGGTTGCGAAACTCCGCGTCTTTTTTGGATTTTTGCTGGTGGCTGCATTCGTGTGGCTTTCGGAGCCGACGGCGATGTCGCTCGCCGTGGGATTGCCTGTGTCGATTGCGGGACTCGCGTTGCGCGCCTGGGCGGCGGGGCATCTTGAAAAGAATCTGGACTTAGCGCAGAGCGGTCCGTACGCCTATGCCCGGAATCCCTTATATATAGGCACGCTGGCGGTGGCGGCGGGCTTCGCGATCGCGGGGCGGCGCTGGGAACTGGGAGTGCTGTTCGGGGGCGTATTTTTTTTGGTCTATCTGCCTGTGGTCGAGTTGGAGGAGCAGCACCTGCATACGTTGTTTCCGGCGTACGCGGATTACGCGCGCCGGGTTCCGAAGTTGATTCCGCGGCTGGTGCGTCGCCCTGCGCAGGCCGGCAGCCGCGGTTCCGGCGGGAAACGATTTCGATGGGAGCTGTACCGGCGGAATCGCGAGTATGAGGCCCTGGCGGGTTTTCTTGCGGGAGCCGCGATACTCTGCATTAAGGCCTTTTGGTGAGCGAGCGCAAACTCCTTCGAATTCTCGGCGCCGGATTCGGTGTCGCCGTAATTGTCGGCGCGGTGATCGGGGTCGGGATTCTACGTACTCCGGGTGAAGTTGCGGCGCATCTGGCCGATTCGCGATGGATTCTGGCGATGTGGCTTGGCGGGGGGATTTATGCCCTGCTCGCCGCGGCATCGGTAACGGAGCTGGGAACGATGCTGCCGGAGACCGGCGGCTACTTCGTCTTCTCGCGGCGCGCCTTCGGGGATGCGGCGGGATTCACGATCGGGTGGACGGACTGGATTGGCCAGACGTCCGCAATCGCCTACGCGTCGATTGCATTCGGCGAATTTTTCGGCGCGCTTGTCCCGCCGCTTGCCGGACGCGAGACCTGGATCGGGCTGGCGATCATTCTGGTGTTCGGAGCGCTACAGTGGAGCGGTCTGCGTTCGAGCAGCCGGGTGCAACAGGCGGCGAGTCTCATCAAAGCTCTCGCGTTTCTGACGCTGGTCGGCGCGTGTTTCTGGTTTGGCGGATCACGCGCGGATCATCCGGCGCCGGCGCGAAGCGAGCCATTGTTTGTCGCGGCGATTCTTGCGGCGCAGTCAATCATTCTGACCTACGACGGCTGGTATGAGGCGTTGTATTTCACCGAAGAGATTCGCGATCCGGCGAAACAGCTTCCGCGATCGATGATTGGAGGCGTGGCGCTGGTGATCGCGATTTATGTGCTGGTGAACGCCGCGCTGGTATACGCGCTGCCGCCCGGGGTGCTGGCGGCGTCGAAGCTTCCGGCAGCGGACGCGGCTCTTGCGCTGTTCGGAAAATCCGGCGCGACGTTAGTGACGGCGCTTTCGTTGATCTCGCTGCCGCCGATGATCAACGCGGTGATGTTGTGCGCTCCGCGGATTCTGTTTGCCATGAGCAGGTCGGGGTTGTTTCCGTCCCGGATGGCGCAGGTGAGCTCGCGAGGGAATCCAGACTGGGCGCTGGCGATGACCGTGGGGCTCGCGATGGCGCTGGCGGCGAGCGGAACGTTCAAAACTCTGATCGCCACGGCGAGCGTGATTTTTGTGGTGAATCATTGTTTCGCTTTGGCGGCGTTGTTTGTGCTGCGGCGGAGGGAGCCGGGGCTGGCGAGGCCGTTCAAGGCATGGGGCTATCCGTGGGTGAGCGCGGCCGTGCTGATGACGGCGGCCGGGATTTTGGCGGGATCGCTATATAGCGATCCGCGGCATAGTCTGTATGCGGCGGGGTTGATCGCGTTGAGTTTTCCGGTCTACCGGATGGTCCGCGCAAGATGAGCGGCACGCATGCGGGCGCGGCGCCAGACGGGATCAAGACCGCGTTTCAACGCCGGGTTGGCCGCGAGCAGGGGGTTCCAACATATGGCGAACACGCCGAAGGATGCGCTTTTTCCGGTCAGTGAATCGTGCGCGTTTTGCGATTCATGTAGTCCATCAACAAATACTGGCCGAGGGTATACGGTGTCGTAAAATATGCCTTGCCGCGGCATAGCTCGGTGACTTTCTGGATGAAATTCACCAGGCCATAATCGCTCGCAAGCATGAATGTGTTGATCAGAATTCCCTTGCGCTTGCAGCGGCTCACTTCTTCGAGCGTGCGGCTGATCACCAGAGGATCGAGGCCGAAGGCGTTGCGATAAATGCGTCCGTCGTCGAGCGTAAGCGCGCTCGGTTTGCCGTCGGTGATCATGATGATCTGCTTCATATCCTTCTTTTCCTGCTCGAGAAGGCGTTGGGCGAGGATCAATCCGTCGCGGGTGTTGGTATAGTACGGGCCAACCTGGACGCGGGCGAGCTCCTCCATGCGGAGTTCCTCGGCGGAGTCATGGAACAGGACGCAGCGGAGGGAATCGCCGGGATATTGGGTGCGGATCAGATGGGCAAGGGCCAGGGCGACTTTTTTCGCGGGAGTGAAGCGGTCCTCTCCGTAAAGAATCATGCTATGGCTGCAATCGAGCATCAGGACGGTCGCGCAGGAGCTTTGATACTCGGCCTGATGGACGTGCAGGTCTTCATATTCGAGATTCAGCGGCAGCTTCACGCCTTCACGCTGCATGGCGTTGAAAAGGGTGGTGGAGATGTCGAGGTTCAGTGTATCGCCGAATTCGTAGAGTTTTGCGGCGCCTGAGGTTTCGACGCCGGTGGAGAGATCCCGCGTATCGTGCGCTCCGAAGCTGGCGTGACCGAGCGAGCCCAACAGGTCCTTGAGCGTTTTGAAGCCGAGAAAGTCGATGCTTTTGTCGGTGACCTTGACTTCGACCTTGCCTTCGGATTTTCCAGCGCCGCCCGCTTGAGGCTCGGTGGTGATGTAGCCTTCGTCGACCAGTTTCTGAACCAGCCGATTGAGGAGCTGGTCCAATTCCTCCTGGCTCATGCTTTCGAGTTTCTGCCGGATCTGTTCGGCGCGCTCCTGGTCGAACATCTCGCCGCGTTCGAGCGCCTGTTCGAGCGCCCGTTTCAAGTCTTCGAGCGAGCGTTGATTCATCTCGCTGAACTGCATATACGGATTGTGGAATCCGCTTTCGAGGAAGAAATCGGCGAGAGCCTTGAGGAGATCTTCGGCGCTGAGGCCGAAGTCCTCGCCGGTGTAGCGGGAATAGCGGATGGATTTCATATCGCACTGCCTGCGGCGTTGAAGCGCCGCGCGGATTAAAATCCGCCCTCCTTATTGATACTGGCGCTTTTTGCCTTTATCCTCGGGCGGAGGCTCGCGCCGGCGAGGCTCCGCCATGAAGCCGACCTCTTCGTTTCTACTGATCCGGCGATGGGCGTACAAACCTTCGAGAATAAACTCCGCCGCCGCCGAGCGGACTGCATCGGGTTCGCTTGCGCCGAGGCCGAGCAGGGCGGTTTTTTCCATCAATCCCTGGATGCGGCCGAGTTCCTTCACCATCGTTTCGGATTTGGCCGACTCGTCCAGCTTCAGCGATCCGCCGAGTTCGAACCACTGGACGACCTGCGAGAGATTTTCGCTATCGAAGTAGCCGGTGAATACTTTTCCGACGGCGAGCCGGATGAGCTCGCGCGCGACGGTGTCGCCGCCCTTCAGCTCGCCCTCGTATTCGAGTTCGAGTTTGCCGGTGATGGAGGGGAGCGCCGCGTAAACGTCGAGCACGCGAGGCACGGCCACCTCCTCGCCGGCGACCAGAGCGCGGCGTTCGGCATTGGACACGATATTTTCGAGCACCGAGATCGGCAAGCGCTGCGAAACTCCGGAGCGCTTATCGACCTTTTTATCCTCGCGGGCTGAAAACGCGAGCTGCTCGACCACTTCGCGAACGTAATCGGGAATGCGCAGCTCGAGCGGGGAGCGGCGCGAGGTCCAGGCTTCCTGCCCGGTGATCTGAAGGCCGTGCTGGAGCGTTATGGGGTAATGGGTGCGAATTTCGCTTCCGATGCGGTCCTTGAGCGGCGTAATGATTTTCCCGCGCGCGGTATAGTCCTCCGGATTGGCGGTGAAAACGAGCATGAGGTCGAGCGGCAGGCGCACGGGATAACCTTTGATCTGAACGTCGCCTTCCTGCATGATGTTGAACAAGCCGACCTGAATTTTTCCGGCGAGGTCGGGAAGTTCGTTGATCGCGAAAATGCCGCGGTTTGCCCGGGGCAGCAGGCCGTAGTGGACTGTGAGCTCGTCGGAGATGTTCTGTCCGGCGCGCGCGGCCTTGATCGGGTCGATGTCGCCGATCATGTCGGCGATGGTCACGTCCGGAGTCGCCAGCTTTTCGACGTAACGTTCCTCGCGGGCGACCCAGGCTACGGGTGTATCGTCGGATTTTTCGGCGAGCAGATTGATGCAGCGGCGGCAGATGGGAGCGAAGGGATTGTCGCGGATTTCGCATCCGGCGACGTAGGGGGTCCACTCGTCGAGCAGCGTGACCAGCATCCGGATCAGCCGCGTCTTGGCCTGTCCGCGCAAACCAAGCAGGATGAAGTTGTGACGCGACAGAACGGCGTTGACCACCTGAGGGACCACGGTATCTTCGTAGCCGACGATGCCGGGAAAAAGAGGCTCGCGGCGTTCGAGTTTGCAAATCAGGTTTTCACGCAGCTCATCCTTCACGCTGCGCCGCGTGAGCGTGGACTCAAAATTCTTATACGTTCGAAGGGACCCGAGATTTTCGGGAAGGCCGGAGGGGTGTTTCATTCCTTGTTACCTTTTGTACGCGCCGGGCAACGGACCTAACGCGATTGTAGCAATTTGATATGCTCGACCAATCGCAACAAAGTTTGGACGGGGTGAATGAGCGAACTGCCGGATCTGGAATTCCGCCGCTTTTGGCAGCGGCTGCAATCGATAGGGCTGAACGCGTATGAGGCGCGATCGTACCTGGTGCTGGTCGGGCATCCGCGGTTCAAAGCGCTTGAGCTGGCGGCGCGGGCTCACGTTCCGAGGCAGAAGATCTACGAGGTGCTCGACAGCCTGGTGGAAAAAGGCTTCGCGCAGGTGATCCAGGAAAAGACGAAGCTGTTCTCCGCTGTTCCGCCCGATCAGGCGCTGCCGAGCTATCTGTCGCGGCGGCAGCAGCTACTCGAGCAGGAACTACAGGAGCAGAGCGTTGCGGCCAACGCCATGATCGGCGAGCTGATGACGGCGTACTCGGAGGGGCAGGGAGGACGCGGGACTCTCGATTATCTGCGGATCGTAAGCGACCCCGGCCAGATCGCGGCACAGTTCCGGAAAATGGTCGCGGACGCCCGGCAGGAATACGTCGAGTTTTCGCGGCCGCCGTACGCGGTCGATCCGCTGGATGCGGAGTTGGTGATTCGGGCCCGCGAACGTGGAGTGCAGTGCAGGCTGATCGTGGAACACGGAACGCTCGATCCGGAGCACGAGAAATTCCTGGCGGATTACCAGGCCGCCGGGGTGGAGCTGCGGCAGATCGAAAAAGTTCCGATGAAGATGGCGCTGTTCGATGGAAGAATCGGGCTGATCGCGCTGCTCGATCCGGTGATCACGAAGCCGTCGTGGACGTCGGTCATCTTCGAGCACGAAGGAATGGCGGAGGCGATGAAGGGACTCTTCGAGGATTATTGGCGCCGCGCCAATTAGGATTCGCCGCGGACAAACGGGAATGAGCGCGGGCTGAACCGCTCCCACGTCGTGTACTGGAAGGCTTGCAGGCCGGCCGCCCGGGCGCCCTCGACGTTCTCCTCGCGGTCGTCGATGAACAGCGCCTCAGCCGGCCTGACTCCAAGCCCGCGAACGGCGTGCTGATAGATTTCACGTTGCGGCTTGACGATTTTCAGCTCGCAGGAAAGAGTCGCATGGTCGAAGTGCGACATGAAATTTGCATCGCCGCGCAAATGCGAGCCGAGCGGGATGGGAAGATTCGAGAGCAGTCCAACGCGCACGCCGCCGGAGCGCAACTGGCGCGCCCAGCCGAGCACTCGATCATCGAAGCGCAGCCAGAAGGCGATTTCGCGTCCGATCATCGCCTGGACCAGTCCGTCGTCGAGCGATTTTCCCATCGCGGCGGCCACCTGGCGCCAATATTCTCGTGGATCGAGCCCGGCGTCATAGGCAATCCGGTCTTTCCAGAAAGCGCGGAGGAAGGTTTCATCATCGACGCCGCACGCGGCGGCGGCTTCCGAGATTTGTTCCCTGGTTGGACCAGGCGCGATCACGCCCCCGAGGTCCAGAATGACGGCGCGGACGCTCAACGGGGCCGGTCCGCTCCGTCGGCGGGCTGCGCTTCGCGGCGGGTCCGGATCTCGCGGACGGCATAAATCCTGCGGCCCTGGCTTTCAAAATAGGTGCGCGTGAGCACCTCGCCGAGCAGGCCGGTGCAGAACAGGATCACGCCCGTCACCATGGCCAGCGCGCCGAGCACCATCAACGGCCCGTGTTCCTGAATAATGTCGTGTCCCGTCCACAGCTTTTCGCCGCCGACGAACGCCAGAATCGCCGCGCCGATTCCCGCAAACGCCAGCCCCCACTTGCCGAAAAAATGCATCGGCCGCGTGAAATACTTCAGCAGGAACCAGATGGTGAAGATGTCAAACATCACCCGGAACGTGCGGCCGAGCCCGTAATGCGATCCGCCACTGGCGCGGGGCAGATTGCGGATGGGCACTTCCACTACGCGAGCCCCATAAAACGAGGCGAGGGCGGGAATGAACCGGTGAAGCTCGCCGTACAGGTTGACGTCTTTGAGAATCTCGGCCCGATAGGCTTTGAATGTCGTTCCGAAGTCGCGGAGGTTGACCTTGGAAGCCCTGGCCATCAGCCAGTTGGCGATGCGCGATGGAATCTTGCGCGTCACGGCGTTATCCAGCCGGTTCTTCCGCCACCCGCTAGCGATGTCGTATCCTTCCTCAATCTTTTCGAGCAGCGCGGGAATATCCTCAGGCGCGTGCTGCAAATCGCCGTCGAGCGAAATGATCACATGGCCCTGCGATTCATCGAATCCCGCCGCGAGCGCGGCCGTTTGCCCGAAATTCCGCCGCAATCTCACCACTTTGAGGCGCGAATCGGTCTCCACGAGGTTCGCCAGAAGATCGAAGCTGCGATCGGTCGAGGCGTCGTCTACGAAAATAATCTCGTAGGGTTTCCGCACACGCTCCATCACCGCGGTCAAGCGGTCGTAGAGCGGCAGAATCGACGGCTCTTCATTGTGAATCGGGATTACGACAGAAAGCTGCACTTGAACCAGTCTATCAGCAGAAACGTTTCCGGTTGCGGCTAGAATCGGATATGCGCGTATTGTTGTTTTTCGCCGCAGTCTGCGCCAGCGCGCAGATACGGGTACGCCCGGGCGAATCCATCCAGCAGGCGATCGATTCCGCCGCGGCGGGTTCGACCATTTCGATCGACGCCGGTACTTATCGCGAAGTGATCAGCATATCGAAGCCGGGCATCACGCTCCGCGGCGCCGGAAAGTCGCCGGGCGACGTCGAGATTGTCTTCAACAGGAGCGCCGGCGATTCCGACGGCACCTTCAATTCCGCCACGGCCAACATCCGGGGCGACGATTTCCGCGCTGAGAATCTGACGATCGCCAACGACTTCAACGCGACGCATCCCCAGCTTTCTCAAGGCTCGCAGGCGCTGGCCATCTCGGTCACGGGAGATCGCGCGATTTTCCGGCGCGTCCGCCTGCTCGGGAATCAGGATACGGTTTATCTCGGCACGAAAAGCTGTAAGCCCGGCTCGGGCGACTCCTGCGCGGCGGCTCGGCAATACTTCGAAAATTGCTACATCGAAGGCAACGTGGATTTCATTTTCGGCGAAGGCAAGGCTGTTTTCGAAAACTGCGAAATTCACAGCACCGAACACAAAGGCGGCTACATCACCGCGCAGGGTAAGCATTACGCGGCGCAGGATAGCGGATTTGTCTTTCGCCGCTGCCGTCTCACGGCCGAACCCGGCGTGAGCGGGGTCTGGCTGGGGCGCCCCTGGCGTCCATTCGCCACCGTCGTGCTGATCGAAACCAGGATCGGCCCGCATGTCGAGCCGGCGGGCTGGCGCGAATGGCATCCCGGCGAGACGCACTATCTCGATACGGTCTACTACGCTGAATTTCGCTCGTCGGGCTCGATGGACAAGCGCGATCCGCACACGCATATCCTTACATCCGCGGAAGCCGCCAGGTTCGAGACGAAAGCATTTCTCAACTGGGATCCGAAGCACGACTGACGGACTTGTTCATATCCGCGCGCATCCGCGTTCATCCGCGGCCATTCAATTTTGCTCAATCCACTCTTTGAAAAACCTGCTTTGACATGACCTAACGAACCTCCGTATAGTTGCGGTGAATGCCTGGACTCGATCTCCACGGCCGGGCCGCCGTCGTTATCGGAGGCACTTCAGGACTCGGCCGGTCCATTGCTCTGGGGCTCGCCGATGCTGGAGCCGACGTTGCCGCCACTGGCCGGCGCGCCGACCTGGTCCACTCCGTCGCCGATGAAATCGCCCGGAAATGCCGGCGAACGGCGCCTTACACGGTTGACGTGCTGTCGCGCGCTTCACTGAACGATTTTCGCGACGCCATCCTGGCCGCGTTCGGGCACGTGGACATTCTGATCAACGCCGCCGGGCGCATCTCCAAATCGGCGGCGAAAGATATTTCCGAAGACGAATGGGATTGCGTGCAGGACACCAATGTCACGGGCGTGCTCCGAGCCTGCCAGGCTTTCTATGAACCTCTGCGCGCCAGCGGACGGGGACGAATCGTCAATATCGCTTCTCTCAACTCCTTCGTGAGCCTCAACGGAGTCTCCGCCTACGCCGCTTCCAAGGCTGCTCTGCTGGGATTGACGCGCAGCCTCGCCGTCGAATGGGCTGCGGACGGAATCAACGTCAACGCTATCGCCCCCGGCGTCTTTCGCACGGATCTGAATAAGGCTCTGCTCGACAACTCCGACCGCGGACGCGAGCTGCTGTTGCGTACTCCCATGGGGCGCTTCGGCAAAGCCGAGGAGCTGGCCGGCGCCGCCGTGCTGCTTTCATCCGACGCCGCCAGTTTCATTACCGGCCAGTGCATCGCCGTCGACGGAGGATTTCTGGCCTCCGGCGTCAACGCAGGAATCCCAACATGAGCGCAATCCTTGAAAAACCCGCGGCTGCGGACTTTCTCTCCATCGTCGAAACGGAGCTGGCTTCCGTTCCGTTCATCGATGTTCACACCCACCTGTTTCAGCCTGCTCTCGGCACGCTCGGGTTATGGGGTATTGACGAACTCATCACGTACCACTATCTGGAAGCCGAGCTGTTCAGATCCTCGCCGGTCACGCCCGAAGCTTATTTTGCGATGTCGAAGCGCGAGAAGGCCGACACGATCTGGGACGCGCTGTTCGCGCGAAACACTCCGCTGTCGGAAGCGGCCCGCGGAGTGATCTCAGTGCTCGACGCGCTCGGCCTTCCGGTCGACGATCTCGAAGAGGCGAGGAAATTCTTCGCGGCGCAGAAACTGGACCGGCACATCGATCACGTCCTGAAGATATGCAACGTGAGCGAAATCGTCATGACGAACGATCCGCTGGATCCGGCCGAAGCGCCGTTGTGGCAGAAGGGCGTCGATGCCGACCCGCGCTTTCATCCCGTGCTTCGTCTCGACCGCATGCTGAATAAATGGGACTGGCAGGGCATGGCCGCCCAGGGCTATTCGGTGGATGCACCGGCGAGCGGAAAATCAATGGACGAAGCGCGGCGCTTCCTGGCGGATTGGTGCAAGCGGATGAAGCCTGTTTACATGGCTGTGTCCCTGCCCGATACGTTCCGCTTCCCGGAAGATTCGTTGCGCGGCCGTCTGATCGAGCACGCCGTGCTGCCGGCGTGCCGCGAGTTCGATTTGCCGCTTTCGCTGATGATCGGGGTGCGGTATCAGGTGAATCCGCGATTAAGGCTTGCCGGAGATGCTTGTGGAGCCGCCGATCTTCGGGCGGTGGAACGTCTTTGCGCCGATTTTCCGGACAATCGATATCTGATCAGCGTCCTCAGCCGCGAAAATCAACACGAACTGTGCGTCTATGCGCGAAAGTTCTCAAACTTGATGCCGTTCGGCTGCTGGTGGTTCCTGAACAATCCTTCGATTGTTGAAGAGATCACGCGCGAGCGGCTGGAGATGCTCGGCGCGACGTTCATTCCCCAGCATTCGGATGCACGAGTTCTCGAGCAGCTCATCTACAAGTGGAAGAACACGCGGCGAACCGTGGCTCCGATCCTGGCGCGGTCCTACGATCTGCTCGCCGCTGACGGGCGAACCGTGACGCGCGCTGAAATCCGGCGCGACATCGAGAAGCTCTTCCGGACGAATTTCCAGGGTTTCACCGGCGCGGATAAGACGCAGATGAAGGCGGGTCATCGACTCTCATGAACCGCCGAACATTCCTCGCCGGAGCGGCCGCGGCCCTGATCGCCCGCGCTGAAGACAGCTCGGAAGCGCAGCAGAAGGCGATTCTGGCGCGCATTCGCCCCCCGAAGTTTCCGAGCCGCGAGTTCAATATCACGAAATACGGAAACGACGTCCGCCAGGCGATCGCCGCGTGCGCCGCGGCAGGGGGCGGGCGTGTCGTCGTCCCGGCGGGCGAGTTCGCCACCGGTCCGATTCATCTCAAGAGCCGCGTCGAGCTGCATCTGGCCGAAGGCGCCGTGCTGCGGTTCAGCAAGGATCCGAAGGATTACTTGCCCGTCGTCTTCTCGCGGTGGGAGGGCACGGAGTGCATGAACTACTCGCCGCTCATCTACGCGTTCGGCGAAACCGACGTCGCGATCACGGGAACGGGGACGCTCGACGGTCAGGCCGGGCCGGACACGTGGTGGCCGTGGAAGAAAACCGGGACGGCGGATCGAAACGCGCTCCAGAAACTCGGCGAGACCAGCACGCCCGTGAAAGAGCGCGTCTTCGGCGATGGGCACTTTCTTCGTCCTCAATTCATCCAGCCCTACAGATCGCGGAACATTCTGATCGAAGGCGTCACCATCCGCAATTCGCCAATGTGGGAGATTCATCCGGTACTGTGCCGGAACGTGACGGTCAGGAACGTGAAGATCGACAGCCACGGTCCGAATAACGACGGGTGCGATCCGGAATCGTGCGCTGATGTTTTGATCGAAGGCTGCATCTTCGACACAGGCGACGATTGCATCGCGATCAAGAGCGGGCGCAACGGCGATGGCCGCCGCGTCGGCGCCGCGTGCGAGAACCTGATTGTCCGCAATTGCGTCATGAAAGACGGTCACGGCGGCGTGAGCATCGGGAGCGAGATTTCGGGCGGAGTCCGCAACGTATTCGTGACCGGTTGCAAGATGAGCAGCCCTCACCTCGACCGCGCGTTGCGGATCAAGACGAATGCGCAACGCGGCGGCGTCATTGAAAACGTCTGGTTCGAGAAAGTCGAAGTCGGCGAAGTGGCCGCCGATACGATCCAAATCGACTTCTATTACGAAGAAGCCGAGAAGGGGCCGTTCAAGCCGGTTGTGCGCAATATCCACATCGCAGATGTGACGTGCAACAAGAGCAACGATGCGCTGGCCCTCCGCGGATTCGCTTCATCGCCCATCCGCGATGTCCATGTGAGGAACTGCTCTTTCAACCATGCGGCGAAACCGAACGTGGTTGAAAACGTCGAGGGACTGGAACTCAACAACGTGACGGTCAACGGCAAAAAACTTTAGCGCTGCTTGACGTTGATCGGCGGCTCAGTGCTTCTTCCTCAACTCGCCATGCAGGAACCTCGCGATCGATTCGGTCAACGCCCGCGGATGTTCGCTGCGGACCATCGCGAGCGCCTGTTGCCGCGCGATTCTGTGGCCGGCCACTCGCAGGGGCTGAAAGAATCGGGGATTCCCGCGCAGCGCATGCTCCGGAAGAATCGAATATCCGAATCCGGCCTCCACCAGCCTCTTCATCACCTCGGTGTCGTCGGCCTCCATCGTTACTTTGGGAGCGACGCCGATGGATCGAAAAAATCCGTCGATGATCGCGCGCATGTTGCTGCGATGTGGATAGAGGACGAACGGCGCATCGGCCAAGGCGGCGGGCTGGACGGAGGCGACGTGCCAGGTTCGAACCTGCGCGCTCGACGGCTTGAGGATTAGCAGTTCCTCTTCGAACGTCGGAAGAATCGAGAGATGGTCGTTCTCCAGCGGCAACGAGAGAAGCGCCAGATCGAAACGCCGGTCGAGCAGCCCGGCGGCCATATCTTCAGTCGCGCAGACGGTGATCTTCAGATGCGTCTTGGGGAACCGCTTGCGAAGCAGCCGCAGCGGCCGGCCGAGCTGATGAATGAGCGCTGTCGCGCCGGTGGCGAAGTGGAACGGCCGGTTGTCCGAAGCCGGATCGTTTTCAAACTCGTGTTTGATGTTCTGGACCTGGTTCAGGAGCGTTCCGGCAAGTTCCGCCAGACGGTGCGCCGCGGGCGTCGGCTGCAATCGTTTGCCGGCGCGCACGAATAATTCAGTGCGAAGATCGGCAGCCAGGTTGTGAAGCTGCAAACTGATGGCGCCCGGCGACAGGCTGACACGCTTTGCCGCGTTGGTGATGCTGGAGCATTCCATCACCGCCATGAATAGCTCGAGCTGCCGCACGTCCATTGTCATCGAGCATAACTAGAACGACACCCGGAGAGCCAGTTGCAGTGATCGAGGATCGGCCACCGCCGTCGTTTGTCCAAACGCCGGCGACGGATTCGACGGATAAGCTCCCGTCCCGAACGTGCCGTTCAGCGTCACTCCATTTACGTGGTTTAGCGTATTGAACGCCTCCGCGATCGCGTCGAGCCGCCAGCGGTCGGATAGCGCGAAACTGCGCGTCAGGCGCGCGTTGACGCTGAAGAAATCGAAGCCCGTTCCGGCATTGCGCGAGATAAACGCTCCGTTGATGGCCGGCCGGGCGGCGGTGCCCTGAATCGTGGTTGCGCCGGTCACGATGTTGAAGGGGAGTGCGGAGTAGTATTGCAGGATTCCGCTCAGCGCGAATCCGCCAGGCAATCGAGCCGTGGCATCGAAGACGACGCGGTGGCGCTGATCGTCGTCGGAGCGCCCGTAGTCCTGCCAGATATTGAAATTATTGATCGGCGCGCTGAAAAAGAATTCGCCCACGTTGTCGAGCGCCTTGGAGTAGGCGTAAGAAATCCGGAAACTCCCCCACCTTACCGGCCGCTGGAGGAATGAAATGTGCAGTCCGTCGTAGCGCGAGTCGCCCGCTGGCGTATATTGGCTGATGTTTCCGACGTTCGGATTCGGGCGGCAGCCGTTGTTCGTCCCGGATGCGACGCACGATGGAACGTTCTGGTTGATCGAAGCGATGAGATGCAGCCCGCGCACGTGCTGATAACCGATGCTGATACTGGTGTTCAAACTCAATTGGCGCTCGATTTCGAGGCTCCCCTGTTGAGAATAGGCATTCTGCATGTTCGGATCCATCGCGGTCAGATTCGGAAGAACGCCGGGAGGGAGCGCGGCGATGATGTTCGGAAACACAGGCGCTCCCGTCTGCGCGGGCGAAAGGCTCGCGGTGGTCTGGCCCTTCGAAAGCAGCGCGTTGGCGAGCGCGCGAAGGGGAATGCGGTCGTAAAACAGGCCAAAACTTCCGCGAATGACCGTTTTTTGCGAGTTTTGAGGGGTCCAAACGAACCCGAGTCTGGGGGCCACGTTTCCCGTGTCCGTCGCGATTGTCTTCAGGAACTGGAGGTCATAGCGGACGCCGATATTGAGCGTCACCCGCGAGTTCAGTTTCCATTCATCCTGAGCGTAAAATCCGGCGTTTGGATTCGCTTGTGAAACCGAGGGCGCGCCGAACGTCTGCGTGAATCCGGAATTGTTGTATGCGCCGGCGAGAAAGTTCGCGAGCGAGGAAAACGAATAACTGCCGCGGCTCGACCGGGGGAACGTGATTGTATCGTTGTTTTCGATGAAATCGAACCCTGCCCGGATGGAGTGCGAACCGCGCTGATGCACGAAATTTTCGACGACTTCCGTTAAGTAGTTCAAGCGAGCCGTGGGGGAGGCGGACAGGCGGCCGAACGTCGCGACGCCGGAGATTGAGACTGCCGGTCCGATGGAATCGTCCGGAGGCGCATTGAGATTCGAGCGAGTAAACTGCGCGCGGGTTTCATTCACGCTGCGCGGCGAAATGGTGAACACGTTGCTCGCCGCGATCGTTTGATCGAGATCGTCGAGATTGGCGGAAGCGGATGGAGCGCTCAGACCGCCGGCTCCGCGGGAATGGATGCTCGTCACATCATACAGGCTGTAGTGCAGCGAGAATTGATCGCGATCGCTGAACTGATGATCGGCTTTTCCGAGGAAATTGGAATTGTGGACCGGGTTCGCATAGAGCCCCGTGGTGATGAGCGGGCCGGGATAGCCGACCTTCGTGAGTTGTGAATTGATTGCGGCGACATTTGCCGGCTGGATGGTGGTTAGACCCGACTGATTCAAATCGCGGCGCTCGAAATTGGCGAAATAGAATGTGCGATCGCGAATCACCGGGCCGCCGAGGCTCGCTCCGTATTGCGCCTGCGTCATCGGAAGCTTGCTTCCGAGCAGAGGGTTTGCGGCGTTCAACCGCTGATTGCGGAAATAGCCGTAGAAATCGCCGTGGAGCGTGTTGGTTCCGCTGCGCGTGACCATGTTCACGTATCCGCCCAGAGCCCGGCCGAGTTCGGCGTTGGCGCCGGAGGTGACCACCTGAAATTCCTGAACGACGTCGAGACCGTAGAAGATTCCTGAGAGTCCGGCGGCGTCGTCATTGGCGGAGAGTCCATCGACGATGAAGTTGTTGGAGAAGTTGCGCTGGCTGCCGATGGAAAGACCCTGGCCCGGAACAGCCGACGTTTCGGCGAAAAGCTGAGTGCTGCCGGTGTTGGTCGGCGAGACTCCCGGAACCAGGAGCGCGAGGTCGAGAAAATTTCGCCCATTGAGCGGCAGGGCGGAGACTTCGGCGTGCGGCACGGTTCCGGCGATCTGGCTGCGCGACGATTCGACCGCGGCCGCTTCGGCGCTGACATCCATCGTCGTCTGGGTGGAGGCAAGCGAGAGCACGATCGGCAGATCGAATGCCGCGCCGACCGTCAGAATCAGTCCGCGAGTCGCGTCCGTGAATCCCGGGTGGCGGATCGTGATCTCGTAGGGGCCGACTTTAAGAAACGGAAAGCGGAAGCGGCCTTCGCGATCCGTTTCGGTGGTGTTGGTGAGATTCGTTTCAAGCTGGCGCGCCACGACGCGGACGGATTCGATGGGGGCTCCGCTGGGGTCGGACACCCGTCCGCCGATACTGGCGTAGCTCACGGTTTCCTGCGCGGGCGCAAGCGTGGCGGCGAGCGCAAGAGAAAAGATGATGCGGCAATGCATAAGTCTCTCCTGGGTTGACTGAACGGATCTGACCGCCGGATGGCGCGCGGCTTTTGGCGAGCGTCGCGCTGCCGGACGGCGGGAGGAGGTTTCAGCAGGAGAGCGAAGGAGGACCGCGTTTGGAGATCGACGATCCGGTGAAGGCGGCTACGGCCGCCTGAAGGAAATCGCGGATTGAAGAAGAGAATGATTGCGGCGCAATCATGCGCGGCGACGGCGCAGGAAGAACTGAATGCCAGGAACTCGCGGCGGTGCTGGCCCGCGGGTAAAGCGGGCACTTCTGTTGGAATTCGCTGAGGGCGGGGCCATCCGGCTGCGCGGCTGAAGATTCCATCGCGCAATGATGTTTGCCATCGCGGCGGCAACATTCCGGAACGCTGGCCCTGGCGGCGAGCGCCTGCGCGATCACGGGAATCGTGAGCAGGCACAGCAGCAGGGATGCAAGCGCTCGGCGCATTGTCCTCATCTCAATATATACCTGCGTCACCATAAGTCAAACTTCGCCGGTTTTTTTGTGGTAGATTGTCCGGCATGACACCCGAACAGGCACATTTTGTGTTGAACGAGGTTTATCTTCCGCAGATCCGGAACGAACATAAGACAACGCGCCGTGTGATCGAATCGGTTCCGGCGGACAAACTGGATTACACGCCGGATCCCAAGAGCATGACCGCATGGAAGCTGGCATCGCACATCGTCGGCAGCGAGATTTTCTTCCTGCTCGGTACGGCGAACGGGGAATTCAAACGCGAGGACGCGGCGATTCCGGAATCGGTGAAGACGCCGGCGGATTTAGTGAAGTGGTACGACGAAAACCACGCCAAGGCGGTCAAAGCGCTGGAGGCGGCGAGCGGCGCCGATCTGGCCAAAAATATCACGTTCGCGATGTTCAATCTTCCGGCGATTCAGTATCCGGGGTTGATGATCAGCCACTCCGTGCATCATCGCGGGCAGCTTTCGGCGTACCTGCGTCCGATGGGGGCGAAGGTGCCGCGCATCTATGGCGGCAGCGCGGACGAACCGATTGAGGCGACACAGGCGGCGCAGTAGGAATCGGGCGCGGATGGGCGCCGATGAATCCTTACCTGCGTGAATCCGAGGCTGGTTTGTTTTCCGCCGCTTTTTCCACCGCGCGCATCACGCGCAGGAAATTCTGGCCGTAGATCTTGCGGATGTCTTCCGCGCTGTAGCCCTTTTCGAGAAGCGCCCGGGTGAGGTTGGGAAATTTCGAGACTTCATCCAGGCCTTCCGGAGCGCAGCCGATGCCGTCGAAGTCGCTGCCGATGCCGATGGCGTTGATGCCGGCGATCTGTTTGATGTGATCGATGTGCGCGACGACGTCATTGACGTTCGGGCGCGAGCCGACCTTCAGAAATCCGCACGAGAAGTTGATCTGCACCACGCCGCCTTTTTTCGCCAGCGCGACGATCATTTCGTCCGTCATGTTCCGCGCGACGTCAGCCAGGGCCCGCGCCGACGAGTGGGAGGCGAAGATTGGCGCTTTACTCACTTCGAGCGCGTCCCAGAAAGTCTTGTCCGCGACGTGAGAGATATCGACCATCATTCCCAGTCGATTCATCTCGCGCACCACATCCTTGCCGAAATCGGTAAGGCCGTTGTGGTGTTGGACGTCCGGCTTATTGATGTCGCCGGAGGAATCGGCCCAATTGTTGGTGTTCGAATGCGTCAACGTCATATAGCGGACGCCGAGCGCGTAGAAATCGCGCAGCAGGCGGATGCTGTCTTCGATCGCGTGGCCGCCTTCGATGCCCATCAGCGCGGCGATTTTTCCCTGCTTGTGCGCGGCTTCGATGTCGGCCGCCGTGCCCGCGAAGACGAAATCGTTCGGATAGCGCCCGATGATGTCGTGCCGGACAGTGTCGATCATCTGGAGAGCGCGGTTGGCGGAATGATTTCCGTTGACGTAGTTCGCTGCGACATAGACAGCGAAGAACTGCGCGCCGATGTTGCCCTCTTTCATGCGGACCAGGTCGGTGTGCGTGGGACGGTCGCTCGTATTGCGCGGCCCGATGTCGAAGCCTTCGACGGTGCGGCTGGTGATGTCGTTGTGAGTGTCGATCAGCAGGGCGGACTTGTGGACTTTCATCACTTCGGCCTCGGTGATGACGCGGTTTTGGGCGAAGGCGATGGAGGCCGCAAGGAGGAACAGTTTCGTCATAGATGAATAGAGTAGCCTGATGGAGCGCGGCCGTGCAGCGGACGGGAGGCGCCGGCAAAATCGCAAAGGACGCAGGGGGATTGCTATTCTGAATTTTTCATGACCACTGTTACCCACCTCGAATGCAGTTTGTGTGCGAAGAGATACGAAGCAGGCAGGATCGCCGGCTTGTGCGAATGCGGCGGGCCGCTCCTGGTCCGCTACGATCTCCAGAAGGCCAAGGAAAGCTGGAGCCGCGATTGGATTCCGAACGGTCCATCGAGCATGTGGCGATACGCTCCGGTGCTGCCGGTTTCGAAGCCGTCGGCGATCGTCTCGCTGGGCGAGGGAATGACGCCGCTGATCAATACGAAGCGGCTGGGAAAGCGCCTGGGCGCGAACGATCTGTGGGTAAAAGACGAGGGCGTGAATCCCACGGGATCATTCAAGGCCCGTGGACTGTCGTGCGCGATTTCGATGGCTGTAGAGCTGGGTGTGAAAAAAGTCGCGATTCCGTCTGCGGGAAATGCGGCGGGCGCGATGGCGGCGTACGCGGCGGCGGCGGGAATCGAAGCGCATATCTTCATGCCGCGCGACGTTCCGCAATCGAATTACATCGAATGCCGCGCCGCTGGCGCGAAGGTCACGCTGGTCAACGGGCTGATCAGCGATTGCGGAAAAATCGTCGCGTCGCGCAAGGATGCCGAAGGCTGGTACGACGTTTCGACGCTGAAGGAGCCGTATCGCATCGAAGGAAAGAAAACGATGGGATACGAGGTCGCCGAGCAGTTCCGCTGGCAGCTTCCCGACGTAATTTTTTATCCGGCCGGCGGGGGCGTCGGCATGATCGGGATGTGGAAGGCGTTTGCGGAGATGGAGGCGCTCGGCTGGATCGGGCCGAAGCGGCCCAAAATGATTGCGGTGCAGGCGGCCGGATGCGCTCCAATCGTGCGCGCATTCGAGCAGGGCAAGGAACGCAGCGAGTTTTTTGAAAACGCGGAGACGGTCGCCAGCGGACTGCGTGTGCCGAAGGCGCTGGGCGATTTTCTCGTGCTGAATGCGGTGCGCGAGAGCGGCGGGACCGCGGTCGCGGTGAGCGACGAAGAGATGATCGACGCCGGGATCGAACTCGCCAGCGATGAAGGGATCTTCGCGGCTCCCGAAGGCGGCGCGTGCGTGGCGGCGCTGAAGAAGCTGCTGGCAAGCGGATTTCTGAAAGCCGATGAGCGGATCGTGATTTATAACACCGGCTCGGGATTGAAGTATCTGGAGGCGTACTCGCCGCGCTTTCCCCGATGATTTTCGCCATCGAAGGGCACATCGCGACGATTCGGCTGAACAGGCCGGAGCAGCACAACCGCATCGAGCCCTCGGATCTGGACGAGCTTTCGCGGCGCCTGGCCGAAGTCAATGCGAACCGCGATGTTCACGCGCTGATCCTGGCGAGCACCGGCAAGACTTTCAGCTCCGGCTTCCATCTCGGGGCGATCGCCGAGGGGGCGCCGCAGCGTTTCGAACAGACCGCGGACGCGCTCGCTTCGTGCCGCGTTCCGACGATTGCGGCGATCCAAGGCAATGTCTACGGCGGCGCGGCCGACCTCGCGCTCGCCTGCGATTTCCGCATCGGCACCGAGCACATTCACGTGATGGTCCCCGCGGTTCTGCTGGGGATTCCGTATTATCCGGGCGCGATCGAACGGTTGATCAATCGCGTCGCTCCCGGAACGGTGAAGCGGATTTTGCTGCTGTGCGAAAAAGCCGGGTCGCGTGAATTGCTCGAATCCGGCTATCTCGACGAGATCGTGCCGCGGGAGCAGCTCGATAAACGAGCCTCCGAACTCGCCGCGCACCTTGCCGTGATGGCGCCGATGGCGGTTCAGGCGATCAAGGCGCAACTGAATCGCTTCGACCGGGCCGCCGCGGCCGATGCGGTCCGCGCCTGCCTCGCCTCGAAGGATCACGAAGAAGGGCTCGCGGCGTGGATAGAAAAACGAACCGCAAGGTTCAAAGGTGCGTAGTTAAGATTTGTGAGCAGGCGGTTTGAACGTTGAGTTGGGGGAGGAATCATGGCTTTTTGTACACAATGCGGCGGAAGTGTGGCCGAGGCAGCGAGATTCTGCACAAGCTGCGGGCAGCCGGTCAAGGTCAACGGGACGGCGCCGATCAACGGGACGACTCCCGGATATGTTCCGCCTCCACCGCCGCAGGCGTCGGTTCCGGCGCTCGATTACACGATCCAGGGCGATAACCTTCAGGTGATCCGGATCAGGCTCCAGCCAGGGCAGGAGCTATATGCCGAAGCCGGCAAGATGATCTATAAGCAGCCGCAGGTCGTGTGGGAGACCCGGATGAGCGGGACCACGCTCGGCGAAAAGGTTTGGGGAGCGATCAAGCGCAAGCTGATGGGCGAATCGCTGTTCCTGACCTATTTCCATTCCCCGGCCGGGGGCGAGATCGGGTTTGCGGGCTCGTATCCGGGACGGATTCAAGCGTTCGATCTGAAGCACGGGCAGAGCGTGTTCGTGCAGCGCGACAGCTTCCTGGTCGCGCAATCCACCACGCAGTTGAATATCGCGTTCGTGAAGAAGCTCGGAGCGGGATTCTTCGGCGGTGAAGGATTCATTCTGGAGAAGCTGACCGGTCCCGGGATTGTTTTCATCCACGCGGGCGGCGATTTCGTCGAGTTTACGCTCGGCGCGGGCGAATCGATCCAGGTGGATACAGGATCGATCGTCGCCTTCGATGAGGGCGTGGATTACGACATTCAGTTCGTCGGCGGAATCAAGACGGCGCTGTTCGGCGGCGAAGGATTTTTTCTGGCGACGCTGCGCGGTCCGGGCCGGGTGATTATCCAGAGCATGACGCTGGAGAAGATGCGCCGGGAACTGGCCCCTTTCCGGCGGGGAGGCGACGAGCACAAAGGACTCGACGCCCTCACCGGGATTTTCGACAGCGACGATTAACTACTTCGTCGCGAAGGTCAGTACGACGCTTCCGTTCGGACCGATATTACTCGGGTTACCGTCGAGCGTCACCGCGACTACGTTGTTCGGGGTGGCGGCGAAAACCGCGCTGTCGATTTTCACGTTGATTTGCCAGCCTCCAGGGAATCCGCAGCCCGCCGCCGAACCGAGAACAACTTGAGCCGGGGCGGCTCCGCCATAGGCGCCCAGAATCACCGTCGGCGCGGAATGGGTATTCGAGAGCCCCGCCGGCGGCATCCCATCTGCCGGCGGCGCGTCCGGGCCTCCGCTGAACACGCCCGCGCCCGTAAGGCAGAAGGCGATGAAGGAGCTTCCATCCCGCGGCACCGGGTTGGACGGCGAATTGACGCCCAGGAACGTCCCGTCCAGCTTGTAGTTCAGCGCCGCCACCTGTCCGGACCCGGTGGCGCTCGCCGTGAAGAATCCAGGCGATGAGGTGGCCATTTGAAAGACGCCCGCGGCGACAATCTCGCCCGTGGAAGGATGAATCACGCGGAACTCCGCCGTTCCCGATGTCGGTGCGTTCGAGGGAATCTGGAATGCGATGAATCCGCCCGCGGTAGAGATGCTGTAAATTGGGGACGGCGTGCCGTTAACCGTCACTTGCAGGTCATTGGCGGTCGTCGACCATGGAAAAGAGCTGACCAGGTAATCGCTGAAGGTGAACGCTTTGCCGAGGCGATAGATCAGCGCGAGCATCCCCGGAGCCATAGGCTTCTGGTTATAGCTTGCCGCGTGCGAATAGGTGGCCGCCGCGTAGAAGAACGTCAGGCGATTCGCCGATTCGGCCACGATCGGATTGTCGTTGGCGTCGAGCGTGACGGAAGCAGCCGGGGTTTGCGCCTGGATAAAATTGTCGACCGGGTAGTTGTTCGGCGTCGAATTGAGAATCAGCTTGTTGTACTCAGGCAGCGCGACGATCTGATTGTTGCTCGAATTGCTGACCCAGATTTCGCCGCTGATCGGGCTCACAACCACGCCCTGCGTGCCGCCCAGGTTGTTGAACTGAGCACTGGAGCTCGCCCCGGTTATCTGTTTCGGCCCGTTCACCCATACAAGCAGGCGGCTGTTGCCGAAATCGGCGACATACAGCCGGTCCGACGTGTCCACGGCAAGCTGCCGCGGACTGCTCATCCCGGCGGCAGAGCTCGACGGATTCCTGCTGTTGGGATCCGCCTGCCCCAGCACGATCGAAGCGCTCTGGCCGTTCACGAAATCGTTTCCTTGTTTCTTGAAGATCAGCACGCGGTTTAACGCCACGTCGGAAACCGCCAGACTGCCGTCAGAAAACATCGCCAGGCCGACAGGCTGCGCCATCGACGAGATGCTCGCGTCGAAGAATTGGGAGGAATAGCTCGATTGGCCCAGCACCAGGTTCGGCAATTGCTGCGAACCCGCGGGCTGATTGAAGGGAGCGGGGAAGCGCAGAACGCGTCCATTGCCGCTGTCGGCGACGTACAGGTTCCCTCCCGCATCCACCGTGAGTCCGCGGGGCAGGTACAAGCCGCTTTGATTCGGAAGCTGAGGATCGTTTGTTCCGCCGTTGATCAGCGAGCGATAAAAATCCGGCTGTCCGATCACCATGTCGGCAGTCCCGCCGATGTTGCGCGCGTCCTTGAATCCGAGAATCCGGTTGTTGTTGGTGTCGGCGACGTAGAGATGCGGGGGAGTGCTGCTGTTGTCGATCGCGATCCCCGCAAACGCATTGCTGGGATTGGTGGAGAAACTCACCTCGCGTCCCTCGATCAGATTCGGCGACATATACGGAAAATCGAGCTGGCCCACCAGCCGCGACGCCGTGACGTATTTCCCGCCCTGCGACAGGAACGAAAGAACGCGATTGTTCGAAGAATCCGCCACCCACAAGTCGGTTCCGGAGAACGTGCCCGCGATGGGTGCGCTGAGGCTCGAAGAGCTGGCTTCGGCTTGTCCCTTGTTCGCTTTGTTGCTGCTGGTTAACGTGTTCTGGCCCACAACGTCGATCATCGGCGGCGAGAACTGCACGGTAGGAGTCTGGCCCGACGTCAGGTTTGGCTCGGCCGGCCAGGTGTCGGGAGTTCCATATTTCACAACCCGGTGTTCGGCGGGTTCGAATACGAACAGATTGCTCCCCTGCATCGCCAGTCCGAAATACTGGCTGGCAAGCTGGTAACTGTTCGGCAGCGTCAATGCGGGCTGATTCGGCAGATTGATTCCCAGCCCGAGGATTCTCGACGCGGCGATTCCGGTGCTGCCCGAAGCGATTCCCGGCAGATAGTAGAGCACCCGGCTGTGCGCATCGGCAATGTACATCGCGCCATTCGGAGCGATGGCGACGGCCGAAGGTTGAGCCAGATTCTGTTTGAAAAACTGGTTCCCGCCGAAGGAGCCCGCCGGCGCCTGCATCTCGCTCGACGTCTGGAAATCGAGCTGGCCCATCACGATGTCCGCCGCCGGCTCGATCGTACCGGCGGTGAGCTGATTCGCCGGGAATCGGAGAACGCGGTTGTTGCCTGGATCGGGAACCCACAGCCCGCCGCTCGAATCGAAAGCCATCGAAGTCACCAGCCCCGATTGCAGGCTGAGCGTCTTCGCGCTCGGCACCTGGTTTCCTTCATTTGGCTGGATGCCGGAATTGGCGGTCTTCTGGCCGATTACCAGATCCGGCTGAAGCAGCGATCCGTTTTGCTTGGTGGGAGAAGGGAAGCGCAGGATTCGATTATTCCCCACATCGGCCACGTACAAGTTCCCATTGGCGTCGACGGCCAGCGCCATCGGGCTGGTGAATCCGATCGAGAGTCCGCCGCCGTTGCGGCCGGGCCCGGCGGCGAGCGTCGTGTACATATCCCGCTGGCCGATCGGAATGTCGGCGAATCCGCAACCAGGATTGTTCAACCCGCAAACAGAAAGCGAATTCGCGTTCTTCCAGACGAGAACTCGATTGTTGCCGGTGTCGGCGACGTAGAGAATCGGAGGCGTCGCGTTGGTATCGATCGCGATCCCGAACGGCGTCCAAAGCTCGCGCCCTTCTACGAGGTTCGGCGAGATGTTATAAACTCCCTGGCCGGGAGCGGGGAGCGAGGGCTGCCCGAATTGCCGCGATGGAAACTGATTGATGGTCGGCGAAACCTGTTGCGCGAATACGGGCGCAAGTATTGCAAGGACATAGATGATTCGCTTCAACATTTAATTTGGCTCCGAGAGCGGCCGCGGGAAACCGCCTTCTGTGAATGTAACACAGCCGGTTCGCTTAACGTTGCGGCACTGTAATTGCATCTCCCGGTAATAAAACGAGTTCGTAAATCCGCCCCGATTCGAAATCGACCGGCACCGGCCGCCCCCGGAACATCCGTTCGATCCGTAATCCCGCCGGAGGGTGCGAGGCCCGCCCGATCGCTTCCGCAACGTTACCGGCGATGCCCACGAACGCATCCCGCCCATTCACCTTCACCCGCATCTGAGCGTTGGCCGCTGCTTTGGCCGGGATCGCGACGCAGGAGGCTCCGGCCGGCAGCAGTGTCCGGCAGGACGCGTCGGGCTGCGCTTGAAAAGTCTGGGTCGCCGCGTCTAGGAGAGGCCGGGTTGGAGCAGCAAGGATCGCCGCGTGATGATCGGCGGAGGAGCGGGTTGTCCAGAACAGAATCCGGACGTAGCTCAAGCCCTCCGGAAGGCCCGGCAGGAGCGGCGGCCCTTCGTCAAGCCGGAGGCGGATGCGATCATCGCCCGGCGCCGCTACCGCCGACAAATACGAGACTTCGTACCCATCCTTCCAGGGCGCGGCGACTTTCAGCCGGAAATCGGACGTGAGTTCGATGAACCCTGCCTGCGCCAGCGTCCCGAACCGGAGGTAGTAGGCGACCAGCGACGGGAGCGGGTGGCGCTCCGTGATCGCGGACAGGATCTGGACCCGTTCGGGTCCCGTCAGGCAGCCCTCTGTAACCTTGGCGAACAGCGCGGTCCGGAAATTTTCAATTTCGCGCAGCGAATCGGTGAACATCACGTTCGGACCCGCCTCGGCCGGGCTGGGGTGGATCCGGATATGCGCCGTCCTCCCGGTCCAGCGAAGGGCGCCGAACGCGGATTCAACGTCGCAATGGAGACGATTCCGCTGTCGGGCGTTTTTAAGGATCAGCTCCGGCTTGGGAGCGACAGGCGGCCTGACAATCGACCGGTCCTCCAGTGAATAGTGGAGTTGAGATCGGCAACCGGCAAGAATCGCCAGAGAAAGTACGGCCGCGCTACGCATGCTGTATTTTTAGCATACCTTGACTTCGCGCGAATTCCGCGCAAGATCCACGCAGGAAATGAATAGGTAAACTTAGACCATGAACCTCGTCGTAACGATTCTTATTTTTGCGGCGCTGGCGGCCGATTCCAATTGGCCTCAGTTTCGCGGGACGGCGGCTTCGGGCACCAGCACTGGAAACCCGCCGCTCGAATGGAGCGGTGAAAGCGGCAAAAATATTCTCTGGAAGACGGAAATTCCCGGACTCGGTCACTCCAGTCCAATCGTCTGGGGAGACAAAATCTTCCTTACCAGCGCTGTTCCGGAATCCGGAAATGCGACGCTGAAGGTCGGGCTTTATGGGGATATTACTCCCGTAAAAGACGAGGGCGCGCAGAAATTCAACGTCTACTGCATCGATCGTAAGACGGGAAAAATTCTTTGGGAACGAACCGCCACCAGCGGAGTTCCGAAGATCAAGCGTCATCCCAAGTCGACCCACGCCAGTCCGACGCCCGCAACCGACGGCAGGCGGCTGATCGTCTCGTTCGGCTCCGAGGGCCTGTACGCCTACGACCTGAACGGAAAGCTCGAATGGAAGAAAGATCTGGGAGTTCTCGATTCGGGATTCTACATGGTGCCGGACGCGCAGTGGGGATATGCAAGCTCGCCCGTGATTCATAACGGCGTGGTCCTGATTCAGGCGGACGTCCAGAAGAATTCGTTCCTCGCCGCGTTCGATGTCGCGTCCGGGAAAGAACTGTGGCGGACAGCCCGCAACGATGTTCCGACGTTCGGAAGCCCGGCCGTGGCTCCCTATGGCGATGGCGGCGAGCAGGTTGTGGTCAATGGGTGGAAAGAAATCGCCGGATACGACTTCCGGACCGGAAGGCAGCTATGGATGCTGAAGGGCGGCGGCGACATTCCCGTCCCGACGCCTGTCTACGCGGACGGTCTGATCGTAATCACCAATGCCCACGGCAGCAAACGCCCAATTTACGCCATCAGGACAAACGCCTCGGGCGACATCACGGACAGCAAGACCGCATTCGCATGGTCGCTTCCGCTCGCCGGAAATTACATGCAGACCCCGTTGCTCGATAACGGGCTCGGATATTTCTGTTTCGACAACGGCGTTTTCACCGTGTATCAGCTCAAGACCGGCGAGAAGCTTTACCAGCAGCGGCTCGGCGGAACCACCGGATTCACGAGCTCCGCGGTCGCATCGGCAAATGCCCTCTACATCACCAACGAAGATGGGCATACGTTCGTGCTCGGCAAAGGCGGGGAATATAAGCTGCTGGCCGAAAATGAGCTCGGCGAGAGCGTGATGGCCAGCGGAGCGATCGTCGGCGACGTTCTCTACCTGCGGGGCCAGAAGCATTTGTTCGCCATCGCCGCGAAGTAGGAGTTGGAAGAAAGAAGTAGGAGTCGGAAGAAAAACGCGCGTCCGCGGCCGGCTTGAATCCTGCTTATTTCTCGAGCGCTTCCTGAAGCTTCGCCGCAAACGGTGAAGCCTGCGGAGCGGGTCGTTCCGCCGCCGGCATCGGCGGGGGAGGCGGAGCTGCTTTCGGCGGCTCCGGCTCCAGATACCGCTTCTTCTTGAGCAGCGTGCGGTCGAGAGCCGAACTGTATCCGGTCCAGTGCCCTTCAACCAACCGGTCGCGCTCCACCAGCCCGCGCGCGCACTCCATTTTCGAATCGAGGTTGTCCAAATGATGCAGCAGCAGCGCCTCGGCAAACATCGGAACCTTGGGCGAGCCGAACTCCATCTCGCCGTGATGGCTCAGGATCATGTGCATCAGCAGATCGCGAAGCGGAGCGGGGAAGTCCGGAAACTGCCTCAGCTTGTCCTGCACGATCTGCATCCCGATCACGATGTGCCCCAGCAACTGACCCTGCGTCGTGTACTGAAATCCCCGCGCGTAACTCAGCTCCCGGGTCTTTCCGATGTCATGCAGAATCACGCCCGCAACCAGCAGATCGAGATCGATCTCCTTGTAGTGCGATGCCGTGAATTTCGCCAGGTGGCACAACGAAAGCACATGTTCGATCAGCCCGCCGAGCCAGGCATGATGCACCGACTTCGCCGCCGGAGCCGTCCTGTACGCCAGCGCGATCTCTTCATCCGCGAAAATCGCTTCCAGCAGTCCGCGGAGATGCGGATTCCCGATCGACGCAATCCAGCCGCGCAACTCGGCGAACATCTCGTCGCGGTCGCGCGTCGAGGCCGGAAAATAATCGCCGTAGTCGACCTCCGTATCGGCCACCGGCGTGATCTTGTGGATCGTCAACTGCGGCCGGTTCTGGAAAATCTGATAGAGCCCCTTGACTCGAACGAAGTCGTCCCGCTCGAACGTGTAGAGCGACTCGGCGGCGTTGTCCCACATCTTCGCATCCAGCTCGCCGGTTTTATCCGCAAGCATCAGCGAAAGATACGGCTCGCCCGATTTCTTCTGCCGGATGTCTTTGTGCTGAACCAGGAACAGCCCGGTGATGACTTGGTTGACTTCGAGTTCTCGAATGTAGGGAGACTTCACGCGCCTCTATCTTAAGATGCCGGGCTCATCGAAAACTACTTCGACGAGGAAGTTCCCGTGGATTTTGTGGTGGTTCCCGGAATCGGGATCGCCCAGAGCAGCTTCTTGTGGCGCGTCTTGGCGGCGACTTCTTCCTTGGTCGTCGTCTGGGGAACCAACTGCGCCGGATCGCTCCACGCCGTGTTCTTTCCCGGCGCCGCGCCCGAATCTTCATAGCCCGGCTTGATCTCCAGGAACGCGTCCTGCCGCAGCTTGGTCAGATACTTGCGAATTTCCGGCTCCATGCGAGGCCCGTACAGCTTGTTCTCCACTTCCATCTGCACTTCCTCGAACTGCGCCTGGCCGGGCTTCTGATGATCCACCACCTTGAAAACGAAAAAGCCGTTGTCCAGCTTGATCGGATCCGTCACAAACCCGCGCGGCTGATCCCACACCGCTTTCTCGATCCGCGCATCCAACTCGCCCTTCTGCATCGGCGGATATTCGCCGCCGGACGACGCATTCGGCGAATCCGAACCGGTCTGCACCAGCTCCGTGAACTTCTCGCCCTTCTTCCCGCGAGCCGAAAGATCCTTCGCCTTCCGCTCCGCCGCGGCGACCCCGCTCGCGTCCTTGCCCTGTGTCGAAATAAAGATTTCCTGAAGAAAGATCCGATCCTGCCGCTGGAATTCTTCTTTGTGCTCGTTGTAATACTTCTCGAGATCTTCCCGTTTGAACTGAATCTTGCTCGAAACTTCCTGCCGGATCACACGATCCACTAAAATCCGATTCTTGGTCTCGTTCTTGTAATCCTCATACGGCATCCCCGTCTGTTCGCGAACGTACTGCTGGAATTTTTCCGGATCGGTAATCCCCGATTTGCGCTGGATATCGGCAAGCTGTTTTGCGACCTCGGTATCCACCTTCAGGTCCAGCTCCTTGCCCTTCTGCACCAGCAGCAGATGATCGATCCGGTCGCGCAGCAGGTTACGCGTCGTGGCGTTAACGGCGTCCTGGAGCGCCCGCCCCGTCAGGTTTTCGCGGCGAAATTCCGACTCCGCATCGCGGCGATCTTTCTCCAGTTCGCTGCGCGTGATGATGTCGCCGTTTACTTTGCAGACGATCTCTTCCATCACGGCTACGTCCGCGCCTACGGCGAATCCCGCTACACCTATGAAAAAAATCAAATGCCGCATGCTCTGATTATACCTGCCGCCTTCCCTCCGACGTAGCTCTCGCCCAAAGCGTTACAGCATTTTGGATTATCATCTACAGACAAAGGAGCCCCGAATGAAACTCTTTGTTCTTACAATCGCCGCCGCATCGCTCGTTCTTGCCGAAGATGTACCGCCCAGGAAGGCGATCTACATCATGGACTCGGACGTCAAAGACGTCCTGAAAGCCGGAGCCGCCTCGACGCCCCCCAAAGTCGACCAGCAGCTTAAAGTCGTCGACATGGGCAAGTACAATCTCGCCGTCGGGATCATCCATAGGGGCCCGACCCGGGCCGATGCCCCGGCCACCGGAATTTCCCACGCTCAGGAAACCGAAACCTACATCATCGTTTCCGGCGGCGGCACCCTGATCACCGGAGGCGCCATCAGCAACGGCCGCCCCTCTCCCCCTGAAAGCGAAGTGACTAAAATCCTCAACGGCCCCAGCACCAGCGGCCGCATGGAAGGCTACGAGTCCCGCGACGTGAAGCCCGGCGACATCATCATCATCCCCTTCGGCGTCCCCCACGGCTGGATGAACATCACCGACCACGTCGATTACCTGAGCGTCCGCCCCGACCCGGATCACGTCCTCCCCGCAGGCTACGTCAATCCGGCGCTGAAGAAGTAAGTCCCCGGCAGCCAGGACCGGTACTCAGGAGTCGGAAACAGTCGCGCGGCGCCGCGTTCCATTCCGACTCCTTTTAAAACTCTTTCCAATTCCGCACAATCCTCTCCGCCGTCCTCCAGGCCAGCGCCTGCGCCGTCAACGTCGGATTCCGAGCCCCGCTCGTCCCCATCACAGACGCCCCTAAAATTCCCAGATTCGGAGCCTCGTGCGAAAATCCCCACCGGTCCACCACATTCGATTCGGCGTTGTCCCCCATCCGAGTCCCTCCGTAGGCATGCGTCGACACCCCCGGAGGATTCGCCACCGGCCGGTTCACCTCGATCGCTCCCGCTGCCCGAAACCACTCCTCCATCTTTTTCTGCCCATACGCCACGGCCCGCGATTCATTCTCCTTCGGTCCGCTCGTAATCCTGCACACCGGATCTCCCAACGGATCGCGCACCTCCGAGTCCAGATCGAGAAAAGTCTCCTCGTACGGAAACGCCGAAGTCTGTAAATAGGCCGACGTCCACCGGGCCGCATTCTGCCGTACGAACGCCTTCCATTTCGATCCCCACGTCGGCGCTCGTCCAAAGGTGTTCATGTTCGCCGCTTCGATCGGATGCATCTCCGTATGCGGCTGGAGCGTGGTGCCGCCAATGAATCCCACTTGAGAATGATCGTAATTGTCGTCGGCGAACTCGTCCACGGCCGCCGCCTGCGCCGGAGTCCCGTACCAGACGTTGATGTCGAACGGAAATAGCGCCGTCGCCGAATTCTGCCAGTGGCCGAAATAGTGACGCCCCACCTGTCCGTGATTGTTCGAGAGCCCGTTCGGATACGCCTTCGATTTCGAAAGCAACAACAGCCGCGTATTCTCGTACGTGTACGATGCGAGCAACACCACTCTCGCCGGCTGAAAATATTCCTTCCCGCCGCGCAGATAGGTAACGCCCGAAACGCGACCCTGTTCATCCACTTCGATCCTCCTCGCGTGCGCCAGATCGAAAATCGTCAGGTTCTTCGTCTTCATCGCCCTCGGAATCGTCGTCACCGCCGTCGAATTCTTCGCGCTGATGTGGCATCCGCCGCGATTGCAGTACCCGTGAAACGCGCAGCCCGGCCTCCCCTGGTACGGCTCCGAGTTAATCGCCGCCGGAGGACGAAACGCTTTCCATCCGAGCTGTTTCGCCGTGTCCATCATGTGATCGGTAAAGCCCGACCCCCGCAGCGGCGGCATCGGATACTCTCTCTGCCGCGGCGCCTCGAAAATGTTTCCCGCCGGGTCGATCCTGCCTTGAATGTTCCCCGCCTTGCCAGAAACCCCGATCTCGCGCTCCACGATGTCGTAGTAAGGCTCCAGATCGTCGTAGCTGATCGGCCAGTCCTCGAGCGTCGAACCCTTGGGAATCGCGCTCGCGCCGTATCTCTTGATGACTTCGCTCCGCGTTTTGAAGTCCCACGCCTTCAGCCGCCAGCTTTGAGCCCAGTAGTGAATGCTCGTGCCGCCGATCGCGTTCATCATTGGATGAATCGTTCCGCGCCGCGCCGGCGACGTCCGGCTGTCCCGCACCGTCGGCAGTTCCCGATTTGCCTTCGGTACCGACGTTAACAGACCTCGAATGTTGTTGTGAATCTCGTCCGGCCGGAAATCGCGCGGATTCATCCACGTTCCCGCCTCGATTCCCGCGACTTTCAATCCAGCCCGGGCCAGCGGCAACACCGCCACTCCCCCCGCTGCTCCGAGCCCGACCACCGCTACATCGACCGGTTTTAATTTAATGGCCATTGCTGCCGGATCTCCGCACCGGCCTGATCGCGTCCCGCATCTTCTGTTCTTCCGGACCCACCGCCAGCCGCGGACCCGGATATCGAATCAAATCCCAACCCGCGAATGTTCGATTGCCCCCATACGCCGGATCGCTGAAGCAGCCCTCGACCGTCAACTGGCGCAGCCGCGTAAAAAATCCGCGCGACTTGGTCTCAATTGCCGCCATCACCTCATCTTGCTGGGCCTCGCTCAATTCGGCAAACGTCTTCGCAAATTTCGCCCGAGCCTCCGCGTCGATGCCCGCCAGCCCCTCTAAAAAAGCCTTCTCGCTCCCCGCCACCGAAGCGATATACGCCGCAGCCCCCATATTCTTCGCCCCGGGACCCAACTCATCCGGAGGAATGATCCGGTCCACCGCCGCTTCGAGCAGCGCCATCTGCTCGATCGGCTGCGCCACAGTGCGAATCGCCGCCACCGGCACGAGCGCCGCACCTGCCACTACCGTCCGCCGTGTGACTTTCTTCATACGCGCTTCACTATATCTCACCCAAAACGGCGGCCGAGCGGGGCCTCTGGTCTTGACGGCGAGCCTGCCTCCGCGCCGGCTTATCTCAGCTCCAGGCGCGGCAGTCATAAAGCCCGTCCACTCCGCTCAAATAAATATTTCTGCACCCCCTGACGATTACCCGCCGCAATTCGCGCATAATACCCTGAAAGGATTCCGAGCGACGCAGCATTTCGCTAATAACGGCGATGGAAACCCTGGTCGTCTTTTTACTGATCGTGATGGTCGCAGGCGGCGCGGTTCTCTACAGCCGCCTTCGCGAACTCGAGCAGCGCCTCGAACGGGAATCCCAGGCGCGCCGGGAACTGACGGCCAGAATCCACAAACTCGAAATCGCCGGGCAGCGGCCGGCCCAAACCCCCGCACCTCAGCCAGTCCTCGTCGAAGAGCCTGTATTCCAAAAGCCGGCGCCCCCCGAGCCTGAGCCCGCGCCGCCGCCGCCGGTCTCCCCTGCGTTCTGCCTGTGCCAATTCTGCGGACGGAAGGTCGCCGCCGAAAACGCTGTCTGCGCCTGCGGAGCCGTTCTCGACCCCAAACGTATCCCGCCTCCGCTTCCCCAGCCGCCGCCCTTACCCGAACCGCCTCCGGTGATCGCCGCCCCCGAGCCGGTCCTGACGCCCGGACCGGCCCTGGCCGTCAACCGCGAAACTTTTCGCGAATGGCTCAAGAAAAAAATCGGCGGCCGGGAATGGGAAGCCATCGTCGGCGGAAGCTGGCTCAACAAACTGGGCGTGCTGGTGCTCGTGATCGCCATCGTCTCCCTGCTTCAGTACGAATTCGGCCGCATCGGGCCCGCCGGACGCGTCGCCATGGGATTCGGAATCGCGCTCGCCATGCTGATCTCCGGCGTCATGATCGAACGCCGGGAAGGATTCGCCATCTTCGCCCGCGGCCTCATCGGCGGAGGCTGGGCCGCGCTGTACTTCACCGCCTACGCGATGCACGCCGTTGCAGCGGCCCGCGTTATCGACAACCCCATCGCCGCCAGCGCTCTTCTGCTCACCGTCGCCTCCGGAATGATCGCGCACTCGCTCTACTACCAATCGCAAACTGTCAGCGGACTCGCCTATTTCATCGCCTTTGCCACGCTCGCCATGAGCGAGAACACTCCGATGGCCGTCGTCGCCGTGATCCCGCTGGCGGCGTCGATGCTCGCGCTCGCGTATCGATTCGACTGGTACAGGATGGCCGTCTTCGGCCTCTTCGCGACCTACTCCACGTGCGCGTCGCGCGCCGATACCGGCGCATCGCTCGCTTCCACGCAATCTCTGTTCGCAATCTACTGGCTCCTGTTCGAAGCTTTCGATCTGCTCCGTCTGCGCCGCCGCCCTCGCGGGTTTTCGCCCGAGTCTCTGATTCTGCCGCTGAACGCCATCGGATTCATCGGACTCTCGGCCGTCAAGTGGCATCGTGCGATGCCTGAGCGCGCCTATCTTTTCCTTGCCGTTGCAGCCGCCCTCTACCTGGTCAGCGCAATCCTGCGCGCATGGCTCTCTCCGCCGGAATCCGAATCGCCATCTCTCGAACGAATCGCCGCCGGAAGCTACGAAGGTCCCATCACCATCTCCGCCGCTCTTGCCGGACTGGCCATTTTCGAACGGGCCTCCGGCCTCTGGATCAATCTCGGCTGGCTGATCGAAGGCGAAATCTTATTCCTCGCCGGAATCCGCTCCGGCCAGCTCTATCTCCGTCAGCTCGCCGCCGTGATTTTCGTGGCGCCGCTCGCAAAACTCCTGGGCGCCGATAATCCTGCCCAATCAAGCTGGCGCAAATGGATGCACTGGACCCACGTTTCCGCCATCACCGCCGCCACGTTCTACCTCAACCGTACCCTCTGTTCCCGTCACCCATCAGCACCGCGGCCGTCAGCGAGCGGAGGGGCCGCCGAACCCCTGCTCTACAGTTGGCCCGCCGCCGGCCTGATCGCGCTGATCCTCGCCGACATCGTCCCCGGACAATACGTCACCGTCGCGTGGCTGGCCTTCGCGGTCTTGCTTCACGAAATCGCCCTTCGTAAGTCAACCAACGAATTCCGCTACCAGTCGTATGTCATCGGCGTGCTGGGAACCGCCGCCTGTTTCTTCGTAAATCTTCCGGCCGGTCACGCGAAGTGGCTACCCGTCGCCATCGCCGCCGCGATCCACTACGCCACCACGCTCCGTCTCCGTCACGAAAAATCCCAGGGAGCGTCCTGGTTTTCCGCGGCCTCGGCCTTGACGCTCTGCTCCGCGATGATCTGGAAATACGCTCCGGGCGACTACCGTGGAGTCTCCTGGCTCGCCCTCGGAGCCTTGCTTTACGAACTCGGCTTCCGCGGCCTTCCCCGGCATTTCCGGCGTCTTTCCTACCTTGTATCCAGCCTTGGCGCGCTGCATGTCCTGTACTTCCACGTGCTCTATGTACACAAGGGTTCGGGCCGCGCCGGATGGATCAGCCTGCTCGTCTCGGCTCTGATCTGTATCGCGGCGGCGGCCCGCGTCTTCCGGACCGAAGATCGCGAAAAATCGGCCGTTCGAGACGCCAACGCCGGGCTCGCGGCCGTTTTCGCGATGTCGCTCGCATGGCTTGTGCTTCCCGCGCCCGTCGTTGCTCTCGCCTGGGCTGCCGCAAGCCTGATTCTTTTCGAGCTCGCTCTTCCACGCCTCCGCGCCATGGCCAACCTTGCCGGCGCGGCGACCTTCGCGCGTCTCTTCATGGCGAACTTCACCGAGTTCGGCAACACGCTGCACATTTCGCACCGTCTGCTGACCGTCGGACCGGTTATCGTTTCCCATTACTACATCTGGCGGCGCTATCGCGAACGCGCTTATCTCTACGCTCCCGCGATTCTTGCCGTGGTGCTGATGCGATTCGAACTTGGCCGCTCGCTCGCCGTGATTGCCTGGGCTCTTCTGGGTCTCATCCTCTACCGTTTCGGCTTGAAGCTTCAAATCCAGGATCTGCGCTGGCAAAGCTACGCGATCGCCGTTCTCGCTTTCTGGCGCTGCTGGAGCACGAATTTTTATATTCCCGAAAGCCTCCTCGGAATCGAAGGCCGCGTGCTCGCCGGCGCTTCTGTCATCGTCTGTTTCTACTTCGCGCAGCTTCTTTCCCCGCGCCAGAGCCGCTCGCGAACTTTCTATTTGCTTCTTTCCTCGGTTCTTCTCGCCGCGCTGCTCTTCTATGAAGCCTCCGGCGGAATTCTCACCGTCGCCTGGGGAATTGAAGGACTTGCGCTGCTCATCGCCGGATTCCCGCTTCGCGACCGCATGCAGCGGCTCGCCGGATTGGTTCTGTTCCTGGTTTGCGTGCTCAAACTTTTCCTCTACGATCTGCGCGAACTGGAGACGGTTAACCGGATTATCTCCTTCATCGTGCTCGGCGTGATCCTGGTGGGCGTCTCCTGGATGTACACCCGCTTCCGTGATCGCATTCAGAGGTATTTATGACGCAAAAGACGTCCTTTTACGCACTTTTGACCCTTTTTACGGTGTCTGGAGGCGCGGTTGCCATGGGCGAGCTGGACCCCGGTGTCAGCCTCGAATCCGCCCGCCAGATCTGGGCCGACGTGCTCCGCGACATCGATGAATTCGGCCTCCATGCCACGCGCATTTCCGCCTACAAGGAAATGCAGCTCGGCGAGCAGTTGTCGGGCGAGGTCACTCGCTGGGGAGCCGAAGATCCCGGCGCGGCGAAATACGTGAATGCGGTCGGCCAGGGGCTCCTCAAGAATGTGAACCGGAAGGCGATCCGCTATCGGTTTCACGTGATCAAGTCACCTGAAGTCAATGCGTTCGCGATTCCAGGCGGACAGATTTATGTCCTCGCCGGCATGCTCGATCACTTGCAGTCCGAAGCCGAGCTGGCGGCGATCCTCGGACACGAGATTTCGCACGTGGACCTGCGGCACTGCGTTGGACGCTATCAGTATCAGATTGCCATGAAGCGCGTCGCGCCGCTGTTCGAGATTGTCCATAGCCTGGTCGCCATCGGATATTCGCAGGACCAGGAACTCGAAGCCGACGCCTCAGGCGAGCGGCTCGCGATCGAAGCGGGTTACGATCCCGACGCGGCGATTGCAGTGTTTAACCGCATGAAGACGCGATTCGGGGAATCGCCGGCGGCGCCGTCCACAACTCCGCTGGGCGAAGCGGGACAGGCCGTCAGTGGAGCGATTGTCTCGTATTTCCGCACACATCCGCCGTCGGAACAGCGGGCGCGCGCATTATCGGAGATGGTTGCCGCCAATCGCAGGCGGCTCTCCGGACGAACCGTGTATCGCGGCGCCGAGAATTATCGCGAACGAATACCCTGGACAGAGCGCGAATTCGCGGCGGAGAAGCGAGTCTACTAGTCAAGCCCGAATCGGATCGCACTTGCGGACCAGGTCCGTTGCAAGCACGGCGTATTCGCGCTTTTCGCAAATCACGTTGAACATGCCGATGATCGGCCCGGAAACCGCTTTCAGCGAGGTGACCACGGTGCCGATCGGAAGGCTCACATATTCGTTCCGCCCGCCGGGATCACGCAGCATCGCAGGGAGCGGATTTTTGACGCGAAATTTGAACATCGGAGGCGAGATGCGGCCAGCACCTGAATCGTTTCGAACCGGGGACGGTTTTGTTGCAGACATCTCTACCAACATCGGCTTTCTTTATGAAAACTACAGAGGTTGCGCGAGGGTAAAAGTTTGTAAGGCTACATGTATTCCGGCACTTCGATGCCGAGCACGCCAAGCGTTCGTTCAAGCTGCGCGCGGAAGTAGTCCGTCATCCAGAGCAGGAAAGTTTTTTTCTCGCGATCGGTTTCCGCCAGCACCGGATACTTCTGATAGAACGTGCTGAACGATTGCGCAAGCTGGAAGGCGTAGCGGGCGACGTGGGCGGGCTCCCCGCTTTCAACCGAGCGCTCGATGGCCGAATCAACCTTCGATGCCGCCAGCAGCAACTGCCAGCAGCCCTCGTCGGCGAGTTGCCTCGCCATCGACTCCCGCGACAGCTCCGACCTGAAATCGGGCATCTCTTCGCCGCGTTCCTTCAATTTGCGAAGGATTTTTCGCGCACGGACCGCCGCGTATTGAACGTAGGGGCCGGTCTCGCCTTCAAAGCTGAGGGCTTCGCCGAAATCGAAGGCGATGACGGAATTTCGGGTGTACTTCAACGTGAAATAACGCAGCGCGGCGACGGCGATCTGAGCCGCGACACGGCGGCGGTCCGCTTCGGGCTGGCCGGCGTTGCGCGACGTGACTTCGTCGAAGGCTTTTTCAATCAGCTTGTCGATAAGATCGTCGGCTTTGACGCCCAAGCCTTTGCGGCCGGACATTTCGACGTAGGATTTGCGGCGATCTTCTTCGGAAAGTTCGATCCCCATCTCGACGCACGTTGCCGGCGAGAGGGCGACCATCTCGTAGGAGAAGTGTACGCTGCGGTCGGCTTGATCGTTATAGCCAAGCGCGCGGAGTCCGGCGACGACGACGTCCTGGAGATAGGACTGGCGCGAATCGATGACGTTGTACACGCGCGATCCGCCGCCGAAATGCAGGGAGTTGTTCTGCGGCTGATCGGTGGAAGCCCATACGTGGCGGCCGTCGGGATAGGTGTGCCACTGCCGATAATAGAAATCCTTGCCGAGCAGGCCGAATTTCCAAAGCTGATAGGCGATGTCTTTGCCGACGTAGGTGACGGTGCCGTTCGAGCGGACGATCACCTTGCTGTCTTCCTCGCCATCGGAGTCTTCTCTGAAGGCCGATCGATTTCTGAAAGCTTCGCCGGGCATGACCCAGCAGCCTTTGTTCTTGCCTTCGGTTTCGAAGTAAATCGCCTTGCGTTCCTTGAGCTGCTCGAACGCTGTCGCCCAGAATTTCAGGTGGAGGATTTCGCTTTCGCGCGGCAGGACGTCGTACTCGATGCCGAGCCGGAACATCGTGGCGAGGTGCGTGTTGACGATCGCGTCGGCCACCAGGTGCGCGATTTCTGCAACGGCTCCCTCGTTCGCCTCGATGGAGTGGAGCGTTTCCGCCCGCCATTTCAGCGCATCGGGATGATCCTGATAATAGGTCCCGACGCGCGCGTAGAGATCCCAGCAGTAGTAATCGAATCGCGACGACGCGATGAGCGCCCGTACCTCTTCCGGTGATTTCTTTTCGAGATGAACGAATCCGACCACGACATCGGCGACCTGGACGCCGGTGTTGTCGATGTAGTTCTGCACTTCGACCGTCTGTCCGGCGGCGCGGAGCATCCGGACGAACGTGTCGCCGAGGATCGCGTTGCGCAGATGGCCGATATGGGCGGCTTTGTTGGGATTGATATTGGTGTGCTCGACGATGATCTTTTCGGCGCGGCGCGTTTCCGCTCCAGTGTCGCCGGTGAGCAGATGATGCGCGTAGTAGCCGCGGTCGAGACGAATGTTGAGATATCCGTTCCCCGCGATCTCGATGGCGGAGACGCCTTCGACGGAAATCCCGGCGAGGTCGGCGGCGATGATCTTCGGCGCTTTCTTCAATTCCCGGGCGAGCTGAAAAGCGGCAGGCACGGCGATCTCGCCGAAGGAGGCCTGCTTGGGCTGCTCGGTTTGGACGGGCGTGGCGAGGTTATAGAGATTCGAAATGCGCGAGGACACGGCCGCCGCGATACGTTTTTCCAGGATGTGGAACATGGAAATTTCAGTGTAAAGGAGCGAGCGCCGCGAGGATAGATCCCCGGTGCGGCGGGCCGGCTTGTTCGATTCCCCGCGGGCGCGTTCCCGACGTGCCCAATCAGGCTCTTCGGTCCTAACGCGACGACGTCGGTCGAGGCGTCACATGGATCAACAGGCCGGGATTGGCATCTTCCAACATCCACAGCGAGCCGTCCGGGGCTTCCTCCACATCGCGGATGCGATGGCCGACATCCCAGCGTTCCGCGGCTTTGGCGCCGCCATGGCCATCGAAGATGATCCGGTTCAGAGTGTTGGTGGACAATCCGCTGACGAAGCCGTTGCCGTTCCACTCGGGAAAAGTTTGTGTGCCGTGGTAGAACATCAGATTGCCGGGCGCGATCACGGGGAGCCAATACAACGCGGGCTTTGCCAGATCGGGCCGGGTATCCGGTTTGGGGATCGGCACGCCGTTGTAATTCTCGCCATAGGAAACGAGCGGCCAGCCGTAGTTCTTGCCCTTTTCGATCAGGTTGAGCTCGTCGCCTCCGCGCGGGCCGTGCTCGACTTCCCATAGTTCGCCGGCCGGCGAAAACGCGAGCCCGTAGGGCGTTCGAACGCCGGTGGCCCAGGTCTCCGCCGGCGTCAGATTGGGACCGGGGAACGTGTACGTGGTGACGACCTTCGCGGTCTTGGCGGCTTCGGTGTCCCGGGGCGGATCGATCAGAGAAATCGTGCTGTCGCCGGTTTTGCCGTAGTTGGGATTGCCGGGAGCCGGTTTGCCGTCGAGCGTGAGCCTCAAGATCTTGCCGACCGGTTGATTCGGATCCTGCGCGGGGGTCATGCGCTGCCGGTCGCCGACGGCAAGAAAGAGAAATTCGCCATCAGGAGAGAAAGCGACCGCCGCGCCCTCCTGTCCACCTTTGCCTTTCGGCATCTGACGCCAGAGCACTTCGAAGTTTTCGAGTCTGGCGGATTTCGGCGTGACGTTCAGCCTGGCGCGCGCGAGCGCCAGACCACCGCCGTAGTCTCCGGGCTCGGCATAGGTGATGTAGATTCTCTGGTCCGTGGCGTAATGCGGCGAGAGGAAGACGCCGTGCATGCCGCTCTGGCCCTGCCAGTAGACCGGCGGCGTATTGCTCACCGGAGCGATTTTCTCGCCCTGGGCCGACACCAGCCAGATCGGTCCGATCTTTTCCGTGATCAGCATCCGGCCATCGGGCAGGAAGGCAACACGCCACGGCAGCTCGAAGGTGGCCGCGGCCGTCATGGTGAAAGGCAGGTCGGATTCGGCCTTCCGGTCGCCTATATTTACCTGGCTCCAAACGCACGTCGAGGCGAGGGTGAACAGCAGCGCTGCGTTCGAAAATCTCATTATCGATCTCCCGATCCTTCCAACGATCTCCGCAAAAAGTTTTTTCATCCAGCTTTGCACGTGTCAGGCGCGCGCGGCAGAAGCCGTGAAGGACTCTGTCTCTGAAACAAGACAGTTGTCCCTCAAAATTGACGATACCACGAACTCAGGTTTCCGTACCCGGTGCGCGCGCGGGTGAATTTCAGTTCGTCTCTCTGAGCGCGGCGTCTGTGCAATGGCTCGGTTTCAGGACGGGATTGCAGCGGGCGTTTGGATGAGTCTGTCCAGCGGGGCGGAGTGTGACGAAATAGCCGGATTCGGCGGGTTCTCCGGCGGGGTAGTCCGTGCTCAGAATCTGCGCTCCGCTGTTGATGGAGGCGTCGCGCCTGGCGGTTTCGTTGGACTTGACGCCGGCGAATCCGGGATCCGTCATCGTGCGGACCAGATAGCCTTGCCGGATCAGCCGTGGAACCAGTTCGGGGTCGCTCGCGGAGTTGTTGCATTCGGTGAACGCGGCGTCTGGTGTGCCGGGATCGGCGTTGGTGAACAGGACGCGGCCTTCGAGCGAAGGATGGCCTTTCGTATAGAGCGGTCCGACGCGGCGCTGGTCGAGAAGAAAGATAACTTTGCCGCGGGCTTCGTCGAGCGCCGGCCAGCCGCCGGCGAGGACAGCTTCATTGAGGGTTTTATGCGAGCCCCGGACGTTGTCCGGCGTAATCATTTCCGCGGCCTCGAAGACGGACCGGATTTCCGCATCGAGCGCGTCGAAGGTTTCGGGAGTAAGAGGCTCGGGAGTAATGCCGCCGGGCAATGAGGGCTTGCCGTCCTTATTTTCGACAAGGATGAAAATCGGCAGGTGATTTGGGTGGTTTTTGGACCAGTTGCGGACGATCGCCAGGCAGTTGATGAAGGGCTCGCAGTTGCTGCGATAGTCGGTGTCCTGGACGTGGAGGACCTTGAAGCCGGGTTTCATCATGATTCCGTGGGGATCGAAAGGCGGATCGGGCGGAAGCCCGGCTTTGGCGGCAAGTACGGGTCCCAGCGGATGGGCGAAAAGACCGCCCTTGGTGTCGCCGTAGACGTCAAGTTCAAGCTGGCGCACGCCGTCGTTGAGCTGCGTCTCGATGGAGGGATGGCGGTAGTCGAGGGAATCGGCCGCGCGTGGATTCATCTTGCGCAGGTTGATCAACTCATTGGCGCTGATGCCGGAATGGTAGCTGTTGTGCGTGCCGACGAGCTGGATTTCGTTCAGTTTGACCTGCTGGGCGCTCGCGGAGCCGAGCGATATGAGGAGCGCGATGAGTCTCATGAGATCCCCAATCTTGCCAAGAGGGGTTTACCGTTTGATTACGACGAGGAAACAGTGTTGTAACGAGGATACATCTCATAGAGCGCGTTCGGCGCTCTATATAGTGACCGAGAATTAGCCGTGATCGGCATGATGCGTTGACTCGAACAACTCGGCGATCTGCGGCACTCCCGATTCGCGGGCATATTCGGCCAGCGGACGGCCATCTCATAAAAGCGCCATATACACCACTCCGTCTTACGTAAAACTTTTATATTGCAAAGTAGTTCCAACCACCTCCGCCTAGTATATCCGCGTTTCCAATTCACTTGAAACCATTAAGATCCGAAGCGAAACTATCCGCCAGTCTGCTCCTTGCCTTCGCATCACAAAGAGAACCGGAATCTGGAGGCGCGGGACCACAGAACCATATTGATCCTTCGCTGCATCAACTAAGGCGACGTCGGCCGTGACGAACTTTATCGTTCGCACGACTACATGCGGTGTACTCACCTCTGATAGGGGCTCCTTTGAGCGCCGTGTCAACCGAGAATCCATCTCCACCAGCGTGGCATACTCGCTCTCGGCGTCAGTGGCAAACAGGGCGGAAGTGTCTTTCCCACTCGCCGCCCCGTCGAATACTGCCTTCGTAACCACCTCGATCGCCGCGCGGTCGGCGGCCACGTCAGCCCCCATCGCGGTTGCCGTCAATAGAGGTAGAAAGAAACCAAAGCGCAATATTTTCATGCAAACATGCTACCGCTTGCGCTGGGGCCGTCTAGTTAGGGCTCGCGTCTGCGTAGGCGTAGGCCGACGTGTATGATTCGTACTCGGAGGTGCTCGTTGTATAGGCGTATATCTCGTTGGAATAGGACGTGACGTAGGAGTTGACTTCTGCTGTGCCCTCGTAGTAAGGGCCAACGCTCGCGTCTCCTTCCGTAGAACTACCAAGAATGTAGAACGGATCGACAGCGCAAGCCGCAGCGGAGCTTGCATAAGCCCCGGCTGAGCCGTCGGAACTAAACGAGTACCCCTCGCACGGGCCGCTCGTATTGCTATTACCGGGGGTGGCTGCACAGTTCCAGTAAAGGAACTGGCCGTGGGCCGGTCGCGCCCCGATAAGAAGGAAGAGAGCAATGCAACCTAAAAGGCTTGCACGGATTGTCGGGAAAAATCTGTTCATATCATGGTCCTTTCTGTCGTTTTTTCTGGTTTATTGAGGCCAACTTACCTATGTAGCGCAGGTACTGCCTGGGTCGCGAGTTTCGTAGCCCGCCGCTCCAGCGCGGCCGGATCGCGCTGAGCCGTAGCAAGCAATGAACGCCCCAATTGTTGTCGGAACATGGAAACAAAGGTGGCATACGCGAGTTCCGGGGAACTTTGGCGGCTAGCCGCCAAAGGATCACCCTGCGGCGCGGTCATCGCGCGATCTTGTAGGTAATTTACTGCGGCGGTTTGGCCCCCGGTACTGAGGGCGTTCAGAACGCCGGTCCCTAGTTCCAGCCGAGTATCCAGGTCGGCACGCAATTGGGCAATGCCATTGTTTGTGTCAGATCCGAGAAGCAAGCCATTATCGAGGACCACCGACTCCACCGTAATTGTTATCGAAGATTTCCTTACAAGCGTTTGTTGGAGCTGGGTTATTGCGGATATGAGCCGGGGTACTAATCGAGAGGGAGTATCACCAAAACCATTTAGGTCCGTTATCGGCGTGACTAATTGAGATTTACCCGTTTGTCCATGCTGGCCGTCGAATAATCCGAACGTCGATTGTGTGTCACGAGTTATTGCCCGTCCGTCGGAGTCTGTAGCTAGCCAGCGCGTCGAAAAGGCCACGATTGCTCGTCCAGTCGTGTTCGTTAGAATGAACGAATAAGGGTAAAGTGGTGTCGCATCAAGAGACTTATGCTGCCAGACGGAACTTGCAAGTGCAATAAAATTGGGATTGCCTCCAGCGCCTGGGACTATATTGATGCCCGACGCTTTCCAGTCGCCAGCTACGACGGTGATAGTTTGGGCGGACAGTGTTGCACATGAAATTGCGAACAGAAATACGCACCGTCGCATTCCATTCATTGCCGTTAGTAAAAATGTCTACTCATTGTGTCAGGACCTCCAGAGCTGTAGCGAAATATTACCCTACAATACACCCACGTATATAGAGCATTTCCGAGTGCTGCGGTCTTTAAAACCGAGCGTTACATTACCCGTGGCGTCCATACTAAATCGCCCAACGCAAAAACTGTAGATATAATAATGAGGGGTAAGGGAATGTTGCTATTGGCAGTTTGATGCGTAACAATAGCAACAAACCAAGCACATTCCCTTCATATTGTTATAATGCAAGATTAATTCGTGCGATGAGCTTTCGTTCTCCATCTTCGTGACGTATTTGGTCGCATTTCGGAAATCGTCGAAAAGCGAAACGATAGGAGAAGGTGATCCCGGCATTGGGCTTTGAAAGCGGTGGACGACGTGATCGTCGTAGATCGGGCGGAGAAGATCTCTACCGAGAATTAGCCGTGATCGGCATGATGCGTTGACTCGAACAACTCGGCGATCTGCGGCACTCCCGATTCGCGGGCATATTCGGCCAGCGGACGGCCTTTCTTATCTTTCTCGGTAGCGATTTGCGGATGGCGGGCAACCAGGCGGCGGGTCCATTCGACATCGCCGGATTGGATGGCGTGCAGGACGTCTTCGATCTCGATCGCGAGAAATGCACCCCGCTCGCGCAAATAGTGGAGAGCCCAGCCGCCCGGCGTCGCGCCGAACTTGTGATCACGGGCATTGATGTCGGCGCCGGCGGCCAGCAGTAATTCGACCAGATCGCGGCGAGCATGGAAGGCGGCGTGATGGAGAGGCGTCGCCCCGTCGTCGTCGCGGGCATGGGCGAGGTTCGCGTCGGCGGCGAGCATCCGCTCCACCTCCGATCGACTTCCCGCTTCGATCGCGGCGAAGAAATCGGCGTGAGGATTCATTACTGCGATTCTGTCATAGTAGCGGCGGACGAACCGGCTCCAGAGGCCGGCACAAGCGTCGAATGAGCATCCGCTAAAAAAGAATCGAAGCGGTCGATCGAGCGTCCAAGCGCGGGCGTCAAAATTGTCCCACGGAGGACGTCACGAGAACCCTCGTAAATAGCGACAACACGATCGCGGTCGATCGTAGCCTCATTCATTTCGTCAAGGATGAAGTCTCCAGGCTGCTCGGCCGTTACTCGGAAGAACTGACGCGGGTGGAGATCCATCTCAGCGATATCGATGCCGCAAAGCGAGGACAGGCGGATAAGCGATGTCTGGTTGAATTGCGTCCCAAGCGCGCACAGCCGCTGGCGGCCAGCGCGAAATCCGTCAAAATGTCATCCGCCATCGGCCTGGCTTTGCGAAAGGCGCAGCGGGTGCTCGACACCTTCCTGGGGCGGCGCAGAAGGACGGCCTTGAGAGGAAGGATTGCCGCGTCCGGCCGTGCGAGCGCGGCGGGCAAAGCATCCTCTCGTGTGACCAAGACCGCTTCGAGAAGAACAAGCGCGCCGGCGGCCGCCGCGAAGAAGGCCGGCTCGCAGGCAAAAAGCAAGTCTTCGAGAAAGATTTAGCGATTTCGAGCGCGGCTGACGGTCCAAAGACTTCATCCTGTTTGCATCCGTTCCGCGCAGCAGGATTGTTTCGACCGGGCCGACGAGGGCGGCTGAAGTCCGCGCGGCGGTTCACGTTGATTCACCTCACTAACGGCCATGTAAAATGAGACGCATGCCTAAGCCTGCGGTTCATCCGTACGTCTCGCCCTGGATCAACGAGGAGATCCAGCTTTTCCGGAAAAACGTCCGCCGATTCATTCAAGAAGAGTTCGTGCCGAATGAGGCCCGCTGGCGCGAGCAGCATCGCGTGGACGATGAGGCTTGGGATAAGGCTGGGGAGGTCGGGATTCTGCTCACCGACATCCCGGAGGAATACGGCGGGGGCGGCGGGGATTATTGCTACGAAGCCGTGGTTACCGAGGAGTTGTGCTATAACGGCGTCCATTTCGGACACGGCGTGCACAGCATCGCCGCGCATTACATTCTCGATTACGCGACCGAGGAGCAGAAGAAACACTGGCTGCCGCGGATGGCGAAGGGCGAACTGATCGGATCGATCGCGATGTCGGAGCCGGTGGCGGGATCGGACCTTCAGGGGATCAAGACGTCGGCGAAGCGCCAGGGTGAATGTCTGGTGATCAATGGATCGAAGACGTTCATTACCAACGGCTGGCACACGAATCTGATCGTTCTTGCGGTGAAGACGGATCAAAGCGAGGGCGCCAGGGGCATCTCGCTGGTGGTGGTGGAGACGGACAATCAGCCCGGCTACCGCGTCGGGAAGGTGCTCGAAAAAGTCGGCCAGCATGGGCAGGACACCTGCGAGCTGTTCTTCGACGATGTGCGCGTCCCGGCGGCGAATATCCTGGGCGGCGTCGAGGGCAAAGGATTCTATCAGATGATGGAGCAACTTCCCTACGAACGCATGGGCGTCGCGACGGGCGCGGTCGCGACCACGGAACAGGCCGTCGCGATCACGACCAGGCACTGCAAAGAGCGCATGGCCTTCGGCAAGCCGATCATCGATTTTCAGAACACGCGCTTCAAGCTGGCCGAGTGCAAGGCGCAGGCTCATATCATGCGCGTGTTTCTGGATAACTGCATCGAGCGGCTGAACGCGGGCAAGCTCGATACGACGACGGCGGCGATGGCGAAGTATTGGCTCACCGAGCGCGAGTGCGCCATCATCGACGAGTGCGTGCAGCTCCACGGCGGATACGGGTACATGATGGAATATCCGATTACGCGCATGTGGGCCGATAGCCGCGTTCAGAGGATCTACGCCGGGACGAACGAGATTATGAAGGAACTGATCGCCCGCTCGCTGTAGGTTTTTTCGCGGGCCGTGTGTCTTAGTGCAGGAGGAGGTTCGCGATGCAGATCAGATCTCTCATCCCGATCCTGATTGGAATCGCGAGCCTTGCGGCTCAGCCGAATCCGGGCACGGTATCGCGGCAGGGGATAGGTTTCAATATTCCGCCGCCGGTGCTGATCGATGCGTCCGGGAATTTCTATCTGATCGGCGGCGCAGGAGATGCAAGTCACACGACTGCGGGGGCGGCGCAGACTACGCCTGGCGGCGGAACGTGTGGCACACTGCTGCATGGTATACCGCTTCCTTGTTTCGACGCCCTAATTGAGAAATACGACGCATCAGGCAAGAAGCTTTTCGCGACGCTGCTCGGAGGTCCGATGAACGATGGCGGCATAGGCCTTGCATTGGATTCCGCGGGAAACGTCTATTCGATCGGGGTGACAGCGGGATCGTTTCCGACGACGCCGAATGCCGCGATTCCGGCGAGCACGACGAGCCGGACGTTCGCCGCGAAACTCAGCGCGGATGGCAGCGCGTTTCTCTATTCCACTTATCTGCCTGATGTCCTGGCGTCGGTCGCGGGCATCGCGGCCGACGGCCATGGAAACGCGATTATCGTAGGGAGCACGGCGGCGAAGCATGTGTGCGTCGTTAAACTGAGCGCCGATGGATCGACGCTGCTATATACGAAGATCCTCGCGGGAGCGAATCAGGAATCGGCGGCTGCCGTGGCAGTCGATGCCGCAGGGAATGCACTCGTCGCAGGTTCGACCAGTTCGCCCGATTTTCCGGTGTCCGCGGGCGCGCTCCAGGGTAATCTCGCTGGCGCGCAAAACGCCTTTCTGATGAAGCTGGATCCCGCGGGGAACATCGTTTTTTCGACCTTTCTCGGCGGGTCGGGAACCGATCAGGCGACCAGGCTGCAATTGGACGCCGAGGGTAATATCTTCATCGCCGGAGCAGCGGGATCGCTGGACTTCCCGACGACTGCGGGAACCTATCAGCCTGCGCCCGTGGTGCCGGCCTGGGCTCGCGGGCCCGGCGGATTTATCGCGAAGATCGCCGCTGACGGCGGCTCGGTTCAATACGCGACCTACGTCGCGCCCGGAGTATTCGCTTTCGGACTGGGCTCTTCAGGCGACGTGTTCATCGCCGGCGGAGGCGGTCCGGGATATCCCGTGACTGACTCCGCGCCGTTCGCATGCGCTACGGGAGATTCCGAAATCGCCGAGGGCGATATTATTCTGCATCTGGATGCCCATGGAACGCTGCTCGATGCGACGTATCTGCCCGGCGATATTGTGCCCGTCAGCGTAGTTGCGCCCGCGGCTGACGGAGTCGGACTGGCGCTCGGATCTGACTTTCTCAAGGTTCGATTCGGCGATCCAGGATGGATTTCGCCGCCGTGCATTACGCTTTCGATTCTCAACTCGGCGACGCTCGCCGTCTCGCAGGTCGTTCCAGGTGAATTTGTCAGTATCGTCGGACGCGGGATCGGACCGGATGAAGCGGTCAGCGCGCAACCCGCCGCGAATGGGAGTCCTACGGCTCTGGGCGGAGTGCAGGTGTATTTCGATGAAATCGCCGCGCCCGTTCTCTACGCGCAGTCGCGGCAGGTGAATGCGCAGGCCCCGTTCGAACTCAGCGGAAGAGATAAAACCACCGTCACACTCGTATACAACGGCCATTTGCTGCCCTCGTTCGATGTCCCCGTCCGCTTCGGCGACCCGGGATTGTTCCGTCTCCAGCCGAATGTTTCCGCGCTGGCCGCGGCCGTCAACCAGGATGGAACGATCAACGGGCCCTCCCATCCCGCCCCGCCGGGATCGGTAATCTCGCTGTGGGGCACCGGATTTGGCTCGATCGATCCGGGATGTCCGACCGGAGGAATGAATCCCCCGGTGGCTGTTAATCTCGCACAAGGGATGAGCGTCAATATCTCCGGCGGCACGGTGACCTACGCAGGGAGCGCCCCTGGGCTCCCTTGCGGCGTGATCCAGATTAACGTGCAGATTCCGTTTGACGCTCCGCCGGGTCCGCGGACCATGAATCCGGAATCGCAGCAGAATCTTAACGGCAGGATCAGCGTCGTCGATCCGTCCGCAAGCGGCTCGTTCATCTATGTCAAATAGCGTGCGCATAATGAAATGGTGCAGCGGGAACGTGTAGCGATTTTCGGCAGCGGTGGACAGCTCGGCGTCGAGCTGATGACGGAATTCAACAAGCGAGGCTACGATGTTACCGGCTTCGAGCGCAGGTCGGTCGATATCACCGATCAGCATCGTGTCGAACGCGTCCTCGGCCAGTACGACCCGGCGGTGGTGATCAACGCGGCCGCCTACAATCAGGTGGACGTGGCCGAGAAGGAGCCTGTCGCCGCCTTTCAGGTGAACGCGCTGGCGGTGCGGAATCTCGCAATGGCGTGCCGCCAATGCGATGCGCGTCTCATCCATTTTTCGACGGACTACGTATTCGACGGCCTGGCCGGCCGCGCTTACACCGAAGACGACGCGCCGCGTCCGCTCGGGGCCTATGCGGTTTCAAAACTCGCCGGAGAATATTACGCGCGGGCGTATCTCGATCAGGCCGTAATCATCCGCACCTCCGGCGTCTTCGGTCCCGGCGGTCTTGACACCGCTCGCGGAAATTTCGTCGAGAGCATGCTGAGGCTCGCATCGCAGGGCGGAACCGTGCGCGTCACCGAGGACCACGTCGCATCGCCGGCTTTCGCCCCGGCGCTCGCGTCGAGAACGGCGGACCTGGTGGAGAAAAAAGTCAGCGGGATTTTTCATCTCGGCGGAGGCACGCCGATTTCGTGGTTCGATTGGGCCGTGAAAATCTTCGATGCGGCCGGATTGAAACCGTCCATCCGGCCGACGAACGAACGTGAATTCCGCACGCCCGCGCGGCGTCCGAAGTACTCGGCGCTGTCGAACGGGAAAGTGGAAAGGATGGGGATCGCTCCGATGCCAACGCTCGATGAGGCGATCCGGACTTACCTCGAACTGCGCGCCAGGAAAGCGGCGGTCTAAAAATCCAGCCGGTCTCCCATTCGCAATCCGTTCTGCGCCGCGACTCCGGAGCGCACTTCCAGCACGAACCGGGAATCGGCATGCCCGCCGAAGTTGGAGCACTCATGCGCCGATTTCGAAGGACACGGTTTCGTATCGAGCGACATCTCGACGATGCGGTGGTCTTTATCCATCCATACAATATCGACCGCGAACTTCGCGCCGTAGGTCCAAAACGGATGTTTGTCGGGCTCCGGATAAATGAACAGCATGCCGCGATCGGCGGGCAGATCGTCGTAATAACGGAGCCCTTGCAGAATCTCAAGCTGCGTTCGCGCAGGCTGCGCGATGATCTTCGTGCCGTTCGGGAAAGTCACTTCGGTGGCGAAAAGGTCGGGCGTCTTCTCGGCCTTTTTTTCGCCGCAGGCGGCAAGAAGAACAATGGACACGATCGCGATCGGGATGCGCATTCAATAGAATGGTAACTGGCTTGCGCGCATTTCTCCAACGAATCCGGCTGACGCTGGACATGATTAAATTCGAGCACTCCGTCTTCGCCCTGCCGTTTGCGCTGACCGGCGCGCTGCTCGCGTGGCGTGACGAAGGATTTTCGCGCGAAGGATTGTGGTGGAAGCTGGCGTGGATCGTGGTGTGCATGGTCGCGGCGCGGTCGGTGGCGATGGCGTTCAATCGCGTGCTCGATCACGAGATCGATGCCCGGAATCCGCGGACAAAGATGCGGCATCTTCCGGCCGGACTTTTGTCGCGCCGGTTCGCGTGGGGCTTTATCGCGGTCTGGGCGTTCGTCTTTATCTTCGCCGCGCGCGAGTTGAATTCGATGTGCTTCAGGCTGGCTCCGCTGGCGCTGGCGATTCCGATGTTTTATTCGTTCACGAAAAGATTCACCTCGATGTCGCACCTGGTGCTGGGATTTTCGCTGGGGATCGCACCGGCGGCTGCCTGGATCGCCATGCGCGGTTCGCTCGACTCACGGATTCTGTGGCTGACGGCGGCGGTCACTTTATGGACCGCCGGGTTCGACATCATTTACGCCTGCCAGGATTACGCATTCGACGTGCAATCGGGGTTGTACAGTATTCCCAAGGCATTGGGAATCGCCGGGGCTTTGTGGGTTTCGCGGCTGCTGCACATCGGCATGCTGGCGTGTCTGCTTGCGCTGGTGAAGTCGTTTGCATTAGGAGCGGTGGCGTTGGCGGGGACCGCGGCGGTCGCAGGGTTGCTCCTGTGGGAGCACCGGCTGGTGAAGGCGGACGATCTGTCGCGCATCGACGCGGCGTTCTTCACCATGAATGGCTACGTCAGCGTGATATTCTTTGTGTTTTGGGCCACGGACATTTTTCTCAAATGATGTTTGAAGATCGGCGGTTGGAAAAAATTCGCGAAAAGCTCGACGCGGGCGAGCGGCTGAATTTCGAAGACGGCGTCGCGCTGTACCGGTCGCCTGATCTGCTCGGCGTCGGCTGGATGGCGAACCGGGTCCGCGAAAAGCTGCACGGCAACGTGACGTTCTTCAACGTGAATCGCCACATCAATCCTACCGATGTGTGCGTCGCGAGCTGCCGTTTGTGCGCATTCGGAAAGAAGGCCAGGGATCCGAAAGCCTACACGATGTCGCTCGAAGAGGTCTGGGAGAAGGCGGGGCGCGGGTACAGCGAAGCGGTGACGGAGTTCCACATCGTCGGCGGATTGCATCCGGAGTTGACGCTCGACTGGTATTGTCAGATGCTGCGCGGATTGAAGGAGCGCTTTCCGCAGGTGCATTTGAAGGCGTTCACGATGGTGGAGATCGGATATTTCGCGCAGCGCTCGAAGATCACGACGCGGGAAGTGCTGGTGAGGCTGAAGGAAGCCGGAATGGATTCGCTCCCCGGCGGCGGCGCCGAGATTTTCAGCGATCGCGTGCGCCGGATCATCTGCGACCACAAGATTACGGGCGAGCAGTGGATCAACGTGGCGCGCGAAGCGCATCAGCTCGGCTTGCATTCGAACTGCACGATGCTGTACGGGCACATCGAGACGGAAGAGGACCGCGTCGATCACCTGCTGCGTCTTCGCGGTCTGCAAGACGAGACCCATGGCTTTGTGACATTCATTCCTCTCGCATTCCATCCCGACAATACTCCGCTGCACCACGTCCCGAAGACGACTGGATTCGCCGACATCCGCGAGATCGCCGTTGCGCGATTGATGCTCGACAATATTCCGCATGTCAAGGCGTATTGGGTGATGATGACGGAAAAGATTGCCCAGGTCGCTCAACGTTTCGGATCGGACGACATCGACGGAACCATCGTCGAGGAGCGGATCTACCACGACGCGGGCGCGACGACGTCGCAAAATCTCCGCCGCGGCGAATTGCTGCGCCTGATCCGGGAGGCGGGCCGCGAACCGGTGGAGCGCGACACGTTATACCGCCCGGTGGAGCGCGTTGAGAACGCTTTCACTGTTCTCGTCTGAGAGGAATCGTTAACGTTCCGCATCATTGCGCAACTGTATTGACGCCCCTTTCGTTCCGGACCATATTGGAATTGAGAGGATGCTTATGAGGTCTTCCATGAAAGCGGTCGTGCTTACCTGCGCCCTTTTATGGGGCGGTTGTATGTTGGCGGTCGGCCTGATCAACCTGGCGGACCCGTCTTACGGGAGCGAATTTCTGCGAATGATGAGTTCGGTCTACCCCGGCGCCGATACGGCGCGAAGCCTGGGACGTGTGCTGCTGGGTACTTTGTACGGGCTGCTGGACGGCGCCATCGGGGGATGGCTGTTCGTGGCGCTCTACAGGCTGTTCGCCGGCAGGCCGACAACAGCGCACTAAGGGTGCTCGCCGGGCGCGGTGGCTCCGGGTCCGCCCGCGATCTTCTCCGATCTCACTCCCTGAACCGCGTGCGTCAGCAGCTCCTGCGCCTCGGCGAGAAACCGAACTGTGTGAGGCAGCTTCGCGTGGAGTTCGAAGGCGGCCTCGTCGATCCACTCCGAATGAATCATGAAAACCCGCGGCTCGCGGATCGATTCGAATACCTCGATCGAAATACAACCCGGCTCCGCCCGGCTTGGCGCGTTCACGCGAATGACGGCCTCTCGAAATGCGTCTTCCTTTCCCGGCTTGGGCTCGAATCGGACGAAGAAGTGCATCGACATATCACGACTCCAGCACGCGGCCGAGCTCGTGTGCGAAGAAGTCCGCGTCGTCGCGAGTGAAAATCAGCGGGGGACGGATCTTGATCACGTTGTTCAACGGGCCGTCCGTGCCCGCCAGAATCCCGCGCTCGCGGAGAAGATTCACCACGCGCGACGCCTGCTGCTCCGTGGCGAGCTCGACGCCGAGAAACAGCCCGCGGCCGCGCACGTCGGCGACATTCAGCTTTTGCAGCCGCTCGATGAGATGCGCGCCCACCCGCGCCGCGTTTTCCGGCAGCCGCTCCTGTTCGAGAACATCGAGCACCGCAAGTCCCGCCGCGCACGCCACGGGATTGCCTCCGTAGGTGGAAAAAAACTCCATGCCATTGTCGAAACTCGCCGCGATTTCCGGCGTCGTCACGACACCGGCCAGGGGAAACGCATTGCCCATCGGCTTGCCGAGCACCACGATATCCGGCACCACGCTCTGCATTTCGAATCCCCAGAAAAAATCTCCGAGGCGGCCGAACCCGACCTGCACTTCATCGGCGATGCACACGCCTCCGGCCCCGCGCACATGCCGGTAAACTTCGGCGAGATAGCCCGGTGGAAACACGACCTGACCTCCCACGCTTGGCAGGCTTTCGGCTATGAATGTCATCGGACCGTCGATCCGTTTAGCGGCGGCCCGCGCGTATTCGATCCCGGCCGCGGGATCGTTTCGCCGGAGCGGATCGGGCTGCGGAGCCACGTGCACCCACGGCTTCTTTCCGCGCCCGCCCGGTCCTGCGAATTTGTAAGGGCTGATGTCGACCAGGGTATTCGTGTTCCCGTGATAGGCATGTTCCAGCACGATCGTCTCATCGCGCCCGATGTGCGCGCGCGCAAGCCGCAGCGCCAGTTCATTCGCTTCGCTCGCCGAGTTGAGGAAATAGCAGACACGCAGCGGAGCGGGCAACAGCGCGGTCAACCGTTCCGCATAGCGGGTGATGTTGTCGTGAAGATAGCGCGTGTTCGTGTTGAGCAGCGCGATCTGCCGGTTCACGGCTTCGACGACGCGAGGGTGGCTGTGGCCGGCCAGCGGGACATTGTTGTAGACATCGAGAAACGCGCGGCCCGTGTCGTCGTACAGGTATTGCCGCCATCCGCGCACGATTTTCAGGGGCTCGCGATAGCTGATGCTCAGATTCCCGCCGAGATGGGCGCGCCGCGACGCGAGCGTTTCCTGCTTCGATGCCTCCATCTTCGGAATCGGCAGGCGCGTGATCAGGTTCGGGTCCGGCGAAAGGCTCAGCCAGACGCCGCGCTGGCTCGCAAACGCGACGCCCGGAAAATCCGTGTCGAGTCCCATCAGATCCGTGATGATCTGAAAGTGCAGATGCGGAGGCCAATCGCCATTTCCGGGCGGCGCTCCGATGGAGCCGATCTGCTGGCCCGCGGCGATGCGTTGGTCGATGCTCAGATGTTCGATGGAATCGGCGCTCAAGTGGCCGTAGAGCGTGTAGAATTCCGGCTCGTGACGGAGGATCACCACCGGACCGTAATCGAGCCGCTGAGCATTGTTCGCCAGCGCGTACACGGTCCCGGCCAGCGGCGCGCAGACCGCCGTCCCCGGTTCGGCGAACAAATCGAGCCCCAGATGAATTGTGCGCCGCTCATCGGTGGCGTGCGGACCCGACGCGAAAAACGGAGCGCTATAGACAAGCCTCGCCTCGTTGTAGCGGCCGACAGCGACCTGCGCCCCCGCCTCGCGCATCTTGTCGAAAAGCGTCCGGGTCAGCGGCGCGGTTTCGAGAGCCGCGGGGTCGGCGCCGAGCATGGTGCTGCCGGCGCTCAGGTCGAACACCGGTAACGGCTCGAACTCGACGCCGCGCAGGACAGGAGCAAATTGCTGTGTTCGCAGCCGCTCTGTGACGGCCTGCGTATGCGTCACCGCCACAAGACCGCATGCATCCCGAAAGACGTACGCCGCGAGCCGAACCGGAACCGCCTGGAGCCTCTCCATCGCCCTCCACGCCTCCGTCTCGCTCACCGTCACGTATTCATCGCCGGGATGCAGCGATTTCAGATATGCGGAGTTGGTCACGCTGACGGCGAGCCGCGTGAGAATCAACGGGAACAACGCCTCGATTTCGGTCTCCGTCAGCGGAAACGATTCGTGAAATCCACGAACTACATTGGCCATCGCTCCGAGCGGATTGGATTTTCCGAGGCCCGCATATGCGCACGCGATCGCGAGGTCGGCCGCCGGAGCCCCGTAGTGCATGTCGCCAAAATCGAGAACGCCGGTAATTTCGTCGCCCGACGCGAGAATGTTGTGATCGTTCGCGTCGCCGTGAATCACTCCCGGTCTGAGCGACGCCCAATTGGATGCGGCTCGCAACAGCAGAATCCGGGTGACGATCCTGTGCCGCGCCGGATCGGCGATGTTCGGCAGGTATTCTTCGATCCATGAGGCCCGGCTGAGATCCCACTTCAGCTCGCGGCGCGCTGCGGGATGAGAAAACTTCTGGAGCGCCGCATCGATCCGGCCGAGCGTTCTTCCGAGATTGGCCAGCACTTCCTTCGAATGAAATGGCGAATTCGCCAGCAGTTTCCCCTCGCGCCATTCGAGCACCCACGCGAGCCTTCCATCCACCATCTCCGGCCGCGCTGCAACGCGCGGAACCGGATGATCGCGCAGATGTTCCATCGCGCGGATTTGGAGATCCACAAGCTGCGGATCGCAGCCGGGCCGCATGATCTTCAGTACGTATCGCGATCCGTCCGCGGTATCGAGCCTGAAGTTATCGTCGAATTCGCCGGGCAATGCGTGAGCCGCGGCGTCGATACGGAAAACTTCTTTAGCGATGCGTGCGGCGTCCGAAGAAGTGAACCTGCGCGATTCCCGCGCGTCAATCAGCACGTTTTATTGTAGATAAAGTCTTTTGCGGGAAGTGCGGAAGATTTTCTCGTTTTCAGGCTATTCGTGGCGCAGAGCGACCATCGGATCGACGCGCGAAGCCCGCCGCGCCGGAATAAAGGCCGCCAGCAACGCGACCGCGAGCAGAACCACGCATGCCGCGGTAATCGTCGGGACATCGGTGGCGCTCACCCCGAAAAGCATGTTCTTCACCAGCCGGGTCCCAGCGAGCGCCAGCGCCACTCCCATCGCAACTCCCGCGAAGATCAGATGCGCCGTTTCCTGGAGAATCATCCGCAGGACGGAGCGCGGGCGGGCTCCGAGCGCCATACGGATCCCGATCTCGCTCGTTCGCCGGGAAACGGTATAGGAAAGAACCCCGTACAGCCCGATGGCGGCCAGCAGTAGCGCAAGCCCGCCGAAGAACGTCGAAAGAACCGCCAACAGCCGCTGGAGCGACAGCGTTTTCTCCACCTGCTGGTCAACGGTGATCACGTCGTACATCGGGATCGCCGCATCGAGCGACCGGATGGCCGACCGCACCGCGGGGGCGACTCGCGACGGTTCGATGCTTGTCCTGACCACAAGCGTCGCCCGTTTCGACGCTTCGGATTCTTGCAGCGCCGGGGTGAACATCACATCCTGCCTGTCTTCACGCAGCGCGAAATACTTCAGGTCGCCAACGACGCCGACGATTTCCATCAGTGGTTCGCCCGGACCGTTTGAGATCTTGCGGCCGATCGGATTGGCGCCGCCGAAATAATGCCGCGCCATCGTTTCGTTGATCACCGCGACCTTCGCGCTGTGCTGGTTGTCGCGCTCGGTGAAATCGCGGCCGGCGATGAGGCGCATCCCGGCCGCTTCGATGAAACGCGGGCCGACGCTGTTCGCGATGACCCACATATGGGTCATATCTTCTCCGCTTTTCGGCGTGTAGCCGGGAACCGAAATTCCATTCATGGAGAGACGCCCGGTCATCAGCCTGTCGCGCATATGCGAGACAGATTGCACGCCCGGTATCCTGGCGATCGTATCGACCGACTGCTGATACAGTTCCATCAACCGCGCGCCGCGATAGCCGGCAAGAGCCGGATCGATCGTCACCAGGAGCGCATCTTTCCGCGCGTAGCCGATATCGATATGGTCGAGATTGCGAAACGTATTCAGAAAAAGTCCCGCGCCGGTCAGCAGCGCAAGCGACAGAGCCGTCTGCGCCGCCACGAGAACGCGGCCCGCCGTGAACCGCCCCGTGACTCGCGTGCCTGAGCCTTTGAGCGCGGCGGAGAAATCGAGCGACGCCGCGCGCAGGGCGGGCATCGTTCCGAAGATGAGTGCGCTCAACAGGCAGGTGGCGGCGGTAAACGCGATGACGCGATAATTCCAGCCGAGCGCTGCCTCCGGAATCGCCACCGCCGCGATGATCGCATCGCGGGCCCAGACCGCGAACACGAATCCCAGAGCGCCGCCCGCCCCGGCCAGAAGCGCGCTCTCGGTCAGAAGCTGCCGGACGATGCGCCAACGGCTCGACCCCAGGCTCATCCGTATCGCGATCTCCCGCTGCCGTCCCGCGGCTTTCGCCAGCAAGAGATTGGCAAGATTCGCGCATGCAATCAGAAGTACGATTCCAACCACGGCCATCAGCACTTGGAGCGGCGCCGCGAACTGATTCCTCAAGGACTGGAAGGCTTCGCTGGCGGGCTTGATCTCGACGGTGATGTTCGAAATCGCCTGGAATCGGGCGGGCGAAACACCCGCGTTTTGCAGTAATGCCTCGCGAAGCAGGGCCGTCAGTTCGGCTTGGGCCTGTTCTTTGGTAACGCCCGCTTTCAGCCTTCCGATCACGGTTCCCACGGCCTGGTCCGGTTTTCGCGGCGTGGAGGAGATCGCCCCCGCGGTCACTTGAGGCAGCGTTTCTGCCGGAATAATGACGTCCGCCGGACTGCGCGCCGAAATTCCGTAGAATTCCCGGCCAGTGACGCCCGCGACGGTGAACGGAACGGTATTGATGGCGATCGTCCGGCCGAGTACTCCAGGATCGCCGCCGAAACGCCGTTGCCAGTAGGAGTAGGTCAGAACCGCCACGCGTCCTCCTGGATGGGCGTCGCCGGGTTCGAGCACCCTGCCCAACAATGCATTTACCCCGAGCGTCGAAAAGCAGTTCTGCGACACCGCGTTCAGCCTGGAGCGGTCGGTAACTCCATCCACCCCGATCGCCGTCTCCGCTTCCGGCAACACAGCGGTAATCGACGTCAGCGTCCTCGTTTCCCGCTGGATATATTCGAACGATGAAACCGTGATGTCTTCCGAAACCCGCACCGCCCCGATCTGAACGGCTTTGGTGCCGGCGAAGATCAGCTCTTCCGGATGCGAAACCGGGAGCATCCGCAGCATCACGGCATCCATCAGGCTGAAGATGGCGGTGTTGGCTCCGGTTCCGAGGGCAAGGGAGAGGATCGCGACCAGCGCGAATCCCGGATTCTTTCGCAGAGTTCGAAGGGCAAAGCGCAGGTCGTTCATGCTATTCGAGATCGTTTCCGCTTCAAAACCTAACAGTTCAGATGGACGACTCGATCGGGAAAACGTTTCGCCGAAATCAGCGTGCGCGGGAAGCCGGGCTAGACGGGCAGCGGCACGTTCAAAGTAGCAGCCAGTCTGCTCAATTCATCCCAGATTCCCCGGGCGATCGGGACTCCGTCACGGCGGCGGATCTGTTCAGCGCGCCACTCGGGCTCGCCCGCGACCAGAACCTCTTCGAATCCGGCGGCCGGCGCGGAGCTTTTCAATGTGTCGCGGAGCCACTCCATGCGAGCAACGAACTCATCCATCGGCATGAAGCGCGCGACGTCGATCGCCATGAACATGTGGCTCGCCCGCATTTCTTTGCCGGTGTATCGGATGCCGCCGACGTCGGTGAGCATGGCGCCGCCGGAAAGGACGGCGCAGAGAATCTCGACCATCACGGCTAAACCCGAGCCTTTATAACCACCGAGCGGCATCGGCAGACCCTTGGCGGCGATTTCGGGATCGGTGGTGGGATGCCCGTCGGCGTCCATCGCCCAGCCCGCGGGAATCGTCTTGTCGCCGCTGAGGATCGCTTTGTAGATCCGGTTCAGCGCGACCGTGGTGGTCGCCATGTCGAGCAGGAATGTGTTGGGTCCAGGAACGGACATGCAGATGGGATTGGTTCCCAGCATACGCTCGCGCCCCTGCCAGGGGGCGACGAGCGCGGTGGAGTTGCACATCGCGATTCCGATGAATCCGGAAGAGGAGATTTTTTGCGCCCACCACGCGGCGGCCCCGAAGTGAGTCGAATTGCGCGCGGAGACCATTCCGATGCCGTTCGCACGGGCCAGCCGGATGGCGTGGTCGCAGCAGATGTTGGAGATCCACTGGCCGATTCCGTTGTTGCCGTTGTAGACCAGACAAGAACCGTTTTCGCTGACGACTTCTCCGTTCTGGTGAATATCGACGTTGTTGGCGCGAATCTGATCGGTGTACCAGAGCAGGAGCTGGACTCCATGCGAGTCGACGGCGCGCAGGTTCGCGGCGACCAGGGATTCGGCAACAAGCGATGCCGCCGCTTTAGGGACTCCGGTTGCTTCGAGAATGGAGGCGGCGAAGGCGATGAGCGGCGGATGGGGAACAACGATAAAATTGTCCAAACGACTACTTTAGAAGAAACGGAGATCCGATGCCGAAATTCGTCATTGAACGCGAGATTCCTGGAGCGGGGAAGTTGACGCCGGAGGAGCTTAGGGGCATCTCGCAGAAATCATGCGCGGTGTTGCGAGAAATGGGTCCCCAGGTTCAGTGGGTAGAGAGCTTCGTCACTGCCGACAAGATTTACTGCGTGTACATAGCGCCGGACGAATCCTCGGTGCTCGAACACGCGCGGCAGGGCGGCTTTCCGGCAAATCGTGTGGCGGAGGTCGGGAGAATCATCGATCCGACAACGGCGGAGTAGTTCGTTTACAATAAAGTTTCCGCTCGATTCGGGCGCGTAGCTCAGTTGGTTAGAGCGCCTGCTTCACACGCAGGAGGTCCGGGGTTCGAGTCCCTGCGCGCCCACCACAAAACTCATAGACCGACGAGACGACTCAGGACGTAATCGACGAGGCTCAACAGAATCGCGCCGAGGACGGCGGGGAGGCATCCGTTCACACGGAAGCCTGGCACGAACTCCGACGCCAGTTTCAACATCAGACCGTTGATCAACAGATAAACAACTCCCAGCGTGAGGACGATAAAAGGTAACAGAACGAGCTTTAAAATCAGCCCGACAGTCGCCCCCGCGAGCCCGATCACGACCGCGGCGATGAGCGCAGCGCCAAAACTGTCCACTTGAATGCCAGGGACAATCCTGGCGACGATCAGAAGAGCCACGCCGCTCAAAAGCCACTGCACCAACCAGTAGCGCATAGGCCAATTATAGTTGGGGTTTTGCTGTTCGATGATCCGGCGCCGCAAGGGTCCCGGCAACACCCCACGCGTCTCTATCGGCCTGCGTTCGTCGCGGGCTTCGGTTGTGGCAGGCAATCGCGAGCCTTTTCGTACTCGCTTTGAGGAAGCCGGAAAAGAGCGCCGCTTTGTCCATCCACTACGATGTTTTCATAGCTGGGCGACTGTTGATCGGCCACTCGGACAACCGTCCGCGTTTTGGGGATCGTGTCGCGCTTCACGCTCCCGTCGGAAGATTGGTAGGCAAAAATGATTTGTTCCTCTGTGGCGCCGCCGAAAGTGGTGGCGGCGAAATATGGCAAACATCGTCTCTCACCCGGGATTACCGGGCGATCGATCGCCTGGAGAGGCCGCTGTTGAGCGGCGGCGATCTTCGTACAAGTCATTGTGAGGATGACAACCGCTATCACATGTCTCATATTTCCTCTTGCAATGAACGCACGCCTCGAAGTGCGCAGCGAGCCTATCCACCGAGCGTGCGGCTTTCCACCCACCCCTGGTAAAGGAGCACAACGGCGATCGCGAGCCCTACAATCAGCGCCGCAACCGCCAGAATTTTTACCCAGCGGTCGATGGCATCGAGTTTTCGAGCAATCTCCGCTTGTTTCGAGACCAGCCTTTCCTCGCCCGCACCGACGTGAATAAGATCATCTTCGTGCGGCGCCAACAGTTTCCGGTACAGCATCAGCCCGATCGTTCCCGCCAGCAGCAAAATCAATAGAATGGTCAGCGAAGCCATATCTGGACACCTCCCGTTCTAGCGGTTGTGATTTTACATCCAGACGTAGTCTGGTACAAGCGGGGTGTGAAACGTTGAGCGGCAGGCTGTTAACCGCAATTTCGGCTTCGCTGCATCAGTTCCCGGCTTTATCTCCTCATTTCTGGCAATTTGTTTGGAAGCGCTTCCGGCCGACGATTCACCCTTTCGACCCAAGAGCCCGCGTTCAGCGGTCAGCGGGATAGCCCCGGAGTATCGCCCCGGCTGGTCGTCTATTGCACGCACACCTTTGCCAGCGGTGACTAGTACGCCGGCGAGGTGGAATCGGTTCTTCAACAGAAAAGCACTCGATCTCCTCGGCTACAAGGTACGGCGGAGCCGCGCGGGCCGCGGGCGGATGAAAGCCGCAAATCCAAGCAAACGGTGAAGATTTAGCCGCGAAATTCGCAAGACAAGGCTCGGTGATTGAGTCAATCACCAACCATGTTGGGTCATCCGTTCGAGAATGATAAGGCTGTAGCGGTCCATCCGCGCGGGTCTTCTGCGGCGTGGCGCGGGCAGGCATGCGGCGAGACGAGCCGATTGGTCTCGCGTCAATTGCGCCGCCGTCGTGTGGTAGTTGTATTCGGCGGCTTCTTCGATCCCGTAAATGCCCGGTCCCCACTCGATGACATTGAGATAAAGTTCAAGGACGCGCTGCTTGCCCAGAATCCAATCCGCGAGAGGGGCCAGGGTGTATTCGAATGCTTTTCGAAGCGGATTGCGATGCGTGGTGAAGAAAAGATTCTTCACAAGCTGCTGGGTGATGGTGGAGGCACCGCGGCGGATTCGGCCCGTTTCGCTGCTCTGCTCTGCGACCTTTTCCACCTGCTCCCAATCGATGCCATGGTGCCGGTAGAAGCGGCCGTCCTCTGCGGCAATCACGGCATGTTGCAGGTCTGGCGAGATTTTGCCGAGCGGAATCCACTTTTGCCGCTTGTGGTAGGGAGAACGGGAGACGATGGCTTCAAGCCGCCGCTGGATCTGGACGCCGGTGGTTGGCGGGTCAACGTAACCAAGCGCAATCAGGGACGCGATCCAAAAGAAGTAAATGCCTGCAACAGCGAAGAGCGCAAGTTTGAGAAGGCGATAAATCCAGGATCGGGCTTTCGTCACCAATCCACAGAATGCCGCAAGATGGGCTGGGCAGGGGTGGAACGGTTCGCGCCGTTGCGGGCCGACGATGATAAAAGCGCCGCCAGGTGTTGTTCATTGACGACCACTGGCTGGGGACCGCCTGCTGCTTCGGTCGGCAGGACAGTTCCCCGGGTAAGAACCGCTCGAATGCGCTCAGACGGCGTGTTCGCAGATTCAACCGAAAGTACGCGATGAAGTCCTTTTGATGTCATCCCAGTTGCCATAGTCCGTTTTGCGTAGTACGGAGCTTAACATCGACACAGTACCCGGGCAACAGCATAGAATGATTTTTTCTGTGCCTTAGCCGGTACTGGCGCCAAAGCAGTACTGTCAAGCCGTGGAAATGGCGGGAGTGGGAGAGCGTTCTGGAGTGCTCTCCCACCCGGTTATGAATGGGGTGTCGACTATTTCTAGTACTTCGGCGGGCGAAGTACCAATCTTTAGTGAGCTAAGGTTAGATTCTCCTCTCGACGGCATAGCGCCGCCGGCCTCGTTGAAAGCGGCTAAACATGCAGGGTAGGATTTCTCATATATGCGATTGCGCCGGGTGGCGGCGATTGGGGGCGAGAATTAAGGATGGCTCGGGAAAGGCGGTATGAGCCGCGGCGCCGCGTTGACGAGGCTGTGGAGCTTCGCTGGGAAGATGGCGACGGACAATCGGGCGCCGGAACGTTGCGCGAGGCGTCGTTTTCGGGCGCGAGCGTCCAGACCTCGCGGCCGATTCGCGTGTCTACACAAGTGCGAATTTCGATGCAAGGGCAAGTATTGACGGGGCGGGTGATGCATTGTGTACGGCAGGGATCGGAGTTTGTCATCGGGCTGGAACTCGATCCGGAATCGCAGGGGAGGATCAAGCGAAGGCGGGATAAGTGAACTCGGCGCAGGCGGGGTTATCCTGGACGACGTGGGATTTCGTGTCCGGGCTGTGAATACTGCCGCCGATTCGGAGAACAAGATCCATAACGATGCGGTGGCGGCATCGTATGGGTTTCGCGGTGGACTGGTTCCAGGAGTCACCGTCTACGGATATTTGGCCGCGACCGTGGTTGAGCATTTCGGGGACAAGTGGCTGGAGCGCGGCGCGATGGACGTGCGTTTCGAGCGGCCCGTGTACGAGGGACAACATCTGGAGATCACAATCGAGCCGGAGGAAAGCGGGCATGTTCGGGTCAGGGCGGGGGACTATGCTTCCGGCATCGCGTGGATTGGCGGCGGTCATCCGACCCAGGTGGAGCACGGCGGCGCGATTCAGCGGAAGAAGCCATCGGCGGAAACGCTTGCGGCGGGGAAAGTGCTGGGGACGTACCGGGAGAGGCTTGATCTGAAGGCATCGAAAATGAGCGCGCCGCTCGAAGCGGCGATGGATGGCAAAGCTCACCCGGCGGTGCTGCTGGCGCTGGCGAATCGAGTATTTGTGGAGAATTACGAGCTCGGTCCCTGGATTCACGTGGCCAGCGAAGTACGGAAATTCCGGCCGGCCCGCGACGGGGAAGAGATCGAGGTGCGCGCGAAAGTGCTGGAGCAGTATGAGAGGAAAGGCCACCAGTTCGCCGTGCTGGACGTATTGATTCGGGGAGCAACGCCGATCGAGCAGGTGAGGCACACGGCGATCTGGGAGCCGCGGGTGTCGCGATGAATTTGCGGTTTGAGTGCCAGCCGGGATGCACAAACTGCTGCGACCAGCCGGGATTCGTCTATTTGACCGAGGACGACCTGAAGCGGGCCGCGAAATTCACCGGCATGTCCGCGCTTGCGTTCGAAAAGAAGTACGTGTACCGGACGAAGAGGTCGCTTCGGTTTCGCAAGCCGCCGGACAAGCAGTGTCCGTTTCTTGAAAGACACGGATGTTCGATACATCCGGCCAAGCCGACGCAGTGCCGGACGTTTCCGTTCTGGCCGGAGTTCGTGGAGGAGGCCGCGGCATGGAAGCGAGCGGGGAAACATTGTCCGGGAATCGGGAAGGGGCCGCTGATTCAGATCGGAACGGCAATGGAGATAGCGGAGGAGCAGCGGCGGGCTTATCCGGACGACTACTTGTGAGGGCGCCCGACCTCAGGCGGCGCGAACGTACCGAGAGCGGCGGAAAGGGCTGCGGTATCGAGCAGGTTGATGTATTCAATCACCTTGCCCACGCGAACGCGGAAATAATGACTGATGGGAACGTCGAAGCGCGCTCCAGTTGTTTTGGATTTTCCGGAAAAGCGGCCAAACATGGCGACGGCGTCGTCCTGGGCGATCAAATACCGGGGCGAGAGCTTGACGCCGGTGGTGGAGCTGTCGAGTCCGTGAAAGAAGCCGAGGATCTGAGCCGTTCCTTTACGGGTCCCTGTGAAGGGTATGTTTGAGGGGCCCTCGAAAGTCCACTCCGTTTCCGCCGTAACGTGATCCAGGATGGTTTTGATGTCGCCGCGGGCGTAGGCAGCGTAGAAATTTCGGATCAGCGCGATGTTGTCTTGCTCTGTCATGGGGTACCTCTCACTGAGTAATACGCGAGCGGAGGCGGAGCGGTTGGACTAACATACAGACGTGAACCACGAAGTAACGAATCAGGCGCCGGTTCTTTCGGGATATAACGTTTTCTCGACGGATCGCGCGCTGCGGACGGCTGTGGCGCGCGAGGGTGCAGGCTGGGCGTGCGGCCTGCTTGAGGAGTTCGGCGGCAGGATGGGTTCGGCCGAGGCGATTGAGTGGGGGGCTCAGGCGAACGAGAATCCGCCGGCGTTGAAGACTCACGACCGGTTTGGGAGTCGGCGGGACGAAGCGGAGTTCCATCCCGCCTGGCACAACTTGATGCGCGAATCGGCGGCGGTGGGGATTCACAATCTGCCCTGGGTAAGTCCGAAGCGGGGCGCGCATGCCGCCCGGGCGGCGCTGGCGATGCTCGCTTCGGAGAACGAAGCGGGACACGTATGTCCGCTCTCGATGACGTATTCGGCGGTCCCCGTGCTGCGGAGACACGCGGAGCTGGCGGCGGAATGGGAGCCGAGAATCCGGTCCTGCGAGTACGATCCGTCGTTTCGTCCGGCGGGGGAGAAGCGCGGGGCGCTGATCGGAATGGCGATGACCGAGAAGCAGGGCGGCTCCGACGTGCGGGCGAACACGACACGGGCGGAGCCGATCACCGGGGACGAGTATTTGATTTATGGCCACAAGTGGTTCTGTTCGGCTCCGATGTGCGACGCGTTTCTGGTACTCGCGCAGGGGAGAGGAGGGTTGTCGTGCTTTTTTCTTCCGCGCTGGACACCGGATGGAAAGCGCAATGGGTTCCATATACAACGGCTGAAATCGAAGCTGGGGAATCGGTCGAATGCGTCAAGCGAAGTCGAGTTTCACGGCTCGTGGGCGCGGCGAATCGGCGAGGAAGGGCGCGGAGTTGCGACGATCATCGAGATGGTGCATCACACGCGGCTCGATTGCGTGATGGGCGCGGCGTCGCTGATGCGGCAGGCGGTGGTTCAGGCGCTGCATCACGCGCGCCACCGGAGCGCGTTTGGAAAACTGCTGATCGACCAGCCGGTGATGCGGAATGTGCTGGCGGATTTGTCGCTCGAATCGGAGGCGGCGACGCTGCTGCTGATGAGGATCGCGCGCGCGTTCGACGAGGGAGATCGCGCATTTGCGCGGCTGGCTGTGGCGGCGGCGAAGTATTGGGTGGCGAAACGGACGCCGATGCATGTGGCGGAGGCGCTCGAATGCCTGGGCGGGAACGGTTACGTTGAGGAATCGATGATGCCGAGGCTGTACCGCGAGGCTCCACTGAATTCGATCTGGGAAGGATCGGGGAATGTGATCGCGCTCGATGTGCTGCGGGCCATTAGGAAAGAGCCGGGAGCGCTCGACCGGGTTCGAGAGGAGATTGCGCTGTGCGGAGATGCGCGCGTCGCCCGTATGGCGGTTGAGCCGGATGTTCCGGAAGAGGAAGCGCGCGGGCTGGCGGAGCGAATCGCGCTGGGGCTGCAAGCGTCGTTGATGCTGCGATTCAGCCCGGGCGGCGACCTTTTCTGCCTGTCGCGCATCGAACGAGAGGGCGGCCGCGTTTTCGGAACGTTACCGGCCGGATTCGACTTAACATCAATTCTCAATTCATGAATCTACTGACTCCTTTTAAACTTCGCGGCGTTACGCTGCGCAATCGAATTGTGGTCTCGCCGATGTGCCAGTATTCATCGGTGGACGGATTCGCGAATGACTGGCATCTGGTGCATCTCGGCTCGCGCGCCGCCGGCGGCGCGGGGCTGGTATTCGTCGAGGCGTCGGCGGTCGCGCCCGAAGGACGGATCACGCCGGCCGATATGGGGATTTACGACGATCGGCACGTGGAACCGCTGGCCCGGATCGCGCGATTCATCGAGCAGATGGGTTCGGTGCCGGCGATCCAGCTCGCTCACGCGGGACGAAAGGCGAGTTGCGAGCCTCCGTTCAAGGGCGGGGCGCGCATTACGGATCCGGCGAAGGGTGGATGGCCGGTGGTGGCGCCGAGTCCGATTCCGTTCGTCGAGGGCGACCCTGCGCCGGTCGCGCTCGATGAGGCGGGAATCGCGAGGATCGTCGAGGCGTTCGCGGCGGCGGCAAGGCGGGCAATTGAAGCGGGCTTTCGAATTATCGAGATACACAATGCGCACGGATATTTGCTGCACGAATTTCTGTCCCCGCTGAGCAACAAGCGGACCGATCGATATGGAGGGCCGTTGGAGAACCGGATTCGCCTCTCGCTCGAGGTCGCCTCGGCGCTGCGGCGCGCGATCCCGGATTCGATGCCGCTGTTTACGCGGATTTCGTGCACGGATTGGGCCGAAGGCGGCTGGGATCTGGAACAGTCGATTGAACTGTCGAAATGTTTGAAGCAGATCGGCGTGGATCTGATGGATTGCTCGAGCGGGGCGCTGGTCCGCGGGGCGAAGGTTCCGGTGGCGAGGCTATATCAGGTTCCCTTTGCGGCGGCGATCCGGGAGCGGGCTGGAATGCCGACTGGCGCGGTGGGAATGATCACGGAGACCGACGAAGCGAACGGGATCATCACGTCGGGGCAGGCCGATCTGGTATTTCTCGCGAAAGAAATGCTGCGCGAGCCGTATTGGGCATTGAAGGCGGAGGCGGCGCTTGGCGCGGAGCCGGCGTGGCCGGTTCAATATGGATACGCAGTGAAAATCCTGCCTCCTCCGAAAGCCTGATGGCAGCGACCATCATTTTTCTGGCGACGTATGTGGTGCTCGCGGCGGGGCGGATTCCCGGACTGCGGGTCGATCGGACCGGCGCGGCGATTATCGGGGCGAGCCTGATGGTCGCCGCGAATGTGCTGACGCTCGAAGAGGCGTACGCGGCGATTCACATGGATACGATCGTGCTGCTTTTCGGCATGATGATTGTCGTCGCGAATCTGCGGATATCGGGGTTTTTCACCGTGGTGAGCGAGTGGGTGGTGGAGCACGCCCATCGTCCAGCGACTTTGCTCGCGGCGATCGCGGTGGTTTCGGCGGCGCTTTCGGCGTTCTTTGTGAATGACACGGTATGCATCGCGCTCGCGCCCCTTGTGGCGGAGGTGACGCATTCGCTGCGAAGAAATCCGGCGCCATATCTGCTGGCGGTCGCGATGGCCTCCAATATCGGCAGCGCCGCGACGCTCACGGGGAATCCGCAGAATATGCTCATTGGAAGCTTCTCGGGAATCCCTTACAACACCTTCGCGCGGGCGCTGTCGCCGGTGGCGGCGCTGGGGGTCCTGGTCTGCATTGCGATCCTTTGGACGCTGTACCGCGCCGAGTTCCGCGGAAAGCCCGCAGTGGATATTCCTCATCGGGTGATTTCGGCGGACCGGAGACCGATGATAAAGTCTCTCTGCGTGGCTGCCGCGATGGTTGTGTTTTTCTTTCTGGGCTGGCCGGTCGCCAAGGTGGCCATCGCCGGCGCGGCGCTGCTTTTGATCACGCGGCGAGTGTCGCCCCTGGATGTCTATCAACAGGTCGACTGGCAGCTTCTGGTGATGTTCGCGGGGTTGTTCATCGTCGTCGCCGGACTGGAAAAAAGTTCTCTGGAGCAGACGCTGGCGTCCATCGCGGCGCGGTCGCATTTGGAGAACCCGTGGGTGCTCAGCGGAAGCGCGGGCGCGTTGTCGAACATCGTGAGCAACGTTCCGGCGGTGCTCGTGTTCAAACCGTTCATCGCGCATCTGGCGGACCCGGCGCGCGGGTGGCTGAGACTGGCGATGGCATCGACGCTTGCCGGGAATTTCACGATCCTGGGATCGGTCGCAAACCTGATTGTGGTCGAGCGCGCGCGAAACGTCGCCGAGATCGGGTTCTGGGAATACTTTCGCGCCGGCGCGCCGGTGACGATCGCGACGATGCTGATCGGCATCTGGCTGCTGCGATAGTAGAGTAGGAATATGCGCATTCCGATGTACCAGGTGGACGCGTTCACGAGCGAGCTGTTCCGCGGAAATCCAGCGGCGGTCTGTCCGCTCGAAAAATGGCTGCCGGATGAAACGCTGCAATCGATCGCAGCGGAAAACAATCTGGCGGAGACGGCCTATTACATCCCCAACGGCGGCGGCTATCATCTGCGCTGGTTCACGCCGGGGGTCGAAGTGGATCTATGCGGGCATGCGACGCTGGCGGCGGCGCACGTGATTCTGGCGATTCGCGGGGAGTCGAAGAACGCGCGGCTGTCGTTCCAATCGAAGAGCGGGGAACTGGTGGTCGAGCGGGAAGGCGATTTATACGCGCTTGACTTTCCGTCGCGGCCTCCGGCGGAAGCCGCGGTAGATCCGGGACTGATCGAGGCGCTCGGGGCGAAGCCGAAGTCGATTCTTGCGGCGCGCGACTACCTGTGCATTTTCGATACGGAGGAAGAAGTTCGCCGATTGAAGCCGAATATGGACAAGCTGGCGGCGACGGATAGATTTGCCGTGATCGTGACGGCTCCGGGGCGCGATTGCGATTTTGTCTCCCGATTCTTCGCGCCGGCCAAGGGCGTTCCGGAAGATCCGGTGACCGGATCGGCGCACTGCACTCTGATTCCGTACTGGTCGAAACGGCTGGGCAAGGCGAAGCTGCACGCACGGCAGATCTCGAAGCGCGGAGGGGAGCTGTTTTGCGAGGATCGCGGCGAGCGGGTGAAGATCGCGGGCAAAGCGGTCAAATTTCTGGAAGGGCACATCGAAGTAAACTAACGGATTGCCTCGCGTCTCGATTTTCGTTACTTGCATTGTCGATCAGGTTTTCCCGCGCGCCGGAATGGCGATGGCGGAAGTATTGGAACGGGCCGGGTGCGAGATCGATTTTCGCAGGGAGCAGACTTGCTGCGGCCAGCCCGCGTTCAACAGCGGATATCCGGAAGAGGCCCGCCGCGTCGAGCAGCATTTTTTGAAGGTGTTCGAAGGGGCTGAGTATATCGTCGCTCCTTCGGGCTCATGCACGGCGATGATTTCGCATCATTACGAACACCGCGATTGCCGAGTGTGGGAATTTTCGCGATTTCTCGTGGATGTTTTGAAGATCGAAGATGTCGGCGCCAGGCTTGAGCGGACGGTGACGTATCACGATAGCTGCCACGCCCTGCGCGAATTGAAGATCAAGGACGCGCCGCGCAGGCTGCTGGCGAATGTCCGCGGATTGAAGCTGGTGGAAATGGACGCGGCCGAGGAGTGCTGCGGATTCGGCGGGACGTTTTCGGTGAAATTCCCCGATGTCTCCGGCGCGATGGCGCGAACCAAGATCGATTCCATTCTTCGAACGGGAGCCGATACCGTCGTCTCGATCGATTCAAGCTGCCTGATGCAGCTTGAAGGCGCGCTGAGCCGGTCCGGATCGCCGATTCGCACGATGCACCTGGCGGAGGTACTCGCGTCGCGATGAAGTTGGTACAGATTCAGGAAGCGCTCGGGGATAAGCGGCTTCAGGGCGCGATCTACTCCGCTACGGCCCGCCTGGCCGAGGGGCGAAAAGCTCGCGTGGCGGAGATGGCCGAGTATCAGGATCTCCGCCAGGCCGCAAACGACATCAAGCGGCATACGCTCGATCATATCGATGAATATCTCGAAGAACTGGAGCGGAACATCAACGCTCGCGGCGGGCAGGTGATCTGGGCGAACACCGGCAAGGAAGCGAGCGATTTCATCGTCGATCTGGCGCGCAAGCGCGGCGTCCGTCTGATCGTGAAGTCGAAGTCGATGACCTCTGAAGAGATTCATCTCAACGAGACGCTCGAAGAGGCGAAGCTCGAAACGGTGGAGACGGATCTTGGGGAATACATCATCCAGCTTGCGCACGAAAAGCCGTATCACATCATCGCTCCGGCGCTGCACAAGACGATCGGACAGGTGGCCGAGATTCTGAACGCTCCCCGGGATTCGACGCCGGAGCAACTCACGGCGCTGGCCCGGGCGGCGCTGCGCGAGAAATTTCTGCAAGCCGGCATCGGAATCACGGGAGCGAATTTTCTGATCGCGGACTCCGGCGCGGTTGTCATCGTCGAGAATGAAGGGAACGCGCGGCTGTCGAGCTCGGCGCCGAAAATTCACATCGCCATCGCGGGATTTGAAAAAATTATTCCACGCGCGCAGCATCTGGCGGTTTTCCTGCGCCTTTTGGCGCGCAGCGCGACCGGGCAGAAACTAAGCGTCTACACATCGATTCTCGCGGGCCCGCGGCGCGAAGGCGAACCGGACGGCCCGGACGAATTTTACCTGATCCTTCTCGACAACGGGCGTTCGAAGGTGTTGGCCGACCGCGAAAAGCGGCAATCGCTGTACTGCATCCGCTGCGGAGCCTGCCTCAATCACTGTCCGGTCTATCGAAAAATCGGCGGATATTCCTATCCCTGGGTTTATTCGGGTCCGATCGGCAAAATTCTTACACCGCAATTCATGGATGCGCCATGGCTGCCGTTCGCGTCGAGCCTGTGCGGCGCCTGCGCCGAAGTCTGCCCGGTCAAAATCGAAATTCCGAAAATTCTGCTCGAATTGCGCGAGCAGGCGCCGAAGAACGGGCCGGAGCGGCTGGCGATGCGGATGTTCGCCTGGGTGATGACTCATCCGCGGCTGTATGAGCAATTCAAATGGGTGCGGCGAATGAAGAAGCTCCCAGCCGCGGGACCGCTCAAGGCGTGGCTCGAACAGCGCGATCTTCCTGAGTTGCCGCAGAAGAGTTTTCGCGAAATGTGGAAGGATCGCCGATGACCGCGCGCGATCGCATGCTCGCAAACATCCGGGCGGCGCTGGGAGGCGGGCATGATCCCGCTGAAACGAGCGCGCAGGCGATGTTGCGCCCGCCGTTTGCGCGAACCCCGGGAGCGTCCAGTCTCAACGGGCAATTTGCGGAGTCTCTCAGAGCGCTCGGCGGCCAGGTTTTCGAAGCCGCCGACATCTCCGAAGCGCATGGGCGGATTCAATCGATACTCGCCGGACGGCCCTATGTGGCCAGCGCGGCGCCGATTGTCCAGGCGTGCGGATTCTCGTCCGCTTTCTCACGCGATGCGTGCGCGAGCCATGAATTCGGGATTACCTCGGCCGATTTTGCGCTCGCCGACACCGGCTCGCTCGTATTTTTGTCCCAGTCTCGGGAATCGCGATTGGTTTCGCTGCTCCCTCCCCGGCACATTGCGGTTATCGAACGGGATAAAATACTTGCGGATATTGACGAATTGTTCGCGCGCGTGCCTTATCCTGCCGCGCAATCCAGCTCCATGGTCATCGTCACCGGTCCCAGCCGGACCGCCGATATCGAAATGAGGCTGGTGCGCGGAGTTCACGGCCCGGGCGAGGTAAGCGTCATCATCGTGAACCAGATGTAACGCGCCGGTAACGCGGCGCATCAGGAGGAACATGAGATACTTGCCGGCAATTTTTGCCCTGGCGTTTTCAGGCGTGGCCTTTGGACAGGCCGGAGACTTTTGGTTCAACTACGGACGTTCTTTTTTGTCCAACGCTGAGCTCGGGAATTCGGCTCCGTTCGGGCCTCCCGCCGTTGCGAGCCTGGACGACGGATACCGGTTCGGTTTTCGATTCAATTTCAACCTCGGCGATCACTTTGGCGGGGAATTCGGGTACGCCTACAACCACACCAACCTCGTCGTGAGTGGCACGTCGACCGGAATGCATTTTCATCAGCCCGAATTCAGCGGTCTCTACTACCTGACATCGGACAAGTCGAGAGTGCGGCCGTTCGGCGTCGCGGGCATCGTGATCGATACCTTCGTGCGGCCGGGAGGCGCAGTGAACTACGGCAGTCAGACGAAATTCGGCGCGAGCTTCGGCGGAGGCGTGAAAGTTCACGTCAAAGGGATCTGGGGTGTTCGATTCGACGTGCGAGAGTACGTCAGCGGAAAGCCGGACTTCAATATCTTTACCGGAGCTTCAGGCCCGCTGTGGCAGACTGAGGTCTCCGGCGGCGTGGGAATCGGGTTCTAAAAAATCTATTTCCGCGCGCCGCGCTGGGGACTCTTCAGTTTCGACTGGCGTCTCTTGTGCGCTTTCCGCTTGGGCTTGCTGATGATGAATGTTCCCGAGCCTTGATACTCGGCCTTGTACAGTTTATCTTCTGCCATGTGAGCTTACATTGTAGCGTAGGTAGCGTACGATAAAAGCAGTGGGACATCACCACCACCATGGACACGCCCATAGTCACGGGAAAGGGCGAGTCCTCTTTATCTCGCTCGGGCTGACGGTGGCGTTTGTAGCCGTTGAAGCGATCGCCGGGTTCCGCTCCCATAGTTTGGCCCTGATCTCCGATGCGGGTCATAACTTTACCGACGCGTTCGCCCTGCTGTTAGCCGCGATCGGCTACTACCTGCAAGCGCGTCCCGGCGATCATGTCAAGACGTATGGATATCAGCGGGCCGGAGTTCTGGCAGCCTTTGTGAACGCGGTCACGCTATTGGCTCTCGCGGGTTTCATATTTTGGGAAGGCTGGCAGCGCCTGCGCGATCCGCAACCGGTTTCTGAGTCGACCATGATCGCCGTCGCCGGCATCGGGCTGGTCCTGAACGCCGGGATCGCGCTCGGAATCGGGGGCGGAAGCGATCTCAATCTGCGGGCGGCGTGGCTCCACATGATCGGCGACGCGGCGAGTTCAGCCGCGATTATCGGCGGCGCCGTTGCAATTCAATATACGGGATGGTTCGCCATCGACCCGCTTTTATCGATTCTGATCGGCATCGGAATCGTGTGGTCTGCCTGGGATATCATCAAGGACTCGCTCAATATTCTGCTCGAAGGGCTGCCGAAGGGTTTGAAACTGGCCGAAGTGATCCAGGAGATGGGGCAGATCGAAGGCGTCATTGACGTTCATGACCTGCACATCTGGAGTATCGGATCGGAAGCGCACGCGCTGAGCTGTCATGTACTGATCGAAGATATGCCGCCTTCATCCAGCGACACAATCCTGCGCTGCATCAACCAGGTGCTGTGCGAGCGCTTTTCGATCCATCACACCACCATTCAGTTCGAGCATATCCGGTGCGCGCTGGCGGATACGTCCTGCACCGTGGCGAAGCACCAGCACTGAACGATCGGACGGGAAGGAACATGACAGGCGCCCTCCAGTTCGTATATGATTCATGGCGAGGCGTCAACCCATGATCAAACGTTTCCTAAACACCGAGGGTGGGCAGGATTTAACATTGATGCAATTGCGCCCGTGCACAACAGCCAAGCGCACGCCGTTCTTGGCCGCATAGGCAAGGGTGTGATACATCCACATGCCGCGCGAGATTTCGACAACGGAAATCAGTGTAAAAATGATCGGAATCCCGACGAGTGTCATCTCGATCACCGTTGATCCGCGCTCCGCTTTTCTCATTGCACAGGCCTCATTGCACAAGCCTTACTTCCGCGGTTCGCGTGAGCGTCATTTGGCCCATGAGAATGCCCGGTATCGGAATGAGCGGGACCGTTTGAAATTGAACCGTTGCCTGCACCGACGTCGCGGCGTTGTCCAGGCCGCAATCCGCGCACGAGGTTGCCGCGCTACAGTTTGACGGATTCGCGCCGCTGTTCGTGATCGTCGCCACGCATACGGAAAGCGGCACTGCGTTCGTCGGCGCGGTTGGATACGTCTGGCAACTCGTCACTCCACCCATTCCCGCGACGAACTGCATCTCTCCGCGCGCGACGGTGCAGATATCGGAGGCAACCCCAATGACCTGGCTCATCGCCACGGCGCGCGCCGCATTCTGTGTGCAGATCGCAGCATAAGAGTAGAAGCCGAAATCCAGAACGCCGACAAACAGGAAAGCGAGCCACGGCATCATCAATGCCGCCTCGACCACCGCGCTTCCTCGATTGCTGTTCTTGATCCGCATCCCTACATCTCCCAGTTGCCGGCCGATGCCCTGCGCTTCAACGGCGGGACAGACGGTTCGCGATCGGTGAATTTCACGCGCCGGAAAGTGAGGACGATCGTCCGCGTCCCATCCATCACGTCGCTGATATCGATGATCCTCGCGCGTGCGCTCAGGTCCTTGGCGGCGATACCCGCTTCGGCGGGCAGATGCACATTTAACAGAACGTAATCGCCTAGCCTGGGAATCAAGCGCTTGTTTGCTTTGATCCGGAACACCAGACGGGCGGACTCAATGGAGACTGCCGTACCAGCGAGCTTGAATTCGCCGTCCTGTCCGCACGATACAGTGCAGGGGAGTTCGATTTGCGACGAAAAATGGCGCGCAACTGCCCTCATTCCACGCTCCCAAAGCCCCTAGATGTTTCTTAGAGGAATTACTTAAATAACCTATGGGATGTTCAACTTATTGACAAGACCACACTTGGCTAGCGTGGTTCTACCGACTTAGGTCAGTACACGCAATAGTATCCGCAGGTGGTTCCCTACGTTTTAAACATTTCTTTACAATATTGTGGTTGACGCAAAATCTATCTTTCGAGGGAGGCGAGGCAGCGTTTACATGTAACTATATGAAAACACGAGAATTGTAACGTTGCGTCAACGCTCGGGGGCAATTTAAAAATACTCCACACTGTGGTAGCCTATTGAGGATTTCATGCGGTAGTAGATAGGTTTTGTAGGGCCACCCGCAAGTGGAGGAGCTCTTAGAGCTGCGGGTTACCATGTGGACTGTCATCGCCATCACGGACGAGCCTTTAATTGAAGCAGGTCTGCGGACCTTATTATCTGATTCTGAGGAATTTGAGTTTCTCGGCGCGTGCCGGTCTTCGGTCGAACTTCGGCGCGTCTCATTGTTATCCAATCCTCATGTAATTCTCTGTGCTGCGGCCGGTGAGTATCACGTGCCGATTAGCGACCTGCGCGCGGCGTGCCCGTGGTCGGCGGTCGTAATTCTGGGACGGGAATTTTCGGCCGAATACGCCCATCAGGCGTTGGGGATGGGGATTCGCGGATTAGTCAGCAGCACGGTAGACGGGGAAACTCTGAAGGACTGTTTGCGTAAAACGGCGCGCGGCGAACTATGGATGGACGCCGCTCTTTCGATGCTGCTGCTGGACACACGGCCCATCAGGTTGAGTAAGCGTCAATCCGAATTGATTAACTTGCTGGCGCAAGGGCTGAAAAATAAGGAAATTGCCGAAATTCTCGGGATTTCCGAAGGCACGGTCAAAGCTTATCTGACGGCGTTGTTCGAAAAAGTGGGCGCGAAGGATCGGTTCGAACTCGCGCTATTCGGTCTGAAACACCTAAAGCACTTACAGGGGGAACACGTGTTGGACCGACCTATGACCCGCCCCGTACGCGCCGTCGTCGGCGGAGGGTCACCTAAAGTCAGCGTGGCGTAACGTGCGGGTTCATCTCAGAGTTCAGTCCGAACCGCTTTCGGCGCTCGGAGAACTGTTTGAGATTCACACTGTCCCCGGCCGTCCGTCCTGGTTAAGCATCGTTTTTTCGATCGGCTTCCATTCAGCCGTGGTGCTGTGTCTCGCATTAGTGCATTTTCCTGTTTCGGATACGCCGCAGCGAAAAATATCCAAGGAATTTCCGCCGACCGAAGTAAAAATCGGCGAAAAACTTTACTACGTTACCCGCCTCCCCATACTTCCACGCGCCACAACGGAGCTCAGGCACGCTCCGAATCCCAGTCAGGGAAGTCCCCATCGAGCCGTGAAAAAAGCCGGGCATGCGTCCTCCGGTGGTGCGACTCAGGTGGCGGAGGCAGTAGTTTCCGAGGCTCCAGCGGCGGCACGTCCCGCTCCCCGGGTCTTTGTGCCTCCGGAGATTCGAAGGGATACTGTCGCAGAGCGAACGCTCATTCAACCTGACTCGCCGCCTGACCTGATTCCGCCCGATACAAATCTTCCATCGTTCCGGACCTGGGCGATGCCAATGCCAAAAATCGCAAAGCAGTTCGTTGCTCCGGGAAACGCACCAAAGCCTCCGCCGCCTGAAGCACCTCCGGTATTGGCGGCTCCGAATTTGAATCTGGCCGCGGCAGCACCCGCGCCGCCGAAGACGAATCCCGCGATTGTCCTGCCTCTGGCTCCGCCTCCCATCGATGCTCCAGACTTGCCGGCCGATTCCGTGCTCGCGATCACGCAGGGTGATCCGGTAAAGATTCTTTCAGTGACTCGAAATCCGGTTCTCCCTGTATCGACGCTCGTCGTGCCCGCCGGAAACATCGCAGGAATCGTCGGGAAAGAGGCAGGAGCGGGCGTGCAGGGAGGGGCAGGAACCGGTCCAGGAAATTCAGTATCGAAAGCCGGCACGGGTGCAAAGGGCAACCCCGGTTCCGGATCGGGATCGGGTTCCGATTCAGGCCTTGGCGTTGGTTCCGGAATCGCTGCGGGGAACTTGCGAGGAACCGGATCGAGTGCAGGATCGGGAGGCGGCGCCGGTGGAACCGGGATAGGAACAGGCGCTGGGGCGGCAACAGGCACGGGAACAGAGGCCGGAGGCAGGGCGAAGAACGTCGTCATCCTGCGGCCCGCAACGGGTAACTTCGATGCGGTCGTAGTCCAGTCATCGCCGCTCGACATTCTTCCCGGCCGGAAAGACCTTCTCAGTGGACGACCGGTGTACACGGTATATATACCAGTCGGTACAGCGAAGGACTGGACATTATATTTCTGCGTCCCCGAAGAAGCGCGACCCCGCGCGGCACCTTCGACGGTGGTGAGTCTTGCGCCCGCGCCTCCGGTGATGGCTCCATATCCGACACGGATTATTCGTCCTTTGGTTTCATTGCCCTCTTATCAGAAATTCATGCTGGTGCATGGGTTCGTTTCGGCGGCGGGCAGGGTTGAGCGTTTGAAAGTAGTCGACCCGGGCGAGAGGTCCGTCGATGACGCCATGCTGACATCGTTAATTGAGTGGGAATTTCGGCCCGCAACCCGCGATGGTCAACCCATTGCGGTCGAATTTCTGCTCGCGATCGCTCAAATCAGCCTTTGATGGTTTTGTTTCATCTACTGACCAAGGTCGGTAGAACGGAGCTAGCTAAGTTCAGTCTTGTGGGGCTGCCCGCGATTCCTTATTTTGATTAAGTAATTCCACTTAGTGAACCTTAGAAGTCACGTGTTCACCGGAGGGCGCATGTTGATTTCCCGTGCTGGCCGCTGGATTTTATGCATTTTTCTCGCGTTGACGTCAGCGCGGGCAGCGTATTTCGGCAAAGTCGTGCCCGTGCGCGGAAGTGTTTCCGACATCGCGCTCGACGAACGGCATGGACGGCTATATATCGCCAACCTCACCGCGAATCGCATCGAGGTGATGACTCTTTCCGATTTATCGTTAGGGGCACCGCTTCTCGTGTCGGAGCCACCTTCTTCGGTGGCGGTTTCTCCCGATAACCGTTATCTGGTCGTTGGCGAGACGAACAATTTTCCAAATGCGCCGGCGAAAGGCCAGTTCACGATTTTCGATCTCGACGCAAACACGAAGTTGGAAATCGCTTTGGGAGATCCCGTATTGGCAGTCGCATTCGGGGCGGCTCCCAGCGCTCTTGCGGTCACTTCGACGCAGGCGCTTCTTCTTGATCCTTCCACCGGGCGGACGCAGCCGGTCGGCATCAGCGCCAATCCGGCGACGGCTTGCTTCCCTGTTAAGTTCGCGACATTCCCGGGACAGATTGTTCAGGCGGCCGCGGGCGTCTCAGGGGACCACAATGTGATCGTCGTGACCGCTTCCATCGGGGGAAATTTCGTGCCGGGGCCAACCGGAGCTTCAGGTGCATCGGGAGCGCCGGGCGGTTCGGGAGCCTCCGGCGCGTCGGGCCCCACGGGCGGGACCGGAGCCTGCGCAGGCGGCGCGGGCGCGTTGGGAACACCGGCCTTCATGACGCTTCGCTACAACGTATCGACAGGAATCGCGACGCTTGATCAGGAATCGTCTTCGCCTATCATGGCGCCGCGCGTCGTGAGTGTCGATCAGACGGGGAGCAACTATCTCACGGGCTGGGCCCTGATCCGGCCGGATCCGGTCCCCGTGCTGATGGCGCAATTTCCACGCCCCACCGGCGATTTAACCATCGGCTCCCACGCCTGGGATTGGGGGCACAATCGGATTTTTGCGCAAGTGCCTGCGAGCGGCGACGGGGCAGTCATGCATGTGCTCGATACCGACAATCTTACGGTGCTTGAGCGGCTCCCATTGGCCGAAAATCTCGCGGGACGCTCGGTCTGGACGAGCGATCAGAAAACGCTGTACACAGTCTCAATCAGCGGCGTGACCGTTTTCCCGATGAGCGCATACGATACTGCCCATCGCATCGGCGCTCTTCAAGAGGATGTCGTGTTTCAGGGCGACGCCTGCAATCGCGCCGCGATCTCGAGGACCGTCAACGTTACCGACCTCGGCGGCGGGAGAGTCGACTTCACGCTGTCGCTTCCGAGTGGAACGACAGGTGTGCGCCTGTCGCAAGTATCAGGGACTACGCCCGCGGCGGTGACAATCACAGTCGACCCATCCGTGTATCAAAGCGCATCGGGCACTACTGTGATTCCGCTCACGATTTCCTCGGCGGGTTCAATCAATGTCGCCGCTACGGTTCGTTTACTGGTCGAAACACCGGATGTAAACCAGCACGGTCGCGAGATCAACGTTCCCGGAAAGATCACTGCGATGCTTACCGACCGAATCAGGAATCGAGTCTACCTGATTCGGCAGGACAAGAACCGCGTGCTCGTATATGACACACGCTCATTGCAGCAGATCGGATCGTTCCGGACGGGAAACACCCCGGTGGGGATGGCGATTACGAGCGATCAGAAGTACTTGATCGTGGGGAACGACAATTCTCAGATCGCGAGTGTTTTTGATCTTGATGCAATGCAGCCGTCGGATCCTATCGTTTTTCTCGGAGGAACGTATCCGCGTTCAATTGCGGTTTCGAACGCAGGAATCTGGGCCATCGCGCGAACTGCGCTGCCGGGCCCGCCCTGCGCACCGCCCGGCTGTATCCAGCGGATCGACATGGGCCAGCGCATTGCGAATCCCCCGGACGCGCTCGGACTTTTCGTGAATAATGTGGACCCCGGCGGAATGCTTGCTAGTTCTCCTGGCGGAAACTCGATCCTCATGGGCCTGCCCGATGGCACGGTCGCGCTTTACGATGCAATCGCGGATCGATGGATCGCTTCGCGGAAAGATTTCGAATCGCTCGGGGGAGCGTTGGGTCCGCTGAGCGACAACCTCTTCGTTGCGGACAATCATCTGCTCGATTCGGCGCTGGTGCCCGTGGCGGATCTGGAAAACTCCACCGGCGGATCTTCGGGTGTTTCATTCGCGTCCGGATCCGGTTTGAGAACAACCTCGGCCGGGAGTGCGAATCCGGGAACGATTGAACGCGTCGACCTGGGCAATCTGCAAACTTTCCACGGAACGGCGCTGGTGGAAGCGGCTCTCAGGCCTCAGTTCATGCAAAGCGCTCCCATCGGTCAAATTGGCGAAACGATCCTCGCGTTTTCTCAGGCTCTGAGTGTTCCTGCCGATCAGAGCGCGGTATTCGTTCTCGGTGTCTCCGGGTTTACGGTCGTCGAGCCCGCGTTTGATGCGGTGACCAAAATACCTGCGATTTCTTCGGTGTCGAATGCGGCTGACGGCGGAGCGGTGGCGCCCGGAGCGATCATTTCGATCGCCGGAGACGGACTTGCGCAAGTTCCGGCGTCGGCTGGCGGCGCTCCATTGCCATCGTCGCTCGGCCAGGTGTGCGTGACCGCGAATTCGATTGCGCTTCCGCTGTTTAATGTCTCCTCATCGCAGATCACAGCGCAAATGCCATTCTCGGTCAGCGGTGACGCGCTCGTGGTTGTGCGCAATCCGGGAGGGGTGAGCAGTTCCTACACGTCTCACGTGAACAGTTTTGCGCCAGCGGTTTTTCGCAGCGGACAAGCCGGCGACCAGACCGGCATCGCCACGGTGGTGCGGCTCAAGAATGGCGAGCTAGCCACCTTCACGAACCCGGTTCACCCCGACGAGATGCTTTCGATTTACCTTACCGGGATGGCTTTGACAGCGCCGCTTCCGGCTCCCGGGGCTGGAGCGCCTTCAGATCCGCTCGCGGTGGTGACCACGAATCCCACTGTCTCGCTCAACGGCGTAAATCTCCCGATTGTTTTCGCAGGCCTGGTGCCGGGAGAAGTCGGCGTATATCAAATCGACGCCTACGTTCCGAAGAATATCCAAAGCGCGGCTGAGGCGCCTTTGATTATCTCGCAAGGCGGGGCGTCCACCGCACTTTCATTGCGAGTGGTGAATCCGTAATAGCCAAAAACGTAACGAGGAGAATCCAATGATACGAGCCATATTGCTCGCCTGTGCTGTCTGCGCAGGATCGGCTGGAGCACAGGGTACAAACGGGGAAACGCCGCAATGGGAGGTCGGAGTGCTCGGCGGATTTGCCTGGACAAATGATCTGAGTCTCAAGAGCCCAATCGGGAGCGCAACGACAGGGCTAAACTCCGGGGGCGTCATCGGCGCTTTCGGAGCGAATGACATGTACGACCACCTCAGCGGAGAAGCGCGATATCTCTATCGCTTCAGTGATCTGAAATTGTCCTCTGGCGGAACTTCAATCGATTTCGGCGGGCACACGCAAATCGCCGAGGGAGCATTCCTGTGGCACTTTAAGAGCCGCGGGGCGCACGTGCGGCCGTACTTCGCATTCGGAGGAGGAATCAAGGTGCTGCAAGGAACGGGAGCCGAATCGGCTGCGCAACCCCTGGGTCGATTCGCGGCGCTCACCGCAACACGGGAGGTGCTTCCCACCGCCGACGTCGGGTTCGGAGTGAAGATCAACCTCAAGCAGCATGTCCGGCTGCTGATCGAAGTCCGTGACTACATTAGCGGAACGCCCGGCAAGGTAATCGCACCCGCACCAGGGACAACGATCAGCAGCGTGATGAACGATGTCACAGGGCTGGCCGGATTGAGCTACGCGTGGTGATCACAGGATCGCGCCAAATCGCGCGATCCCTCTCCATAGTCGCGGTCCGCGAATAATTCTTATTTGCAGATCGACCCCTGCGATACGATCGAGGCCTCGCCCGGAGGCTCACTCTTCATAACCAGCACGCACACATCGGACGAGAATCCCTAGCAGTAACGTGTCTGGACCTTTGAGCAACAGAAAAAGAATCCGCACCGGCGGCAAGCAATCATAACTTTGCTAAAAGTTTGCGAGAGCTGACGCTCCCGCGCCCGATAGCGCGGAGAAGAGAGTAAGGCAGTGGAAACACATCGCGGTCTCGTGCGGCTCATAGCGCTTCTTTGCGTGTTGATGTTGCTGCCGGGGAAAAGATCTCTCATCGCGCAGGAACAAACTTCAGCATCTTCCCCAAAACCGGCGGAACCGGCAAAGCTACCTCCGGATCAGCTCGAAAGTCTGGTTGCTCCGATTGCTCTCTATCCCGATCCGTTGCTGGCGCAGGTCCTGGCCGCATCAACTTATCCTTTGGAGATTGTCCAGCTTCAGCAATGGTTGGGCAAGAATAAGAACCTAAAAGAAAAAGAACTTGCGGAAGCGGTGAAAAAGCAGGGTTGGGATCCCAGCATTCAGGCGATGGCTGCTCTTCCGGAGGTAGTTAAGCAGATGGCGGAAAACATTAAATGGACCGCCGAATTAGGGGACGCCTTTCTCGCGCAGCAGTCCGAAGTGATGGAGGCTGTTCAGCGGATGCGCAAGAAAGCGAAGGAGAGCGGGAAGTTACAGTCCAGCGAACAGATGAAGGTCGAGACCAAAGTCGTCGAATCCAAGCAGGTCGTCGTGATCGAGCAGGCCAATCCTCAAGTCGTCTACGTGCCGAGCTACAATCCGACCGTCGTTTGGGGTGCTCCTCCCGTCTACGCTTATCCACCTGTTTACTACCCGCCGCCGGGTTACTATGCCGCAGGTATGGCGATCTCATTCGGAGTTGGAGTTGCGATGGGAGCGATGTGGAGCGGCGGCTGGGGTTGGGGCTGCGGATGGGGCGGCAACAACGACATCACAATCAACAACAACAACAATTTCAATCGAAATAGCAACTTCAACGGCGGAAACCGGGCAAATGTCCAGGGTGGGAACAGAACCAACTGGCAACACAATCCGCAACACCGCGGCGGCGCACCGTATAGCGATCGGGCGACCGCGAATCGATACGGCGGTAACACCCGCGGCGAATCGGTGAGTGCGCGGCAAACGAGTGCGGCTCAACGTAACGCCGGGCAAGCTGGAGCGGGGAATCGTTCAAGCGGAGGTTCTGCTGCAAATATGGACAGAAGTCGTTCCGGCGGCGGTTCGGGTAACGCGAGCGGCAGTCGAGGAGGCGGCGGGGACCGGGTCGGGAATCGCTCGGTGCAAAGTGGAAGCTCGAGCGGCGCATTCGGCGGAGCGAGCCGGGGTGGTGGAGCAGCGCGAGCGAGCGGCTCGCGAGGCGCATCCAGCTACGGAGGTGGAGGCGGCGGATTCCGCGGTGGCGGGGGCGGCCGCCGCCGCTGAACGTGTCAGGTGAGCCCCGATCAGAGAAGGAAAAAATGATATCGAATACACCGAACATTGCCTCCCGGAACATTCTTTCCAATTTCGCGATCGCGGCGATTCTGTCTGGTCTCGGGCTACTCGTATCCTACGCGCAACAGACCAAGCAGCCGCAACAGAAATCCTTCGCGACGCCGCAGCAGGCAGCTCAGGCTCTTATCCAGGCCGCGGATCCTTATAATGTTGCCGCGCTGACTGAGATTCTTGGCCCGGATAGCAAGGACTTGGTTGCTTCGCAGGACCCTACGGCCGACCAGAACCGCGCCATGGAATTCGCAACGCTAGCGCGTGAAAACCAAACGGTGGTTGTGGACCCCAAAAATCCAAATTATGCCGGAATCGTCGTTGGAAGCGATGAGTGGCCCTTCCCGATTCCGATCGTCAAGCGAAACGGGAAATGGTATTACGACACCAGGGCTGGACGTCAAGAAATACTGTTCAGGCGCATCGGCGAAAACGAACTCGATGCAATCGAAGTCTGCCGAGGTTTCGTCGAGGCACAAAAGGCCTACGCTTTCGAAAGGCACGATGGTTCCCTGTTGAATCAATACGCGCAGAAAATTATCAGCACTCCGGGCAAGCACGATGGTCTTGCGTGGCAGAACCCGGATGGCACTTGGGGAGGCCCTGTCGGAGAAGCCATCGCCAGGGCGATCCAGGAAGGCTACGCACCTGATCGGCCGGCATTTCACGGTTACTATTTCAAGGTCTTGAAGGGACAGGGGCCTGCGGCGCCCCTGGGATCCATGAATTTCGTTGTTGAAGGCGCGATGATTGGTGGCTTTGCTCTTGCCGCGGCGCCTGCGCAGTACAGAGTCACCGGGGTGAAGACGTTTATCGTCAGCCACGAGGGGATTGTTTATCAGAAGGATTTGGGCCCTGATACCCCGGCGCTTTTCAAGGCAATGGAACTCTACAATCCTGACAAGACATGGAATCCTACCGACGATGCGCAGTAGAGTGAGGCGAATACGTTAAAGTAATCTCACCAAAAAAATACAACGATCGTAAATGGGCTGCTCTCTAAGGAACCGCAAAAGGGGTTCTTAGATGTCGCATTGTAATCGCTCGATCTTCATCAGATGTGTTCTTCTTTCTTGGCTTGGCGCAACAAGCGGGTTCTCCCAAACGGCCGATGTGCAGCAGCTGAAAGACAAACTACAGGAGCTCGAACGCACTGTTCAGGATCTCAAGAATCAGCTCGCGGCCGTGGAGCAGACTCAAAAAGGTCCGGCAGCCCCCTCCGTCGCGCCTGTCACTCGTCCTAAGGTTCCGCTTCCTCAGATTCCGACGGAGTACATAGGCCGCGAAACTCGCGATCGCGATACGGCTGGCCAGAACGAAGTCGGGGCGTCTCGCATCGATAACGAGCCGCTCGATCCTGAACTTCGCGGGTTCTTCCGTCTGCCTGCGACAAATACGCTGATCAAGTTCGGCGGGTTCGTCAAAAGCGACTTTTTCTATGACTTGAAATATGCCGGCACGTATTACGGCGCATACGTGCCTTCCAGTTTCCCATCGAGTCCGCAACCGATTTCGGCAAACTCGACCGTATCGATGAGGCCGTCACGCTTCAGTGTGGAATTCCGGCAACCCACCGACGCAGGGGGGGCGACAGACAACGTCAAAGTTTATTTCGAATTTGATTTTTTAGGCGATTATGACCGCAATTCGCTCCGGCTCCGTCAATTTTACGGGCAGTACAAGAATCTTCTGGCCGGACAGACCTGGAGCGCCTTTAGCGATCCCGACGCATTTCCCGACACGCTCGAGTTTGAAGGACCGCCCGGAATTATTGGCTTGCGTAATCCGCAGTTTCGATACACGCAACCGATTAACAAGCACAACTGGGTAGGCGTTTCGGTGGAAAAATCCGGCACCGACGCACCGTTCAGTACTCAATTCGGAACGCCCGTCAGTACCCAACTGAGGCCGGATCTGATCGGGTTTTATCGTTACGAAAACAAGTATGGCCACATTCATTTTGCCGGGATCTCCCGATCCCTCGGAGGCTTCATCAAGAATTCGGGCAATCCCGACCTGACAAATCACGTAGACGGCTACGGGGCATCGCTCTCCGGGGTATGGGGACTCGGAGCATCGAAGGATAATGTCGTCTTTCAAGGAGTCATCGGGAAAGGAATATCGAACTACTACAACGACAATTTCGGCCTTGGCAGCGACGTTGGATTCAATGCATCCGGAGTGCTCGTTGCGACTCCTACCGGATCAGTGACGGTCGGGTACACGCACTATTGGTCGAAGATGGTGCGCAGCACATTCAGCTACGGGTATACCCGAATCAACAATACTGCCGGCGATCCTGGGACGAACTACCACATCAGCAATTACGCAACCGGAGGCATCATCATTCAGCCTACCGTCCGTTTCTTATATGGAGCGGAGTACATTTATGGCTCCGTCAGACGTAAAGACGGTTTCGAATGGGTCGCGCCCCGAATTCAGGCGAGCATTTCGTATTACATCAATAAATATCCCCGAGAAGAGTAAGAGTGATGGAGAACCAGTTATGATTCATCCGACGCATTGCCGGAATGGACTTATTCCATTTCTGGCACTTTCAATTGTTATAGCTCCCCTTGATTGTGCAGGACAGGCGCCCGCGAGCCGCAGCCCCGTCGCGCCGCGTGCAGCGGAGGTCAAGGCGGCTATCGACGAGGCTTACGATAAATTCAAGAACGAATCGAGCGGGAAGAACGCCGACTATATTCCGGCCCTCGCCAAGGTAGACTCCGGACTGTTTGGAATTGCCCTCGTCACTACTGATAATCAGTCATACCTGAAAGGCGACGTCACCCATTCGTTCTCAATTCAGTCAATCTCGAAGGTATTCACACTAGCTCTCGCGATGAACGAACTTGGGGCGGATACTGTGTTTGACAAGATCGGGTCTGAAGCTACCGGGAGGGCTTTCAACTCTGTCGTGGCCGTTGCAGATATGCCCAGTCATACAGCCAATCCGCTGGTGAATGCCGGGGCGATCGCTACCGTCAGCCTGATTGCCGGGACCGCCAGCGAAAAGTGGACCAAGATCCTCGATTTCTACGAGAAAGCGGCAGGCGACAAGCTAAGCGTAATGGACGAAGTGTATAAATCCGAGGCTGCGACGAACCAGGGGAATCGCGCCCTGGGTGCTCTGCTGCTGAAATACGATCGGATTTACGCCGATCCGCTCGAATCGGTGGATGTGTATACAAAACAGTGTTCAGTCGGCGTAAATGCCAAACAACTCGCGATTATGGGTGCGACTCTTGCTAATGATGGCGTCAGTCCAGTGACGGGACAGCGCGTAATCGCCAAAGAGAACGTTCCGGAGATTCTCGCAGCAATGAGCACCGCCGGGCTCTACGATTCTTCTGGAGGGTGGGCGTGGCATGTAGGCCTGCCCGCGAAGAGCGGAGTCTGCGGTGGCATTATCGCGGTGGTCCCGGGCAAGGGAGCGATCGCAGTGTTTGCTCCGCCGCTCGATGAAGCGGGAAATAGCGTGAAAGCGCAGAAAGTGATCGCCTACGTAGCGCAGAAGCTCAATTACAACTTGTTTTCTCCACATTCGGTGGGCGTGGGATTGGGGCGACCAACCGGGGGAGATGAGTAATGGAGGAGAAATCGTGACCCGAAGGAGGTGGGGCGCAATTGTGCGGTCAGTTGTCATGACTCTTGCCGTGCCTGATGCCGGCTTCCTGAGCGCTCAATCTGGCAATCCACCTCAACAGGACACACAGGAAATTCTGAAAACGATCGACCGGTTAGTCGAGCAGAATCGCAAGCTCGAACAACAGAACCGGGAACTGATGGACCAGATCGAGTCTCTTCGTCAGTCCATAGCGCGCCAAAGTACTGCGGCGACATCCGCCAATCTACCTCCGCCGGGTCAACCGAGTTCTGCGGCATGGGGGCAACCTCCGGCAACGCAATCTTCCGCGACAACCCTGAGCACTGCCGATGATAAGACTCTACTCCCGGAAGCATCCGGAGGAAATCCCGCAATTTTTGGAGAATTCAATCCAGGCCGCGGATTCACGGTCGCCAGGGGCGAAACCGGAGAACTCAATTTTAGCGGTTACATGGCGTTTCGATATTTAAACCAGTTACCGCCCGATCAATCAGCGACAGACCACCTGGGCCGCCCGATTCCCATCGAACCACGAAACGATTTTCAACTTCATCGGATCATGTTGTTTTCTCAAGGCTGGCTCTTTAGCCCGAAGTTTCAATACTCGACTTTCGTATGGACAGTCCAAGACACAAACCAGGTCGCGGTCGGTGGAGCTCTATATTACAACTTTGGAAAGTACCTGACTCTTGGAGCCGGCTGGAACGCATATCCGGGCACACAATCATTGCAGGGCTCTCATCCGTATTGGGAATCTTACGATCGTGTCATGGCGGACGAGTTCTTTCGTCCATTTTTTTCCCAAGGTGTTTTCGGTCAGGGGAATCTGCTGCCAACTCTTCAGTACAGATGGATGGTCGGCAATAATAACAGCAATCTCGACGTGCCGGCGACTAAGATAGACAGGGATGTATCTGCCGGTTTCGCGATAACATGGCTCCCTACGGCCGGGGAGTTTGGACCTCGTGGCGCCTTCGGAGACTATGAAAGCCATCAGAAGCTTGCCACGCGGTTCAATCTGGCCTACACTTACAGCCCCGAGGACCGGCAGGCGCCGATCGGCTCCGTCCCGGGTAACACGACTCTTCGCCTCGCCGACAGCCTGAACGTATTCGATACCGGCGCATTGGCCAACGGAGTGACGGTAGAGAAGGTACGGTATCAACTGGTTTCCGCATCCGCGGGAATAAAATATCGCGGCTTCTGGCTACAAGGCGAGGGGTATGGCAGAAAACTGGATAATTTCATAGCCGACGGAAGGCTTCCGGTTGGCGCCGTTCGAGACTACGGCTTTTATGTTCAGGCGGCAGATATGATCGTGCCGAAGCGGATTGAACTCTACGGGGCCACTTCCTATATCTTCGGCGAATACGGGCATCCGAAGGAGTTTATCGTTGGGGGCAACTACTATCCATGGAACACGCGGAATTTACGCTTGAATCTTCAGTTGATCAACGTTGATCACTCTCCGGTGAGCAGCACGTTCGGATTCTATAGCGGCCAGATTAAAGGTCAGGTTTTCTCCATCGGCTTCACGACGCTGTATTAGGCAGGTACTTCCCCCGGGAGGCCACATATGAGATGGCCCGTATTTAATCGCACAATTATGATATTGAGCGCGGTCTGGATATCGAACGCGCAAAAGCCTGAGTATCAGTTCAACGATTCGCATTTTCATCTCACGAATTATATTCAAGAAGGACCAAGCCTTGAAGCCTTTCTCGGAATTATGGGAAACGCCGCCGGGCGGGTTGCGCTATTCGGAATCCCGTTACAGCAGCAATGGTCGTATCGAGTTTCCGGCGACCATCCGCCAAGTTACTATCTCAATTCCGACGCTCCACTTTATTACTACTCATTCACGGACGCCTACATTGCCATGGCGTACAAGGCGCTGCCGAAAGAGGACCAGGAACGATTTGATCCTATGATCACAGGCTTCAATCCGACGGACATGTACGCCGCCGATCACATCCGCCGTGTGCTTCAAACCTTCCCGGGCGTATTTTCGGGCATCGGCGAATTCACGATTCACAAAGAGTTTGTCTCACCCAAGGTGGCTGGAGAAGTAGCGAGCCTGAATGATCCCGCTCTCGATCGAATTCTCGATTTCGCCGGTGAGGTCGGTCTCGTGGCGCTCATTCACAACGATGTCGATGTGCCGTTTCCAAAGGAAGGTGCTCAGCCGGCCTATCTCGAGCAGATGCGCGCGGTGCTGAAGCGTCATTCGAAGACGACGATCATCTGGGCGCACACTGGCCTTGGCCGCGTGATTCGGCCGCCCAAGGGCCATGCGGCAAATCTCGCGGCAATCCTTGAAGACCCTCAATACAGGAATGTCTATTTCGATATTTCGTGGGATGAGGTCGCGAAATACGTGACGAATCCGCAGGGCCCGCTGGACGTATCCGCGGATTTATTGAATCGCTTTCCGGACCGGTTCCTGTTCGGTACCGATGAAGTCGCTCCATCGAATGAACAACAATACCGCCGGGTGTTCTTTCAATACGGCCCGCTTTGGAACCTGCTGGATCGGTCCACAAGCGAGAAAGTCCGTAAAAGAAACTATGAACGGATTTTCGATGAAGCTCGGCGCAGGGTTCGCGCCTGGGAATCGATCAACGTGAAACCCCAAAAAGGCCCATAGTGGACGGCCTGCGGGATTGCAGGCAGAAGATAAAGTTTGCAAACGGGATGGAGTTCGGTCGGAACTGAGCGGTACCCACTCGCCTGGTTGCGGGTTTGTGGTTCACGGCCCCGTGTCGGTACAGATATTGGCAAATCCATCCGCCAGCATGGGATCACGTGCACGTCATGGAGCAGCGGGTTGATTCCGGCGACATCCTGAAACAGCGGATGGGCTCTTCATCGAGCCCGTTGTTGAAGGGCTTGGTTGCGGGGGAAGGATTTGAACCTTCGACCTTTGGGTTATGAGCCCAACGAGCTACCAGACTGCTCCACCCCGCACACCTATGGTAGCTTAGGCTCGTTGACGCGTCAATTGGTTGTGAATTATGCGCTCTGAGCAGCGCTGATTCCACCGAAGCGGCGCTCCCGGCGGTGGTACTCTTCGATTGCTCCGGACAGATCGGCGGCGGCGAAGTCGGGCCACATGCGGCGGATGAAGATCATTTCCGCGTAGGCGCACTCCCAGAGAAGGAAATCGCTGAGGCGCTGCTCGCCGCTGGTGCGGATGAGGAGATCGACGTCGGGTCCGAGTTTTTCCGAAAGAGTTTCTTCCGAAACCGTGTTGAGAGCGCGCGCGGCGTCAAGGATCGCTTGGCGCGATGAATAGTCGATCGCGATGCGCAGAAGAAGTTTTTTTCCGCCCGCCGTTTTTCGCTCAACGTTTTCAAGCAGCGTAAGCAGCGGAGCGGAGAGACGGTCGCGGCGCCCGATGGCCTGAAGGCGGACGCCGTTCTCGATCAGACGATCGCATTCCTGGACGAGATAGCGGCTGAACAATCGCATCAGCGCGGAAACTTCGCGAGCCGGACGGCGCCAGTTGTCGGCCGAGAACGCGTAGAGCGTCAGCACCGAAATGCCGAGCGACGGCGCGGTTTCCACCGTGCGGCGCACGGATTCGGCTCCGGCGCGGTGCCCGGCGATGCGGGGAAGGCCCCGCTCGGTGGCCCAGCGGCCGTTGCCGTCCATGATGATCGCGACATGAATTCCGTCGCTAAAAGAACTTCTCATTGCAAAGTATTCCTCCGAAGAGACACGGTTGAATCAAGGGTCATCAGATCAACGTTTGGCCGCTTGCAGGATCGCTTCCATGTGATCCAGGTATTTGTCGAAAGCCTTGCGGCCTGCCGGCGTGAGCGTGTACTCCGTGCGCGGCATGCGCCCTTCGAACGATTTGGTGCAGGCGATATACTTCGCCTCTTCGAGCTTGCGTGCATGAACGCTCAGATTGCCATCGGTGGTTTGCAGCAGATCCTTGAGATCGTTGAAGGTCAAGGGCGAATCGGCAGCGGCGAGCGCGCTGATGATGCCCAGCCGGATCCGCGGGTGGATCAGACGGTCGAGTTCAGGAATTGTCGGACCGGTGCGATGCAGTTCGAGCGGCCGCGCGGGCCGGTCGACAGGGAGAGCATTTGATTTAGCCACCGTACCTCCTTGCGATGATCGCTCCGAAAATGATGTGCAGAACCCCGAATCCCATGCCGAGCCACACGTCGTTCCACGGCACGCTCCAGGAAGGCGGAGAGAAGATCGCCAGGGCCCCTTCGATCAGAAAGCAGGCGCCCATGACCGGCACAACCGGGACCGAGAACGCTCCTCCTGTGACGACGCCAGTTCCGTAAAGCATTAACCAGACGCCGGGGATCGCCGTGACCGCTCCGGCGCGCCACAGCACCATGGTCAGGGCGGCGCCGACGGCGAGCGGCGGAACAAAGCTGAACACGAACTTCCGGGCAGGAGCGGACCACATCGGGAGGCCGGCCTTGAAGGCTTTTCGCCACATCGCCAGGATGCCGATCATGACTGCCAGCACCCCTTCGGCCAACCAGGTCACAAGCCAAGCTCCAATCGAAACCTGTCTCGCGGCAATGAAACTTGCCGCGACGGCCGTGATTCCCATGGCCACGCCTCCCCAACCGGGGACGGCCGTGAAAGACCCCGCGCGCTCCATGGTTTCACGGATATAGCGCAGATTGTCGATGGCATGGGCGTGAATGGCCGTGGGTTCGTTTGGCAGTTTTCGTATTGGCTGAACCGAGGCCATGGGTCGATCATAGGATATCGAGGTGGGCATGTCAAGTACTTTGTAAAATAAAGCAATGCTACGATAGACGGTTGGCATGAAGGCGCTTTTCGACGCACTTACGCCGGGCGATCCCGACTGCGATGCCGATCTTGCGCTCGCTCGGGCGATTGATGCCGAAAGACTCCCGGCGCACATCGCAGTGATTATGGACGGGAACGGGCGATGGGCGCGGCGGCGCGGAATGCCGCGCATTGCCGGCCACAAGGCCGGAGTCGAGTCGGTTCGCATCACGGTTGAAACGTGCGCCAGGCTCGGAGTGCAGGCTCTGACCCTGTACGCCTTTTCGGTGGAGAACTGGAAGCGCCCGCGGGCCGAGGTGGAAACGCTGTGGCGGCTGCTACGGATTTATTTGCGCTCAGAATTGCCCGTGATGCATCGCCACGATATCCGGTTCACGGCAATCGGAAGACTGGATGCGCTCCCGTCATTTGTTCGCGGGGAACTCGAGTCCGTGATCGCGGCGACGGCGTCGAATTCCGGCATGCAGTTGAATCTGGCGATCAACTACGGCGGACGCGCGGAACTGGTGGATGCTATACGGGCTTTGGTTGAAGATGCGCGCCGGGGAGCGTTGTTCAATGAGGAGATTGATGAAGCGGCGATTTCGGCTCGCCTGTACACGGCGGGTATGCCGGATCCCGATCTTCTGATTCGGACGTCGGGCGAGATGCGCGTTTCGAACTTCCTGTTGTGGCAGATCGCATACGCGGAACTTTACGTCACAGAAACGTTGTGGCCGGATTTTTCTCGCGGCGAACTGCTGCGCGCGATCCTCGACTATCAAAAGCGTGACCGGCGATTCGGCGGAATTCGCGAAGTGGTTCCAGTGGATAGCGCCATGGAAGCAGTGAGCGCCCGTACTCAATGAAGCGGACTCAATGAAGCGCATCGTTACTGCGCTGGTTCTTATCCCCATCATCGTCTGGGCCGTTCTGGCGTCGCCCGAATGGGCGTTCAAGGCGGTGCTTGCGGCCATCGGTCTGATCGCGTTTCACGAATACGATCAGATTGCGGGATCGAACAATATCGAGAAGCCCGGATGGCTGGGAATGATTGCGGGCGTTGCGTTCATGCTGGCTCCTTCATCCGACGTCGCGATCGCCGGAGTTGCGATAGCCGGGATGCTCCTGGCGTTGCGAGTGAGCGATCTGGCCGGATCGATGGCGGCGGCAGCGGCCTTCGTATTTGGGGTCGTCTACATTTTCGGAGCCTGGCGCTGCGCGATCGGGCTGCGGGCCATCAATCCCCACTGGCTGATGTTCGCCTTACTGTTGAGCTGGATCGGCGATACGGCGGCGATGTATGTCGGCAGAGCGTGGGGCCGGCATCGGATGGCTCCGCAAGTGAGTCCGGGGAAGACGTGGGAGGGGGCGGCGGGGTCGCTCCTGGGCGGCGTAATCGGCGGAGTGGTTTACGCCCACTTCTTCCTGGGGAGGGTGATTTACGGAACCATTGTCGTGGCTGCTTTGGGGAATATCGCCGGACAGCTCGGGGATCTGTGCGAATCCGCGATGAAGCGCGGCGCAGGCGTGAAAGATAGCGGGACCTCGCTGCCGGGGCATGGAGGCTGGCTCGATCGCATTGATTCAAGCCTGTTCAGCGTTCCCGCGGTCTATGCGTGGCTGCAACTCTTCAATTGGTGGACGCCCTGATTTCGAGGGTGAAGCTCCGCGCGGCCAATATCGTCTCCTGCGGCGGGCAGGTTTCAAGGCCCAGGTTTGAAACAGGGCTAGAAGATGGACCGGCGGTGGCGGATCTTTTTTGCCGCGAGCGAAAAACGGGGCTCGGGCTGACCGCGGCCGGAGATCTGCGCAGCAAGGTATTCACCGACATAGGGTCCATGCTTGAATCCATGGCCCGAGCCGCCGCCGGCGAGCCAGACATTTTCATGATCGGGGTGACGGTCGATCAGGAAGTCCCCATTGGAAGTGTTTTCATACTGGCAGACGCGTGTTTCAAGAAGAGGCGCGCCGGCCAGAGCGGGGAATCGGCGCCGGAGAATCGAGCGGGCTCGCGCGACCGATGCCGCGCTCACGTTGCGGTCGCCATTTTCTGGATCGAAGAGCGGGCCGTGTTCATCGATGGCCAGCTTGAATCCGCGGCCGTCGGCCGGCGGTATCGTATAAACGCCTTCTCTGAATGCGATCCAGCAGGGGAGTTGCGCGAAGCCGGACGGCGTTCCGAAGAAGAAAACCTCCTGGCGCGTGGGACGGATTCGGCCGCCGATCACGCGCGGGAAGAGCTGTGGAAGCCACGGGCCACAGGCGAAGACCCAGGTTCGCGCGAGCTTGGGATCGGGACGTTCAATGCGGCGATTCTCGTACGAGGCTCCCTGGGCCACGGCGGCATCGACCACGGATTGCACGGCTCTTCGCGCAAAGAGAACTCCGCTGAGCGGTTCGTAAATGCCGCACGCATTCCGGTCAAACGCGATTTCCGGAAAATGGCGCCGGAGAGACTGAGTGTCGAGCCACTCATGGCGGTATTTTGCACTGCTCAGCGATTTGCGTGATGCGGCGAGATAAGAATCTCGGCTCGGACCCGCGACGAGCACTCCGCTCTGGCTGAACATTTCCGGAAAGAATTGCTTCCACAGTTTCAGGGAACGGATGGAACTGCGGGTATAGATATCGTCGGCGCCGTATGACATCCGGATGATGCGCGTCTCGCCGCCGGAACTGGAGCGCGTATTTCCCTGGCCGTGCTGATCTACGATCAGTACTCGCTTTCCGGCGCGTGTAAGGTGGAAAGCGGTCCAGGCGCCGAATACGCCGGCTCCGACGACAGCAACGTCGTACGGCACTACCGCGCTCCGAGGATGATGTAGGTTACGAGGGCGCTGCCGATGAGCTGTTTTTCGGAATCGGTCAGATCCACGCGCGACACCACCAGAGTCGCTCCGACGCGAAGCAGGTGGGCGCGGGCGCGAACCCGGCCTTGCTTTACCGGCCGGAAGTAGTTAATCTTCAGCTCGACGGTGGTGATTCCGCGCGAGCCTCCGAGTTCACGATTCGTCGCGATACCCGCGGCGGCATCGGCCATGGTCGCCGTGACTCCGCCGTGGAGCACTCCGGCGCCGTTCATCATCTCGGGGCGGACCTCGATCTCTATTGTCACGCCGTCTTTGTGCGTCTTCACCAGCCGCATGCCGAGCAGCTTGTTGAAGGCCATCTTGGGAAGAAACTCGCGGATCTGTCGGGCTGTGAGCTTTTTCAATTTGCGATTTTAGCGTGTTTGCCCGTATCGGCTCAATCGGAGTATCTTCAATGAGTTATGCGAGTCGAAAACAAAGTGTGTGTGGTCACCGGGGGCGCGAACGGAATTGGAGAAGCTCTGGCGAGGCGGTTTCATGCCGAGAAGGCGCGAGCCGTAGTGTTGGCGGACCTGGATGGAGATCGAGCGCAAAAAATTGCGTCGGAAATTGGCGGCGTCGCGATGCGCGTCGATGTGGGCAGAGAAGAAGAGATTCAGGCGCTGGTGAAACGGACGACCGAGAAATTCGGGCAGATCGATTTGTTCTGTTCGAACGCGGGAGTTTTTATCGAAGCGGATGTGTTTGCGCCCAATGAAGCGTGGTTCAAGATGCGCGACATCCATGTCATGGCTCACGTGTATGCGGCGCGGGCCGTGCTTCCCGCCATGCTCGAGCGCGGCGACGGCTATTTACTGCAAACCGTCTCCGCGGCCGGGTTGATCACGTCGTTGGAATCGGTGATCTATGCCGTGACGAAGCATGCGTCGCTGGCGTTGGCCGAGTGGATCTCGATGACGTATGGCGACCGCGGAATCAAAGTGTCGGCGCTGTGCCCGCAAGGTGTTCGCACGAAAATGCTGATGCAGGATCCGGACAATTTTCTCGTTGAAGGATCGGTTTCGGTGGAGCAGGTGGCCGACGCTGTAATCGAGGGACTGGGGGATGAACGGTTCCTGATTTTGCCTCATCCGGAAGTCGCCGAGTATTTCCGCCGGAAGTCGGCCGATTACGATCGCTGGCTGCGCGGGATGCGGCGTTTCCGCGGCGAGGTTCAATCGAAGCGCGCCGGGCGATAATGGTTGCGTGAGGACGCTTGTAGTATCGTTCTTTGCAGGATTGCTTTACGCGGGGGCATGTCGGGCACAGCTGGCCTCGACCATTTCGTTGAGTAACGGCGTGCGTCTGGAAATATCGGCTGACTTGGGCCGGCCGACCGGGCAGCAACCGATGACGGTGGAGATGGCCCGCGCTTCGGGAAACAGTTTTTACCGAATTTTCCGCGATCAGAATCATCTGGCGGTGTACGCGTACGAACTTGAGGTGAGCCTCACGCCGAACGGTCAGGCGCTGCGAGCAACAGCGAAGCCGGCAATCGATCAGTTCACTACGCGCTATCGCGATGCGGATGCGGGGAAACCGGTGCCGACCCTCTCGGCGAACCAGGAAGCGGGCCCGCTCACATCGGGACAGAACGCTAAATTTCAGTTGTTCGAAATTCCCGGCGTCGGATTGAACGTGAGCGAGACGATTCGGGTAAAGATCGGCGCAGAGGCGGGCGGCGGACCGCTGCGATTCTCAGGACTGCGCGTCGCGGTGGATGGGAAGCTGATCGCTGGTCCGGCATCGGGCGGCGTCGCCGGAAAATTTGCAATGTTCTACATCCCGGGTCGCGGGGGCTATTTCTTTTCGGCCGAGCCGGTCCCGGGCCGCTCGTTCGTTCCCACCGGGGTGACGAGTCAGAACAGACTGGATTTCACCGCGGAAAACATCGATTATCAGTGCCTTTCGACGACGGCGATCCAGGGGATCGGCGGACAGCTTTGGGTGCTGCATGACGCATCCTACAAGCCTGCGGGAAACTGGACGCTCGATCCGCAACAGAGCGATCGGGACCAGTTTTTCGTCGCGGCCGCGGATTCGCTGGGATGGTGGTTGCCGTAGCTACTTCGCCGCGCGACGCTTTCCAATGCAATGGAGCGCTTGCGCGGTCCGCAGAAAAAGCTGGCCTTCAGACACCGAAATCGTGCTCAGGCAATAGTCATTCATGTTGTTTTCGGCGAGCACTTCGAAATTGGGCCCGGCTTTAATCACAGAGGTAACGCCGTCTTCGTCGGTGATATAGATCTTTCCATCGGCGAGAATCGGCGAGGCGGAATATGTCCCCGGCTTCAGCCGCTTTGATCCATAGATCTGCTCGCCCGTTTTCGAATCGAGACAGAACATGATGCCGCGATCGTTGATCGAGTAAAAATATTTTCCGTCGACAATCGGAGTGGGAACATCCGGACCGTTGTTGAACTGCCAGAGAAGATTCGATTTCGTAATATCTCCGCGTCCACCGATCTTGAAGGCTTGCAGGGGCCGCTCGCGCGTCGGGGCGAAGACGATTCCGTCGCTGTAGACCGCTGAAGCGATGGTGCGAAAGTTGCGATCGTTGGTGGGGTTAAATCCCGTCATGCGCCAGAGTTCTTCTCCTGTCCTGAGATCGTGCCCGGTGACGATATCGGCGCCGAGGACGATAAGCTGCGTCTCACTTCCATTCCTGGCGATAATCGGCGTCGAATAGGAATCCGGCGACTCGAGGACGGCATTGTGATGACGTTCGATTCGCCAAACCGTTTTTCCGGTTTTCTTGTCGATGCGCAAAAGGTATGAAGGGTCTTTCGTCTTCATCCCGTGCAGGACCTGGATGAAAAGCGCGTCCTCGTAAAGTAGCGGGCTCGATGCGTAGCCCCAGTTGAGCCCGAAGCGTCCGTAGTCGGCCTGGATGTTGCGCGCCCAGATCTCATTGCCCTGGAAATCGAAGGCTCGCAAGGCGCCGGTGCCGGTCATGGCCCAGACGTTCTTTCCATCGGTAACCGGCGAAGGCGACGACATGTTCTGCTTGCGTTCTTTGTGGTCTCCGTCGCTCAGGAATTTTTTCCATTCGATCCTGGGACCGCGCCGATCGACGCACCATAGATAAAGATTCCCGTTTTCGGCGACGTTGAGAAAGATATGGTCGCCCCAGATGATCGGCGTCGCGCCGCTCCATGCCGGGAGAGGAAGCTTCCAGGCGATGTTCTCCTCGGGCGACCACTTTATGGGCAGATCGGTTTCGCTGGTAGTCGAATTGAGATTCGGGCCGCGCCACTGCGGCCAGTTTTCCGCGAAAGCAGGGAGGGTAAGCAGAAGGATCGCGGCAGTCCTCATGGAAGAAGGATACATTACTCGCCGCGCAGCGTTTCGAGCAGCGGAGCGCGGCTCACGGCTCGGACCGCGGCGAGAGATGCGATCATACCGGCGGTGGGAGCCGCGATCAACAGAAGGGCGAGCGACGGATTCGGCAGATGCCCGCCGCGCTGAAGCCATGCCGGGGCAATTGCGATGAAGGCGCAAATAGCTCCAATGACGGTTCCCGCGATCAGCAGAAAGGCGTTTTCGGCGACCACCAGCGTGCGGAGATGCTCGGGACGGTAGCCAACCGCGCGAAGGAGCGCGAGTTCCTTGCGGCGTTCCATCACGTTTCGAAGAAGCACCGCGCCGAGTCCGAGCGTTCCGAGAAGCAAGCCGAGCCCGCCGAGGGCCTGGAACGTCGAAAGATAGGTATTCTCGACGCGATGGAAAGCCGCGAGGCGATCCGCGGTAGAGATGACGTCGAACCCGTAATCGGAGAGGCCATCTTCAAGCTGTGCGTCGATCTGAGGCGGCCCGTCGATCAGGAAGAAACGGAAGCCTTGCTCGGAGGGGAAAGCCCGGGCAAATGCTTCCTCGGCGATGATGAGTTCGCTTTGAAAAATGCTATCGTCGAGAGCACCGACGAGTCTGAGTTTCACGCCGTCGACGTCGATGATGTCGCCAATCTTCTTATGAAGCACATATGCGATGGAGTTGGCGTCGGCCACTGCGGGGATGGCCTCGTCGTGGGGGCCTGGCTCAAGCAGATGCCAGTCGCCTTCAGAGAACGTGAAACGGCCGAGATTGCGGAAAGCAGCCGGCGCTCCTAAAATGCGCGGCGTGCGCGGTTCGTAAAGATTCAGGCAACTCGAATCCTCGCCCGGGCGAAGCCGGAAGCCGTAGAAATGCGCTGGGCTGATGTTGCCGATATTGAGATTGTCCCGGCCAGCCCCGGTATTGGGATCCCAGAAAAGCGGCACCTGCGATTCAGCCATGAACGGAAATCCTCCGGCGCCGGATTTAGGATCGGCCCAGGCTGCCGGGGGGCGGCGGAACGCGTCGAGAGCGACGACGAGAAAAACGGCGGACGCAATCAGGGCGATCGAGAGCACGCTACGGCCCGGTCGATGGCTCGCATTGCGGATGCCGAGCGCAACAACGGTTTCAATGGTCCCCGATTGACGGCGGAGCCGCGCCCACTGATAACAGATGGCGGCGATGAGCAGCAGCGTTCCGGCTCCGAAGAACCCGGCGGCGTCGGGAATTCGTTTCGCGAAAGCTGCCGCCACCAGCGCGATTCCCGCGGCCGCGGCGCCGCCTGCGATGATCTGCAACAGACGCGCGTCGCGTTCGGGAGTGACCGACGCGCCTCGAGTGCCGTTGAGCAGATCGCGCGGAGTGCTGCGGCGAAGACTGCGAAGCGTCCCCAGCACACAGAGCCAGGCGACAAGCATGCCGCCGATCGCTCCGCCGAGCAGTGAATCGGGCGAAACATGCAGCGTCAGAAGTCCCGTGCCGACCGCGCCTCGCCACCACGTACGGAGCCCATACAGAAGGAATGCGGCGTAGGCCGCGGCGCCGGCCGTTCCCAGAACGGCGCCGAGCATCGAGAGCACAAATCCTTCGGCGACGAACACGCGGCGGACTGTCGAAGCTGGAAATCCGGCGGCTCGCAACGTGCCGATCTCCCGCAGCCGCTGCTCGATGCCGAGCTGGAAAAATAATCCCGCCAGAAGAAGCGCGGAGACTACCAGAAAGAAGCTGAAGTAAGTGAAGTATTCTCCGAAGTCCGTGGAACCTTGCGCGGACTGGAGCGACCGCGCGCGCGGCGAATAAGCGGCCATGCCGAGTTGGGTTGGATCAATCGCCGCCCGAAGCCTTTGGGAAAACGCCGCCGCGTCGGATGTTCCCTCGATGCGAATCGAAGTCGCGTGTCCGAATCGCGAACCCCAAAGCTTCTGCCCGGCGGCGAGCGGAATAAACGCCTTCGGCGATGTGCGGTACTTCTTCCAGTAGTCCTCGTCGCGCGGACGGACGCGTTTCAAATCGACCGGGAAGGGTGGATCCCAGTCGCCGATCGTGTCTGCTTCGGTGATGCCCGGATATTCGGGCGTCAGATCGCGATCGACCGCGATGCCGGTCATTGGAAGAATGCCCGCGAGCCGGAATGACGCCGTTCGCGTCACCAGGGACCCGGAAGGTTCCCAGTAATAGTAGTCGAGCGAGACGGACTCGCCTGGTTTTGCCGAAAGATCCTTGGCAGCCCACTCGTTCAAATAGATGGCATCGGCCGGCCAGTCCCGATCGATCGCTGTGACCACCGAATACGGCACTTCGCGGCCGCCGATGCGGATCGCATTCGCCAGATAGGTATAAACCGGATGAGCATTACCGAGCTGCGCAACCTTGCCGGCAAGCGCATCGTTGATTACGGCGCTTTCGCTTTCAACCGACAGTGCATTCCGATCGGCCAGCGGGCGAACGCGTATGCCGAGATCGCCGAGGGTAACCTTCTCTTTTGGAAACGTGTCCGAAGCCAGCAGCAGCGTATTCACGCGAGCCTGCTGCTGCAAATCCCGTTGCAGCCGCCGGAGAGGAACGAAAATCGCAAGCACCTCTCCCTGCGTCGGCCGCAGCGAGAATTCCCCGAGCTGTTTCGCGTCCAGCACCGTTCCGATATTGAATCGCACCGTGCGGCCCGGATCCTCCTTGCGTCCGTGCAGCGACTCGAGCGGAATCGCCGACGGTTTTTCGACACGCACCAGAACCGCATCGCCCGGTTGAGCGCGGATCTGCCGGGCCAGAGCCGCGCTGATGTGTGCCTCGTCCGGAGGTGGCGCCAGCCCGTGGAATTTCCAGAACCGGTCGTCAACGCCATAGACCGCCACATTCGCCGCCCGCCGCCGGTCGCGCTCCTGCGTGACCATTCCCTGCAACGCGATCAGTGGCGCTGATCCCGGAACGTCCCGCGAAAGCTGTTCTCGAAAGAACTGTGCGCTGGAAACGACCGCCTCTGTTTTTCCGAGGCGCGAAAGGACCAGGTCGCGCAGACTTGCCCGCACGGAATCGCCCACCAGCAGCGCGCCGGAAAGGACAGCGATCGCCGTGGCGACGCCGAGGATGACAGCGAGATTCGTCCGCCAATAATACGCGAGATTGCGCCCGACCAGCGTCCGGAGCCTCATCAGTAAACCGCCCAGCACCCCGGCGTAATCAACTCGACGAGATGCCCGTCGGGATCGCGAAAATAAAGACTGGTGCCCCCCGCGGGCCAGTGGACCCGGCTCTCGATTTCCACGCCCTCATCTAAAAGCTCACGCTCGCAGTGGACGAGAGAATCAGCCGAAATCTTGAACGCGAAATGCATGTGGCCGGATCCGTCGTGCGGAGGAATCATCCCTCCCGGCGTAGGAATCGGCTCCGGCGTTCCGCCCTTCTTGAAAAGAAGAAACACGGCGTTCCCCGGAACGGCGAGCGCGCAGAAACGCTCGTCGCCGGCCAGCTTTTCGAGTCCGAACAATCGCTGATAAAACTCCCGCGAACGGGCCACGTCCTCGACGTGAATTGCTGTTTCCACTACTCCGTTGATCTTCATCTAGCTGCCAGCGCTCCTTCAATCAACTCGAACGACTTCGGAAATCGCGCCGCGAGATCCGCGCTGTGCGTCACCACGACCAGAATCGTTCCCGACGACCGATTGATTTCCAGCAGCAGGTCCGCCACCTGCCCCGCCGTGTGGCGATCGAGATTGCCGGTCGGTTCATCGCACAGCAGAAGCTTCGGCTCGCGAATCAGCGCGCGAGCAATCGCGACGCGCTGTTTCTCGCCGCCCGAAAGCTCCGCCGGACGGTGATCGAGCCGTTTCGACAGCCCCACCTGATCCAGCAGCTCTCCGGCCCGTTTCATCGCGCCCTCTTGAGCCGCCACCATCGTGGGGATAAGGACATTCTCCACAACAGTGCACTGTGGGAGCAGGCAGTGGTCCTGAAAAACGAACCCGACTTTCTTGTTTCGAAAGGCTGAAAGATCTTTATCGCCGAGCGTGAACGGATTCTTCCCGTCGAGCGCGACCGAACCGCTCGTCGGTGGTTCCAGCGCTCCGAGAATGTAGAGCAGCGTACTCTTACCTGTTCCTGAAGGCCCGACAATCGAGACCGTTTCGCCGCGATCCAGCGTGAGCGAAACATCGTTCAGAATTGGCAGCGGCCCTTTGGGAGTCGCGTAGGATTTAGAAACGTTGCGGACTTCGAGCAAGGATTTCTTCTCTTGTTTTATCTTGACCCGTAAACGCGGCGAGCGTCTGCTCCGCCATTTGCCGCACAGTGTAGTGCCGCCGCACGCCGTCGTGAGCTTTGCGCGCGAGCTCCGCGCGAAGGTCTCGATCGCGGATCAGCCGGAGAAGAGCTTTGGCCAGATCGCCCGGATTCTCTGGCTGACAAAGCAGGCCTCCGCCCGTCCGCTCCGCTATCTCCCGAAAACTTCCATGGTGCGGTTGAACGAACGGAATTCCCGCCGCCATTCCTTCCAGAACGAAGATCCCCTTCGGGTCTGCGTAAACTGTCGGCACCGAAAGAATGTCGAGCGACTCCAGAAACCGGATCTTCTGCGCGCGGTCCAGCGCGCCGTGATAAACGAAGGGCAGGTTCCACTCCTTCATTTGCCGCTCGATTCCATCCAGGTACGGGCGGTGTTCGTGGGCAATGTATCCGGCGGCTTCAAGTATCGAGCCGGGCTCTTCGCCGCGTACGATCCGGTACGCTTCGGCGAGCACGTGCAGTCCTTTTTCCGGAGCGATCCGGGCAAAGTAGCCGATGCGAGTGTGCGAATTTCCGGACGCCTCGGGCAGGGAAGCGCGGTAGCCTTCGGTGTTGATCCCAAGATAGGCGACTTCCATCTTATGCTCGGGAATCCCGAGATAGCGGCACATGAATTCGGCGTAGTAATCGCTGACTGCGAGAAAGCGATCGACGTGAGGAATGTGTTGGCGGATCAAATCGAGCGCGCGTGTACGGTACGGCTCCCGCAGCCCTTCAAGAAATAGATCCTCGCCCTGGAGCGTGCAGTACACCGGAGATCCCAGCGCCTTCTTGACCGGCGCGGCGAGGCCGAGGAGAAGCGTGTATGGCAGATTGACGATGTCGGGCCGCGGTTCGTTCGCAAGCCAGTCGAGCATCTTGTCAAGTTCCTTCCTCAAATGCCCGTGCTCCACTTCGAGCATCGAAACCGTCATCGCTCCCAGAAAGTGCGGATCGACGGGAATCGTTCGTTTGGCTGCCGCTTTCAGCGCGAATTTCGAATCCCACAGGCGGTCGATCAGCCAGGGCGTCTTTCGGAACAGACTCCAGTTCTGTTCCAGGTACACGCTGATCCCGCCGAAAAAGATTTTCTCCCCGCTGACGTTTGGCTCGTCGGTCAGCGTCGGCGTGTAAAGCGGCAGCAGCGTCACATCGTGACCCTGCCGGATCAGTTCCGTTGCCAGCGAGTTATCGCGCAAGCAGGTCCCGCAATACATACCTGCTGCCCCGGCGGTGAGTTGAAGGATACGCACGCCCGCACCAATCGTAACTGGACTCAGGATATCAGACCGTCAGGACCCCTTCCGTAATAGATCACGCACGCGGTCGAAGAAACCCGGCTCGAGAAAACGACGCTTCCAGCGCTCATAAGGGCACGTGCGCGGCCACTTCTGATCTTTGTCGGTGCCGCTGCGCCGCCACATTTCGTTCCAGAGATGGAAGCCTCGCGTGCGGGGCGAAAGTCTTAGGATCTTACGTGGCCGTAACACCTCGCGCCACTGCGAATAGTCGACGGGGCAGAAAACGTCAGGCGGCGCGACATACCGCCGGAGCGCCAAATGATCGACGCCGCGGCTGATCAATTTCGGTCCGGCTTGTTCCCATTGAAGCTGCGTGGGATCCATCCTTTCGCACTCTTCCCAGGCAAACCGCATGATGTCGCTTCCGCGAGGAACCTTGATCGCGGCGAGATTGACCGACTCCGGATAACTTTGGCTGGAGAACACGTACTGTTCCGGAAATTCGAACGGCTTCAAGCAGAGAGTATCGGCATCGACAAACCACCCTCCCTTTTCCAGCAGCAGTTTGTAGCGGAAGAAATTCGCGAACCCGGCGTAGGTCGCGTATTCGCGATACATGAAGATGCGGGATTCAGGCAAAATCTCGCGGCCGTCGCGCACCACTGTTCCCGGCGGGATTCCTTCAGTGTCCTGATAGACGTAGAGATGAACTTCGTGTCCGTGCTTTAGAAATGAAGCAATGCAGAGCCGCTCCATGGCGGAGAGGCGAGGCCCGATCCAAAGGCTTTGAATGATATCTGGCAAGAGCTCCTATAAGTGAGCCGTGCTCCCCGGCCCGGCGTTTGAGCGCTTTTTCAAACAGGCGCCGTCCATCCCAGCAGCCGAGCTACACGCGACCATTTTGCATTTTCCGCCGATGCCCAGGCATGAAAGCGGCCGAGCAGTTGCTGCTTGATAAAAGTTCGATCGCGCCAGGCGCCCAGCACATGGCGCGCGAGCCCGCCTCCTGGACAGGATTCGAAGGAAATCGAATATTCCTCCATTCCGGCATGCCGCAGCGCGCCTTGAAGTCGGATTCGCGTGTAATCGTCCGAATAGATGGCTACACAGGGGACCGCGCCGGACAATCCGAAGACGACCGGATGATACCGGCTGGAGATGACAAGTGAAGCCTCACGCGTCGCCTTGCAGCAGTCCTTTGCTTCGAGCACGGGTAGCAGGACGGCTCGGGCGGATTCATCCAGAAGATCGATGATGGCTCGCGCCGCCGCGGAGTCCGCCCTGTAGCCAGGCCGTTCCATCCAGTGCGGGAGAAAATAAAGGTCGGCCCGCGTCTCGCAGGCGATAACGTTCAATTCTGCGGCGATCGCCCGGAGGCTCGTCTCGTCCGTGGTCCACCGGTCGAAAGAAGAAAACGTGATCGCAACGCGTGGCGGACTCGCCGGCCGCGGGTCCGGCGGAGCAGGAAATCCGGGATCGAGGCCCAGAAACCACGCATCATCGAGCTGCTCGAGAATTAAATGCTCCGGCACGCCGAGCGACCGCACAAGAGCCGCAGAATCGGCCTCTCGCACACCCACCAGATCCGCGCAACTTAGCGCTGACGACAGAATCTCACGGTGCGGCGGATCGAGATCCGGTCCGATCGTCTGGCCGAGAACGAGAACCGGCTTCGCGCATCGTTTTGCAATATTGATGATCGCCGCCCGATCGTAGATATGCGGAGGCCACGCCGCGCGCAGATTTCCAGCGCCGGAGATTATCACCGCGTCGGCGTCGGCGATCGCGTCGATCGCGCGCGCAGCATCCGGGCCCGGATCCGCTGTTCCGCGTTCCAGTTCAGTCCACAGATTCCGGCGGACATCGTCGTCAGGCAGACTCCAGAAACCTATGGGCGGAATCGCGCGGACTCCATAATGCGCGGACGTCCACGGCGGATCGAACGAAAAAGCTGTGATCTTCACCGCGGGATGAAGCCGGCGAAGCCCGTCGATGTTGGCCGCGAGCATGGCTTCATCGCCGGTGTGATATGTGGTCCAGCCGCCGATATCGCCGGCGATGAGAATCGAGGAAGCGGCTTGTGCGGCGTACATGAGCAAAAGAAGTTGATCGGTCCGCAAAAGAGAACTTAGCAGATTTCTGGGGAGACTGGCAGGCTATGGCGTGGCGCGTATGAATCCAGCGCTGCGGCCGACAATCGCCGGCTAGTGCGTCATTGAGTAAACGACGTAGTTCACGCCAATACGGATCGCCAGCCCCGAGAATCTCTCGGGGTAGTACGGATCGTCGGCGTACTCCCATGCGTCGCCGATGTCTGAGTTGTACGACGCAGCGACCATCAGCCGGCCTTTATCATCGTAAATCCCTTGCCAGTGCGCGCCGATTCCATTGTTCTTATAACCGAGTCTCAGGTGAGCTTGTCCTGGAATCTGGAATTTGTCGTCAAGATCGTAAACCGTGTGAAAGATTGGATCGTTGTCAGGAATCTCCACCAGCGGCCGGTCCGGAAACACGAATCCGATCCGTTTGCGGAATTCTTCATATTCATCGGCGCCGTGGAAATCGTCAGCCATAAAAAATCCGCCGCGAAGAAGATATTCGCGCATGATTCGAGCCTCGTCTTCATTCAATCCCCACTCGCCAACTTGAACCGCATAGAGCCACGGCCAGTTGTAAGCTTCGTCGCCGTCCTCGAGCATCACCGGCTGTTCGACTGACCGGACATGGAGCCGCGTCAGTCGTCGTAGCGCGAGCGAAAAGTGACGGTCCGCCCGCGGATAATCCTGGGTCCAAAGAGAGAGTCCTTTGCGCCAGTCTCCTTGAAAGCGCGGATAGTAGCCGTCGAGCGGTCCCGGGGGAAACATCAGCCGCGCGAAAGCGAACTCGGCCTTGTCCTGATAATCGGCGGGGACTTCGAATTGAAAGTATTCAACTCCCGGATATTGGTGAAACGGTTTCTGAAACGCCGCGAGCAGCCCGGCAAGAGCGAAGCCGCATCCGATCCGAAACCATCGCTTCGAGATCACCATTCCCTACGCTGATAATCGCACAGGCGAAGCGGGGCTTCAGCCCGCCTCTCCGCTTTTGCTGCGCCCGAGCGCCTCAGTCCCGCGTCCAGCCGAGCCCCATCGTCTCGGCCGCCGGCGAAGGCGCGATCATCGTCGATCCCTTTTCTTTGCTCGCCGTACGCTGAACGAAACTTTGACAACGATTTTAATAAATCTGCCATTCGGCAAACGGCCCCGATTGCTGCGCGATGATACGATGACCAGTTATGAGATTCCGTTGCGCTCTCGCTTTGCTGGTTTGCTCTCTCACAGTCTTCGGACAGAAAAAGCCGGCGGCTAAGGCTGCCGCTCCCGCCCAGGCCGCGCCCGCCGAGCAGAAACCGGACGATGAGTACAACAAACTCATCAAACAGTATCTTCAGGATCCGCGCATCGTCACCGAACTGGTGGATCACATGCCCGCGTCCGATACGGTGCCGTCGCCGCTGAAATTCTTCGGCCGGATCCCGGGCACCCCTGGCGAGCTCACATACTCGAAGGACATCAATCGCTATTACGAAGCCCTGGCGGCAGCCTCTCCCCGGGCCAAGTTCTGGAAGATCGGGACCAGCGAAGAGGGACGCGACATCGTGTTGCTCGCCGTGGCCGATGAGCAGACCATCAAGGATCTCGACAAATACAAAGGGATGCTCGCGCAGTTGACCGATCCTCGGCGCACAACCGAGCAGCAGGCGCAGCAACTGCTCCACACCGCCAAGCCGATTTACTGGATGACCAGCGGTATCCACTCGCCCGAAACCGGCGGGCCGGAAATGCTGATTGAGCTCGCCTACCGCATGATCGTCGAAGAGACGCCGTTCATTCAGGCGATCCGCAACAACGTGATCATCCTGATCACGCCGGTGCTCGAAGTCGATGGACGCGAGAAGCAGGTCGACACGTATTACTACGGCAAGAAGACCGGCAAGCAGCGTCCCCCATTGATGTACTGGGGCAAGTACGTCGCGCACGATAACAATCGCGACGGTATGGGCCAGTATCTGAAACTCACGCAGAACATTACGAAAGAAGTGCTCGAATGGCACCCGACCATCCTGCACGATCTGCACGAGGCGCAGTCTTATTTATACGTCTCCACCGGCACAGGTCCCTACAACGTCTCGCTCGATCCGATCGCGATCGACGAATGGTGGCTGCTCGCCGAAACCGAAGTCATGGAGATGGCGAAACGCAAGGTTCCAGGCGTGTTCACCTACGGCTTCTACGACGGCTGGGTGCCGAATTATCTGTTCTGGATCGGCCTGACTCATAATTCGTTCGGACGGTTTTATGAAGTGCAGAGCTATGGTCCGGACATTCAGGACAATCTTCGTCTCCAGCCCACCGCGACCAGTCGCGAATGGTTCCGTCCGAATCCGCCCCTGCCTTCCATTAAATGGGGACCGCGCAACAACACCAACATCCAGGAATCGACGATCTTGATCGCGCTGCACAAGGTCGCCACCGAAAAGGAACTTTATCTCGAAAATTACTGGATGAAAAACAAGCGCAGCGTCGAGAAGGGCAAGGAAGGCCCGACGTTCGCTTGGGTGATTCCCGCAAATCAACGCCGTCGCGCCGACGCGGCCGATATGGTGAACTCGCTCCGCGATCAGGGCCTGGAAATTCACGTTGCCGGCTCGGGATTCAAGGCCGGAGGCGTCGACGTCGCCGCGGGCGACTACGTGATTCGCGCCGATCAGCCGTACCGTACGCTCGCCGACATGTATTTCGCGGTCCAGAACTATCCTCCAGCCAATCCGCGTCCGTACGATGACACGGGTTGGACGATGCAGTACATGCGCAACGTGAAGCTCACCGCGGTGAATGACAAGTCCGTCCTCGATCAGCCGATGTCGATGATCGGATCGCCGGTGAAGGTCCCCGGCCGCATTGAAGGGAGCGGCACCACGCTTATCGTCGATCACACCACCGACAATTCGCTGATGGGTTTCCGCTTCAAGAACGTGAATGTGAAGATGCTCGCCGCCGAAGACGACTTCGAAGCAGGCGGGCACAAGTTCCGCGCGGGAGCGTTCATCATTCCGAACGCTGACGTGAACACGCTCCGCGGGTCCATCGACGACGCCGGCCTGTCCGTCTGGGCCGTCTCGTCGGCGCCGCCGGTCAAAACACACGAATTGCAGATCCCGCGCATTGGTTACGTGCATGCCTGGCAGCGTACGCAGGATGAAGGCTGGGTTCGCGCCGCGCTCGATCGTTATGGCGTTCCCTACACTTATTTCTCCGACCAGCGTTTGCGCGACGGCAATTTGCGCTCGAAGTACGATGTGATCATCTACCCGCACGTCGGCGGCAGTTCGCAGTCGCACCTGACCGGAATTCCGAAGGTTGGGCCGGATGCCGTTCCCTACAAGAAGACCGAGATGACGCCGAACCTCGGCGCGCTCGATCAGAGCGATGATATCCGCGGCGGCATGGGGATTGAGGGCCTCGCCGAACTTGCGAAGTTTGTTCAGGAGGGCGGCACGCTGATCACAGAGGGTTCGACCTCGGCATTCGTCGCGGATTACGGCCTGACCAGCGGTGTAACGGTGGAGCACCCGGCACAGCTTTTCGCCCGGGGATCGATCCTGCGCGCTCAAATCTCCGATATGAAGAGCCCCATCACCTACGGTTACGACCAGAAGGATCTGCCGGTCTACTTCAATCAGGATCCCGTCTTCAGCGTCGGCGGAGGAGCGGGCGGCTTCGGCGGAGGCGGCCGGGGCGGCTTCGGTGGCGGCGGCCCCGACATCAGCCAGAACGTGACGCCAAATGCGACGATGCTGCACATCTCGCCGTGGGACAACAGCACTCCGGCCGCTTCACCCGGAATGACTCCGGCGCAGGAGCAGGAAGCGCTCCGCCAGCAGATGCGGGCTTTTGGAATCGTCGAGGATGCTCGCCCGCGCGTGGTCATGACGTTCCCGGCGAATCCGAACGATATGTTGTTATCCGGAACGCTCGCGGGCGGTCAGGCGCTGTCGGGCCGTCCTGCCGCGCTGGATGTTTCGCTCGGCAAGGGCCATATCGTGATGTTCGCTGTGCGTCCGTTCTGGCGCTGGCAGACGCAGGGGACCTATTTCCTCGGATTCAATACGATTCTGAACTGGAATCATCTCGACGCCGGCAAGGAAGAGCCTCGGCAGGGCGGCCGCCGTCCCAGCGCTCGGCAATAGAATACCCGTCCATTTTGGGTGGGGCTTCTCCCTTTTTGATGGGATCGTTCAAGGGCGCGAATAGTACCCGGTCTTCGCGCGCACGGTAAAATCGCGTCCGCGCGCCCGAATCACGATCTTGTGGAACGATCCATCGCTGGCCACGCCGGACGGGTGGTACGCGATCTCATAGGACGCGCGTAGCTGCTCGTCGATCTGCCGGAACGCGGACTTCAAATCGTCCTTCTCCGCATCGAAATCCGCGCCCCCGGTTTCGCGGGCCAGCCGAGCCATTACGCTCGTCCCATATTTGTTCCGGGCGGTAAGCTGGCCCCGCCGCCGGTCCGTGTAGCGTATGCCGAAAATCACCACGCCCGAACTCTGCGCGGCTTCAATCACGTCGAGCATGTGATGCGCGCTCGAATTGTCCTCGCCGTCGCTGAAGACGATCAGCGCGCGGCGGCCGCGCTCATCGGTTCTCAGCTTCTCGGTGCTCGAATAATACAGCGCGTCGTAGAAGGCCGTCCCTGCGAATCGCAGCTCCGGCGGTCCGAGTCGGGTCATGTCTTCGCGATTCTTCGGTTCTTCAAATCGCTTCAGTGCGTCGGTCAACTCTTTGGCCGAATTCGTGTCATCGGCAGCGAGGCGGAGATTGTTCCCGAAACAGAGAAGAAAGGCCCGATCGCGCGAACTCAGGACGCTTTTCAAAAAGCCGCGAAGATCCTGCTCGTGGTCTTTCATGAAATGCCGCTGGCTCCTGCTCGCATCCACAATCAGACCCAGGCTGAGCGGAACGTCGGCACTCCGCGAAAAGAACGTGATCGACTGCGGAACCCCGTCATCGATCAGCTCAATGTCGTCTTTCGTCAGGTCGGCGACCAGCGCGCCGCGGCTATCGCGAGCGGTAAAAGAAGCGGTAACCAGCCTCACATCCACCCGGATCGGCGCGAGGCTCTGACCGAAAGCGATACAACCCAAGGCTGTCAGCATGATCCGGCCGCGCATCAGTTCTTCTATACGCCGGCTGCCCCTGCGAGGATGCGAAAAATCAGCGCGGACCCAAAACCCAAAGCAGCGGCTGCACGTGTTCGGGCGAGCCTGAAAATATCGCGGCGGGCGGCCGCCGGTAGGCGAGCATTTTGCGATAGAGAACGTCTTCGAGCGCGGAATTGATCCCCCAGCCGGCCAGATAGCTGAGTTTCAGATCTTCGTCCGTATTGATCTGCGCGCCCTTCAGCCATGGCGCGAGATCATCCGCGTTTCCCGTATAAGTCGCAAACATGTCGAACGCTGAAAGAACATCGATCCCGCGAAGTGACTCGCGAACCGGCGCGTAGTCGGGACCGTCCAGCCGATGCTGCACATCGTCGATGTTAATCCGCAGCGGCTCGATCTGGCCCATGAACACCATGTCGTAGCCGAGCCCGTCGCGCGTGTTGGCCCAAATCGTCCCATTGGGGAATGCGGCGAAAAATGTGGCGAGCTCGCTCTTGATCGTCGGCTCGTCGGTTTCATAGAGCGGGACGTAGAGCGTGAACATCCCTCCCGGTTTCAGATGCTGTTTGACTGCCTCGAAGTATTCCTTCGAGTACAGCGCGGCGGTGCCCTTGACGAAGACGTCCAGCGGATCCGATGCGATGATGTCGAACCTCTCGCCCGTCGTCATCAGGTAGTGTCGAGCATCGTCGAAAACAATGTGCGTCTTCGGATTCAACGCGACTTCATAATCCTGGCGTCCGAAGTATTTCGTGGAAGCGGGCGGAATAACCGGCTCGATTTCGCAGATGGTGATTTTTTCGATCTGCGGATACCGCGTAAAGGTTCCGGCCGAGACCCCGGCCCCGAATCCGATTCCGAGCACCGATTTTGCCTCTGGCCGCAGCATCGCCGGAAGATGCCCGACCATGCGCTGGAGCTTCATATCAAAAATCTCGGTCGTTGCCTCCACGTGTCCGTTGACGTTCACGTAAATCGTCCCGTTTTGCCACTCCGAAATCGCGACAGACGAATTGCGTCCCTCGGCGACATAGAGAATCTTCGAGAGCCCCGCGTTGATTCCCATCCGGCGGCCGTAAGCGATCAGTTCGCCGGGAATAGGATCGATGCTCGCGCCAAGGAAGTGGGCGAGGACCACGGATGCGGCCATCGCTGCGACTCCGCCGATGGATTTCCGGAGAAGAGGAAACAGCGCGATCAGCCCGCTGAGTCCTGCGACGTTCAGCAAAACGCGCTCGGTCATCTGCGTTCCGAGGGATGGAATCATCCACAGGCTGACCGCGAGCGCGCCGGCGATTCCGCCGAGCGTATTAGCGGCATAAATCCCGCCCGCGACGCGCGACGAATCCTCCCCCGGCCGTGCCACCGCCGCGCACGCGAGCGGAAAACTCGCGCCCCAGAGCAGCGTCGGCGGAAGAACCGCCCAGAGAACGCGCTTCAGATCGAGCGTGTACATGTGCCATCCGTCCTGCGTCGTCAGGATGTCGTCGCTCCACACCGGCAGCACGTGCACGATCGTGTACGCGGTCCACGCCATCCCGAGCATCAACACAACTTGCGACCACCCGAGCGCCGCCTGAGCGCGCCCCTTCCGCGCGATCCATGATCCCGCCGCGCTGCCGGTCGCAAGCCCGGCCAGGAACACGGCAAGAATGATCGAGAATACGTACACTGTCGCGAGCAGCAGCATCCCGAGCGTCCGTGTCCATACGACTTCCGCGCCAAGCGCGGTCGCTCCCGACATCCCAATACAGAGATAGACCGGCCATCGCCCGGGGGACGGCCCGTCCGGCTTCGGTTCGGCGGTGGCCGCAGGCGCTTTGATCCGCCCCGCTGCAACGTAGCTGATCGCCGCGATCGCGACGTTAATCGCCGCCGCAACCCACGTCGTTACGGACATGTTGTACACCCGCAGCAGATAAAATCCTGCGAGCAGGCATCCCAGGACCGCGCCCGCGGTGTTTGCCCCGTAGAGGAATCCCCACCATGAGACGCCCTCGGATGTGCCCTTGATCCAGCGAACGATCGCGGGCAGGGAGGCGCCCATCAGAATCGTCGGCGGGAGCATGCACAGCGCCGCGATGACGCCGCGAAGCAGCATACTGGGAACGCCGTGTTCTGCTCCGGTCCAGTAAACGCGGCTCAACACCGGCAATAGAAATTTCACCAGGATCGCGAATACGGCGATTCCCAACTCCAGCCCGGCGTAAATCCGCAAAGGGTGCTGCTTCGTCCACCGCCGGGGCAGCCACAGACTCCCGATGCAAAGACCGCCCATGAACGTCGCAAGCAAAAAGCCCATCGACACCGAGGTCGATCCGATCACCAGTTGCAGCATCTGGTACCAAACGACTTCGTAAATGAGAGCCGCGCATCCGCTTGCCGAAAAGAGTAGGAGAAGAAGAGAAAGATAAGCCGGAGTCACAGAACAGTGCAGGGTAACACAGCGCGCAGCGTCGTGCAGAGCCGGGTGCGGCCGCTCGTCGTGGCGGCGCCGTCCACCCTCTAAGGCATCTGCGGCGACGCCGTCTTTAGCGTCCGCGCGATCCAATCTGCGTGCGGAAATGCCCAACCCTTCAGGGCTTTGATTTCCTTCTCGACGTCGTACTCGATACGACGAATCTGCGGCGCTCCCCGGTCGATCAACAGATACGATGCTCGCGGGTCGCCGTCATATGAAAGACTTACGCTGCCTGTGCTCGCGATAATCCCGTTTCCCGGGTTGCGGATATATCCGCGATGAATGTGCCCGTACACCGCGACGTTCCGATCCAGCTTCCCGTACGTCGATTCCAGATCCGCATCCTTCGCCGGTCGGCTATAATCGCGATGCGCATCAGTTCACGGCATCGGGATCTGCATGACAGAGCAGACACGCCGTCTGAAGATCGCCCGAAACCGTATAGGACTGTCCGCGCATAATCCAGGACGACCGGCTCACAAATTCGTGCGACGCAGTGTACCGCTCGGCCTTCGCCACCATGACAGTCGCCTCGCGATCGCGCATCTTATACCGGATCTCCACACTCTTCCCGACCATGCGTGTTCCGCACAACCGCAGCGGAGCTGCTGGAGAAAGCGCCACGTCGAGCCCCGTCCGCGCCATCACCCAATCGTGAATCTCGCTCGAACGATCCGATTCAAGCGCCGCCGCCCGCGGATGCAACGCCCACGCCGTCGCCACTACGAGCACCAGCGCGAACGCGGGTTTCCACCACACGATCCGCGCACGTCGCTCCGAAGGATTCCGCACGTGTTCCCACAATTCATCCGGCGCCGGGACTGGCCGCAGGCTTTGTTCCAGTTCACGCTCGATCCACGAACTCATTTTGTCCTCCGCAGCGAAGCCAATCTTTTCTCCAGAATTTTATGTGCCCGGTTCAGCCGCGACGCCACCGTCCCCATCGAACAGCCGAGAATGTCGGCGATCTGTTCGTAGGACATGCCTTCGGTGTAGCGCAGCACAACGACCATCCGCTGCTGCGGCGCGAGCTGGGCGATGGACCGCTGCACCTGCTCTTCTCTTTCCCATCGCAGCAGATCATGCAGCGCCGATTCGCGGGACGCCGCGAAAATGTTCATCGCATCCTCGACCATCGCCCGCACGCGGCGGCTCCGGCGGTGGTAGTCAAGGCACCGGTTCACCACCAGCCGGTACAGCCACGATTCGAAGCCCGCATCCCCGCGAAAATCTTCAATCGCCGAAAGCAGTTTTACGAAAACATCCTGCGCGATATCGAGCGCCGCGGCCCGATCCCCCGAATACCGGAGCGCAATCGAATAAACCTTGTCCCGATAAGTTTCAAACAGGGCCCGAAAGGCATCCTGATCGCCGCGGCGGCAAGCGTCGATGACTTCAAAGTCGTTGCCTTCGAGCACCATATTGTGCATAGACGCCTGCCGGCGCCGCTTTCTTCCGCTTAATTCGTCCCGTTTACCGGCCCTAAGTACTTCTCAATCCAGGCTACGCTGCGCCGATACCGGTCCAAAATGTGTTTTTCTTCGCGCAAACCGTGCGGTTCCCTCGGATACACTACGAACTCCGCAGGCACGTTATAGCGCTTCAACCCGCGATACAGCATCTGGCTCTGCGACAACGGATCTGTCGTATCATTCTCGCCCTGCAAAATCAAAGTCGGTGTCTTTGCATTCTTGATGTATATGATCGGCGAGGACTTCTGGAACGCCGAAAGATTTTCATAGGGCGTGCCAAAATACCATTCGTCCCCGGACGACCGGGCCTCGGTCCCAAACTCCGCCGCCAGATCCGCCATGCCCGCGCCTGAAATCGCGACCTTGAAGCGATCCGTCTGCGTGATCGCCCACTCCGCCATATACCCACCGTACGACCATCCCGCGATCCCCAGCCGGTTCGGATCGGCGATCTTGCGCTTCACCAGGTCGTCAACCCCCGCCATCACATCCTTGAAATCGCCGCCACCCCAATCCGCGCGATTTGATGTCAGGAATTTCTGTCCGTATCCCATCGAGCCTCGAATATTCGGCTGCACGACCGTATATCCCTGCGCGACCATGAGTTGCGTCAACGCATCGAACCGATTCCGCCACACACCCGCCGGACCGCCATGAATCATCATCACCACCGGCTGCGGCTGCCCGTCGCGAGCGCCCGCGCCCTTATAAACCGCGGCCTCGATCTTCGTTCCATCGAAACTTGAATAGCTAAAAAACTCCGGATGCACCAGCGCGCCCTTCAGCGAATCGTTCAGATGCGTTACCGCTTTTCCTTCCGCGAAAACCTCAGGCAACACCGACGCTGACTCCGCGATATATGCCACGCCGCCATCATGCGAGATCGCGAACGCGGAAATATCCAGCGAATCATCCTGTGGGAGATTCAGGGCCTGATTCCCGATCACCACTAACTGCGTATGGAACCCGTTGTTGAACAGCGCCGCAATGTCCGCTCCGTTGAGCCATTCGTAGTGCATTACGGGGCGATCCCTTGTCGGGCCGGAAATGTTCTTTGCCGCCTTCGAATCGATCGGACAGATCCACAAATCCTGCGCGCCTGGCCCGTCGGCAGGGGATGATCCAAACGCATACGATTTTCCATCGGGCGCCACTTGAATCGCGTGGAACGGTCCCTTCGGCGCCAGGAGTTCCTGAATCGCGCCATCCTCCATGGCCAGCGAATAGATCTTCTCCGTCCTCCGGTCATCCGCGGGACGATCCGTAGCGCTGACGATCAAGTGCTTCCCGTCAGGCATGAAATCGAATTCGTGAATCGCCCACGGACCCTTTGAAATCGCCTTTACGGCCTTCGACGCGACATCGAGCGACCACGCGCGCGCCGGTTTGCTGTCTACATCGATGACGCGATAATCCTCCCCGTCGCGCTGCTTCCGGTCTTCCTCATCCGTACGGGGATCGGTCGCGACAAATACGATCTGCTTGCCGTCCTTCGCCCACTTGAACTGCTGCACCGAGTTTTTCGCGGACGTGAGTTTCAACGCCTCGCCGCCCGAGGCCGGCATCAGCCAGATCTGATTCGTATCTTCGCGGTCTGAAAGAAACGCGAGCCACGATCCGTCCGGCGACCACCGCGGCGAGGACTCCGAATGCGTCGACGTGGTCCACTGGCGCACCTCATGCGACCGCAGGTCATACATCCAGACGTGCCGCAGCGTCACCCGTCCCTTGGGCGGCTCCTGCACGACGAACGCAAGACGCTTGCCGTCCGGAGAAAACTGAAGATCGGACGGCTCGCGTACCTGGAGCGCTTTTTCGGCTGTGAGCCTGTCCGCGGCACACAGCGCGCCGGCGATCCCAAGGACGAGCAGAACCACTCGTGGAGTCATAGGACAAATATTATCACTGCCCTAGGACGGCTTAGATTAAAACATTTCAAAACTTTAACGTTTTAAACGTGAAGAATTAGAAACGTTGTGAGTTCCTTCTTTCATCTAAGTACCAGCCGGAGCCACTAAGGTCCGGCGCAAAAGGATTACAAAAATGAAACTCGCTTTGTTGTCTTTGCTTACCATCGCTGGGCTATCGCTCATCGCTGAAACAAGTAACGCTTCCAGTGCAATTATCTCACCGGACATCCCACCGCCGTCCTGCGCTCCGAACTGCCCGGATTCACAGTAAGGCTCGTGGCCGGACGCTGCTCCCTGGCTGTCGTTCCACGACATCACCTGTGTTTAAGTGCGACAGCCATGGAGCACGTTGCTACAACTCCGCAAATCCCCTGTAACGTTCCCGCATTGGGCTGCATCCTCGAATGTTCATCGAAAACTACTCAGGTCGCGGTCGGTATCGCGCCGTAGTAGTATAGTTGGACGGTCGCGTAGGTCGCGTCCGAGGGCCACGCGGTGCGCAGATTTTTATAACGTTTTAATTTGGGAAGGGAGGCGCTCCCATGTGGAACCGCCGTAAGGAAGAAGAGCATCACACACCCAAGCCGGCCGCGGCCCCGCCGACTCCGTCCGAGCTTGCCAAGGAGGGAATTCCGATGTCCACTTTGCCAGGGCGTACCGCCAGCGAGCCGCACTTCGACTCGCATCGCGGGGGCCAAGCCGTGCTGGGTAAGTCCGTCATTGTAAAAGGGCAGATCTTCAGCCGCGAGGATCTCACCATCGACGGTGAAGTGGAGGGCACGGTCGAGCTTCAGGAGCATCGGTTGACGGTCGGACCAAACGGCAAAGTTACGGCGAGCATCAAAGCTCGCGAGATCGTCGTGCTGGGAACCATCCACGGGAATGTGGAAACTACCGACAAAATAGATATCCGGAAAGAAGCAAAGCTGGTTGGGGATATACGGACCGCCAGGATTGTGATCGAGGACGGGGCTTACTTCAAGGGCAATATCGACATTATCCGCGCCGAAGCGCCGCGTCAGGTTCCCGCGCCGAAGCCTCAACCCGCCCCCGCCCAGGCGCCGGCATCGAACCAGAACACGCCAGCCATGGCGGCAGGAGCCGGCGATCACAAGCGCTAGCTCTGTTGCCAACGCTGGAAAGTTGGAGACCCGGCACAGTCACGGCTTGGACCAGTTCTGCGCGTCTCTTGAAGACCGTCCGGGTCTCTCGATTCTTGATCTCGCCGGCGCCAGCCAGCAGACCATAAGCTTTCTAACCAACTACGGCCACCGGCTTTATTCCGACGATTTCGTCCACCAGCTTGACCAGGTATTCGCCACCGGCGATTTCTACGAGAATCAGCTCAATCCGCTGATGGCCGGGCAGTTCCTGGATACCGCGCTCAACTTCCCGGACGGGGTTTTCGACGGCGCGCTGGTTTGGGATTCTCTCCAGTTTCTAGCCCCGCAACTGCTTCAAACCGTGGTCCAGAAGCTCCACCGGATGCTGAAGCCGGGAGCATGCCTGCTCGCATTCTTCCACGCCGAAGAGAAGATCGAGATGATCCCGACTTATTCCTATCGAATCTCGGATCATAAAACGATCCTGCTTGCCTCGCGCGCGCGCCGCAAGCCGGCGCAATTTTTCAACAACCGCAGTCTGGAAAAGCTGTTCCAGGACTTCGCCTCGGTAAAGTTTTTCCTGACGCGCGACCACCTCCGCGAAGTTATCGTGCGGCGCTAGTTTTTTCTCTTGGCCTCCGCGGAACTTTGCGGCTGCGTGGACCTTTAGCCGGTCTACACGGGGATGGGGCGTTTCACGAACCCGCTGCATGGCTTCTTGCTGCATGGCTTCTTTGCCGAACGATGCACGAGCCGCTAAGCTGAAAGGTTTACATGTCCCTTGAAGACGATCTCTTTCAACAACGCCTGCGCCGCCGCGCGGAAATCGAGCAGCTCGGTTTCCGCCCCTACGGCCAGCGCTTCGATTTCAGCCATACGATTCCACAAATCCTCACGGCGTATTCCGACAAAACCGCTGAACAGCTTGCGGATAAGCCACAAGTCCGCATCGCCGGCCGGATCCTGACCATCCGACGCATGGGGAAAGCCGGATTCATGCACCTTCAGCAATCCGGCGCGCGCATCCAAGTCTACGTCCGCAAAGACGCGGTCCCGGAAAACGAGTACAAGCTCTACGAAATCCTGGATCTTGGCGACATCGTCGGCATCGACGGCTACATCTTCCGCACCCGCACGGGCGAGCTCAGCATCCACGCCGAAAAGATCACATTTCTCTCGAAGATCCTGCTCAACATGCCCGAAAAGTGGCACGGACTCGAAGATGTCGAGATCCGCTACCGGCAGCGCTATCTTGACCTGATCGCCAACCCCGAGTCGCAAAAAATCTTCATCACGCGAGCGAAAATCATCTCCAGTCTTCGCCGCCGCCTTGAGGCCCACGGCTTCGTCGAAGTCGAGACTCCGATGATGCAGCCCATCTACGGCGGAGCCACCGCGCGCCCCTTCGTCACACATCACAACACGCTCGATATGGACCTCTACCTCCGCATCGCGCCCGAGCTCTACCTCAAGCGTCTGATTGTCGGCGGCATGGATCGCGTCTACGAGATCAATCGCAATTTCCGCAACGAAGGCATTTCGACGCAGCACAATCCGGAGTTCACCATGCTCGAGTTCTATCAGGCCTACACCGACTACCACGGCATGATGGATCTGTCCTGCGAGCTCCTGCAAGCGGCGGCGGTCGAAGCGGCGGGCTCTCCCATCGTCGAATACCAGGGTGAGAAACTCGATTTCGCCAACATCCGCCGCATGACCATGCGCGAAGCGGTCGGCGATTCGAGTCTCAAAGGCCACGATCTCGTTCACGCCTTCGAGGCCAAGGTTGAGCCGACCCTGATTCAGCCGACCATCATTTACGAATACCCGGTGGAAGTCTCGCCGCTGTCGAAAAACAACCTCGACGACCCCGCCTTCGTTGATCGCTTCGAAATTTACGCCGCCGGAATGGAAATCGGCAACGCCTACACCGAGCTCAACGATCCGGCTGAGCAATGCCGCCGCTTCGAAATGCAGCTCGAAATGCTGAAGGCCGGCGACGAAGAAGCACATCAAATGGATGAAGACTATTTACGGGCGATGTCCTACGGCATGCCTCCGACAGGCGGCGAAGGCATCGGCATCGATCGCTTGACGATGATCCTGACAAACTCCAGATCGATCCGGGATGTGATTTTGTTCCCGTTGTTGAGAGCCGAAGGGGACATCGGGATTGCACAGAAGCTAAAGTAGTCAGGAGTCAGATCGTCGGGCAAAAAGCGCATGGATTTGTGCTTGCCGTTTACAAATTCTCGTCGAGTTTTCCGCGAACGGAAACGCATGGCCTGCGTGCGCAACTTCGACGCAAGGTCCGATTCATGAACATCGCTCACGGCTCTATCGGAGAATGCCGCCGCTGCCTCATTCTGTCCGGTGATTTAGGCTACGGTGAGAACAGGGATGTTGATGACGGATCTCGAAGAAGCGGACAGAATGCCGGACGCGTACGAAAAAGCCATTCTGACTCCGACTCCTGATTCCTGACTCCTTCTTCAAAATGTTCGAGCTCTTCGTCGCCCGCCGATATCTAAACGCCAAGCGCAAGCAGGTCGTCATCTCCGTCATCACGGTGATTTCGATCATCGGCGTCGCCGCCGGCGTCATGGCGATGGTGATTGCCCTTGCGATCAACTCCGGCTTTACGTCCACTCTCCAGCGAAATCTTCTCGGCGCGACCGCTCACGTCATGATCCAGGAAAAAACACAGGGCGAAGGCATCCTCGGCTGGGAACAGATCGCCGACCGTCTTTCGAAACTTCCTCATGTGGCGAGCGCCGGTCCCGGACTCTACGAACCCGCTTATATCAGCGGACCCGTCCGTGGCAACGGAGTGCTTGTCAAAGGCGTCTCGCTCAACAATCTTCCCGACGCCTTGAAGCGGCCACAGCTTAAATCAGGAGACGCGAGCGATCTGTCCGACGACGGCATCGTGCTCGGTATCCGCCTGGCCGAGTCCATCGGAGCTGTTCAGGACAAACAGGTTCAGCTCGTCATCCCCAACGCGGAACTGACCCCCTTCGGATACCGCACGGCCGTGAAGCGCTTCCGCGTCGCCGGGATTTTCGAAACCGGGTTCTACGATGTCGATAACAACTGGGCCTATATGAGTCTCTCCGGAGCCCAGAAAGCCTTCGGACTTGCCGACGTCGTGAACAGCGTCGACCTCCGCCTCGACGACATCTATAAAGCAGACGAGGTCGCCGGAGAGGCCGAGAAACTCATCCCGCCGAGACTCGCCGCCCTCACCTGGCAGGAGCAGAACCGGCCCATCCTAAATGCTCTGCGCACCGAGCGCATCGTCACCGTGATCACCATCGGACTGATCCAGCTTGTCGCGGCTCTCAACATCCTGATCGCTCTGGTCATGATGGTCATGGAAAAACACCGCGATATCGCGATTCTGATGTCCATGGGCACCCGGGCCTCGCAGATTCGGAATATTTTCGTGTACGAAGGAATCCTGATCGGAGGCGTCGGCACGATAATCGGGCTGATCGTCGGATATACGCTCTGCTTTTTCGCCAACAAATACCACTGGATTCCCCTGGATGAGCAGGTATATTCGCTCGCTTACGTCCCGTTTGAGACGAACTGGGAGACCGGCATCCTGATCGCGGCAGCGGCAATGATCGTTTCCGTGGTCGCCACGCTCTATCCGGCCCGCAGCGCCACCCGCATCGCTCCCGTCGAAGCTCTTCGTTACGAGTAGTATACGGCGTAAACCGTTATAAACGTCCGCTAACTCCTCAATTCTCCTGGGGTTGACAGTGTTAACGAAAAGTTGACATTCGGGGGTACTTAGGAATACTCTAATCCAAACAGGTTTGTGTCGGCAGCAGCCGGGCAAGGCCGGATCTGCCGTGGGGCGCATTTGTTTTTGAGTTTTTGGGGAAAGGGTTAATAGGGTTTATGCAAAAACGCTTTGCGTTGTTGTTTTTCGCTCTGGTACTGGTGTGCCTGAGTGCAACGAATGTCATGGCGCAGGTCAACGCAAGTGCCACGCTTCAGGGCACGGTTACCGACAAGTCGGGAGCAGTTATCCCGAGCGCCGATGTAAAGATTACGAATAAGCAGACTGGTGAAGCTCGCTCAACCATGACGAGCGGCGCCGGGCTTTATTCTTTCAACCTCCTGCCGGCGGGCACCTACGAAGTGCGCGTTTCCGTTAAAGGCTTCAGTACGGCCGCATTCGAAAACGTCGAGCTGTTCGTCGGACGCACCACCACGATTGACGCGCAGATGAGTCCCAGCACTCAGGCTGAGACCGTCACGGTCGAAGCCGCCGGCGCCGCCCTCGTCGATGTCGTGAAGACCGACGTCAGCCGCGCGGTCACGCCGACCGAAGTTGAGAATCTCCCGCTCAACGGACGCGACTTCGTGAACCTGGCTCTTCTCGCCCCCGGCGCGCGTCCGGTGAACTCCTACGATCCGACCAAGCAGCGTATCGGCGTTTTCGCGACGAACGGTTCCACGGGCCGCAACGTGAACGTGACCGTCAATGGTATCGATAATAAAGACAACACGGTCGGCGGGCCGGTCATGCAGCTTCCGCTCGAAGCCGTCGAAGAGTTCAATATTTCGACTCAACGCTTCTCGGCCGCCAACGGACGGTCAGAGGGCGCGGCTGTCAGCGTGATCACCAAGAGCGGCACCAACGATTTCCACGGGGCGCTATTCTTCCAGGATCGCAACGACGCCTTCAACACGATTAACTATTTCGAAGAAAAAGAGCACGGCGGTCCCGGAACGAAAGCTCCTTTTAGCCGCCAGCAGTTCGGCGGCGCGATCGGCGGGCCGGTGAAAAAAGACAAGACGTTCCTGTTCTTCGCCATTGAACGCGAGCGCGAAGACACCAGCTTCAACGTGCAGGGCGCGGCCTACGCCGACGCGACGGCGCTGAAGTCGCTCAGCCTGCCCTATGGCATCAACGTGCTTCCGGTGCAAACCATCGGGACGCCGTATTTTGACTGGCGCTACAACGGCCGCCTGGATCATCACATCAACGAGAAGAACACGTTTAATGTCAGCTACTCGAATCAGAACAATCGCGGTTTGAACGATCAGGCCGGCGCTTCAAGCGACGGTGCGCAGACGAACTTCACCACCAACCAGCTCATCATCGCCAACGCGTCGTTGAATTCGGTGCTGTCGCCCAACGTCGTCAACTCGTTCACCGCCGGATATCAGTATTGGAACAATCTGATCAGCGCCGACACCTTCGTTCCGAACCTGTCCTTCCCGAATCTCTCGGCTGGCACCAACCCGAACGTGCCCCAGGAGAGCTACCAGGTGAAGTGGCAGTTCAAGGACGACATCGCGATCACGCACGGCAAGCACGCTTTCAAGACCGGGTTCGATTACCTGTGGGAGCCTAAGCTCGGTGGATTCTTCATCACCGATCCGACTCCGGTCATCACCTTCTTCGACGACCCCACCAAGATCCTGTCCACCCCGAGCCTCTATCCGCAGGGTCTGGCGACTCCGGGGGCGGTCACCTCGATTACGCAGGCGACCACCGGAAATCCTTACTTCTCGGATCCGGGCGCCAAGATGTTCGGCGTGTACTTCCAGGATGACTGGAAGGTGACCCGGCGCCTGACGCTGAATCTCGGCGTCCGCTGGGACAAGGACATGAATCTCAACGGCGCATTCTGGCAGAAAACCAACCGCGCCTATCTGGAACTCAAAGCGATCGGCAGCAGCTACGCCGGAATCCCGCACGATGACAACAAGGACTTCAGCCCCCGCTTCGGTCTCGCTTACGATCTCACCGGTTCCGGGAAACATGTCATCCGCGCCGGCTATGGTTTGTACTACGGGCAGATCTTCCAGAACATCCCGCTGTTCATGGAACAGCAGGCGAACCCGACCATCTTTTCGACGGTCACTTTGACCAACAACATCACGCCGGGCGCGACAACGGGAACCTCGGACAAACTGCCGAGCGGCCAGCCGCTGTCGCAGTGGCGCTTCGGTATCGATCCCCTGCCGCCGACGCCGATCGGTTCGACGCAGATGCCGGCAGGTTCCTCCGCTCAGCTCTTGAATCCGAACTATCGCAATCCCTACAGCGAGCAGTTCAATGGCGGATATAGCTGGCAGATCACCAATGATTCCGTGATCGAGGTCGAATATGTTCACAACCTTGGACTGCACGAGTCCAAGAGCATTGTGATCAACCCAAAGAACAGCGCTGGCGTCCGCTTCACCGACGGGCCGTTTGCCGGTCTCGGTCTGCCGGTTCTCGGCCGCATCACCGACCTCATGTCGATCGGGCGCAGCCGGTATGACGCGATGAACCTCTCTTACCGCAAGCGCATGACCCGCCATTTCTCGGTCAACGCGAGCTACGTGCTTTCGCGCGGCCTCGCCTATAACGGCGGTTCTGCCGCATTTGGTAACGCTCCCACGGATCTGCTGAACTGGTTCGCTCCGCACGATCTCGGTCCGACGCCCGCCGATGAGCGTCACCGCATCACCTTCAGCGGTCTGTTCGACCTGCCCTTCGGAATCAAGGTTGCGCCGATCATGCAGTGGGCGACCGGCCGTCCGTACAACATTGTCCAGGGCATTTCGGACGTCTACGGCTTCGGCGGCGGTCAGGGTGCGACCCACGCGATCGTGCTCACCAGCTCTCCGACCAACTACACCGCGACGGCCACTTACACAACGGCCCAGTTGCAGGCCTGTCTTGCGAACAATACCTGCGAGCAGGTGGGCTACAACGCCCTGCGCGGCGAGGATTTCTTCCAGCTCGACGCGCGCTTCAGCCGTACCTTCAGAATCAAGGAAAGAGCGCACGTGGATATCTTCTTCCAGGCGTTCGACCTGACCAATCGCGCCAACTTCGGCGCCAGCTACCAGACGAGTATCAAAGCCGCGAACTTCGGCCAGCCGACTGGATTCGTCACGCCGAGCGGCGTGCTGGTTCCCAAATCGTTCTCTGGTGAATTCGGCGCTCGCTTCAGCTTCTGATCAAGCTTTGTTGTTGGGGGAAGAAGGGCCGGTGGTTCGCCGCCGGCCCTTTTTCATTTCTGAACCGCGAGCAGAGCGAGCGGCGGCATGAACATTTCCTATCGCCGACGTTTTGCCGCGGCGCGGTCGCTCTTTTGTGCGCGCCCGATATTTTTATCTGGCGGATTTTCCGCTTCTTCGCGTTCCGATCCGCGGCGATCCCACTACAAACCTCTATGCTGTGGCCGAGGAGATCGGATGCTCATTGAGGCGCCTTTTATAATATGTTCGGATGCCGAAACTGATTGCCAAACCCACCCGGATTCCCGTTCCGGGCAACAAAATGGTCGATGAATACGTCGGCCGCGTCAATTCGGGCGACCATGGTGTGTCCATCGCCCATATGCGTAGCCCGGCCGGATGGTCCGAGCCCGGCCAGCGCCCCGAATTCGACGAATTCACCGTTATTCTCAGCGGCGCGATGAACGTGGACTATGAAGGTGGGACAATGGAGGTCGCCGCAGGCCAGGCCGTCATGGCGGAAAAAGGCGAGTGGGTGCGTTACAGCACTCCGAAAGGCGCGGAATACGTGGCGATCTGTTTACCGGCTTTCAGCCCCGAAACCGTGCATCGGGACCGTCAGGCTTGATCAAATATGAAACTGCGATTCCACCAAAATAGCCTCCGTCTCCGGCTCAGTCAGTCCGAGGTGGCGCAGCTTTCCGAGCAGGGGTGGGTCGAAGACCGCATCGAATTTCCCGACGGGCAGGTGCTGACCTTCGGACTCGAATCCGGTGAATCGAGTTCCGCCCGCTTGGATGAGGGAAGCATCCGCGTGATCGCTCCCCGCCCCGAGATCCGCCACTGGATCGACTCCGGCGAGGAGGGTATCGAGTATGAGAGCGGTCCTCTTAAAGTGGCGATTGAAAAGGACTTCCAGTGCCTGCACAAGCCGGCCCCGGAAGACGCCGACACGTTCCCGAATCCGATGATGGACAAGTTTTAGGGTCATATCCCTGATTTCCACTAAAGCTCACATCCCCCGTAACCTGGATTGACACTCTTAACGCCCCCCCATTATGATGGGGTGTTAAATCACACTCACAAAGAGCGATCCTGCTCGTCCTGAGTAATTCTTATGATCAAAGTCGAAGGGCTAACCAAGCGATACGCCCGTAAAGTCGCAGTCGACAACATCTCTTTTGAGGTCGAAAAGGGACAGATTGTCGGGTTTCTCGGCCCCAACGGAGCCGGGAAGACCACCACGATGCGCGTCCTGACCTGCTTTTTGCCCCCGACCTCGGGAACGGCGAAGGTGGCCGGGTTCGACGTGCAGGACCAGCCGATGGAGGTTAAGAAACGCATCGGCTATCTGCCGGAAACGCCTCCGGTTTACCCTGAGATGGAGGTTCACGAATATCTTGAATTCGTGGGCCGGCTCAAGGGTGTGCCGTCGCAGGATCTGACACGGCGGGTCAACGAAGTTTCCGAAAAGTGCGCCGTGTATGACGTTCGTAAGACGCTGATCGGCAAGCTTTCGAAAGGCTACAAGCAGCGGGTCGGACTGGCTCAGGCGATCATTCACAATCCCGATGTTCTGATTCTCGACGAGCCCACCGCGGGACTCGATCCTCACCAGATTATCGAGACGCGAGACTTGATCAAGGATCTCGCCGCGCGGCAGGAGCACACGATTATTCTTTCGACGCACATTTTGCCTGAAGTCGAACAGACCTGCGAGCGCGTCATTATTATTTCGAAGGGAAAACTGGTCGCCCTCGACACAGTCGCGAACCTGACCAGCCGCCTGCGCGGAGCCGAGACTGTCGATGTGGAAGTTCTTGCATCCGACGCGGCAGCCGTGCAGCGAAGTCTGGAGCAGGTGGCGGGAGTGAGCCGGGTTATCGCGAAAGAACATCGCGACGGCAAGTTCAACTTCATGGTGGAAAGCCTTGAGGGCCGTCAAATCCGGCCGGGACTGGCGAAGGCCGTGGTGGATGCCGGCTGGCAGTTGAACGAGCTTCACGCCGTAGGTTTGAGCCTGGAAGAGATCTTCCTGCAACTCACGGCGTCGCCTGATCAGGAAAAAGAAGCAGCAGCCCCTGTTGAACCGGTGGCCGCGGGAGAATCACAACAATGAACACGTGGACCATTGCGAAGAAGGAACTGAACAGCTACTTCCGCTCGCCGATCGCCTACGGCGTGATGGCGTTTTTCGCTTTGATTGCCGGCTATTTCTTTTACGTGGCGGTCGTTTACTTCGTGCGGCGCGGAATTGAAAGCTCCATGATGGGGCAGTCTTTTCCGATGGACGTGAATGAATTCGTGATCCGGCCGGTTTTTTCAAACATCAGCGTCATTGGACTGTTTCTGATTCCGATGATCACCATGCGTCTGTTCGCCGAAGAGAAACGCACCGGGACCATCGAATTGTTGCTCACCTCGCCCATCAGCGACATGAGCATTATTCTCGGAAAGTGGCTCGGTGGAATGATGCTGTACGCGGCGATGCTGTTGCTTTCGGCTCTGAGCATGGCGCTGCTGTTCGCCTATGGCCAGCCCGACTGGCGCCCGATCGCCATCGGATACCTGGGACTGTTGCTTCAGGGCGGAGCGATCCTGGCGCTGGGAACGTTCATTTCCAACTGCACCAAGAACCAGATCGTCGCGGGTGTCGCGGGATTCGCGGTGGCGCTGCTGTTGTGGGTCATCGATTGGGTGTCGTCGTTTGAAACTTCGATCACCGCGAGGATTCTTTCCTACCTTTCAGTGCTCCAGCACTTCGATTCATTCGGCAAAGGCGTGCTGGATACGAAAGACATTGTGTATTACCTGTCCGTGATTTTCGTCGGCCTGTTCCTGACGGCTCGCTCGATGGAATCGCTGAGGTGGAGAGCATAACATGCCTCAGAATCAATCTTTCCTTCAAAAACGGCAAACCAAGTTCGCGCTGTATGCGACGGTCTACACGCTGATCGTCATTGCGGTTGTCAGCGCCGTCAATTTCCTGGCGAATCGCTACAACAAGAGCTTCGACGCGACAAAGAACAAAAAATTCACGTTGTCTGAGCAGACGCTCAAGATCGCGAACAATCTGAAGCAGGACGTTCACATTACTTATTGGGACAAAGCGACGGCGTTCACAGGCGCGCACGATCTGCTCGACCGCTACAAGAACCTCTCTCCGAAGATTAACGTTGAGTATCAGGACGTCGACAAGAAGAAAACCGCCGCGATTGCGCAGGGCGTCAAGAGCTACGGGACGATTTTCGTTCAGGTGGGGGATAAGAAAGAAGAAGCCAAGTCGCTGAGCGAAGAAGAAATCACCGGGGCCATGGTCCGCGCAATGAAGGGCGGGGCGCGCACGGTGTGCTTCGTTCTCGGTTCGGGCGAACACGCCATTACGGATACGGACCGCGACGGTTATTCGGGTCTCAAAGATCTGCTCGAAAAGAACAACTATAAGACCGACACCGTGAAGCTTTTGGAGAAGGCTGAAATTCCTCAGACCTGCACTGTCCTGGTTGTCGGCGGGCCCAAGCGCGACTACATTCAGCCGGAAGTCAACGCGATCAAGGCGTATGTCGAAAACGGCGGGCGCGGGCTGTTCATGGTGGATCCTCCGCTGAATTTCGCCAAGGAGACGGTGGATGAGAACGCTCCGCTGATGAGCGTGCTTGCGAGCTGGGGGGTAACGGCCGATAAAGATCTGGTGCTCGACACGAGCGGCGTCGGCCAGCTCTTCGGACTGGGTCCGGAATTCCCGCTGGTCACATCGTATGAATCGCACGCGATCGTTCGCGAAATGAAGGAGGTCCCGACCGGATTCCCGATCGCGCGGTCGCTCGAAGTGAAGAACGGCGACAATACGACGGTGGAGAAGCTGTTTTCGACCACCGACAACAGCTTCGCGACGATGAATCTTTCCTCGGGCGAGATCCGGCCGAGCAAGACGGACAAAAAAGGTCCGCTGGTGTTGGGCGCGGCGGGCAAATTTAACACTGGAAAAGACAACGGAAAGGGTCAGTTCGTCGTGGTCGGTTCGTCGCGCTGGGTCAGCAACGGATTCCTGCGGTTCAACGGAAACCGCGACCTGTTCATGAACATGATCAACTGGCTGTCATCGGACGAAGACCTGATCTCGATCCGGCCGAAGGAGCCGAGCGACAATCGCCTGAACATGACGTCGCGCCAGATGAGCATCGTGCAGTACTTCAGCGTGTTCTTCATCCCGCTGGTGATTGTGGTGGCGGGCGTTGGAGTGTGGTGGAAGCGTAGATGAGGTTTCGGGGTTGAACCGCTCCCTTCGAGCGGGCCAACGTCCCCTTGTAAAGAAACATGAAACCTGCTCGATTGTTGATTGCCGCGGTTGTGCTGGCCGGACTTTCCGCCGCGGTCTATTTTTCGAACAAGTCAGAAGCGGCCAAGGAAGGCAAGCCGGCTCCCGATGCCGCGCCGAAGATTCTCGCGCTCGACGAAAAGAACATCACGCAGTTCGAAATTAAGAAGCGCGACGGCACAGTCACGGTTGCTAAGAAAGACGATTCGGGAAAATGGTCGCTGACCACTCCCGCGCTTCCCGCCGATCAGAATGCATGCAACGCCGTGACGAACGCGGTGACGAATCTGGTTTCGGACCGCCTGGTCGACGAGAATGCAACCGATCTTGCATCCTACGGGCTTGCGCCGGCTCTCGACGAAGTGACGTTCACGGCGAAGGACGGAAAGAAGACCACACTGCTGATCGGCGACAACACTCCGACGGGCAATAACGTGTACGCCAAGGTGGACGGCGATACCAAGCTTTACACCATGGCGAGCTTCAACAAGGACAGCCTGGACAAGGACGCGAAGCAGCTTCGCGACAAGCGCCTGATGACGTTCGATCAGGACAAGATCAGCCGCGTGGAGCTGAACGCCAAGAAGGGCGCCATCGAATTCGGCCGCGTCAATCAGAACGAGTGGCAGATCCTCAAACCGAAGCCGCTTCGAGCCGACGGATTCCAGGTGGAAGAACTGGTCCGCAAGGTGAAGAACGGAGAGATGGACACAAACGTCTCCGACGAGGATGCCAAGAAGATGACCGCGTCTTTCGGTTCGGCGTCGCCCGTGGCGACGGTGAAAGTAACCGATGCGTCGGGGACGCAGACGCTTGAAGTTCGCAAATGGAAAGACGACTATCTCGCGAAATCGAGCGTCGTCGAAGGCGTTCACAAAGTCACCAAGGACCTGGGCGAAGGCGTCGACAAAGCACTGGACGATTTCCGCAATAAGAAGCTGTTCGACTTCGGCTTTGCGGATCCGACCAGAGTCGAAGTGAAGGACGGAGCGAAGACCGTCGTCTTTGAAAAATCCGGCGACAAATGGATGTCCGGAGGCAAGCCGATGGATTCGACCAGCATTCAGGCGCTGATCGATAAACTGCGCGATCTGGCCGCGACGAAGTTCGTCGATTCCGGATTTACCGCGCCGGCTCTCGAACTGACGGTTGTGTCGAACGAGGGCAAGCGGACGGAAAAAGTCCAGATCGCAGCAAACGGAATCGCCAGGCGGGAAGGGGATGCCTCGTTCTATCAGCTCGACCCGAACGTGCTGAATGAAGTTCGTTCCGCGTCGGGCGATGTGAAGGAAGCACAGGCTTCGAGTCCGAAGAAATGATGACGATCCGGCGCCAGCTCACTTTCGTTGGGGGTTCGGTGTCATGGCTCGCAGCGTCATGGCTCGCAGCCAAAACAGAACCCCGGACGGTGGCGAGCCGGTTTCGGCCGGCCGCATAAGATGCCTGCCGGTCTCCTCACCGACCTCTACCAGCTCACCATGGCGGCGGGCTATTACGAGGCGGGGAAGACCAGCGAGCGGGGCACATTCGAGCTATTTGTCCGGCGGCTGCCGCACGACCGGAATTTCGTTATCGCAGCGGGGCTTCAACAGGTTGTCGACTATCTACTGAACCTGCGGTTTGCTCCGGAAGAGATCGATTATCTGCGCAAATTGCCCCAATTTGCGCGTGCAACCGCGGGCTTTTTCGACATGCTGGCGGAGTTGCGTTTTACAGGCGATCTGTTCGCCGTCCCCGAAGGGACTCCGCTGTTTCCGAACGAACCGTTCCTCACTCTTCGCGCCCCGCTGGTGGAGGCTCAGATTCCGGAGACGTTTCTGCTGGCGACAATCGGATTCCAATCGATGATCGCGACAAAAGCCGCGCGGGTGGTGAAAGCAGCGCTGGGACGCGGAGTGGTGGAATTTGGAACGCGCCGGGCGCATTCGGCCGAGGCCGGAGTTTTCGCCGGGCGGGCGGCTTACATCGGGGGATGCGAAGGAACAAGCAACACAGAGACCGGAATCCGGTTCAATATACCCGTGTTCGGGACGTGCTCGCACGCGTGGGTCATGTCGTTTGCCCATGAGATTGAAGCGTTCGCGCAGCTCCAGAAACTGCTCGGGGAGAGCACGGTTTATCTGATCGACACCTACGATACGGTCGAAGGCGCCCGCCGGGCGGCTGCGCTGGGAAGGCCGCTGTGGGGGGTGCGGCTCGATTCGGGAAATCCGGTGGAGCTCGCGCCGGTTGTCCGGAAGATTCTTGATGACGCAGGACTTGACGATGCAAAGATCATGGCGACTGGAGATCTGAACGAGCATAAGATTCATGAACTGGTCGCCGCCCGGACGCCGATTGATATGTTCGGAGTGGGAACGGAACTCGCAACGTCGGCGGACGCGCCGTATCTTGGAGTCGTGTACAAACTGGTCGAGCTCGAAGCGTCGGGTAAGAAGCGCTACACGCTGAAATTGAGTGAAGACAAGCATACGCTGCCGGGATCGAAGCAGGTTTTCCGGTACGCAGACCACGATCTGCTGGCGCGTTCGAGCGAATGCCCGTCGTGCCCGCCGGGATCGGAGCCATCGGAGGCGCTGCTGCGTCCGGTGATTCTCGGAGGAAAGCTGGTTGAGCCGCTGCCATCGGCGACCGAAGCGCGGCGCTATGCGATGGAGTCGATTGCGAAACTACCGGCACAGGCGTTGAGCCTGTTCGAGAGCAAAAACGCGTGGCCGGTGGAGGTCAGCGCGGAACTCGAGTGTCTCTACGAGCGTGTGAGCAAGGGAGTCGCGCAGTGAAGACGGTTTTCTTCGACGTCGATACACAGATCGATTTCATGTTTCCGTCGGGTGCGCTGTATGTGCCGGGGGCGGAGCAGATCATCGGCCGCGTGGCGGCGCTCAATCAATACGCGGCGTCGCACGGGATTCCGTTGATCTCGACGATGGACGCGCATGCCGAGGACGATCCGGAATTCAAGATTTATCCGCATCATTGCGTGGTTGGAACGCTCGGGCAGCGGAAGCCGGCGGCGACGATGGCTGGGCAGAGGATTATCGAGAAGCAAAGGCTGGATTGTTTCTCGAATCCGGAGTTGCCGAAGCTGCTTGAGGAGCTGGGCGCCGAGCGATATGTGGTTTATGGCGTCGTGACGGAGTTGTGTGTGAAGCTCGCCGCGCACGGATTGTTGAGGACGGGGCGGCGGGTTGAGATCGTCACGGATGCGGTGCGGAGCTTGTCGCTCGATGCGGCTCGGGTGATGCTCGATGAGTTTCGGGCGGCGGGCGGCTACGTTTCGGATAGCGCTTCGATACTGGGCGCTTGAGGCCCGATCAAGGGGTGGCGCGCGGACCCGCGGGGCCGTCCCCGATCCACCATCTGAGGCCTTCCAAAAGAGTAGGGATGAACAGGCGCGTGTGATGCACTGCTCGCGATCCGGCGTATCCGGCGTTGCGGAACGCCGCGGCGATGCGCCGTGGGAGCGACGGATTCGCGATATGAATCGCGTCGATGGGGCCGGGGCCCGAGGTCGGGATCATGCGGCGGCGGATGACGGCTGTGCGATCGCGCATCGAATCGAGCAGGCTGGTGTGCAGCCAGAGCTCGTGCTTATTCGACGGATCGAGCGGCGACCATTTGTATATTTCGAACCAACGGATTACGGATCCGGGCAGCGGCTCGATTTCAATATCGCAATTGAACCACGACCTGGCGAGCAGAAAAGCCACCGATTCGAGGCGGCGGAGGCTCGGCGAATGCAGCGAGCGCCACTTGGACCAGAACTCGGGATCGCGATGAGTGTCGAGGAAATTGGCGAGCTCCCATACGTGGAACGCCTTGATGTTTCCGCGCAGGAGATGCCGCGTGAGGTGCAATGCGGCGTAGCCGAGCTTATCGACGAGCGCGAGCTGGTTGCCTTCGCGGCGCTCCCAGAATTTTTCGACGCCTTCGGCGGGAAGACGTTCCGTATCCTGATCCCAGAAGCGAAAATGCACTTCGACCGCGGGCGGTAAGTCCGGATCGAAATAGTCGCCGCGCCATTGCCAGCCGGTTTTTCGCACCATTGTCGGGAGGTGATCCATGGCGAGCCCTTCCATGCGTCCGATCGGCTCGTATCCGATCTGGAGCAGGGCGTCGCGGGCTTTTTCCTTCTGCGACGGGGGAACGTAGAGGTCGAGATCGTACTGTACCCGGGTGTTCAAATCCGGGGTGAAATCGGGGACGTGAGTAAATCCCTTGAGGACGACGTGATCGAACAGCGGAGCGATTTCAGCGTACGCGCCGGCAATGCGCCGTGCGCGAATCTTATTTCGCTCCTTCGCCGCGCGTGCGTGGCCTGCAAACGGGACCGGATGAGCAGCCAGGAGCGGAGTGAGTTGGTGGCGATCCGCGAACTCCGGACCAACGAGCAGTTGCCCAGGAATTGTCATTGCTCGAGAAGATCGATTGCGGCGTCAAGGTTCGAATATTCGAGCGAATAGACTTCACTGGCGGCGAGCAGTGTGTCGAAGCCGAGCTGCTGTTCGCGAGAAATGCGGGCGTCCCACCAATAGAAAATCGGTTCACAGATGTCTCGCGCGATGCGTTCGTCGGCGGGGAGCAACTGATTTTTCGAACCGCGGCGGAGGATCACGATGCGGTCGACTCTGGTCTGGCGGGAAGTTTGAAGATGCGCCGTCCGGACGTCGAGCGACAATTTTCCATTTCCACGCCGGGAGGGCTGGAGATCAGCCAGCTCCGAAAAAAGACGGGGGGCATCAGGCCGCAGGCGCACGCGGTGAGGATGCCCCAAAACAATTCGATCGGCGGCTGTATGCCGAAGCAGATAGCTCGCGTCGTCGCTTAAGTACGTCCAGCCGCGGCGAGCGCAGGCGTAGGATAACGAACTTTTCCCCGCGCCCGAATCGCCGCACAGAAGCACTCCCCGCCCATTTCGGGCGACGCAGGCAGCGTGAAACGGGGTGCAGTGCAGGGAAACGATCATTTCGAGCGCCATGCCTTCGAGAAAATGGTAGCGGAAATAGGCCGGATCTTCCACGGCCGCAGCGGTCAACCACGCGATACCGGTGTGGGTGTTGGTGTCGCAGACGCCCAGGTTATTCGCATCGGCGACGAATGCGAATTGATTCGCATGAGCGTGAAATGACGAGACTTCAGGCAGCGCCGGGCGGGCGTCCGAGACCTGAAATGTCAGCGCGATGGGCGGTTCGTCGAAAACAGGCGTCCAAGTGTCCCACTCCAGGCGCGCCGCGGCGAGCACATCACCGGAATTGCTAGACACGACAACGGGAAAGCCGAGCGGGTAGAAGGTTTCCTGGAACAAATCGGGTGGTAACAAAATTCTATCACGCACATTGCCCTTTATATGAAGATAAGGCTGGGATGCGATCTGCGAAGAAGGTTGTTTTCTTTTTTCCAGCATTTTCAAGCACGGAAGCAACCGCCCCGTTGGGTATTCTTTCGTTAGCAACCCCGTTGCTGCGCGAAGGTTACCAGGTCAGGCTGATCGATTCCACGATCACCCCGAATTTCAAGAAGCGCGTCATTGAAGAACTTGACGATGCTTTGTGCCTGGCCGTTTCGCTTGTAACGGGTCCGATGATTCGCGAGACCGTCGAGATCGCGCGTGAGGCAAAGAGGATGTATCCGGATCTGCCGGTGGTGCTGGGCGGCTGGCATCCTTCGCTGCTGCCGGATCAGACGCTCGCGGCGCCGTATGTCGATGTGGTGTGCAAGGGGCAGGGCGACGAAGCGATGCTCGAGATCGCGCGGAGGATCGAAGCCCACGAATCGTTTGAGGGAATCAGGGGCGTCGCATACAAACAAGATGGGCAAATGGTGTTTAATGCTCCGAGAGCGCTGAAGCCGATCACGGAGATGCCGCCGATGGCGTATCATCTCGCCGATTTCGACGCTTATCAACGCATCTGCGGGCGGCGCTGGGCGATGTACATCACGAGCCTCGCCTGTCCGTACAACTGCGGCTACTGCACGAATGCGGGGGTCTACGGACGCAAATGGAATGCGCTGCCGCCGGCGCAGGTAGTGGAGGAAACGACGGATCTCGTCACGCGCTACGGCCTGAGCCTGCTGTGGGTGGTTGACGATAATTTTCTTGTCGATCGCGAGCGCGCTCTGGAGATCGCGGAAGGAATCGCGCGGACGGGCGTGAAGTTCGAATGGAGTATTCAGGCTTCAATGAATCTCACGACGCGTTTGTCCGTCGACGAGCTGAAAATTCTGAAACGGAGCGGGCTTTCGCAGATTGTTCACGGTGTCGACAGCGGGTCGCCTCGCGTGATGAAGCTGATGAACAAGGACTTTCAGAAGCTGGAGATGGTGAATGAGGCTGCCGAGAAACTGATTGCCGCCGGTATCCGTCCATCTTTTAACATGATGTTCGGTTATCCGGGTGAAACCGAGCAGGACCGGAGGCAGTCCATAGCTCTGGTCATGAAGATTTGCCGCAAGTATCCCGGCGCGGAATTCTGGACGAACATTTTCACGCCGTATCCCGGGGCTCCGGTGATGGAGCGCGCGTTTGAGCTCGGCATCGATGTGCCGAAGTCGCTCGAGGGCTGGTCGGATTTCTTTCCGCGATATACTGTGCTGCCATGGCTGAAGGGGGAAAAGCACCGCGAAGTTCAGACGATGCGCGAATATCTTCGCGTGGCGTTCAATCGTGTGCCGATCGCGCTGTGGGACAAAAGCTGGGTGAATCGGGCGGTGCACGAGCTGATTAGCATTCCTGCGCGGTGGCGGCTGGATCACGGATATTACAAATATCCGGTGGAGTTGTGGCTGAAGGATCTGGTCAACCAAGTGCTGTCGCCGCCGAAGCCGAAAGTAGATGCGAAACGTTTATCGGCCGAACCTGTGACATGCTGAGGTAGAGCATGGCGGATATCCTGCTTACGCACGCCAATCACTTACGTTCGGATCGCAAACAGGCGCGGAAGATGCAGCCTTATCCCCCGCTGCAAACGATCGGCGCGGCGGCCTTTCTGCGCGAGCGCGGACATTCGGTAGCGCTGTGCGATGTGACGATGGCGGAATCGGCGGACGATCTCTTCTCTCAGGCGCTTGCGCAGCACCGGCCGAAACTGGTCGCCGTGATTGAAGACAATTTCAATTTCCTGACGAAGATGTGCCTGCTCCAGAACCGCGACCTGGCGTTCCGCATGGCGGCGCGCGCTCGCGAGGCGGGTGTTCCCGCGATTGCCAACGGATCGGACGCGAGCGACCATCCGTTCGAATATATTCAAGCCGGATTCCAGACCGTTGTGCGCGGGGAACTGGAACATGCGTTGGATGCGATCGGCCGGATTCCGCAGGGAATCTGGCGCGCGCGCAGTCCGATCGCGGACCTGGATTCGTTGCCGGATGCCGCCTGGGATCTGGTGGATATGGACGCTTATCGCGCCGCGTGGCGCTCCGCGCACGGATATTTTTCATTGAATCTCGTGTCGAGCCGAGGGTGCCCGTATCGATGCAACTGGTGCGCGAAGCCGGTCTTCGGATCGAATTACCATTACCGGTCGCCGGAGCGCGTGGCGCGGGAGATGCTGCGGCTGAAGCGGGAATTTGGCGCGGAGCATATCTGGTTCGCGGACGATATTTTCGCGCTGTCGCCCCAGTGGACGCGCTCGTTCGCGGATGCCGTGGAGTCGATGGGCGCGGCGCTCCCGTTCAAAATGCAATCGCGTTGCGACCTGATGACTCGCGACACGGTGGGCGCGCTGCTGCGCGCTGGCTGCGTCGAGATATGGATGGGAGCCGAATCGGGCTCGCAGAAGATTCTCGACGCGATGGACAAGGGTACGCGCGTTGAACAGATCTATCAGGCTCGCGAAAATCTGCGCCGGCACGGGATTCGCGCCGGATTCTTTCTCCAGTTCGGTTATCCCGGCGAGACGTTCGAGGACATCGAGCGAACGATTCGCATGGTGCGGGAGACTTCGCCGGACGATGTGGGGATCTCGGTCTCGTATCCGCTGCCGGGGACGAAATTCTACGATCGGGTAGCTGCCGAGTTGGGCGAGAAGGTAAATTGGCGCGACAGCGACGATCTGAGCATGATGTTCCGCGGCGCATATTCGACCGAGTTCTATCGCGAACTGGCAGATGCGCTCCACGCCGAGGTCCGCGGCGGCGAACCGCATTGGGAACGCGTTTACGCACTCGAAAAAACTTCCGCCAATCCTGCCCTGGTATGGACCTCCTGCTGACCCACGGCTACTTCTTGCGCGAGGATCCGAAGGAGCAGGAGATTATGAAGCCCTACGCGCCGCTCGGGTTGCTGTATCTTTCTTCGCATCTCCGGGCGCGCGGATTTGACGTGGAGATTTACGATTCGACCTTCGGATCGCGGCAGGAACTGTTCCGCATCATAGAAACCGAGCGTCCCGGGACTGTAGGAATCTATGGAAATCTGATGACGCGCGGGAACGTTCTGGCCATCGCGGGAGCAGCTCGCGAGCTGGGATCGCGCGTCGTTCTGGGCGGGCCCGAGCCGGCGAATTACGCGGCGGAATATCTGGATTCGGGCGCGGATGCGATCGTGAGCGGCGAAGGCGAGGTTGCGCTTGAAGCGTTTCTGCGCACAGCCGATTTCAAGAGTGTTCCAGGCATTCAATATCGCGATGGAGGCGCCGTTTTGAGAACGCCGCCGGCGCAGTTGATTCCGAATCTTGACGCGCAGCCATGGCCGGATCGTGAAAGAATCGATATCGATCGATATTTGCGGGCGTGGCGTTCGAGACATGGACAGGGTTCGGTTTCGGTGATCACGGCGCGCGGTTGCCCGTATCACTGCCGATGGTGCAGTCATTCGGTGTACGGCAAGACGCACCGGCGTCGGTCGCCTGAATCGGTGGCGCAAGAGGTCGCCTGGATTGTCGAACGCTACCTGCCGGAGATGCTGTGGATCGCCGACGACGTATTCACGATTCATCCGGGCTGGATCATGAAATACTCCGAAGAAATGCGCCGGCGGGACCTGAAGATTCCGTTCGAATGTATCACGAGAGCGGATCGAGTCAATCCGCAGATCGCGGACAAACTGGCGGAACTGGGGTGCTTTCGCGTGTGGATCGGATCGGAGAGCGGATCGCAAAGGATTCTCGACGCGATGGAGCGCGGAGTCCGGGTGGAGCAGGTTCGCGAAGCGGTCAGGCTGATGCGGGAACGGGGAATCGAGACCGGGATGTTTTTAATGTGGGGCTATGACGGCGAAGAGATGAGCGACATCGAAGCGACGGTGGAGCACGTGAAATCCTGCCGGCCCGACATTTTTCTCACGACGATTTCGTATCCGATCAAAGGGACGCCTTATTATGACGATGTCGAATCGCGACTGATTCGGATTGGCGAATGGAAGGCGTCTACCGATCGCGAGGTTCGGGTCGCGGGGAGGCACTCGCGCCGGTTCTATCAATTCGCGGATCAATTGCTGAGGAGCGAGGTGGCGGGACAGATCGTCGAGGCCGATGCCGCGCGGCGCGGATTGCGGGAATCGTTCGCCGAGGTGGAAACGTGATGCTGGCGGCGGAACGGCGGCGGTTCGTTGCCGATTATTTGAAGATTCGCAGCGCGGAGGGGCGCGGTTCGGACGATCCCGCGTATTATCTTGCGCTGCCCTTCAAGGATCTGACGGGCCGATTGTCCGGGCAGTGGAGAATGCGGGCGCGCACCTATCGATATTTCGAATCGCGGTTGCTTGGATCGACGCCGCAGGACATTCTGGATCTCGGCGCGGGATGCGGATGGATGTCGTACCGGCTCGCGCTGAAGGGACATCGTCCGGTGGCGGTCGACCTTCTTGCGGATGATCGCGACGGATTGGGGGCGGCGCGACATTATCCTCCGTTTCCACGTTTCGAAGCGGAGTTCGATCGTCTGCCCTTCGCCGATGCGTCGTTCGACACGGCGATTTTCAACGCGTCGCTTCACTATTCTTCGAATTATTTGGAAACGCTCGGAGAGGCCCGGCGGTGTGTCCGGCCCGGGGGGCGGATCATCGTCCTTGAAACGCCGGTCTACCGGGAGCGGCTGCACGGCGAACTGATGCGGCGCGAACGCCACCAGCAATTTCTGGCGCAATACGGAACCGAATCGGATCACGTGCGCAGCATCGAGTATCTCGATCTGGAAATGATCGTTGAACTTGCGCATAAGCTGCGGATCGGATGGCGAATCCACAAGCCTTGGTATGGGCTCGCGTGGCATTTGCGCCCGCTGAAGGCGTGGTGGCGGATGTCGCGTCCACCGTCGCGATTCTGGATTCTCGAAGGGACGCTGCGATGATTGTCTTTTTCAATCCGCGGGCGACGCGAGCGAAGAACCGGCGCTACCCGCTTTCGATTCTCGCTCTGGCGGCGATGATCGAGGGCAGGGAAGAGTACGCAATCGTGGATGGCAACGTCGATGACGATCCTTGCGCGGCGATCGGCCACCTCATGCGCGAGCGCTCGCCGCGGCTGCTGGCGGTGACCGTGATGCCCGGGCCGCAGATGGTCGCGTCGATTCCGGTGTGCAAATGGTTTCGCGAGAAGTATCCGCGAATCCCCATCGTTTGGGGCGGGTATTTTCCGTCGCTCTATCCGGACACCGCGCTGAACGCGAGGTACGTGGATTTCGTTGTGCGCGGCCAGGGCGAGGAGACGTTTGTCGAGCTGCTGGCGGCGCTGGACACCGGCCGGTTCGCGGGAATTCGGGGGCTCTCTTACAAAGACGATTTCGGGCTGCACGTGCACAATGCGGACCGCCCGCTGAAATCTCCCGGCGATTTTCCGGTGATGCCGTACCATGCGCTCGATCCGGCGAAGTATCTGATGCCGTCCTTCCTTGGATCGCGAACGGCGGTGCATCAGGCGAGCATCGGATGTCCGTACCAATGCAGCTTCTGCGGCGTCGTCGGATTTTCGGGATCGCGCGAAAAGATGGAATCGCCCGCGCGAACGGCGGAATCGCTGGGCCTTCTGCGCCGTGAATACGGCGCCAATGCGGTGCAGTTTTACGACAACAACTTCTTCGTCCGCGAAGAGCAGGCGCGTGAGTTGGCGGACCGGCTGAAGCCGCTCGGCATGAACTGGTGGTGCGAAGCTCGCGTCGATGCGGTGCTGAAGTATTCCGACGACACGCTGCGCAAGGTTCGGGAATCCGGATGCGTGATGATCTTTTTCGGTGTCGAGTCCGGATCGAATGAGAAGCTGAAAGAGATGAAAAAGCAGATTACGGCCGAGCAGTCGCTCGAACTCGCGGCGCGGATGCGCCAGGCGCGGATCGTGCCGGAATACTCGCTCATCTTCGGCGATCCGCGAGACTCAGAAAAGGATTTCGACGAAACGGTCGCTTTTGCCAAGCGTGTGAAGCGCATCAATCCCGATGTGGAGATCATTGTGCAAACGTATGTGCCGGTTCCGCAACGAACGGGCCAGATGTACGGGAAGCTGGATAACTTCGAGTTTCCGACCACGGTGGAAGAGTGGGCAACGGATAGATGGTTCCGGTTCGCGATGCGCAAGGATCCTGAATTGAGCTGGCTGACACCGCACCTCCGCCGCAAGATTCGCGGATTCGAGACGGTGATGAACGCGCGCTGGCCAACGGTGCAGGACTGGCGTATGCCGCAATGGTCGCGCTGGATGCTGAAAGGCATGGGAAGCTGGCGCTATTCGCTGGAGAAGTTTGAGAATCCGGCGGAACTGCGGTGGATGCAGAGGATGATGCGCCAGCACGAACCCCGGCTCGAGAGCTTGTGACGCACAAAGTCCCGGCGGCTGAAGGCTATCGCATCTGGGCGCGCACGTATGACGATGCGCTGAATCCGATCGTGTCGCTGATCGATCGTCATCTTGAGATTCCGCCCGGCCTGGTGATCGACGTCGCGTGCGGTACGGGCCGCTGGATCGAGCGAACGCGCGGCTTTGGCGCCGATCTATCGTCAGAAATGCTCGCGAAATGCCGGGGCCGCGCGGCTCAATCGGATGCGAGAATGTTGCCGTTTCCCACCGGCGTCGCCGATGTCGCGATGTGCATCCTCGCGCTGGGTTATATTTCCCCGCCTGAGACCGTGCTCGAAGAAATGCAGCGCATTACGCGGGCCGGAGGAACGATCATCTGCGCCGACCTTCACCCGCTGGCGATCGAGGCAGGATGGACGCGATCGTTTCGGGATGGCTCGGAGGTTTACGAGATTGAGAACCGACCGTTCCGGCCCGACGGCGCAATCGATTTATATTTCGGCGAGGCGGAGCGCGCGGTCTATGAGCGGGCCGGCCGCGCGGCGCTTTTCGAACAGGTCCGTTCGATTCCCGCGGCGTGGATGAAGCGCTGGACGCGATGATTCTTCACGGTGGACGCGTCGCGCTCGGCCCGCTGCGGACGGCGCGTGCGGATATCCGGGTCCGCGCCGGCAGAATCGCCAGGCTCTTCCACGCAGAGACGCAGGGTTGCGCAGAGATCGATATTTCCGGACACCTGATTCTTCCAGGACTCATCAATGCGCACGACCATCTGTCGTTCAATCTCTTTCCGCTGCTCGGGCGCCCACCGTATCCGAATGCAACGGCGTGGGCCGAAGACATCTACCGGCCCAATGAATCGCCGATACGGGAGCATCGCGAGATTCCGCGGGAGGTCCGTATCGCGTGGGGGGCGGTCAAGAATCTGATCAGCGGCGTGACTACAGTCGCGCACCACGATCCCGATCCCGCGCGCATGCTCCGCGGTCTTCCGATCAGAATCGTGAAGGCGGGCTGGGCGCACTCGCTTGCATTCTCGCGCGACCTGAAGCGCCGCTTCGGCGCCACCCCGCCGGATCGCGCATTCATCGTTCACGCGGGCGAGGCAACGGACGGGACCGGCGCGGCTGAGATTGCCGGGCTGGATCGGATGGGCGCGCTTGACGGGCGAACGGTGCTTGTTCACGGAGTCGGCTTCGACGCGCGCGCATGGAGGCTGATCAAGCGGCGCGGGGCGTCCGTCATCACCTGTCCAGTATCGAATCTCTACACGCTGCGGCGGACGTTGAAGCGATCCGTGTTCTCCGCAGGGATTCCGATCGCGCTGGGAACCGATTCGGCTTTGACCGCTCCCGGCGACCTGCTCGACGCTTTGCGCGCCGCAAGAAGCATCTGGAAACTGAGCCCCGCCCGCCTCTACCAGATGGTGACGGCAACTTCGGCCCGAATTCTACGCCTCGGAAAGGGGTATGGAGAGATCTCGGAAGGGGGCCCCGCGGACTTGATCGTGGTGCGCGACGTGGACCGTACTCCCGCTGAAACTTTGATCGATCTACGAAAAATCGAGATGGTCGTTGTTGGCGGCAGGATACGGCTCGTCTCGCGCCGGTTCGCTCATCTCGCCACGGACGGGTTCGAATCGATTACGGTCGCGGGCCGCGGAAACTTCCTGCTTGATGCGCCGCTGCGAAAGATGTATCAGGAAGCTTCGACGCGCGTGGGCACGGTGCGGCTTTGCGGCAGGCGAGTGCGCATCAAGTAGAAAAGATACAACAGCGTGCCCAACTGCACGATCGCGGTGGAAAGCGAAATTCCGGCGATTCCCATCCAGCGGGTGAGGATCAGATCGAGTCCGAAGTTCAGACATGCCGCGAACGCCGCTGCGCGGAGCAGAAGCTGATTCGCCTTCATGGACGAGATCAGCCTCAACGTCAACGCCATCACCATCGCGGGGGGAATCGCGAGCAGAGAGAATCTCTGGATTTGGGTCACAAGGCTCGTATCGGCCCCGGTGAACTGGCCGCGTTCGAAAAACAGACGAACCAGCGGTTCTGAAAAATAGATGAACAAAACGACGACCGGGAGCGTGGCCGCCAGGATCACCAGAGCGTAACTGCGAAGGCTATGACGGATGTTCGCCCAATCGGCCGTGACCGTGAGTTTCGAAAAATGCGGAAGGATCGCCGTCGAAACCGCGGCCGGCCCGACGGCGATCAGCACGGTGCTGACTCGCGTACCGTAATTCAGCGCCGCGACGCTTCCTGATGCGAGCATTCCCGCGATCGATTGATCGATCAGCGGCGCGCCGCCGAGCAGCAACGCTCCGGCGATCACCGGACCATACTGCGACGCGACCTGATCAACCGCCCAGGTTCGTCCAAACCAGCGCGGCGCGATGGAGAAGCCGCGCCACAGCATGCCGGATCCGAGAAGCGCGAGTTCGAGCACCGATCCAACGAGGGTCCCCGCGGCGAGGGAATAGACGCCCCAGGTCTTCCCGAGTATGAGCAGAAACGCGATCGATGCGAGGGGAGTCATCGCGGGAAGAAACGCGGGAAGCGCAAACTGCCCTTCGGTGTTCAGGATCGATCGCCACGAAACTGTAAACGCCGTTATCGGCACGATCGGCAGCATGATCCAAAAAAGGGATACGGTCAGCGCAACCTTCGGCGGCGAGAAATTGGAAGCTATGAGGCGAAAAAACAGCGGGGCGAGCGCGCCAAACAACAGGGCCGCGGCGAACAGAAGGGCCGCGGCGGCGGCGAGCACGCTGCGATACAAGCGCGTTGCCGATTCGCGTCCTTCGATCTCGCGGACTTCGATGAATGTCGGCAGCATTGCCGACGCGAGCGATCCGGCGAGCGTATCCGAAACGAACGAGGGCAGCAGAAATGCGATCAGGTAAGCGTCAAGCCCGTCGGTCATTCCGAACGTCCTTGCGGTGAACACCACTTTGGCCGCGCCCCCGACTTTAGCCAGCCCGGTGGATGCTCCTACTGTCAACATCTGGAACAGGACGCGCCAGGAAATCGCGCGGCCGTGCGAAGAAGCCATGAGGTATTTTCAGGCTAACAGATGCTAGACTTCCACCAAGTGCGGGTCGCAATCGTTCACTACTGGCTGCTGGGAATGCGCGGCGGCGAAAAAGTTGTCGAGGCGTTGTGCCGCATTTTTCCTTCCGCGGACATCTTCACTCTGTTCTATCGGCCGGAGCGCCTTTCGCCGACGATCCGCTCGCATCGGGTCACGGCATCGTTTCTGAATCCGCTGTGGCGGCATTACCGCTCGCTGCTGCCGGCGATGCCTTATGCGCTAGAGACGCTTGACTTGCGGGGATACGATCTGGTTATTTCGAGCGAGTCCGGTCCGGCCAAAGGCGTGATCACGAGTTCTTCCACACGCCACGTCTGCTACGTTCATACGCCGATGCGTTATCTGTGGGATCTTTACCCGGACTACCTTCACGAATGGACCGGGCCGCGCCTGAAGCGCTGGGCGATGATTGCCTTAACGAACTGGCTGCGCACCTGGGATTTTGCGGCGGCCGCGCGCGTGGACGAGTTCGTGGCGAACAGCGAAAATGTCCGGCGTCGAATCTGGAAAACGTACCGGCGCGAATCGACCGTGGTGCATCCTCCGGTCGATATCGATTCGTTTCGATGCGATCCGGCTGAAGATTACTACCTAATCGTCAGCGAACTGGTCCGGTACAAGCGGCTGGATAGCGCGATCCGATTCTTTTCCGCGGCGGGCCGCAAGTTGCGGGTGGCGGGCGACGGGCCGGATTTCAAGCGGCTCCGCAGCCTGGCGAACTCGAATGTGGAGTTCTGCGGACGCGTTTCGGACGAGGAGCTAAGGGGACTATACGCGCGCTGCCGGGCGTTCCTCATGCCGGGCGAAGAAGATTTCGGCATCACGATCGTCGAAGCGATCGCGAGCGGCAAGGGCGTGATCGCGCTCGGCCGCGGCGGCGTGCTCGAAATCGTGCCGCCGGAAGGAGCGTTCTTTTACGACTCCCCGGATGAGAAATCAATCGAAAGCGCATTGAAGAGATTTGAATCGGCGGATGTGCCCGCGTCTAAACTTCAAGCGGCGGCGGCGCGATTCTCCGCTGCCGAGTTCGATCGAAAAATGCGGGAGGTACTCTATAGAAATGAGTAACCGACGGATCATTCGCGCGCCCCGCGGGCCTGAGCTCCGCTGCAAAGGCTGGGGCCAGGAGGGGGCGCTGCGAATGTTGATGAACAATCTTGACCCGGAAGTCGCCGAGCGCCCCGATGATCTGATCGTGTATGGCGGGACCGGAAGGGCGGCCCGAAGTTGGGAAGCGTTCGACGCCATCGTCCGGTCGCTTGAATCGCTCGAAAATGACGAGACGCTACTTGTCGCCTCCGGTAAGCCTGTCGGGATTTTCCGCACCCACGACGATGCGCCGCGCGTTCTGATCGCGAATTCGAATCTGGTCGGCCGCTGGTCCAACTGGGACGATTTTTACAGACTCGAACGGCTCGGGTTGACGATGTACGGGCAGATGACTGCTGGATCGTGGATTTATATCGGCAGCCAGGGGATTGTTCAGGGTACGTTCGAAACATTTTCCGCCGCCGCGGCGCGGCACTTCGGCGGATCGCTTACCGGGAAATTAGTCGTCTCCGGCGGCATGGGAGGAATGGGAGGAGCGCAGCCCCTTGCAGCCACTATGGCTGGAGCCTGCTTCCTTGGCATCGACGTCGATCCGAAACGGATTGAGAAGCGCATCGAGACGGGTTATTGCGATCGCATGACGGCGAGCCTCGACAACGCGCTGGCGATTCTGAAGGAAGCCCAGGCAAAGGGCGATGCGATCTCGGTCGGCTTAGCCGGCAACTGCGCCGACGTTTTGCCGGAATTGGTCCGCCGCGGAGTCGTTCCCGATATTTTGACCGATCAAACGAGTGCGCACGACGAGCTGAACGGCTACGTTCCGAATGGAATGTCGCTCGACGAGGCTCGCGCGCTGCGGTGCGAACGCCCCGACGAATACGTGAAGCGCTCCGTGGAGGCGATGGGCCGGCACGTCCAGGCGATGCTCTCGCTGAAGCGCATGGGCGCGGTCACTTTCGATTACGGCAACAACATCCGAACGCAGGCTAAACGAGCCGGGGTGGAAGACGCATACGATATCCCGGGATTTGTCCCCGAATACATCCGCCCGCTGTTCTGTGAAGGGCGAGGACCGTTCCGCTGGGCCGCACTCTCCGGTGACGCAGAAGACATCCGTACCACGGACCGTCTTGCGCTTGAACTTTTTCCGCACAACGAGATTCTGAAACGCTGGATGCGGATGGCTTCGAACAGGATTCACTTCCAGGGACTGCCCGCGCGTATCTGCTGGCTCGGTTACGGCGAACGGGCCGAGTTTGGGCTGGCGATCAACGATCTGATCAATCGAGGAAAGATCGCGGCGCCGGTAGTGATCGGGCGCGATCACCTTGACACAGGTTCGGTCGCTTCGCCTTACCGCGAAACGGAAGGAATGCTCGACGGTTCGGATGCGATCGCCGATTGGCCGCTTCTCAACGCGATGGTCAATGTGGCCTCAGGAGCTTCATGGGTTTCGATACACAACGGCGGCGGAGTCGGCATCGGGTACTCGCAGCACGCGGGGATGGTGGTGGTGGCGGAAGGAACTCCCGGATGCGCGCGCCGTCTGGAGCGCGTCCTCACCACCGATCCCGGGATGGGCGTGATCCGTCACGTTGACGCAGGCTACGCCCGCGCGAAGGAAGTCGCGAGAGAGAAGGGCGTCCGCATCCCGATGGATTCGGAATCGTGACGCAATTTGCCGTAGTCAACGCTTCTGAACTCGTTACACTCGGCGGCCCTTGTCGCCCGCGCATCCGCGGCGAACTCCGCGAGCTCGGCATTATCCGGAACGGATCGATGCTTTTCCGCGACGGCCGCATCGTGGAAATCGGAACGAATCTTCATTTCGATCCCGCCACCGAAATCATCGACGCAGGCGGACGAGTGGTTATGCCCGGTTTCGTCGATGCGCACACGCATCCCGTCTTCGCTGGCAATCGCGCCGATGAGTTCGAAAAACGGGCTGAGGGCGCGACGTATCAGGAGATCGCAGCGGCAGGTGGCGGCATTCGCTCCACGGTGCGCAAGACGCGGGCCGCCGCCGAGGATCAGCTTCAGTCGGCGGCCCGCCGCTATGTGGAATGGTTCCTTCGGAACGGCACGACGACGATCGAAGCGAAATCCGGCTACGGCCTCTCGCTGCCGGACGAGTTGAAGCTTCTGCGCACGATTGCGAAACTGGGGCCGCTGCGCACGGTTCCGACGTTTCTCGGCGCGCACGAAATTCCGGACGAATTTCGAGGCCGCCGCGCGGAGTATGTCGATCTGGTCATCAATGAAATGCTTCCTAACGCGGCGCGGATCGCCAAGTTCTGCGACGTCTTCTGTGAACCTCGCGTGTTTCCACTTGACGACGCGCGCCGTGTGCTCGAAGCGGCGCGTTCATGGGGGCTGGGGCTGCGCATGCATGCCGATCAGCTCGAAAACGGCGGGGGCGCGCGCCTGGCTGCGGAACTCGGCGCCGCCACCGCGGATCACCTCGAACACACGGGCCCCGACGGCATCGCAGCGTTGGAGCGGGCCCGAGTCCAACCGGTCCTTTTGCCCGGGGCCGTCTACGCGCTGGGATCGCGCCAGTACCCGGACGCGCGCGCGATGATCGAGGCCGGGCTTGCGATCGTTCTCGCAACGGACTTTAATCCGGGCTCCTCTCCGACTCCATCAATGCCGATGATTCTCTCGCTCGCCGCGACGCAGATGAAGCTGACTCCCGCCGAAGCGATCACCGCCGCGACGGTCAATGCCGCATTCAGTCTCGGCCTTGGCGCCGAGATTGGATCCCTGGAAGCGGGCAAACGCGCGGATTTCGCGATTCACGACTGTGCCGATCACCGCGAACTCGCATACTTCTTCGGCGTTGAGCCGGCGCATGCGGTATACATCGCAGGCGAGTGCGTTTATAGAAGAGCGTAGCTAGGCTGCCATCTGGATCTTCGGACGCCCCGCGGGAGCGAACTTCAGCTTCGGCTCATTTTCGATCGCATCGTAGAGCGCTCTCAGCAACTGATCGTCGGTTGACGCGGCCTGCTTCAACTCCGCGGGATAGCGCACAGTGAACTCCAATCCGGCATCGGTGTATCGCATCCGCGTCTCCGGCCGCGGCGCGGAGATGTCGACGTCAAGCGTCTGCTCCATCAACCGATGCTGCCGTTCCACCTTGTCGCGATAGGTTTGATAAACGGAATCCGCCGCAGCGTTTAATTTGCTCTCGGCGAGCTGCGCGTCGCTATCGCTCGCAAGCGTCAGCGTGACGCGATGCCACACGTAATCGACCCCCGGCATCTGTTTGTACAAAGCCGACGGCTGGAAAATAACCGAGTTGGAAAACACAACCACGCGCCCGGTGGAGCGCATATCCGGCCCGAGTTCCATGAGGTAGAAACGCACCAGTCCGATCTCGATCACCTGGCCGGTCACATTCGAGACTGTAACCCGATCGCCTACGCGAAGTCCGTAGCGGCCGATGAGAAAGAAATAGGCGACGATGGAAAGGATCGGGCTCTGCAAAGCCACGGCAACGCCGGCGGTGACGAATCCGGCATACGTCGCGAGCGAACCGAACTCGGTGACGAGTCCGCCCATGACCACCAGAATCACGGCGCATACGACAACAATGCGGCGAAGCGTCAGGAACTGCCGCCGGCGCCGAAGATCGCTCACATAACGGAACGTCGCCCGCCGCCAGGCTTCCGAAAGCAGAAGGATAAGGAAGATCGCGCCGACGATCGCTGCGATCCGTAGCGCCAGGTATTGCGCGCTCTTACGCCAGGCTTCGTCCAGATCGCCGATCGATTCCTGAAGATACCCGCGCGCCGATCCCGCCGCCCTCGCTTCTTCGACCAGCGGCACCATGGCCTTCGAAACCTGCTTGAATCGATCCGTCATCGCCGCCAACTCCCGCTGCCTGGCCTCGGAATCCGCGGCAGGATCCTCTTCGGCGGCGATCTCATCCGCCCTTCGCGCCGTCGAACGGATCTCGTTCAGAAGCGGAGCGCGGAGCTTGTCGATCTTTGCCAGATACGAGTCGGTCGCTTTACTCATGCCGTCCACCTGACGGCGTCGAGCGCGAAGACTAAAGAAGTCGCCGATCAATCCGATCATCCCTTGGGAGTCGGTACGCAGCGGCTGCGGCGCGGCGTTTGCATTGGAGACTTGAGCTCCATGCGGGGGACCTCCGGGCTTGTCGCGCCGAACTTCCGGAACCGTACGCTCCAGTTCATCGATCTGGGCATCCAATCCGCCGCCGATTGAGCTGCCCGCCGATGTCGCCAGTAACTGAAGCGAATTTTGGATCGTATTCGCCAAATCCAACTCCGCCGCGAGTTCCTTTCGTTGAGCCTGCAAATCCGCCCGCTTTTTCCCGGAGCTTTTTGCAATCGCGGCATCGACGCCGGCGATTCGAGCTTTCACGTTGGCGACACGATCGGCGGCCCGCGAGATCGCCTGCTGGAGATTCTGGCCCGGGCGTGCTGTGTTCGCGCTTGTCTCGGGCGCCGCGAGGGGTTCGCCCGCGCGCGCGAAATCGAATGCGCTCTGCAAGGCTCGCAATGATGCGTCGTGAACATTCTGACGGACCAGCACGTCGTCCGACGCCTGATCGATCCCGAGCAGATGGCGATACCATGCGATCGCGTCTTCAAGGTGATTCAGAATGTCTTCTGATCTGATGCTTGCGGGCGGAGGAGCCGCGTAACAGAGAGCCGCCGCCAGCATGCAGCAACGCACAAGCCGTGTTCTCACAAGTGGAAGATGCGAAATCGCGGGCGCGCGTTTCTGTGACGTTACGGGCGGGATCGAAGCCCGCGGCGCGAATATTGTTAGAATGAGATTTCAGCCGTGCCCCCAAGGAGCAATTTTGGACGCGAGAAAGACGAGCCTTGTCGCTGTCTATCCGGGCTCATTCGACCCGATTACGAACGGTCATTTGGACCTGATCGCGCGTGGAAGCCGGCTGGTCGATCGTTTGATCGTCGCCATCCTCAGAAATGAGGCCAAGCAGGCGCTCTTCTCCGTCGAAGAACGCGTCGCAATGCTGGAGGAAGTGGTTAAGCCGTACCCGAATGTCGAAGTCGGCACGTTTCATGGGCTGACGGTCGAGTATGCGTTCGAGCGCGGGGCGAACATGATTATCCGTGGAATTCGCGCGATTTCGGATTATGAATATGAGCTGCAGATGGCGCTGATGAATCGGCGATTGCAGCCCGGGATTGAAACCGCGTTCCTGATGGCGAGCGAAGCCAATTCGTTCATCAGCTCGCGATTGGTGAAGGAAGTCGCTTCGTTGGGAGGAAACATCGCGGGAATGGTTCCACCTGTAGTGGAGGAGCGGCTCAAAACGAGACTAAAAGCTGCAACGACGAGGTAAATGATGCACACAATGCACGATCTGGCCGAGAGAATTTCGACGATCAGCGTATCATCCACCATGGCGGTTTCGGCCGAGGCCGATCGTCTGCGCCGCGGAGGCGCCGACGTGGTCGACTTTGGCGCGGGCGAACCGGATTTTCCGACTCCGGACAACATCAAGCGCGCCGCTTTCGACGCCATCAATCAGAACTTCACCAAGTACACCAACGCCGGCGGCATCGTCGAACTGAAGCAGGCCATCTGCGATCGTCACAAGGACGATTACGGCACCAACTACGCTCCGAAGGAGTGCATCGTCACGGTGGGCGGCAAGCACGCCATTTTCGAATTGATTCAGGCGATGGTCGACCCGGGTGACGAGGTGATCATCCCTGTTCCTTACTGGGTCACATACAAAGACGTAGTCAACTACGCCGGCGCATCGTGCGTTTTTGTCGATACCGACGAGGCCGAAGGATTCCTTCTCACCGCGGCGATGGTCGAAAAGCACGTCACGCCGAAGACCAAGATGGTGATCATTAACTCGCCGTCGAACCCCAGCGGGACAGTGTTCGCGAGGGCGGAACTGGAAAAGATCGCGAAGCTCGCAAAGGATCGCGGCTTCTGGATCATGACCGACGAGTGCTACCACCGGTTTCTCTATGACAGCGAGCCGTACTCGATGGCCGCTTATCCGGGAATCAAGGACAACATCGTGGTGGCCGGCACGCTCTCGAAGACCTATGCCATGACGGGATGGCGCATCGGTTTTGCGCTCGCGCCGCCGCGGGTGATCGAAGCGATCGGCAAGCTTCAAAGCCATTCGACTTCGAATCCGACATCGATCGCTCAAAAAGCCGCCATCGAAGCGCTGCGTGGTCCGCAGGATTCGGTGGGCGCGATGCTCTCCGAATATCGCAAGCGGCGTGACTTTGTAGTGGGGCGGCTGCGCCAGATTCCCGGCGTAAGGGCGCATGAGCCGCAGGGCGCTTTCTACGCCTATCCGAATGTCAGCGCCGCCTTTACGGGGGGCATCGGCAATTCACTTCAGTTCGCCGAAAAACTGCTGGCGGAAGAGTTCGTCGCGGTGGTTCCCGGCGAAGCGTTCGGCACCGCCGAACATGTTCGAATTTCCTACGCGACTTCGATGAAGGAACTGGAGCGCGGGCTCGACCGGATGCACAAGTTTATTTCAGCCCGTCAGTCATGCGGCCGCGGCGCCTAACGCCGGCGTTCCTCGAGAAGGTCTGGGGATCGGCGAAGCTTGCGCCGTGGTTTCCGAATCGCGATAGCGGGAAGATCGGCGAAGTCTGGTTTCATACTCCGGAGATCCCCTTGCTCGTGAAGTTTCTCTTCACCACGGAGAAGCTCTCCGTTCAGGTTCATCCGGACGACGATTATGCGCGCCTGCACCACGGCTCCTGCGGCAAGACCGAGATGTGGCATATCCTGGCCGCGGAGCCCGGTGCGCAGATTGCGGCTGGATTTCGTACTCCGCTGACGGAAGAGCAACTCAGGAAGTCATCGCTCAGCGGAGAGATTGAAACTCTATTGGAATGGCACGATGCGCGTCCGGGAGATACCTTCTTCATTCCTGCCGGAACCGTCCACGCGATCGGGAAAGGGCTGGCATTGTGCGAAATCCAGCAGCATTCGGACGTAACGTATCGGCTCTACGATTACGGGCGCCCGCGCGAGCTGCATCTGGATCACGGAATTGCGGTGAGCCATCGTGAGCGCTGCCAGGCGCGGCCGGCGCCTTCCGGCCACGTACTGGTCTCGTGTGAATACTTCGTCACATCGCGGCGCACCGGTCCTCATATTTGTCCATCGAACTCACTCGCCATCGTGATCGAGGGTGAAGGCAGACTCGACGGCGAACGGACCGTTCCCGGCGATGTCTGGCACCTCGCGGAGGCCGCCGGAATCGAAGGTAACGTCACAACCATAGAGACTAAGACGGCATCGCAATAAAAATTTGCACACGCGCTAATCTTTCCTCTGTCTAACGCTCAAAGACAGCCTTCACGGGCTGACAAATCCTCGAAGGCTGAGGAAGGGTCTTATGGTAAGTCGTATTCTTCTTCTCGCGTCAATGTGTGCGATTGCGGGCGCACAGACGCTCACCACAGGCGAAGTTACGGGAACAATCACCGATCAAACCGGAGGAGTGCTGGCAAAGGTTGCAGTGACTTTGAAAAACAACGGCACGCAGGCAACGCAAATCACGCAAACCAACACCGACGGCGTGTATCGGTTTTCGTTTGTCTCACCGGGCAGTTACACCGTGAGCGCCTCCGCGACTGGATTTCAGACCTCGCAGAAGGTACTTCCTGTCACCGTCGGGGGCAGTTCGACTGTCGATTTCCAGCTATCGCTCGCCACGGCGACAACGACGGTTGAAGTGAGCGCGGCGTCGGTTGCGATTCAAACCGACAATGCCAACATGACCACGAACGTGAACCTGGAGCAAGTGCAGAATTTGCCGAATCCAGGCAACGATCTCACCTATTACGCGCAGCTTGCGCCGGGCGTCGTGATGAACGCAACACCCGGATATGGAAACTTTTCCGCCTTCGGTTTGCCTGCGACGTCGAACGTGTTCACGGTGAATGGCCAGGTGAATAACGACACGTTTCTGAACCTGAACAACAGCGGAGCGTCGAACCTGATGCTCGGCTATAACGAGATCCAGGAAGCCGCCATCGTCAACAACGGATACACCGGACAATACGGCGGTTTAGCGGGAACGCAGATGAACATGGTGACCAAGTCGGGCGCCAATGCATTTCACGGCAACGCCGTATATTTCTGGAACGGCCGCGCGATGAACGCCAACAACTTTTTCAACAACGCGACAGACACGGAAAAGCCATTTTCGAACGTGAACATGTGGGCGGCGAGCGCCGGAGGGCCGATCCAGAAGAACAAGACGTTCTTCTTTGCCGACTACGAAGGCTTGCGCATTGTTCTTCCAACGGACGTGCTCACGCGGATCCCGAGCACTCAGTTCGCGAACGCGACGCTGGCGAATCTGGCTGCGACCGGTCAAACGCAGGCGATTCCGTTCTACCAAAACATCTTCAAACTCTATGCCTCAGCGCCGGGAGCGGGCGCGGCGACTCCGGTCGCCAACGGGGGGTGCGGGACGTTCACCGGCCTTGGCGCGGGAGTTCCGTGCGCCGACCAGTTCCGCTCGACTGTTGGTAACCGGACAAAGGAATATTTGTGGACGGGGCGCGTCGATCACAATTTCAGCGATCGCGACCGCGCCTTCGTGCGTGTGCAGCGCGACAACGGCACGCAGCCGACGTATACCGATCCGATCAATCCGGTTTTCAACGCATTCAGCCCACAGCCCGAGATGCAGGGTCAGATCAGTTGGAATCACGTGTTCAGCCCGACGGCAACCAACAATTTCATCGTCTCCGGGCAGTATTACAGCGCGAAATTCCAGCAGACGGACGAGGCTGCGGCATTGGCGGCGTTTCCGACGACATTGCAATTCAGCGGAGCGCTGTTCTATGGGCTGAACAATCAGGGCTACAACTTTCCGCAAGGCCGCAACGTGACGCAGTACCAGTTCATTGATGACTTTTCCAAACAGGCGGGCCGCCACAATTTCAAAGCCGGGATTAACTTTCATCGGGTGGACATGACCGATTTCACGTTTTCCACCTATGTCAATGGACGTATTACCGCGAGCAGCCTGGGCGCGTTCTTCAACGGCGGCGGGACCGGCGCGAGCATGATCCAGCGGTTCCCCACGGCTCCGGAACAGCCGTTCGCTTTATACAATCTCGGCGCCTACGTTCAGGACGAGTGGACGGTCAGCAGCAAACTCAAAATCATCCCGACTCTGCGTATCGATCACAATTCGAACCCCGTCTGCCAGCGCGACTGCTTCGCGCGGCTGACCACTTCTTTCGACGCCCTGCCGCACGATCCGAACGTTCCGTATAACCAGGTCATTCAGACGGGACTGCACCAGGCGTTTTCATCCACAGACCGGATCATCTGGCAGCCGCGCGTCGGTTTTGCTTTCATGCCAACGAAGAACGGCAACACGGTCCTGCGAGGCGGCATGGGCCTTTTCGGGGACGTATTTCCAGGGACCGCGATAGAACCGTTTGCGCGGAATACGCCAGAGTTGAACAGCTTCACCGTGTCGAACGGGACCATCACTCCCGGAACTCCGAACAGCCTTTTCGCGATCGCGTCGGCAGCCAACAGCTCCTTGATTTCCGGCTTTAACAACGGCGGCACGTTCGCTTCGATTTCAGCCGCAAATCCATTCTTCGTTGCGCCGAACTTCACCGCCATGGAAAACAAGTACCATCAGGCGCGTTACCTGGAGTGGAACCTCGAACTACAGCATTCGTTCGGCTCGAAAACGGTGCTGAGCATTAACTACGTTGGAAACCATGGTTATCACGAATTCATTCAAAACGGCGGCTTGAATGGATTCTTCCCAGGCTTTGCGGGCCTTCCGGCGACCGCGCCGGATACGCGCTTCGGCACCATCACGCAATACAATACCGGAGCAGTTTCGAACTACCACGGCGGGGTCTTCAGTCTCCGGCGCCAGTTCTCGGGCGGGTTCATGTTCGGGATCAACTATACGTATAGCCGCGCGTTCGATGAAGTCTCAAACGGCGGATTCGAACCGTTATCGTACGTAAACGCGGGATCGACGAACAACAGCATACTGGCGATGATCAATCCTTACAACCGGCGGCAGTTCAATTACGGACCCTCCGACGCGGACGTGCGGCACTATGCCAGCGTCAACTATGTCTGGGACAACGTATTTCGCCACATGTTCAAGGGCGGTCCAAACATTCTGTTGAGCGGGTGGTCTGTGTCCGGAACGATCTTCACGCGAAGCGGACTGCCGTTCACAGTGGTCGATACCGCGGCGACTTCCGCGTTCCTGGCCAAGAACTTCGCCGCGACGCCGACGATCGGCCCGATGTTCGTGCTGGCAACGCCGCTGGCGGCCGGACATGCGACGTGCGGTTCTGGCGCGGTCGACGTGCCTTGCCTGTCGACAAGCGCATTCACGGCGGCGACGACGACTCCGACCGCTTTCGGCAACCAGAATCGCAATCAGTACCGCGGACCGAACTACTTCGATACCGATCTTTCGGTGATGAAGTCCTTCCCGCTGGTTCCGAAATACGAGTCACTGCGATTGATGGTCGGGTTCCAGTTTTTCAACCTTTTCAATCATCCAAATTTCGACAAACCGGTGGGTGATGTGGCCGATCCGAACTTCGGCTCGATCATCAACGTGATCTCGCCGCCGACGAGCATCCTGGGCTCGTTCGCGGGAGCCGATGCATCGGGACGCATCATTCAGCTAAAGGCTCAAATCGTTTTTTGATCGCGTAGCAGTACGATCCTCGCAACCCTCGCTCGGAAACGGGCGAGGGTTTTTTTGTTTCAGAGGAACGTGAATCAAGGAAAGAAGACGCGCCAGGTGGTGACGACGAGGGCGTGGGCGACCATGGAGGCGCGGATGCTTTTTGCCTCGCGGAAGGCGAGGCCATAGAAGATCCCGGCGATGCCAGCGAGAACCGCAAATCTCCAGTTGGGGAATGATCGAAACCAGAGATGGACGGCGCCGAAGAGGATGGAGGTGACGATCAGGCCAGCGGTTTCGCTGGAGAGCCATTTGCCGGTCCATTGCTGGAGAAGTCCGCGGAAGAAGAACTCTTCGCCGAGAGCGACGACCCAGAGTACACCGAAGAAGGTTGCGAGGGCGTAGAGGCTGGTGCGTTCCCAACCGGCCGGGATTCGCGGCTTGCCGAACCCGATCCACCAGCCGACGCCGATCGCGATGATGAGAAACGCCAGGTAGAAGATTGTGCCGATCTTCCAGTCTCGTTTCGTTGGCCAGAAGCCGAATCCCACGCCGGAGATGCGGCGAATCGTGAGCATGGCGAAGGCTCCGGTACGGATCCACATCAACTGGCCCAGGACCGGGACCTGAAGCTTGGGGATCGGATTTGGGTAAATCTTTGTAAATACGTGCAATAACATCACCGAAGCCATCAGGACCAGGAACAGGATGTCGACTGGCGACTTATGAGGAAGGATGACATACCAGAAGGCGATGACGGCGGCCAAACCGGCGAGGGCGAGAAAAGAAAAATTACCAAACGAACCCAAGGCGAGAACCGCTGCCGAGTATGGCAAAACCGCTGCTACGGTTAGACTTAACGCGATTATCGCGGCCGGAAATCGCTCTATCTTCGCCCTCAATCTGTCCGATCCAAGGACGTAGAAAAACGTGAGTTCGAGCAGAAAAGCCGGGAGGATACGGAGTGCGGTTGAGAGGGGTATATTCTGTTGATGAGCGTAGAGCAATCCCGCAGCAGCGGCGGTAAACCAGAGCGCGGCGAGAATCATCGCGACCATCGTAGCATTCTGATTTGGCGAGGCCGGCGCGCGTAACCTTTTGATCGTTCAAAAGTATCCACTTACGAGAGCGTGAACGCCACAGACAACAGCTTGATGGCCCAGGTCGGGTCGGGCGATGTCGCCAAAATGGCGGTGCTATTTGAGAGGCATAGCCGGGCATTATTCCGGTACTTCATTTCGATGAACCGGAACCGGGAGCTTTCCGAGGATCTGGTGCAGGATGTCTTTTTCAGAATGCTGCGCTATCGGGCCAGCTACGATCCGAACCAGAGTTTCACGGCCTGGATGTACCAGATCGCGCGGAACGCAAATGTCGACCAGGCGACAAAGCGGAGGGCGGAAGTGGTAGGCATCGACGAATTCGACGACCGGAGGCCGGAGCCGGCAAGCGACGCGGCGGGGCCTGAGGAAGTCGTCGAGAAGAGCCAGGATGTGGCGCTATTGAAAAAAGCGCTGGACCGGCTTCCGTCGGACAAGAAAGAGATTTTGGTGCTGGCGCGATTTCAGGACATGAAGTATGAGGAGATCGCGACGCTGCTCGGTTGTGAAGTGGGGACGGTGAAGGTGAGGGTATTTCGGGCGATGCGAGCGCTCGAGCAGGTGTATCACACGCTTGCGAAGGAGAGACTGGCATGAATTGCGAAGAGACAAAACTCAGGTTGGCGGATTACTGGAGCCAGACGCTGAGCGAAAGAGACGAGCTGGCGTTCGATGCGCATCTGGCGGCGTGCGATCACTGCCGGGCGGATGCTGAAAGGCTCGGGGCGCTGTGGAAGGGGCTCGGGAAGATTCCGATGGAAGAGCCAAGTTCGGCGATGCGGACGCGGTTCTATGACACGCTTGCGGCTTTCCGGCATGGGCTGGAGTCGGCTCCGAAGGTGACGTGGAGGGATCGTCTGATGGCGCTGTGGCCGAAGCAGCCGGCGTTTCAGATGGGGCTGAGCTTCGCGCTGCTGGCAGTGGGTGTGGGGATCGGATACATGATGCATGCACCGGGCGCCAAGCCGGCGGTTGAAACGGAAAGTCAGGAAGTGGCGGCGCTGCGCGGGGAGGTAACGAATATGCGTCAGATGGTGGCTTTATCTTTGTTGCAGCAGCAATCGGCGAGCGAGCGGCTGCGCGGCGTGAGTTATGCGGTTCAGGTTCCGTCATCGGATACAGAAGTGTTGTCGGCGCTGTTGAAGACGGTGAATCAGGATCCGAACGTCAATGTGAGATTGCAGGCGGTGGACGCGCTGCATCAGTTTGGGTCGAGTCCGGTGACGAGGACGGCGGTGGCGCAGTCGATCGCGAAGCAGGAGACGCCGCTGGTGCAGATTGCGCTGATCGATCTGCTGGTGGATTTGAAGGATAAGGATTCGGCTGCGGAACTGTCGAGGGTGGCTTCCGATGAAAAGATCGATGCGGCGGTCCGGCAGCATGCGAAGTGGGCGCTGGGGAAATTGCAATGAGATCGCGGACAGGCCGGAATCCGCTTGCTGATGCGCGCGGCTCGGTTGCGGCGATTCTGATGATCGCGTCGGGTCTGGGCGCTTTCGGACAGCGGCTGGAGGAGCGGGGGACGGAGCATCGGTCGTTTGCGGGTGTGACGGAACTGGTGATCGATAACATCACGGGCACGATTGAGGTGGCGGGTTCGACGGGTGGTTCAGTGGAAGTTGATGTCGAGAAGACGCTGCGGGCGCGGTCGGCGGACCGGCTGGCGTTGGCGAAGAAGGAAATCGTGTTGAGCGAGACGCAGCAGGGTGGGCTGGTGAGGCTGATGGTCGATGGACCGTTCCGGAATCGAGGCGGGGGCGAGGTTTACGAGTTCGAGTTCAACTTCAAGGTAAGGGTGCCGAGGAATGTCGCGCTCGATCTGAGGACGGTGAACAAGTCGAACATCCTTGTGGAGGGAACGTCGGGCGAATTTCGGATCAGCAATGTGAATGGGGGAATCGAGATGCGCGAGGTGGAAGGATTCGGCTCGGTGCATACGGTGAACGGTCCGGTGAAGGTGACGTTTGCGAAGAATCCGACGGGGGCGACGTCGTTCAAGTCGGTCAACGGGACGCTGGACGTTTCGTTCCGCGGCGGGCTGAACGCGGATGTGCGGATGAAGACGATGAACGGGGAAATGTACACGGATTTTCCGGTGTCGGCGATGCCGGTGGCGGCGGTGCGGCCGGAGCAGAGGGATGGGAAATTTATTTATCGAAGCAATCGCATGACGGGCGTGCGGATCGGCAGCGGCGGGACGGAGTTATCGTTCGAGACATTGAATGGAGAAGTCCTGATCAAGAATCGGGAGAAGTGAGAGAGAGACGAACATGAAAAAAACAAAAACAATCTGGATGGTGGGAGCAGCACTGGGGGCGCTGGCGTGGGGGCAGGACAATCCGAATCAGGTGAGGGTGCCGTTTCGCGATGCGTCCAAGCCGAGGATGATGAACGTCGATGTGTTCAACGGCAGCATCACGGTGAAGGGGTATAACGGGACGGAGGCGATTGTGGAGTCGTCGGGGCGGAACTCGCGGCATGCGGAGCGCTCCGCGCCTCCGGGGATGAGGCGGGTCGGGGAGGGCGGCGGAGGACTCGATATTACGGAAGACAACAATGTGGTGACCATCCGCGCGGGCGTGATGGGCGGGGGATCGGATCTGACGATCCAGGTTCCCGTGCAGACGTCGCTGAAGCTGCGCAGCATGAACGGCGGAAAGATTCAGGTGGAGGGAGTGTCGGGCGAGATCGACGTGCAGAATTACAACGGTTCGGTCAGCGTGCTGAACGTGAGCGGATCGGTGCTGGCGAACTCGATGAACGGGAAGGTGACGGTGTCGCTCGACAAGGTGACGCCAAACAAGACGATGAGTTTTTCGTCGATGAATGGAACCATCGACGTAACGCTCCCGGCGGACGTGAAGGCAAATCTGAAGATGAAGAGCGAGAACGGGGACGTGTTCAGCGATTTCGACGTGAAGCTGACGGGTTCGGCTCCGGCGCAGGTCGATGATGGACGAAGCCAGGGGAGGCCGTGGCGGTTGAGGATGGACAAGACGCTATACGGGACGATCAATGGCGGCGGGCCGGAGATGCAGTTCGTGACGTATAACGGGAGTATTTTGATTCACAAGAAATAAGAAGAGGGAGTCAGAATTCAGGAGTCAGGAGGAATCTCCTTCCGGCTCCTGATTTTTTTTGGGGGGGAGCATGTGCGGTTCAAAGCGCTCCAAGGCTGCTGCGCCGGAAAGGTGGAGAGCGTTCAGCCTGGAATCAGACTCCTGCTCCGGACTCCTGTATCCTGATTTCTTATGGCCCGATTTCCCGGTGTGGATTATCTCTTGATCGACTCGCAGTTCAGCGAGCAGGAACTGATGGTGCGGCAGACGGCGCGGCAGTTTGTGGATGAGCGCGTGATTCCGGTGATCCGCGACGCGTTCCGTGACGGGACGTTTCCGACAGAGCTGATTCCGGAGATGGGGAAGCTCGGATTTTTTGGCGCGAATCTGGAAGGCTACGGCTGCGCGGGGATGAACAACGTCGAGTACGGGCTGCTGATGCAGGAACTGGAACGGGGCGACAGCGGGGTGCGCAGTTTCGCGAGCGTGCAGGGCGGGTTAGTGATGTATCCGATCTACACGTATGGAAGCGAGGAGCAGAAACAGCGCTGGCTGACTCGCCTGCAATCGGGCGAAGCGATCGGGTGCTTCGGCCTGACGGAGCCAGGGTTCGGATCGAACCCGGCGGGGATGCTGACGAAGGCAGTGAAGCAAGGCTCGTGCTGGGTGCTGAACGGCGAAAAGACGTGGATCACGAATGGATCGATCGCGGATGTCGCAGTGGTATGGGCTAGGGCTGAGGATGGGATACGAGGGTTTCTGGTGGAGAAGGGAACTCCGGGGTTCACGACGTCGGTGCTGCACGGAAAATTGTCGATGCGAGCGTCGGTGACGTCGAGCCTGGCTTTCAACGATTGCCGCGTTCCGGAATCGGCCATGCTGCCGGGGGCGAAGGGATTGAAAGGTCCGCTCGGTTGTTTGACGCAGGCGCGGTATGGAATCGGCTGGGGAGTGATCGGGGCGGCGATGGATTGCTACGAGACGGCGAGGTCGTATTCGGTGCTGCGAAAGCAGTTCGACGATAAGCCGATCGCATCGCATCAGTTGGTGCAGGAGAAGCTCGCAGACATGATCAGCGAGATTACGAAGGCTCAGTTGCTCGCGCTGCATATCGGGCGATTGAAGGATGCAGGGAAGATCGAGCCGGCGCACATTTCGATGCTGAAGCGAAACAACGTGCGGATCGCGCTGGACGTGGCCCGGACTGCGCGGGATGTGCTGGGCGGGAACGGGATAATGGACGAGTACCCGATCATGCGGCATCTGTGCAACCTGGAAACAGTGAAGACGTATGAGGGGACGGACCACATCCATACGCTGGTGATCGGCGAGAGGGTGACGGGGATCGCGGCGTACAAGTAGGGCGTGCTAATATAAGATTTAATCCTGCGCCGGATTCTGTATGGTCATTCTTCTGACAATTATTCACGTGATTGTGTGCTTGTTCCTGGTGGTGGTCGTGTTGCTGCAAAGCGGCAAGGCGGCGGATCTGGCGGGAGCGTTCGGAGGAATGGGCTCGCAGACGGTGTTCGGACCGCGCGGGGCAGCAACGGTTTTGTCGAAGGCGACGACGATTGCGGCGACTTTATTCATGATCACGTCGCTCTCACTTTCGATCCTGGCGACGCGGGGCGGCAAGGGTGGGTCGTCGACGATCTTAGATAAGGCAGCCAAGCCGGTTCCGGCTCAGAAGGGTGCTCCAGCGCCTGCTCCGGCTCCGGGGCAGCAAGTGCCGCCCGGCGGAACTGTGCCGATCGATGTTCAGCCGACGGTTGATGGAAAGCAACTGCCGAAGCAGACGATTCCCGCTCCGGTGGTTCCGAATCCACAGAAGTAAACCGGCCGCCTGCGAAGGTGGCGGATTGGCAGACGTGCTATCTGTTCGAGCTGGTTAGCGTGAGGAGATTTTGAAGTTCGCGGTCGTGGCGGAATTGGCAGACGCGCATGCTTGAGGTGCATGTACCCGAAGGGGTGTGGAGGTTCAAGTCCTCTCGACCGCACCATCCTCTACAGGCGATGGCTGGATAGATCGCCTTCTCCCATACTTTTCGCAGTGTGGCGTTGAACAGCATGGCTGTCACTTTGCACCCGCTGCATGATGCTCGTCCTTCAGAGCCTGGGCCAGCGCGGCTCGCGTTCCATTTAGAACCTGTACGACAGGGCCGCCATCATACAGAGGTTTCGGCGGCCGATCTTCCCACGTAGCCCCGGCCGGATAAATGGCGATGTGGTCCCAAACGACGGTTCCACGATTGTGCTCGCCCATCGAACGCGAAATCAGCCGCTCCTTGTCCCAGAACTGTGCAGCCTGCGTGTTGGAAATCCGGGCGAGCGCGGCGGTGGAAGGCGATGACCAGTCGGTAAACAGCACCGGCTCCCACACAACGAAGATTTTTACCGGCTTCGCCGCCAAATCCGCCATCATGCGATTGAATGCAGAGGCCCCCTGCAGACATACCGGTCAAGTCGGCGACAGGAGCAACAGAACACGGGGCTCGTCCCTGGCAGCATTGAACTCGCTCTTGATTTCGCCGAGACTCCGAACCGTGATATTTCGCAACGGAGGCTGACCCGAAGGAGCCTGGCCTCCGCCATGCAAATAGAAGCCTGCCGCGATCAGCAATGCGGCCAGAACGGCGCCTGCAATGTATTTCGGTTTCAGCGAATCACCTCCCGGCGATTGCGTTCGCCATGATCTGAGGGAAAAAAATCGAGATCAACACGAAGGCAGACGATACCCACAGCAGGACCGAGGCTGCAACGCTCGTGCGACGATTGCATTTTCGCGCTCGCCGGGCTTGATAGAACCCCAGCGCGATGAACACGATGGAACCCAGCAGGAAGTAAGGCCGAAGGAGCGTAAGAAATGCGGACGTGCCGGCCAGCCCTGCCGCCATCACGAAAGGAAGAAGGGGGAGACAGCAACTGGTTGCGGTCAGGACGCTGCCGATCGCCGCAAGGCCCGCAGCGATAGTGCCCGCTCCGCTGGACGACGCTGGTTCCGTTGCGTTTCCTAATGTCGTCTCTTTATGCATAGGCGGAAGACCCCGATATTTAATGCCGGCGCTCCCGGGGCCCGGTCCCTCACATTCATTTTGACAGGATCGTAGCGAGCGAGAGGCCGATCACTACTTGGTTTGTTCTGTCTTGAAGCCTGCCTTTTCGATCGTCTTTTGGATCTCAGCCTGCGTCACCTGGGTGTCCTCATAAACGACCGTTGCACTTCGCTTCTCGACATTAAGATCCACGTTCCTGACGCCCTTGGTCTGCGTCAGAGCTTTCTTGATGACGACGGTGCAGGCGGCGCAATCCATCGCCGGCACTCTCATTTCTGCAATTGCCTCTTTGGCGGCTGCAATTCCGCCAGCCAATCCCAACCCAATCAACACGCCAATCAGTTTCATATTGCTTTCCTTTCTCTAACCTTGGTTTCGTCATTTACGATTCGAAAGCAGCCATTCGGCGACGGCGCCCGAATAATACGGAAAAGCCGCAAACAGGACCACGGCGGCGGTCGCAAGCCAGAGCATCAGGCGTCCAGAGCGTTTGCTCGCCGGCATCGCGCAGCTACAGCCCGTGGCGCACTGTTCCTGTCCCGGCCGATAAGAGAAGTAGAATCCCAGCCCGAGAAATCCGAACGTGAGCCCAAGCAGTAAGGGCCTCCAGGTGTCGAACAATGCTGACGCGCCCAGGATCGAAAACCCTGTCAGAGCGAAAACAATCGGCAATATGCAGCAAAAGCTTGCAACGATAGCGGCAAAAACTGAACCAGCGGCGAACCACGACGTCAGGTTCCCGGACGTGCCGTCCGCGGGCGGCCCAGATGCCGAATTGTTGACACCGGAAGTTGCTTCTCGAATTGCACGGCGCAACATATCGTGCGGCGGCAACCCCTCACGCCTTCCGTTCACCAAATACGTCCGGCACATCATTCCGTACTCGCGCGCCGTTCGTGCTTCCGGCTCGACATCCAGACCGTTGATGCGGACACTCGGAGAACCGAGGAATCCAACCTCCTGAGCGATGGATGCGCCGGTGACGTTCCGTTCGAGCACTTCGGCCGACACGCCTTCTTCATCGAGCAATTGCCGCACCCGCTCCACGGCGGGCTTGTGGTTTGGGCATCCGTCAAAATAGAGGATTTCAATCTTCATGTTGTGAATCTCTGCGGGCGGCCCGGCTGATCTCATCAATCACCGGACAGTACTCCTCATGTCCTGCCGCGGGCGTTCTCAGCTCCCGCTTGCACTTTTGAAGCGCGCGCTTCAGGCTGCGCTCCAGACTTTGCAATTCCGCGATTTTTTGCTCGACTGCCTTTAACTTCTGGTTCAGGAGTTCCTTGACGTGTGAACACGCCGGCACATGATCAGAACGGAGAAGGAGCAGTTCACGGATCTCGTTTAATGAAAACCCGAGTTCCTGCGCCTTGCGCACGAATTTGAGTATTTCGATATCGCTGGCCGCAAACAGCCGGAAGCCGCCTTCGGTACGCGGCGATCGCTTCAACAATCCCTGCTTCTCGTAGAAGCGGATCGTATCAACACTGAGCCCGGTCTCTTTCGCAACCTGCCCAATCTTTGCGGCAACCACTTTCGTGCTCCCATTACGTAGAATACAATCTGGAGTCGACTTCAGAGTCAAGCGGGCGATCCTGTTGAGAATGCAATCCGCGTACGCGGCGACTTGGGGTTAACCGGCGTGCGAAAATGACTTCTTGTTCCTATCCGGGCCGCACCTCCGGACGCCATTCAGGGGAGGCCAAGCGCCGGAGAAAGCGAGGATCCCCATGAATCTGGTCCGCTTCAGCAAGGCTGCGCCGATGATCGCGGCCCTATTCCTTATCCCGGCTTCGTTCGCGCAGGCGACGGGAGGCGACAAAGTCGATCTCGACGCGCTGGCCCGGATCAGGAGGGAGGCGTTCGAACACTCGCAGGTGATGGAAAACCTCTTTTGGATGTCGGAGGTTTATGGTCCGCGCGTCACCAACAGCCGCAATCACAAACTCGCCGCCGAATGGGCGATGAAGCAGATGCAAGAGTGGGGGCTCAAGAACGTCCACCTCGAAAAATGGCACTTCGGCTATGGGTGGCAGATCAAGCATTTCTACGCCGCGATGGAGACGCCGGTCTACGCCGCATTCACCGGGTTCCCGCTGGCATGGACGCCTGGAACCAACGGCCCGATCACGGTGGAACCGGTGTGGGCGCCCATCCACTCAAAGGCGGATTTCGCGAAATACCATGGGAAGCTGAAGGGAAAGGCGCTGCTGATGTTCGATCCGGCTCCGCTTACGCTGCATACTCGGCCGGATGCGCAACCGTCCCCAACCGATGAGGAGATTCTGGCGCGCGCGGGCACGCGCGGCGGAGGGGGCGCGGAGCGCGGCGCAGCAGCCGGCGCTGCGCTGAATCGAGACGCCAGCGGGCGGGGCCGTCCCGGCGAAGGCGAATGGGAGTACACGCCGACGTCGCTGGCCCTGGCCAATGCGAAGAACGCGGTGCTGCGCAACGAGGTCAATGCTTTCCTGAAGGAGGAAGGCGTAGCCATTTCCATCACGCCGGGCTATAACGGAGACGGCGGTACGATCTTTTCCACGTATGGAGGGTCGGAGAATCCCAAGGATCCAATTCCGCCTCCGATCGTCGCCATTGGGGCGGAGCAGTATAACCGCATCGTCCGCCTGCTACAGCACGGGATCACGCCGAAGCTGAACTTCGATATCGCCGTCGATTATCAGAAGGAAGACGAGAACGCATTCAATGTCATCGGCGAGATTCCAGGCACCACAAAGGCGGACGAAGTGGTCATGCTCGGCGGTCACTTTGATAGCTGGCAGGGCGGCACGGGCGCTACCGACAACGGCACTGGATCTTCAGTGGCGATGGAGGCGATGCGCATTCTGGCTACTTTGCTCAAGGCCGAACTGATCAAACCGATGCCGCGTACGGTTCGCGTCGCACTGTGGGGCGGTGAAGAGGAGGGCGTCTACGGCTCAACCGCTTACGTGCAGCAGCACTTCGCTCAACGCGCAACCATGGTGAAGACTCCGGAGTACGACAAGCTGGACGTGTACTTTAACGATGACGGCGGCTCCGGCCGCTTCCGCGGAGTGTCGGCGGGAGGTAGTCCGGAGATGGCGGCTATCTTCAAGTCGTGGATTGAGCCCATCAGGGACCTGCATATCGTCGCCGTTACGGGCGGGGATCAGTTCAGACCGACCACGAGCCCTGGTGGAACGGACTCATCCGCCTTTTCGTGGATCGGGTTGAACGGCATCGGTTTCCAGCAGGATGGGTTGGAGTACGGTACCCGTACCCACCACTCCAACGCGGACACTTACGACCGCGTGCAGAAGGCCGATGTGATGCAGAGTTCCATGATCGAAGCGTGGTTTGCCTACAACGCGGCAACTCGCGCGGAGATGCTGCCGCGCATCCCGACTCCGGCTCCAGATCCCAATGCGAAGAGTCACGAGTAGGATTTGCGGGCATGGCAAAGCTTGTCTATGGATTGAACCAGTCGCTCGATGGTTACGTCGACCACGCCAGGATTGGGCCGCCTCCGCCGGCGGCGTTTCGTCACTTCATCGAGGTGATGCGCGGCGTGACCGGCCTCATCGATGGCCGCCGCATGTACGAGATCATGCGTTATTGGGACGAAGACTCTCCTGATTGGGACGCTGAGGATCAGGAGTTCGCGTCGGCGTGGCGGAGCAAGCCGAAGTGGGTGGTGTCGCGGTCGCTCGGCTCAGTTGGCCCCAACGCCACGCTGGTCGCCGGTGACTTCAAGACAGTAACCGGCGGGCTGAAGGGTGACTTGACCGGCGAGATTCACGTTGGGGGACCGGTCCTGGCGCAAAGCCTGAGCGAGGCAGGTCTGGTCGACGAGTACCGGCTCTACCTTCACCCCGTCGTGCTGGGGGGGGGCGGCGCGCCATTCTTTGCGGGCCCCCGGCCGCGGCTTCGCCTGGCGGGCAGCGATCTGATCGCCGGAGACGTGATTCGGTTGACGTACGTTCCGGTCTAATCACGTCTGCAAGGGCTGCGGCACCACGGGATTCGCGCTGGAAGGACGACGAGATGCGAAAAGGGTTTACGAGAAAACCACAAGCGGACGAGCCCGCGCCCTCCAAGAACTACATAACGCCGGGCGGGCTACAGCGCCTGAAGGATGAGTACCGGTTTCTGCTGACCAGGGAACGCCCCGCCGTGACGGAGGTGGTAGCGTGGGCGGCCAGTAACGGCGATCGCAGTGAAAACGCCGACTATCAGTACGGCAAAAGGCGGCTGCGCCAGATCGATGGGCGGATTCGCTTTCTCTCGAAGCGTATCGAGGCCGCGGAAGTGGTGGACCCGGAAGCGCCGAGAACGGGGGCGGCGGCGACGAGGGTTTTCTTTGGAGCGACCGTGCGCTATGCCAATAGCGCGGGAGCGGAGCGAGTGGTGAGCATCGTGGGCACCGACGAGGTAGATCTCAACCGCAACCACATCAGTTGGGTGTCGCCTCTGGGGCGGGCGCTGATGAAGTCGGCAGCGGGCGACAGCGTCGTTCTTCACGCGCCGCGCGGTACAGAATATCTGACTGTTCTGGACGTATATTACGAGCGCATTTCCGTGGAACCGTTCCGTGAACCACCTGGCTCCGAGGCCTCGGCAAAGGGACTCCCTCGCCGAGGCCAGTCTCGCGAGCAAGATTAGCGAGGACAGCAGTAACACAGAAATGCATCTGGCGCTTCGCTCAGGAAGCTGGTCAGTTTCATTTCGGCTGCTCGAATCAGCGGCGTGATCGAATTCACTGCCTCCGGATCAGTTCAGGACGAGAGCCAGTTTCCCGAGGTAATGGTGGCTGAGTGCCTGCTGGGCCCTGGCCGCATCTTCCAATTTGAAGGTCTGCGCGATGTGGACTTCAAACGGTCCGCCATCGATCAATTCATTCAGTTTCGCAAAGGTCTGCGGATCGGGCTCCCCGTTGTAGCTGGTGACCTTCACGTCGCCACTCGCGCCAGGAGCGTGCTCGACGCCGTTTGGGTACGCGGCCCGGCCTCCCTTCCGCAGCGCCGAAATCGCATGCTCGGCCGCCTTACCGCCGGTAGTCAACAAGGCAGCATCCAGACCATCCGGCGCGAATTCGTGGGCAGCTTTGAGAATATCTTCCCGATGCCCGTCGATGACCTTGTCTGCTCCCAGCCGTTTCACAAACTCCACGCCATCCTGGCCGGAGGCCACCGCCAGAACCCGCGCTTTCATGCGCTTTGCCAGTTGAACCGCCAAATGGCCGATACCGCCGCTGGCGCCGAGGATCAGAATGGATTCACCGGGTTTGAGATGAAGCGTTTTGTCCAAACCATTCAGGGCGGTTACTCCATCGACCGCCAACACTCCGGCATCTCGTGTCGACAAAGCCTGCGGGACCTTGGCCGCATAACTCGCTTTGATCGCTGTGTATTCCGCATAAAATCCGCCCTTGGGGTTCATCAAGTTGATACCGTAAACCCGGTCACCGCGTTTGAGGTGATGAACATTAACGCCGACTTCTTCCACTGTTCCCGCGCCGTCCGACCCGAGCACATGAGGAAACCTGGCTTTCATGCCGAACTCTTTGGCAAACCCGCCCTCGCGCTCAAACGGATCCCAGACGCCTACGCCCGCTGTATCCACCCGGACCAGGACCTCATCGTCCGCCACGTCCGGCACCGGCAGTTGCCGGGGCTTCATCTTCTCGATTCCCCCGAATTCGTCGATCGCGACCGCTCGCATGGTTCGATTTGACGCGTTTTTCATAACGTCTCCTTCTTGCGCTGATTGTTACCTTTCTCCTGGATTGACAATCCAGAGGATGTGGACGTTACTCAAAAAACGTGCCATGCCCAGATCGGACGTCTCCGGGAGGGCCGCCGGGTAATTTGTCCGCTGAAATGTTTCAAGCGGGCCGCGGGAAGTAACGCAATTCCACAATCGGGCGCGCGAGGATTAAAATCCACCCGCCTCAAGTCTGGCCGCGTCCTACTCAGGGGATACGAAAGATGGGGGGAAGTTGCCTCGCGGCTTGGGGTTGCGCGATTCGCCGAAAGCCCCTGTTGGCCATCTCATTAACGGCGTTCTCGCCGTTCAGTCTATTCGCATGGTTGTATCCGGAGCATCGGGAGATCACGTTGCTTGCGCTGCAAATGCTTAAGCCGGAGCAGCGTGCGGTACTCGACGAATGGTGGTCTGAAGCTCGCGCGGGGCACGAGATGAGGGTATGTGCGCAAATGACTGCTCCGCCACAAGGATTGAAACCCTCGTGCATAGATTATGCCGCTTGGCCTGCGCTTGGCGGCGATCACTCATGTTCCGCTCAGGAGTTGCTTGACGATGTGCTCGAAGCGCCATGGATCCTCAAGGTCGCGGCAGTCGGCGCGAGGTTGGAATCCAAACTCGCCGGCGCCAGGCGGCGCGATCAGCATGTTAACGCAGTTCGTCGTTCCGACATCGAATTGCTGCGGGCTGATCCGGACATGGTCGCGCGCGCGCTGACAAATAATGCGCACTTTCTGCTCGCGCGTCCGCGCGTCGATATGCAACCGGAAGCCTACGTGTTGATCGTGCTGGGGACTGGTTCCGAGGTAAACGCAGTGGGAGCTTACGCGTTATACCACGCGCGCGCCCTCGCGGCCGCTGCCCGAATCGCGGAGCGGCATCCTGGGCCGGAGAGCCTGAGGCAGGCTGCGCGCGCCATGTTTGCCGACGAAGCATTCGCACTGCATTTTCTGGAGGACGGGTTCGCCTCCGGGCACGTGGCAGGCAATTGGGGAAACAGTGCGGTCCGCAAGGGAACCCATGACTATTACAGCGAGTACGGGATAGAAATGAAGACGTGGAACGGGGAGACCTTCGTCGGCGTCGGCGATTCGTACATGCGGCCGGAGGATGCCCAGCGTGTGGCCCGCACAGTCCGCGACAGTCTCGCGCAACTGGCCGACGTGTTGGCGGGAAGGCTCCGCGTAGCCGGCGGGCAGGAGAACTCCGGAAGCGTAGAGCCGGAATCATTTGACGTCTGTCGCGAGACGCACTTTGCGTCCGCAGTGATCGAGACGCAGGAAATCCAAACCCTGAGGCCGATCATCGAGCAGACGCCGATACCGGCACTCGGCGACGTCCTCGGTCAATTACCCCGGTTCCGGTCCGAATTTGGGCCATTTCTCGGCGTTTCCGCTGCCGTGCTCGGCCAGGCAATGGATGGAGGATTCGGCTCCGCCCAGAAGGGGGCAACAGGAATCGGCGGGCTGGAGACGTCATTTCGCGTGGGCCTCGGTCTGGAGGGAGTGATGGACGAATCCGGCGACGGCCTGGTGTTTGGGGACATCGGTTACCGCCAGGATGGAGCAGCACATGGCGCGGCGGCGATCCCTGGCCGAGGCGCTATAACTCTGCGAGTCCGAGCACCGTTCTGGTTGATTCCGGGCGACCTTGTGGCCGCCGCCCCGGTGTTGGCTTTGGTCTCGCACCGCACATTGCAAAGGATGGCGGTGCAAGCCGGCAATGGCGGTCTGATCCCCTGGCAGTCGGGAATCGCGACACCAATCGGGCGCTTCCAGTTCGTCCTGGGCCGCGAGGCCTCTGTGAACTGGTACAGGCTCGATACCGCTAACGCGTTGCTCCTGCCGACTCCCGGGGTTCCACCGCTCGATCGCACTCTGGTCGCGATACGGTCGATACAGGTGGACTTTCCGATTCTTGAGTATCGGCCATTCCGTTCTTTCTCGCGCAATCAGACCTCCAGCATTCTGTTTCAGTTCTTTGCCGGGTTTGCGACGCCGGCGGAGTCATCGGTCGTATCGCCAGCCGGCGCACCGGCGCCGCAGCTCCGCACGATTGCGCTGACCGGGATTCGCGTGGCGTTCGACTGGCGTTATTACGTCAAATGAACTGCGCGGTCGAGATAGACGATCCGTCGCGCGGATGCATGGTCGCGGGAGACGACGGTTCCGCCTCGGCCACCACCCGGAGTGGGGATTTCCGGCAGTGATCAGGACTCCGTGTGTAGTTTCGCCGCGAGGGGCCGATCTAAGAGCGAGTGTCTTCCATAGCTCAATTCGCACCCAGAACTATGGCGGGAAAAAGGAGCAGCCTGCCGTGGACGCTCCGTATTTTCCTGATGCTGGCCGCGCTGGCGCCGTCCGCTTACTTTGGCTGGCAGCATCGCGACATTCCGGATTTCGGCAATACCCACGACGACGCAATCTACTTCGTCTCCGCCAGGAGCCTTGCGGATGGCCAGGGTTATCGCATCCCCAGTCTCCCGGAAAATCCGTATCAGACCAAGTATCCGCCGTTGTATTCGGCGTTCCTGTCGTTGGCCTGGAGAATCAATCCCGCTTTTCCCGAAAATCTTCGGGTCGCTGCATTCATGAACTGGACTCTGCTCGCCGTGTTTCTGTCAGCCGTCTGGGCGCTGTATCGCGGCAGCGGAATTTCCGAAACAAAAGCATGGCTGATGACGGTGTTGATTGGCGCGAACCCTTATATCCTCCTGTTTGGCTGCAATCTTTACTCAGAAATCCTGTTCACGATTCTTTTGATCGCGACATTTCTTTGCGCACGCCGTTCGGGATGGAAATGGGCGGCCGCGGCAGGAGCGCTGGCAGGTTGCGCCTATTTGACCAGAACAGCCGGAATTGCGCTGCTCGTCTCGATGCCGGCATGGTTTTTTTTGAGACGCGAAGTCCGGCGCGCCGCCGTATTCCTCGCCGCCGTGCTGCCGTTCGTCGCCGCATGGAATCTTTGGACGCGCGCACACCTCCTTCGCCCGGCCAGCCTCGAGGTGGCGTATTACATCGACTACCTGCGCTTCCAATCGGTGAATGTCGGATGGGACAACATCGGCCTGGTGCTGTGGAAAAATGCCGACGCGATCCTGTTCAGCCTGGGATCGGTTATCATTCCCGACCTGTCTATGTCGCTTGTGGTGCGTATTTTGACGCAGGTGATGGGAGTCGCGATCATCCGGGGCGTGGTTCGAACGATGCGGCAGGGAATCGCGGCCGATTACGCTCTGTTCGCGGCTGTATCCACCGCGATGCTACTTCCGTGGCACGGGCGCCCGGCCGAACGATTCCTTCTTCCCTTATTTCCGCTTTTGTTAGCCGGATTCTTCAGCGAAATGGAATTCCTGTTCGGAATGCTCCGAACCGGATTCCTGCACAAAGATGTCTCGCAACGCTCGGCTGCTTACGTGATGTCGGCATTGGCGGGGTCATTGCTCGTCTGCGCGCTTGGTCTTCAGCTTTACATCTCGCTCTACTACCTGGAAAAACAGACATACAGCTATCGAACTGCGTTACGCGACCAGCGCGCGGTATACGCGTGGATCAATGCGAATCTGCCGCCCACGGCAAGGATCATGGCCAACGGCGATCCACTGCTTTACCTCTACACAGGGCGGACCGGTAATCGTCCGTTGAACCTTTTGCGATGGTGGTATTGCGATGATCGAGAGGCCGTTCTCGCCGTCTTCCGCGATCTGGCGCCAGATTGCCGCCGCCGCGGATTCGACTACTATTATTCGACTCCCGATACCGCGACGAGTTGGATCGGATTGGATTACATGGCCAGAATCGATCGGATGGTCCGCGAAAATCGCGAACTGATCCCGCTGTTTTCCTCCGGAACCGGGACATTGTACAAAGTTGTCCGCTAGCCGCGGCCATCGTTGCGTCTTGGCTCCCATTTTCAACCAGCTTCGTCCTCGAGATACGAGCTAAACTATCTTTTACGCGCGCAGCCGCTGTTGCGCAGAAACCATCTTTTGAGGAGCGAATATGTGCGACCAGGATCATTTTGACGAGGATCTGCAAAAATACGAAGCTCGCGGTCTTGTGACTCGAAAGCAGTTTGGTGTCATGCTCGGAGCGGGCATCGCCATGATGCTGCCGCAAGTCGCGAATGCGGTTGCGGTGAGCGAATCCGAAGTAAATGTGACGACGCCCGATGGCACCGCCGACTGCTATTTCGTACACCCCGCAAACGGCACGGCCCCCGGCGTTCTCGTGTGGCCAGATATTTTCGGACTGAGGCCCGCATTCCGCCAGATGGCGAAGCGGCTCGCTGAGTCGGGATACTCGGTGCTGGTCGTGAATCCGTTCTATCGCACCAGGAAGGCCCCAACCGCGGAGAACGGAGCCGCAACTCCGCTTCAACAATTGATGCCTCTCGCGCAAGGGCTGAACGAAACCACCCACATGACGGATGCCAAGGCATTCATCGCGTGGCTGGACAAGCAGCCGTCGGTGGCCAAGAACCGGAAGGTGGGCACACAGGGTTATTGCATGGGTGGGCCGATTGCGTTTCGCACGGCTGCGGCGGTGCCTGATCGGGTCGGAGCGGTCGCCTCGTTCCATGGGGGCGGACTCGTGACCAATAATCCGAACAGTCCGCATCTGCAAGCGTCCAAGACCAAGGCGCAGTTCCTGATTGCGATCGCATCGAATGATGATGCGCGGTCTCCAAACGAAAAGAACGTTCTCAAAGAGACCTTCGAAAAAGCGAACCTGCCTGCCGAGATCGAAGTGTACGCAGACGCCGCTCACGGCTGGTGCCCTCCGGATTCGCGCGTCTACAACGAACCCCAGGCCGAGAAGGCGTGGAGCCGTCTGCTCGTGCTGTACGGCAAGGCTTTGGCCTGATTTTGGCCACGTCGAGATCCCAGGCCAGCCGGGAGATCTTTTTTTCGTTATAACCGGAAATAACACTCTAATTTCCAACGCGGACCTCACAATCGGAGTTCGCGCACAAACAATTTCACCCAAAAATCAAGAGTGTTCTTGAAAGCGGAATCACATATGTTCGGGTCTAGATGGCGGGGCCTTTCGCGGCGAGGTTTGCAAGTCATTTGTTCGAGGCCCTTCTCTGAACCTGGAAGCGGACGCTCTCAACTTACAGGGTCCTGTCCGATCTGAAGAAGGGCTCCTGGCTTGGCATGGAGAGTAGCCGGGCGTATACTGAGCCAGTAAATGGAGGCAAGATGGCTATCCGTTACGTCTCTTTGATCGCCGGATTGGGCGCGTTGCTTTCCTCGGCGCAAGTCGCCACGAATTCAACCTCCGCGACTAAAGCTCTCAAACAGACCTGGAAAGCTCCGCGCACCAGCGATGGGCAGCCTGATCTTCAAGGCGTGTGGGCAAACAACACTGCGACCCCGCTCGAACGTCCTGACGAACTCGCCGGGCGGGCTTTCCTCACCGACGACGAGGTCGCGGCGATGCGAAAGAAAGCCACGGAACTGTACAACGGCGGCGGCGATGCCGCATTTGGCGACACCATCTTCAAAACCGTCTGGGCGAGCGTCAAAGGCGGGACTTCGGGTCCGCACAGGAAAGCCGCGAACGAATTCGACGGCGGCACCGGTGACTACAGTTCGGAATGGATCGTCGCCAGGGAATGGGACAACCGCACTTCGCTCATTACGGATCCTCCCGACGGCAAACTGCCTCCAATGACGCCCGAAGCCCAGGCGCGGCGTCGCGCCGCAGCGGCTGCGATGAGCCGCCCGGCGGCCGGACCGCAGGATCGCGGATTGCAGGAACGCTGCATCACCTACGGCTCCCCGCAACTCACCGCCGGATACCAAAGCTACACGCAGATCCAGCAAACATCCGATTCCGTGATCATCGTCACCGAAATGATTCACGATGCGCGCATCATCCCGCTCGATGGACGTCCCCATATTCCCTCCACCATCCGCGAATGGCACGGCGATTCGCGCGGTCACTGGGAAGGCGATACGCTCGTCGTGGATACCACCAACTACAAGCCGCGAAGCTTCATGTCGCAGTCGACGGAAAAACTCCACGTGACGGAGCGCTTCACCCGCACTGGGCCCGACAGCCTTAGATACGAGATCACGATTAACGATCCCGGTACGTGGGTCAGACCCTGGAGCCTGATGATTCCCCTGAAGCGGTCTCCGCACCCGATCTACGAGTACGGCTGCCACGAAGGCAACAGCGGCCTCGCCGGAATCCTTGCTGGAGCGCGCGCGGAAGAACAGGCTGCCGGCGGCGCCGAAAAGCCGCGCTAACAACGGTCGTACGCCGCGACCTACCGCCAGGAGGCCACAGACACGCGCCCCGGCATGTGCAGCCGCGCGAGCAGAAAATGCTGCAAGACACAAAGCCAGGCGGTCCCCATCGCCCAGACGGCCACTCGCGGCATTAGCGACGTGATTATCGACAGCAACAGAGAAGTCGCGTAGATGACGTCTCCGGCTAAGGCTTTTTGCCTGTCCGGATCAGCGCCGCCGCGCTCATCGAGCTCGCCGCCGCCAGAGCAACCGCGATCCACACCACACTGCGATACCCGGCGATAAACGATTCCTGGATCGCCTCTTGCCCGCCGGGATCCTTCGTCTCCGCAGCCGCCAGCTTCGATCGCTGCGCCTCGATCTGCGGCCGAACCTCCGGCGTCACCGCGTATAATCGCCGTCCTAATTCGTTCTGGAAAACATGGCTCACCACGGCCCCGAATACTGCGACCGCCAGCAAGCCGGCAATCCTCGACACCGCGTTGTTAATCCCCGACGCGGTACCGGCATGCGTTCGGTCCACCGCATTCATCACCGTTGTCGTCAGCGGCGCGACACACACCGCCATCCCAAGCCCCAACACCAGCACTGCTGGAAAGAACGTCGTCCAATACGATCCGCCAACTCCCGGAATCGCAAACAACGCGAACCCCACGGCCGCAATCAACGGACCGGTCACCAGCGGCAGCTTCGCTCCATATCGATCGATCAATCCGCCCGACCATCGCGATAAAGAAAACATCAAAAGAATAAACGGCAGAAGCGCGCATCCGGCTTCGGTCGCCGTATAGCCTTGGACCTGAATCAAATCCAGCGGAAAGAAAAATAGAATCCCGCTCAGCGCCGAATAGAGAAAAAGAGTCAGCAGATTCGCTCCGCTGAAATTCCGCGACCGGAACAACCCGAGCGGCACCATCGGCGACTTGGTCCGCGCCTCCCAGAACAACAGCGCAATCAGCGCCACCGCGCCAGCCGCTCCCGCCGTCGGCCGCGATTCGATCACCGCAAACACAAGCCCGCCAAAGCCGGCCGTTGCCAGCAGACCGCCGAGCCAGTCGAATCGATTGCTCTCTTCGGCCGCCCAGCTTTCCGGAACTTTCGCCAGCGTCAGCAACAGCACAATCAGTCCCAGCGGGACATTAATGAAAAACACCCATCTCCACGATCCGTGCTGAGTGAACCACCCGCCCAGCACCGGACCTGCCGCCGCCGTGATCGCCGTGAATCCCGACCAAGTCCCGATCGCGCGCCCGCGCTGCTCCTCGGGAAAATTCGCGCTGATCAAAGCGAGGCTGCCCGGAACCAGCAGCGCCGCCCCCACTCCTTGAACACTTCTGGCAAGAATCAAGTGCCCGATATCCTGCGCCAGTCCGCACCAGGCCGATGCCGCCGAAAAGATCGCGACTCCCGCCGCGAAAACCTTGCGGCGTCCATACAAATCTCCCAACGATCCGCCGACCAGAAGAAGAGCCGCCAGAAACAGCGCGTACGATTCGATCACCCACTGCACCTGCGACAGCGTCGCGCCGAACCCGGATTGCAGCGCCGGCAAAGCGACATTGACGACGGTGCCGTCAATGAACGCCATGCTGGTCCCCAGAATCGTCGCCGCCAGAATCCACGAACCTCTGCGGCCGGCCGCAACCCCGCTCCCACCCGCGAGTATCGCTCCTTCATCGCACGGAGGCCTGGCGGCGCTCGCCATACCCCATTGTCCGACGTTCACACTCATCCGAGCCTCGACCATTGTTAGGATGACCCTGTGGACCCGATTACGATCCTCGGTTCCGGCCCCGCTGGAAGCGCGGCTGCGGTCGCGGCGCGTCTGGAAGGACAGCAGGTCCACGTCATCGAAAAATCCAGATTTCCGCGCCACAAAGTGTGTGGCGAATTCTTCTCGCCCGAAATTCAGCCCGAACTGGAGCGGCTTCGTCTTTGGGACGCGTTCCTCCGGGCGGGGCCGGCCCGCGTGCAGCGAATGAAGCTGCACTTCGGACGTCGCGAAAAATGCAGCCGCCTGCCTGAGCCCGCATGGGGACTTAGCCGCTACACGTTCGATCACCTGTTGCGGCAGCACGTAGATGATTCTCCGGTGTCGTCGGCGCCGCGAATCGTCGCATCGGGCCGCCGGGCAATCGAATCCCGCGGAAGGCGACTCTTCGGATTTAAAGCGCACTTTGAAGGACCCCAGGACGATGCCGTGGAGTTATTCTTTTTCCGGGGATGCTACGTCGGCGTAACCGCGATTGAAGGCGGCCGCACCAATGTCTGCGGCCTCGGACCAGAGGATGTTCTCAAGTCATTCGAATTCGATTACGATCGGCTTGTGGAGCAATCGCCGCCGCTCGCTGCGCGGCTCGCCCCGCTGGCGCGTTCGATGAGGTGGATTTCGACCGGTCCTCTGCGCTTCGGACAGACTTTTTGCTCTGATCGAAACGTCTATCTGGTGGGAGATGCGTTGTCTTTCGTGGATCCGTTTACCGGATCGGGTCTCGTCGCGGCGGTCAAAACAGGGGTCCTTGCGGGAATCGCCGCTGCCAACGATATTCCTGCACACGACTACTACGCGAATTGCCGCTTAATTCTGAAAAAGCCGTTCGAAATTGCGGGAATGTTTCGGAAAGCCGTCAGCGCGGGGTGGGCGGAATGGCTGGCTGGCCTGGTACCAGGCCGAGTACTGTTCTCGCTCACGCGACCGAAATGAGTGGGGGGAAATAAAAAAGCCGGTGAGTACTCGGAGGAAGATACTCACCGGCCGGCTCACCACTACCGCGAGGTCGTAGCGCGCCGAACTGTTGGGCGATTCGCCAGGCAGTCAGCGAACCGTTCCCTAGAGAAAGAGACGCGGTGAAACCATGAAAGGTTCCACAACTGGACAATAGTATCGTAACACTCCTTAGGGGTAGCTGTACAGGGGTTTCGCAACGTTTCACGCAGAAACAGTACCTTCGAATCCGTTGGTTTTCCTACGGCTCGATCCTCACTTTTTGGATGAGAAAAGCGATCTAAGTGATTCCATCCAGACATCAATGGATGTCTGTCGTAGCCCTGTAGGTCCCTTAGAGACATGGGCGAGGCCACAAATCTTTACGGTTTCAATCACAGCGGACCTTAGGAAAATATCTGCTGAACGCTCTTCAATTTACGAAAATGCTTCCTTCCAGCCGCTGCGCGCGATGCCATATCATGCGCGTGAAACGGAGAACTCCATGATGCTCGATCCGACTTCTGAAATGCTTGCGCAGGAAATTATGCGGCTCAGCCCCCGCGAGCGCGATCCACGTTATTTTCGGACGTGGCAGCGCGTATCTCTCTCGTTGCAGAGAGCGCTTCGCGTATGGATTTCCGGGAATTATTTCCGCGATCTCGCGCAATTCGACGATCGCGAGACGGCGTATCACGTTCTGGTTTATTCGGCTGCCCGTTTGTGCTACGGACGTCCCAAGACCGAGTTCACGTTTGATGCCGCGGATCCGCGGCTGGTGGATTCGGCGCTGCACAATATCGGGACCTCCCTGCGGCTCGTATTGGAGCAGGTGAGCGAGCGGCTTCGCCGGGCCGGCAAGATCGAGCTGAGCCGCCGCTACTCCCACGTGTGGCGTCAGGACATTTTGCGCGGCGTGAAGAAGCGTCCGCGAAGTTTGATTGCGCTGTTCGCGGCCGAAGCAAAGTTGATCGATGCGATCATCGATCTCGGCACAAGCGGCGATGTTGGCCGTTATACGCGCAGCTCGAACTCCGCGCTGCGGAAAATTCTGGGACTCGATCTGCGGCCGCTCTGCGTGCGCGCTCTAGAGGAGACGGTTCGGGTTCTGCGCGAGCAATCGGCGGGCGGCGGCAACCACTTCGCCGACGTTCGGCCGGACCAGGACTTCAACGCGCTCGGCCCGCGGAGCCCAAACAGCGGGATCGGTCTCGATGAAAATCGCGGCCACCGGTACTCCGACGGCAGCCGCGAGATGCGTGATTCCGGAATCGTTGCCGATGTAGATGCGCGCGGTGGAAAGCCAGCAGGCCAGGTCGTAGAGGTTGTCGTATCGGACCGCGTTCTCGATCGAATCCTCAGGTCCGGCGATCCAGCGGACGGGAAGGCCCAGGCCCTGGGCTGCGGCGCGAAAATTTTCGATCGGCCAGTTTTTTCGCGGGCTTCCTGAGAACGGGTGAATCGCCGCGAAGTTGTCGATGGGAGCCTTTGGGACCGCGATTCTTGGGTGTCCGAAGTCCGGAATGGGAAACGGAGGCAGGAACGTGAATGGCAGGTGCGCGACAGCGTCGCGAAACTCCTGACGATTCGTTCCGTACCAGGAATAAATTGAATCGAACGTTTCGAGCGCAGGCACGCGCGCGTCGTCCAGGACACCCACCAGTTCGATCCCGGAGTCCGCGATGGCTTGGGTTCGTTCGGCAATTTTGATCAGCGGCAAAACGGCTCGCGGCGCCCAGATTTCGGTGTAGTCCGCGAGCAGGGACTCGGCTTGCGGCAGCCAAAGGATGACGTCGCCAATCGCGCCGGGACGGATCAGAAGCCGGCGGTGCACTTATTTCAGGCCGTACAGCTTGCGCGCGTTGTCGCGAAGCACCATGCGGGCGAGTTCGAAGGCCCGCTCGCGAGTGACTTCTTTGTCGCGCAACATTCCCGTGAGCGCGATCCCCAGAGCCTCCCGGCCCGTCGAGTTCGCCATCCAACCGGCTTCTTCCCATCCCGCATCCGGCGGAGCGAACGGATATGCGTCCGTCCCATACAGCACTTTTTCGGGAACGTATTCGAGCCATGCGCGAATCGCGTAGGAAACTTCACGAGGGTAGTTGGTGAACGTCTGCGCCGAGAAATCGGCGTAGACATTTGGCTTGGTGAGCAGCGCGGTGAGCTGATGTTCGAAGGGCCAGCCTCCGTGAAGCATGACGAAATTCGTTTTGCGCAGATAGGGATCGTCGAAAAGCGGTTCGAGAAGCATCGGATTCGCGCCGGCGACGTTGAAGTAGCCTCCCGCGCCCGCGTTCGTGTGGATGTGAACAGCCATTCCCAGCCGGCCGCACTCAATCGCGATGAAACGGAAGATATAATCCTGAAGAGCTTTATAATCGCCCGAACCCGCGTAGGCTCGATCCGCGTCCGCTTTGGCCGGGTTGCCGACTTCGAGAGTGCGAAGGTAGGCCATCTCGAATTTTTCGGCAACGGCGCCTCCAGCTTTGTGGCGTTCGAGGGTCGGCCGGACGATCCTGTTGAGGTAGTCGTCGAGCGTCGCGGGTCTCGTTGCGACGCCGGATTCGCTCCAGTAACGCTTGATTACGCGATCTTCCAGCGCAAAAAACGCTTTTTGATCGGAATTGTGAATCATTGAATCGTTCGGGAGCGGGTACATCAGCGCGTCGGCGAAAGGCACCCAGAGGAAACGCGGCGGCGCCAGGCCGGGACCGAGGGCGACGCGATTGGCGAGCATTGTTTCGATGTTCAATTGATCGAGGACGCGATTGGCGTAATCGGCTCCGTAGGTTTTGGCGGCGCGGTCTTTGTCGCCGCGGAAGATCTGGCGGTGCGCTTCGAGAATCTCCGGGGATTTGGGGCGTGCGCGGACGGGATCGGATTGCGGATCGAGCGATTCGACAGGGAGCGCGTCGTACTCGTCGTCCGGCTTCTCTCCCGGCGCTGCCGGACGCACCGGATGCGCGTGGTTGTCGATGGCCTTGATACGTGCGATCTCGGCGGCGATCTCCGGATCGATTGCCGGCGTTTGAGTTGCCGGCGGCGAGCATGCTTGAAGGAGTAAGACAAATGCGGCCGCGAATGAGCGCGGATACACGCGGATCATTACGACATTCTAGTGGATCGGCAGCTTTACGAGCGGGCGCGAAAGCCGGTATTGGATCCGCTCTTACAAGGGCCGGGCTCTCCGATTACTTTACGACGGTGATGGGAAGAGAGACGTCGACTGTTTTCGGAGGGAGGCACATGCGGTCGGTGCAGGCCTGATAGCGGAGTTTCCCGCTGAGAACGGCCGGTCCGGGACGCGCCGACGCGGGGACGTTGAATCTGGTCACGATCTCGAAATCGCCGGTGTAGACGGAAAGCGGTTTTTCGGAGAACGTGTACTTTTCCATTTGCGGTTTCGGATAAACGACCTCCGCGACTTCGAGCGGGGCGGGAGTCCAGGTCAGCTTCAGCGGGATGAGATATTCATCCGACGGCTTGTCGCTGTTGCAGTGATAGCCGGGCTTGAGTTGCGCGACGATTTTTGCCGACACCTGTGTTCCGGCTTTGGCCGTGACCTTTTCCGTTGGAGCGATCGTCAGGACGTTAGTTTGTGCGAATGAAAGCGAGGTGGCCAGCAGAAAAAGCGCCGGCTTTGGATTCTTTACCATCGAGAAGATCCTGGATTTCCTTTTGATATTCACTCTTGCTGACCAGGCCCATGTGCATCTGGGCGATTCGGCCGGCGCGATCGATCAGGAACGTAGTGGGCAGGGAATCGACCCCGCCGTAAAGCGTCGAGAGCTCTTCCGTACCGATCATCACGCGGTAGTTGATCTTTTTCTGCTCGACATAGGGCTTCACGGATTTCCAGCCGTCATCATCGAGGGAAACGCCCAGGATCGCGAAATCGCGATCCTTGAATTGCTGCTGGAAGTCGATGAACCAGGGAATCTCGATTTTGCAGGGGCCGCACCATGTGGCCCAGAAGTTCAGCAGCACCACTTTGCCGCGATAGTCGGAGAGCTTCACGGTATTACCGGTTGCATCCTTGAGCGCAAAGTCCGGCGCAAGCTTGCGCTCCTTTTCCGGTTTGACGTCCGCTTTCACGTTCGTGTTCGAGCACGCCGTCATCGCCGCACACGCCAGAATCGCGATCGCCAGAGAGTGAAGCCGCTTCATACTTGATTCGATTATATCGGGATAGCGCGCGATGCAGGGAAAGCCGCCCGAAACCAGCTCCGGCGTTTTCGGCGGGCGCGAATGCGCAGGGTGAATTCGTCGTGATTCCGCAGGCCCGAATAGAGCCAAGCCGCCGTATCGCAGAAGCTCTCGCAGGCGTAACGTCTCCATGCGGGGGTGCGGCGCCGGATGTCGTTACGGGTAAGTTTCGCCTTGCGCCACTCGGCGCTCCAGCCGAGCTCGCCGGGGGCCGATTCTTTTTCGAGGATACGCTCCCACTCGCGGCGCGCGGCGTTGGACAGGCGAAGCCATGCGAAGTGGAAGATCTCGTGGATCAGGATACGTTCGAACTCCCCGCGTTTGGCGAGGACCTGCGAGTCGAGCAGAATCAGCCGCTTCGGTATCGAGGTCGCCGCAAGATGCGGGCCGAGCGATCCGCGCATCTCGATGCGAATCGGCCGGCCGGAAACCGCAGGGAGCACTACTTCGCGGCCGGGCGTTGCGCCGCACCGGCGGTGAATTGGACAAGCACATCGGGGCGTTCGATCACAGGCGCGAAGCGCTTGGAAAGCGCCGTCAGGTACTCGCCGAGATGAGCCTCTTTCAATTCGCTGATGATCTGTTCGCTGACCTCAGCCATTGGCTGAACCGCCTTCTTCTCAACGCGGACGATGTAGAGAGCGTTCGCGGATGGGATTGGGTCGCTCACCTGTCCGGGTTTCAGCGCCAGCACGGATTTCTTGAATTCTTCCGTGTAGGAGCTGGTCAGCTTAACGGTCCCGAAATCGCCGTCTGCCGCTTTTGATTCGGCGTCATCGGAGTACTGCTTGACGAGGGCTACGAAATCTCCGCCCGCGCGCACTTTCGCCACAATCTCGGCGGCGAGTTTCCTGGCATCCGCTTCGGAGCGGTCGCTCGATGCGTGCGCCGCCTCGAAGGCCTGCCTTGCCGCTTCTTCGACAGATTTTGTCGGGGAAATGGCCGGCTTAAAACCGATCTTGATGACCTTGATTGCCGCCGATTCATAGCGAGCCTGATTGCGTTCGTAGTAGCTGTTGATCATCTCCGGGGTGACGGGAAAGAAATTCCGTTCGTGCGTGAACATAGCTTGAGCGACCGCGGTCTCACGCGCGATTTCGATCTGTTCCTTCCACGGGCTCTGTTCGCCGAGCTTCAGCTTGTCGCCCTCGCCGGCTGCGTAGCGGACCAGGAAGGCGTCTCTGATCGCGCTCTGTGGATCGCGCTGGAAGGATTGCATGAATTGAGGGGGATACGTTTCGAACATCTTCCTCAATTCGCCAAGCGTGAGGTCCTTGCCGTCAACCTTCGCGACGACGGTTTCGGGCGAGGTCGGCGGGGGCGCCTGCGCGAAGACGAACGCGGAAACGGCAAATAGAAATAGACATGCTTTCATTCTTGGAACCCTTCGACGCGGGATATTTTCAACCAATTTAGCACGCGAGTTCAGGCGGAGGAGCCCCCGGGTTCACACCCGGCGCCTGCTAGGGAATTGACGGTGGGACATGCGTGTTCGTGCAGAGAAAAATGGGCTTCCGCTATAGTAACGGGGAGTGAAGACTGCCGCAGCGCTGATTGCCGTCATCCTGTGCGGATGCGAACGGCGGCCTGAGTTTCCAGTACCTGAGCAGCGGCCGGAGCTTCCAGTCGCGTCTTTGCCGGGAACCCGCGTTCTTAAAATGGACGAACCTGGAGTTTCGCTGCGCTTCGTGCGTGATATCTCCACCGATCTCACGGCGGGCTGGCGATGGGCTTTCAAACGCCCCGCGGTGCGGATTCCTGTACGCACGGATGAGCCGCTGCGATACTTCATCGAGTTCGCTTTGCCCGAGATCACGTTCAAGGATACGGGCCCGGTGACGATCGAATTTACAGTAAACGATCGCGTGCTCGATCGAGTGCACTATACCGAGCCTGGATCGCACAGCTTCGAAAAACTCGTCCCCGCTGACTGGATGATTCCGGGACAAGACGCGATCATTGGGGCCGAGATCGACCGTATGTGGGTGTCCAGGGTCGATGGCGCGAGTTACGGCTTTATCATCACGCAGATCGGATTGCGGAAATAATGCGCGCGGCGTGGATGGCGATGCTCGGGGCGGCGGTTACGGTGGCCGGATGCTATGCGTTGGGTTCCGTCGCGCTCGCGTGGTCGCGCGCGAAGCTCGACCGGCTGGAGCGAGGTTCGTTGGCGATCCTCGTGGGCGCGTCGTGGATGCACTTGGCGATTTTCGCGATCATGAGCGCGAAGCTCGCATATCGGGCGACGTGGTGGGTGCTGATCGGCGCGTCAATTCTGTGGGCGATTTTGAAGCGCCCTTCCGAGCAGACTCAAGCGGCGCGAAAGAAAGGGGGGCGATGGCTCAATGCCATCATGGCCGTGATCTGCGTCCCCTACACGGTTTTCTATCTTGCGAATGCCTGGGCCCCGGAGACGAGCCCGGACGGGTCATCATATCATCTTGGCATTCTGGCGCGATACCTGCGGGCGCATGGTTTCGAACGGATCGAGACCAACATGTATTCAGATCTCAGCCAGGGCGTGGAGACGGTTTATGCTCCGGCGTTCTCGATCGGAAAGCATTCGGCGGCGGCGCTGGTTCACCTGGCGCTTCTGATCGCGTTCGCTATTGCGATTTACGCTTTCGGGCGGCGGATCGGAAAACCGTGGGTGGGAGCAGCCGCGGCGGCGATTGTTTACATCAGCCCGGTTGTCGGACGCGATGGCACTACAGCGTATATCGACGCCGCCACCGCCGCGATCGTCTTCGCGGCTTTCTATCTGCTCCAGATCTGGGACGAGCAACGCGACGATAGGGTGCTGGCGATCGCGGGAGCAATGGCGGGGTACGCGTTCGCCGCGAAGTACACAATGGGGATCATGGCCGTGTACGCCGCGGGATTCGTGCTCTGGCGCGCGAAAAAGATACGGCCCGTGCTGATCGTGTCGGCAGCGGCGGCGGTGATGATCGCGCCGTGGTTGATTAAGAATTGGGTGCTGGTCCGGGATCCGGTGGCTCCGTTCGCGCTGGAGATTTTTCCCAGCCCCTATATTCACGTGCTTGCGATTCAGGATTGGGCGGAATGGCTGCGCAACTACAGTATTCCGAATCTGTGGCAGTGGCCTCTTGAAGTGACCGTGCGCGGTGGGTTCACGCAAGGAATAGTCGGGCCCGTCTTTTTGCTCCTGCCGCTGGCGTTGTTGACGCTGGGCGATCCGTGGGGGCGGCGGATGCTGTTCACGGGGCTCATTTTGTTGGCGACATATCCAGGGAACTTGGGGACGCGATTCCTGATTCCGGCGCTGCCGTTCTTTGCGTTCGGGATCGCATTGGTTTTTGAGCGATGGAAGCCGGTGCTGGCTCTGCTGGTCGTAGCGCACGCGATTGCATCACGGCCGTCGGAGATCGAACGATACGGTGCGCCCAGCGTGTGGCGCATCTTCCAGTTTCCCTATAAGGCCGCGCTCGGGATCGCTTCCAGGGAAACGTATCTGGCGCGGGGACTCGGCGGATACGGCATGATACGCATGATCGAAGAAAAGGTGCCGCCGGGTGAAAAGGTGTTTTCGCTGACAGGCATCGCGTCGTCGTATACATCACGCGAAATCATTGAAGCCTTTCCGGGGGCGTTCAACAATCTTTTATTTGATGCGTTGAATGTCGCGCGGATGCCGGACTGGCAGGCGAACCGCCGGCTGGTTTTCAAGTTTCCGGAGCAGCGCGATCAGCATATTCGAATTGTGCTCACTGCGCGCGGCGGCAAACTCGAGCAGTGGAACGTTCACGAGCTGCGCTTCTATAGTCATGGCGCTGAGGTCCCGCGCAATGGCGATTGGCGGCTGACGTCGGATCCGAATCCTTGGGAAATCGGGCTGGCGTTCGACAATTCGAGCGTGACGCGATGGCGCAGTTGGGAATCGGGAAAACCGGGGATGTTCATCGAGGTGAATTTCGGACGGCCGGAGAGTGTGGATGAGGTCCGAATGTGGACGTCCAGGGATTATTTGTGGCCACTCCAGTTCGAAATTCAGACCGGCGGCGAGGGACGTTGGCAAAAAGTGTCGGATCATTTTGAAGAAACCGAAGAAAAGCCGCGCGGATTTCTGGGTCGCGCCGCAATGTACGAATTTCGCGCGCGTGGAGTGCGGTATTTACTGGTTCCCGATTCGGATTTTACGGCCGCGGAGTTTTCAGAAGAACCCGCCGTGTGGGGTCTGTTGCTGATCGGCCGGTCGGGCGACCTGGCGCTTTACCGGATCCTTCCATGAAGCTCTTCCTTGGAATCGATGGCGGCCAGTCGAGCACGACAGCGCTGGTGGGAGACGAGAACGGCCGCGTGATCGGGATGGGCCGGGGCGGCCCGTGCAATCACCTGAGCGGCGCCGAAGGCCGGGAAAAGTTCGTGCGCGCGATCGGTGGGAGCGTTCGCGAAGCGCTTGGCGGCGGCGATGCGGCGTTCGAATCGGCGTGCTTCGGATACAGCGGGGGATCGGAAGATAAGGAGGCGCTGTCTCGTGAGATCGTGCGGGCGGACAGATATGTTTTCACGCACGATGCGCTGATCGCATTGGTTGGGGCGACAGCGGGCGAGCCTGGGGTGGTGACGATCGCGGGAACGGGATCGATCGCGTTTGGAAGAAATGCGGAAGGCCGCACGGCTCGGGCAGGCGGCTGGGGATTTGTCTATGGCGACGAAGGCAGCGCATTCGACATCGTGCGGCAGGCGCTGCGCGCGGCGCTGAGATTCGAAGAAGGCTGGGGACCGCCCACAGCGCTTCGCGAAGTGCTGCTTGCGGCGGCCGGGGCGCGCGATGCCAACGGTCTGCTTCACCGGTTTTATACGGATGAGTTTCCAAAGCCGGAGATCGCATCGATGGCGAAGTTGGTAGATGAAACAGCTCGGGCGGGGGATGCGCTGGCGCTCGATTTGTTGAACGGGGCGGGGCAGTCGCTGGCCTTATTCGCGTCGGCCGCGCGCGGACAATTGTTCCGGCCGGGGGAGATTGCGTGCGTGTCGTATATCGGCGGCGTGTTTCGCAGTTCGATCGTGCTGGAGCGATTTCGCGCGCTGATGGAACTGGAGGAAGCCAATCGCGTGGAAGCTCCGAAGTTCGGTCCAGCGGCGGGAGCGCTGATGGAAGCATATCGCGCGGCCGGAATCCGGTGCACGCTCCGCGATGCTCCTCCGGAAAAGGATTCATGAGTTCGGCTATTCTGTCCTCTTGGAACCTGTCTCTCACTTCTTCTATTCGGATCGGTTAAAGCTACAGTTCTGGGATTGGGGCACGGACGGGAAGCCGGCGATGATCCTGGTTCACGGAGGGCTGGATCATGCCCGCAGTTGGGACTGGACCGCCCGCGCGCTTCGCGCCGATTATCACGTCTACGCGCTCGACCTGCGCGGTCATGGCAACAGCGCCTGGGCTCCGGGAGCGCTGTACAGCGTCGCCGAGCATGTGCTGGATCTTTCCGCGCTCGCCGATATTATCAATGCGTTTCCGATTTACATCATCGGCCACTCCCTGGGCGGGATCATTTCGCTGCTTTATTCCGGGATTTATCCGGACCGCGTGAAGAAGGTGGTCGCCGTGGAGGGTTTAGGTCCGCCGCCGAGCCATCGCGTGCACAAACCCGCGCCGGAGCGCTATCGCGAATGGATTGAGACGGTGCGGAAGCTGGAGCATCGGACGCCGCACAGCTATCCGACGTTAAAGGAAGCGGTCGCGCGGATGAAGGAGGCGAATCCGTTTCTCTCCGACGAACAGGCCGAGCATTTAACTCTGCATGGGACGAATTGGAACGCCGACGGATCGCTGATATGGAAGTTTGACAACTATGCCCGGATCTTTCCGCCATACGGGATGAACATGGAGGATATGAAACAGGTCCTCGGGAATATTTCGTGTCCAACGCTGCTGTTTTGGGGAAAGCAAAGCTGGGCGCAGGATCCCGAAATCGACGGGCGGGCGTCGGTGATCAGGAATTCGCGGCTGGTGAAGGTCGATCAGGCCGGGCACTGGGTGCATCACGATCAGTTCGAATTGTTCTTGAACGAAACGAAGAAATTTCTGGCCGAGTAGCGCACGAGTTTCGCGTCGGCGCCGAATTTACTTGAATCCGATTTTGATTCCTATCCGCCGAGCGATGCCCTCCGAGCCGCTCTACTCGCAAGCTCCGGCGATCGCGGAGCGTTTGCGTTGGCCGTTCTACGATTTGCTCATCGTGAGTGCTGCTTACCCCGCGCGCGAGCCGTCCGGGACGGGATGTTCGGGCGAGGCAAGCGCGGGCCGCACCCCGTCGGCGTAGCCGATATCGAAGAGCATTCCTTCGCTGACCATGCCTCGCATCTTGCGAGGCTCGAGATTGACGACGAACAGCGCCTGCCGGCCCTCGATTTCTTTCGGGTTGGCGCGCTCCTGCTTCATTCCGGAAAGGATTGTTCGTTTATGATCGCCGAAGTTGACGCGCAGCGCTAATAGTTTGTCGGAATTCGGGACGTCTTCGACCGACTCGATCGTCCCGACGCGGATGTCGATCTTATCTAAAACGTCCGCCGCGATGAGAGGTTTGATCGGCGCTGGTGTCATGCGCCGACCGTTTCCAATGACGCGTAGCGCCTGTGGACGTATTCATTGAGGATCGTTATGAATTCGGCGACGATCGCGTCCCCGCGCAGGGTGCAATTCAACTTGCCGTCGACGTAAACCGGCGCGACGGGCTCTTCGAAAGTTCCGGGAAGCGAGATGCCGATGTTGGAGTGTTTCGATTCGCCAGGCCCGTTGACGACGCAGCCCATGACGGCGACTTTCATTTCCTCGACACCCGCGTAGCGTGACTTCCAGACCGGCATCTGTTCGCGCAGATAGGTCTGGATCTGGTCGGCCATGTCCTGGAAGAACGTGCTGGTTGTGCGGCCGCAGCCGGGGCAGGCCGTGACCTGCGGAGTAAAGCTGCGCAGCTCGAGCGCTTGCAGGATCTGCTGGCAGACGATCACTTCTTCCGTGCGATCGCCGTTGGGAAGCGGCGTGAGCGAGGCGCGTATCGTATCGCCGATTCCTTCCTGGAGCAGCACGCCGATCGCGGCCGTGGTCGCGACGATCCCCTTCGATCCCAGTCCGGCTTCGGTGAGGCCGAGATGCAGCGCGTAATCGCACTCGGCGGCGAGCATTCGATAGACGCGAATCAGATCCTGCACGCCGCTAACCTTGGCGCTGAGGATAATCTTGTCGCGGCCGAGTCCATAGCGCTCGGCGGCCTTGGCCGATTCGATCGCGCTGACGACAATCGCGCGAAGCGTCACCGTTTTGGCGTCGAGCGGTTCGGCAAGCAGATTATTCTCATCCATCATGCGCGTGAGCAGCGCGCCGTCGAGCGAGCCCCAGTTCACGCCGATCCGCACCGGGCGATCGTATTCGACGGCCGCTTCGATCATCGTGCGGAAATTATCATCGTGCTTCTTTCCGATGTTGACGTTGCCGGGATTGATCCGGTACTTGGCCAGGGCGCGCGCCATATCGGGATATTTCTTGAGGAGGATGTGGCCGTTGTAGTGGAAGTCCCCGATGATCGGCACGCGGACGCCGAATTTATCGAGCGTGTCGACGATCTTTGGAACGGCCTTGGCAGCATCTTCCGTGTTCACGGTGACTCGAACGAGTTCGGATCCGGCGTTGGCGAGCGCCATCACCTGATTGACGGTCGATTGCACGTCGGCCGTGTCGGTGTTGGTCATCGATTGAACGACGATGGGGTTCGGTCCCCCCACCTTCACATTGCCCACGCTGACGGCGACCGAACGCCGCCGCGATTCTGCTGCCATGTCTCCTCCAGGAACTTTCATTGTAATGGTTACCTGCCAAAGCCCGCGCGTACAATCCGCGGGCCGCCGAGTTCGCTCCGGAAAAGGGCCGCGAAGAACGATAACCTCCTGCTCCTCCGGCACGAACAAGGGGAGCGAGCTTCGGTACCATGAAAATTCATGGAAACGAAGCTTCTGAACCAACCTTTCGACAAGATCGAAGCCGATGCGGTCGCCGTCGTGCTTTTCGAAGGCGACGCCGCGCCGGCGGAACTGAAGTTTGCCCAATCGTGGCTCGACGAGCTGAAGAACTCGGGCGAATTTTCCGCGAAGACCGACGAAATCGCCGTACTCCATCAGCCCCAATCGATCAAGGCGAAGCGGCTTGTTGCCGTCGGCGGAGGAAAACGCGACTCGTTCGATCTCCGCCGATCCGCCGCCGCCGTTGTGCGCGCGTTGAAGCAGAAAGGCGTCAAAACGCTCGCCTGGTGGCTCAACGGAGGAGATGCGGAAGCGGCCGTCGAGGGCGCGATTCTCGGAAATTTCGAGCCCGATCACTACAAGACCGCCAATCAAGGGAAACTGCTCGATGCGTTCAACGTCGTCTCGCCGGGAAATGAGACTGCGGCCTTCGAACGCGGCCGGATCATCGCGGAATCGCAGAATTTCGCCCGCGCGATCGTCAACGAGCCCGCCAACCGCCTGACGCCGGCGATCCTCGCCGATCGCGCCAAGGCAATGGCGGCCGAATCCGGACTCGACTGCGAAGTGCTCGATCAGGATCGCATGCGTCAGCTCGGAATGGGCGCGCTGCTCGGGGTCGCCCAGGGCAGCGCTGAACCGCCCGCGTTGATCATCGTCCGCTACAAGCCCGCCACCGCGCCGAAGTCGGGCGACCACCTCGCATTAATCGGCAAGGGCGTGACCTTCGACACCGGCGGCGTCTCCATCAAGCCGGCTGACGGCATGGAGAAAATGAAATACGACATGGCCGGGGGCGCCGCTGTTCTCGGAGCCATGCGAGCAATCGCGCAACTCAAGCCTTCGATCCCCGTCACTGCCTTTGTCCCCGCCGTTGAAAATATGGTCGGCGGACGCGCCCAGCGTCCGGGCGATATCGTGAAATCGCTCAACGGCAAGACGGTCGAAGTCCTCAATACCGACGCCGAAGGCCGTTTGATTTTGATTGACGCCTTCACCTATGCCAAGCGCCTTGGCGTGACGCACATGGTGGATGCGGCGACGCTTACCGGAGCCATTGTCGTCGCCCTCGGCAACGTGAACATCGGAGCCTTCACCAATAACGAGGCTATGCTCGCCAAGGTCATGGAGGCTGCGAAAGCGGAAGGCGAGAAGATGTGGCATATGCCGCTCGACGAGGAGTATAAAGATCTGCTCAAGAGCGCTTTCGCCGATCTTGCCAACATCGGCGGCCGGTGGGGCGGTGCGATCAGCGCTGCATGGTTCCTCAAGGAATTCGCGGACGATACCCCCTGGGTTCATCTCGACATCGCCGGAACCGCGTGGCTCGATGATGCGAAGCCGTACATGGCTAAAGGCCCGTCGGGCGTCTGCGTTCGCACGTTCACCCGGCTCGCCATGGACTGGTAATTTTGCTTGCACTTTGCGCGCCGATCAGTAAACTGAGTCAATGAAGATCGCGCGTCATTGGACACGAGTGCGAGAAGAATTCGACGGCCTCCGCGTAACTGCGCGCGGATGGTCGGATGACAGCGTCGATTCCGCTCGCGAGAAAGCCCGCGATATCGCGCGCCGAGTGGCTGAGCGAATCGTGAATGGATTCACGCAAAAAAACCGCTATCTCTACGGCGACCGCCCGCTTCCGGAACCTGTCATCCGGGAATTCGCCGGCGGCGTCGTCACGCGAAATTCCTATGGGGCGCTGATTCTCAACACGGACCGGCTTATGTTCGTCGATGTCGATCGTCCGGCCCAATCCAGTTCCTCCAACGGCGGCGGCGGAGGTTTCTTCGCGTCTCTATTCGCCAGGCCTAAACCGCCGGCGCCCGCCCCGCCCGATCCTCTCATCGCTGCGATGAAGAATGTCGCGGCGCGCCACAACCTCTCCGGTCGGCTCTATGAAACCGCGGCCGGGTACCGATTGATGATCACCAGCGCGCCATTTAAAGCAGGCACGAACGAAACCGAGGCATTGCTGGCTGAGTTCCGCGCCGATCCTCTGTACATGCGCCTTTGCCGTCTTCAGGAGTCCTTCCGCGCCAGGCTCACGCCCAAGCCCTTCCGCATCGATTCCCGCAATCCTCCAGTCGAATTTCCATTTGAGACGGCAGCCGATCAGGCGAAACACGATCGCTGGGTGGCCGAGTACAACAAAAAGTCCGCGCAATTCTCCACATGCAGGCTGCTCGAAAACTTGGGCCGTGATGTCGCGCCTGAGTTTTCAGAACTGATTGAATACCACGATCTGGAAACAAAAGCCGCGAGCGGCTTGCCTTTGGCCTGAATCCGCTCGCGGTTTTGAACTACAGCGATCGCAGGAAATTCAGAATGTCCTGCTTCTGCGACGTCGTCAGGGCATTGAACTTCTGGATCACTTGATTTGCTTCGCTTCCCGGACTCGAATGAGCCTGGATCGCGTTCAGCAGATCCGCTGTTCTGCCGTCATGTAAGAAGAACAGCCGCTGTCCCACGCCCCACAGCGGAGCCGTCCGAAACTCATCCGGTCCAGCCGCGCCCTGCGAAACTCCGTCCGCCAATCCCGATCCCATATGATGGATCGCGAAATCGGAGTACGGATGATAGGTCACATTGCTCATCCCGGTGAACCTGGACGTTCCCGACGTCAGGTTGGCGGAGTGGCACAACACGCATCCCGTGCTTGCGAATAACGTCTGACCGTTCTTCTCGGACGTGGAGGCCGTCGTGGGAGTCGGCGGCGCCAACACCGACATGAACATCGCGAAGTTTACGGTGTCCGACGACATCTTCGACGCCGTTCCCACCGGGAGATGAAAATCCGGATCGAGCAGATTGGTTCCATCCTCCGGCGACGTGTTGTAAACGCAGCCTGGTACAGCCGAGCGCTCGTTCGAGAATACTTCGTTTGAAACGCCCTGCTCCACGTTGTACGCCTCGCCCGCAAAGATCAGCAGGGATTTGTTCTGCGCTTTCCAGCCGAAGCGAGTCATCGTGCCATCGTTGCCGTTAGAGTTGAAGCGTCCGCCGATTCCCAGCGCCGCGCGAGCCGCCGCCGTCGAATCGAGATTCGCTTGCAGCGCCGAATCCGCCGTCATCTCTACTAATCCGAGCCCGAAGGTCGGCGTGGGGATGCGGAAAATTACATTATTATTGGCGACTTGCGTCGCGAAATCAGGCTGAGCGAGAGTGCATCCCGGAGCGTCTTTTCTTCCTGCGATCGTGAAGAGTCCGTGGACTCCTCCGTCATTGGCTACGAAACGCGCTTCCCGGACCGGACCGTCCACCGTGATGAATGAGGGCACTTTGTTTGTCGCTCCATCCAGCGTCGCGAGCGCCACTTGCGGATTCGGCACGGGATTCTGCTTGCTTCGCAGCCCCGGGCTGCTTCCGCCGATCGCCGGTTGCGCGTGACACATCGCGCAACTGTTCCCGTTGAATGTCGGGCCCAGTCCCGCCCCCGCTTCGCCCGGCAGGCTCCCCGTCACCGAATCGACTTCCTGGAAGCGAGCTTGCGCCTGTGCGAACATCAGGCTTTCATTCAGATTGAGCGTTGGATATTTACCGCCCGCCCCCGGATTACCGCCTCGAGGACCAGGATCGGTTTGAGCACGCAGGATCGCCGCGCCGGTGAGACAACAAACGGCGCAGATGAATCTGACAGCAATATTGCGAATTGACATCTAGACTCCTTGTTGGTTCATTCCGTCTCCTTTCAAGCCCTCCAACTAAGCCCTCCAACCTAGGCGTGGAACTTCTATGAGTCCGGGCGCACGTGTCCTCTTGTGCAGTTTTGGTGTTCAACGGGAGCGGCTCGCCCGGCTCAAGCCCAGCGCGGCGGATCCGCACTTCGCTTGAATCAGGTGAAAATTAACACGCCCTGTAAAGCTGTTCAATCAGGAAACGACCTTAGGCGAGCGCTACGCGCGGGATTCGCCCAGGGATATGAGCGCCGCATATGCCAGGCGCTGATGACGCGGACTTCGCGGCCAACTACCAATCCACGCGAATCCCCAACTGAATGATCCTGCCCTCCAACACCGTCGAGGTCGGCGGAAAACTCGCTGGCAGCGGATTCTTCGGCGATCCGTCCGCATTCACCGCAACGGTCGTATTCAGCGTCGTGATGTTTTTCGTGTTGAACACGTTCGTTGCCTCGGCCAGGAACTTCGGCTGCACGCGCTCCCAGAACGTGAATAATACTCGCGTGTATCGGGCATCGATCTGATAAATCGCCGGCCCACGAACCGTGTTTCGCCCGATCGCGAGCGGCCTTTGCACAGCCGCACTGACGGGATCGCCGTTCAAGGCCGCATTCGCCACGATATTCTGCTGATCGCCCGAAGAGATGTTCGCCAGCAAGGCAAGCTGGTTCCCGTTGGCGAGCTGATTCTTCCATCCCGTCAATCCATGGATCTCGGGCGCAAACACGGAGCTCAGCGTGAAAGCCTGCGGGCGGTTCACGATGCTGTTTCCGCGATCCCGGAAGCGGCTCGTGGGATCTTGAATCGGCAGGTTCTGTTCGAAGCTGTTCACGTCCGGCGAATCGCTGATCGAATGGGACCACGTGTACGACGCGCTTGCGACGATCCCGCGCGAGAGCCGGTGCGTCCAGTTCACCAGCAGCGCATCATAGTTGGTAATCGCGCCCACATCCTGGAGCGTGATCGTGTTGAACTGCGGAAATGGTTTTCCCGTTGTCCCAAAGACCGGCCGCCCGTCGCCCAGCAATCCCGTGACTGCTCCGAGGTTGATGTTGTGCAGATATTGCAGTTGCCGCACGCCGTTGTGAACGTAGCCGGCTGTCACCGCGTCGTTGCGCGTGAACTCCCGCGTGATCTGGAATGTCGAATTGATCCCGTACGCATTTTTGAAATTCGGGGTCACGGCCGTGATTCCTGGATTGGTCGGCGTCACACCGGGCAGCAGATGGAACACCGACGGGAACGCCGGCGCGCCCGGCTGCGTCGGCAGGAACGTGGCCTGGAACGATCTGCTCGATCCATCGTTGTTCAGCGCGTTGAACCACAGATTCGTGGGAGGGGCCTCAAAGAAAATTCCCGAACTCGCCCGGATCACGGTCTTCGAATCCAATGACCACGCAAACCCCAGCCGCGGACCCCAATCGTTGTTCGGCGTCTTGAAACTTCGTGTGTACACGAACGGAGCGTCGGGCTCCGCCTCCGGCGCGCGGAACTGATCGTAGCGAACCCCGTAGATCACCAGTAAATTTGGTTTCATCTGCCAGCTATCCTGCGCGAAAAAATTCCAGAAAACCGGTTTATACGTTGCCCCTGGCACCCCGATCACAGTCTTGAAGCTCGAATAGGAGAACGGATTGGAGCCGTTTTCCGCCGCCAAATATGCCGCGATCGTCGGGAACGTGTACTGGCTATAGACGTCGCCGACCTGGTTGTCGAGAATTCTTTCGAACCCTCCCCCGATCTTGATCGTATGAACGCCGCGCACCCATGTGAAATTGTCGTTCAGGCTCGGGACTTTTTCCGAAAACTTATCGCCGACGGCCACCGATCCGTTAAAAGTCGCGACGCCGCTCACCACCACCTGCGGACCCGGCCCTGTCGTCGATCCCGCGATGTGCGCCTCATTCCGGTACGGCCAGGAGCCGCGCAGCTCATTCAGCATTGCCGGCGAGAACGTTGTCAGCAACTGCGCCCCGCCGATGTGCGCGCGGTCGCGAAAATCCGCCGCCGCATCCAGCGCGAACAGCCCGCCGACGTTGGTATTGAACGGATACTCGTTGCGAAAGTAGTTGTAGCGGAAAAACGCCTGATTCTTCGAATTGATGATCCAGTCGGCTCTTATATTGAGAAACTGCGCATGCTGGACGCTCGGCGCGGTTGCCAGTAGATCCGGCGCGATTCCCAACTGCGCCGCCGACGCCGGATTGATCGTGTTCGGCACCGGCAGCCCTCTCAGCAGGTGCTCGTACCCGCCGAACACAAACAACCTGTCTTTGATCATCGGTCCTCCGGCGTTCACCGCATAGTCGTGCAGATCGGTATTCGGGGCAGGCTGGCTCGCGTTCAGTAGAATCGGCCGGGCCTGCGCACCCGGCGGGCGCCCGATGAAGGAAAACTCGCCGTGAAACGTATTCGTCCCCGAATTCGTGATGACGTTGTAAATGTTTCCCGCGGTTTGTCCGAACTCCGGCGCGAAGCTGTTCGATACCGTCTGCACTTCGCGCACATAAATGTCGGAGATCGGGAACAGCCGAAGTCCATAGCGGTCTTTCTCCGTGTCGACCATCCCATCCATCTGATAGTTGATCCGGTCGAGCAAACCGTTCGTGTTGATCGTTCTCGGAATGCCCAACTCCGGATTTGGATGCCCGCTCACGCCCGGCTGAAAGAGGACGAAGTTGTACGGATTTCTCGATGTCAGCGGCAGATTGTCCACTTCTGCGTGGCCGATCGTACGTCCCGTTGAAACGCGCGACGGGTCTACGACCGGGGCGCCCCCTGTCACCTCGATCGTTGTCGACACCGCACCCAGCTTCAACTGAGCGTCGATCACCGCTTCCGTTCCCGCGTTGAGCACGACATTCGTATGCCGCTCGGTCTCAAATCCCGCCTTCTGCACGCCGACCGTGTACGTTCCGAGCGGAAGATTCGGAATTACATAATATCCGTCGTTATCGGAATCGACCGGCCGCGAGAATCCGGTCTCGTTATTCGCCGCCGTGACCGTAGCCTGTGGAACTCCCGCTCCGCCGGGATCCGTCACGCGTCCCCGAATGCTTCCGTTAATTGCCTGAACCTGCGCCGCCCCGATTCCGAACGGCAAGAGACACAACAAAGCCGCTGCGTAAGACCGCATATGGAGGCAAGACTCCTTGTCCGGTCTTGGATGTTGCTCCCCGGCGCGGGTTTCCGAGTTATGCTTCGGTAACGGTCACGCTGTTCAGGGTGTCGCCCTGCTGCACCGCGTTCACCACGTCCTGGCCTTTGGTGACTTTCCCGAACACCGTGTGCTTGCCGTCGAGCCAGTTCGTCACCACGTGCGTAATGAAGAACTGGCTGCCGTTCGTGTTCGGTCCCGTATTCGCCATCGATAGCGATCCCACCTGATGCTTGTGCGGATTCCCTTTGGTTTCGTCTTCGAACCGATACCCAGGGCCGCCGCGCCCCGTTCCCGTCGGATCGCCGCCCTGAATCATGAAGTCCGCGATCACCCGGTGGAACACGGTCCCATCGTAGAATTTCTCCCGGGCGAGGAATACGAAGTTGTTCACCGTCTTCGGAGCATCCTTCGCGAACAACTCGCAAACGATCTCCCCACGTGACGTGTTGAACGTCGCCGTGTACTTCTTGCCGGAGTCGATCGCCATCGCGGGCGGAGCTGAGTATTGTTTGGACATGTCTCTTTCAGGATAGCTGCATAGGGGTCGGGAGTCAGAATCGGCACCCGCGGCCATCGATGATCTCTCGTAAAATTCCAAAATCAATATTTCCTCCCGACGCGATTGCGGCAACCTTGCCCGGCCCCGCTCGCCCATCGGCCGCCGCCGCGACCGCGCACCCAGCCGCCCCTTCGAGGATCACTCGATTCCGCTCCGCCACGAGCCTTACCGCCTCGCGAGCCTCATCCAGCGTCATAACAAACGAACCATCCAGCCATTTGCGAGCTAAATCCAGCATCCCTGGGAACACAGTCTTGCTCGCTATCCCATCTACAAACGATGGGCGATAGTGAACCACAACAGGCTGTCCCGCTTCCAAAGACGCCTTCAGAGGAGCCCCGGTCTCGCACTCCGCCGCGTAGACCCGAACTGACGGCTTCAGCGACTTCACCACGGCCGCGATCCCGCAGGCTAAACCTCCGCCGCCCCAAGGTACTACGACCGCGTCGATCTCCGGCAGGTCTTCCAGAAGTTCCAGGCCGATCACTCCGTTTCCCGCCATCACGTCCGGATCGTCGAAGGCATGTACAAACGTTGCGTCCACTCCCGGGAATGAACGTTCCTCGAATGTCCTCCACCATTCTTCAAACGGCACCTTGATGATCCTGCCGCCGAGCCTTTCGACCGCCCTCAGTTTCGTCTCAGGAGCCGTCTCCGGTGTCACAACTGTTGCAGGAATCCCCATTCGACGCGCGCAGTACGCCACTCCCTGCGCCATATTGCCGGCCGATGCTGTCAGCACGCCCCGAGCGATTCGGTCGCGGCCCGCCTTCGCCATCGCATTGGCGGCCCCCCGAATCTTGAACGATCCGATCGGTTGAAGACTCTCCAACTTTAAAAAGACTTCATCTTCTTTCTCGACGTTCAGCTTCACCAACGGCGTTCGCACAGCGATTCCCGCGATGTTCTGCCGTGCTTCGCGCGCGGCATCCAGGATGGAAGACATTTACAACAAATTTACCTCTTGCCCTGGAACAATCGCACATCCGACCGCATCCATTGAAACGTAGATAGGAATGGAATCACCACATGGTAAGGATGCTCACTGGACAACGAATAGAGACGAAGCATCCGCCCATATCGAGCACGACGGCTTGGAAGCACGCGTGCACTTACAACCGCAGGAAGGAATGGGGTCGCCAATGATTATCGGAGCCGCAATCGCTGGATTATTGATCGTTTCCTTGTTTTTCGAGATGATCTCGTCATCTCCGAAAGCCCACGAGGAACAGCCGGTCCGCGCCAAAACTGTGAAGTAGCGTCACGGAGCTGTGTCAAAATGACGGCATGCGTGCCGTCCTTCTGCTAGCTGCTGCGCTTTCCGTTTTTCCGCTTCCCGCCCAATCCCGATTTGATCTTCTCATCGTCAATGGACGTATCGTCGATGGATCAGGCGACCCCTGGTTCTACGGCGACGTCGCCATTAAAGGCGATTCTATCGCCGCTTTAGGTAAGTTCCCCCCCTCCTCCGCCATCCGAGTCCTCGACGCCAGCGGCCAGGTCGTCGCTCCCGGATTCATCGACATCCATACCCACGCCCGCCGGGGAATCTTCCTGGATCCGGCCGCCATGAACTACATTCATCAGGGCGTCACAACCATCTTTGAAGGTCCCGACGGCAGCTCCCCCCTCCCGATTGCTCCGTTTCTGAAACAAGTAGGCGCGCTGAAGCTCGGTCCCAATTTTGGAACTTTTGCCGGCCAGGGGACCATCCGCCAAACCGTGATGGGCCTGGTGAACCGCCCCGCGACTCCTGAAGAACTAGAAAAGCAGCGCCAGCTCGCCCGCCAGGCCATGCTCGACGGGGCCTTCGGAATTACCACCGGGCTCTTCTACGTTCCCGGCAACTTCACTCCCACCGAAGAAGTCATTGCGATCGAAAAGATCGCCGGAGAGATGGGAGGCATGCATCATTCCCATATGAGGAACGAAGCCGCTCAGGTGCTCGACAGCGTCCGAGAGACGATCCGGATCGGCGAAGACGGCCACATGCCGACCCAGATCACTCACCACAAGATCATCGGCAAAGGAAACTGGGGCAAGAGCGCCGATACCCTCCGTCTTGTCGAAGAAGCCCGAGTCCGCGGCGTTGACGTGACCATCGACCAGTATCCTTACACCGCATCGAGCACCGGAACCGCCAGCCTCATCCCGCAGTGGGCTCAGGAGGGCGGCCAGAAGTCGCTGGTCGAACGCCTCGACGCACCCAGCCAGCGCGCCCGCATCAAAGCGGCCGTCATCGAGAACATCAAGTTCGATCGCGGCGGCGGCGATCCCGCCAACGTCGTTATGGCAAGCTGCGCCTTCGACAAGTCGCTTGCCGGAAAAAATCTCGCCGAGATCACCAGGGCGCGGGGCAGGGAAGCGACCATCGAAAACGCCGCCGAGACCCTGCTCGAAATACAGCACCAGGGCGGCTGCTCCGCTGTCTTCCACGCCATCGCCGAAGAAGACGTAGAGCGGATCATGAAATATCCCTTCTCGATGATCGCCAGCGACGGCGAGGTCCCGCAATTTAACGTCGCCGCGCCGCATCCTCGCAGCTACGGCACCTTCGCCCGAGTCTTAGCCCGCTACGTGCGCGAACGCCGCGTGATCACCCTCGAAGACGCGATACACAAGATGTCCGGGCTCCCCGCGCAACGAACCAAACTCTACGACCGCGGCCTGATCAGGCCCGGCATGAAAGCCGACCTCGTCGTCTTCGATCCCGCGGCTGTCGAAGATAAAGCGACCTTCGAAAAACCGCACCAGTACGCCGTCGGCTACAAGTATGTCCTGGTCAACGGACGAATCATCATCGAAAACGACCAGTTGACAACCGAACGCCCCGGCCGCGTCCTCTACGGCCCGGCGAAGAAATAGCCTGAGCCGCGCGGCTCATTTGCGGTCAATCTGCGATCATAAAACTTCGTGCGTCCCGGACTTCTGAACGACATCATCGACCTCACCTCGCAGCACTTCGTCCTCGTCTTCAGCGCCATGTCGGTCGCCATCGCCATCGGAGTCCCCCTCGGGATCATCCTGACGCGGCGACCGCGCTGGCGCGCCCCGATTCTCGGAATCACAAACATCTTCCAAACGATTCCGAGCCTCGCCCTCTTCGGATTCCTCATCCCCATTCCGTTCATCGGAGGCATCGGCCCGCGCACCGCCGTCGTCGCCCTCATTCTTTACGCCCTGCTTCCGATTCTGCGCAACACCCTGGCAGGCATCCTCGGTGTCGATCACGCCGTGCGCGAATCCGCCGTCGCCATGGGCATGACAAATATGCAGATCCTAAAACAGGTGGAGCTTCCTCTCGCCTCGCGCACGATTCTGGCCGGTATCCGCGTCGCCACCGTGACCACCATCGGGACCGCCACGATCGCAGCCGCAATCGGCGGCGGAGGACTTGGCGTCTTTATTTTCCGAGGCGTTGCATCCGTCGATACCGTGCAGATCCTCGCCGGCGCAGTTCCCGCTGCTCTTTTCGCATTACTCTCTGATGGAGGATTAGGATGGATCGAAAAAAAGCTTTCTGCCTCGCACTCTTATTGACGCTTTCGGCCGCCTGCGGCCCCAGGCAAAAGCCGATCGTCGTCGGCTCGAAGAACTTCACCGAGCAGGTAATCCTCGGCGAAATCATCGCCCAGCATCTCCAACACCGGCTTGATCGTCCGGTCGTTCGCCGCCTCAACCTTGGAGGAACGCTCCTCACTTATCAGGCGCTGCTCAACGGAGAGATTTCGCTCTATCCCGAATACACCGGAACTATCGAAGCCGAGATCCTCAAGGAAACGCCTTCTGGCGATGCCGCCCAGGTTTTCGAGCGTTCGCGTGCGCAGCTTGCGCTTCGCTCCCAGATCAATCTGCTCGATCCTTTAGGTGTCGATAATTTTTTTGTCATGGTCGTTCGCGGCGCCGATGCGCGCAAGCGCAACATCACTACGCTCAGTCAGGCCGCCGAGGTGAAAGAAGGATGGAAACTCGGCATGGGTTACGAATTCGCGCAACGCATCGATGGAATGCCGATGCTGAATCAATACCATCTCGACTTCAGCGCTCCGCCCCGCACCATGGATCTCGGTCTTCTCTACAAGGCGCTCGATGAAGGACAGGTTACGATGATCGCAGCCAACGCTACAGACGGCCCTCTTGCCGCTCACGACTGGACCATCCTCAAGGATGATAAACGAGTTTTCGGCGCTTATCAGGCCTGCATCATGGTTCGCCGCGATATCATCGAAAGCGATCCAAAGCTGAAGCCCGCCCTCACTGAACTATCCGCAAAATTGAATAACGAAACGATGAGAAAGCTCAACTCCGCCGTCGACGTGGATCATCGCCAGCCCAGTCAGGTCGCAGCGGAGTTCCTGACGCAGGCAGGGCTGAAGTAGGCTGAAGTAGTTGGATACGGCTCCACCCACACGCCGGTTACAACAAGATTCCACAAACAAAAATAGAAAAATTCTTAAATTGGAACAAACCGAAGGCGGGTTTCGTCCGTCTATTTAAGCAAAGCAGCTAGCCTCCGTGCGGAACCCTTTCCCCAACAACAAACCCCCGCACGGAGGCCAACTTTCCCACAGCTAGTTCCTGATAGTCTACATTCCTTTCCCAAATCGGTCAATATGACCACTTCCCGACACTCGCGTCCTGTCGCGTTACGCTATTGCTGTGACCCACGAATCCGGCCTGTTGCCCGACCTTATATATGCGAATGGCGCAATCCAGTCCGGCGTCGCGATCTTTACCGCGAACGGCGCGATTACCCGCTTATCGCGTGATCCCTCCGATCTCTCGCGCGCCAAAAGACTTCCCAACCGCGCAATCATTCCCGGTTTCGTCAACGTTCATTCCCACGCCTTTCAGCGCGTAATCCGCGGCCGCACCGAACATCGCACATCTCACCGCGACACTTTCTGGACCTGGCGCGTCAGCATGTACCATGCTGCCAGCCGGATCTCGCCCGAAGCCATGTTTCATATCGCCCGGATGGCGTTTTGCGAAATGGCCCTCTCCGGCATCACCACCGTCGGCGAGTTCCACTATGTGCACCACGCTGAAAGTGGTGTTCCCTATGCCGATCGGAATCTTCTCGCGAAACAGATCCTGCGCGCCGCAAACGAAATCGGACTCCGCATCGCCCTGCTCCGGACCGCATACGTCCGTGCCGGATGGCAGAAGCCTCCCGATCCCGGTCAGTCGCGCTTCATTACGCCGCGCGCCGCGGATTTTATCGCCGATACCGAATCGTTACGCCGCGAGCTTCCTCCCAGAGCCTCCATCGGAGTCGCGCCGCACAGTGTCCGTGCCGTTCCTCTCGACTATCTTCGCGAAGTCGCGGCGTATGCACGCTCGAACGATCTCCCGCTCCACATGCATGTCTCCGAACAGCCCGCCGAAGTGGAAGCATCGCTCGGAGAATATGGACTCCGCCCCGTCGAACTCCTGCACCGCGAACAAATCCTCGGTCCCCGATTCACGGCGATTCACGCAATCCACATCACGCCCCGGGAATCCGCGTTCCTCGCCCAATCGCAGGTCTGCGCGTGCCCCACTTCGGAACGCAACCTCGGCGACGGCGCGGTTCCCGCCGATCTCCTCTACAACGCCGGAGCCGGAATCTGTTTCGGCTCCGATAGCAACGTTCAGATCGATATTCTCGAGGACGCGCGGCTTCTCGAATATCATCTCCGCATGAACAAATTGCAGCGAGTGATTCTCTCCGAATCCGGCGATCTCTCGCAGCGCCTCTTCCACAGCGCGACCGCCGCCGGAGCCGCCAGCCTCGCCCTGAATACCGGCCTGATCGAGCCCGGCCGCCGGGCCGATTTTATTTCGGTCGATCTCAACGATCCCTCCCTCGCCGGCGCCTCGCCCTCAGCCCTTCTCGATCATCTCGTCTTCTCTCTCGAACGCACGGCGGTCCGGGACGTCTGGGTCGACGGGGAACAAATCGTTCACAACGGCCGTCATCGTCTGCAAGGCGAGATCGTCGATCAGTTCATAGCCGTCCAAAGGAGCCTTTGGCCGTGAAAAATGAAGTCGAAATCCTCCGCGATCTCGTCGAGATCCCCTCGGTTTCTTCGCTGAGCAACGTCCCCATCGTGAACTACGCCCTCCAGTTTCTCCAGGGCTGGGAAATCGATCGTTATCCCTACACCGATCCCGCGCGAACCGCGAAGGTCAACGTCGTCGCCATGACCAGGCGCGCGCGCGAAGCGGAATTGACTTTCGTCTGCCACACCGATACCGTTCCCTTCGATCCCGGCTGGGCCGACGCCGTTCGTCCCCGTATTGCAAAGGGCAGACTCTATGGCCGCGGTAGCGCCGATGTCAAAGGATTCCTCGCCTGCGTCCTTTCGGCCGTCTCGCAGACCCCGATCAATGAACTCACGAAACCTCTCGCCATCGTCCTCACTGCCGACGAAGAGATCGGATGTGTCGGCGCGAAATATCTGGCAAGAAAAAAAGCGCTCCGATCGCGCAACACCATCGTGGGCGAGCCCACGGATCTACATCCTGTCCGCGCCGGAAAAGGCTACGCCCTCGCCGAGATCGTTGTCTATGGAAAAGAAGCTCACAGCGCGTTTCCGGAGCATGGACGATCCGCCATTTTCGACGCCGCCCGGGTCGTCACGGCTCTCGAGCGCGTCGCCCGGAAACTCGCTTCACGCAGGAATCGCGACTTCGATCCCCCCTACACCACTCTCAATGCCGGCATGATCAAGGGAGGCAGCGCGAAAAACATCATCCCCGGCGAGTGCCGCATTACGGTAGAATGGCGCCCCATTCCCGGTCACGATCCGGACTGGGCCGCCGGACTGATTCGTGAAGAACTCGCGCGCTTGGCCAGGCAAGGCGTCCAGGCCGATCTCGACGTCAAGCGTCTCGACCCGCCCTTCAATCCGTCGCCCGCCCGCCATCTCTGCTCTCTGCTCGAATCTCTTTCAAGCCGCCCCGCGAAAACCGTCTCCTTCGGAACCGAAGCGGCTCATCTCCCGGGAAAAGAAACGGTCGTTTTTGGCCCCGGCGATATGACGGTAGCCCACAAATCCGGCGAAAACGTTCCCATCGCCGATCTCGAAAAGTGCGTCGCTTATCTCCGCGCCGCCATCGGCCGGCTGTGCGCGTAGGCTGGATTTCCGCCCTACTGGAGCGCGTTCGCCCACACCGGCTGATAGTTGTTCCCCTTCGACGTCAGCGCCCTCACACGCTGCCCGTCAGCGAGCATCACATAAATCTGCGTCGTCCCGTTCCTCCGCGAACTGAACACCAGATGCAGCCCGTCCGGAGCCCACCACGGATTCTCATTTACCCCGCTGTCCTTGGTAAGCTGCACCGGAACCCGCTTCTCCACGTCCATCACGAAAATGTTGAAGCCGCCGATCTCATAGCCGTTCGTCCACGCGAACGCCACCGCCTGACCGTCCGGATTCCATGCCGGATTCGCCACTTCGCCCTCGCCGTTGGTGAGCATCTCCGCGTCGCTGCCGTCGATGTTCATCCGCCACAACTGCTGCTTCCCGCTGCGGTCGGAAATGAACAGCACCTGCGCCGACGTCTTCGGATTTACGCGCGGTGAAAAGTCGATCGCCTTCGAATTTGTGATCTGCCGCCGGTCTCCGCCCTTCAGATTCGCTTCGTAGATCTGCGTATATCCCGTTGCGCTCGACGCGAACAGCAGCCGCTGCCCGTCCGGCATAAACTCCGGCCAGCTCGTGGTCGGTGCCGCCGGATTATCGAACGGAGCCCTTAATTTCGTCTCCGTCGATTGCAGCACGATCTGATGCGCCGGAATTTTCTTGACCAGCGTCGAATACGCCAGCCACTTCGCATCCGCCGAAACCGCCGGAGCCTGCGTGATCGTCCCGAAGTTCGTCAACTGCACCTGATTCGAGCCGTCGTAATCCATCGACCAGATCTCTTTCGATCCCGTCCTGTCCGAAACGAAATATATCTTCGTCCCGATCAGGCTCTTCACGCCGAACGATTGCAGAATATCCGCCGCGAATTCCTCCGCGACCTTCCTCGCGCCCTCCTTGTCCAGCGATCCGAAATAGACCTTGCCCAGAACCTTCGCCGATACCGGGTCCGGCTGCGACAAATTCAACAGCCACCCGAACAGCGCCAGCCGGTCGTTCTGGACCCCCGTATATCCGAACACCAGATGCGTCGCGCTCACCGGCGGACCCGACCATTCGGTCAACCACGGCGACGGTTTTCGAAAATCCTGCGGCGTCTGCGGAACCCTTTGCGGATAAAGACTGCTCGCGACCACCGACAGCACCCCCGAATCCTCTATCTGCTGCCGCAGCGTCGAGTTGAACGTCCCCATGAAACCTTCTGCGCCGCCCGAGCCGTGAAACTCCGGAATCGCCACCGCCCACTTCTGTTGAAACTTGGAAATGACCCCGCCAATGTCCGGCGTCTGCGCTTGCAAAATCCCCAGACTCGCCGCCAGCAAAATCACCCTCATGGCGATATCTTAACCGTTCCTTTATCTCGATCGTCAATCCATTTCTCAAGCCTCGGCCCCATCGACATTCGACATACAATACCAACATGCTTCGCCGCACCGCGTTCTTCGTCCTTCCCGCGATCACCTTTGCCGCCGTCACGCGCGTCGAAATCGCGTCCCGCACCGACGCCCCCAATCACTACGAACAAATCGTCGGCAAAGTGTTCTTCGCAGTCGACCCCAGCCTCCCCGCCAACAAAATCATCGTCGATGTCGGCCGGGCCCCGCGCAACGCCAAAGGCCAGGTCGAATTCTCCGCCGATCTTTTTGTTCTGAAACCGAAGTCGAACGCCAACGGCACCGCCCTCCTCGAAATCTCCAACCGCGGCGGACGCGGTCTCGAAAATATGTTCAATCTCGGCGGACGCGACCGGCAGGGCGATCAGCTCCTTTTCGACGCCGGCTACACCCTCGTCTGGGTTGGTTGGGAATTCGACGTTCCGGATCGCACCAACATGAAGCTCTATGCGCCCATCCTGCAAGGCGTCACCGGACCCGTGCGCTCCGAAATTCTCGTCGACAAAAAGACCACCACCGCGAGCCTCGCCGATCGCGCCCAAATCCCCTACGCCGTCGCCGATCCTTCCACCGCCACTCTCACCGTCCGCGATACGCCGACCGGCGCCCGCACCCCCATCGCGAAAGATAAATGGAAAATCAACGGCGGCTCCGTCGAATACCCCGACGGCTTCGAACCCGGCCGCATCTACGAAGTCGTCTACACCGGAAAAGACCCCGCCGTCGTCGGCCTCGGCCCCGCCGCCATCCGCGATTACATCTCTTACATGAAATCCCGCGCTGAAGTGAAGCGAGCCATCGGATTCGGCACCTCTCAATCCGGCCGCTTCCTCCGCAAATTCCTCTACGACGGCTTTAACGCCGACGAGCAGGGCCGCAAAGTTTTCGACGGCCTCTGGGCCCACGTCGCCGGCGCGGGGAAGGGCAGCTTCAACCATCGCTTCGCCCAGCCGAGCCGCGACGGCCACACCTGGATGAACTTCGAATATCCCACCGATCTCTTCCCCTTCACCGACGAACCGGAAACCGACGCCGGCATCTCCGATTCCATCCTCGCTCGCGCCAAAAAAGACAACGTCGTCCCGAAAATTTTCTACACCAACGGCTCCTACGAATATTGGGGCCGCAACGCGAGCCTCATCCATACCACTCTCGACGGAAAGAAAGACGCGCCGATCCCCGAGGGTACGCGCATTTACTACCTCGCCGGCACGCAGCATGGAGCCAACGCCGCGCCCGTCAAATCCGTCACGCAGAATATCCCCAATCCCACCGATTACCGCTTTGCCATGCGAGCCCTTCTCGCCGCGATGAACTCCTGGATCACCGATGGAACTGCTCCTCCCGATTCCAAATATCCGCGCGTCGACAAAGACCAGCTCGTCGCGACCGCCGCTCTCAATTTCCCGAAGATCCCCGGCGTCACCCTGCCGAAAGACTCTTATCACGCCTGGCGTTTCGATTTTGGCCCCGAATTCCGCGCCAAAGGCATCGTTGCCTTCGAGCCCCCGAAAGTCTCGGCTCCTTACGCGACTCTCGTCCCCCAGGTCGACCAGGACGGCAACGAAACCGCCGGCATCCGTCTCCCCGAACTCGCCGTGCCTCTCGCGACTTACACCGGCTGGAACCTCCGCGACCCCAGGATTGGAGCCCCCGATCAAATCCAAAGCATGGTCGGCAGCTTCATTCCGTTCCCGAAAACCAAATCCGACCGCGATGCATCCCACGATCCTCGCCCCAGCATCGAAGAACGCTACAAGTCCCGGGACGAATATCTGTCCAAAGTCGAGTCCGCCGCAAGGCCCTTAGTCGCCCAGCACCTCCTCCTCGAAAAAGATATCGCGCAAATCAAAGAAAAAGCCTCCGCCCGCTGGGACTCGGTCACAAAATCAAACTGACCGCGAATGGACGCGGAGCACCGTACACACGGCATATTCAAAAAACACTTAATAAAGGTTATATTCTTGACACACTCCTGGCATATGCATTTGCGCTGGTCTTACGTTCGCCCTTTTGTATTAACTCCTGCGAAAAATCCACAGAAAATGTCCGATATTAATCGGAAGTTAACGACAAATTATTGTTTTTACCACTTTCTTGGTGGTACTCTTCCCGTACGCCTGGTCATTTTGGGCTATCCATGCTGTCCAGTTTCTGGAGGGAACTGAATGAGCAATCTTATTCCCGTGCGCATCCGCTCGATGGTTGCCGCACTTGTCTCCGCTGGAGCGCTATTCTTATTGCCCCTCGCTTCCGGCCAACCGTTTACTGCCAAAGACCCCGGTCCGCGTCCTAATCCCGCAAGCACAATTCCCAATCCGGTCCCGGGACTCAATCCCAACGAACTCGCTCTCTTCAATGAGAGCCTCCTGCGCGTTTCTGAACTGGAGGGCTCATGCGACACCTGCGCCCAACAGCCTCAGAACGTGCCCCCAGCCGATCCCGATCCCAAAAATCCGTTTTCGCCCCTGAAATTGGTGAACTCGGCCGGTATGGGACCAGTCTTTAACGCCGATCAATGTTTCATCTGCCACTTCCAGCCCTTGATCGGCGGAAGCTCGCCCGCGGTCAATCCCGCCTCTGTCATTGCTCACCGTCTGGGCGGAACCAATACCGTTCCTCCATTTGAGAATCCGAACGGCGCCTTCCGCGAGACGCGCTTCAAATTCAACCCCGACGGATCGCGCGATGGCGGCGTGCACAGCCTGTTCACTCTCCAGGGCCGTTCCGATGCGCCGGGCTGCACTTTGCCTCAGCCCGATTTCACCACTGCCGTGAACAAGCAGAACATCGCCTTCCGCATCCCGCTCCAGTTGTTCGGACTCGGCCTGATCGAAAGCATCTCCGATACCGACATCAGGAACAACATGCAGGCCAACTCGGCCGCGAAAGCCGCCCTCGGCATCAGCGGTCATCCCAATACGGTTCCGAACAATGGCACCATCAGCCGCTTCGGATGGAAGGCGCAGAATGGCTCCATCACCACCTTCGCCGGCGAGGCCTACAACGTCGAAATGGGAATCAGTAACGACCTGTTCCCCATCGCCCGCAGCGAAGATCCCGTCTGCAACACTGCTTACGAGCCATTCGACGTCCCGCGTACCGAACCGGAGCTCTACAACAATCCCCTGAAGATCATGCCCGCCTGGCTGATGTTCACCGTCTTCATGCGTTTTGTCGACGCCCCTCAGCCGGTCGCGCTGACCCCTTCCGCCCAGCACGGAAAGGACCTGTTCAGCTCCGTCGGCTGCGCGCTCTGCCACACCCCGTCATTCACCACTCGCGGCACCGCGAATCCAACCACCCAGTCTCAGGAAATCGGTCCGCACACCATCGCCCTCCGCGGCAAGCAGGTCAATCTCTACTCCGATCTGCTCCTCCATAACATGGGAGCCGGCCTCGCCGATAACATCATCCAGGGCGCCGCCGGACCGGACGAATTCCGCACCACCCCTCTCTGGGGACTCGGCCAGCGGCTCTTCTTCCTCCACGACGGACGCACCAGTGACCTGCTCACCGCCATCCAGGCGCATTTCTCTCTTCCGTTCTCCGACGGTGGACAGAATCCCGCCAAGGATATTTTCTCGTTCACTTATGGTCCATCGGAAGCGAACGCCGTGATTCTGCGGTTTAATGCGCTCTCGGAGATCGATAAGCAAGCGATTCTCGACTTCCTTCGGTCTCTGTAGTTCAATACATCAAAGGGCTCCCGGCGCAATACCGGGAGCCCCTCTCAAGTTGAAGAATGAAAAAATCCTTCACCTGCTTTGCACTTCTCGCGCTGCTCTCCAATCTTGCGATCGCCGATACCGATCCATTCGCCGGCACCTGGACATTGAACCTCAGGAAATCCAAATATCCCCCCGGCGCCGCCCCTCGGCGTATGGTGATTCACATGGAAACCGCCGGCGATGGAATCCTCTACCAGTCCGAAACCATCGACGCCAACGGACGATCCAGTAAAGCCGAATATATCGCCGGCTACGATGGACGCGAAGCGGTTGTCAAAGGCGGAGTCGGTCTCTTATTGCCCGTCTCGCTCAAGCGCATCGACCGCAACACCGTCGAAGCCTCCTATCTTCGCGGCCGTCAAGTCGTCGCAACCAGCCGCCGTGTCGTTTCGAAGGACGGCCGCACCATGACGATCACCACCACTTCGCCGGATAAAGACGGTAAAACCGTCACCAACGTCGGCGTTTACGAACGAACTCCTGCGGTCGGAAAATAGCGTATATGCGCATGAGACTCTTCGCTCCGCTCCTGACGATTGCTGCGGCGCTCTTCGCGCAGAATCCCCAGCCTGCGACATTCCTGGCCGTATACAAGCCCGGCCCCGGTTTTGTCGCGGGCAAACCGCTCAGCGCACAGCCGCTCGGTGAGCACGCGCGCTACATGCTGAGTCTCTACAGAAAGGGCGTCCTCAAAATCGCCGGCCCCTTCACCGACGATTCTGGCGGCGCCGTTATGTTCTCTGCTGCCAGCCTCGACGACGCCAGACAAATCGTCGCCCCAGATCCCCCCGTCATCAGCGGAGTCTTCATCTACGATCTCCATCCCTGGGACGTTGTCGATTGGAACGCCCGCGCTGCGAAATAGCTGAAGGCGGACGCCTCCTACTCCGTCTTCTTCAGCGTCCCTTTCGCTTTCGCTACCGGCAACAGCGTCGGATAAAACTGCACGAACGTATTGTCCACCGCCCCATGCTGCCCATGGCAAGCCTGGCATCCCGCCGACCTCGGCAATTCGCTCGATTCATTCGTATCCGCGCTCAATGGAAAAAACGCCCACCCGTCCTTGAACCGCTTCGAGTCCTTCACCTCCGCCGCCATGTGATTCACCGCCGCCTGAAAATGTCCGCCCTTATTGATCGACCCGTTACTCTCCGCATTGCGCACTTCCAGAACAAAGATCGTTCCCTCCGGCCACTTGCCCGTCTTCATGAACTCACGATATGCCGGCGGATTCACAAATACGTTGTCGAAGAGCTGGTTCCCCTCGGGAACTTGACCCCCGCCATACGTCATCCCGAGCCCTGAACTCAGGTAAATCCATTCGCGATAGTCCGCCGGCCGGACCAGTTTGTTTTCCTTTGTGAATTGCGGGCTTTGCGCGTAGGCTGCAACGCCCGCCATCAGACAGATCAGAGTCTTCATGGCTCTATTATATGTCGTATCGCGCCATAGTTGTCAACGCCATAGTTGCTGCGCGCCATAGCCGCTGCCATGGTTGCTCAAAGCCGTTTTACGAATTCCCCATGTATATGACGTGCACATACGTCCCCAGCCGCACGTTGTATGCGAGATAAAATCCGTCGTGATCTGGATCTTCATAGATCACCACTTCGTCGCTGTTCCATGCCCAGCCTCCGCAATAATCGAAATCGGCCGGCGCCACGCTGAAATAAAATCCGTTGAACCAGAACCGCTCGCGGCTCCCTCCCGCCAGATGCCACACATGCCCCCGCCCGAACCCTCCCGTGAAATGCCCGTGCTCCCACGGATGGTCCAGATGAAACCGTACATCCTCCCGGCCGCTTTCATGCCCAACCCACTTCCCATTTGTATGGACGTGCGGAGCCTCCGGATGCCCCGCTTTATCCTCAAAATGCGGCGGCGCTGCATGCGCATCCACGTGCGCGGGAGCCCCGCGCATCGGCTCCGGTCCTTTCTTCGGAATGTATCCATGCCCGACGTCCCTCGGTTGCTGTGGCGCCGGGCGCTGCGGTGGATGCTGCTCGTTGCCGCGCTGCGCGAAACCAATCGCTGAGCTAACCACGAGAACTGCGATTAAACGTTTCATGATTCCAGCCTACCTTGTTCCTGTATCCTGAAATTTACATGCATCCCCAAGCCCCACCGAAGACGCCGATCGCCGGCGTCAAAAATATCGTCGCCGTTGGAAGCGGAAAAGGCGGAGTCGGAAAAACCACCGTCAGCGTCAATCTTTCGCTCGCTTTGGCTAAACTCGGCCGCCGCGTCGGACTTCTCGACGCCGACGTCTACGGCCCCAACGTCCCCCTCATGATGGGCATCTCCGAACCCCCCAAAGCCCGCGGCGACCGCATTCAACCCCTCGAAAACTACGGCGTCAAATTGATGTCCATGGGATTCATCAATCCCGGCGACAAACCCCTGGTGTGGCGCGGCCCCATGCTCCATTCCGCGATTCAGCAATTTCTTCACAACGTCGATTGGGGCGATCTCGACTACCTCATCATCGATCTCCCGCCCGGAACCGGCGACGTCGCGCTTTCGCTTGCCCAATCCACTCCGATCACCGGCGCCATCGTGGTCACCACCCCCTCCGACGTGTCTCTCGAAGATGCGCGCAAAGCGGTGAATATGTTTGCGCAGGTCCGCATCCCCATGCTCGGCCTGATCGAAAACATGAGCTATCTCATCGCTCCAAAGTCGGGCGAGAGAATCGACGTCTTCGGCCAGGGCGGAGGCAAAATGACCGCTCAGAAAATGAACGTTCCCTTCCTGGGAGAACTCGCGCTCGACCCCCAAGTCCGCATCGGCGGCGATACCGGCGCTCCCGTCGCCACCAGAGGCCCGGACGACTCGCACGCCGCGCCGTTCGTCGAACTCGCCCAAAGAGTGGAAGAGCGAGTCTCTGCCGCAGCCGCCGCCGGTCCCACAATCACCGTCGAAGACTAGATCGTTTTTGCTTGCTTCGCGAATAACTTACCGTCTTTGCGTGAACCCGGCCGCGCACCCCCTCCTCTATCCTGCTCTCAGAAGTTTCCTGCGCAGGAGACGTCGCGTTAAGGTAGTGCTGAACTTCCGGAGCCGAATGAATAGGCTTGCGGGGCCAGCTAGGAGCATGGCCGCCGACGGAAGATTTCTTCGAACCGGTTCGATAACACCGTGAGACACACGGATCAGAGAGGAGCATCGAAAACGTGAGCATCACATGGCGCCGCCATCCAGCGGTCCCGGCCCTCCGTTAGATCGCCCTCGAATTACCGGCAGCCGGGCCCGTCAGAAAACGGGCGCACGCACGGCGATAAGTCCGACCGCCCCCGGCTGCCCGCGGCGTCCTCAGCCGCAGTGTCTTCTCAATTTCTCCCAACAACGATACAATCATCGTCGTAATGGGACTAAACCCCGGAACAAAGCTCGGTCCTTATGAAGTCATCGCCCCTCTCGGCGCCGGCGGAATGGGCGAGGTTTACCGCGCCCGCGATACGCGCCTCGGCCGCGACGTCGCGCTGAAAATCCTGCCCGATCCCTCCAATCGCGACCGCTTCGAACAGGAAGCCAAAGCCGTCGCCGCGCTGAACCATCCCAACATCATGGCCGTGTTCGACGTCGGCGATAACTACTTCGTCAGCGAACTCGTCGATGGCGAATCTCTCCGCAAGCTCGACGCAATGCCGCTGCGGAAAATCGTCGAAATTGCCGCGCAGATCGCCGATGGGCTCGCCGCCGCGCATTCCGCCGGGATCATCCATCGCGACCTCAAGCCTGAAAACATCATGGTCACGCGCGACGGCCGCGCGAAGATTCTCGATTTCGGCCTCGCCAAACTCGAACAGCCTGCCTCCACCGATCCCGACGCAACTCAGGCAATGAACAAAACCGATCCCGGCGCCGTCATGGGAACCGTCGGCTACATGTCCCCCGAGCAGGTGCGCGGCCGCCCCGCCGATCATCGCTCCGATATCTTCAGCTTCGGTCTCGTGCTGTACGAAATGCTCGGTGGAAAACGAGCTTTCAAGGGTGATTCCGCCGTTGAAACCATGAACGCGATCCTCACCCAGGATCCGCCGGATTTGCCCCCGGCCGTTCCGCCCGCGCTTCAACAGATCGTCGATCACTGCATCGAAAAAAATCCAGCCGACCGTTTCCAGTCCGCTCGCGATCTTGCCTTTGGATTGCGTTCGCTCTCCACCCACTCCTCCCACGGCAGCGGACAGATTCAGGCGCTGACCTCCGCGCCGGAGCCTCCACTGAAAACGAAAACGCGGCCCTGGCCGTTGATCGTTCTCGCGGCCGCCGCATTCGCCGCAGTTGCCGGATGGTGGATCGGCCGATCCTCCGTCTCCACCACCCAGCCGAAATTCACCCGGCTCACCTACCAGCGCGGATATGTCTCCTCCGCCCGGTTCGAGCCGGATGGAAAAACCATCGTCTACAGCGCCGGATGGTCCGGCGATCCCTTTGAAATTTTTACGAGCCGCGCCGACTCGATCGATTCCCGTCCCCTTTCGATTTCCAACGCACACCTGTTTGCAATCTCTGCCGGCGGCGATCTCGCCATCGGACTCGACCCGCAGATTCCCGTTCCGCCGCACGGCCTCACTGCGACCCTTGCGCGCGTTCCACTCGCCGGAGGATCGCCGCGCCCCCTGCTCAAAGATGTTTACGCAGCCGATTGGGAGCCCAAAGGCGAACGTCTCGCCGTCGCCCACATGGCTGACGGAATCATGCACGTCGAATTTCCACCCGGCAAATCGATTTATCAAACGCCGGGCTGGATCTCGTCCCTGCGATTCTCTCCCGATGGCAAACACATCGCGATCGCCGATCATCCCTTGCGCTGGGACGACCGCGGAGATGTCGCCATTCTCGATCTTGAAGGCCACAAAACCGTGATCTCTGGCGGATGGGAAGCCATCGAAGGAGTCGATTGGAGCCAGTCAGGCGATGAAATCTGGTTTGCCGCCGCCGAGTCGGGACTCCCGCGGTCCATTTACGCCGCCACACTCTCCGGAAAACGCCGCCAGATTATGGAGTCCCCCTCCGGAATCAACCTCGCGGACATCGGGCCCGACGGCCGCATGCTGGTGACTAATGATGACGGCATCCGAAACGAAATGATCGCGAAAATCGCGGGCGACCCCAAGGAGCATAACCTCGCTTATCTGAACTACTCGCTCGCGGCGGATCTTTCGAATGACGGCAAGGAACTTCTGTTCACCGAACTGAGCGCGGGAAAGAACTACGGCATCTGTTTGCGCAAAACCGACGGTTCGCCCACAGTGCTGCTCGGTGAAGGACAGGCGAGTTCGCTTTCTTCAGACGGTCAGACTGTCCTCGCGATTCTCCATACGTCTCCGCCGCAGCTTTTATTGGTGCCGACAGGCGCGGGAGAGACGGTTCGTCTCCCGAATCCTGGATTGAATTATGAGCTCGGCGCGCAATGGTTGCCGGATGGAAAACGCATCGTCTTTGCCGCGACCGAAAATGGCAAACCCGCGCGGCTGTACGTGCAGAACGTCTCGCCTCCGGGCGCTCCTCGCGCATTCACGCCCGAATGGATGTCGATCACTGGCAATTGCGTTTCGCCGGATGGAAAACTTGTCGTCGCGCGGCAAGGCAACGGTCCGTTGTCGCTTTATCCGATCGATGGCGGTCCCGCGCAGACCATCCCCGGAATCAGTCCCGCGGACCGCTTCATCCGCTGGAGCGGCGACGGGGCATCGCTGTTTTTCGCATCGGATCAAGGCTGCCACAGCCGCATCTCGCGCGTGAATTGGAAAACCGGCGCGGCGCAAACGGCGCGCGAACTTGCTCCTGACGACCAAGCGGGAGTGTTCGGGATCAATCCAATTCTACTGACCCCGGATGGATCGAGCACCGCGTATGGATTCATGCGAATCCTGCTGAATCTGCAATTGGTTGACGGAGCGAAGTGAGGAAAGAATACAGCTCCGGTGCTTTCACCATGCCCCTTACGATAAGCGCTTTCACTGCCGCGCATTAAAGAGCGCTCCGGATGTATTGCCTGAGCCCAGGGTCTTGGGCCCGATCTGCCATCAGTTGAAGCGCTCTCTGCGCCTCGATTGCATATCCACCCTGACTTTGATCGATGGAAATCAGTACCCTCGCGGCCTCGATCAGTTCGAAATTGCTTAAGGCGAGAATGACCGCTCTTTGGAATCCAAACGAAGCCGCAAGCTTCGCCAGGTATGGGATCACAAGGGGATCGCGGATGTGTGTCAGAGCGCGCGCTGCTCCATCTGCCGCGTCGCTTCCCGGCGTCGCATGTTGGGCCTCCTTCCCGAGATCATCACATCGCTGATTAAGCGCAGCGGGATTCCACGGGTATTGGCGTTTTCTCTCGACGAAAACGGGACTCGATCCTTTTTTTCAGGATCTGGCGGACCTTACGGAAGTCTCAATCCGCGCGCGATGAAGGGCCGCAGCGCCACGCCACTAGGGTAGCTGAGGGCAGCCTTATTCACGTCATCCACTCGCTGTAGAGCAGCAGAGCGAAAAGGTGCTTGGCTGGGAGGCAGGGACTCGAACCCCGATACGCAGATCCAGAGTCTGCAGTCTTACCATTAGACGACCTCCCAAGGCCCGCATCAGGCAGGTTTATTTTATATATTACCATGCGTTGCGGCTCGAATCGTTTCTCCCAAGACGGGAATGCACGATCCTCCGCTCCGTGGTGGTCGTTCCGAAGGTGAAACGCGGACCCGTGGTTACTTGAACTGTAAAGGTTTCAGGCCGAATTCGAGATGCAGGCGGATGCTGCCGACCCAGACCGGTCCCCGATCATGGTTGTAGGCGGGATTGTTGTAGTGCTGCCCGTCCACTGTGACGAAAAATCCGCGGTATACGTGAGCACTGTAATAGCTTTCCCACAGGTATTCGGGCGCATAGTTGAGTTTTCCGTCTCCGATCAGGAAGTCGAGGCCGCCTTGGGCGAGGTATGACGCGTGGACGCCCGAAACTCCGGCCGCGCTGAAGGAAGTCCCGACGACATCGTCCTTACGATGCCAGCGGTTTCCTTTCCACGCGATTCCCGCGCTCGCCAGACGATCGATCGCGGTGAAGGCGAAGCTTTCCGTCTTGCCGTCGTTCCATCCAAGGCGTGTAAAGATGCCGACGTCCGGAGAAAGCGCCTGCTCGAGATTGATCCCGAATCCGTACTTCAGAGTTCCGTTCTTTCGGGTTGCGGTGACGTCGGGAGTCCCGCCGTTCTTGTCCGCGAGCTTGATCGCCTCCGCGTACGTTCCGGCGTCGGCGTGGTTGTCGTAGCCGAGCAGGCGAATCGCGCCCGGACGCGCGCGGATCGTGTAGCGGCGTTCAACCTCGTACGTGTCGCCATGATTGACCAGAATGCGGCGGTCAAATTGTGAACCATTCGCGACCCGCGGCTCCGCGGCATATCCGAAACGGAAGGACCAGTTGCGCGTGTGAAATTCGTTGACGATTCCCCAGGTGTATCCTCGGACGTCAGCCGGATAATCCCAAGCTCCGTTGTACATCACGCCCCAGGCCATGAACTGAGTCCGGGGATCGTGCGTGTAGGCGTTGTTATCGAAGAAATCGGTCACGGTGAAGCGGCCAAGGTAGACGGAGTACCGCTTCATCGGACGGTCGCCTCCGAGCTGATTCTCGTCGCTTTCGAAGTGTTCCTTTTCGGATCCGAAGCCGAAATCCTGAGAAATATAGAGGCGCGCGATGTAGGGCGTGGGCGTCGGACTCGAGACACGCGGAATTTCTCCGTTTGATGGATTTCCCAGGCCGTTGACGTTACTGAATCCTTTGCCTCCGGCGATCTCAGGATCGAAATAGAGGATCGTATTTGGCAGAAGGCGCAATCCGAAAAACAGAGTCGTGGTGAGCGAGACATCGCGCTCCGGAGTGTCGTCCAGGCTCAGCGGCCCCGAATACGGAGCATGGAATGTTCCGTGATACTGGCCGATGGACGTCGCCTGATAGAAAAGATTCCATCGCTCGGTGCCTGAATCGCTTGCGGGCGGATCGGGCTGCTGCGCGCGCGCGCTGGCGGCGATGGACAAAAGCACGGCGATTCGTCGGATGATCATTTGCGAACAACCGCGGCAAGATCGATAACGTGATACAGCAATATGACCGCCATCAGCACGAGATACGCGCGCAGTACGATCAATGATCTTCGAACGGCGGGAGTTATCTTCATCCGCCCTAGTTGGGAAAGATCTCGCTTCATCTCCGGTTTGTCGTCCAAGGGGTGCGTGGCAACGAAGACCCGACCCTCTACCGTCTCGTGTTTGTGTTTCAACAGCATGGCATACTCCTTTCGTTCGTGCTACAAACCGAGAATTACCTGCGCCGCCAATACCACCGACAGCAGGAACAGGACTGCGATGATTGTCCAGTTGACGCGGTTGTTCCACTTTGTGTTCGAAAACTCCTGGTCCAGCACTTCATGGTCGTTCAGCAGAAGCTGGAGAAAAATGATCGCGGAAGGCAGCATCAATCCGGCGAGCACTTGTACGCTCAAGATGATGAGTTGGAGCGGAGCGCGGGGAATCAGCACCACAGCCGCGGCCAGCAAGACACAACCGGCGTAGATCGCGTAGAATCCTGTGGCTTCGCGGAATGGCAACTGGAGGCTGTGCGGCCAACCCTTGGCCTCGCCGTACGCCCAGGCGCTTGAAAGCGAAATCGCGGTGGTGCCGAGCACTGCCGCATTCACCATTAGTAACAGAATCACGTTGCTTGCTACGGGTCCGATGATTCCGGCGAGATCCGCTGCCATTTGTGCCGGGTCGGAGAACGGAATTCCATTTTTTCGGGCGAAGTCGCCGAGGACCATCATGCATCCGGCGATAACGATGGTGAAGCAGGCGCCAAGAAACGTGTCTAGCCGCGCCCATTTCAGGTCCGAAAACCGCAGGCGCTTATCGGCGATGCAGCTCTGCTGAAAGAAAAGCTGCCAGGGAGCGATCGTCGTCCCCACAATTCCGATCACCAGAAACACCAGCGGACTGCTGAGGCCGCCGGCGGGAACTCCCGGAACCATGGCGTCCCGAATCAACGACACGACCGGGGGACGCGAAAGGCACGCGATCCAAAACCAGGCCAAGTCGAGTAGACAGAGAAAAATGACCGTGCGTTCCCAGCGCAGGTAGCTTCCCGTGAACACGAGACCGATCATTGCAACAGCGGAGCTGGGAACAGCGGCATATGGACTGACCCCCATCTTGCCCAGAGCGAGCGAGATCGCAGCAAATTCCGTTACGAGCGTCAGAAAGTTTACGAATTGCAGATCGACCAGCGAGAAAAGTCCCCACCATTTTCCAAAACGCTGGTAGATCATCGCAGCGTGGCCCTTGCCGGTGGCAATGCCGAGCCGCACGACCATTTCTTGCGTGAAATAGGTAATGGGCAGGAGAAAAAGAAGGATCCACAGCAGGCGCGTTCCATATTGTGCTCCAGCTTGAACGTAGGTCGAGACTGCGCCCGCGTCGTTGTCGGCTTCCATGACGATCAGCCCAGGGCCGGCCACCATGAAAAACGTCCAGAATCTTTGGGCAAACCGTGTTCGCACAACACGGCCTTTCGGGCGCTCGGCGAGAGCGGCCGCTTGGGTGAGTTGAATCATCGGCTCGATCGATCGAGTCTGTTGGCGAGGCACACTCCCGGCTAGCTGCGTGTGACTCGTGAAGAAGCGGACGAAGTCTTAGCGGAGGGATTCCGAAGACGGAGGTTCCATGGAATCGCCGCACGGGTGCGCGCTGTCTTCGCGCCGCTGTCTTCTACTGCTGCCGTCAGACATATTCGATAGCCTCCTTTCTTCGATTGAAGCGATTGGCGTCGCCTTCATGTATTTTATCGCTGCCCTCCTATTTCTGTAAAGGCTTTTCGCCTAAAAATCACACATTTCAATTTGCGAGTGAACAAAACGCATCGCCACGGACTACGGGAAGCGTTTGAGACATTCGATTGATAGACGGATCGTCTATGCCACAGATCGCGGTTCGGAAAGAGCTCTTTGATGCTGCTGTGGTCGGTTCCGGAGCTACCGGCGGCTGGGCGGCAAAGTGCCTGACCGAAGCGTGTCTTTCTCCCGACGATGGAAATGACACGGATGGCCCGGACGGTCCGGGCGTGCGAATACATGACCAAGGAATATTCAAAACAGGCGATTTAGCCTCGTAGTACTTTCGCCGCGCGCGGCCTAAAGTCCCGCGATCCTCCTGACGATCCAATCTTGACGGAAAGGATCTCTATGAAGCGCCTTATCTCCTTGGCAGTTCTCTCCGCGGTCGCGGTCTTCGCGGCTTCGCGTTCCGAAACCACGACTTATGTCGATGGAAATCTCACCGGCGTCGCCCCGAATACTGGCGGAACCCTCACGCTCAATGAAGAGAAGGCCATGTATTTCCACACTGGACTCTCCAACATCGCGGTGCCCTATGAGGGCATCAGCAAGGTAGAACTGGGGGCAGTGAAGGAAACTTCTCATGACGTGCCGCTCTACAAGGTTTGGGCGCTTCACAAGCGATTCAGCGGCGGCAACAAGACCGAGACTCAACTCGTCATCGTCGGCTTCAAGAACGAGGAAGGCGAAGAGAAGTCGATGACGCTCGAATTAGAGCAGAGCTCGGCAAAATCGCTCGTTGCGACTCTCGAAGAACGCACCGGCAAGACTTTCGCCTCGGCGTCGAAGAAGACGGTTCCGAACCAGGCCAAAGGCGACTCCAAGCCTGCGGACGGCTGGTGGGGTGACGATTACTGGAAGACTACCCGCAATGCGGACAAATGGAACAAGTCTGCGAGCAACAATAACCAGCAGTAGTATTTAAACCGCTCTTTTCAAGCGCTCTATTTCTGTCGCGCCGCAAGCCCGCACTTGAGGCGCGACAGCGGTGGAGCGTGTTCGTTTCGAGACAGGACGGCCGAATTCCCCGTGCTATTCTGGGGGCAACACGAGTGTTGTCAGAATGCATTTCCGCACTTCGCTCGCGATGGGTTTCATCGGACTAGTTTCTGTCCTTGGCATCCTTCGCGCACAGAAGCCGTTCAAAGAATACCCGGCGATTGAATACGAAAATTTCCCCCTCCCCAAGGACTGGAACCAGCCGGCGGAGTGGGTCCGGGCGCGCCTGCGCTACCCCGATATTTACGGCTATCCGTTTCGTCCGCTTCAACTCGCCGACGGGCGGTCATTTCCCGGCTACTGGACCATGGATTATCCGCGTTCGGACCGCCATCTTCTGCAAGGCGTGCGCCGTCTGACCCGCATCGACACGCGATCTGTGGAGCAGGTGGTTTCGCTTGACGGCACCGATGAAATCTACAACTGGCCGGTGTTGTACGGAGTCGAGGTAGGCCACTGGCTGCTTCCAGTCGATCAGGCGCAGCAGCTCCGCGAATACCTTCTTCGCGGTGGATTTTTCATGGTGGACGATTTCCACGGATCGGTTCCCTACGGCGCGGAAGGGCTGAATGAATGGCAGACGTTCGTTGACAGCATGAGCAAGGTTTTTCCAGACCGCCCTGTGGAAGACATCCCCGATGGCGATCCGATCTTTCACACGTTGTACGATCTGAACGACCGTTTCCAGGTTCCGGGCTATATCAACTGGATGGAAACGCACACGACGTGGGAAAAGGGCGATACGGGGAAACAGCCCCACTGGCGCTGCATCCGCGACGATAAGGGGCGAATCATCGTCGCCATTTGCCACAACATGGATCTGGGCGATGCGTGGGAAAATTCAGACGATCCGAAGTATCAGGAAAACTGGGCCTCGCTCGCCTACCGCGTCGCGATGAATTACTTCATCTACGATCTGACTCATTAATGGGGCGCGCTTGTACGTGATATTCTGAGCCCGAATGCGCCTGCGTTCCGCAGCCGTCCTGATCGTCGCCGGACTGGCGACTTGGGGCGTGCTCCGTGCTCAGCGCCCTTTCAAGGAATACCCGGGTACCGAGTACGAAAACTTCCCGCTTCCGCCGGACTATCAGGAAAAGACCGAGTGGACGCGAGCCCGCCTGCGCTACCCGAGCATTTACGGCCAATCTTTCCGGCGGCGCGGTGGCGACCTGAACTGGACCATCGACTATCCGCGCTCGGATCGACATTTGCTCCAGGGCGTCCGCCGCCTGACCCGGATCAATACACGATCCGTTGAACAGGTGGTCGATCTCGACGGCACCGACGACGTCTATAACTGGCCGATGATGTATGCGGTGGAGGTCGGGCATTGGGCGCTGCCCGACGATCAGGCCGCGCAGCTTCGCGAGTTCCTTCTGCGTGGCGGCTTCCTGATGGTCGACGATTTCCACGGCTCCGAGGATTGGGGCGGCATCAACGAGTGGGAAGTCTTCACGTATAGCATGACGAAGGTTTTCCCGGATCGTCCGATCGAAGACATTCCGGACGAGGATCCGATCTTCAGCACGATTTACGATTTGAAAGAGCGTTTTCAAGTCCCGGGAGCGCAATTCTTCCGCTCAGGCCGGACCTACGAAAAAGGACCTTCGGGTCAGCCCGCGCATTGGCGGGCAATTCGTGACGATAAAGGCCGCGTCATGGTCGCGATTTGCCACAACATGGATTTAGGCGACGCGTGGGAATGGTCAGACGATCCCGCGTATCCCGAAAAGTGGGCGTCACTCGCTTATCGCATCGCGATGAACTACTTCATGTACGACCTGACGCACTAACTGCCGCGAATCAGCCGCATCGCCTCGGCGATCGCGGCGGCTTCCTTGCGTTCTCCTTTTGCGCCGTTTTCGTCGATCGTGTCGCCTTCCCCCGGGGCCAGGAACATATTGGACTCGACCCCATGCTGGCGTGTATACAAATCGTAGTAGCGTCCGTTGAGCGCATAGAGCGACTCGTGGGTTCCGCGCTCGACGATGCGGCCGCTCTCGACGACCAGGATTTGGTCGGCGCGCCGAATGGTCGACAAACGGTGCGCGATCACGAAGGTCGTGCGTCCGCGCATCAAATATTTCAACCCTTCCTGAATCATCGCCTCGGATTCCGAATCGAGGCTCGACGTGGCTTCGTCGAGAATCAGGATCCTGGGGTCCGCAAGAATCGCCCGAGCGATGGACACGCGCTGGCGCTGTCCACCCGATAACTTCACGCCGCGCTCGCCGACGATGGTGTCGTACTTTTTCTCGAACTTTTCGGCGAACTCATCCACGCGCGCGATGCGGCACGCGTCGAGGATCTGCTCCTTCGTCGCTCCGGGCCGCGCGAAAGCGATGTTCTCTTCAATCGATCCGTCGAACAGAAATGAATCCTGCAACACGACGCCAAGCTGCGTGCGAAAGCTGTCCAGTCTCACGGTCGAAAGGTCCACGCCATCGACGGTGATTTTACCCTCATTTGGCGTGTGAAACGCGGCAATTAAGCTAATAATGGTCGATTTTCCCGAGCCCGAAGATCCCACCAGCGCGGTCACGGTGCCGGGGTTCGAAAGGAAACTCACATCGAACAGAACCGGCTTACCGGGTTCGTAAGCGAATCCGACGTGGGAGAACTCGACTTCGCCCCGAATCGGACCGATCTTCACGGTTCGATTCGGTTCGTTGATCTCCGAGCGCTCGTTCAAGACTTCGTGCGTCCGGTCGAGCCCGGCGAAGGCTTCGGTCAACTGGGTCCCGATACTGACCACTTGAATCACGGGCGCGATCAGAAACGCGAGAAACGCGATGAACTCCATCAATTCACCGGTGGTCAGCGTCCCGTCGATAATCTGGCGGGCGCCGACAAACCAGACAAGCGCGCCGACAATTCCCATCAGCACCGTGGCGGACAAGCTCATCAACGACGTGGCAGTCAGGGATTTTAGAACATTCCGGAGCAGCCTCTCGACGCCGCCCGAAAATACGACCGACTCACGTTCTTCCGCGTGATATCCCTTCACGACGCGAACTCCGCCGAGCGATTCCGTCAGCCGGCCTGTGACTTCGGCGTTGATCTTCCCGCGCTCGCGGAAGATCGGGCGGATTTTCGTGAATGCCTGCTTCATCACGATCGAAAACGCGAACAGGAACAAGAGAGTCATGCCGGTCATCAGCCAACTGATCCGCACCAGTACAAACAAGGAGATCAGCGCTGTCATCAGACCGCCGCAGAAGTCGACCAGGCCCGTACCGATCAAGTTGCGCACTCCCTCGACATCGCTCATGATTCGCGAGACCAGCACCCCGCTCTTGTTCGCGTCGTAGTAGGTCACTGGAAGCAATCCCACGTGGCGCTGAACTTTTCTCCGCAACTCGGCGATGAGGCGCTGCCCAGTTTTCGAAAGCAGTTGCGTGAGCGAGAAGGATGTGACGCCCTGAATCACAGTCGCCAGGACGATCGCCAGGACCATCGGCGTCAACAGCCGCATGTCTCGTTTGCCGATCACGTCATCGATCATGAAACGCGTAGACATGGGCAAGACCAGTCCGCTGGCGCGATTGATGATCATCAGCAGGAAGCTGAACGCCAGCAATCCGCGGCGAGGAAGAATCATTTCGCGCAAGTCCGGCCAGATGGCGCGCAGAGTCTCCGACTGGCTCTTTTTGGGTTTTGCGGGAAGTTCCGGCACTTTACTTAAGTCTCGTGCTCTCATTCGGAAGATGCAACTGGCTATTCTTCCGGGTCCGAATGAACGCGAAGTCCGTGGCGGCGCCTCCCGCGTTTTATACGGACCGCTCAGTCAACGTTTAACATCTGGCCGGGCGGATTGAGATAGATTAGCCGCATGGCTCAAATCTACGCTGGAACGTCGGGTTTCGCGTACGCGAGTTGGAAACCGGATTTCTATCCTGCAAAACTTGCCTCCAAAGATTTCCTGAAACATTACGCGACACGCCTGAATGGCGTCGAAATCAATTACACCTTCCGGCAATTGCCGTCTGCCACGACGCTCGAAAATTGGGTGACGGCGACTCCGCCGGGTTTCCTGTTCGCCTGTAAAGCTCATCAGCGGATCACGCATATCATGCGGCTGAAGGAATCGGAATTTACTCAGGTTTTTTTCAAAGCGATCGATCCGCTCCGCAGCGCGCGGCGTCTGGGGCCCGTGCTGTTTCAGTTGCCGCCGAACTGCAAGGCTGATGTTCCGCTGCTTGCGGCATTTCTCGAAAGACTTCCGGCCGATCTGCGTTATGCGTTCGAGTTTCGCAACCAGACATGGATGGTGGAGGATGTATACAAGCTCCTGGAAAAGCACGGTGTCGCGTTGTGCCTGGCCGAATCGGATAAATTCGAAGTGCCGCTGGTAATCACGGCGAATTTCGTTTACTCCCGATTGCGCAAGGAGGACTATACCCCGGAAGAGCGGGCAGAGATTGGGAAACGCGTCCGTCAACTGATCGCCGATGGACGCGACGTTTATGTATTTTTCAAGCATGAAGAGAACCCGGCGGGGGCCTTGTATGCGGAGGAGTTGTTGAAGGCCTGCTCGGCTCCGTGACGGTGGCGGTCCCCATGTCGAGCGATCCCGGGAAAAAACGCGCGCATGAGAAACGCCACCCGCTAACTGGCTGATAATAGAAGCACGCGTGGAACGGGACCAGATACTGGCGTGCCTTCGTGAAAGGATTTTCCGTTTCGCGGCATCTCGTTTATCGAAGGACGCCGCCGAGGATCTTGCGCAGGAGGTCCTCCTGGTGCTGCACGAAAAGTACGCTTCGCTCGATCGCGTGGAAGACCTGTTGCCGGTCTCGCTCGAAATCGCCCGGTTTAAAATCATGGCCTCGCGCAGGAAGGTGGTCCGGCGGGGCGAGAATACGCAGGTTTCCGTCGACGATCTTCCGCTCGCGGGCGCGGGTGAAAATCCGTTCGATCAGGCCGCGCGGCGTGAGCAGCTCGAACGGCTGGAATCTGCGCTGAAGGATTTAGGCCAGCGCTGCCGTGAACTGATGCGGCTCAAGCTGGAAGGGCATAGTTTTCCGGAGATTCAGAAGAAGCTCGGCGTCGCTACTCTGAACACGCTGTACACTTGGGATTTTCGATGCAGGAAGCAGTTGATGGACAGACTTGGGAGTTACCAGCCGGGCGATGATTGGGAGAAGGAGACGTGACGCGCGGCGATCTTCAAAAACTGATCGGCGGATACGCGACCGGCTCGCTTACGGACGCCGAACGAAAGATGCTGTTCGAAGCCGCGCTTGAAGATCAGGACCTCTTCGACGAACTGGCGCGAGAGCAGGCGCTGAAGGAAATCCTCGACCAGCCGGGCGCGAAACAGCGGCTCGCGGCGGCGCTCGCGCGGTCCGCGAGTGAGGCAGCGTGGTGGCGCAGGCCTCTGGTCTGGTCGCTGGCGGGCGCGGTCGCGGTTGCGGTCGTCGCGCTGAGCTGGATCATCGAGAAGCGTTCTCAAATCACCCAGGTCGCGCGGTTGCGGTCCGCGCCGCCGGTGGTTGTTTCGGCTCCGGAAAAGAAAGACGCGCCCGCGGCGCCGGTTTCGGCAAAGAAACAGCCGGTGCGCCCGCTTCGAGATTCGCGCGCATACTCGGATCGCAGTGAGCCTGCCGCCGAACACGACGAGAAGGGCTCGCCTGCGAAGACCGTGGAATCCAAGGCGGAGGAGACGCGGAACGCTCCGCAGAAGGACGTGGCTCTCCCTGCTCCGTTTGCTCCGCCGTCCCCCGCTCAGGAGCGCTCCAGGAGCAATCAGCGGCAGGCTTCGGGGCAAGTGACAGCCGCGCCGCCGCCGGGCCAGTCTCAGGCCCCTATCGCGCAGCAGAGCCAATCGGCGTCTGGAACGGTGGGAGGTTTGGCGCCCGCGTTCCGCCGCGCGGCTCCGGCATCGGCGCCCGCACGCCCATTCGCCTTCGAATACGCGCTCGAAGATCAGGAACTCGTCCTGAAGTTCGCTTCTGAAGGCTACTTTTCGATTCACTTCTCGCCGGGGCTCGATACGATCGTGGCGTCGCACGTTGCAGCGGGGACGACGCGGCGTGAGCGCATTCCGAACAACGCGACTGAGGCGGCGATTGTGTTCTCCGCCGATCCGCAGGCGGCCGGCGGCGGGGTCACCCTGATCCGCGAGAACAGGACCGGCGCCGTGGACGATCCATCGCGCACGCGGATCGAGTTGCTTCTTCGGTTCTACCCCTAGCCTGAATGCTCAACGCTCCCCGCGGCCGCGCATCAAGGACGCCGTCACCGCCCGCGCTATTCGATCTTGCCCGACGCGAGCGCCTCGACGAATCCGCGCTCAATGGGCCAGGTCCCGGTGACTCGCTTATCCTGCTGCTGAAAGGTTCCGGCAACGAGCACACCGCTTAAATCGCGCGGATTGGGCGTCATTTTTTCCCGCTCCAGCATTTTCTTGAGGAGATCGGTGGTATCTGTAAGCTTCTTCGCCATTGCAGCGGCCACTTCCGGTGTTGCGCACAGCGCTTCCACTCGGATGCGCAGACGGTTTCCATCTGGACCGATCGCAAACGTCACTCGATCCGCCTGCGCCAATGGACTCAAGAACGCCTGCGCGCCCGCAGGCAGATCCTTCACATCCGAAAGCGCGAATGACGGAGTCGAAATCCACACCGGATCTGGCGGCAGTTGGGGCCGAGTCTTCCATTGATAGGGACCGATCATGTTGACCCCGCGCTGCTCCGCCGTCGACGCCATTGCGAGGACGTCTGAGTTGAGCGGAGTAAAAGAAATGTACCGGCCCGCCTGGCTCGCGGGCATCGAACATACCGTGTTGCGGCAATCTCCGCCCTGTGACTTGGCATACGCGCTCAGTTTTTTCCAGTCGAAGCGTCCGCGAATCGCGAAGTACGCGCCGCCGTGAAAAAAAGCCGCTGCGACGGCGTCCATATCGCTTCGATAATCGAATCCAGTCTGCGACACAAATTTGCGATAGTCCGGTTCCTCTTCCGCTTTGGACCCGGCCAGGACGTCCAGAATGCCGCTGTCGCGGAGCGCGCCTACGGCGATAAATACATGGGTTGCCTGATCCGGCGGAAGACTCTGTAGCAGCGCGGCCGCATCGTAGGTCTTCAGCGATCGCCAGTGCGCGAACGCCACCGCGGCGGCGCACAACAGGATCACGATCGCGGCCAACTGCCAGGGTTGGAGCCGGTAGCGCATCAACTCGAAGATTATACCGCCGCGGCGGTTCGCGTGATCCTCGAATTGCGCCACAACTCGACATACGGCCTGAGTTCATCCATCATTTGTGCGAACTGTTTGGGATCGAGCGACTGAGCGCCGTCGCTGATCGCTTTTTCGGGATTGGGATGCACTTCGACCAGAAGCCCGTCGGCGCCGATCGCTACAGCGGCGCGAGACAGCGCTGGAACCAGGCTGCGTTTGCCCGTGGCATGGCTCGGATCCAGGATTACCGGAAGATGCGTCAGCTCGTTGAGAGCCGCGACCGCGGCAATATCGCATGTGTTGCGCGTCACCGTCTCGAATGTGCGGATGCCGCGCTCGCACAACATCACCTGCGGGTTCCCGTGCGCGACCACGTATTCCGCGCTCATCAACAACTCCTTTACCGTGGAACTCATCCCGCGTTTCAGCAGAACAGGACGGCCGCATTTGCCGAGCGTTTTCAGCAGCGCGAAATTTTGCATATTTCGCGCCCCAATTTGCAGAATATCTGCATATTCCGCCACTAATTCGACATCCCGGTCGCTCATCACCTCGGTGATGATCCCAAGTCCGGTAGCGCGCCTCGCTTTATCCAGAAGCTTCAGGCCCTCCACTTCCAGCCCCTGAAAATCGTACGGCGATGTGCGGGGTTTGAAGGCTCCGCCGCGCAGAAATTTTGCGCCCGCCCGGGCGACGGTCTCCGCGGATTCGAGAATCTGCTTCTCGCTTTCGACAGAACATGGGCCCGCCATGACCACGAACTCAGCGCCGCCGAAGGTGGCGCCCCGCACCGTGATTTCGGTCTTTTCGGCCCGGAATTCGCGGCTGACGAACTTGTACGGCGCCGAAATACGCACCGCTTTCTCGACGCCCGGCATCGCCTCCAGCGATTCGAGGCATGCCGTCACGTCGCCCACGCCTACCACGCCGATCACGATCCGCTCCTCGCCTTCGATCGAGTGGACCTTGTACCCGAATTCCTCAATCCGCGCGCGCACGTTTTCTACCTCCTCCTTGGTTGCGTGCATTCTCATCGAGATGATCATGTGAGCCTCCTGAAAAACAAAAAACCCACTCTTTCGAGTGGGTTATTTAATTTCAATCGATTGCGTTCAGCCCACTCGCCGCGACTCAGGTAGTAAAGTACCAATACCAAAATCGAAACGAGCTGGCCGTGCGCGACTGCATGAAACGTTATCGTACCACAGCAGAAGGGATTTTCAATCCAGCCGGTTCAGTCACTGAATCATCGTCGCCCATTCGGTCTTCCACGCCGCGGGCTCGGCCGACTGGCGCTGCTGGGATCGTTTCTGCTTATACATTCTCCGGTCGGCTTCGGCGAGCAACTCCTCGGCATCCTCGCCATCGCCGGGAAAATTCGCGACCCCGATGCTGACCGTCAGGGCGCTGCCGTGGAACAACTGGCGGCCGATGTCCTTCACCACCTCGCGGAAGTCGGCGACCTTTGCCGAGGCATCGTGCGGTTCTGCCCCGGGGAGCAGCACGACGAACTCGTCGCCTCCCATGCGAGCTACGTAGTCGTATTCGCGGCAGGCGCGCTTCAATCCACTCGCGACCGCGGACAGGACCTTGTTGCCCTCAAGATGACCGAAGCGATCATTGACCTGCTTGAATCCATCCAGGTCCAGCACCATCACCGCCATCGGAACGCCGTTGCGGCGGCCGCGCGACAATTCCGCATCGAGCTGAAGGAACAGAGACCGGGCGTTCGGCAGACCTGTCAGATAATCCGTAGTTGCCGAGGATTCCGCCTGGCGGAACCGGATCGCGTTCTCGATCGACATACCAATCTTGCCGGCGATCGCGAGCAGAATGCGCAAGTGATCCTTGGTGAACGCGTCCCGCTCCGCGTGGTAAAGGGAGAGAACGCCGACGACTCCGTTCACGCCTTCCAGCGGGACCGCGACCGCCGAGCGCAGCGTCGAAAACTTCGCGGGATCGTTCAAGTATCCCGGCTCGACCGATGGATTCCCGTTGAGAATCGGCTTTCGGTTCTCCGCCACCCAGCCCGACAATCCCTGGCCGAGAGGAATCTCCAGTGATGAAAACAAGCGGAAATCGTCGCCGCTGACGTAATCTGGAAACAACGTTTCGTTCCGATGCACCCAGATTGCCAGCGAATGGTGAGGAATGATTTTCCGCAACCGCACCGCGAGCACCGACAGCGTCTCGTCCAGGCTGAGCGAGTTTCCGAGATCCTGCGAAATCTCGAAGAGAGCCTGCACTTCCTGGCGTGCAGCCGCGATCGAATTGAGGAAGTCGACCGACGCGGACTTTGATTTGCTTTCGGAATGTCCGCCCTCGAATCCCGCGGCCGGGGCCTGTCCGTTCTTGATCTTCACTTCCGTAGACAGCTTTTCCGGCTTCTTCACGGCTTGAGCCTGCTGCTCCAACTCGACGTAACGGCGGCTCAGGATGTCGACCACGCGAGGATCGAAGGCCTTTCCCGATTCCGACTGCACGATCTTCATCGCTTCATCGAGCGGAAGCGCGCGGCGATACTGCCGGTCGGTGGCGAGAGCATCCAGGCAATCGACGACGGAGAGGATCCGCGCGCCGATCGGGATATCCTCGCCGGAAATTCCGTACGGATAGCCCGACCCATCCCATTTTTCGTGATGGGCGCGAACGATGGGCACCACGGGGTAGGGAAATTGCACCCGTTCGAGAATCTCGGCTCCAACGATCGGATGAATTTTCATCTTCTCGAATTCTTCAGGAGTCAGCCGCCCCGGCTTGGAGATGATGTGCTCAGGCACCGCCAGTTTTCCGATATCGTGCAGCATTGCGGCGGCGCGAAGCGCGGACTGTTCCGATTCGTCCAGCCCCAACTCGCGCGCAATCTCCATCGCATAGATCTGCACGCGTTGAAGATGGTCGTGCGTGGTCTGATCCTTCGCATCGATTGCCAGCGCCAGCGCTTCAATCGTACGCAGGTGGAGGCTCGAAACCTCCTCCGCGTGGCGCTTCTGATTGTCCAGGCGTTCGAGATACAGGCGATAGGACCGATAGACTAAGTACACCACCGGGCCTGTGAGCAGAACAGTCTGCCATCCGACAAACCGATTCAACAGAATCGCCCCTTCGGCGACCACCGATCCGCCGACATAGTAGGGGAGCGTCCAGAAGAAGCATTCCCGCCAGGTCTGCATGATTGGTTTGCCCTCGGCAAGCGTCATCATCAACGCCACCGGAGCAGTGTTCAGGAAGAACAACGTACACGTCGCCGCGGCCATGCGTATGGCAGGCTCCAGCGTTCCCACCGCCGCGGCCTCGTGAAAAACGCGCCCGGACACCTCGATTGCCACGATCATCGATGAGACGTTGAAAACTACCTTCGACAGCGGAGGCCGCTCCGGCCGATTCCAGTAACACTGCACGAGCGTCACCACGGCGCCCAGAAACAGCGTTTCCGGCATCGTCAGCTCTGCGATTCCGAACAGAACGAAAAGAAAAGTTAAAGACAGCGTTCCGGTAATCCCGGGCACGGTGATATTCATCCCGGCCGAACCGATCGCGACCAACAGGAAGCCCCCAAATTCAAACAGATCGGGCGATTCCCAATTGGCTGCCGCATTCACCACCACGTAGGCGGCTAATGCGGCGAACAGTCCAATGTATATGCGTGCTGCCAAAGAAAGCGGCGCCGGCTCCCTAGTCATGTACGTCGCGCTCGCTGCATCCCGCGGGCCAACACGAGTTTTGAATCACTTGCATCGATCACATGCGCCAACTTGGCACTCGCTCGCAAACAGTTTTGCGACAAACTGTCGCAATCGTCGAGGTAGTTTTTGAGGAGTACTAAGGTGTTCGGCGGAGCGCCTGTAGACCTCTTTCCTGGCGAAATAGAAGGAGATCCAATGCACGAAAAGGTTCAACCAGACCACTCGGTCTTTCTCGGGATGCCCGCCATCATCGCGAGCGAGCCGATGAAGCGTCTGATGGTCATGGTGGAGCGCGTGGCGCGATCTTCGGCCACCGTTCTGATCACGGGCGAGAGTGGATCCGGCAAGGAACTGATCGCCCGCGCGGTTCATCATTACTCCGCCCGATCCCACAAGGCTTGGGTCGACTTGAGCTGCGCCGCGCTGCCCGAACATCTCCTCGAAAGCGAGCTATTCGGCTACGACAAAGGAGCTTTCAGCGGGGCCGATACCGCCAAGCCTGGACTTTTTGAACTCGCGCATCAGGGAACCATCTTTCTCGATGAAATCGGCGAACTCGATCTCAAGATGCAGGTCAAGCTCCTGCGCGTGCTCGACAACGTACCGTATTACCGGCTGGGAGGCGTGAAAAAAATATCCGTCGATGTGCGCGTGGTCGCCGCGACGAACCAGAATCTTGAGCTTGCCGTCGCCGAAGGCCGCTTCCGCAGCGATCTCTATCATCGGATCAGCCAGTTTAACTTACGCGTGCCCCCGCTTCGGCAGAGGGTCGATGACATCGCTCCGCTGGCCCGATATTTCCTCGCGCAGCACGACTCGAACCTCAGTTTTTCTGAGGCCGCGCTTGATCTGCTGCTCGCGCACAACTGGTCCGGCAACATTCGCGAGCTCCGCAATGTCGTCACCAAGGCTGCCGTGCTCGCCCACGGCCCGACGATTCTGCCCCGCGACCTGTCTTTGTGCAGCGAGTTCGCCAACGGCCACACGCGCCTCGAGCAAGTTGCCTCGAATAGTATAGAAGGCATGGAACGCCGGATGATCATGGAGGCGCTGGCGGCCACCGGAGGCCATCAGCAAAAAGCGGCCGCGCGCCTCGGAATCTCGCGCCGCACTTTGAGCCGCAAGCTGAAGCTCTATGAATCGGAAGGCGTTGCCGCCTCGCTATGAGGCCTGAGGAAAAACGCCGCGAGCCGCGCCGTGCAGCGAGCGGCGTCGTTCACGTCCGTTTCAACGATACGAGGCAAATCGAGATTCACGGCCGGCTGATCGACGTCAGTCCGGGCGGTTTCCGTATGTCGCACGACTTCGCATCGCTCGCCGCGGGTCAAGTCGTGGAGTTCGCGCATGTCGAGGCGCGAGGCCGGGCCCGCGTCATCTGGAACCGCATCCTCCATGAACGCGTCGAGACCGGATTTCTGGTGATCGGAAAGTAGATCGCGCTACTGTCCGCGCGTCTGCTGGACCTTCGGAGCCGCCACGTACCCGACGATCATATCCTTCTTCACGTCGTTGACGACCAGTTCGTAGGGCTGCGTTGCACGCGCCAGAAGGAACTGTACCGGTTCGTTCACCGACCTGTCCTTCTTCTCGACCCGCTTATCGTCCGCGATCACTTCGATCGTGTACTTGTTGTGTTTCGGATCCGCGCTCTTCAGCAGCACCTGAAGGTCGCCGACCTTCTGCGGAGTCTTGCTCTTACTGATCTTGAAATCCGTATAGTTCCGCTCGCCCAAGGCCTTCAGCGCCGCCAGCTCTTTCCCATTGGTCGCGATCAGACCGCTTTGGACGCCCAAGTCGCCGCGCGTGCTCTTCAGGTCCGCGATGGTTTTCTCCAAATCGCTCTTTGTCTTGGCCACATCGGTCTTCACGCTGCCGACTTCGCCCGAAACTTCGCTGATCTTCGCGTTCGCGGCGGTGGCTTCGGTCTTGACGGCGCTGACTTCGGACGACACGCCGTCGAGTCTCTTTCCTTGTTCTTCCTGCAATTTCTGGAACTTGGCGGCCAGTTCGTCCGCGTGTGCCGTTGCCGCAGTCTTCGCTTCGCCGCTCAACTGAGCCGCTGCCGCCCGGGCACGATCGAGCTCCTTCTTCAGGTTGTCCATGTTCTTGCGGCTGGTCTGCGTCGTGACGCTTGACGTTTCGTTGATCTTGGCGATCTCGCTCGTGAACGAATCGCGCGTCTCCGCCAACTCATTGCGCAACTGATTGAGTTGATAGAAGAGATATATACACGCGCCCACCAGCGCTATGACCGCGCCGAACAGGATCGGGATCTTCACTCCTCCGCCTTTCGGGGCGTCGTGAACGTAGATTGGCTGCTGCGGCTGAGGCGAATAAGGCGCCTGCTGCTGAGGCGGATAAGCCGGCTGCGGTTGAGGCGGTGTAGCCGGCGTGTCGGGCGTGTTTCGCTTCTCCTGGGGGAACAACATGTTAGAGAGACCTCTTCCTAGCGTATTCTAGCACCAAGTATGTCAGATGTAGGACGACAGTCCCTGGGTTACATGGAACTCGATCTGGACTTCAGTGCTCTATCGGCTGTTGCCGGGTATAGCTGCACCTTCACTCTCCATTTTTCCTCCCAGTCCGAACAAACTCCATGACTTCCTGCTTCGGAATGCCCGGCTCGAAGCAGTGGCGGCACCGGGCCTCGTACATCCCCGCCGCTCCCACCACGATCAAATCATCCGACTCAACCAGCCTCTGCGTGTGCTTGGCTGGATTCCCGCAGCGCATGCAGATCGCCAGGGTCTTGGTGATCGATTCCGCCAGACAAAGCAGTTCCGGCATCGGAGTGAAGGGACGCCCCAGGTAATCCGTGTCCAGCCCCGCGACGATGACCTGTTTGCCCGTGTCCGCCAATTGCTGGGCGACGTCCACCAGGCCGATTCCGAAGAAATTCGATTCATCGATCCCGACCACCTGGGTCCGCCAATCGATCTTGGTCAGAATTTCTTTCGCCTCATTGACTACATCCGATTTCATGCGCTGGTCGCCGTGCGAGACAATTTCGTCGATCGCATAGCGATCATCGATGGTCGGCTTAAAGACCTGCACTCGTTTCCTGGCGATCCGCGCGCGCCGGACTCTCCGGATCAGCTCCTCGCTTTTGCCGGAAAACATCGGTCCGCAGACGACTTCGATCCAGCCAATGTGCCCGGTGACTATATCCATAGAAACAATCCAGCATACGCTTGCCGCCCCCTTGCTGTCATATTGGGGCCGCCCCCCGCGCCTGCATCCCCGATCATCGGCGGGCCTTCATTTTCGCCGCTATCCTGAAATCAGTGCACTGCTTCGACGGCAGGGTCCTCAAGCCTGAAATCCTGGACACGCTACCGCCCGATCGCGCGCGAGCGAGCCTGCGCGATCTTACTCGTCTAAACCGCTCCTGGGGAGGTCACAGTACTCTCCGCCATCTCCTCCGCGACGCCGTCCTCGATCCCAATTTTTCTCTTCTCGACGTGGGAGCGGCATCGGGCGACATGGGAAATCGCATCAAGCATTTCTATCCGAAGGCCCGGGTCGCCTCGCTCGATCGCATCCCGGCGCACCTCGCCGCGGCTCAATCTCCGCGTGTCGCCGGCGACGCATTCCGGCTTCCGTTTAAACCCAAGTCGTTCGATTACGTCTTCTGTTCCCTCTTCCTCCACCATTTTGCCGACGATGAAATCGTCCGCCTCTTCATCGAGTTCGCCGGCGTCGCGCGCAGGGCAATTCTGGTCATCGATCTGGACCGCAATCCCATCGCCTACTACTTCGTTCCCTGGACGCGCTGGATCTTCGGATGGGACCCCGTGACGGTTCATGACGCGCCCATTTCCGTTGAGGCCGCTTTCCGCCCCAGGGAGCTCGAAGCGCTGGCTGCGCGGGCAGGGCTAAAGTCGCCGCGCGCCAAAGTTTATCGGCCCGCCTTCCGAATTGCGATGATTGCAAACGTGGCATAATTTCTGTGGAGGACAATGAGCAAAGAAGACAGCATTGAAGTCACAGGCACCGTAGTTGAAAAATTCCCCAGCGGACTGTTCAGTGTTCAGCTTGATCAGGACCGCACAGTGCTCGCGCATCTCGCGGGCAAGCTCCGCCGCAACCGCATTCGCGTGCTGGCGGGCGATCGGGTCACTCTGGAGCTATCTCCATACGACCTGAGCAAAGGCCGCATCACCTACCGTCACAAGTAATCCTGATCCGATTCGTTCCTGAAATTTCTCGGATTTAGCATGTCCGTGGAAGCTCGCGCCCGAAGTGCGTGCATAATCTGGGCTCGCGATGCGATCCGTTACTCCGGGCCGCCCCCACTCTTCGAACGGGCTGCTCGAACAACTGGAAGATCGCGTCATCGGCCAGCCGCAGGCGATGGTGCAGATCGTTCCCTACGTCGAAATGTATCAGGCGAGCCTCGCGCCGGAGGGGCGTCCCGCGGGCGTGTTTCTGCTTCTTGGCCCCACGGGGACCGGTAAGACCCGGACGGTCGAGGCGCTTGCAGAGGTGCTTCACGGCAGCGCGCGAAATCTTCTGCGAATCGACTGCGGCGAGTTTCAGATGGAGCACGAAGTCGCCAAACTGATCGGCGCGCCGCCCGGATATCTGGGCCATCGCGAAACCACCCCGATGCTGACGCAGCAGAAACTCGCCACCGTCACCAGTGAATCGAGCAGCCTCGCTCTGGTTCTGTTCGACGAAATCGAGAAGGCCGCGCCGAGCATGACGCGGCTGTTGCTTGGCGTGCTCGACAAAGCTACGCTCCGTTTGGGCGACAACACCAGCGTAAACTTCGAACGCACGCTGATTTTTCTGACGAGCAATCTGGGGGCTCGCGAGATGCACCGCGAACTTCATCCCAGCTTCGGCTTCGCCGCGGCAACCGGCGTGCCAGGCTCCGAGGCGAAGCTCCAAGCGATCGGGATGAATGCAGTTCGTCGCAGGTTTCCGCCCGAATTTGTCAACCGCATCGATTGCGTCATTACCTATCGCCCGCTCGATGCCGCTTCGCTCACCACAATCGTCGATCAACAGATCGCGACCCTGGAGCGCCACATCGAAAATCGCCTCGGCGATGACGCCTTCGAACTCGAAGTCGATCGCGGCGCCCGCGAGTTCCTGCTGAGAAAAGGGACCAGTCCGGAATACGGCGCCCGCGAATTGAAGCGCGCTATCCTCCGCCACCTCACTCAACCGCTCGCGGCCATGGTCGCCAGTGGAGAGATCGAATCCGGCGCCCTGGTCCGCGCTTCGGCGAACTCGGACAGCATTCGTCTGCAAGTCGAATAGCCTTCAGCGGCCTGCCGGCAAACGGCGTCCCCTCTCATTCGTGTTCCTTCGCGGCTAGAATGGGGCTTTATGCTTCATCGGCTCCCCCTGGTCGAAATGGTCTCCCTTGTCCGCTCCGGCTCCGTCTCTTCCATCGACCTTGTCGACGCGCATCTTGACCAGATCGAACGCCGCAATCCGCATCTCAACGCTTTCACGATTCTGATGGCCGATCAGGCGCGCGAGTCCGCTCGCCGCGCCGATCAGGGATTGAAAACGGGGCTGCTCCACGGCGTCCCGGTCACCGTGAAGGACAGCTTCGACGTCACCGGATTCCCAACGCGCCTGGGGAGCTATTTCACGCCCGAGGTTCCCGCCTGCGAGGACTCCGCCGTCGTGGCGCGCCTGCGGCGCGCCGGCGCGATCCTCTTAGGGAAGACCAACACGCCGGAGTTTCTAAAGAGCTACGAGTCCGATAACTTCATCACCGGCCGCTCGAACAATCCCTGGGATGTCGAGCGCACGCCCGGCGGGTCGAGCGGAGGCGAGGCCGCCGCGATCGCGTCATTCTGCTCTCCCGGTGGTGTCGGGAGCGATGGGGGCGGTTCCATTCGCGTTCCCGCTCACTTCTGCGGTATCGCGGGATTGAAGCCGACTCCCGGGCGCATTTCGTTCTACGGTCATCGTCCGGCCGAAGGCATACCCGGCATCGGCGTCGCTGGCCCGATGGCCCGGTCCGTCGAAGACGTCAGGCTGCTGTTCGATGTTCTCGCCGGCTACGACGACCGCGACGCGCTAAGTGCTCCCATCCCCCCGCGCGAGATAAAGGCCGACGGCGCCCGCATCGGTTTCATGGAGCAGTTCTACGATGTCCCGCTCCAGCCATCGATCCGCAAGACCGTTCGCGACGCCGGACGGGCGCTTGCGGCGATCGGATTCGACCTCGACATCTTCCGGCCGGAGGGATTGGAGCGCGCGCCGAACCTGTGGAATTTCTTTTTCGGCGAACTGCCCGCACGCGGCATGAAGGAGCGCATCGCGGGCAGGGAAGGGGAAGCGCACTGGACCTATCTTGAAGGGCTCGACAAACAGAGCGAGCGCCCGCCGGCGGCCGCGTGGCAGGTCGTCGAAGCCATGGCCGCGCGTGACGCCATGCGCCGCAAGCTCCTCGAGCAGATGCGCCGCTTTCCGGTAATTCTGATGCCCGTCTCGAGCATTGTCGCGTTCAAACATCGCGAACGCCGGTTCGAGACCGAATCAAAACCCGTTGGATTGTTTCAGGCCATGATGACGGTCACGCCGTTCAACTTGCTCGGCCTGCCTGCGCTTGTCGTTCCGTTTGGGAAAAGCGATGATGGCCTTCCGATCGGCGTTCAGTTGGTCGGCCGTCCGTGGGAGGACGAACTGCTGCTCGAAATCGGGAGCCGCCTGGAGGCCGCTCGCGGTCCGTTCAATCGGCCCGACTGACCTTTAAACCGAGAAATACCGCGATCACGCCGAAAACCTCGCCGATTCCGAACATCCACCACCGGAAGTCGTGCGGCAGTCCGCCGGCGGTCAGCGATCGCCAGTCCCATGTGAAGGAGAGGATAATCACGAACGCGCCGATAGCCAGCAGGATCGCCGCGAGACGGTCCTGGCGAACAGGCCGGGTCAGCCCGAGAATCCCGCCGATGACAAGCGATGCGGCGACGATCGATGGCGCCAGCACCGGCGCCGCCCACGGCACGGGTATCAGGAAGAGAAGATCCCAGGTAAACAACGAAGAGGGCCAGCCGATCAGCATTTTGAGCCCGGCGTAGAACATCAGATCCCAGACGCCGAACACCAGCGCAAACGCGGGGAGCCATCGCGCGCCGCTCGCAGCCGCAATCGCAGCGAGCATGATGATCGTCGCTGCCTCCCGACCCACCTCGATCGGCAGCAGGCTTGCCAGCGGCCCGAGCTGATCGACCCTCATCAACGGAAATAGCTCATCCGAGGACTGGTGAAGAGTCCGGAGATACACAACTACGGCAGCCTCCAGATAGCCGAAGGCAACTCCGAACAGAATCAGACTGAGTATTTTGCGCTTGATTTAGCGATGGGCGCCGCCGCCTGCGTGGCCGCCACCGGACATTCCGCCACCGCCGGCCATCCCGCCGCCGCTCATTCCGCCACTGGCGTGTCCGCCGCTCGAAATACCACCGCCGCCCATTGCAGGACCGCCGCCGTGAATCCCGCCCATGCCCAGTCCAGCAGTGGAGTTGAAGCCGCGTCCGATCGCGGTGCCCATTCCAGCCGACGATACGGGCGCGTTGCGCGCGATTGAGGTGTTGTTCCCGCTGGCGCCGACAAACCCGCCGCGCGGGATTCCGCCGCCATAGTAATACGGCGATCCCGGCATGTAGAGATAACCGACCATCACCGGGCTGTAGTAGCCGTACCCGAAGGGGCTATAGAACATCCCTCCGAATGGCATGTATGTGAACATCCCGAACCACGGATTCCACATCCACGAACCTGCGCCGCTGTCGTAGGTGCCATTGCCCGAGTAGCCGAATCCCGAGTCCCGCGCCGATTTCGCGGCGTAGATGTTGGCTTCAGAAATATATTCGTCGCGACGCTCATTCCAGCGATAAAAAGCGTCCGTGTCCTTGGTATCGAAATTCTTCGCTACAAGCTGCTCGCCGATCTCGACTTCGTTGCCCTTTTTCGCGGTCAAGTTCTTTGCCGGGGTGGCGACCTTCGCTTCGCCCTCGTACACACGAAAACGCGCCTGATCGGCGTCCAAGCGATAAAGGCCCTTCTTCGTAAGCGCGATCGAAGCGTCATGGGAGAGAAGCGTGATCGCGTTGTCCTCGATAAGCTGGCTCACCTGAACCATCGCCGTACCGGACACAATTTCGATCTTCGTGTCGTCGAGCTTATTCGACACCATTCGGAAGGAGCTGTTCTCGTTGACTCGCAAGAATACGCCCGGAGTGAGCAACACTTCGGCGCGCCCTTCCTGCGTGGTCAGCGTCTGACCGGTTTTGACATCTCCGAACTCTCCAAACTTCTGGACCACATCCTTGCCGTCGACACTCACCTGGCCTTCAGCCAAATGAATCACGCCCGAATGCGCGGAGATCACGGACTGACCCCAAGCCGAAGCCGCCGCAGCGAGAATTGTCAACGCGAGGGGAGCTCTGCCAGACATATAAATGCCAGCCTCCTGTTCAATCTAATCTTGCTACCTTTCTCGACGCTAGTCAACACTTTTGTGTTTCTATAGTATTGAAATCGTGGGACGTGGCTGGATTATCGTCGCGGTCGCAACGTGGTCTTCCGGCCAGGACGTTCCGACGTTTTTCCGCGACGTTCAGCCGATCCTTCAAGACCATTGCCAGGAGTGCCACCGTCCAGGCGAGTCAGGGCCCATGCCTTTCGTCACCTACGAGCAGACCCGCCCCTGGCAAAGGCGATTCGCGATGCGGTTTCGAGCCGCAAGATGCCTCCCTGGTTTGCCGATCCCTGCTGCGGGCATTTTGCCAATGATCGATCTCTGAATGCGGCTCAAATCAATACTTTAATGAAGTGGTCAGAAACCAATGCAACTAAAGGGTATCCTTCCGACGCTCCACCTCCCCGGCAATGGCCTGAGTGGAACATTCCGAAGGTCGATGCCGTGTTCAGGATTCCGGCATTCCGCGTCCCCGCCAAAGGTGCTGTGGAGTATCAATACTTCATTGTCCCAACGGGTTATCGGGAAAATCGTTGGGTTCGTTCCGTAGTTTTGCGTCCAGGCCGCCGTGACGTCGTTCACCACGTCGTTGTCTACATTCGCGAGAAGGGATCCACCTGGACCCGTGGGCCGACGAAAGCCGACATCCTGCAAGTATGGGCTCCCGGTTCAGGGGCCGAGACCTGGCCGGACGGGATGGCGAAGCTGTTACCTGCCGGATCGGACCTGGTCTTCGAGATTCATTACACTCCGAACGGTAAACCGGCCATCGATCGGACCGGCATCGGGGTTGAGTTCGCCCCGTCGCCACCGGCAAAGCGAGTCTTGACGTTGCAGATGGGTAACGACCGGTTCGCCATTCCGCCGGGTGATTCGAATTATCGCGTTACCGTCTGGGGAACGGTCCCGAACGACGCCGTGCTGCTCGCGATGTTCCCGCACATGCATCTTCGGGGTAAGGCGTTCGAGTTCGACCGGATTCGAGAGGATGGCCAGCCGGACGTTCTGCTGCGGGTGAGCAGGTATGACTTCTACTGGCAGCTCGCTTATCGCTTGGCTGCTCCTCTTTCTCTGAAGAAGGGTACGCGGCTTCAGTGGATCGGGTGGTTCGATAACTCCCCCAACAATCCCAGAAATCCCGATCCGGCGGCGGAGGTCCACTACGGCCAGCAGAGCTGGGAAGAGATGATGATCGGGTTCTTCGATGTCGCCGTGGATGCTGGTGTGGACAAAACCGCGTTTTTTGTCCGTTGAATCGGCTCAAGCGTTCTCTTGCGATAATTCCCGGGAAAAATCGTAAAACACCCGTAGCTGGTTGCCGTCAAGATCCTCGACTCTGAACTCGCGCAGGCGCCATGGTTTGTCCTCCGGCTTGGCGACGATCTTCGCGCCGGCCTGTTGCCAGCGATGGTAGAGCTCATCGACCTCCTGCTTGCTCCCCAGATTCAACCACACAATGACCCTGTCGCCATTGCCGTAGTGTTGCCGGAACGGCGCGTTCGTCAGGAACATGCGGCAGTCTCCCTGGGAGATGCCGCCGATCCCGCCCTCGTCGTTACCCCAGTCGAACTGGAACCCGAGCACATTCACGTAATACTCGGCGGCCCTGTCGACATCGCGAACCGGAAGCTCTGGAACGGCCTGTGGGAAGCGGGTGAACATGTTCCCAGCTTACGTGAAGATTGGAGCGCAGTTTCTCTGTGACGAAGAGGATGAAGAGATGCTATCGCTTGCTCTTGGCGGCGGAGCCTTCTGCGAGCAGGCTCTCGATCAGAGACTTCAGCTTTGTTTCGTCCTGCAAATTCGGATCGCCTTGCGGGGGACTCTCCGCGCGGATCATGCCCTTTTTGTCAATCACCACGATCAGCGGAACGACGGGGCGGTCCATGACGGAAAAACCCAAATAGCTCATGATCGGGTCCCATTCGCTGTAGCCGACGGGAAAATCGATGCCGATTTGTTTCACAAATCCCGGCACGAGCGCGGGCGCGTTCGCATTCCACGCGACGGCGATGGGCTGGAATCCCTTCGGACCCAGTTCCTTATGCAACTTCACCAGCTCCGCCGAAAACTGCTGGCAATGGATGCAAGTCGTGTGGACGAATGCCAGCACGACAACCTTGCCCCGATAGCTCGAAAGCAGGGTTTCCTTGTTCGGCCCTTCGGTGATGGTAAATTCCGGGGACTTGCGCGGCAGAGGCGGCATGGCCGCGGCGGCGGCCGCCAAGAGCAGGCCCGCTGTAACGGCGCTTTTCATTTACTGATGATTGCTCGCCGTGCTCTTGGCGGGAGCCTTCGTCCCGGTCTTGGTCGTGCTCGCGCCGCCTTCTTTCAAAAGACCGTCGAGGAGATTTCGCATGTACGATTCCGTCTGCAAATTCGGATCTCCATTATAGGGAGACTGCGCCCGGATCATTCCCTTGCGATCGATTACGGTGATCTGCGGAACCACCCAGCGCATCATGTCGGAAAATCCCATGAACGATTTCATCGCGTCTTGAGTGGCGTATCCGACGGGGAATCCCACTTGATACTCGCTGACGAATCCAGGAACGAGGATCGAGGCGTTATCATTAACCGCCGCGGCCATAACTTCGAGACCGCGCGGATGCATCTCCTGATACAGTTTTGTCAGCATCTGGCATTCTTTCTGGCAGTGCGGGCAAGTGGTCAGAATGAAGGCAAGAACCGTTACCTTTCCCTTCTCGCTGGAAAGGAGCGTCTGTTTACCCGAAGGCTCCACAAGAGTGAATTCAGGCGCCTTCTTCGGTGCGGGAGCGGACTGGGCGAAAATGGCCGGGACGGTCATCGCCGCAACTAAAGCCAGATTGGCGAGTGTACGCATGTCAACAGTTTACCTCACGCGCTCTGACTCTCAACACCCTTGACGTCACGGCCAGGGCTCCCTGCGGGCTTGTCACATGGACTACCTCAATCCCTCGAAAGACTCCACAGCGGACCCGTTCCATTTCAGACGAAAGTTCCCCGAATCGCCTGAGCCGGTAACCAGCGCTCCGGCTGAATTTGAATCGACGTGATTTGAATCGGCCTCGTGATCGATATCCATCTTCTTCCAACGGCCCTTCATGACCACCTGATACAGCTTGAAAAAATGCCTGGCCGACTCGGGCGAATCCCACTCCGCCCGATAGGTGAGCACCGAATGTTTGTCGCGTTTCGACTCGTAGATGCGGTAGGTCGCGCCGCGCCAATGGCTCGCAGCCTCCGCCCCTTCCTTCTCCGGGACGTATTGGCGGAGCAATACCGAAAAATCAAACTCGCCAAGGCTTCCTTCCGCCAACAATCGATACTGCTTCCCGTCTTTCTTGCCGACCGCCGATTCGATGGATGGAGCGTCCGGCTCGACCGGCTTCTGATTCGCGAGATAGGCCTCGGGATGAAGAATCTGCTGCGTGCTCTCCGGCGCGCGCGTGAAAACCTGATCGAAGGCCGAGCGCCCGAGCCGGTGATAAATTGCATCCTGGAATCGCAATCCTTCGTTATAAGGAAAGACCAGCGATTCCTTCATGTACAGCGGAGCTTTGGTGAACACAGGGAAATCCGCGCTGTCCGATCCGAGAGTCTTCGTCAATTGATCGATCAAATCCGCGGGAACTTCGGCTTTTCCGCCGTTCCGCTTCGAAACGTACGCCCAGGTGAGCCACGTTGCCTGTCCTTCCATAACAGCCTGACGCGCAGTGGACGCATCGTCGTCGGGCGAGCCTTTGTGCAGATATTTTCCCAACGGGTGATGTTGATCCGCCAGGGCATGCGCCAGCTCATGCACCAGCGCGACCCGCTGTTCCATGCCCTCGCTCGTTGAATCGAGAACGAAAAGGCGTTTCTTGTTGTAGTCGTAAAAGGCGGCCGCCTGCTCGCTGACTAAATCGACCGTCTCCTGCGCCAGATTGAAATTCTGCGGCACGAATCCAAACATCTTGAGCGTGATCTCTTCCGCGCGAAGCTGATCGCGGCTCGAATCCTTCATCTTCGAATCGACGTAGGTTCGAAACTTATCCTTGCTCATGATCTCGGAAGGAACTTTGCGTTCCACCTTCCAGCCGGTGATTTCCGAAAGCGAGGTGACCATCTCATCCACCTGCTGAAATAAAGGGAGTGCAGAAGCGGCGGCGAGCGACGCCGCAATCAGGAGCCGAAGCAACATGCGCGCCCCCAGCGTAACATTATGAGCGGTATACTCAAATCCCATGCGCCTTTGCATTGTCCTTTTGATGACCGCAATCGCCGGAATGTCGCAAACGAAGACCGAAAACCACGATCTCGGCTACAAAGACACGCCGATGTTGCCGGGCCTTCCTTTTCACGTGCACGATCCGGACCGGCCGCGTCCCAAGGCCGTTACTCCGGGCAACGTCTTGGGCGCCGCGCCTTCCGATGCGATCGTGTTGTTTGACGGGAAGGATCTCTCGAAATGGGTGGCCGCGAAACGTAGCGATCCGATGCTCGATAGCAATGACCCGCCGGCGTGGAAAGTCGGAGAGGGATATTTCGAAGTGATCCCCGGAAAAGGCGACATTGCGACCAGGGAGAAGTTCGGCGACATCCAACTTCATGTCGAATGGGCCAGCCCCGCGGAAGTCAAAGGCGCCAGCCAGGGCCGCGGGAACAGCGGAGTGTTCTTGCAGAAGCGCTATGAGATCCAGGTGCTCGATTCGTTTGAGAATCCGACGTACGCCGACGGTCAGGCAGGAGCGGTTTACGGCCAGTGGCCTCCGCTGGTGAATGCGGCTCGAAAGCCGGGCGAGTGGCAGGCGTACGATATCGTCTTCGAAGCTCCGAAATTCGAAGGCGAGAAATTAATCAAGCCCGCGGCAGTGACGGTGTTTCACAACGGAGTGCTGGTCCAGTTGCATCGGGAAATCATGGGGCCGACCAAGCACAAGGAACTCGCCAAGTACGTGCCGCAGCCGGCGCAGGATTCGCTGATGTTGCAGAATCACGGGAATCCCGTGCGCTATCGGAATATCTGGGTTCGGCGCCTGAACCTGAATTAGCGGCGCGCCGTCGCTTCCGTCTCTTTCGGAGCCGGCGCGCGCGGATCGCCTGTAATCAGCCGCGCGCCACGGTCGAACGTCAGGTACTGAATTCCCCATCGTATGAAAACGATCACTCGATTGCCGAACCCGACCAGATAGGTCAAATGGACGAACAGCCAGATTAACCACGCGATGACACCAGTAATGTGGAGTTTTCGGATCTCCACCACCGCCGATTTGCGGCCGATCACAGCCAGGCTTCCCTTGTCGAAGTAGCGGAACGGCTTCGTCGCTTTTCCCGCGATACGGTCGCGGATCACGCGTGCCACATAGCGCCCCTGTTGCATCGCGACCGGAGCCACTCCCGGCAATGGATGTCCGTCTTGCTCGAGATATGCCAGATCGCCGATCACGAAGATCTCAGGATGGCGCCCGATTGTCAGGTCCGGCTCCACCTTTACTTGCCCCTGGCGATTGAGTTCGGCCCCCGCATGATCGGCCAGCACGGCGCCGAAGTCAGACGGTTTCACTCCCGCTGCCCATAGAACCGTTTTTGCCGCGATATGCTCGCCGCCCTCGACCGTCACTCCCTCCGCATCGATGTTGGTGACGCGAACGCCGCATCGGGGCCGGACGCCGAGTTTCACCAGCGATCTCTCCGCGGCAACCGACAGGTCTTCCGGGTATGTTGGCAAAACATGAGGCGAGCCTTCGAGCAGCAAAATGCGCGCGTTTTCAGGTTTGATCGAACGAAAATCGTTGCGCAGCGTATCCGTCGCGATTTCCGCAAGCGCGCCGGCAAGTTCGACTCCCGTCGGCCCGGCGCCCACGATGACAAATGTCAGCCATGCCTGCCGCCGGGCGGAATCCGTCTCCCGTTCCGCCGCTTCGAAAGCATACAGGATCTTATGACGCATCATTGTTGCGTCTTCGATCGATTTCAGCCCCGGCGCCCATTCGGGCCAATCCCGATGGCCAAAGTAGAAATTGTGCGCCCCGGTTGAAATGACCAGAGTATCGTAAGGGATCGCCCCGTCAGCCAGGATGAGAACGCGTTTATCCGCATCGAGCGACACCGCCTCGCCGAGCAGTACACGAACGTTCGAGTAATGCCGCAACGTTGCGCGGAGCGGAGACGTGATCTCGCCAGGTGAGAGAGATCCCGTAGCTACCTGGTAGAGCAAAGGTTGAAAGACGTGAAAATTTCGCTTGTCAAGGAGGGTCACTTCCACTGGAGCTTTCCGTAGCGCCTTGGCGGCCTCGAGACCGCCGAACCCTCCGCCGACGATCACCACGCGTTCCATTACATTTTGTTAGATGCGAACCGCGGATTCTCCGATTCGCGGTTAATGCTCGCCTTCTTCGCCCTTGTGGAGTTGCTGTGCCAGGAAATTCGCGAGGCCGATCTCTTCGATCGCATGCAATTCGGCTTCGAGATGATCGATGTGCTCCTCTTCGTCCTTCAGGATTTCCTCGAACAGCGCGCGTGAGGCATTGTCGCCCGCCGCCACCGCGATTTTGATCGCGCCGTTCAAGTGTTTCGAAGCCTGCATTTCCAACGCCAGATCGCTTTCGAACATCGCTTTCACGCTCTTGCCGACATTGATCGGTCCGATGTCGGTCATGTTCGGCGTGCCCTCGAGCAGTAGAATCCGGTCCATGAGCTTCTCTGCGTGAACCATCTCCTCGATTGACTCTTTGCGGTAATACGCGCCGAGCCGGTAATATCCCCAGTTGTTGCACATTTTCGAGTGCAGGAAATACTGATTGATCGCCGTCAGCTCTGCCTTGAGAGCTTCCCCCAGGCACTTGAGGACTTCTTTATCCCCTTGCATTCCAGGATTCTAACAGACGGCGATGGTCAGCAGCAGAAATCCGCATCGCGCCGTCCACAGCAGCGTGCGAGCCCAGTTCCAGTTTGCAAGCGATCGCATCGCGCCGGCGTCGTAACCGCGAATCAGCCGCGCGTTCAGCGGGATGTGGCGAAACAACGTGATCAGCCAGATCACCGCCAGCAGCACCCATGCATGAAACAGATTACGGTGATTGAACCGCGTCGCTTCCGGAAACGCGAGCCAGAACGCGGTGCCCATTTCCATCGCCATCGCCGGGGCCATCAGCATCGTATTCCGCCGCCGTTGAAACGCCAGGGATTTCGAAAAATCCGCTGTGTCCAGCCTCGCCAGCAGCGGCAATTGCACGATCTGAAGAAACCAGCTCAGCCCGGTGAGAAACAGCGCCGCCGATAGGTTCGCGAGAAGAAGTATCATCTGCGCGCGGCGGATCGCATCTGTCCCCTAATCCTCGTCCTGCTGCGCGGCGAGCCTGGTGACGACGCTCATATCTTCCAGCGTCGTCACATCCCCCGCCACCGAGTGCGTAGTCACGATCTCGCGCAGCAAGCGGCGCATGATTTTTCCACTGCGAGTTTTCGGAAGCGCGTCGGAAAATCTGATCTCCTCCGGCCGCGCGAAACTGCCGATCTCCTTCGCGACCCACTGACGCAATTCCTTGCCCAGTTCGTCGTGACTCCACTCGCCCTTCTTGAGCGTCACGAAACAGCACACGGCCTGGCCTGTGATTTCGTGCGGCTTGCCGACGACTGCTGCTTCGGCGACCGCCGGATGCCGCACCAGCGCCGATTCCACTTCCATGGTGCTCAGCCGGTGCCCGCTGACGTTCATCACATCATCCACCCGGCCCAGCACCCAGTAATATCCATCCGAATCGCGCCGCGCCGCGTCGCCGGTAAAATATACACCCGGGAATTTAGACCAATACTGCTCCTTGAATCTTTCCGGATCCCCCCAGATCGTCCGAGCCATGCTCGGCCACGGACGCTTGATGACCAGATATCCTTCTTTATCCGGCCCAACGGACTTCCCTTCGAGATCCACGGTATCGGGAATGATCCCCGGTATCGGAAACGTCGCCGATCCAGGCTTGAGCGGCACCGCTCCCGGCATCGGCGTAATCAGAATCGATCCGTTCTCGGTCTGCCACCACGTATCGACAACCGGACAGCGCGATTTTCCAATGACCTTGTAATACCACTCCCACGCCGCCGGATTGATCGGCTCACCGACTGACCCGAGCAGCCGCAGACTCGAAAGATCGTGCGCATTCGGCCACTGCTCGCCCTGCCGGATCAACGCCCGAATCGCCGTCGGCGATGTGTAAAGAACGTTCACCCGGTATTTTTCGACGATCCTCCACCATCGGTCGAACGCCGGATAATCGAGCGATCCTTCATACATCACGCTCGTCGTTCCGGCCGAAAGCGGCCCGTAAACGATGTAGCTGTGCCCTGTGATCCATCCGATATCGGCCGAGCACCAGTACGTGTCTTCATCGCGCAGATCGAAGATCCATTTCATGCCCGCCGTGACCTGCGTGATATACCCGCCGGTCGTATGCAGAATGCCCTTCGGTTTGCCGGTCGTGCCGGATGTGTACAACACGAAGGAAGGATGCTCCGCGTCGAGCGGGAGAGCAGGGCAGTCCTCATGCGAATTCGCGTCGAGTTCATGCCACCAGTGATCGCGTCCGATCGTCATCGCCGTTTCGGCTCCGGTCCGCTTGTAAACGATCACATCGCGGATCGTCGGACACTCCGGCAGCGCCTCATCGACGGCGGCCTTCAGCTTCACGTCCTTCCCGCGCCGGAATCCGCCGTCCGCTGTAATCACGACGGCCGCGCCGAGATCCTGAATGCGCGCCTTCAGCGCCTCCGCGGAAAATCCGCCGAACACTACACTATGAATGATCCCCAGCCGCGTGCACGCGAGCATTGCGACCGGCAGCTCCGGAATCATTGGCATATATAGGATGGCGCGGTCGCCCGCCTTGTATCCGCGCGACTTGAGCACATTCGCGAAGCGGCACACTAAACGGTGCAATTCCTGATATGTAATCGCGCGCTGTTCCCCCGGCTCGCCCTCCCACAGAATCGCGACTTTATTTTTTCGATGCGTCGCGATGTGCCTGTCGAGGCAGTTATAAGAAATGTTCGTCTTCCCCCCGGCGAACCATTTGGCGAACGGAGCCTCCCACTCGAGCACTTTCGACCATTTCTCGAACCAATGAATCTCGCGTGCAGCGATGTCGCCCCAGAACTCTTCCGGGTTCTGTTCAGCGCGCCGGTAGAGTTCGCGATAGGCGTCCATCGACGGTACGTGCGCCTTGCGCGAAAACTCCTCCGGCGGAGGATAGACGTTGCTCATGGAATCGGATTTTAGCAAAGGCTAAAGATGAGAGGTTTCTATCTTCCGCGATAAATTCGCAAAACTTCAAGCTTCCCTCTAATATGCGAGTGCGCGAACGTGCCGTAACTTTGCGATTGATGGTTCCCCAGGGTAACGACTCTATCCGGTTCGCCGCCGTTGCTCCGCGGCCGTCTCTAAGCCTGCAACTCCACCGACCTCGCCAGCGTAACCGACTTATTCTCCAGAATCTGCTTCAACACCGCATCCGGCACCGGACCATCCGTCTCCACCACCGCCACCGCCTGCAACTCCCCGTTCTTTCCGTTCCGTTCTTCGCGGCCGAGCGAAAAACTCGCAATGTTGATGTTGTTCTTGCCCGTGATCGATCCTACGTATCCGATCACTCCAGGCACATCCGCGTTCTTCAGGAACATGAGATGCCCCGTCAGCGGAGCCTCGCAGTGAATCCCGTCCACGCGCAGCAGCCTTGGGCGATCGAAGACAATCGATCCTTCGACGCACGTCACGCCTGCATCCGTTTCGAGCTCCAACTGCACCGAATCCGTGTGTCCCGGCTCGGTGATCTTTTCGTGCCGCTCGGCGTACGCGACCCCGCGATCCGCTGCGATTTGCAGCGCATTCACCACATTCGCCTTTCTCGCCAACGACCGCGAAAGCACGCCTGCGAGCCCCGCATTCCGAATCAGCGACGTATTCTGCTCCGAAATGCGACCCTTGTAGACCAGCCGTACCAGGCGCGGATTCCCGCTCGCCACATAAGCGGCGAACGTCCCGAGCCTCTCCGCCAAGGCGGCATATGGGCCTACCGTGCGATACTGCTCCGCCGTCAACGCCGGAATGTTCACTGCGTTCAGCACCACGCCTTCGCGCAAGTACTCGACAACCTGTTCGGCGATCCTGTAGCCCAGCGCATCCTGCGCTTCCAGGGTGAACCCGCCGATGTGGGGCGTCGCCAGAACATTTTCGAAGGCCAGGAGCGGCTCGCTCACCGGAGGCTCGGTTTGAAAAACGTCGAGCGCCGCGCCGGCCACTTTGCCCGATTGGATCGCCTTGCGAAGCGCTTCGCCGTCGATCAGCTCGCCGCGGGCGCAGTTGACGATCCGAACGCCTTTCTTCATCCGCGCAAACGCCGCGTCATTCAACATCCCGTACGTTTCCGTCGTCAGCGCGACGTGCAAGGTGATGTAGTCGGCTTCGGCATAGAGCTCCGGCAAAGAGAGAAGCGTTGTGTTCAGATCCGCCGCCGTGCGCGAATTGACATAGGGATCGCTCGCGACGATTTTCATCTCGAACCCGCGCGCGCGGCGTACTACTTCGCGTCCGATGCTCCCGAGCCCGATCACGCCGAGCGTCTTGCCGCGCAGCTCCGACCCCAAAAACTTCTTCGCGTCCCAACTCCCGCTTTTCACCGAAGCGATCGCCTGCGGGATTTGCCGCGCCATCGACAGCATCAGCCCGAGCGTATGCTCCGCCACCGAAACCGCGTTCCCGCCGGGCGTATTCATCACGAGGACGCCCGCGGCCGTCGCGGCCTCGACATCGACATTCTCCGCACCGACACCAGCGCGCCCCACGACTTTCAGCTTCTGGCCCTTCGCGAGCACACCCGCATCCACGCAAACCGCGCTTCGTACAATCAGCGCGTCCGCGCCGGCAAGATATTTTTGATACTCCTCCGGAGTAGAGACAGCAACATCCCATCCGGGCTGAGACTTCAGCAATTCAATTCCCGCCTCAGCCAGCGGTTCAGCGACCAAAATTTTCATCAGGCGTTTACGATCTCTTTCTTGGCAATCGCAATTTCAGCGTAGATTTGTTGCACTGCCGCGACTCCCGCGCCGAGCTTCACCGGCGCTCCGTTCGCATGCAGAATCAACTCCAGTTCGGCCACCATCGCAAACAGATCCGCGAAATCGAAATATCCCAGGTGCGCGATGCGAAAAATCTGTCCCTTCATCGAGCCCTGCCCGTTTGCAATGATCGATCCGAACCGGGTCTTGAATTCTTTAACGATAACGCCCGAGTCCATCCCCGCGGGCGCTTTTACAGCCGTCACCGACGCGCTCGGACTGTCGGGAGAGAACAATTCGAGCCCCAAAGCCTTCGCCGCCGCCCGCGTCGCCCGCGCCAGTTGCTGCGCGTTGTCCACGAGCTTATCCATTCCCAAAGTCTTGATGTACCTCAGCGCCTCCGCCATCCCTAACATCAGAGACGTCGCAGGAGTCCAGCTTGATTCACCCGCGGCCGCATTTTTCTTTTCTTTTTTCAAATTGAAATAATATTTCGGCAGCTTCGCCGTATCCGCCATCGCCCACGCCTTCGGACTGACAGAAAGAAATGCAATTCCCGGCGGCACCATGAACGCCTTCTGCGAGCCCCCGATCACGATGTCAAGCCCCCAGCCGTCGATATCCAGCGGCTGCGTCCCGAGCCCCGTAATCGCATCGACCACGAAAATCGCCGGCGTCTTTTTCACCACCTCGCCCATCGCTTTCACATCGTGAGACGCGCCCGTCGATGTTTCCGACGCCTGCACGAACACGCCCTTCGCGTCCGGATTTTCCGCTAGCGCCTTCGCCACCGCCTGCGCCTTCACGGATTTGCCATACGGCTCTTCCAGCAACACCACGTTCAATCCGTACGCCTTTGTGATCTCCGCCCACCGCTCGCCGAATTTTCCAGCCGAGCATACAATCACTTTGTCGCCTGGAGAAAAATAATTCGTAACCGACGCTTCCATCGCGCCCGTTCCCGACGCGACCAGAACCAGCACATCGTTCGCCGTCCCCATCAATTCCTTCAGATCGGCGAGAACGGATTTATACACCGCGCGAAAATCGTCGGTCCGATGATGCAGATCGGATCCCAACATGGCATACAGGGCCTTGGGATAGAGGGGCGTAGGCCCCGGAGTGAGCAGACGTTGCTTTTTGATGTGCATGGGGTTCCCTCCAGGATATCAAGGGGACGCCTCACGCAGCGTGCGGGAATGCTTTTGCCTACTTCGCCAGAAAATATCCGCGAGCCAATTCAGGCTTGATCTCCAGCGCCTGGACCCACGCGTCCCGAGCCTCTTCTTCCCTGCCTGCCGCCTGCAACACGTGGCCGAGATTCAGCAACGCTTCGGCAAACTCCGGCCGTGCCTGGATCGCCTCGCGATAAACGCGAATCGAATTTTCCAGATCGCCGGTCTGATGCAGCAGGAACGCCGTGTTGTGCAGAACCTCCGGCGGACGATCGCCCAGTTCCTGCAATCGCAGATGCCAGTGCAGCGCCTGCGGAAGATCGCGCTGATCCATCGCATTCGCCGCGAGCCCCCGCACCGCATCCACGCAATCCGGATCCCGTGAGAGCAATTGTTCCAGCACGCGCCGCGATTCTTCGTGCCGGCCGAGTTTCCAGTGCGCCATCCCGAGATTGATCTCCGCGTCGGCCCACTCAGGACGCTTTTTCAGCGCGTTCGAAAATGCTTCCGCCGCTCCCGCGTATTCGCCGCGCTGAAGCTTCAGATAGCCAAGCCGGAACCAGCCGTTCTCCATCTGTGGATTCCGCTCCAGCAATCTCGAATAGCTCTGCTCCGCTTCTTCATTCTTGCCCTGCCGCTCCAACAGGACCGCCCTCTGATAATGAAGATCGTCGCGGTCCGGCGCAATCTGCAATGCCCGCTCGATCGCTCCCCGCGCCGCGTCCAGATCGCCCATCTCGCTGTGGACCAGCGACAGGTTCACGCACGCATTCGTCGCCTCCGGCCGCACCGAAATCGCATTTTCATACGCCCCAGCCGCTTCCAGAAGCTGGCCCAGCCGCTGATAAGTCACGCCGAGATTGAACCAGTAATCGTAGTTGCGCGGATAAAGCTCCACCAATCGCGAATAATGCTGCGCCGCGTCGCTGAACGCATTCGTCGCGAATGCTCCCGCGCTCAGCCCCTCCAGCGCCGCCTGCGACGCCGGATTCACCGCCAACAGCCGCTCGGCATGTTTCCGCACCCGATCGTAATCTTTCCTTTGCATATTCAGCGCAATTAAATTGACCAGTGCATCTTCCGACTGCGGATTCCGTTCCAAAATTCCCGCGTAAACCTCTTCCGCTTCATCGAACTCCCACGCCAGTTGTAGCGCCACCGCCTTGCCCAGCAGCGCCGCATCCAATCGTGGAGCGATCTCCAGACAGCGCGTGAACGCATCCAGCGCCTCTTCGGCCCGCTTCAACTGGAGCAGGCACACCCCCCTTGCCAACAGAGCATCCCAGCGGGACCGGTCCAGTTCTCCGCTCTTTGAAAAACGCTGGACGGCTTCCTCCATCCGGCCCAGATGGTAAAGACAAACCCCAGCCTGAAAGTGCGCGTCCGGATTCGTTCCGCGGATCGCGATCAGGTGCTCGTAATCCACCAGCGCCGCTTCGTACTGCTTTAAGTCCATCCGCAGATGCGCCCGCGCCGCAAGAATCTCCGGAAAATCCTTATCGTCGGCGGACGCGTTCCCCAGCGAATGAAGCGCCGCCTTTGGCTCGCCCTTGAGGTGCGCGGAAACGGCCTTGGCCAGGCTCACCACCGAGCCGTTGTTCTTTTTGTCTGATTGGCTTCGTGTCACAACTTCTTCCTCGTTCTCCGGTCTGCGAATGCTCCCGGTACTCTATCGGCAGCCGGGCCTTAATCAGTTAGGGAAGGGAACCGGTACATGATCATGCCCGTTCGCCGAAACGCCCTTTGGATTTCGCCCGATTTCCGGAGTCCGCAGCTCAGCCGGCCATCGTTTCGGAGGCACGGTCAAGTTGGTCACATCGCCGCTCCGCGCCGCCCAGCATGATAGCGTCGGCAGCCTGTGCAGCGCTGACACCTCGGGAGCCTCCGGGAATCTCGGCAACCGGAGATACAAAGCCGCCCTGAATCGCTGAATCTCTATTTGGGTCGAATCGCTCGTGTCCGCATGTTTCCGCCAGACCTGATCGATGGCCGCCCCCTCCGCTGAGCCGATCGCGGGCGAGTGAGCCGCAAGCGCCGGGCGCCGCACATCGAACGCGCCCGGCATGCTTTCCATCATTTCGATTTCCTCGAACGGCAGTGCCCGTTGGGGCGCGTTCGCCGCAGGACCCGCCGGTGGCCCCATCGCCGGAACAAATCCCGAAAATCTTGGAATGTGCACCACCGCCTCGCACGCGACCGCTCCGTGCAAGGTGGCTGCCGGTTCCGCCGGAATTCTCCGCTCCATCGCCACCGCGGCCGGCTCAACTCGTCCGATCGTCAACGAACCTGTACCAAACACCGGCAGCCGAAACTCCGGAGTCGCTTCGACCACCGTGTTAACGGGCAGGCCGCCGCCGCCGGTCTTCGCGCGCCAGGCAACGGGACCACCAGGGCAGGCCCGAATTCCGGGATCGATTCCTCGCGGCCGCCTCGGCCAGACCATCCGAGCCGGGAACTCGGTTGTTTGCGGGATTCTCGCCGGAAGCTGCCTCGGTTCCGGATTCAATCGATAGCCGCGCGGCGCCCGGATCGAGCAGCGGTTCTCATCCTCGAAAAACGCATCCGGCGCGGACACCCGTTCCGGCAGCTCTGACGGCGCTTCCGCTTCCCAGACCGAAACCGGGGCAATCGCCGCCGGCCCCCCCGCAACCGATCCGCACAGCGCGGGCTTCAGCCGCATCAGCCTAACCGGCGGAATCGCCGTGTTCAGTTCGCGGTTCTCAATGGAAATCTCAGGCGGAAACAGGGGATTGCATGCTGTCGGCGCGATTGCTTCCACCGGCGCGGTGCCCACCAGCACTCTGTACTCCGAAGCCAGCTTCGGCCAGGCAATGTCGCAATCCATCGCCGGAACCGGACCGCGCGCGTCAGCCAGCCGATCTCGGCACGCGATCTCCGGGCTCTCCTCACCGGCCACTGGCGGCAGTCTGTCTGCGCGCGGAGTTCGACACGCAACCGCCAGCATCTCCTCGCCCGCCGCCGGCAACGATCTTCGCGCGTCCTGACTTTCGATCGAAAAAGGGAGCCGAAACTCCTTTTCCAATTCGACCCAAGCCGTATGAGCCAGCCCCTCTTCCTCCACAAACCGCGGCGTGGTTTCGAGCGCCTCCATCGGCGCAGCGCCAATCATCAAATCCGCAAGCTGCGGCGCCTGCATCCGAACCGGCATCTCGAAGGCCGCATCAAACGACTCCACAATCTCTTCCGGCGCGACCCGTGCCGAAATGCCCAACGAGACCGGCTCGCAATGGAGATGTTTCTCCACCGGCCGTTTCTGCCTCCACGTCTCTTGAGCGATCCTGGCGCGCCGGATCGGATACCGGATCGGCATCCGCTCGATGGAAAACTCTTCGGCAAAGCCTCGCGGGACCGTAGAGTAATCGAGCGGCTGCTGCTCACCGAACTGGCCGGTCAGAGTGCACGGCGCTGGTTCGGATTCAAGTTCCGTCTCTTGCATCGGGGGGCCGGTGACGGTTTCTTCCCCGGCGACATCCTCAATCAGGATGCCCGCCGTCATTCGCAGCAGTCCATTGGTCACCGGTTCGGCGTTGAAGTCCTCTTCTGCATAACCCTGGAGGAACATCCCCGTGTCAACCGGCTCCGCCGGGCCGAACATGGGTGTCAGCGGAGCCTGAGGCGGACCAGCCTCATCATGCTCCCCAGCCTCATCATGCTCCGTTGCTGCATCGGTCCGGCTCGCCGCCGCTATTTGACGCAGCCCGCTCCCGGCTTGCTCAATCGGGATCTCATGTTCGACTTCTCGTGTCTCGATCCGAACCGCCGTGTCCGCCCTGAAGTCGAGAACCGGCAGGGAAGCCTCCTGTCCGCCAAAAGGATCCAGGAGCCGGTGAATCCCAGCCTCAGCCTGCTTCTGCTGGTACTCGCTTTCGTGAATCTCCGAGCAGAACGGCCCCGAGCTCGACCTCAGCCACGAAAGACGCTTATTGCAATGGAGACACCGCATCTACACTGTAGATCGGCCACGAAACCGGATTGCCTTAGGCATCACCTTAGACCTTGGTTAATATGGAGGAATCCATGCCGCTACTCGATCAGATTCAAACCGACATGACAGCAGCGATGAAGGCTAGCGACCAATCTCGCCTGGACGCGCTCCGCATGATCAAGGCCGCGTTAATGAAGTACAAGGTCGATAACCCGACAAAACCCCTCGACGAGCCGGCCGAGCTTCAGCTCCTCACCACCTTAATTAAGCAGCGCCGTGAAGCCGCCGACATGTTCCGCAAAGGAAACCGCCCCGAACTCGCCGAGAAGGAAGAGACCGAGCTGAAACTGATCGAGTCCTATATGCCCGCCGCCCCCACAGAAGCGGAAATCGACGCCGCCATCGCAGCCGCCATGTCCGAAACCGGAATCACGTCGCTTAAACAAATGGGCGCGGTCATGAAGGCCGCCCAGGCCAAACTCGCCGGCAAACGCGTCGACGGCAAAGCCCTCAGCGACCGCGTCCGCGGCAAACTCACTTAACGCGGACGGATCTGATTCTACCGGGCTCCTGACGTTTCGCAAGGAGCAATTACGCGGGCGCTCTTTTGTTGACGGCTCACACACTGTCGTGGCTTGTCTTAGTGTGCGGCCTCCCCACGTTGAACTCCTCCTCCCAACCGCGGTATAACAAAACACCCATGGGATCCAGCCCCGCCGCTGTACCGGCCAACGTGATGCGCATCCTTGCACACGACCTTCGCCAACCCCTCAGCACCATCGAATCCATCGCCTACTACCTCACCCTCATCCTTCCCGAAGATGAAAAGGTCCTCGAACAGCTCGACCGCATTCAACAACTGGTGGAGCAGTCCAACTGGATGATCACCAGCGGCCAATTCCTGTCCGATCCCCTTGCTATCAGCCCTGAACCTGTGGATCTCGCCGAACTTCTCTCGCATATCAACCTCTCCGGCTTCGATCTCGAACTTCCCACGACGCTCGCCGTTGTTCAGGCCGAGCCCGCCTTACTTCGGGCCATGATCGAGAATCTGATGGCCTTCTTCCACCAGTTCCCCACGCGCCCCATCTTGCGTATCAGCGGAACGACCATCGAGATGTCGACCCGCGTCCCTGGCCATCGATCCGAATCATCGCTGGGCCCCGGTTCGATCCTGAGCCTCAAGGGTGCCCGTCGTGTCGCCGAAACTCTGGGCGGCTCATTCGGCGTTTCTATCGATCCTGAACAGGGAATCAAGGTGCGGGTGATGTTAAGATGAGTGTTTCCCCGCTATGGTCAAAGCCGTTCCCGACATCCTGGCCCGAATTGTCGACCATAAGCGCCGCGGCCTGGATTCTATCCGCGAGCGCCGGGCTGCGCTGGAACGCCGCGCATCGGAACGCACCGGCCATCGCGATTTCAAAGCAGCCTTGACGTCGCGCCGCCCCGCGATCATTGCGGAAATCAAAAAAGCCTCGCCGAGCAAAGGCGTTTTCGTGGAAGATTTCGACCCTGCCTCGATCGCCCGCAGCTACGACACCGCCGCTGCGCTCAGCGTCCTGACCGATCGCGAATTCTTCCAGGGCTCGCTCGCCGATCTCGAATCCGCGCGGTCGGCCGTCGCGATTCCTGTCCTGCGTAAAGATTTCACCATCGACGAAATCCACGTCGTTGAAGCCGCCGCCCACGGAGCTGACGCGATTCTCCTCATCGCCGCCGTTCTCGACGAATCGGAACTGCGGCGCTACCGCGAACTCGCCGCGGAATTCAAGATGGCCGCGCTCGTCGAAGTTCACGACGGCGCGGAACTTGACGCCGCGCTTGCTTCCGGCGCTGAAATCGTGGGCGTAAACAACCGCGATCTCCGCACCTTCCAAGTCAGTCTCGAAACATCTCTGCGTCTCGCCGAAAAGATTCCGAACTCTGTCGTCAAAGTCGCCGAGAGCGGAATCCATACCCGCGCTGACATCGAAAGGTTGTCCGCCTTCGACGCATTCCTCGTCGGCGAGCATCTTATGAAATCCCCCGATCCATCCGCCGCTCTGCGAGCACTCCGATGATCGTCAAGGTCTGCGGAATCACGAGACGGGAAGACGCCGAAGTCGCCGCCGACGCTGGTGCATCCGCCATTGGGTTTATCTTCTATCCGAAAAGTCCGCGCTACGTCACTCCCGAAAAAGCCCGGCAGGTCGGCGCCGGACTTGACATCTGGAAAGTCGGCGTCTTCGTCGATGAGCCCGCCGCCGGCATCGAAGCGGTAATGCGGGCCGCAAATCTCGACATTGCCCAAGTCTACGGCAGCGAAATGCCTGCCGGCGTGCGATTTTGGAAGGCGCTGCGGCTGCGGCCCGAATCCGGAAATGATGCTTTCGCGCCCGGGGGCGCCGAAGCCGTCTTGTTGGATGGCCCCAGCAACGGGGTTTCTTTCAAATGGTTTGACGTGCGGGCGTCCTATCCAAAGGTAATCATTGCCGGCGGCCTTGACGGCGCCAATGTCGAAGAAGCCATCCGTATCGCCCAACCCTGGGGCGTTGATGCCAGCTCAAAACTCGAAATTTCACCTGGTGTCAAAAACCACTTAAAAGTGCGTGAATTCGTCGCAAAAGCGCGTAAAATATGCTAATTTCGCAACCAGATTCTACCGGCCATTTCGGCCCTTACGGCGGGCGATTCGTTCCCGAGGTCCTCATGGCGCCGCTCGAACAACTCGAGAACGCCTATCGCGAAGCGTCGGCCGATCCGAAGTTTCAGGCCGAACTCAACGATCTGCTCCACAACTATGCCGGCCGTCCGACGCCGCTCTATCACGCAAAGCGCCTGAGCGAATCCCTCGGCGGAGCAAAGATTTATCTGAAGCGCGAGGACCTGCTGCACACTGGCGCGCATAAAATTAACAACTGCCTCGGCCAGGCGCTGCTCGCGGTCCGGATGGGCAAGAAGCGTATCATCGCCGAAACCGGAGCCGGACAACATGGGGTGGCCAGCGCCACCGTTTGCGCTCTATTCGGTTTGGATTGCACGGTTTACATGGGCGAAGAGGATATGCGCCGCCAGCGTCTCAACGTTTTCCGGATGCGAATGCTCGGCGCAAAGGTTGTTCCGGTCGCCAACGGCAGCCGGACGTTGAAAGACGCCATCAGCGAAGCGATGCGCGATTGGGTAACGAACGTAAATTCGACTCATTACCTTCTCGGCTCGGCCCTCGGCGCGCATCCTTACCCGTTGATGGTCCGCGATTTTCATCGCGTCATCGGAGAAGAGACGCGCGCTGAAATCGTCAGGCGCGAAAACCGGCTGCCCGATTCCATCTTTGCCTGCGTCGGCGGCGGGTCGAACGCCATCGGAATGTTTCATGCATTCATAAGCGACGAAAAAGTAAAGCTGATCGGAATCGAAGCGGGCGGCCACAGCAGCCGGCTGGGAGAGCACGCGGCGCGTTTTTCCGGGGGATCGCCGGGCGTTCTGCATGGCGCGCACAGCTACGTTTTGCAGAACGAAGACGGGCAGGTCGCGCTGACGCATTCGGTTTCGGCGGGGCTCGATTACGCGATGGTAGGGCCGGAGCATGCGTGGCTGCACGATCAGCATCGCTCGGAGTATACGTCGGTTGGCGATAAAGAGGCGCTGGCGGCCTCGATGACGCTGGCCCGGACGGAAGGAATTATTCCAGCGCTCGAATCGGCGCACGCGGTGGCCGAGGCGATTCGCAGAGCGCCGGCGGCGAAGGGCGAGTTATTCGTTGTCAATCTCTCGGGCCGCGGCGACAAAGATACCGACATCTACCGCGAAAATCTTCCTGAACTCGATGAGCAGAATCCAGTCCACGTTTAACGGCCATAAACCTCTGATCGCTTATTTGACGGCGGGCGATCCGGAGCCTGAGAAGACTCCCGAATACGCCGCGGCGCTCGAGCGCGGGGGCGTCGATCTGATCGAACTCGGCGTGCCGTTTTCCGATCCGATCGCCGACGGTCCGGTGATCCAGCGTGGCGCCGAGCGCGCGCTGCGCGCGGGCACGACCGTGAAAAAAGTTCTGGAGATGGCGCGAAGGATCCGCCAGAACTCGCGAATTCCTCTGGTGCTGTTTACGTATCTGAATCCCGTGCTGCGGTATGGACTTGACCTGCTGGCGAAAGACGCGAAGGCGGCGGGAATCGACGGATGCCTGTTGACCGATCTCAGCGTTGAAGAGGCATCGCCGTATGTCGCAGCGATGCGGAAGGCCGATCTGGACACGGTCTTTCTCGCGGCTCCGACTTCGACACCGCAGCGTCTGAAGCTGGTTGGGGAGTACTCGACGGGATTTGTTTATCTGGTCTCCCGTACAGGAGTTACCGGCGAGCGGTCCGAACTTTCGAGCTCGATCGGGCCGCTTGTCGCGTCGATGCGAGAGCAGACCGGATTGCCTCTGGCTGTCGGGTTCGGGATTTCGACGCCGGAGCAGGCTCGCGAAGTCGCGAAGATTGCGGACGGAGTCGTCGTCGGGAGCGCCTTTGTCCGCACCATTGAGCAGAACGGGGACGTGGAATCGTTGGCGCGGTCGCTACGGAAGGGAATCGACGGATGACGCCGGAGGAGGCGCTCGCGATTCTTGGGAAGTATCGCGAGGAGATCGACGCGATCGATCGCGAGCTTCTGGAAACGCTGAACCGGCGCACGCGCGTGGTGGAGGAGATCGGGAAGGTGAAACAGATGGTGAATCTTCCAATCTACGAGCCCAAGCGCGAACAGGACGTGTTCCGGAATATCACGGAGAACAATCGCGGACCGTTAAGCGCGGACGCGGCACAGCGGATTTTTGAGCGCATTATCGACGAGATGCGGAGTTTGCAGAAAATGCGGCGCGGAAGCGCCGGGAAGTAGCCGCTGAGCGGGGACGTGAGCCGCGGCCTGCGGAGCGGTTTAGCGGCCGGTTCGGGGCAAACCGGCGGCGAACCGTCCCCGGGGCCGCGGCTGATGAAAGTGCGGAGGGAGATCGAAGTGAAGGAGCGGAATCGATGTTAGTTGTCATGCAGCAGGGCGCGACGGAGGAGCAGATACAAACGGTGATTGACCGATTAGTGACGCTGGGGTTTACAGTGCACCGGTCGACGGGCGTGATGCACACCGTGCTGGGCGGCGTCGGGCCGGTGGATGAAATGGATCCTGCCGACTTCGAAGCGATGGAAGGGGTGAAGGAGTGTCATCGCATCGTGTCGCCCTACAAGCTGGCCAGCCGGCACTGGAAGCCGCAGGGGACTGTGGTCAAGGCCGGCAAAGTGGAGATCGGCGGTCCGCACGTGGTTACGATGGCCGGGCCGTGCAGCGTGGAAAGCCGGGAGCAGATCGAAAAAGTGGCGGAGATCGTGGCCGGGCAGGGAGCGCAGATCATGCGCGGCGGCGCGTTCAAGCCGCGCTCGTCGCCGTACAGTTTTCAAGGAATGGGCGAGGAGGGGCTGAAGCTGATGCGGGCGGCGGCGGATCGCCACGGGCTGCTGGTGGTGAGCGAGGTGATGGATCACACGCAGCTCCCGATGCTGATGACCTACGCGGATATTTTGCAGATCGGCGCGCGGAATATGCAGAACTTCAACCTGCTTCGCGAGGTCGGGAGAGTGCGCAAACCGGTTCTGTTGAAGCGCGGGAACTCGGCGACGATCGAGGAACTGCTGCTCGCCGCGGAATACATCATGAGCGGCGGGAATTACGACGTGATTCTGTGCGAGCGCGGTATCCGTACGTTCGAGACGTACACGCGGAACACAATGGACATCTCGGCGATTCCGGTGATCAAGAAGCTGTCGCATCTGCCGATGATCGGCGATCCGTCGCACGGAACAGGACGGCGGGACCAGGTGCTGCCGATGGCCCGGGCGGCAGTGGCGGCAGGCGCGGACGGGCTGATCGTTGAAGTGCACCCCGATCCGGACCGCGCGGTGAGCGATGGGGCGCAGACGCTGACGCCGGGACAGTTCGCGGACATGATGCAGCAGGTGCGGGCGATCGCGGGGGCCGTGGGAAGGTCAGCGTAAGACGTTAATGGCCGCAGACGCATGCAGATTCACGCCGATGAAAGTTCTGAGCGTGGTCGGGGTGGGCTTGATCGGAGGCTCATTCGCGCTCGCTGTTCGAAAGGCGGGATTTCAGGGGAGAATTGTCGGCGTCAGTTCCGGCGAGACGGTGAGGATGGCGCTTGAACGCGGCGTAATCGATGAAGCGCTGCCGCTGCGCGAAGCGGCCGCGCGCGCCGATGTGATTTATCTGGCGCAGCCGATTGAACGGATTCTGGCGACGCTTGATGAGATCGATTCTTACGTTCGCCCAGGGACCCTGATTACCGATGCGGGCAGCACAAAGGGCGCGATCGTGGAGCGGGCGTCGGAGCGGGTCGCGCGCGGACGGTTTGTCGGCGGGCATCCGATGGCGGGCAAGCAAACGCGCGGTGTCGGCGAGGCGGATGCGGATCTGTTTCGAGATCGGCCTTATGTCCTGACGGAGCGCGATGCGGAGTTGGAGCGCTGGGTTGAGGGTATCGGCGCTCGCGTCGTGTTCTTGGAAGCGGCAGAGCACGATCGGCTGGTTGCGCTGACTTCGCATTTGCCCCAATTGATTTCGACTGCTTTAGCCGGGGCGATTGCGGAAGAACGAGGCGCTGCGCGCGTCGCCGGCCCGGCGGCGATCGATCTCACGAGGCTGGCGATGAGTCCGTACGAGATCTGGAAGGATATCTTCGCGACGAATGGTCCGTCGATCGATGCGGCGCTGGCGGGATTCATTGAAAGACTTCAGGATCTGAGGGGGCAGTTTCGGACGCAGGCGATCGAGAAGGAGTTCGATCGGGCCGGGGCGGCCGCGAAGGCTTTGCGGAGCGAAGGCCGCTAAAGAACGTTGGTGAACGCGTCACGGGAATTGAGTGGCTCGTTGACGGAGAAGGGAGACTGGGCGCCAGCAATGGCGGCCCCAGGCGGGGTGAGAGGAATGGACTCGAATCTTTTGCTTCAGGCTGCGGCGCGGGCCGCCCGGTATGTCGCCAATATCGGCGAGCGGCGGGTTGCGCCGACCGCGGGCGGAATTGGAAGGCTCGATGCGCTCGGCGGGTTTCTGAACGACGAGCCTCGCGATCCCTTGAAGGTGATTGCGGAGCTCGATGAGTTCGGCTCGGATGCGACGGTCGCCAGCACGGGGCCGCGGTATTTCGGATTTGTGACGGGAGGGTCGCTTCCGGCGGCGATGGCGGCGAACTGGCTGGCGGGAGCGTGGGATCAGAACGGCGCGTTGACGATTCAATCGCCCGTTGGGACAAAGGTGGAAGAGATCGCGGCGGGGTGGCTGATTGACCTGCTCGGGTTGCCGGCGTCGACGGGAGTTGGGTTCGTCACCGGGGCGACGATGGCGAACTTCACGGCGCTCGCGGCAGCGCGGCACGCTCTGCTGGCGCGGGCGGGATGGGACGTGGAGGATCGCGGGCTCTTCGGGGCTCCGGAGATCAAAGTCGTCGCCGGGGCCGAGGTTCACGTTTCGTTATTGAAAGCGTTGTCGATGCTCGGGCTTGGACGCGGGAGGATGACGAGCGTTCCGGCGGACGAGCAGGGGCGGATTCGCGCAGAACTGCTGCCGGCGCTCGACGACCTGACGCTGGTGTGCATTCAGGCGGGCAATGTCAACTCGGGGGCGTTTGATCCGGCTCGCGAGATTTGCGCCGGAGCGAAGGAGGCCGGGGCGTGGGTCCACGTGGATGGAGCTTTCGGGCTGTGGGCTGCGGCGGCGCCGGGACGGAAGCATCTCGCCGAAGGATTGGCCGATGCCAATTCGTGGGCCACGGATTGTCACAAGTGGCTGAACGTGCCGTACGATTCGGGGCTCGCGTTCGTGCGCAACGCCGGGGATCTGCGAGGGGCCATGTCGCTGAGCGCGGCCTATCTTCATATGTCGGAGGAGCGCGAGCCGTGTCTCTACACGCCGGAGGGGTCGCGAAGGGCTCGGGGGATCGAGGTGTGGGCGGCGCTGAGATCGCTCGGGCGGCGGGGCCTGGCGGAGATGATCGAGCGGAATTGCGTTCTGGCGGCTCGATTCGCTTCGGGGTTAAAAAATGCAGGATTCGAAGTTTTGAATGATGTCGTTTTGAATCAGGTCCTGGTTTCGTTTGGCGATGACGAGAAGACTCGGCGCGTGATTCGGGATGTTCAGAACGACGGGACTTGTTGGTGTGGGGGAACGGAGTGGCACGGTCGCGCGGCGATGAGGATTAGTGTGTCGTGCTGGGCGACAACGGAGCCGGATGTGGACCGGAGTCTGGAGGCGATGGTGCGGATTGCACGATCATAGTACGACGAGGTTATGGCGCACCGCGACCATGGAGCAAAATATACGCTCACACGGACGGAAACCGTGGCAGGTTGGCTCCTGCCTCTGGTCGTCGCGCTGGGGAGCATCTTTGGCGTGTACTTCGCCCGCAGGAATTTCGGCGAAGCGCTGCGCCAGTATTTCTTCGTTAGATGAGTAGGGCTGCGGCCTTCTGGTACGGCGTGTTTGGCGCCGCATTACCGGAAGTGATCCGCTACATGCGCCTAGCGGCGACAACGAAGATCGATCCGCCTCCGAGTGGATGGATCACGTATGGGGCGATATCAATAATCTACCTGGTGGCTGCTGGAATCATGAACCGGGCTGCTGTTGGAGTGCGATTTGGGAATCTGACAGTGTGAATCGCCACCTGTGAATTCGGGGCACACCACACATAATCGTAAGTAGCTGTAAACAAAGACGCAACCGAATGGCACGGGTCGTGCGTCTAAGGTTATCACGTATGAAGATGCTGTGGCTCTCGGCGATGGTTCTGGCGATGCCGCTCGCCGGATGCGGCGCGCCGGATGACGACGAGAGGATCGCCCAGGAACTCAACGTGAACTCTCGGTATACGATCGAGAATGTACATATTTCCGGGGAAAAGTTAAAGCTGCGCATTAGCGATCCGCTGCGGACCGATCTGGATCACATGGTCGGTCAGAAGCTGGATGATTCGAAGGTCAAGCGACTGGCGGAGCGGATTCAGGCGGAGCTATCGGCGGTACGCGTGGATGTGAAGATCACTCGCGGAGACGAGCCGGATCATGTGATTGTGAACTTCGAGGTTTCGCCTTCGCGGCGGCAGGCTTTCGACGTCAGTGTCTCGAAGTTTCTCTATAACTCGAAGGAGGGTTGGACCGGCGTTGGAGAAGTCACGACTCACGCGAAAGGGAACTCATTCAGTTTCGGTCTACTGAGCGACAACGATACTTCGGTCGAGCGATTCGCGGGGATTCGGGGCAAATGGGTAAGTCCGAATTTGGGATCGGAACGCATCAATCTGAGTTTTGAATTCGAGGATTATCACGATCAGTGGAATCGGGCGACGCTGCTGGCGGCATCGCCGTCCGATATCTACCGGGATCGACAGGTTTTTACGCCGGAGGCCACGGTGCTTGTTCTGCCGTCACTCGATTGGAGCTTCGGCGTCAGCTTCGCACGTTTGAAAGTACCCGTTGCGGGGGCCTTGACAACGTCGAAAACCGAGTCCTCCAACGCGGTGGTAAATACTCTGCGCTACCACCAGCGTTGGGGATCGGAGCATGAAGAGCAGGAACAGGCGGTGGAGGCTTCGTATAATCTTTTGTCCGGAACGGGAGTTCTCGATTCGGACCGGATTTATACGAAGCATGTGGCGAACGCGCGGTACAAATTCCGCCATGCGAATCATCACATCGAGGTGGCGTTTCTGGCGGGGACCATTGCGGGCGATGCTCCGCTGTATGAGCGGTTCGTGCTGGGGAATTCAGAGACACTGCGCGGATGGAACAAATTCGATCTGGATCCGGTGGGCGGATCGCATGTGATTCACGGATCGATCGATTACCGGTTTCGGATTTTCCAGATTTTCTACGATACGGGCGCCGTCTGGGACAAGCCGCAGGAGCGCGAACAGAAGCAATCGGTGGGAGTGGGGGTCAAAGGATTCAAGAAGGAGTGTTTTCAGTTGGCGGTGGCTTTTCCGCTCGGCGCGGGGCACGTCGACCCGATTTTCTACGCGGGCATGAATTTCTAGAGAAGAATGCGAACCATCAAATCATGGTGGTTGATTCTGGCCTTTCTCTCGGGCTTCGGGCTCGCGATGTTCGCGGAGGAGCTCGTCCTTACGTGGCGTGAAGATCGAGTGGAGTTCACGGCTCCGCGGGTGCACTTTATCGGAGGCAGGCCGCTCGAACTGCTGCACAACGCGGCGTCCGTTCCGTTCGACTTCCAACTGACGCTTTTTTCCGGAACCAAAACGCACGAGTTCCGGAAAGTGCAGGACCGATTCGTCATCAGCTACGACTTGTGGCAGGAAGAATTCCGGGTGGTGAAGACGCAATCGCCGCAGCGGAGGGCGGATCATCTCACGTCGATCGCGGCGGAAAACTGGTGCTGGCGGCAGGTTTCGGATCAGATGTCGGACGGGCTGCATGCGCTTGGGGCGACGGAGCCTTTCTGGGCTCGATTGGAGATTCGAGCCGAGGATGGAAAGGATGGTCCGCTGTTCGGGCGTCCGCTGACCGACGCGGGAATTAGTCTCACCAGTTTGATCGAGTTATTCAGCCGGCCGCCGCAAGCGCAGCAATCGCGGTGGGGGCCCTACGATGCCGGTCCGTACACGCTCGACGAGTTGAAGCGGGCGCCGAAGCGAGGGTCGTAAAGTAGAGAATGATGCTTGGCAAGGCGGAAGCCTTGCGCGGGCTGAAGCCCGCCGTCCCTAACATGAACCGGCTTCGCAACCGACTGATCCTCGTCTTTGTCGCCGCGACTCTACTTCCTCTCGGACTCACGCTTTGGACGATGCTCGCTCTGATCGACCGGAGCCTGGGGCTCGCTCCGTTTTCGGAACTTGATACCGTTTCGCGATCGCTTGAAAGGACCGGACGGGAGCTGTACAAATCGTCCTGCGAGGTGCTCCGCCGGGACGCGGCGGCGAATCGGAGCGAAGGGCGCAGGCTGACGGGTGCGGAGGCGCAGGCGTTTCTCGATAGCGGGCTGTCGGAGCGCTGCGAGCTTGCGGGGGACCGGAAGGACCGGCTGGACGAATATATTCGCGATGGCGAAACGGTTTGGGTTTATTCGCGCAAGATGGCGGTGCCCATGGACGATCTGACGGATCAGATCGCGGCGGCGCGGGCATCATTGCGAAACTCCGCCGTGCACGATATTCGCCGCGGGTTCAATTCGACGCTGTTGCTGGTGGTTTCGGCGGTGTGGCTCAGCTCGCTAGCGGCGTTGATTTATCTTGCGCACCGGATCAGCCGGCCGGTACAGCAGCTCACGCAGGGATTGAGGCGCGTCGCGGCGGGGGATCTTAACACTCGCGTGGAGCCGGGCCGGTCGGACGAGATCGGCGCGGCGGTGGCGGCGTTCAACGACATGGCAGCGCAACTCCAGCAGGCGCGGGAGAGGCTGATTCATGTGACGAGGCTCGCAAGCTGGCAGGCGCTGGCCAGGAAGATGGCGCATGAGGTGAAGAATTCATTGACGCCGATCCGGCTGACGATGGAGGAGATCATTTCGCGCCGCGAACCGGACAAGGTTTTTTTGGATCAGGCCGCGCAGATCGTGGCGGATGAAGTGACCACGCTTGAAAAACGCGTCCGCGCATTTTCGGAGTTTGCGTCGGAGCCACCGGTGCTGCCGGCCGAAATCGATGTAAACGCCCTGGTGGAGGAGCGCATCTCTTTTTTGAGGTCGGCGCATCCGGAGATCGCCTACAACGTGCGTCTTGCGCCGGAGCGTCCCGTGGCGATGGCGGATCCGGACCTGATCAAAGGTGTGCTGACGAATTTATTAGAGAACGCGGCGGAGGCGGCTCAACCTGGTGGAGAGGTGCTGGCATCGACGGTTGTCGAAGGGGAAACCTTGAGCATCGAGGTTCACGATTCGGGTCCCGGATTGAGTGCCCAGGCGAAGTCGACTTTATTCGAGCCGAGCATTTCGTTCAAGAAAGGCGGAATGGGATTGGGCTTGTCGATTGCGCGGCGCAGCGCGTTGCTGTGTGGTGGTGATATCGAGCCGCTCAACGGAGAGTTGGGCGGAGCGGGATTCAGGGTTGTGCTGTATCGGAATGGAAAAAGGAGTCAGGAGACAGAAATTGGGAGCCGGCCTTCGGCTTTTTGAGTTCCCGGGCTAGAAGAGCCGCGGCCTGCAAAGGAGCGCACTCGGATTACGAGACGGTTCGACGGATGCCGATTCCGGTTGGAGTTGGATGGAAGGAGCCGGGAGACGGGGGCAGGAATCGGGATTGCCGGTGTTGAGCATTCTGAATCCCACTTCCTTTGTCCCGACTTGCTCAAAGAAAATGGCGCAACGACGGATATTGATTGTAGACGACGAAGAAAATATCGGGCGCTCGCTGCGGCTGATTCTGGAGCGCGAAGGATATGCGGTTACGACATGCACCAGCATCGAGCAGGGCAAAGTCCATTCGCAGCGCGCCGACGCGTACATGATCGATGTGCGGCTGCCGGACGGAAGCGGGATCGATCTGGTGCGCTGGCTGCGCGCGAATGCGATCGATGCGCCGATCGTGATGATTTCGGGGCATGGAACCATTACCGATGCGGTGGAGGCGACTCGCGCGGGCGCGTTCGATTTTCTGGAGAAGCCGCTGAGCCGCGACAAGGTGCTGCTGTCGCTGAAGCACGCGCTCGAACAGTCGAAATTGCAGGAGGAAAATTCGCGGCTGCGGGAGATGGTGGGCGGCGGGCGAATGATCGGAGGAAGCGCGGCGTTTGAACGGGTGCTCGAACAGGCGACGATGGCCGCGCGCAGCGATACGCGCGTTCTGCTGACGGGAGAGTCGGGCACGGGAAAAGAACTGCTCGCGGCGCATATTCATGCGGAGAGTCCATTCGCCGCCGGACCGTTCGTAAAAGTGAACTGTGCGGCAATTCCGACCGAGTTAATCGAAAGCGAATTGTTCGGTCATGAGAAGGGCGCGTTTACCGGGGCGACATCGGCCCGGCGGGGGAAATTCGAACTGGCCGACGGCGGGACGCTGTTTCTGGATGAGGTGGGCGATCTGCACGCGTCGTCGCAGGCAAAGCTTCTGCGCGTTTTGCAGGAAGGCGAGTTTCACCGGGTCGGAGGGGAGCAGTCGATTCGGGTCTCGGTGCGGGTGATAGCGGCTACGAATCGCGATCTTTCGGAAATGGTCGCGCAGCAGAAGTTTCGCGAGGATCTTTATTACCGGCTGTGCGTGGTGCCCGTGCGGGTGCCTTCGCTGCGGGAACGCCGCGAGGATATCCGTCCGCTTGCCGATTATTTCCTGGGCGAATTCTGCGCTCGAAATAACTTCAAGCCGAAGCGATTCGATGAGCGTGTCTTTGAGGCGCTCGAAGACTATGGCTGGCCGGGGAATATTCGCGAGCTGCGGAACACGGTGGAGCGGATGGCGATTCTGACGCGGGGAGATGTGCTTGAACCGGAGGCGGTGCCGGTCGAAATCCGGATCGCGCGATCGGCGGGGGCAAAGGGGAATCTGCGGGAGGCGAAGGAGTCGGCCGAGCGCGAGCACATTTTACGGGCGCTTGAAGAAAGCAAATGGAATGTGTCGAGCGCGGCTCGAGTGCTCGGGATGGAGAGGACGAATTTGCACAAAAGGATTCGCGCGCTAGGGTTGGTGCGGGGGCAAGGGCAGTAGGTCCGCGGAAAAACAAAAAGGCCGTCCTTGGCGGACGGCCCTTGTCTCCAGAATCTTTAGCTTTCCTCCTGCTGCACGTTAAGGCCGGTTGACGTTCTCGGCCTGGAGGCCTTTCGGTCCCCGTTTGACCTCGAATTCCACTTCGGCGCCCTCCTCCAGTGTCCGATACCCCGACATCTGGATGGCACTGAAGTGCACGAATACGTCTTCGCCGCTGGCCCGCTGGATAAATCCATAGCCCTTTGCGGCGTTAAACCATTTCACGACACCCTTTTCTCTCACTACTGTAAGTCTCCTGTTCCATTCCCGGCAACCGGGACGTTCCTTGCAAAACTCCGGCTATTGTCTCACGTAATTCGTTCCACTGCAACAGGAAAGAGGCGGGTAAGTAGAAAGTGACACGGTTTTTGTAACGTAGGACGGTCGAATTGGCGCTGCTCGCGTCGTAGACCTGTTCCATTCGTCAGTACCATCCGATATGTCCTTAGCGAGAGTGTCTATGGGCACAATGAAGCTATTTGGAATGAGTTGTTTAGCCGTGGGGATCGGTGTGCTCGCGGGATGCGGATCGAACGATTTTGGTACAAAAGCCGGGATCGTGATTCAGAGCGCGCCCATACATCTGGATGCCGAATATGTGATACTCTCGCCGGCGCAGGTCGGCTGCGGCGTGGAAAATGAATTGTGGGATTCGCCGAGTTCGTCCGAGGCGCATTCGGTTGCAAAACTGATGGATAAAGGACGTGCGCTCAAATTCGCCAGCGACGTCATTATTGGGGAAATGAAAAATCCCTACATTCAGGTTCGCGGCGACTTCCCGCTTTCCGTGCTTGAGGTTCAAGCCGACAGGCCCGGGCCGCAGCCCGAATCGAAGTTAGCCGACGTCAAGTTGGGGGTACCCATCGACCACTCGTGCTTTCCGAGGCCGCTGGTGATGATGGGGGTTCGAAAAGGAAATTTTACGCAGGATTATCCGCCGACACTGTTATTCAAGTTCAACAGCGACTGGTACTTCGATAAGATCGTCCACTGAACGGCGCCAATTCGAGCCTCATGAGCGGCAAATCGACATCGATTTGAACCTCGCGTTGTCGAATCAGCGGCCGGGCCGCACGACAACGGACGGAAAGGCTTTGTCGTATCAGCGGGCCATAAGGTAACCTCGATGGAAGTGTTCGCGCCATACCACCCAAGTCGAGGTGCCTTTATGAAAACTGCTTCGCTTCTTTTGTCGAGTCTGTTGTGCTTTTCCGCATTCGCCCGCGAGGCGAAGCTTACACGCTACCCGAGCTATTATCAGGGCCGGATCGCGTTTTCCTACATGGGGGATATCTGGACTGCCGATGAAAACGGCGGCAACGTGCAGCGGCTGACGGTTCATTCGGCGCGCGATATTTATCCACGCTTTTCGCCGGACGGAAAATGGATCGCATTTTCAAGTGACCGCAGCGGAAATCTCGATGTGTTTATCATTCCCGCGCACGGCGGCGAGGCCAAGCAGCTCACGTTTCATTCGGCCGACGACAATGTGCTCGGTTGGACGCCGGATTCACGCAGCGTTCTGTTTTCAAGCCAGCGGGGAGAGGATTTCATGGCGAGGCTGTACACGGTGTCCATCGACGGCGGCATGGAGCGCAACGCCGGACCGGACATGGGCATCGCGGGATCATATTCTCCCGACGGGAAGAAGATTGCGATCAATCGGAAGGGGCAGGTTTATTGGCGCAAGTATTACCGCGGAGCGTACAACACGGACGTGACGGTGATGGATATCGCCGCGAAGAAATTTACGGACCTGACGACGTTCGAAGGGCTCGATTCGTGGCCGATGTGGGCGCGCGACGGATTTATTTATTTCGTCAGCGATCGCGAGGACGGGAAGGCGAACACCGGGATCACCAACATCTGGAGGGTTTCTGAAAACGGCGGCGCGGCCCAGCAGGTGACGACGTTCAAGGCGGGCGATGTCCGGTTCCCCTCGATCAGCGGCGACGGAAAGACGATCGTGTTCGAGCACGATTTCGGCGTCAGCAAGCTGGACGTGGCGACGCGGAAGGTTACGCCGATCAAGATCGATATTTCGGCGGAGACGCAGGAAAGCATGACAGAGATGCGGACGATCAGTTCGCGCGCGGATGAGTATCATCTGGCGCCGGACGGGCGGCACATCGTGGTCTCGACGCATGGGGAGATTTTCACGGTTCCGGCGAGCGGCGGCGATCTGGTGCAGATCACCGACAATCCGTCGCGCGACAAGGAACCGGTTTATTCGCCGGATGGCAAGCAGATCGCGTTCATCAGCGACCGCAGCGGGCGCGAAGAAATCTATCTGACCGCATCGGACGGTTCAGGAGACGCGCGGCGTATAACAGATCTCGACACGCTGAAGCAGGGGATCGTCTGGTCGCCGGACTCGAAATCGCTCGCGTTCACGACGACCGACTCCAAGCTCTACACCTACGACACTTCGGCGAAGCAGGTGAAGATGGTCGCGTCGTCGCGCTACGGAGCGGTCAGCGGGGCCGCGTGGTCGCCCGATGGAAAGTGGATCGCCTATTCGAAGCCGGACGAGACGCGGAATACGGATATTTATCTGATCCCGGCCGCCGGCGGGCAGGAGCGCAAGGTGACGTTCGATTCCTATAGCGAGCGGCAGCCTCGCTTCTCGGCGGATGGAAAGAAGCTGTACTTCACGTTGTCCGAAGGAGGCGGATTCGGCGGAGGAGGCGGCGGCGGACGCGGCGGGCAAATTTATGTCGTGTCGCTGGAGAAGCTGGATAAAGATCCGGAAGACAACGACAACACGCCCGATTCGGAGGATCAGCCAACACCAGGCGGACGCGGCGGCGGGCGGGGCAACGCCGCTCCGGCTCCGGTCAAGGATGTCAACATCGATTGGGACGGGCTGAAGCGCCGGACTCGTCAGGTTACGCGGATGCCGTTCGGGATCCAGAGTTATATCCCGGGAACCGATTCGCGCACCTTGATCTTCGTCACGACGGAGCCGGCGGCGCAGCGCAGCAATCCGGTGCTGTACTCGATTCAGGATGACGGCCGCAGGCTGAATCGGCTTGGCGGCGCTCCAGGCGGGGAAGACGGCGGACGGGGCGGACGGGGAGGCCGAGGCGGCGGTGGCGGACAATTCGGCGGAATCAGCTCGCTCAACCTTTCCCGCGACGGACGGACGCTTTTCTACATGGAAGGCGGCTCGGTCTACTCGATGAATCTTGGGCAGGGTGGAGCGACTCCGGTGAATGCTCCGGCGCGGCGGCAGATTACCTTCACGGCCAAAGTTCGGATTAACAAGCCCGCCGAATGGGCGGAGATGTTCGACGACGCCTGGCGCACGATGAAGTATCGCTTCTACGACGTGAATATGCACGGCTACAGTTGGGACGCGGCGCGCTCGAAGTATCAGCCGCTGGTGGAATATGTCGCGGACAAATATGAACTGCTGAATATCGTCAACGAAATGATCGGGGAATTGAACGCGTCACACACGGGCGCGGCTCCGGGTCCGGGGGCGCGCGAGGGAGCAATTCAGACGCAGCATCTGGGCATCGAGCTTCAGCCGGACGAAAAGGCCGGACGTTATAAAGTCGCCTACATCTACGAAAACGGACCGTGCGACAAGGACTGGGTCAACGTCCACGTGGGCGATTATTTGATCGCGATCGACAACAAGCCGGTGCTCGCGGAGACGAATTATTGGAAGCTGCTGAATAGCGAGCGTTTGAACCAGAAAGTCCTGGTCACGTTCAACAGCAAGCCTTCGGAGGATGGCGCGTGGAAGACGCGAATCCAGCCGATCACCCCGCAAGCCTACAGCCAGCTTCGATACGAACGCTGGGTGAAGGATCGGCGGGCCGAAGTCGAAAAACTGTCGGGCGGCAAGATCGGGTATCTGCACATCCAGGCGATGGACCAGCCGTCGCTTCAGAAATTCGAGAAGGAAATTCGCGAGAATCGCGAAAAGAAGGCGCTGATTATCGATCAACGGTGGAACGGCGGCGGCAATATCGAGCAGGAGCTGCTGGCGATTCTGGTCCAGCGCGAATACCAGATCTGGCAGCCGCGCGGAACCGAGCCGACGGGGCGTCCATTCGCCGGATTCTTCGGGCCGAAGGTGGTCCTGCAAAACTGGAGGTCGGCATCGAACGCGGAGATGTTCCCTGCGGGATTCAAGGCGCTCGGGCTCGGCAAGACGGTGGGCACGCCGACGATGGGGGCCGTGATCGGCACCGGCAGCTATTCACTGATCGATGGCTCGACGGTGCGGACTCCAGGAACTGGAGTATTTCTGGCCGATTCCAAGCGGACCAACATGGAAAACTACGGCGTGCAGCCCGATATTCGCGTCGAAAATTCGCCTGAAGACAATCTGAACGGAAAAGACCGGCAGCTCGAGGCGGCGGTCGCGGAGTTAATGAAGGGCATCGGACAGTAGGAGGAGTTTGTTCCTCTGGCGATAAAAAGTTGAGTTTTTGGGAAATTTGGTGAACGTTGCCACGGGCCAGCCGCTCGAAGGATGGGAGCTCGGTTTTCTCACGCGTGTACGGTCCGGATCGCCGATTCGCATTCTCAGTGGACGCAATACATTCAACTACAACAGTCAGCTCACCAATAACGGGGATGCTCAGGCTCTCATTGCGTTCAACCTGACGAACTTGCTGTTGTTTACTCCCGGCAACGGCATCACCACGAGCCTCACCATCAACAATACGTTCGGACAGACCACGGGGGCGTATCGCGGCTTGCAGAACACCAACGATCCCGTCACCTTCTCCGTCCGATCGATCATGCAATGCTGGCGCGGCCGGAAGTTATTACACGCCTCCGCCTCGCCGATTCATCGACTTAGGCTGGCACGCGACTTGCCTTCATTCGAAACAGGAGGCAGCTCGAATGATTGAATTGATTTTGCTGCTTGTAGTTCTGTTTCTGTTGATCGGAGCGCTCCCGTCCTGGCCATACAGCCGCGACTGGGGATATTATCCCAGCGGCGGGCTCGGCGCCGTGCTCGTCGTTATTCTAGTGCTGATGCTGCTGGGATATATCTAACCACCTGCGCGTGCCCGTACCTGCTGGCGAGTTGAGCTGCTGTCAATCCTTCAGGGGTCTTCGCTTTGGGATTGGCTCCGGCTTTCAACAGCATCTGGGCGATGGCTCCGTCGCCAAAATCGATTGACGCCGCGTACAAGAGCGGCGTCATTCCTTTTTTATCGACGTGATTCACGTCGGCCTTCCGTTCGATCAGCACACGTGCGGCATCCGTCCGATTCGCGATCGCCGCCCAGCCCAGAGCGGTGATTCCGTCGCTGTCAGGCATATCGATTGAAGCGCCGGCATCGAGGAGCGCCCGAACCAGCGGCGCGTCGTTGAAACTCACCGCCTCAAGAAGCGGGGTGCCGGGTACAATCCCGAGAAGCAGCATGACGGAATTCACGTCATCGCCGGCATCGTGGAGCGGACGAATCATTTCGGTATTGCCCGCAAGAGCCGCGAACATGAGCGGCGACGCATTGAACAGCGGCGTGCCCTGGCCCTTGGGAAGCCGAACCTCCGCGCCCTTTGATAGCAGATAGCGCATCGCGGGCGTTCCATCGCGGTATTGCGCCGCCACCATCAAAGCGGAATAGCGAGTCTTCGACCGCGCATTTATTTTTGCGCCGCGTTCGATCAGCGCCTTGCCTTTCTCAACGTCCGGCATTGCGAACATCAACGCGGTCGTGCCGGCCTTTGTCGCCGAATTGGGATCGAATTTCCTGTCGAGCAGCCCGCGAACGTCTGTGGCGCTGCCGAACAGGAGTGTTTCCATCCAGGGCTCTGCTGCGACCTTAACATCGATGGGCGCAATCGTTTTGCGTGAAGCAGGCAGTGTTCGCGCCAGTGCCGTAACCGCCCAAGCCGCTCCCATCGCCGAGATGAACTGGTCGTGACCGTAAGGATATCCCGTCTCGAAATACGGCGGGCTGACTGGAGCCGGAGGCTTCAGGCGCGATACGACATGCCAGGTCCCGTCCGCGGCTTGCGTCGAAACCAGGAACTGCAAACCGCGCTGCCAGCCCGGATCGGAAAACGGAACCGCCGCATCGTTCAGGGCGACCAGAACCTGTCCAGTCGAGTACGCGTCGCTCGGCAAACCGTCGCGGGCGGACCAGCCTCCATCGGAACGCTGAGTCGCTTTCAGCGCATCGCGGAGCTTTAGGATAAGTTCGCGGTCCGCGCCCGCAGCCGACAAACCGGTCAACTGATCGACTCTCTCCTGTGTATCCCGCGGCGAGACAGAGGCGAGCCACGCGCGAGCTTTCTCCACTCGAGCCTTTGTATCCGCCGCGAGGCTCGGGTGACCGTAGAACTGGATCGCTCGAATCGCGGTGGCTGTCGCCGTGATGGCGCTATACGATTGCGGCGGACGAGCATCCAACGTGGCCCAGTGACCGTCGTTGAGTTGATGAGATGCAATGTGACGCGCGTAAATCGCGGTCACCAGGTTCGGACGAACGCCCGCATAGTGGACCGCGATCAGATGCCCCGCATCGTCCAAGGCCGGGTCGATGAGGTACGTGTACTGAACAGCACGGTCCAGATCGGAATACAATCCGGCGAGACGTGACGCTTCATCGTTTGCCAGGCTCTCGTCGAAGCTGACCCCGTGCTCCCGCGCAACCGCCACCGCCATCGCGGCGAGATACTGCTGATGGCAGGAAGCACAGCTTTGCTTTGCGTACCAACCCTTTTGACTTGCCTGAATGGCGGCCAATCCCTTGGTTGCAGCGTTTCGAATCTGGTCAGGGGTCGCGTTGGCGGCCCACAAGGAGGAAATAGCGGAGAACATCCAGAGCAGCTTCATGCGCATGATTGTACCCCGTCTGCCCTTTTTCGCGTCATCATAGTGATTATGGGAGCCGTTCGCCTTACCTTAATGACTTGTGCGCTCGGCTTGGCCGCCTACGCGCAATACCCAGGACAATATCCGCCGAGGAATTATCCTCCAGGGCAATACCCACCCGGACAATATCCGCCCGGACAATATCCGCCCGGACAATATCCACCCGGACAATATCCACCCGGACAGGGCCCGCGGGGGACGCAGGACGGCCCGCCGACGATGAAGCGCGGTAAGAATTCGTCGGCCGCCGCGACGATGACCCCTACCACCTCCGGGATCTTTCGCGCCGCGGCTGGGCGGCAGTTCGTCATCGAGGCTGACGATCATCGCATCATTACTTATCGCACCTCGGTCCAGACCACGGTTCAAAAACAGGGCAAAGACGCCGATCTGGCGAAGTTCAGTCCCGGGGATCGCCTCTCGGTCGATGCAACCGAGGATGACAACGGCTATTTCACAGCGGTCGCCGTGAGATTCGAAAAGGATGCGACTCCCGAAGACCGCGCCCATGCCTCCGAAACTTGGGACCTCCCCAAGCTTGATGGCCAAGCTGCTTCGGGACAGTCTGCGTCATCGGCTCCGCGCGAACCCGGCGACGACCGTCCCGTGCTTCGTCGTAATAAGAGCGACGACTCCAATCCCGCGGTTCCGCAACAGAAAACTGAAACGGCCAAAGCGGATCCGCCGAAGGAACCCGAGGAGCCAATCGACACCCGGCCGACCACGGTGATGAAAACTCCGGACGCCCCCCGCGATTCGGATGACTCCGGTCCTCCCGTCTTGCGTCATGGCGGACCCGCGCAGCGCCGGCAGCCCGCTCCCGCCGAGACGGCTTCGACCAGTGCTCCTTCCGGCACTCCGAAGCTCAGAGTTCCTGAATCCAGCGCCGAACCAGCCGCTCCCGCTCCTCCATCCGCGGCCGCGCCGGCTTCCGTGGTTCAGTTCCAGGACGATCCCGTAATCGTCAAGGCTCGCGAAGTCGCGGCGCAGTTTTCCGGCTCGCTGCCCAACTTCTTCTGCCAGCAAATCACCACGCGCTATCAGAGCGATCACCCCAAAACCGGCTGGGATCCGCTCGACATTGTCACCGCCGACGTCGCTTACGAAGACGGCAAAGAAACCTACAAAAACATCAAAGTCGGCAACAAGGCCGTCAACAAGAATATGGAGGACATCGAGGGCACCCGGTCCACGGGCGAGTTCGCCAGCATTCTCGACGACCTTCTAAACCCCGCAACGGGCGCGACGTTCCGCAGAACCGGGACCGATACCATCCACGGCCGCGCAACCATCGTTTTCAAATTCGATGTTCCTCGGGAACGCTCGCATTGGGCCATCCAGGCTCCCGCTCAGCTTTACTACCCCGCATACAGCGGATCCATCTGGATCGATAAACAAAGTTTCCGCGTGCTCCGCCTCGAACAACAGGCGCGAAGCATGCCGCTTTTGTTCCCCTTCGACACAGTAGAAACGGCCACCGACTACGATTTCGTCCGCTTGGCCACAACCGATCCGTTCCTTCTTCCCGTCGATGCGGAGGTCCTCAGTTGCATCCGCGGCTCCCGCATGTGCGTCCGTAACAAGATCGAATTCCGGAATTACCGGAAATTCGGGGCGACCTCGGATATTACGTTCGAAGGGAAGGACGGCAAGTAGCCGCCCGGCTTGGAAGACTGGCACGCAACCTGCATTCGTCGCGTAACGTCCGTAGGTTGTTATACTGAGAAGAAATCCCTTTAGTCGCTTCGAATGCTGAAATACTGTGCCGCATTATCACTCTGTGCCGGACTGAGCCTGTCTGGTGATTTCGTCACTGGCCAGGCCGCCCGCATGGTTATTGGTCAGGTGACGTTTACATCGCAAAACTCTGGTGGAACGTCAGGTTCGGGCCCCGCTTCGAATACTGTTTTCGGCGCGATGGGCGGTCTCGCCTACGCCAACAATACGTTATTTGTCGGGGACGCGAACCGTCTCGGCATGTTGCCGATCAACAATCGCGTCCTGATGTTTAATGTGTCCGGAAATGTCACGCCGCCGGGACAGGAACTAATCCAGTCGCAGGCGGTCAATGTGGACTGCCCGGTCTGCGTCGGCCAGGCTTCTGTAGTGCTTGGCCAGCCCGATTTCTCCTCGACCGGCTCGAATCGAACTCAAAGCGGCTTTAATCTTCCGTTGGCTATCGCGTCCGATGGAACCAACGTGGCGGTCGCCGACACTGCCAACAATCGCGTCCTTCTCTGGCGATCGTTTCCCTCGGTCAACGGCCAGCCGGCGGATATCGTGCTCGGCCAGCCGGATTTCACTACGTTAGCTCCAGTGACCGTCACTGCCAGCAGCTTGCGAGCGCCGCAGGGTGTATGGTTCCAGAACGGAAAGTTGTTCGTCGCCGATACGCAGAACAACCGCGTGCTGATCTGGAATTCGATTCCGACAAAAAACAACCAGCCCGCCGACGTCGTCCTTGGCGCACCGAACTTCACAACCGTTCCTCAGATCGATCAGACGAAGGCCACGCTTCAGGCGTCGCCGACCCTCATGCTGACTCCGTCGTTCGTTTCTTCGGACGGAACCCATCTCTTCGTGACGGATCTCGGCTTCAGCCGGGTTCTGATCTGGAATTCCATCCCCACCACCAACAACCAGCCGGCCGATCTGGAAGTGGGGCAGGTGGACCTGTACACGTCGATTCCCAATAACGCCTTCAACGGTTCCGCCGCCACCAGTTCCTCGGATACAACCAACAAAGAAACACCGGCGCTATGCTTCGTGCCAACCTCGACCGACGCGGCAGGCAACCCGACGTATCCTCAAATCTGCGGCGCGACCATGAATTTCCCGCGCGCGGCGATCTCCGACGGCAAGCGTCTTTACGTGGCCGATTCAGGGAACGACCGTGTTCTGGTCTGGAACTCGATTCCGACGCAGAACGGTCAGTCTTCAGACGTGGTTCTCGGCGAGCCTGACCAGTACTCGGACAACGTCACAAGCAACTCCAGCATCTTTGCTCCGAATCTCGGACAATCGGCGTCCAATCTTACGCCCACGCCGGGCGGATTGGCTTGGGACGGAACCAATCTCTATGTAAGCGATCCGAGCAACTATCGGATTCTCGTCTTCACTCCGTCGGAGCCCGATCTTCCCACCAACGGAGTGGTCAATGCGGCGAGCCTCGCCATTTACGCGCTCGGTACCGTCACGCTGGGAGGAACGCCCGGAAACGCAGGCGACAAAGTTACGGTAACCATCAACGGTACAGACTATTCGTACACCGAAGCCGCAAACGATACTTTCGATATCGTTCTTGCGAACCTTCAGAATGCCATCAATGGGGCGAACGGAGGGACCGGTGATCCCAACGTTACCGCCGTGGCGCAGTTGGGATTCGGCATTCTCGAACTCGTCGCGAAGGCTCCAGGCCAAGCCGGAAACAACGTCACCACTGCCGCCACCGTATCGACCAATGCCAAGATCACCGCTACAACCGCCGCGACTCTGAGCGGCGGCTCCATCCCGTCGGTTCTCGGACCTGGAACCTTGATTCAAATCCAGGGAACCAATCTGTGCGATTGCGCGGGCGTCGTCTCAGCCGACCCCAACGCGACGACTTTGCCGACTACATTGGCCGGAGTCCAGGTCTATATCGACGGCATACAGTCTCCCCTACTCGCGGTTTCCAATACCGCGATCAACGCGCAGGTTCCATGGGAGACCGTGGGTACCAACAGCAGCAATCTCTACGTCCGTGTTCAGCATGCCGATGGTTCGGTGACGGTCACGAACGCGGTCGGCTTGCCGATCGATGTCGCCAATCCGGGCATATTCGCGGAAATGGGGACCGACCCCCGCCCCGGCATCGCCTTCCATGGTTCGAGCTACGCGACCGGTACGATCTCCGTGGATGGCTCCATCGCCGATGGCGACGTCGCCACGGTAAAGATCGAAGACCGCAGCTACAGCTACAACGTTCAGAGTAATAGCACGACCACTGATACTTTGGCCACGATCCGAGACGGCCTGATCGCCAAGATCAACGCGAATCCCGAAGAGAAAGTAATCGCCAGCGCGGCGCCCGCATATACCCGCATCCGCCTGCGCGCCAAAGTCCCGGGGCCCGACGGCGACGGCATCAGCATCGGCGCGACCTCAACCACATCGGCAGGGGGAACCACGACAGGCTCAGTGGTCATGACGGCGCTCAATTCCCAGCTCTGCTGCGCCAACCGCGAAGGCGCCCGCATAACGAGCGACAACCCCGCAATCGCCGGCGAAACGATCTATTTCTTCGCCACCGGGCTCGGCTTGTCCTGCGATCCCATTATCCAGTGCGGCGCGGGCGATCCGGTTGAGGCCGCCATATCGGACGGCGTCGCTTACAACGGTCCCGCAGTGAATAATCCGCAAACCCCGGTCAGCTCTTTTGCCGGAGGCGTGACCGCCACTGTCGTTTCAGCGGGGCTTCAGCCAGGCACGATCGGGGTTTATAAAGTCGTGCTCGAGTTGAACTCCAGCATGACCGGGAACCCGGCCTCGCAGGTCACGATTTCGCAGGCAATTTACACGAGCAACATCGTTGTGATTCCCGTCGTTCAACCCAATCCGAGCCAGTAGAATCGTCCGGGAACGGGTCCAGGCGCGCCTCAAAACCCTCGCTCAAATCTTCGCCGCCACCGTCGGGCTCGCGCTCTTTCTCCTGCTGCTGGCCGGGCCGCGCTCGCCACGACACATCTTGCAGCCCGCCGCGCGTCGAGACTCGACCCCACGGCCGCCCTCCGAAGAGTAGCGGCCGCGGTATGCCAACATAGGTCGATGAGCGAACTCCGCTGGCATCCCCTGCTCGAACAATGGGTTGTCGTCACCGCCCACCGTCAGGAGCGGCCCCAGATGCCTTCTGACTGGTGCCCTTTCTGTCCCGGTTCCGGCCGCGTCCCGGACAACTACGACGTCCTGATCTATCCCAACGATTTCCCGGCTTTCTCGTTCGGCGACCCGAATTGCCACGGAGCATGCGACGTCGTTCTTTATAGCCCCGAGCACGATAAGCTCCCGTCCCAGCTTCCATTGAGCCAGTGGGAGAAAATCGTCGCCCTCTGGACGCGCCGTACCGTTGAACTCGCGGCGGATTCGCGGGTGAAAAACGTCACTGTCTTTGAAAATACCGGCGTGGCGACCGGTGTAACGATGCCTCACCCGCACGGGCAAATCTATGCATTTCCGTTCGTCCCGCCCCGCGTTGAACGTGAATTGAGATCGCCGGGCTGTTATGCGAAAGTGCTTGCGGACGAACTGCTCGACGGCCGAAGAATCATCATCGAAAATGAAAACTTCGTCGCCTTCGCGCCGTACTTCGCCAGATTCCCGTTCGAGACTCAGATTTATCCGCGCCGCAACATTCGAGGGCTCGCGGAGCTGACTCCGTCCGAGGCGCGCGCGCTCGCCGCGACTCTGCTTGCAATGCGCAGGAAATACGATGCATTATTCGGATTTCCGATGCCGTTAATGATGGTTTTGCATCAATTTGCCCGTTTTTATGTCGAGTTTCTGCCGCTTCAACGCAGCGCGGCGAAACTGAAGTATCTGGCCGCATCCGAGACCGCGATGGGTACTTTTCTGAACGACGTGGTCCCGGAAGAAGCCGCCGCCGCGCTTCGCGGCGCTACGACGGATACGGCTTAAACCCGCCTTTTACCATTACTTCCCGAACCGGCTCGCCGTGTTCCGGCGCGACATAAAAAAACGCCCCAACACGTTCGCTGCGGAACAGAACTCCGCCGCTGTAAGTGTCCGGTTCAACCAGGTAATCGACGCCGGCGTCGGTCAGCAGCTTCTCCAGCCGCAACGCTTCCTTGAGCTTTTTCGCGATATAAATCAGTGTCAGCTCGATATCGCCGAAGAAGTCGGGTTGCTGCCGCACATTATCCCCGCACGCGAGCTGCGAAAGCTTCGTACGCTTCTTTATTGCGGCCGCGGTAATACTCCGCGAACGCGTTGCCCACCGACTCCAGGTGCTCCAAAGCATTCGGATCTTTCAGCGCCGCCCGGTAGTCGGCGATGAATGGCTGAACACGGGTCCAGACGAACAGCAATTCGCGTCCGCTCTGGAAAAACAGCTCGCGATTGAGCACTCCCGCATTGATAAATGACCCCACCATATCCCAATGCGTCATCACCTGCCGGGCGAACGCATTGTTGTCGCTGCCGGCCGGGCAGAGCGCCTGGAATTCAGCGAACGTCTTGACTTTGAAATTCGCGGAAAACCAAGCCCGCGCCGCGCGAAAACGCTCTTCGCGGCGCAGATCGTAGAGTTTGAGGATGAGATTTACGTCGTCGTAGGTTGCTTGTGCCATGAATTTTCAGGGTACTTGAGAATTCCCGTGCCTTCAACGCACAACATTTTTAATGCTTACGCAAGAGGAGGAACTGCACTGGCTCGCGCTGCGGATGGTCCCTGGACTCGGAACCCGCAAATCCAGCCAGCTTATCGCGAGCTTCCGAACGCCCCAGGCCATCTTTCGCGCCTCGAAATCGGAGCTGGAGGCCGCCGGGCTCTCGCCGAGCGTCGCCCAGAGCATCGCCAGCGGATGCGCGTTTGAAGACGCAGCCGATCAGCAGCAGAAACTCGCCGAGGCCGGAGCTCAGCTCGTCACCATGACGGATTCGCTGTATCCCCCGGCGCTGCTGGAGATTTTCGACCCTCCCCCGATGCTCTTCGTTCGCGGCCAACCCGAACTGCTCGCCTCTTTAATGATCGCCATTGTCGGCACCCGCCGTCCAACAGCTTACGGAACCGCTGTTTCCGCCCGGTTCGCCAGGGACCTTTCGGGAGCCGGCCTGACGATCGCGAGCGGAATGGCCCGGGGGATCGATACAGCCGCCCACAAGGCGGCGCTCGAAGCCGGCGGCGGAACTGTAGCGGTTTTCGGTTGCGGGGTGGATCATATCTATCCCGCCGAGAACCGCAAACTCGCCGAGCAGTTAATCCAGCGCGGATTGACCGTTTCCGAGTTTCCTATGGGCACCCCGGCCTACCCCCAAAATTTCCCCGTCCGGAACCGGATCATCGCGGGCATGAGCGCCGGGGTGATTATCGTTGAGGGCGGTGAATACTCCGGCTCCTCCATCACGGCCAAGCTTGCCATTGAGCAGGGGAGGGAGGTTTTCGCTGTTCCGGGCAATATCACGTCAAAAATGAGTTGGGGACCGAATCTGCTCATCAAACAGGGGGCAAAATTGGTCCAGGAATGGAACGACGTCGTCACGGAACTCAAGGCCGAAGACCGGCGCCGGCTGGCTCAGGAGTGCCGTAAACAGTTGAATTTAAATGAGGCTGAATCCTCCGACCCCGCCGCCGCATCAGTAAGTCCGACAGCCAGGGTCGTGCTGGGGGCGCTCAGGCCGGATTCGCCGGTTGGGCTGGATCACCTGGTGGAGACCCTGGAGGGCACTTCCTCTTCCGAGATCATCGCAACTCTGTTTGAACTCGAACTGGCCGGCCTGGTCCGGCAGGTGCCCGGGAAGAGCTTTCTCCGTGTCTGGCACGACTGAAAAGGGGGACCCCCCGGTTCGTGGTAAGATTTCGGTTGTTTACAGGTCATCTGTACCTATCTAAGGTAACCAAGCACTCATATGGCAAAGAATCTCGTGATCGTCGAGTCGCCGACGAAGGCGAAAACGATCGGTAAGTACCTCGGAAAACAATACACTGTCAAGGCTTCTCTTGGCCACGTGAAGGACCTGCCCAAAAAGGATCTGGCGGTCGATATCGACAATGATTTCAAGCCGGTCTATGAGGTCATCGAGGGCAAGAAAAAGCTCATCACCGAACTGAAACAGGCCGCCAAGGGCGCCGAAGCCGTTTATCTGGCGGCTGACCCTGACCGCGAAGGGGAGGCGATCTGCTATCACCTTCAGGAGGAGCTGGCGGACCGGAAGAACGGTCCCAAGATCTTCCGGGTAATGTTCAACGAGATCACCAAAAACTCGATTAAAAAGGCGTTTGAGGCGCCTGGAAGCGTCAATTTGCACCTTGTTGACGCTCAGCAGGCGCGCCGTGTGCTCGACCGGCTGGTCGGATATAAGATCTCGCCGCTGCTCTGGGACAAGGTCCGGCGGGGCCTCTCGGCTGGACGCGTCCAGACTGTCGCGCTTCGGCTGATCGTCGAGCGGGAACGCGAAATTAAGGCGTTCCAAAGCAAGGAATACTGGACGATCGATGTCAGTCTCGCCGCCAAAAAGCCGCCGGTGCTGACCGCCCATCTGGCCAAGAAGAACGACGAAAACATCGAGATCGGGAACGAGGAAGGCGCCAAATCGATCGTCGATACGCTGGCGGATGCGGCCTATGTGGTCAAGTCCGTGACCAATCGCGAGAAGCGCCGCAACCCGGTGCCCCCCTTCATCACCTCGACCCTGCAACAGGAAGCGTCGCGGAAACTGCGATTTAGCGTCAAGCGGACCATGATGCTCGCCCAGAAGCTGTATGAAGGTGTTGAGCTGTCGAAGGACGAAGGCTCGGTCGGTTTGATCACCTATATGCGTACCGATTCCACGCGCGTTTCGCAGGAAGCGCTGGAGGAAGTGCGCGGGCTGATCGGGGAGCGCTACGGCGAGCAGTATCGTCCGGCCACCCCTAACGTTTTCAAAAGCAAAAAAGACGCGCAGGATGCGCACGAAGCGATCCGGCCCAGTTCTGTGCTCCGGACTCCGGATGCCGTCGCGAAGTATCTTCAGGAAGATGAGCTCAAGCTTTACAACCTGATCTGGATGCGCTTTGTGGCGTCACAGATGGCGCCGGCGATCTTCGATCAGACGACGATCGACGTCGACGCCAAAGGTAAGGATGGGGCAAGTTACCTGTTCCGCGCCACCGGCAGCGTCGAAAAGTTCGACGGATTCCTGAAGGTTTATAAGGAGGGCAAGGACCAGAAGGACGAAGAGGATGAAGAGGAAAAAGCCAAGCTGCCCGCGGTGAGCGAGGGCGAGACGCTGAAATTCCGCTCGATTACCCCGGAGCAGCATTTCACCGAGCCTCCGCCGCGGTTCAACGAAGCGACGCTGGTGAAGGAACTGGAAGCGGATGGCGTGGGGCGTCCTTCGACCTACGCGTCGATTCTTTCGACGATTCAGGAACGCGAATACGTTCGGAAAGAGGGCGGTAAGTTCTTTCCGACGGAGTTGGGCATGGTCGTGACGGACCTGCTGCTTGAAAGCTTCAACGATCTGTTCGACGTGACATATACGGCTCGCATGGAAGCCGAACTCGACGAGATTGAAGAAGGCAAGATCGACTGGCGGATGGCGATGAGTGAGTTCTACGACCGCTTCCAGAAGGATCTGGAACACGCCGCCGTCCATATGACCGACATCAAGCGGATGGAGGAACCGACGGACTTCATCTGCGAGAAGTGCGGCAAGCCCATGGTGATCAAGTGGGGCCGCCACGGCAAGTTCATCGCGTGCACGGGATATCCCGATTGCACCTCGACGCGCGAGATTCCGGCCGAAGACGGCGCGGTTTCCGAGCAGGACGAGGCCGAATATTGCGACAACTGCGGCCGTCCGATGGTGCTGAAGAAGGGACGCTTCGGCCAGTTTCTGGCCTGCTCCGGCTATCCGGATTGCAAGACGACGAAGCAGCTTGGGGCGGCGCAGAAGCCGCAGGATGTCCCGCTCGATGAGAAGTGTCCGAACTGCGAGTCGAATATGGTTCGGAAATACGGCCGGTACGGCGAGTTTGTGGCGTGCTCGAATTATCCAAACTGCAAGTACGTAAAGCAGAAGACGATCGGGGTGAAGTGTCCGAACTGTTCGGAAGGCGAAGTAGTCGAGCGGCGGTCGAAACGCGGCAAGACGTTCTACGGATGCAATCGCTACCCCGATTGCGATTTCGTTGCATGGGGCAAGCCGATTCCGGAGAAGTGTCCGGAGTGCGGGTCGTCTTATTTGATCGAAAAATATTTGAAGGCCGGACCGGTGGCGCAGTGTCCGAACGGTGAATGCAAGTTTAAGAAGGCGATCGTTCCGCAGGTGGAAGCGGTCGTTCAGTGAAGGGCGGCCTGCTCAGGCGCGCGGCTCTGAATCGCGGCGGAATATAAGGTTAGAGAGAATAAAATAGTGGCAGAAGCAGTGGCACAGACTCCTCCAGCGGCCGATTACGGCCTGGATGCGCCGGTGGTTGTGAAGCGAATGTTCACGCGAGCCGCGTGGCTCATAGGGATTGGCGCGGCGTTGTACTTTATCAATCACAGCGAGTATCCGTCGACCTCGACGCAGTTGCTGTCGATTCTTGGACTGGCGGGAACGGTTTTTCTCGGAATCGGTCTTTTCATGATCTGGTCGAGCCGTACCGGGAAGTTGCAGATGCGGGACCGGCTGCTCGACGCGCTGGAGTTGAAGGGCGACGAAAAAATTCTTGACGTCGGGTGCGGCCGGGGCCTGTTATTAATCGGAGCGGCGAAGCGCCTGAAGAGCGGCAAGGCCACGGGGATCGACATTTGGGATTCCAACGATCTGTCGAAGAACTCGGCTGAGGCGGCAAAGCAGAACGCGAAAATCGAGGGTGTTTCCGATAAGGTCCGCATTGAAGACGGCGACGCGAGACACATGGTTTATCCGCAGAATAATTTCGACGTCGTCATGTCGAGTCTGGCGATTCACAATATTCCGGACGGGAAGGAACGCGATCAGGCGATCCGCGAGATGTGGCGAGTCCTGCGGCCCGGCGGGAAGCTGCTGATCTACGACCTGTATTACACGCCGCACTACGCAAAGCTTCTGCGAGATGCCGGCGCGAGGGATGTCGTCCTGTCGCCGGCGAGTTGGCTTTGGTGCGTTCCCTCGCGGAGCTTGACGGCGAAGAAGCCATGAAGTATCGCGTTGCGAAGAAGGCCGCAAGGCCCCAGCGAGCCCAGGGGCGGCCGAAAAGATCTCTTCGGTGATCCAAGCCTATCGAGTAGCTCCGCTCACCCGGCGCGGTTGAGTAGAGCACGGGCGGTGCGCGCGGGCGAGTTCGATTCGAGCAGGCAGCGCCGCGAACCTTCGCGTCCTTCGACTCGGATCGATCCGCGGCGCTCCGTGACACGATAGGCCCTATCCGCTCCGTGGTGCCAGAGCAGTGAGTCGAGCGGCCATTCGGAATCGGCGATCATACGGATTCCGTCACGTCCGACCAGGATCGTCATGGGCGAGCATTCTCCCGCAGATTCGGCGGCTTGAAGGATGCGTTGGGCCTGTTCCGCGAAGTGGCTCACGGAATCCTTATCGATCGGCTGCGCTGAAAACTTAGAACGCCACCTGGCTGGGGAAGTACTTGTCGATCAGTTTTTGATAATAGGGGCGCAGTTCCACGGGGTTGGGCTTGGCCGCGCTCTTTGAGTAAAGATCGTAGGGGTTGAACGTTTTGACCCACTGGAACATCTCGCGGTCGTGATCGTTCATCAGGTAATCGTAGGCGCCTTCGCGATGCGCCGGATAGAAGGAATGATAGCGAAGCATGTACAGCGCGGGCTCCGGCAAATACTCCTTCGCCACGTGATAGAAGAACTCGTCGTGGCCCCATGACATATCCACCTGTTCGAGACCGCCGTTCTTTTCGTAAACGCCGAGCTGGGTCTGATACTCGGCGCGCTTCATGTCCGGGTTGTCCGCGAAAAACTCGTGGAAGACGATCTTGTCCGAGTACGCGCAGCCGGTGGGGAATGTGTCGCCGACGACGGCCCACTGCGGCTCGCCCCAGAGCCAGAGAACTTTCCCGAGATCATGGACAAGGCCGGCGAGTTGGAACCAGTCCGGATGCCCGTCGCGGCGGATCGCTTCCGCTGTTTGCAGGTTGTGCTCGATCTGGCTGAGGTCCGTGTCGGGATCGCTGTCATCGACCAGAGTGTTGAGATATTCGAGCGCCTCCCAGATGCTCATGGAGGTCTTGTTGAGTCCGCAATACTGCTTCTTTTTCTGAAGCACGAAATCGCGGGTCTGATGAGTGTGATTCAGGCGATAAAATTCCCGGACGCCGGGCGTCGTGTTTTTATAATCGCGAAATTCTTCGGTTTTCCTGTTTGGATCGTAGCGGCTCTTAACGAAATCGTCCCATTGTTCGAGATTCTCGAGAGGCCCTTGCATGCTCATAGGGTACCAACATTCAGCGGTTAATTGGCGCGAGAGTTAGGGTCGCTGGATTCCAGAAAAGAACCGTTGAGCCGCGGAGATCGCCGCTCATCCGGTCGCGGAGGAGGACGCGCGCGGGATCGGCTCCCGTGCGCAGCGCGACGCACTCGGGGAAGCCGTTATGAAAGAAAAAAACACCGTTGAGAATGTGCGGAAGTCCGACCACCGCGACGGAGCCCGAAGACGACCGAACCGCCTGTGCTCCCGCCTGGCAAGCCGAGGCGGCTTTTTCGGACGCGGTTTTCCAGGCGTTCAGATTATGTTCGAGCGCGGCGACGCTGAACACCATGACGATTGCGGATGCAGCCCAACGGCGGTCGAGAATGGTCCCCAGAAGCAGGCAAAATCCGGCCGATGGCAGGTAAACGTTGTGCGCCTTGGCGAGGTCCGATCCGATCGCCAGACGCGAGAACGCCGGAAGCGCGGCCGCCAACAGAAGCGCCGCGGGAATCCCAATGCGCCGGCGCGGAAACACCATTGGCGCTGAAATCAGCAGGACCGCGGCGTAAGCGGCGAACAATAGCAGGAAAATCCAGCCCGGATGGATGCTCCAGTTGACCGGAACGAACAGCACGGCCCATAGCCTCAATCCGAGTCCTTTTACGATGCCGAAGAGTCCCAGGAATTCCCGAGTACCATCCGGGTTTATGTATCCTCCCAGCCCGCCCATGAGCCTCCAGCGAACGAGAAATATCGTCACAGCCGCCAGCCAGTACGGGATCGTCTGCTTGAATCGCGGGTAGGCGATGATCGTCAACAGAAGAGGAGTCGAGTAGGCCGGCTCCTTCGAGAGCAGACCAAGGATCATCGCGGCCAAAGCGAGCCACCGGCGATTTCGGAGAAAGAGCACGAGGGTAATCAGAGTGAAAAGTGCGGCGAGCAAATCGGGCTGCGCGTTGATCCCAACCACCGCTTCTGGGCGCGTGCCGTGAATTGCAAAAAGCGCCGCTGCGGCGCAAGCGGAAAAGCGCGACCAACCGAGCGCTCCGGCCAGCAAATAGACCATCCAGCAATTGGCGGTGTGAATCGCAAGCTCGATCGCGTGCCATGCGAGTGGATTGCGATGCGCGATCTGCTCCACGGCGCCGAAGGTGAGATAGAAGAATGGACGGAAGAAGCCGTCGCCTCCGCCGTGGGTGAAGGTCCACAGGATGCCGCGGCGGAAGTCGTCTGCATGCAGCAGGAGCACGAAATCGTCGGTGAGAAAATAGGATCTGGCGACGCGCGCATACGCGGCGGCAACCAGTAAAGCGATTCCCAGAAAGATCCACGCGTCGCGCCGGTCGAGACCTTGTGGCTGTGCCGTAGCTTCCTTAGGCCGCGCGCGGACGAGCCAGACTAAAACCAGCAGAAGTCCGAACGCGCCCGCGGCGTTCATACGGGCTTAATAGGCCCAGCGCCAGAGATTGACGCCGACGGTAAATCCGGCGCCGACCGCGGCGAAGACAACAAGGTCGCCCTTTTTCAGCTTGCCTTCTTCGATTGCGGTGCGGGTTGCGAGAGGGATGGTCGCCGCAGTGGTATTACCGTAGCGGTCGATGTTGATCACCACCTGATCGCATGTCATGCCGAGGCGCTCCGCCGCCGCGGTGATAATCCGGCGATTGGCCTGATGTGCGACCATCACCTTCACGTCCGCGCCCGTGTAGCCATGGCGTTCGAGCAGATCGCGGCTGTTTTCGTACATCTTGCGGACGGCGTATTTGAAGACGTTCTGGCCGTCTTGCTTGACATAGTGAAGGCGCTGGGCGACGGTTTCGGCGGATGCGGGCATCCGGCTGCCGCCGGCGGGTTGCTTGAGAAAGTCTCCGCCGCTGCCGTCGATTTCGTTGTTGAATCCTATAAATCCTTCGTTGGGATCGTCTGTGGGTTCGACGAGCATCGCGCCCGCGCCGTCGCCGAACAGGATGCACGTGCCACGGTCCGTGTAGTCGATGATGCGCGACATGGTGTCGGCTCCGATCACGAGAACCTTTCTGTGCGTTCCGGCCTTCACGAGGTGCGCCGCCGTGGTGATTCCGTAAATGAACCCGGAGCAGGCGGCGACGAGATCGAATCCCCAGGCTTTCTTCGCCCCCAGGCGGTCCTGAACCAGGCAAGCCGTGGAGGGAAACAGCATGTCCGGGGTGACGGTGCAGACCAGAATCGCGTCGAGCTCCCCGGCTCCGATGCCGCGCTGCTCGAGCGCGATCTTTGCAGCTTCAACGGCCATGTCGGACGACGCCATTTCGGGGGGCGCGATGTGGCGCTCGGCGATGCCGGTGCGCTCCAGGATCCATTGGTCGTTCGTATCGACCATTTTTTCGAGATCGTGATTGGTCAGCACACCGGGCGGCACGTAGCAGCCGAGCGCGGTGATTTTAGCTCCGGGCAAAAAAGAAACCTCCTGTTGCGGAATGCCGGTGTTGAACCGCTTCCTCCGGCCGCGGCTCGAAATGTAGCCTCAGCCGCGGCCGCAGGGAGCGGTTCAGCATTCTGGGATCGTAAATAACCAATGTCCATGTTACAGTCTTGAAAGATGGAAGTGGTGAACACGGAGCAGATTTTTGCCCGCGTGTTTCAGGAAATGCGTCCGCGGACTCCTCCTCCTTCAATTCACGTCAAGTTCCGCAAGTACGCCAATGCCAACGCGCAGGTCCGGCTCGAAAACGGCCTGCTCGAGGTGCGCCTGGCGGACACCCTCGCCGGCGCTCCCGAAGGAGTGATCGAAGCGCTCGCGGAGATCCTGCTGTCGAAACTTTTCCGCCGCCCCGTGCCTGGCGCGAGCAACGACCGGTATCGCCGGTACCTGAATCGCCACGACGTGCGGCGGAGTCTCGATCTGGTCCGCCAGATTCGAGGACGCAAGCGCGTGGAGCATCCGCAAGGTCACACGTACAATCTTGAGGAGCTGTTTGAGGAACTGAACTTCAAGTATTTCCACGGCCTGATGGCGCGTCCAAGGCTTGGTTGGAGCCCGCACGCGTCGCCGACGATGCTGGGGCACTACGATCCCCCGCACAACGCGATCGTGCTGAGCAGGATACTGGATCGTCCGCAGACGCCCAGGCTCGCGGTAGAGTACGTGTTGTTCCACGAGATGCTGCACTTGAGGTATCCGGCGGAACATAACGGCGCCCGGCGATGCGTGCATACGAAGGCATTCAAGTTAGCAGAGAAGCAGTTCGAGAAGCTGAAGGAAGCGAAAGCGCTTCTTAAAAGACTGTAAATGCCCGGAGATACGGCTCTTGTCACCCCCGATTTAAACCGATAAGATTAGGCATGCCGCTTCGGATCTTGGCCTGTGGAATTGCCGTGTGTGCCGCTGCGTTCGCCGGCGACAGCGGTAAGGCGGGTGTGACCTATTCGAAAGACGTCGCTCCGATTCTTTTCAAGAATTGCGCCACGTGCCATCGTTCCGGCGAGATCGGGCCGATGTCGCTGCTGAATTATCAGGAGACTCGTCCTTGGGCGAAGGCGATCAAGCAGGCGGTGCAGACGCGCAAGATGCCGCCATGGTTCGCCGATCCCAACGTTGGACATTTTTCGAATGACACACGGCTGTCGCAGGCCGATGTCGATACGATCGTGAAGTGGGCGGACTCGGGCGCGCCGCAGGGAGACGCCGCCGATTTGCCTCCGGCGCCGAAATTCACCGATGGATGGGTGCTTGGGAAGCCCGATGTCGTCATTGAGATGCCGGAAGCGTTCCAGGTTCCTGCCGAGGGCGTGATCCCCTACAAATATTTCACGGCGAAGACGAATTTCACCGAGGATAAGTGGGTCCGCGGCGTCGAGATTCGTCCAGGCAACCGAGCCGTGGTGCATCACATCATCCTGAACATGCGCGACCCAGGATCGCAGGGACCGGCGATGCAGGGGCTTGGCGGTACGGCTCCGGGATTGCAGCCGACGTTCTATCCGGAAGGCGTCGCGCGCAAGATCAAAGCTGGATCAGAGATCGTGTTCCAGATGCACTACACTCCGAACGGCAAAGCGACGAGCGACAAGTCTTATGTAGGTCTGTATTTCGCGAAGGAGCCTCCGCGCGAACAGATGTTCGGACACATGATCCTGAACTTCAATTTCAAGATCGCGCCGGGCGATCCGAATTACGAAGTCCGCTCGACATGGACGGCGCCCGAGGACATCGTGGTGCGGAACATGATGCCGCACATGCACCTTCGCGGCAAGGATTTCAAGTACACGGCGTATTATCCGGATGGCCGGGAAGAAGTGCTGCTGAATGTACCCCACTATGATTTCAACTGGCAGCTCGGCTATAAGCCCGCCGGAGCGCTGACGCTGCCGAAGGGCACCCGGATCGAGTGCGTCGCGCACTACGACAACTCCGTGAACAATAAATTCAACCCGGATCCCGCCAAGGAAGTGCGCTGGGGCGATCAGACGTTTGAAGAAATGATGATCGGCTTCATCGACTACACGCCTGCCCGGAAAGTCTCCGCTTCTTCCGCGGATCGATAGCAGGGAAGCCGGCTTCAGCCTTGCAAAGTGGAGCGCGCCAAAGTACCGCGCGGATGGAAACCCGCCGTCCAATGGCGGATTTGCTTCAGAATGCGATAATAGCGCCTTATGAAAGTTGCGCTTGCCGCTCTGCTGCTCACGCCCATCTTCGCCCAGGAACGGTCGCTTCAACCCCCCGAACAGCCCAATCCGAAAACGCTTCTTCCGCAGTCGCTGATTGAATCGATCGTCAACGAAGTGAGCGGATCGATGGCGATGAACTCCATCTACGATCTTGCCGGCTATGAACACGACCGCCTCGCCGATGAGTACAAGACGGTCTACCGGGAAGCCGCCTACATGGAGAAAATGGCCAGGCAGTTCGGACTCGAAGACGTGCACATCGAGCGGTTCAAGCTTCCCAATAAAACCTGGGACGGCGAAGCCGGCGAGCTTTGGATCACCAGCCCGGTGAAGCGCTTGATTGTTTCCTACCGCGACATCGCCGCTTCGCTCGCGCCGGGGAGCCAATCTGGCGACGTAACCGCGGAACTCGTCTACGTGGGCCGGGGAGATCGCGCGATCGACTACAAAGACAAAAACGTCGCGGGGAAGATCGTCCTGGCGAGCGCGCCCACCGGCGCGGTTCACAATCTCGCGGTCCGGGAATTCGGAGCCGCTGGAGTCGCTTCGTTCGCGAATCCAACGGGCCGTCCTATCGATCGCCCGGATGAAATTTCGTGGAACAACCTTGGTGGGCGCGGCGCCGCGCAAGGTAAGACCACTTTCGGATTCAATCTGTCGCATCGCATGGGGCAGGAATTGGTCGAAATGCTCGAACGCGGCGAGAAGGTCACCGTTCACGCGAAGGTCAAGGCAACCGAGTACGACGCGGAGATGCAGGTCCCGACCGCGGTCATCAAAGGCGACGGTTCCTCGCAACAGGAGATCGCCTACACCGGCCATCTCTTCGAAGGCATCGCCAAACAGGGCGCGATGGACGACACTTCCGGATGCGCGGTGACCTTGGAGATGCTTCGCGCATGGAAGAAGCTGATCGACGACGGCGTTTTGCCTCGTCCGAAGCGTACCGTGCGGGTGATGTGGGTCCCCGAAATTCAGGGTACGAACGCCTATCTCGATCGTTATCCGGATGAAGCGAAGAGGATCGTCGCGGCATTTTCGATCGACATGGCCGGCGAGGATAACCGGATCAATCGCAACAGCCTTCGCCTGATGCGCACGCCCTATACTGTGAATCACTTCATCAACGAAGTGACGCAGCAGTTTTTCGAATACGTGGGCGATACGAATCGGGAGAAGGTTCAGAACCGCCGCATCGCGTACAACTACATGTTCCCCATCGTCGATCCGCAGGGCTCGCGCGATCAGTTCTATTACAACATCGAGAAACACTACGGATCGTCCGACCATACCGCCTTTCTCGGCCACAACATCCCGGCGATTCTCATGAATAACTGGCCGGACTGGGCGTATCACACCAACGAAGATCGCCCCTGGAGCGCCGATCCGACTCAGCTCAAGCGTGCTGTTTTCATTGCCCTCGCGAGCGGTCACGTCATGGCCGGGGCCGATGGTCCGATGGCGGTGCGCATCGCCGAAACGACGATGGGCCAGGCCGCCGAGCGCACTGGAACCGAACTGCGCCGGGCGTTGCAGATGATTGGCGATCACGAATCGTATCGCGAGGCGCGTAATCTGGTCGAGCAGGCCTATATCCGCGAAGCCGAGGCCATCCGTTCGCCCGCGGTGCTCGCCGAAGGAGACGCGAAGTCGGTAGCGCGCATTGAGGAACTCGCAAAAACGTTCGTCGAAACAGGCCGGGCCGCGGATCTGAAGCGGCTCGAAACCTACGCGAGGTCCGCGGGCTCGGCTGAAATCAAATTGACCTCCGACGAAGAGCAGGCATCGAAGTTAATCCCCCGCCGCAAGCCTGGCGCTCCGGCGCAGCAGGGATTCGGCGGACGCGGCGGCGCGCAGCAGACCGCCGTGCCCGGCACCGGCGCGCAGGAGGCGAGACTTTTCGCAGACGGCAAGCGCACGATCCTGGAAATCCGTGACGCCGTGAGCGCTGAATTTTTCCCGATCGAAGCGGGCAAGTTCATCCAGCTCTTCCGCGATCTGGAAAAGCAGGGACAGTTCGAGATCGTCCAGAAATAGTCTTCAGCCGCCAATGAACACCGGCAGATGATTCATATTCATCGACGTTGATTGAACGCCATCTTGTACACTGAATCGAATGCACCTTGTCCCTACCCATGATGAAGTCGTCGATCTGCTCCGTCGCACCGGCGGCCTGCGCGAAGGACATTTTGAGTACAACAACGGCCTCCACGCGAACGAATACCTGCAAGTCGCTCTTACGATGCGCTACTACGATGCAGCCAAGATTCTGAGCGTCGGCCTCAGCCGCAAGCTTCGGGCCAATTCGGAAATCCGCGCGATGATCCCCGAACTTTCGATCGTTGCTCCGGCTACCGGAGGACTTCCCGTCGCTTACGGAGTCTGTGAAGCTCTCCGCGCCCGCCAGGTTTACTGGGCCGAACGGGAGAATGAGAACGAGCCTCAGCGTTTTCGCCAATATCTCGAACTGCAAAAAGGCGAGAAGGTCCTGCTCGTCGACGATATTCTCCGCACCGGCAAGAAGCTCGCTGAATTGAAAAAGCTCGTTGAGAACAGCGGAGGGGAAGTCGTCGGCCTCGCGGTCGTAATCTTTCAGCCCAATCCCACGACGCCGAGCTTCGATCCGTTACCGTTCTACTACCTTGCGGAACTCGACGCGACCTACTACAAAGATGCGGCCTCCTGCGACCTTTGCAAGAAAGGTGTTCCGGTCGATCGCGTCCGCGTGTGAGGCCGGCCCCTTCGGTCACGGCTCAAAGTGCGGCTTCTTTTGAGCTGCGACCACGGGGAGCGGGTCAGCCCTGAAGCTCCTTACGTTGCCGCGGCTTCCAGAAAGCTCCGGAGATCCGATTCGTCGACTCCGGGCTCACCCGGAGCGACGTTGCTCAGTTTTCCGTCCTTCATCCACCGTTCCAGTTGTCCGACCAGCCCGAAGAGATGATCGAACGAATCGACGACGAATAACAGCGGCTGATAGTGATCGATCTCGAATCCCTGATTGATCGCCCACTCGAGCTGAATCGGAAAACGCTGCACCTCGGGCGATTCGATGCAGTGCTCAATCTCGCCGTAGGAACTGAGCAGGCCGCTTCCGTACACGCACAGTCCGCTGCGGCCGCGCATGAGCCCGAACTCGATCGTGAACCAGAAAAAACGGGCCATCGCCTTGATGATGCTCGTCAGCGTACGAATCTGTTCGTTCTTGTCGCGAATTGAGCGCACGATATCGGCCGCCGTGTGCGCGCATTCGCCAAATCTCACCAGCGTATCCGCGAATGCGGAGTCGGTGTGCATCGGCACATGACCCGCGATGTCGTGAAAGATATCTGGTTCGGGGAGATAGTCGAGCTTATCGCCGCGCCGGATCGTGATGGTCGTCGGAAACTCCCGGTTGCGCAGGCAGTCGAAGAACATGTACGCCGGAACGTATCCGCTGACGGCTTTCGCCCGGAATCCGGTGAGCGGCCGGAGGAATTGATTGACCTCCTCCAGCTTGGGAACTCGGTTCGCATTCAGGCACAGCGAATCGATTCCTTTCAGAAAATGTTCGTTCGCATACTGCTTCCACCGCGGCGCCATGCGCGTATACAACTTGTGCCAGGCCTCATGATTCTCGTCGGAATACAGCTCATACGGCTGGCGGATGTACAATTCGCCGTGGCTGCGAGCTTCTTCAATAAACGGAGCTTCCGTCGTCGTCAGGCCAGTGGACACAGAGGCGGGCATGGGCTGAAATCCTCTCGATCCGATGATACTCCAAAACCGACCCACGCGATAGTGGTGCTGAGGTAATTTTTGTAATCGGGATAAGGTTTTCCTTGTGTATGCATCAACTTCCTTTGCTGTTACTCTTTCTCTGGGAGTACTGTATGCGCTCGACGATCTTGGCCGTATTACTCGGCTCTTTCGGCTTCGGTCAATCCCTTCTGGAGCATTCGGCGGCTGCCGCGGGCGGCTCGGTTGGCGGTGTCGCCGGCAAGAAGGTGAGCGACGGCCTCACGTCCATCTTCCAGAAAATCGATCAGCAGACGGCGAAGGCCGCCAAGACGGGCGGCGCTGCAAAGGGCTCGGACCAGAGCTCGCCCCTGCTCGAAGTGGGTCCCGGGGTCCCGAAACAGAAGGCATCAGTTCCACCGCCCCCGCCGCCTCTGCATCATGCCGCGCCGGTTCACCGTGCTCCGCTCCCGATGGCGCGAGTGGTTCCCGTCGCCGATCTCACTCCGCAGGTGCAAGCGCCGGAAATCGTCCAGGTCACGGCGAACGAGCTCCGCACTTTGACCGCCGGGATGAGCCGGTCCGAGGTCTTGAAAATCGGCACGCCCGCCGCGAGAATCACAATGTTTGACGACGGTCACCTGGTTGAAATCTATCGCTACCAAAATCACGATGACAGCCTCGGTGTCGTGCGCTTGACCGACGGGTCCGTCTCCAGCGTCCAGGTTCGCTAGTATTCCGGTCCGGCTGGACCCGCCGTTCACCGTTTGCGGATGAAATCAAGGTTCAACCGCCCGCTTCGGCCACAGCCCCACAGCGCGTCTGAGCCGCGACCATAGAGAGCGGTTCAACGTTCGCTTGCCGGACAGACTCGCCGGGATCGGAATCCGCTTGAATAAGAGACATGTATGTCCGCCTGCTCGCCGAATCCGACGCTGACGAGTTCCGCCGTCTCCGCCGCGAGCGCCTTGAGCAAGAACCTCATGCCTTCGCCGAATCCATCCCGGAGCACGACGCGATATCTCTTCAAACCATCCGCGCGCGTCTGCGCCATGCCTCCGGCGAAAACTTCGTCGTTGGAGCCTTCTCCGAAAATAATGAACTGATCGGCATCGCCGGATTCTCCCGCAGCCCGCGTCTGAAGAGCCGCCACAAAGGAATCATCTGGGGCGTCTACGTTCGCTCGGCCGCGCGAGGACAAGGAGCAGGTCGAGCCCTGCTTACTGCCCTGATCGATCGCGCGCGTCAGGAAGACGGTCTGGAGCAGATTCAGTTGAGCGTTTCGGCGGGTCAAAAGCCAGCCCGTCAACTGTACGAGTCGGTCGGATTCGAAGTGTTCGGCCATGAACGCCACGCTTTGAAAGTCGACGGCGAATACGTTGACGAAGACCACATGGTTTTGTGGCTCAACGCGCCATCTTCGACTTGCGGAACCTCTTCGCGCCCGCCCAGTAGAGACTGATCTCGTGTCCATCCGGATCGTCGAGATAGGCGTGCATCCATCCCCACGGCATCAGCTTCGGAGGCTTTTTGATGGTCACGCCCGCCGCTTCCAGCTCCTTGCAAAACTTTTCCAGATCCTTCGTTTCGAAATAGAGCCGCACGCCGTCCGAGGGCGGAACACTCTGTCCCGGCTCCGGCATGTGCAACGCGAGAGTTCCGCTGCCTTTCGATGCCTTCAAACGCGCGTAAACGATGCGCGTTTGCCACTCGAACGTCTCGACGACTTTGAACCCGAGCCGCTCCGAGTAAAACTTCAGCGACGCCGCAACGTCGCGCGTGTAGAGCATCGCATGATTGAAATCGAGTCCACTGGTTGGGTTGGGCATCGTTCAATCATGCCGTAAGGCGGCCATCGGATCAATACGGATCGCGCGTCGGGTTGGAATGTATGACGCAAGCAGGCCAATGGCGAGAATCGCCGCTCCGCCTATAATTAACGGACCTTCGCTCGCCGGTTCCAAATCCTGAATCATCTTCGCAGCGAGAGGCCGGGCTTCCGTGCGTACGCTCGCCCGATAGTCGAATGAGACGCCGGTCAGATCCGAAAAGACGTGGTTGTAATCGCGGAAGTGCTCGTAGTTCTGCCAGTCCCAGTAGCCGTCGAGGCGGGGCTCACCGGGATATTTCTGAAGAAATTCGACGAGTTGCCCGGGCTGCGTAACCGGAAGCTGCCGCGGCATGATCGTATTGAGAAGGCTGAAAATCGCAGTATTTGCGCCAATTCCTAATGCAAGCGAGAGAATCGCAACGGCCGTGAATCCGGGGCTGCGCCGCATCAGGCGTAGCGCATAACGCACGTCGGTCCAGAGCATGCGTCCATTAGATCAGATTCGAACTGACATCCGATCGCAAGCGCTTATGTCTGGCGATTTCCATTCTGAGCCCCAGCCAGAGGGAGCGGCGGATGCAAATCTTCAAAACAGACTCTTTACCTGGGGGCCCGGGGCCCCGGCCCCCGCGCGAAACTCGACATCGGCGGCGGTGGCGGAGGCTCCGGTTCCGGCGCCGGCTTCTTCGGCCGCGAATCGAGACGAGTAAGAATCATCTCCTCTTTCCGCCGCGCGAACTTCGGTGTTCCCGCCGCTATGCCGGTGGCGGCCACCATTTCGTCAGTGATCTCCATTGACGCGGGCAGGTATTTCGCGAAGTAATTCCGAATGCGATCCTGCACCAGCCGCTGTTCGGAATAAACCAGCAGATACATGACCTGCTCGCCCGGCGCCTTCGACAGCACCTGATAAAGCTGGGAAGGTCTCTGAAGCTTGGGACTCTTCAAATCGCGCTCCAGCTTTTTCGCAGCCGCTTCGAGCTTCTGTGAAGCCGTCATCTCGGACTTGGTGAGGGCCGCCGCTTTGGCGAACGCCGAAATTTCCTTCGCGTTGAGCTTCTCGGTCAGCACTCCCAGGAAAAGCGGGAGGCTGTTCATCCGGTAGTCGATCGGAACCACCTGCCGTGCCTTTTGCAGCTTCGCGAAAGTCGGAAGATTGAGCTTGGCGCCCTCAAGCGCCGGAGAAAACAACTGGATCAGCTTCTCTTCTTCGAGCGCGCGCATTAAATCGCCGGAGAGCGGTTCATCGGCCATGCGCCGCAACTCGCTACCGAGCGCTTCAGGCGCGATCTTTGTGAGCATCTCCGCCTCGCGCGCGTTTTCATACTGGAGCTTTGTGCGCTCATCAATCGCGTAACCCAGCCGTACTTTGAACCGGATCAGCCGGATCATCCGCGACGGATCGTCGTAGAACACGTAGTTATGGATCGCCCGAAGCTCTTTGCGCTCAATGTCGCCGACACCGTTCGTCGGATCGATCGGCAGGCCAAGCGACGCTTTGTTCAACGACAGGGCGATGGCATTGACCGTAAAATCGCGATTGCGCAGGTCTTCGTGAATGGTCGCCGGAGCGATCTGCGGCTTTCCTCCGGATTTCGAATATCGCTCGGACCGCGCCATTGCCAGTTCCGCGGTGACACCGCTCGGGAACCGCAGTTCCAGGCACTTGCGTTGATCGTCAGTCTCGATCACGGACGCGCCGGCCTTTTCCAGCGTCTTGACCATCTTCAGCGGATTGGTCTCCACGGTGAAGTCGAGGTCCCGCACCGGAAAGCCGCCCAGCATATCGCGCATCGCGCCGCCAGTCAGAAACAGATTGACGCCAGCCGAAGACGCGATCTTCTGCATCTCGCCCACGACGCGGAACTGTTCCGCGCTGAGGTGGCTTTCCAGCATGAACATGTAATCGCTCATTCGAACTCGTCCTCTGCCGCGGGCAGATCCACTGAGGGTCTACGCCCGCGGATGATGTTGGTCCACCGTTTCACGCAGCCGGCGCCGCGCAACGTGCGTGTAAACCTGTGTCGTCGAGATGTCGGCGTGCCCGAGCATGATCTGCACGCTGCGCAAATCGGCTCCGCCTTCCACCAGGTGCGTCGCAAAGCTGTGCCGCACCACGTGCGGCGTAAGATCGCGAAAAATCCCTACCTGCCGGCCGTAGTTTCGAATCAGTGTCCAGAAGCATTGCCGGGTCATGGCCGATCCTCTGGCCGTAACGAAAAGATACCGGCTCGCACGCCCCTTCAACAACCGCGGCCGTCCTGCGTCCAAATACCGCTCGATCGCCTCTCGCGCCGGAATACCATAGGGCACCAGCCGCTGCTTGTTCCCTTTACCGGTAACGCGCAGCACCCCGTAACCCTGCTCCACCGCAGCCATCTCCAGACAGCAAAGCTCGGTAACTCTGAGACCCGCTGCATACAGTAACTGAAGCATCGCCCGGTCCCTCAATCCGGTCGGTTTCGCCGCCGGCGGAGCATCCAGCAGCCGATCCACTTCTTCCCGGTTCAGGTACTTCGGAAGCGTCGTCCACTGCCGCGGCAACGCCAGAAATTCGGTGGGGTCGCGATCAATCTCCCCCTCCCGCGTTAGAAAGCTATAAAAGTTGCGCAGGGTCGTGATGTGACGCGCGATCGAGCGGGCGGACAACCCTGCGCTGTATAAAGACTCGACATAGCGGGCCAGATCCTCGGATGTAGCCTTTTCGGGCGAGGTTACATGGGCGCTAAGTCTTTGAAGATCAAAATGATAAGAGTGAAGAGAGTTCGCCGCCAGCCCTTTTTCCACACGGCAGAAGTCCAGGAACGACCTGACCGGTGCCGGATCGGCGACCAACGCGTTCATTTAGCTAATGATACAATACTTGCGAAATTGTTTGAAAGGAAATCCTGGAGAAAGGCCTGCTAAGTGGCTGTTTCCAGCAACAAAAAGGTACTTATAGCGCGTTTTGAGCGTGAGTCGCTGCGTGGGTTCGTTCAGACCCCGGGCGGCTTTGGAGCCGATGCGGTCGAACTGTTGACGCCCGAAGGATCGCTGGTCAAAGTGCCCTATGTTGATACAAAAGCCGTTTGTTTTGTTCGGGATTTCGAAGCCGGCGAGTCCTGGCGGGAGCCTCGGAGCTTTGCCGCGCGCCCCAAAACTCCAGGACTCTGGGTTCGTTTGGTATTTCGGGACAACGACTCGATCGAAGGAATGATGCCCAACAGCCTCATGCAGATCGAGCCGTCCGGGTTCAGCATTATTCCGCCGGATCCGACGTTTCAGAACCAGAGGATCTTTATCCCGAAAGCTGCGCTGGCCGATGTTCAGGTGCTCGGCGTGATCGGCAGTCCGTTGCGGCGTAAACCGCCGAAGAAGATCGAGAAAGAAGAAGAACAACTGGAGATGTTTGGCGACAACGGGTAAAATCGTCGTAGATGCTGAAGCTTACCAAAAAGGCGGATTACGGCCTGATCGCGCTGCGGCATCTGGCGGCGACCGGCAAAGCAGCAAGCGCCAAGGATATCGCGGAGAGTTATGGGATTCCGCTCCCGCTGCTGTCGAAAATTCTGCAAAGGCTGGCCAAGGAAGGGCTACTCACGTCAGAGCAGGGGACCCGCGGAGGCTATCGATTGTCCCGCGAGGCTCGGGATATCTCGGCGTTTGAAGTGATTCGCACCATCGACGGCCCGATCATTCTGACGCACTGCTTCACTGAACACACCGAATGCGATCAGAGCAACCGCTGTCCGGTTCGCGAGCCGCTGCGCAAGGTACACGAGGGAATTCTACGGCTGCTTGAGAGCATCAGCATCCGCGACCTCTGCCAGGACGACATGCCGGTTCCAACCATCGGCTTATCGAGGATTCAAATCGGACTCAAGACATGAAGCTCCCGGTGTACATGGATTGTCATGCCACGACGCCCGTGGATCCGCGCGTGTTCCAGGCGATGCAGCCGTACTTTTGTGAACAGTTCGGCAATGCCGCAAGTCGCAACCACAGTTTCGGATGGCAGGCCGCGGACGCAGTTGAGCGCGCGCGCAAGCAGATCGCGGAATTGATCGGCGCGTCGCCGAAAGAGATCGTTTTCACCAGCGGCGCGACCGAATCGAACAATCTCACGCTGAAGGGCGTGGCCGGCGCGTATTCGGAACGCGGGGATCACATCATCACGGTCGCGACAGAGCACAAGGCGATTCTCGACGTTTGCAAACATCTGGAAAAGGACGGCAAGCAGGTCTCGTATTTGCCTGTCGATCGCGATGGTCTGATCGACCTGGACCGGCTTCGCGATGCGATTACCGACCGCACGGTCCTGGTGAGCGTCATGTACGCGAACAATGAGATTGGCGTCATCCAGAACATTCGCGAGATTGGAAAAATCGCGAAAGAACGCGGCGTGCTGCTTCACTCGGACGCGACGCAGGCGCTGGGGAGAATTCCGGTGGATGTTGCGGCGGACCACATCGACCTGCTTTCGATGAGCGCGCACAAGATCTACGGCCCGAAAGGCGCCGGCGCTCTGTATGTGCGCGGCCGCGATCCCAGGGTTCGCGTTTCGGCGCAGATCGACGGCGGCGGGCATGAGCACGGGATGCGCAGCGGAACGCTGAACGTCCCGGGAATCGTGGGCTTCGGAGCAGCGTGCGCGATCGCAAAGGCCGAAATGACTGAGGACTCCAAGCGCACGGCGCATTTTCGCGACAAGTTGCGCGACAAGCTGGCTGCGAGCCTCGATCAGGTGTTCGTCAATGGCTCGATCGAGCGCCGCTTGCCGAACAATCTGAACATGAGCTTCATGTTCGCCGACAGCGAAGCGATCATGATGGGGATCAGCGATATCGCGGTCTCAAGCGGTTCCGCATGCAGCTCCGCGACGATCGAGCCAAGCCATGTGCTTCGGGCGATCGGCATCGGTGACGATCGCGCGCACTCGGCGATTCGTTTCGGGCTGGGGCGGTTTACGACGGAAGAAGAAGTGGATTACGCCGCGGCACGCGTGATCGAAGTGGTGAAGAAGCTCCGCGAATTGTCCCCGTTGTACGAGATGCGCAAGAATGGGCCGGAACTGGCGGCCGGGAAGTGACGGACGCAGCCGCGATTCGGCAATGACCCTTGGGGCGGGTCAGGGCACAGCTCTCGCGCGCTTGAGTCGAACCTATCCAGCGGAGTGATTCGAGGCTCCGCATTGCGGAGACTAGAATGAAGGTTCATGAGAATTCCTCTGTTGTTTGTCGCCTGCCTGGCGTTTGCGGCCGATGACGTCCATATTTCCGCGGATTCCATGCGCGGGCATCTTTCGTTTATCGCCTCCGATTTGCTTGAAGGACGAGCGACGCCATCGCGCGGGCTCGACGTGGCCTCGGAGTATATCGCCGCGCAGTTTCGGCGCGCGGGTCTGGAGCCGATTGGCGATGACGGATATTTTCAAACCGCGACGCTCCTGGTAAGAGAGCAGAATCCGCGGGGCTTCGAGATGACGGTCACCGGCGGAGGCAAGACGCTTCACATCGATCCGAGCCAAACGATGTTCCTTCCTGAACAGGCGTTGCGCCTCGACAATGTTCCGGTCGCGATCAGCCCCGAAAATCCGGCGGGGAAAGTGGTGGTCATCGCAGGGCCAGGAAAAACCAATCTGAAGGATGCCGCGCTGGTGCTTTACCTTTCTCCCGGCGGAGTGCGGCCGCCGGTATCTGATCCTGAAGCGCGGACGCGGCCGGTGAGGAGCGTCGTCGCGTCACCGGAGCTTGCGGAATTTCTGAAGAATACGAGCGACGCCAGGATGACGCTTCATGTCGAGCCGTTCATTGAGCGCACCGCGAAAGCCCGGAACGTCGCGGCGATTCTGCGCGGCTCCGATCCCGCATTGCGCGATACGTACGTTCTGCTGACGGCGCACTACGACCACATCGGGACGCGGCCGGATGGAGAGGACCGGATTTACAACGGCGCGAACGACGATGGCAGCGGGACGGTTTCGGTGATCGAGATTGCATCCGCGATTGCCGCTGCAAATCCCCGTCCCAAACGCAGCATCGTGTTTATGACGTTCTTTGGGGAAGAACTGGGCATGGTCGGCTCGCGCTATTACGCGCGGCATCCGCTGGTGCCGATCGAGAAGACGATTGCGGACTTGAATCTGGAGCAGGTCGGGCGGACTGACGACAGCGAAGGCCCGCAGGTGGGCGAAGGCGCGGTGACCGGGTTTAACTTCTCGACTCTGACGGATGTGCTGGTGGACGCGGGGAAACAGGCGGGCGTGAAGATTCACGATCGCCCGCGCACGGACGAGTACTTCCTGCGCAGCGATAACGCGGCGCTGGCCGAAGCCGGCGTGCCGGCGCACACATTCGGGGTTGCGTTCGAATTTCCCGATTATCATGGCGTGGGCGACGAGTGGCAGAAGATCGATTACGAGAATATGGCCAGGCTCGACCGGGCGGTCGCGCTGGGGTTGCTGAAGTTGGCTTCGGAGGCGGCTCCGCCGAAGTGGAACGAGAATGTCGAGGCCGCGAAGAAATACGTCGAGGCGGCGCAGAAGCTGCACAACCGCTAGCCGGATGTGATGCGATCGATTTCCGCGAGGTCCTCAGGCATCAGGCGCCATTCAGCCGCTTTGATATTTTGTTCAAGCTGTTCCGGATTCGTCGCGCCGGCGATGACGCTGGCGACGGTGGGACGCGCGAGCAGCCAGGAAAAGGCGAGTTCGAGCATGCTGTGGCCGCGCTCAGCGCAGAATGCTGCAAGCCGATCCACTTTGCTCCAGTTGGATTCGGTCAGATAGCGGTCGGCAAGACGTTTCGTCTCGGTCAGGCGCGCGCCCTCCGGCATCCTGCCGCGGCTGTATTTTCCGGTGAGCAGGCCGCTCGCCAGCGGGAAATAAGGCAGCAGACCCAGGCCGTAGTGCCGCAGGGCGGGAATAAGCTCTTCATCGATTTTGCGAACCAGCAGACTGTATTCGTCCTGGCAGGAGACGAATCCGTTGATCCTCAGATCGCGCGCGGTCCAATATGCGCCGGCGACCTGCCACGCGGGCACGTTCGAGCATCCGATGTAACGGACCTTGCCCTGACGGATCAGATCGTCGAGCGCGCGGAGTGTCTCTTCGATCGGCGTCAAGGGATCTGCCTGATGAAGTTGGTAGAGGTCGATCCAATCCGTGCGTAGACGGCGGAGGCTCGCTTCAACGGCGTTCATGATGTAGCTGCGGGAGGCGCCTTTTTCTTCGGGCGAGTTCATCTGCATCCCGAATTTCGTGGCGAGTACAATCAGTTTCCGCCGGTTCCCGAGGATCTGGCCGAGCTGCGTCTCGGACCCGCCTTTGTTGCCGTAAACGTCGGCGGTGTCGAAGAGGGTTATCCCCAGGTCGATCGCTTTATCGACGACGCGCCGGGTGATTTCGACATCGGTGACGCGCGCGCCGAAGTTATTGCAGCCGAGGCCGACTTCGGAGACGCGGAGCCCGGAAGATCCGAGGTTGCGCATGGATATTTTTATAATCGCAAATGCCTGGCCGGGTTTATTTCGAGCCGATGCAGTAGAGGGCCGCGTTGGTGCGGATGAAAATGCGTCCGTCGGCGATGGCGGGCGTCGCGAAGATGTCTTCATCGAATCGGTTGGCCGCGATCAATTCCTGTTCTCCACCCGCTTTGAGCACGGAAACGACACCGCTATTCCCGGCGACGAAGATTTTTCCATCGCCGGCGACGAGCGAAGCGAAATATTTGTCCGAAACGCCGCGCAGGCGGGCCTGCTTATAAACCTCGCCCGTTTCGGCATTCAAAGTGGTGAGGACGCCGCTGTCGTTGATCATGTAGACGACTCCGCGGTATACAACGATCGACGGGCACTGCGGAATCGACTTGTGGAACTTCCATTTGATGTTCTTGCCCGTCATGTCGCCCTCGCCGCCGGCGTCGATCGCCATCAGCGAATTCTCGGCGGCCATCGTGGCGGCGTAAATCTGCCATTCATGAGCGTCCATGGCGCCGTCGCCGTCGAGGTCGATGTATTTGAACAGCGTCTTCGTGCGCTGGTCCGGAGCTTCCTCCGCCGAAATTTTCCCGTCGTGATTCGCATCGTTCTTTTTCAGGACTTCCTCGAACGGGGCGATCGCAACTTGTTTGCCGGGATCGTTTTCCGGAGTGTTGTAGCCGGAAATGTAGATCGTCCGGCCGTCGATGATCGGAACACTCTTCATCTCCGATGCCAGGCCGTGCATGAACCACACGACCTCGCCGGTGTCGGCCGAGTAGACATCCATGCGGAACGATGCGGGGGCGACGATGACGGATTTTCCATTGAGCTTCATCACGCCGGGGGTTGAGGCTCCACTCAACGCTTCAGGGCGCTGAACCTTCCAGATCTGCTTTCCGGTCGCCTGCGAAAATGCGGCGATGTAGGATCCGACGGACTGATCGATGGCCAGCACAATCTTATCGTCGACCAGCACAGGCGAGACGCCGATTCCGTAGACGTTGTTGAACGGACCGAGCGGCATCCGCCAGCGCTCGTTTCCGTCCATGCCATAAGAGACCAGACCGAAATCGTTGAAGAAGACAAAAACATTCTTTCCATCGGAGACCGGCGAGGGAGAGGCTGGACTATTGCGCGCGTCGATCTTGATGATGCGGTCGCGCGGAGCTTCGCGGCGCCACTCGATTTTTCCGGTCTTGCGATCGAGAGAAAACGTGAGGAGCTTGTCGCCTTCATAGGCCGTGACGAAAATGTGATCGCCGACCAGGATCGGCGACGAGTGTCCGGGCGGCAGCGGCGTGCGCCAGACGACGTTCTGCTGCGGCCCGAATTCGGCGGGCAGGCCGGAGGTTTCGTTTACGCCGGAGCCGTTGGGGCCGCGGAATCGCGCCCAGTCGGATGCGGAGGCGACGGCGGCGAGGAGTGCAAATGCTGCGAGTGGTTTCATGTGCGCGCGAATTCCAATATACAACCCCTGGCCGGATCAGACGCATCGAGCCGGGGATCGTTTGCGCGTATGCGCGCAGGAAGTGGCGCATTGAAGAGAGAGCCGCGCCATGGCCGCCAAAGAAAATCGCGCAAAGGCCGCAAAAACGTTAGAATATTTCTGACTCGACGTGACTCCGATTACTCAATCTACAAATCAAGCCGCGCTGGATGCCTGGACGCGTGAAGTCGTGGCCTGGCATTTTGATCCGGCGACCGGGACGCCGTTCTGGCTGGAGCGCGCTAAGTCGCTCGATTTTGACCCGCGGCGCGATATTCAGACCTACGCAGACCTGGATCGCTTCGGATTCTTTCAGGACGAATGGCTTCGCGGTGGTCCGGTGCGGCGATGGGTACCGAAGGCCTATGCGGATCAGGCGATTTGCACGTTCGAAACCGGCGGATCGACGGGCGTGCCGAAGTCGCGGATCAATTACCGGGATTTCAAGATCGACTACGAGCAGTTCTCCGACACGTTGCCCGACGAGTTTTTCCCGCGCGGAGCGGATTGGATTATGGTCGGTCCGAGCGGCCCGCGCCGTCTGCGGCTGGCTGTCGAGCATCTCGCGCAGCATCGCGGCGGAATCTGTTTCGGGCTTGACCTGGATCCGCGCTGGGTGATCAAGCTTTTGAAACGCGGCGATGTTCAGGAAGCCGAGCGGTACAAGCAGCACGTGGTCGAACAGGCGCTGATTCTGCTGAAGGCTCACGACATCAAGTGCATGTTCGCGACGCCGAAGCTGCTTGAGGCGATCTGCGAAAAGATCAGCTTGAAGAAAGCCGGCATCCGCGGGATTTTTTGCGGCGGAACGGAGATGACGCCGCAGTTCCATCGCTTTGCCCGCGAGGAGCTGCTCGGGCCGGATATCTATTTCGCGCCGACGTACGGCAACACCCTGATGGGGCTCGCGACGCACAAGCCGTTCGATCCGGCGGACAATTATGCGGTCATCTACTATCCGCCGAGCCCGCGCGCGATGATTGAAGTGGTCGATCCGGAAGAGCCGGCGCGCCTGGTCGGCTACGGCGAAACCGGCCGTGTCCGGCTGACGACGCTGACCAAGGAATTCTTCATGCCTCGATTCCTGGAGCGCGATGAATGCGAACGCGAGGCTCCCTGCGAGCGATATCCGTGGGACGGTGTGCGCAATGTGCGTCCTTTTCGGAAGTTTTCGACCACGGTTGTTGAGGGCGTGTATTAACGCCGATCCGGACGCCGGGCGTATGCCGCAGCTCCTGAAGGACGATCCCTTGATTCCGGCCGGCTCTTTGCGCGGCGTCTATCCGCGGGCTCGGCGCTTGGGTTTTTCCTGAACAGCCGCCGGCTCGGCGGCGGTCTCCGATACGGCGGGCTTCTTCGCCATCGCGAGACTCGCTTTGAGCGCTTCCAGAATATCGACCACCTTCGCCTGCTGCGGTTCCGGCGTCGCGACCACTTCCTGACCCGATTTCTTCGCTTCGATCATCTGGAGCAGGTTGTCACGATACGTGTCCGTGTATTTCTCGGGTTCGAAGTCCCCGGCAAGCGCTTGGATCAAGCTTGTCGCCAGCGCGAGCTCCTTTTCCTTCACCAGGCTCAAGTCCGTGCGGAATTCGTCCACTTTGCGGATCTCGTGACTGTAGTACATCGTGTGCAACAACACGCCGTTTTTTCCTGGCCGCAGGATCACGATGTGCTCACGATTGTGCATCGCGATCTTTGCGACGCCGACGTAGCCCGTCTTGTTCAGCGCGTCGAAAAGCAAAGCATACGGTTTCTCGCCCGCTTCGTCCGGAGCCATGTAATACGACGTCTCCAGATAGATTGGATCCACCTGATCGGACTTGACGAACTCGAGAATCTCCATCACCTTCGCGGTTTGCGGAGCGACTTTCTTAATCTCTTCGTCCTCGATCACCACGTAGCGGTCTTTTTCGTACTCGTATCCCTTGACGATTTCGCTGCGCGGGATCGGCTTGTCCTCGGCTTGGCAGTACAGAACCTGCTTGATGCGCGATCCGTCGGCTTTGTGAAGCTGATTGAAGCTGATGCTTTCACTCCGCGCGGCGCTATACAATCGGATCGGGAACGAAACGAGCCCGAAGGTAAGATGACCCTTCCAAACCGTGGATGCCATAAACCGTTACCTTTCTTGTTCACTATAACTCAAACATTCCTCGTAGTTTTTGTCGCCGCGGCCATCGCTCCCGGACAAGCTCCTGATTTGACGTTCGCCGAAGGATTCCGTTATGTGAGCCCGCAGCGATTCGAACTCCATGGAGTCGCCAGCCGAAATCGGCCATCCGGGTCCCTATGATGATCATCTGTCTTGAAGCCCTCGATCCGGCGCGGCTCCCCGCCGGCGCCAAAAACGATATGACCCCATCCGACGCGCAGACACAGATGATTCTCGATCACGCCAAGTCCGGGCTGACGATCAAGAGGCGTTGACTTGTCGCTCAAAAAATACGCCGAGAAAAGAAAATTCGACAGAACACCCGAGCCCGCGCCTTCGGCCGCTCCTGAAACGGCGCATCCGCTGATGTTTTGCGTTCAGCGCCATCACGCCACCCGGCTTCACTACGATCTGCGGCTGGAAGCCGGAGGAGCGTTGAAGTCCTGGGCGGTTCCCAAGGGGCCGACGCTCGATCCCGCGGAAAAACGTCTGGCCATGATGGTGGAGGATCATCCCATCGCCTACGGATCGTTCGAAGGCGTCATTCCCAAGGGCAACTACGGAGCAGGCAGCGTGATGCTGTGGGATCGCGGAACCTACGAACTGCTGGGCGACGCGACGGCGGATGAACAGCTCGCTCGCGGCGATTTCAAATTTCATCTCCACGGCCAGAAGCTTTCAGGCGATTTTGCCCTGGTGAAGATCAAGAGCAGTAAAGCGAACGAGTGGCTGCTGCTCAAGAAAAAAGACGCGTTCGCCAAGCCTGGATGGGATCCGGAGGATTACGCCTTCAGCGTTTCCACCGGACGCACGCAGGAAGAAATCGCGCGCGATCTTGCTCCCGCCGAGCCTGCCGCGAAGCATCGACGCAACATCAAAGGCGCTCTCAAATCGGCCATGCCGCAGAACGTCTCGCCCATGCTCGCGCAGATCGGGAAGGGAACTCCGCCCTCTTCCGATGATTGGATCTTCGAAGTGAAATGGGATGGAGTGCGCGCGATCTGCTACATCGATTCCGGCCGCCTTCGCATGGTTTCGCGCAACGGCAATCCTATGGATCGCCAGTATCCGGAACTCTCTGTTTTACCCCGCCACATCGACGCCACGACCGCCATCCTCGACGGCGAGGTCGCCGCACTCGATGCGCGCGGGCTGCCGAGCTTCGAATCGCTCCAGAGCCGGATCAACGTCGTGGATGCGGCATCGATCGCGGCGCTCGCGCGAAAGATGCCAGTCGTGTTTTTTGCTTTCGATCTGCTGTACCTCGACGGGTACGATCTCCGAGGCCTGCCCGTGGTCGAGCGGAAGAAGCTGCTGAAGGAAGTCGTTAAACCAAATGACCTCATCCGTTACTCCGATCACTTTGTCGGCAACGGACCGGCTCTGCTTGAAGCCGCGCGGGCCCAGGGGCTTGAAGGAATCGTCGGAAAGCGCGCCGCAAGTTTCTACGAATCGCGCCGTACCTCCGACTGGTGCAAGTGGAAGATCACCAATTCGGCCGAATTCATCATCTGCGGATTTACAAAGGGTGAGCGCGACCTGTTCGGCGCCCTCGTGCTCGCCGTCTACGATCGCGGAAATCTCGTCTGGGCCGGGAACGTCGGCACAGGATTCGATCGCAAGATGATGGAGGCGATTCACGCCAGGCTCGCTCCACTGGCGGCGGATCAGAGCCCGCTTCCCGTTGTCGAGAAAAATCCTCCCCGCGAAATCGCGCGTGGAGTCACCTGGGTGCGGCCCGAAGTCGTCTGCGAAGTGAAGTTCACCAATTGGACCGAAGAGGGCCGCCTTCGCGCGCCGGTCTTCGTGGGGCTGCGTCCCGATATCGATCCCCAGGAGGTGGTTCGGGAAGGGAGCGCGCCCGCCGGGAGGGTGCCGCTCATCGCTGCCGACGTGAAGGAAACTCAGCTCGCCATCGGCGGCCGCCGCCTGAAGTTCACCAATCTCGACAAGCTTTACTACCCCGACGACGGAATTCCCAAGCGTGACCTGATCAACTACTATGATGCGGTCGCGCCGCTGCTGGTGCCGCACCTCAGGGATCGCTGCCTTTCTCTTCGCCGGTATCCCGACGGCATCAAGAAAGAAGCTTTCTTCCAAAAGAACACGCCAGACACCTATCCGGGCTGGCTCCGGACCGAAACGGCCCCGGATGGCATCCGCTACATCGTTTGCGATGACCGGGCGACGCTCCTCTATCTTTCGAATCTCGGCTGCATTGATCAGAACCCGTGGATGAGCCGCGTCGGATCTTACGAATTTCCCGACTACGTGCTGATCGATCTCGATCCGATGGAGTGTCCCTACGAAAAGATCATCGAAGCTGCGCTGCTGGTCCGCGCCAAGCTCGACTTGGCCGAGCTTGAAAGTTACCCGAAAACGACGGGCGGAGACGGTCTCCACATCTTCGTGCCCCTGGAGCCTCAGTACACCTACGAACAGGTGCGGCACTTCGCGCAGCTCATCGCCGAGCTTTCGATTGCGGACCGGCCCGATCTCTTTACCACGCCTCGGGGAGTTTCCAGGCGTCAGAAAGGCCGGGTCTATTTCGACTGGATGCAGATCGCCGAAGGCAAAACAATTTCGGCCCCGTATGTCGTCCGGGCGTACGAAGGCGCTCCCGTCGCGGCGCCGCTCAATTGGCGCGAAGTGACCCCGCGCCTGCGTCCCGGCCAGTTTACGATCCGGAATGCAATGTCGCGCTTCGATCGTGTAGGCGATCTGTTCGAGCCGGTTTTAATGAATCATCAGAAGCTTGAACCGGCGCTGGAGAAACTGGCTCGCGCGGCGGTTCGCTAGACCGGCCGCCTGTCTTATCGTCCCGCGCGTCCCGCCGCTGCACCCGGCGTGCGCGCTTCGATCTGCGACAGCACGTTTTCCAAGTCTTCGTCCCGCACCGGGCGCGCCAGCAGAAACCCGCCGGCCGCTTCCAGGCTCTGGGCGAGCGCGGAATCGTGAGCATCGGCGATCATCACGAACGTCGTCGAGAGAGCGCGCACGCGCTCCAGGCAATCCACGGAGCGCGCGCTTGCCCCGCGCGCCGACCAGAACACTGCGTTGAACCGCAGCCGCTGCACCAGGTCCGGAGCCTCCTCGGCCGAAACCGGCACCGCCCGATGCCCGCGCGCGCTCAAAGCCGCGATCATCTTCCGCTGAGACGCCTGATCGGGATCCACCAGCATGAAGGTCAGCGTTCCGCGAGCCTGCCGGGCCCGCGGCGCGCGCACCGTATCGGTTTGGACCGCGGGCAGGTCCACTTCAAAGCGTCCCATCCCCGCGCTGCTGGTGAATCGAATCTCGCCCCCGTGGCCATGAACAATGCCCTGGCACACCGCAAGCCCGGTCGATCCGTTGTCGTTCGCGGCGGATTCCACAAGCGGATTCGTCAATTTTCCCTCCACGGCCGAATAGCTGATCTCCACGGCGGCGCGCTTTGCGATGAGACTGCTCGCGACGGTGATTGTCTTGCCGGCTGATTCCGACGCGCACTGCTCTGCATGCACCAGCAGATTCAAAAACACCTGCTCGATCTGCCCCTGCGAACCCAGCACGATGGCCGGTTCGGCGCGCAAGCGGTTATGCACGCGCAATCCGAGCGTCCTCCACTCGGGATCGCGGAATTGCATCAGGCTCGCCACCACCGAGTTCACGTCCACGTTCCGCGCCGCGGCGTCCTCGGGGCGTGCGAATGAAACCAGCCTCGAAACGATTTCCGACGCCCGCTGCGATTCGCTCGCGAGAAGCCGCACTTCGCGCTCCGGAATTTCGCGGCCGGCATGGGCGGCAAGCGACGTCGCCAATTGCAAAATGCTTTCGATCGGAGCCCTCAACTCGCTCGCCACACCCGAAATCAACTGGCCTGTCGCGGCGAGCTTTTCACTGCGGAAAAGCTGCTCGCGGACGCGCTGCTGCTCCTGCAATTTGAGCGAGGCCGCCACCTGATTCGCCAGGTGCTGAGCGGCCGCCTGCTCCTCCACCGTGAAATATCCCATCCGCCGCGCGTTGCCCACTTCAAGCACTCCAAGCACGTCATGCTGCGAAAACAGCGGAAGGAACATCGCCGAGCGCGGCAGATTCGATTTCGTATCCACCTTCACGAACGGACTCCGCCGGACATCGGGAACGTTGATCAGCGTCTTATTCCTGAAGCACGCAACTGCGCCGCTTGCCAGACCATCTGTGTTCGAATCGAGAGGCACCACCATCGGATCCGGCGCTCGCTTGGTCGGTACGCGCTCCAGCGATTTGCTGCGCCGGCTGTAGAGATAAAGGCGCACGCCCGTTGCCTGCGTTACCGTCGGCAGAACAGTCGTGAGCTTTTCGGCGATTTCCGCCGGCGACGACGCGGAGATGATCTCTTCGCTCAGCGCATGAAACGCACGCATCGACCGGCGCTGGCTTCCCTGTCTTCGGCTGCGAATCCACCACAATCCCACGCCGAGCAGGATCGCGCCGAACGCGCTGATCAGCAACACTGGCGGCAGCAGCCAGATCGTGGGGAGCACCTGTACATCATCGGCGGAAGCCAGCATGATCTGGAATCCGCTGCTATGCGGAGCCTCCAGCGAATACTGCGTCGCGAGCCCCGTGAGCCGGATGTGGTCGCCTACGCGCAGTCCGTGCAATTCTCGGCCGCCTGCGCGGGGCGGCCGGGGAAAGAACACTTGAATGGTATTCCCGCGGTCGGTGAGCTCCAGGTTCTTACCGCCGAGATTCTCTGCAATTGCAGTGATCGTCCCGGCCGTTTTGACGACCAGCCCGAGATTCCGGAATCCGTTCAGCTCGCCGACCGTCACTTCCTTCGGCGCGGGCGTAGCGTCATTTCGAATTTTGCGAATCGCCGAAGGAAGCAGCAGAGGCAGCGCGGCGCGGCTCTGGATCATGCCAGTCGCCTCGATCCAGTCCCCGGGATCGAGTTCCTTCAATTGTTCGAGCCTTCCGTTCAGCAGAAGCCCATGCTCGCTGGCGTCGCGAAGCGGAAGATAGTAGGTCCCCAGCGCCCAAATCGGGGTCGCCGCTACTTGTGCGCGAACGGATACCGTGCGGCCCTCGTTGGCGGCCGTCAGATCCTGGCCGGTTCGAGCGGCGGCCTGTTCCAGCGTCACGAAGTCCTGCGCCTGTGCAGTGACAGCGCAGGCAACCAGGAGGAATATGCGATGCCGTATCAAAATATCCCCAAACACTAAAAGGCGCACCCGCAGCCGCGCTTCCTTGGTGGTCAATTTGACAGAATCATATCATGAGTGTTCGCCGTACGATCAAGGTACGAAAGTTTTTCACGTATTCTTAGACAATTCACCCTAGTCGCAGTGAAATGACAGGTCGAACCGCGAAAAAATATTTGATTTCCGGCCGCGTACAGGGCGTCGGTTTCCGGTACTTTGCCCAGCGTGCCGCCCGTCAATTGGGGATCACGGGATGGGCCCGCAATCTCGCCGACGGACGCGTCGAAGTCCACGCCGTGGGGCCGCCCGGAGAGATGAACGGCTTCGAAGCGCTCTTAAGAAGAGGCCCGTCACGCTCCGATGTCCGCGGATTCGAAGTGCAGGAATCGTCTCCCGATTCTTCGACTGAGTTTGATATCCGGTGAGGGATCGTCAGGATCGCTCCACTGCAACGCGCGACCATTTTTCCATCGCCCGTGCGAGTTCTTCGAAATGCACCGGCTTTGTGATGAAATCATCCATTCCCGCGGCAAGGCACCGTTCCCGCGCTCCCGAAATCGCCTCCGCGGTCAAAGCGATGATTGTCACGCGCGCGCCCGCTTCCTGACGGCGCAATTCCATTGCCGCCTCATAGCCGTTCATCTCCGGCATCTGGCAATCCATCAGGATCACGTCGTACCGGCTTCGTCGAGACATCTCGACAGCCTCACGGCCGTTATTCGCCACGTCGGCGCGAATTGCCAGCTTCTCCAGCATCCGGACCGCGAGCCGTTGATTCACCGTATTGTCGTCCGCAATCAGTACGCGCAGATTCGGCAGCGGAGTTACTATAATCTCGCCGGAACTCGAATACCGCATCGTCGTGGGGTCCAATTTGAGCGGCACTGTGACCCAGAACGTCGATCCTTTACCCAATTCGCTGTTCACTCCGATCGAGCCGCCCATCAGATCCACCAGTTTTTTTGAAATCGCCAGGCCCAGACCCGTTCCTTCATATCTCCGGCTCGCCGATGTATCGACCTGCGTGAATTTCGTAAACAGCGCCGGAATTTTTTCCCCGGCGATTCCAACTCCCGTATCCGAAACCGACAGCCGCACCAGCTCGCCCTCGCGCGAAACCGCGATTTCGATCCTTCCCCGATCCGTAAATTTCAGGGCGTTCCCGGCGAGATTCATGAGGACCTGCCTGATGCGCACCTCGTCTCCGATGAACATCTGCCCCACGTCGTCGGGATAACTCAATTGGATCTCGAGATTTTTCTTCCGCGCCCCCGGCGCAAGGATTTCCCGAACCTCAACCATCACCTTGTGAAGATCGAAACGCCGCGATTCCAGTTCGATCTTGCCCGCTTCGACCTTGGAAAAATCGAGAATCTCGTTGATGATGCTCAACAGGTGCGTTGCCGAGTTGTGCACAGCTTCGGCGTATTCATGCTGCTCGGCCGTGAGCTTGGTATCAAGCAGCAGACCCGCCATTCCGATAATTCCGTTCATCGGCGTCCGAATCTCGTGGCTCATGTTCGCCAGAAACTCGCTCTTGGACCGGCTGGCTTCCTCTGCCGCCTGCTTTGCCGTGGTCAGATGGTTTTCGATCTGCTCCTGCTCGCGCAGCTTGTTGTGCATCGCCGCCACCATTTCTCCCAGCGTAAACGCGAACGAAATCGCCCCCGCCAGCATAATCAGCGCGCGGACCCCCATGAAGTAGGCTGTCTCGGCGATGTTTTCCTTCAACACCGCAGGAGAGATCGCTCCATCCGCCGGCATCGTCGCCACGAGCATCTTCGCCGCCAGTGCGCCGGATCCGATCAGCACCACGAAGACCACCGCGAAAATCGCGATGTAAAATCTCAGATCGATCGCGCGGACCGGAACCAGCGTGATCAACTCATTCAGCTTCCGCCTCACCGGAATATGCAGATGCCGCATCAGCACCGCGGTCACGCAGATGATCTGCGCCGAATCCCCGGCCACCCATCCGCCCCACAGCGAAATCGCCTCCCGGACTGAAAGGTGATTCTGCCGCACCCAGATCGCCGTGACCACCGACGACGCCCCAGTCGCAATCATCGTCGCCATTACGAACTTGATCCGCTCGGTAAACGACCGCAGCCGCGGAGAGATGTTCTGCGTCGCCATCGTAACCCAGATGACCAGCAACGTCATCGGCGTCCCCGCCGCGAAAATCAGCGACATCTGCGGGCTCAAGCCGTTCATCTGCGACACAGCGAGGCTTGAGAGCAGCGCCGGAATCATGCCCCAGACTGGTCCCAGCCAGACCGTGAGCAGCAGGCAAATCGTCAGTGGCGGATAAAATCCGAAATGAAATTGAAGCGATCCAATGTTCACCGGCAGCGAGTGCCACTCCGTTGACATCCGCGCCGCCCCAACCGAAAAAACACACGCGGCGGCCCACAACAGCAATGCCCGCCGCGTGCCTTTTTCATGCCACTGCCGGATCAGCCCGAAAAAGGGCCACCAACTCAATTGGCTCTGGTCGAAAGGCTCCACCTAGGCCTTATCGGCCGGGACCCGCAGGTTCTTGAATAGACGATGGTAGAATGATCGATTCCCGATGAATCATCTGAAATCTCTGATCAGGGAAGTACCAGACTTCCCCAAACCCGGAATTCTGTTCTACGACATCACGACTCTATTAAAAGACGCATCGGGCCTTCGCGCCCTTATCGACGAACTCGGAGCAGCCTATGCCGGCAAGGGAATTGACAAGGTCGTGGGAATCGAGGCCCGCGGATTCATCTTCGCCCCCGCCGTCGCGTATGCGCTCAATGCCGGATTCGTACCAGTACGAAAACCGAAAAAGCTCCCCTCTGTCACCGAGCGCATCGAGTATCAGCTTGAATATGGAACGGATATTCTCGAAATCCACCGCGACGCGATCGATCCCGGCGAAAATGTTCTGATCGTTGACGATGTGCTCGCCACCGGAGGCACGGCGCAGGCGGTAACGAAGCTTGTCGAAAAACTCGGCGGTAAAGTCGCCGGCCTCGGATTCGTCATTGAACTCGATTTTCTGAAGGGCCGCGCCAGGCTGCCTGGCTACGACGTTCGCTCGATGATGCAGTACTAGAATGCCCCCCTTTTTCCGATCAAACCGGATCGCCTTCGGACGGAGGCGGTGCCTCCGCAAAAAGATGCGGCTGAATTTCGCCGCCTCTTCCCTCCTGAACATTACATGCATTCAACCGGTCAACAAGCGTGAGAATCGCTAAGCTCAAGTCTCTGGCGAAGATCAACCTCGATCTTCGCGTCCTCAATAAACGCGATGACGGTTTTCATGAGCTCCGGACCGTCTTTCACACGATTTCGCTTGCCGACACCATCGAGATCCGGTGCGAAATTACCAAACGAACCCAACTGAAAATCGACGGCAATGTGGACATCCCCAACAATCTCATCATTCAGGCAGCTCAAGCCGTCCTCGATAAGGCCCGCAAGACTGCGTCGGTTTCCTTTAAACTCACCAAATCCATACCGATGGGCGGTGGACTGGGCGGAGGCTCCAGTAACGCCGCAACTATCCTGATTGCACTGCCGATTCTGCTAGGATCTAAAGTATCCGTTGATACAATCGCTCGAAGCCTTGGTAGTGACGTATCTTTCTTCCTACACGGCGGATCTGCTATCGCCCTGGGACGCGGTACGGAGCTGTACAGCCTGAAGGATATCGCCGAGCAGCCGATTCTCCTTGCCTGCTCCGGGATCCACGTGGCTACCGGACCTGCATACGCGGCCCTCGACCGGGGTTTGACATTCACCGGATCGTCAAATAAAATAAATGGTTTCCAGGACTTCGTGCGGGCGCTGGGCGAGTTGCGCCGCGCGGATCTGGCGAGTGCGCTTAGCGAAAACGACTTCGAGGCGGTCGTCTTCCGGCAATTTCCCAAGCTGAAACAGATTCTGGCCAAGCTGTCGAAACACGGCGCCGCCAGAATGACGGGTTCCGGATCGACGATCTTTGGCATCTTCGAGTCCTTGGAAGCTCGCGAGCGTGCTTTGGAAGTGTTGGAACGGGATCGGGTCTTCCGGAGCTGTGAGTTGATCCCAGCCCGCCTGGTGAGCCGGAAAAGCTACCAGCGAATGTGGCGGCGTCAGCTTCGGGAGCACATCGTCCTGGGAGACGACTTATGGCCGCCCCGAAGCCGGTACGTGCGATGAGGTTTAACCACTTCAAAGTTTTCACGGGCAACGCAAATCCCGCCCTCGCGGCGGAGATCTGCTATGAACTCGGATGCCCTCTGGCGGCTGCCACGATCAAGCAGTTCTCCGATGGCGAGGTACACCTCCAAATTCAGGAAAATGTGCGCGGGGCCGACGTCTTCGTCGTGCAGCCGACCTGCACTCCCGTCGACAGGCACCTGATGGAGCTGCTGCTCATGATGGACGCGCTGAAGAGGGCGTCAGCGGAGCGGATCACCGCGGTGTTACCCTATTATGGGTACGCGAGGCAGGACCGCAAGGACCGTCCTCGAATGCCGATTTCGGCGCGTCTGGTGGCAAACCTGTTGGAACGCGCCGGAGCCAACCGCATTCTGGCGCTCGATCTACACGCGGCTCAGATTCAAGGGTTCTTCGACGTTCCCGTGGATCACTTGTTTGCGGCGCCCGTGATGATCGAGTACTTCTCCGAATACGGGGGAGAAAACATGACGGTGGTTTCGCCGGATGCGGGCGGCGTGGAGCGGGCGCGCGCGTTCGCAAAAAGATTGGAATCGCCGCTTGCGATTATCGATAAGCGGCGTACGGATGTGAACGTTGCCGAGGTAATGCACATCGTCGGCGACGTCGAGGGTCAGGATTGCCTGATCGTGGACGATTTGATCGACACGGCAGGAACACTGGTCAAGGCGGCCGAAGCGCTGCTCGCGCAGGGCGCAAAAAGCGTCCGGGCGTGCGCCACGCATGCGGTCCTGTCGGGGCCGGCGGTGGAGAGGATTGAAAACTCGGATATCGAGGAAGTGATCGTGACGAACTCGATCCCGTTGCGAGGCGAGGCCGATAGTTGCAGAAGGATCAAGCAGCTTTCCGTGGCTCCGTTGCTTGCGAAGGCGATTCAGTCAATTCACGAGGATGGATCGGTGAGTACGTTGTTCGTATAGCCGCAGATGAACGCCGATGAGCGCGGATGAACACAAGATGTTTTATCTGCGTTGATCTGCGTTGATCTGCGGCCATTAGAAAGGTTCAGGAATGCGTAAAGACATCACGATCGAAGCACAGCCGCGCGACACGCGAGGCAAGAATGAAGCGCGTCGGCTGCGCGTGGCGGGTTCGGCGCCGGCCGTCGTTTATGGACCCGGCGGCGATGCGGTCGCCGTCGCCGTCAACCCGAAGGAAGTCAACAAAATCCTTCATAGCAAGACCGGGCATAACACGATCTTCAACATCCAGATCAAGGGCGGCGAACTCGCTCCGGTGATGATCGTCGACTGGCAGAACGATCCCATCAAGGACACGCTTCTTCATGTCGACCTCAAGCGAATCGACCTGACCGCGCGCATCCACGTCAAGGTGCCGGTGCTCACAACGGGGGATCCGAAGGGTGTCAAGATCCAGGGCGGATTGCACGAAGTGATCACGCGCGAAATCGAAATCGAGTGTCTGCCGGACGAAATTCCCGAATCGTTCTCGGTCGATGTGACCGAGTTGATGATGGGCCAGAGCGTCCGCGCGTCGCAGGTTTCAATGACCGGATCGATGAAGCTGGTGAGCAATCCGGACGCGGTGATCTCGCACGTGGTCGCTCTGAAGGCGGAAGAAGCTCCCGCGGCGGCCGAGGGAGCGGCCCCTGCGGCGGCGGCCGAGCCTGAAGTCATCAAGAAGGGCAAGAAGGAAGAGGAAGGCGCGGCTCCCGCGGCCGAGGAGAAGAAGAAAAAGTAGTCTGGAGATTTGGCCACGAATGCACAAGAATGAGCGCGGCCGGTTTGTTCGTGTGTATTCGTGTTCATTCGTGGCCAATTGATGATTGATTTTTTGATCGTGGGTCTGGGCAATCCCGGCGAGGAGTACTCGAATACGCCGCATAACCTGGGCTTCATGGTCATCGACCGGCTGGCCGAATCGAATGCGATTCGCCTTACCCGGAAAGAGAACATGGCTTATGTCGGTCTGGGCGAGCTGAAACAGAAGAAGGTCGGGCTCGCCAAGCCGCAAACGTATATGAATCTGAGCGGTCCGTCGGTCAGGGGGCTGCTTGAGCGGTACGAGTTGAAGCCGGACCGTTTGATTGTGGTTTATGACGAACTCGATCTGCCCTGGGGCACGATGAAAATCAAGCCCAAAGGATCCGCGGCCGGACACAACGGCGCGAAAAGCGTGATCGGTGCGTTGGGAACGAGTCATTTTGCGAGGGTGCGCATCGGGATTCATCCGGGGCATCCGGTCAGTGGCGAACAGTTTGTTCTGCGGCCCTTCAAAAAGTCGCAGGCGAAAGAAGTGGAAGAAGCCGTCGCGCGAGGAGCCGAGGCGGTGGAATCCATAATTGCCGAGGGCGTCGAAAAGTCCATGACGGTTTTTAACCGTCGCGCTCAAGGCTTAAACGAAGAGGAAGAATGACGAGAGTCTACGAAGAGTTATTTATCGTTAAACCGGACACGCCGGACGAGGAGGTCAACGCTTTTGTCGATCAAGTCAAAGCGGTGATCACCAACGGCAAGGGCACGGTCGACAAAGTGGATGACTGGGGCAAGCGCAAGCTGGCCTACAAGGTTTCGAAATACAGCGAAGGACACTATGTTCTGGTCGTCTTTACTTCGACGCCGGAACTGGTGCATGAAGTCGAGCGGAGAATGCGCGTTACCGATATGGTGATCAAGTTCATCACCGTGCGGATCGACGAGAAGCAGAAGAAGATCGAGAAGCGCAGGAAGGCGCGCGAGAAGCGCGCGGCGAGGAAGCCGCCACCGGCGGTTGCGGCTCCGGCCGCGCCAGCGCCTGCGGTTCCGGCCGCGGCAGCCGAGCACGCCGCTCCCGGACGCCCGGCAGAAGCTCCCGCGGCGCCGGCTCCCGCGGCGGCTGGAGAGGAGAAATAAACCATGGCCGAACAAAAAGGCGGACGTCCCATCAGCGGATCCATGCGGCCCACGGGCGGCGACAAGGCGATCGCGGGCAAGAAGCAGTATTTCCGGCGCAAGAAAGTGTGCCGCTTCTGCGTGGACAAGATCGACGATATCAATTACAAAGACACGCGCCTGCTGATGAGCTTCATCAGCGAGCGTGGAAAGATTACGCCGCGCCGGATTTCGGGCGTCTGCGCTCCGCATCAGAGGCGCCTGGCGGAATCGATCAAGCAGGCGCGGAACATCGCCCTGGTGCCTTTCTCGACGTCGTTATAAGAGGACCCGAACATGGAAGTCATTCTGAGAGAAGACATCGATAAACTCGGCTCGCGCGGCCAGCTCGTGAAGGTCGCGCCCGGGTATGCGCGTAATTTCCTTCTGCCCCGGCGGCTGGCCGTCGCCGCAAGCGAGGCGAACAAGAAGATCGTCGAGCAGGAGCGTCAGGCGCATCTTCGCAAGGAAGCGAAGCTCCAGGCCGACGCTGCCGATCTCGCCAAACTGATGGCGAATGTTGAGGTGACCATCGCACAAAAGGCCGGCGAAAACGACCAGCTCTTCGGATCGGTCACCGCCGCCGACATCGCAGTGGCGCTCGAAAAGCAGGGCTACTCGATCGACCGGCGCAAGGTCCATCTGGACGAGCCGATCAAGACGCTCGGCGATTTCAAGGTGAGTGTCCGTTTGCACAAGGAAGTCTCGATCGAGATTCCTGTGCACGTCACAAAAGAAGAATAGCCTTGAATCAAAGGAGTCAGAAGTCAGGAGTCAGGAGTCAGAACGCCGGCGTCCGTCAGGCGTTTATTGTGACTCCTGAATCCTGACTCCTGACTTCTGAAAATGCCTACCGTAGAAGAACTACTTCACGAGGCGGCGATGGGACGCGTTGGCGTCGACCGCCGCCTTCTTCGCTCTATCCTTGCCGCCCCCGATGCGGCGGGAGGAATCGTCAAATTCGCTCAAGCCAGTCATGAAGGCGAGCGCCTGGATGTCGATCCGCTCCTGGTCGATCTTTTCCGCCACTACAGGCCGGTTGAAGCGCTCGACTACTACATTGACGTCCTTCGCCGCGTTCCCGACGAAGTGAGCGACGACCTGATCCAGGCCATTCTCCCGTTCGGAGAAAAAGCTGTCGGTCCTTTGATCGCCCTGTATGAAGAACTCGGCGAAGAGCAAGGCGCGGACGTGGCTTTCTTGCTGGCGGGTCTGCACGTCCGCGATCCGCGAATTCTCCAATTGCTGCTCGATCGCCTGGAATACGATGCCGCCGACGGAGCCTTTGTCCTGGGACTCTACGGCGATCCCGCCGCCCGCCCCGCCCTTGAGAAAATGCTCGCGGAGATTCCGCAAGAAGACAAGGAACTTCGCCGCGAGATCAATCAAGCGATCGAGGCTCTCAACGCGCCGCCGGCCCGCTATGAGCCAGAGCCGTTCGACATCCTTTCCGAGTATCCCGAGCGCGAACTGCCCGCGTTCGACGCTCTGCCGGAATCCGAACGCCTCGACCTGCTTAAATCCGAAGACAGCGCGACGCGGGCAGGGGCGGCGCACAGCTTTTTCAATGCTGAACTCAACGCGAAGACTCGGGCCGCGCTGCTGGAAACCGCCAGGCTCGATTCCGACGCCGCCGTTCGCGCAAGAGCATGGGAATCGCTGGCGGACGCGACCTCGGACGAATCCGTTCGCGATGCCATGCTGGCGATTCTGAACGACACCTCCCGCCCGGTCGAAGAGCGCGGCGGCTCCGCGGTCGGCCTCTACGGAGTCGCCGATCGCGACGACGTCCGCAAGGGAATCGAAGCGCTCTACGATGCCGGTGGTCACGCCCGGGCGAAGGCGCTCGAAGCAATGTGGCGGTCGCTGTGGGAGCCGTACTCCAAGTATTTCCCGCCGCATCTCGAAGACAAAGATCCAGCGATCGTTCGCGAGGCGCTGAGGGGGGCCGGCTATTTCCAGCTCACCCGCTACGCCGACAAAATTGCGAAATACTTCGACGCAGACGAACCGTATCACCGGCTCCGCGAGGACGCTCTCTTCGCCTACGCTCTCGCGATGCCGGGCGAAACCACGCGGGGCCGCGTCCGTGGAATGGTCCGTAAAATCGACTCGATCACTCCGCTGACCCCCTTCGAAACTGAACTCGTTGAATTCGCTCTCGACGAACGCCTTCGCCTGGCCGGACTCCATCCCGTGTTCGCGGCAGAGTTTGAGGAAGAACTCGAACCCGCTCCTCCGGCGCCTCAGAAGATCGGCCGCAACGACCCATGTCCCTGCGGCAGCGGCAAGAAATATAAGAAGTGCCACGGCGCTCGATGAAACCTCGCTGATCAAGGTCATGTCCGCCGCGGCTCGCCCTCTCATAGGGCGGCGCGCCGCCGAAATCGGCGATGCGTATCGATACGCGGTGACCGTGTAAGAACTATTCGTAGCGGAGAGCTTCCACCGGATCCAGGCGAGCGGCTTTGCTCGCGGGCCAGATACCGAAAAAGAGGCCGATGCCGACCGAGACGACAATTCCCAATCCCGCGGCCCACAGCGGGACCATGGTCGGAAGCGAAGGGAAAGCGAGATGGCTCGCCTGGGAGACGAGCCAGCCGAAGAACATCCCGACCAGACCCCCGAGTCCGGTGAGAACGACCGCTTCGGTGAGGAACTGAATGATAATGTCGCGACGCCGGGCTCCGATCGCCTTGCGTACGCCGATTTCACGCGTGCGCTCGGTAACGGAGACGAGCATGATGTTCATCACGCCGATGCCGCCAACCAAGAGTCCGATCGAGCTGAGTACGACCATAACCAGAGCGACCATCGACGTTACCGAACGGAAATCCTCGACCATTTGGTCCGCCGTCGAGATGAAGAAGTTGTCGGGAGCCGACAAAGGCACGCGCCGCTCCTGGCGGAGAACCGCGCTGACTTCATCGATGGCCGCGGGAAGCTGACCTTGTTTGGCGGCGACCACGAGCATATTTTCCTTCGCCGACGGAAAGAGCTTGCGCATCGTGAAGTACGGCAGCAGGATGCGATTGTCATCCTGACCGGGAAGGGAATTGGCGGGACGATTCATGACGCCGATGACTTCCACTTCGGCTCCGGCGACGGAGATCTTCTTGCCGACGGCTTCTTCGGCTCCGAACAGCGCTTTATAGACGTCTTCGCCGATCACGGCGACCGGCATGCGGTGGAGATTTTCGGTGTCGGTGAAGAAACGGCCCGATCTCATATCGACCTGGCCGCTGTTGAGGTAACCGTCGTCGGTGCCGCCGAGATTCGGGCCCAGATAATCGTTGCCTTTGTAACGGACGCGTCCGCCGTTGAAGTTGTTGGGGAACAGATACGGGCTCACGTGTTCGACCGAAGGGCAGCGTTCGGCGATGGCAACGGCGTTCTCGTACGTCAGGGGCTTTCGATTCCGCTCCTCGGCGGACCGGCCGTTGAAGCCCGGGCCCATACGCATTTTGAAGACGATCGCGGTATTGGTGCCGAAGCTGCGAATCACGGTGGTCACGGCTCCGTCGAGTCCGGCGAGGATGGATCCGACGGCGATGATCGTTCCCGTTCCGATAATCACGCCGAGAACCGTGAGGAACGACCGGACCTTGTTTTCGCGAAGGGTCGCGAGGGCGAGGCCGATGACGGAGACCAGGAGCTTCATAGCGATTGGGGCCGCCCGTCTTGGCGGCAGGATGCCGGCCCCGCCTCGAAATTCATGCGAGAGATCATCAGGACGTCTCCGCGCGCAGAGCGACGATCGGGTCCAGGCGCGCCGCCCTGCGCGCCGGATAGATTCCGAAAAAGAGTCCCACGGCCGCCGACAGCACCACGCCGAGCACGACCGCGTTCCATGGCAGCACCATCGGCACCGGAGTAAAGTTGCGGACCAGCAGTGCGACAATCCAGGAGATCGCGACGCCTATGAACCCTCCGCATGCTGCGAGCATTGAAGATTCCACCAGAAACTGGTTCAGGATATCCTGGCGGCGCGCGCCGACCGATTTTCGGACGCCAATTTCCCGCGTGCGCTCGCTCACAACCGCGAGCATGATGTTCATGATCACGACGCCGCCAACCACCATGAAGACGCTGACGATCCCGACCGCGGCTGCCGCGATTGCGCCTGTGAGCTGATCCCAGGCCGACACCAGCGTGTCCGAGGACATGAGCGAAAAGTTGTCGGGCTGCTCCGGCCGCAGGTGACGGAACGAGCGGACCAGAGCCGTGATCTCGTCCTCGGCTTCCTGAAGACGATCCCGATTGAGCGCGGAGAAGTTGTAGCTGATGCCCTTCTGCGCCCCGTAAATCTTGAAATAAGTTTCGTCCGGGATGGCGACGTAGCTGTCCTGCGATTGGCCGAAGACGCTTCCCTTGGTCTTTGCGACACCCACTACTTCGAACGGCCGCCCGTCGATCTGAACGATCTTGCCGAGAGGATCGGTGGCCGGGAAAAAGCGGTCCTTATAGTCGGCCCCAAGAAAGACGACGGACATGCGCTTGTCGTCCTCGGTCTCGGTGAACATGCGGCCGATTTCGACCTGCGTGTTCGACATGCCGAGCGCGTTCGGACTGCCGCCCATGATGGTGACCCCATCGACCGTATCGCCCTTGTAGCTGAGCTTGCCCGCCCGCTGATCGAGGATCGCGGCCTCGCGGATGAGCGTCGCGTGTTCCTTGATGAACGCGTACTCTTCGCGCCGGAGCTCGGGATTGCGCCGGATCGCTTCGAGAAACTTCTTGGGATCGGGACGGCCGCCGACGAAGGCAACCCGCAAGACGCGGAATCCGTCGTTGCCCATGCTGGAAGCCGTGGTGGCGATGAAGACGTCCATCCCGTGGATCACGCTCATGACGGAGATAAGCGTCGCGGTGGAAAGAATGATGCCGAGCAGGGTCAGGAAGCTGCGAAGTTTGCTCGACCGGAGCGAATCCATGGCCACGGCGGCGGCTTCGAAGAAGGAGGCTTGGCGGTTCACGTCTTTTTTCAGAATACGAGACATCGGCGAGGTTTGTTCCGGTCCGGATTGAAGACGCGCCGGATGTGCCGAATTTACACAGTTGACGGGATTTTTAATGTGTGCTAGTTTTTTAGCAGCAATGGAAAAACTCAGCCGGCGCGAACGGCAGATTCTCGATATCCTGTACGCCCGGGGACGAGCGACGGCGGCCGAAGTGCAAGCGGCGCTGCCGGATCCCCCAAGCTACTCGGCCACGCGGGCGCTTCTGCGGGTGCTTGAAGAGAAGGGGCACGTCCGGCACCAGCAGGACGGGCCGCGGTACGTATTCATGCCGCTGGTTCCGAAGGATAAGGCTCGACGCTCTGCGCTGAAGCATTTGTTGCAGACGTTTTTCGATGATTCGGCAACCGAGGCGGTGGCGGCGCTGCTCGACGCGCGAAAAGTGACGCCGGAGGAGTTGGACCGGATTCAGGAAATGATCGATCGCACTCGAAAGGAACGCAAATGACAACGCTGTTGGAATCCGCCCTGAAGTCCACTGTAATTCTTGCCGTGGCGTGGCTCGCTTCGCTGTTGCTCGGGCGGCGATCCGCGGATGTTCGGCATCGCATATGGCTGGTGGCGATCTGCGCTGTCGCGGCGCTGCCATTGGCGTTGATGTGGATGCCGAAGTTGTGGCCGCCGGCGATCCAGCCGGTGGCGGGATCGCAGATTCTCGCAGCGCCGGTCCGCGCGGAGGGGGCCATCCGCACGTTCCGATGGCTCTTCGGTATCTGGGCCGCCGGGGCGTTCCTCATCGTTCTGCGAATGACCGCCGGGATTGTCCGGATCGCTGGTATCACGCGGCGGGCGGTGGAGAGGAACGGAATCTGGTACAGCCGCGAAATCCCGGCGCCGCTGACCTGGGGATCGGTCATTTTGTTGCCCGAAGGTTTGAAGGACGAGATTGCGATCGCGCATGAGCGGGCGCACATTGAGAGGCTCGATTGGTTTTGGCAGACGGGAGCACGGCTGGTCACGGCCGTCTACTGGTTTCAGCCGCTGGCGTGGCTTGCCGAAGCTCGGCTGCGAAAAGAAGCGGAGCAGGCAGTGGACGACCGAGTGCTGGCCGGTGGAGTCGATCCGGCGGAATATGCAGGGCATTTGGTCGCCGTCGCGCGGAGCCTGATCGCGTCTCCGGCACAGGCGGTGGCGATGGTTCGGTCTTCGGCGCTGGAGGCGCGCGTTCGATCGATTCTCGATGCGCGCCGTTCCCGGATGCGCGCCGGATGGATCGCGAGCCTGGCGATGGTTGTGGCCGCCGCCGGACTGGTGCTGCCGTTGACGGCGTTTCAGGATCCGGCGGTGCACAAGGTGGGAGAGAAGGGTCTCACGCCGCCTCGCGTGGTATCGAAAATCGAGCCGAAATACACGCCAGAGGCCCGCGACGCCAGGATTCAGGGCACCGTGGGGTTGAGATGCGTTATCGACCAGCGCGGTGTTGCTCAGAATATCGAAGTGGTGCGGTCGCTCGATCCCGGACTCGATGCGAGTGCGATCGAGGCGGTGACGCAGTGGCGCTTCGATCCCGGCAAGAAGGACGGCGGGCCGGTGAGAACGCAGGCGATGATCGAGATCAATTTCCGCTTGCAATAGTTTGGAGAGCCGCGCGCGCTGATATATTGTTTGGCGATGCGCGCTGCTCTCGCTCTGTTGCTCGCTTTGCCGCTTTGCGGGGAAAAGGCCGCTGGACTCCACGAATCCGTCGAAATCCTGCGTGACCGCTGGGGTGTTCCCCACATCTATGCGAAAAATACCGGCGATTTGTTTTTTGCCCAAGGATGGATCGCGGCAAAGGACCGGCTCTTTCAGATCGATCTTTGGCGAAGAACGGGGACCGGCAAACTCGCGGAAGTGATGGGGCCCGGCGCCGTAGGCCGCGACCGCCTTGCGCGGCTGGTGCGATATCGCGGCGACTGGAACAAGGAATGGGACAGCTATTCGCCCGACGCGCGAGAGATCGTCACTGCGTTCGTCAACGGCATCAATGCGTATATAAAATCGCTGAACGGGAAGCGTCCGCTCGAGTTTCGCCTGGCCGGGTACGATCCGGCCCCGTGGACCCCCGAGGATGTCGCGGCGCGGATCGCGGGGCTCGGCATGACCAGCAATCTCACCCTGGAAGTGAATCGTTCGATCGAAATCGCGAATTTTGGAGTGGCGAACGTCGAACGGTTCGCTCCTCCCGATCCATTCGTGCATCTGACCGTGCCGCCGGGGATCGATATCAAAGCGATCACTTCGGAAATCGTGAAGGATTATCAGGCGGCGACAGGCTCCGCCCGTTTTCCCGGAGACCAGGGATCCAACAACTGGGTGATCGATGGAACGCTGAGCGCGACCGGAAAGCCCCTGCTCGCCAACGATCCGCACCGGCCGATCACGGTTCCGAGCCTGCGAAAAACCGTGCACCTCATCGCGCCGGGATGGAACGTGATCGGAGCGGGTGAGCCTGCGCTCCCCGGGATCGCGATCGGCCACAATGAATCCATTGCCTGGGGATTGACCATCGTCGGAACCGACCAGGAAGATCTGTACGTCGAGAAGATCAATCCGGCGAATCCGAATCAGTACCGCTACAAAGGCGCATGGAAGGCGATCGAAGTGGAGCGGCAGCAGATCGCGGTGAAGGGCGCCGCTCCAGTCGCGGCCGAATTGAGATACACCCAGCATGGTCCGGTCATTTACGAGGATCGCCAGCGTCACCTGGCCTACGTCTTGAAGTGGGTCGGCGCGGAGCCGGGCGGGGCGGGTTATCTCGCCGGCCTTTCGACGGCGCGGGCCAAGGATTGGAAAGAATTTCTCGCCTCGATCGAGCGCTTCAAGGTTCCTTCGGAAAACATGGTCTACGCGGATACGCGCGGCAACATCGGATGGATCGCCGCCGGATTCAGTCCGATCCGGAAGAACTGGACCGGTTTGCTTCCAGTGCCCGGGGACACCGGGGAATTCGAATGGTCGGGATTCCTCCAGGCCTCGGAACTGCCGCAGGCGTACAATCCTCCGCGGCATTTCTTGGCGACGGCGAATAATAAAATACTGCCTCAGGGATACACGAAACAGATCGCCTACGACTGGGCGGCTCCCTACCGCGCCCAGCGCATCGAGCAAATCCTTTCCGGAAATAAGAAGTTCACCGTCGCGGATTTCGAAAACATTCAGTACGACGTGGTCTCTCTTCCGGCCAGGCGCTTTCAGGCGATCGTGCGAAAGTCGCGGCCGGAGAAACATCGCGAACTGGTCGATGAATTCCTCAACTGGGACGCTCGCGTCGCGCCCGGCTCCCGTCCGGCGCTCGTCTTCGAGATGTGGATCGCGGCGCTGCCGGGCTCGCTCTATCCGCCGGAATGGCGCGGACGGACAAATCTTGAAATCGAACTGAAGATGCTCGAAGAGAAACCGAACCGGCAGGCGCTCGCGGATTCGCTCGATAAGGCCGTAGCCGAAATCGAGAAGAACCTGCCCAATCGCGAAACATGGAAATGGAGCGCCGCGCACACGATGCAATGGCGGCATCCGTTGAATCTGAAAAATCTCGCGCTGCCTCCGACGCCGCGGCCGGGCGATGGCAACACCGTGCTTGCATCCGGCGGAGCCTCCGGATCGAACGGCGCCTCCTATCGCGAAATCTTCGATCTGGCGGACTGGGATCGCTCGATGATGACGAACGCCCCGGGCGAGTCCGGAGATCCGGAAAGCAGGCATTATCGCGATCTCTTAGACGATTGGATCGCCGGCCGTTATCATCCGATGCCGTTTTCGCGTAAAGCCGTCGAAGCCGCCATGGAAGAACGGATCGTCCTGGAGCCGAAGTAGTTTCTACAATAGGGTTGTGCAGATTCTTGACGGCGTCGCCGTCCGCTCCAAAATCCTTGACAATCTTAAGCCTCGAATCGCAAAGCTGAAGCGTCCACCCGGACTCGCCGTCGTGCTGGTGGGCCACGATCCCGCCTCCGAGATTTACGTCCGCGGAAAGATCAAGGCCACGGGCGAGCTGGGAATTTTCAGCGAGAAAATCACCCCGCCGGAGACGATCAGCACCGAAGAGCTGCTCGGCATTATCGGCGGCTTGAATCATCGGCCCGAGATCGATGGAATCCTGGTCCAGATGCCGCTGCCCAGGCACATCGATTCGCGCCGCATCCTCGAAGCCGTCGCGCCGGACAAGGATTCGGACGGCTTCCACCCTGTGAACGTCGGCCACCTGGTCGCGGGACGTCCTGCGCCGCGCGCATGCACTCCCGCCGGAATCATGGAAATGCTGAAGATCTATAACGTCCCGATCGATGGCCGCCGGGCGGTGATCGTCGGGCGCAGCGACATCGTCGGCAAGCCGATGGCCCTGATGCTCCTGCACGAAAATGCAACCGTGACCATTTGCCACTCCCGAACGTCGAATCTCGATGAGGAATGCCGCCGCGCCGATATTCTGGTCGCTGCGATCGGGCGGCCCGGACTTGTGACCCGCGAATTTATCGCCCCGGGCGCGGTCGTGATCGACGTCGGACAGAATCGCATCACCGACGCCGCGCTTGCCGGCCGGCTCGGCCGCGGCGCTGAGTTCGCGAAAAAAGGATTCGCGCTCGTCGGCGACGTCAATCCGGTCGACGCCATGAATTGCGCCTCCGCTTACACGCCCGTGCCGGGCGGCGTCGGCCCGTTGACCATCGCGATGTTGATGGCCAACACTGTCGGCCTCGCGGAAAAGCATCAGAAATAAATGATTCGCGTTGGGCTCACGGGAGGTCTGGCAAGCGGCAAGAGTTTTGTTGGACGGGAACTCGCCGCGCTGGGGTGTCTGGTGATTCAGGCCGACGAACTCGGCCATCGTGTTCTCGATCCCGGCGCGGAAGCCTACGCCGCCGTCGTCGCGGAATTCGGCCCCGAAATCCTGAATGCGGATGCGACGATCAATCGCCGGGCCCTTGCGGCGCTGGTTTTTCACCGGCCCGAGCGGCTGGAAAAGCTGAATTCTTTCGTCCATCCCCCGGTGCGCGAACGCACGGATAAAATGATCCGCGAATTCGCCAAACAACATCCCGATGGCATCTCCGTGATTGAAGCTGCGATACTGGTGGAGACCGGCAGCGCGCGCAAATATGACCGTCTGATCGTAGCCGCTTGCAGCGAGCAACAGCAGATCGAGCGCGCCATGTCGCGCGGCCAGTTGACGCGCGATGAGGTTCTTGACAGGCTGCACAGGCAGTTGCCGCTGGCGGAAAAGGTGAAATACGCTGATTACGTCATCGATACTTCGGGCACGAAAGAACACACCATCGAGCAGACGCGCAAGGTGTTCGAAGCACTACGGAGCGTGAAGGCATGAAATTCAGAACGCTGGTTATCGCAGCCATGCTGGTGATCGGATTTGTCTATATCACCGCCAAGCCCGACTCGTTTTTGCGGCGCAGTTTCCATTCCAATGAGCCGTTGTGGAGCGCTCCCCAGGTGGCGCACTCGGCCGGCCTCAACCCGGACGAGTTGAACAACATCGAGATTTATAAGAATTGCAAGGACAGCGTCGTCTATATTACGAGCACCGTTTATCAGCGGACGTTCTTCTTCGTGCAGCAGGGGCAGGCGCTCGGCTCCGGATTCATCATCAATCCCGAAGGCCAGATCCTCACGAATTTTCACGTGATCAGCGGCAGCTCCGATGTCGAGGTCACGCTTCCCGACCAGACCACATACAAAGCGAAAATCCTGGTGAAGGACCGCCAGGACGATCTTGCGCTGATCAAGATCGAACCGCGCAAAAAGCTCCCCCATCTTAACCTCGGCGATTCGGATCGTATTCAGGTCGGCCAGAAAGTCCTCGCCATCGGCCAGCCGTTCGGATTGAAAGGCACCCTGACCGTTGGCGTCGTCAGCGCGATCGGCGTCGGCCCGATTCAGGGCGATAACGGCGTGCCCCTGGAGGACATGATCCAGACCGACGCTGCGATCAATTCCGGAAACAGCGGAGGTCCGCTGCTCGATTCGCAGGGCAACGTGATCGGTATCGACACCGCGATCTACGGTCCAGGCGGCGGAAACATCGGCATCGGATTCGTGACTCCCATCAACCGGGCCAAGATGATGCTCGACGGCTTCAAGGCTGGAAAGAGCTTCGGCCGCGCCCGGCTCGGCGTCACCACCGTTTTCATCGCCGGCGATTTCGCCGAAGCCCTGACGCTTCCTTCAAGCGGCGGTCTTCTCATCCAGACGGTGACGCGAGGATCGGCCGCCGATGAAGCCGGATTGCGCGGCGCGCGCGATGAAGTTCGCGTGGGCAATGCGCGTCTTGGCGTCGGCGGCGATCTGATTACGGCCATCGACGGCAAGCAGATCACGGAAAACGACGCCGTCACGCGCGCGCTTTCAAGGAAGCGTCCCGGCGACATTCTGGAATTGACCATTTACCGCAACGGACGATCGCTCAACGTCAAAGTCAAACTCGGCGAAGCTCCCGACGAGCCCATGTAAGCTCGGTTTCGCCGCGCGGCTCGCGGTGGCGGGTTTGTCCGCCAACTCAGCCCGCCTTATACTGTCTGAGTGAGTTCGGTCGCAACGGCTCCGCACGAGCAGGGCACGCTGGCGTCGGCGGGCGCGCGCAAAGCGCTCGCCGGATTCTTCATCTCCGGTCTGCTACTCGCTTTTCTTGGCGCCATCCTGCTGCCGTGGGGGCATCATCTTTCTTCCGATTATTCGACCATTGGCTGGTATTTTCTCGGCCTGATGTCCGGAATCCTCGCCTCGGTGTGGGTGTCGCCGCCGCTGCTCGCGCGGAAGGGAATCGGCTGGACGCTCGCGTTTTCCTGCGGTACGGCTGCGCTTGCCCTGCTTTATCTCGCATTTGTTTCGCCGCCGTTGTCGCCCTGGTGGCGCGTCGCGGGCTTGCTGCTGATCGGACTCGCCGCGGGAATCCTGCATACCGCGATCTTTCACGCCATTTCGCCCATGTACCGCCACGATCCTGCCGCCACCATCAATCTTGCGGGAATTCTGTTCGGCCTCGGCTGCCTCACGGTCGCGTTGCTTGTTTCGGGCGTCTATTACATGTACACCGCGCCCGCGATCCAGACCTGGATTGCCGTGATTCCGGCGCTCGCCGGATGGTTCTACCTGCGGTCGCGCTTTGCCTCGCAGCCTGTGCCGCGCCAGCCGTCGCCGCGCGAGTTTCTTACTGAGTTGCGAAGTCCGGGGGCCGTGCTGTTCAGTCTGCTGTTGTTTTTTCAGTTCGGAAACGAATGGGCCGTCGCCGGATGGCTTCCGCTGTTCATAAGCCAGCGGCTGGGAATCAGCCCCGCAACGTCGCTCGGAATGCTGGCGCTCTATTGGGCCGCGCTGCTTGTGGGACGCATCGGCGCGCAGGCGATTCTTCCACGCGTCAGCCACGGAAAACTGCTCTTGTGCAGCGTGCTGGCGGCGATGTTCGGCTCCGTCATTCTGCTCGCCACCGACAATCGATTCGGGGCTGTCAGCGGAGTCCTGCTGCTCGGCGGCGCGTTCGCTCCGATTTATCCCCTCGTCGTCGAAAAGATCGGGCACCGCTTTCCGCACTATCATCCCGGCTTCTATAACGGAATTTTTTCTTTCGCGATCGCCGCAGGAATGCTTGCGCCTTGCACCCTCGGCTATTTCGCCTCGCTATGGGGCGTGAGAGTCGTGATGGGATTGCCTCTTGCCGGCGCGGTGGTCGTCTTCGTGCTGCTCTTGTTGATCTCGCTCGAAGCCCGCCTGAGCGCCGCCAACATTCAGCCGCGGCCTGATGAACCGACCCGCCCTTAGACCCCGCCTTTTGGCCGCGGTTCAATCGCGACAGGAATGGAGCGCCTTGCTTACCGATGCTCCACCCGCCAATCCCTCCGTAGAAATTGAGGATCGCTCCAATCCCAGTTGCGGCTCGGATGCTCGTCAACGTTGACCGGGTCGGCATTCCAGCGATACACCGGAATCGACCATCCTCCGCGCAAATGGATCGCCACGCTCAGACAAACCCCCAGCAGGAACGTCGCGCGGAATACGCGCCCATGCGACTCCCACCGGCCCAGGAACGGGATCAGGAACAACACGAAAATCGGCGTCACATCCGTGAAAAACCGGGGACCATAGCTATGCCCCGCCCACCAGTTCGATATGTATGCCCCGATGACCAGCCAGTGCGCGAGCGCCAGCACAGCGAGCCACGGCGCAACCGGAGAACTCCATTTTCGGCGGACCATGCTCCATACCGAGAACAGAAATATCGGCGTGTAAATGAACAGCCCGCGCGACGGCGCAAAGAGGACGCTGAAAAGGTCATATCCCCATCGCGGCCAGTTCTCCGGCCGGAATCCCCCGAGATCGCTGCGATAGTACGGCGAGAGCATCCCATGGTAGATCGAAAAGTTGTATCCCAGAAAGATCGCGGCGATGGGCGCGGCCGCAAGCAGATACCAGAGCAGATATCTCGTGTGCTTCACGGCGACATAAACCGTAAAAATGATCACGAACAGCGAATCCGTCGGACGCACCGTGTACGACAACGCCACCGGCAAACCCGCCCACGCCGCAAGCGCGGGCCGCTCCCGCGCGCCAAGCAGGAGGTAAATGACGATCGATAGCAGCAGGATGGAAGGTGTGTGCTGCCACAGTCCCCGGCCTGCGACGCTGTAGGCGGACGTACCCGTCGCGAACAGCAAGGTTAGCCATACCGCGCGATTCACCGGCAGATACATTCGCGCAATGTGGAAGACGATCACCCCCGTCGCCGCGAGCAGCGCGCTCGCAACCTCCATCTCAATGACCGCATGGCCCTTGTCGAAATCGTCCTCAAAAAATCCCATCGCGTTCGGATCGTCGTAGCGGAAGTTTTTGACTATCGGATGCAGAAGGTGCATCACTCCGACCGCGGCGAGCGTCAAAGGCGCGGTGAGTATCGGACCGCCGGGAGGATACGTGTTGTACCAATGTCCATTACAGGTATCGGCCTTAAGCAACGTCGCGTGTCCGTCTGGCGCGACGCACTCGGCCGCGTACCAGTTGGTCCGCTGCATCACGTCTTTGTATTCGTCGAGGTTTGTATCGCCGTGCCGCCACAAACTCATCGCAATGTAGACGCTCCAGCGCGAATCGAACGAGGTGCCGACGCGGCTCAGCCCGGAGAAGAAATAGATCCCCAGAAACAACAGCAGCGGGACTTTGTGAGATCCTCGAAGGAAACGGATGCGCTCGATTTTGCTCTTGCTTGCGGTGCTCAATCTTCAGGGTACAGACCTGGAGCATCGCATTGATTCAGTCGCGGATGCAAGTCCGGTGCTCGGACGCGGATTCGCCGGAATCCACGTCGTCGAGCTCGCGACAGGAAAGACTATGTATCGCCGGTTTGAAGACCGTTTGCTGCTGCCGGCTTCGAACGCGAAGTTGTTCACCAGCGCGCTGGCCTTGCTCCGGCTCGGCCCGAACTATCGCTTCACGACGCAGGTCTTTCGCGAGGGCTCCGATCTCGTGCTCTCCGGCAGCGGCGACCCGTCTTTATCCGGCAGGGTATTTCCCTATCAGAAGGACGCCGCATCCGGCCCGCCTTTGAAGCCGATCGAAGAACTGGCCGACCAGATCGTTGCATCCGGAGTTCATCGCGTCGATGGCGACATCGTCGGCGACGACTGCCTCTACCCGTGGGCGCCCTACGCGCCCAGTTGGACTCAGGACGATGCGCTGCGCGACTTCGGCGCTCCTGTGAGCGCGCTTTCTATCAGCGAGAATGCGCTCGCGATCTTCATTCGTCCAGGAGCCGCCCCAGGCGAGCCGGCTCAGCTTACGCTCGATCCGCCGCTCGAATACTACGCGATCGACAACCGGATCGTCACTGTGGGCAAGGGAAGCGAGACGAAAATCCGCATGTCGCGCCAGCCCGGGTCGAGACAACTGCTGCTGTGGGGAAGCATCGCCGCCGGACGCGGCGTTACAGCGGAGACGGCGGCGATCGACGATCCCGCCTTGTACGCCGCCATGGCGCTCTATGACGCCTTGACAAAGCGCGGCGTCGCGATCACGGGCCGTCCCGTCGCGCGGCATCGCGCGGCAACCGACGACTACGCGCCGGCGCTGGGAACCGTGGTCGCTTCCCGCAATTCGCCGCCGCTCGTGCTCCTGCTTCAAATGATGGATAAACTCAGCCAGAATCTATTCGCCGAACTGATGCTCCGGGAAGTGGGTCGCGCCGCGCGGCATCAAGGCACGCGCGAAGCCGGACTCGACGAGATGAATGCCTTTCTCGCCGAGCTGGGCGCGGCAAAAGACGATTCGCGGCTCGAGGATGGATCGGGCTTGTCCCGCAACGCCATGATCACTCCTCGCCTGATGACCAGGCTGCTGGCGTTTATGAATGCGTCGAAGTATCGTGATGAGTGGCTCTCGCTGCTGCCCATCGGCGGCGAAGACGGAACCCTTCAGCACCGGTTGTGCTGCGCCGCTCTCGGCACAGGTATCCGCGCGAAAACCGGATCGTTGAGCAGAGCCATTGCGCTTTCCGGGTACGCCGACAGCAAGTCGCACGGGCGGCTGGCTTTTTCGATCATCGTGAACGATTTTTCCGGCTCCCCTTCCGAGGTCCGGGCCTGGATTGATAAAATAGCGCTAGCGCTTCTGGAGTAGCGAAAGATGCCCATTTTTGAATATCTTTGTGAAGACTGTGGGACGAAATTTGAAAAGCTGGTCCGCCGCGGCGAAAAAGTTCTGTGTCCGGAATGCGGCGAAAGCCATCTGACGACGCAGTTCTCGACGTTTGCGGCGCACGCCAATGGGAAGCCGGCCGCGGCCCCGTCGTGCCCCGGCGGAATGTGCCGCACTCCTGATCTTTGCGGGCTGAACTAGCGCATTTTACGGGTTTTTGAGCCCCTTTTCGATCATTTCTGCGAGCATTTTGGGCGCGTAAGGTTTTTGCAGGAAGGTGGTCTGGGCGGATTTCGGCTTGTGCGGGTAACCGCTTGATAATATTGCCATTAGCCCCTTATTCAACGCCCGCATCCGCTCGATCATGTCGTCCCCGTTCATTCCCGGCAGGGTGAGGTCCGCCAGGACCATCGAAAACCGCGTCGGATCCGAGGCGAACAGAGGCAGGGCATCTTCGGCCGAGGCGCAGACCTCGACCTCGTAGCCTAACCGTTGCAAATACTTACGGAGAAGATCGGCGAGCGCAGGCTCGTCGTCCACCACCAGCAGCCGGACGCTCATCCACTTACCAGAGTGACAGCGGAATATCTCCGGGGCTGAACCCGATACCGATTGTGGCGCGATAGCCGGTGTGTTTGTAGTTGGCGGCGTCGATCTGCTGATCGCGGGCGTCGAAGCGGGCGATGGCGTGAAATGCTCTCGAGATTCGATAGGTGGCGCCGAAGCCCCCATTAATCGTGCTGTACGGCGTCAGCGACTGCCCGACGCCTTGCAGGGTCTGATAGCCCCCCGCGACGCTGAGGCTCCAGTTGCGGATGCCGGTGTAGGTGTAGGAGGCGCCGCCGCCTTTTTGCAGAGATGTCAAATAAAGCCCGTTGCCGGGCGTGATCTGTTGCTGGTAATACAATGCGACCATGCTTTGTTTGAAATGTCCAGACAAATTGATTCCGCCGCTCGGAAACGTATTGACCTTGTAGAAGGCGCGCTCGCCGAAGTTGGTTCCGAGCAGAGCCGCGATCACCGGATCGAGCGACACCTGTTCGATGCCCACGATCTGCGAGTGAAGCGCGCCGGCATTGATCGAGAGAGTCCATCGGCGATTGAGCGCCACACTATAAAACGCTTCGGCGGCGTCGATATCCGATTCGCCGAAAGCGGGCGGAAAATCGAAGTGCATGTGCTGATAGGTCACGCCGAAGCTGGTCGTCTTCGTGACGCGATGCTGGATCGTGCCGCGAAGGTTGTATCCGTTCGAGTCCGCCAGGCCCTGGCCCTGCCGCCGAACCCAGAATCCGTCTCCGCCGACCGTGAGAATCGTACGCGGAGAAAACAGATAATTCACATCCAGAGTGGTTTGGAAGTAGACGTAACGATTGTCGAAGAGCAAGGCGGTGGGTGCGGTCACGAAATCACTCGGGATTTGAGAAGAGCCATAAAATCCCGGCGCGCCATATCCGTACTTGGTGATTCCGGCGACCTGGCGGAAGTCGAAGGCCAACCGCCTGGACTTCTGATAGGTGTAGCCCAGCCGCAAACTCTGATTGGTGGTGTCCGCACTGGACGAATTTGTATAGTGAACGAAGCTGCCGCTGTAATCCAGACCGAGGAGCGCCTGTCTCCAGCGATGGGTTCCGTAGGCCCCCACATCGGCCTGGACTCCGTAAAGTCCGTTGATCGAGATTAGATTGCCCTTGGAGTCGACGGCGTAGGGCTGAATGCCGGTATCATAAACGCCGCTGACATCGGCGAACAATCGCAGATCCACCTGATCGCCCGCACGGTTTCCGATCGTACCCGCTCCGCGGCTCAACACACCGGGGCCGTTGTAGGATCCGGGCTGCGCCCAGGCCTGAGACACGGTGCCTGCGAGAGCGGCAACAAAAACGGTCAGAAATGTTTTCAAGCGTTTGACTCCGATTTCGCTAAACTCAGAAATGAACAAACTCTTTCGAGTCTGACGCCTGCCGCTTGGCGATGTCAAGCGCGAGCGCGTCGAGCGCGCGCACGCCGGCAGGAGAACGTCAAGCATGAAAGGGAAGTGCGGCTGGCGGCATTTCCGGTGTGAGGTGTCGAGAAATATGCGAAAGCTTCTGATGCTCCTGACCGCGGCCGGATTGTGCGGCGCGGCCGATCTGCCGGTGCGGGAAGTGATCCTGTTCAAACACGGCGTGGGATATTTCGCGCGGTCGGGCGAGCTGAAGGCGGGAGAAACAGCCCGCATCGACTTCAAAGCCGAGGAGATGAACGACGTCCTTAAATCGCTGACGATTACGGACGGCAAGGGCGGCAAGGTTTCCGGTGTCCGCTACGACGCAAGCGAGACGCTCGAAAAGCGCCTGGAAAATTTCCCGTTCGCGGTGGGCGGCCAGATGCCGCTGGCGGCGTTCCTCGACCAGATGAAAGGAGCGCGGCTGGAACTGAAGCTCGGCGGGGGCGATGCGGCGGGCACGATTGTCAGCGCGCGGCTGATCAAGGCGGGCGACAAATCGAACGAGCGCGAGACGGTAATGCTGCTGATGGATTCCGGCGACATCCGGTCATTCGATCTGGGCGCGGCGACGGCGGTCCGGTTGACGGATCCGAAACTTCAGAGTTTGCTGAAGGACTATTTGTCCGTGGTCACGGAGGCGCGGTCCAAGGACCGGCGGAGCGTGTTTATCGATTCGGACGGATCGGCGGCGCGCGAAATGGTGATTCGATACATGACTCCGGCTCCGGTGTGGAAGTCGAGCTACCGGCTGCTGTTCGGCAAGGACGCGGAGCCGACACTCGAAGGATGGGCGATTGTCGACAACACCAGCGGCGAGGATTGGACGAATGTGCGCTTGTCGGTCGTTTCCGGGCGGCCGATTTCGTTCATCACGCAGTTGTATGAACCTCGGTACGTGCAGAGGCCAACTGGAGAGCTGGCGGAGAACCGTCCGGTGGCGCCGGTGGTGTTGCAGGGGGCGGTCGCAGGGTATCTGGGACAGAGTCAGGCAGCTCCGAAGCCGGACGCTGCCGCGTCTCCGGCCCCGCCGCTGGCAATGTCGCGAAAGGACAACGCCATCCGGCCGGCTGTGGAGCCCTCTACGATCTCGTCTTCGGATGGACGTGACCTGGGAGAACTTTTCGAATACAGTTTTTCGTCGCCCGTGACGGTGAAGAAGGGCGAATCGGCGATGCTTCCGTTCTTGCAGCAGAAGGTCGGCGCGCGGAAGCTCTTGATCTATTCAGAGAGCTTCGGGCTGCATCCGATGGACGCGGCGGAGATCACCAATTCGACCGGCAAGACGCTCGACGGCGGACCGGTCACGGTTTACGAAACGGGTTCGTATGCGGGCGAGGCTCTGGTTGAGACGCTGAAGGCGGGCGATAAGCGCCTGATCAGCTATGGCGTCGATCTGGGGACGCGTATCAGCACGTCATGGGATTCGTCGCGCGACGTGGTTCGCGAAGTTCATCTGCGGCGCGGCACGCTGATCACGCGCTCGGCGATTCAGGAGACCAGGACGTATACGATCCGCAACGTGGATGCGAAGGCGAAGACGCTGATCATCGAGCATCCGGAGCGCGCCGGATACAAGCTGCTGAACCAGAAGCCGTCAGAGAAAACGTCGAGTGCGTACCGGTTCGAGGTGAAGCTGCCGGCGTCGGGCGAGGAGGCGTTCGCGGTGACCGAAGAGCGGACGCTCGATCAGACGTTCGCGATCACAAGCGTGACGCCGGATGTGCTGACGACGTGGGTGCAGAACAAAGCGTTGAGCGACGCGGGCCGCCGCCAGTTGGAGCAGATCGCCCAGAAGAAGCGCGAGATGGCGGATAACGACAATGCGCTGAAGAACGCGGACACGGATCTTTCGAACCTGACGCAGGATCAGCAGAGGATTCGGAGCAACATCCAGAGTCTGAACAACGTCAGCGGGCAGCAGAATGCGGTGCAGGGGTATGCGCAGCAGCTTGCGGCGTCGGAGGCGAAGATCGCCGCAATACGCGACCGGCAGGCGCAGTTGCGGACGGCGAAGACGCGGCTGGAGTCGGAACTCAATTCGATGATCGAAAAGGCTGAGTTTTAGCGGTGGCGCGGCCGGGATCTCAGGATTCAGGCAGAAGCCGCAAAAATGCCGCTTTGGCAGTTATGCTGGAGCTATGCGATTCGTAGGCGCCGCGCTGCTTTTCTGTTTGTCTCTCAACGCGGCCAAGCCGGCGGCAAAGCCCCCAAAAAAACCTCTGACGGCGGAAGAGAAGGCCGCGCAATCGTTGATGAAGCAGATGAGCCTGCGCGACCGCGTGGCGCAACTTGTGATCGCGGTCGCCTATGGCGACGTTCCGAGCCGCAAGTCCCCCGAGTACGAGAAATTCCGGCACTGGGTGCGCGACCTTCACATCGGCGGCATGATCATCAACAACCACGTACAGAACGGACTGGTCCGCAATGCCGAGCCTCATGCCTTCGCTCTGTTTCTGAATCAGATGCAGAAGCTTTCGAAGACTCCGCTGATTGTCGGCGCCGATTTCGAGCGCGGCGCGTCGATGCGTGTGGCCGGGGGAGCGCAGTTTCCCCACAATATGGCCTATGGAGCCGCAAGGGATCTGGAGGCTTCGCGCTTTGAAGGATTGCAAACGGCCAGGGAGGCTCGGGCGCTGGGCGTTCAATGGATTTTCGCGCCTGTCGCGGACGTAAATGTGAATCCGTCGAATCCGGTGATCAACATCCGTTCTTACGGAGAAAATCCCGATGATGTAGCGAAACACGTCGCCGCGTTTATCGAAGGCGCGCACTCCGATCCGGATCATCGGGTTCTGGTCACGGCGAAACATTTTCCAGGGCATGGCGACACGAGCGTCGATAGCCATCTGGGGCTGCCGCGGCTCGAGGTTTCGAAGGAACGGATGGAGTCGATTGAGTTGAAGCCGTTCCAATCGGCGATAACTCATGGAGCCGACGCGATCATGACGGCGCATATGGCTGTTCCGGCGATCGAGCCGGACGAAATTCCGGCGACCGCATCGCCCAAGGTTCTAACGGGCCTGTTGAGGAATGAACTCGGATTCAAGGGCTTGATTGTGACCGATGCGCTGGACATGCTGGGGTTCGCCCGGCAGTTCAATTCGGGAGAGGGATCGGTTCGAGCGATTGAAGCGGGGGCCGATGTGCTGCTGATGCCGCCGAATCCGGAAGCGGCGATCAAAGCGGTGGTGGCCGCCGTCGAGCGCGGGCGAATTTCGCGGCAGCGCATCGACGACAGCGTGACGCGCGTTCTGGCGGCGAAAATACGCGTGGGCGTGATGAAGAAAAAAATCGCCGATCTGGATGAGGTCAGCGATGTTCTGGACGATCCCGAAGCTGAGGAAAAAGTCCAGCGGCTATCCGATCGCTCGGTGACTCTGCTGCATGGGACGCTTCCGCTGGCGGATGCGAATCGAGCGTGCGTGGTGGTGATGGTGGAGCGGCGGCTTTCGCAATACGGGCAGCGGCTGGTGAACGAGTTTCATCGCCGCGCTCCGGGGGCTCGCGCGATTTTCGCCGATCCTTCGATGCCGCTGGCGGCGATTAACGATTCGCTCGGCGACGCGAATAGCTGTTCTCAAGTCGTGGCCGCGATTTTTTTGAGCGGGGGAACGCTGGCGCCCGATCTTGCGGCGTTTGTCGATCACCTGAACGCTCCCGTGACGGTCGCCGTGGGCGCGCCTTATGTGCTGGCGTCCTTCCCGCGGGCGAGCGTGGCGCTGACGTCGTTCAGCACCTCGATTCCTTCCGAGGTTTCGGTGGTGAAGGCTCTGTTCGGCGAGATTCCGATTACCGGCCGCACGCCGGTGACGATTCCGGGGCTGGCGCAGCCCGGCGACGGCGTTCAATTGCCGGCCTGGAAACACTGAAATCCGCGAAACACTAGAATTTAAAGATGATCGAGATTACATGGCTTGGACATGGGACGTATCAGATGCGTCTCAACACTGGTGAAGTGATTCTGGTGGACCCGTGGATCGACGGGAATCCCGCATATCCGGCCGATTTCAAGATCGAACGGCTGGACACGATGCTGATTACGCACGGGCATTTCGATCACATTCACGACGCGCTTCCGCTGGCGCGAAAATTTTCTCCGCAGATCGTCGCGATTTACGAAACGGCCCGGTGGCTCGAATCGAAGGGCGCGAAGAATACGATCGGCATGAATAAAGGAGGAACCGTTACCGTGGGGCCGATCGCGGCGACGATGACGCACGCGATCCACAGTTGCGGAATTCTCGACGGCGATAAGATCATTTACGGCGGCGAGGCCGCGGGATATGCGGTCCGCCTTCCCGACCGGCGAACGGTTTACTGCGCGGGCGATACGAACGTCTTCACCGACATGCAGCTCATCGAACGCCTGTATCATCCCGAGCTGGCGTTTCTGCCGATCGGCGATTTGTACACCATGAGTCCGCGCGAAGCGGCGCTCGCCTGCCGGATGCTGAATGTCCGCAAGGTCGTGCCGCTGCATTTCGGGACTTTTCCGCCGCTCACAGGAAAACCGGAGCAGCTTGCTGAACTGATCCGCGATCTGCCCGACACCGAAGTCTGGACGCTGACGCCGGGCGTGCCCGTCCAGTGGTAAAGAAACTTCACGCGCATTCGTGGCTGATTGCCGTTCTGGCGGTGCTGGCCCTGCGTCTGCCGTTTCTCAATCAGGCGATTCAGGGCGACGACGTTTTTTACCTGTACGGAGCCGAGCACGCGCAGATCGATCCTCTGCATCCGGCGGGCGCAAAGTATTATTTCCAGGGCGACCTTGTGGACATGCGCGGATTTCCGCATCCGCCGCTGAACGCCTGGATGCTCGCGGCGCCGCTCGCGCTGCTCGGCGACGTGCGGGAGGCGCCGTTTCACTTTGTTTACATGTTGTGGTCGCTGATCGCCGCGATCTCAGCGTGGTCGCTGGCCAGGAGATTCTGCGATCGTCCGGTTCTGGCCACGCTGCTGTTCATGGCGATCCCGGCGTTCGTCGTGAACGGAAATTCGCTCGAATCGGATTTTCCATTCCTGGCGATGTGGCTCTCTTCGATCGCGCTGTTTGTGAAGGCGGTGGATGAGGAATCGCGAGGGGCGTTGATCGCATCGGCGGTTTTTGGAGCGCTCGCCGGGCTCGCCGCGTACCAGTCTGTTTTGCTGCCGCTCGTGCTGGCGGCTTACCTGTTCGAAAGACGGAAGCGCGGGCGGGGAATGTGGATCGCGATTCTTGCTGCGCCGGCTGCGCTTGCGGGATGGCAACTGTTCGAATTCGCGGCGCGCGGAGCGCTGCCTGCCGCGATGCTCGCCGGGTACATGAAGAGCTACCGGTTCCAGGCGCCGGACGCGAAGCTTCACAGCGCGATCGCGCTGCTGGTTCATGCCGGTTGGATCCTTTCGCCGCTGGTGGTCTTCTTTCTCCGCGGAGCGAAGTGGACGTGGATCGCCGCTGCCGCGGCCGCGGTGGGGGCTGCGATCTACGATCCGAATCCGCTTTTCTGGATCTCGATCGCTTCGGGCGTTTTTCTCCTGACGCGCCTCGCCGGCCGGGGATTCCTTTACGCCTGGATTCTCATTTTCTTTCTCGGCGCGATGATCGTTTTCTTCGCGGGGTCTGCGCGCTACCTGTTGCCGATCGGCGTTCCTGTCGCGATTCTCGCGGTTGGTGCCGTTCCCCGGCGCATCCTTTTCGCTGGATTCGCGCTCCAGATGAGCCTCGCGCTGGGTCTTGCGATCGTCAACTATCAGCACTGGGGCGCGTATCGGCGGTTCGCGATGTCGCTTCGTCCGGCGGGCCGCCTGTGGATCAATGCGGACTGGGGCCTTCGTTACTATCTCGAAGCGGCCGGCGGGCTTCCCATGCCGAAAGGGCAAGCGCTCGACGCGGGGGATACTGTGGTTTCGAGCACGCTCGCTCTTCCGCTGCCGGTTTCGGCGCCGCTCGCGCCGCTTTCGCAGATGGAGATTCGTCCCGCAATCCCTCTGCGGATTATTTCGTTGGATAACCGGTCGGCCTATTCCTCGGCGGGCGGACGCGAGCTGCTGCCCTTTGAAATCTCCACCGCGGCGATCGATCGTGTGCGGGCCGAGGCCGTGATCGAGCGCAAGCCTCAGCTCACTTCGATTGGCCCAAACAACGCCGACCAGATCATCGGCGGACTATTTCCGGATGGATGGATGACGGATCAGGCGACGGTTCTTCTCAAGCGGCCGGATCGTGGCGGGCTGTTGCGCGCCGACATCTTTATCCCGCCGGCGGCGCCCGCGCGCAAACTCACCATGACCGTCGACGGACAGCAGGTGGCCGAGCAGGGATTCGCGCGGCCCGGAACGTTTACTCTTGCCGTCATGGTCGGCGATGGCGCGCCTGCCGTCACCGTGACGCTGAAAGTGGATCAGACATTTTCCGTTCCGGGGGATTTGCGAAAACTCGGGCTCATTGTGACGCGCGTCGGGTTCCGGTGACGCATGCGGCGATGTCGGCGAGATCGCTGAACACGCCGTATGCCGTCTGCTCAACCCCGGGGGCGATCTCCAGCATTCCGATGGTGCCCATTAAATCCGTGTCCAACAGCAACAGGCTCGAAGTCGCCCGCGCGCTCGCCAGAACATCGGTATCGTCGATCACTTCCGCGCGCACGCGCAGCTTCAGACCGGCTCGGCTCACTCGACCGCGGCTCACCAGACGGATCGTCTTGCCCTGCGCCTTCAGATCGAGCAATCGTTCTGGAGTCAGGCGGCCGATTCCGCGGCGGTCGACATCGAGCGGCGACACCTGCGCATTGAGCAGCACGTTCGCCAGCGCGGCGGTTTTCGCGGCGGCGTCCCAGCCGTCGATGTCGTAGGTTGCATCCGCCTCCGTAATTCCCAGGCGGCGGGCCTCTTCGATTCCTTCCGCCAGCGTGCGGCCGCTCCGCAAAGTTTCGATCACTACGTTTGTTGTGGAATTGAGAACCCCCGTAAATCCGCGCACCTTGCAGCCGGGGAGCGTGCGGCGGACCAGATTGAAAACGGGCGCGCCATCCATCACGGTCGATTCGAAGCGGAACTCGACGCCGGCTTTCTCCGCCTCGGCCGCCAGCGCTGCGTAGCAATGCGCGATGGGACCCTTGTTGGCGGTCACGACGTGCATCCGCCGCGAGAATGCCGCGCGAATATGCGAGATCGCGGGCTCTCCCGTCGCGGGATTGAGGGTCGTTAACTCCACCGCGGCATCGGCTTTGGCGCGATCGAGAAACTCCTCGATCGATGAACAGCCCGGCCCAAACGCCGGCTCGATTGGCAGACCATCCGGTGCGAATACCGATCCGTGCCGGAGGGTTTGAATCGCGGCGATCGTGAACGGGCAGGATTTCCCGCGCCCTGCGATCAGTTTGGCGAGCGCGCGTCCCACATTCCCATAACCGATCAGGGCAAGCTTCATTTTCTGCACACAACTATTTTGGGCTAATACCTCTTCCCCCGCGGGCGATATGCCTCCCAGGGAGAGATTTGTGTTGCGAACTATTCTGTCGCTCGCTGTTCTGATTCTTTCTTCAGGCCCGGGTCTTCATGCGCAGACCACGAATGGAATCACGCTGAGCCCGGCGGGGATGACCATCAATTATCAGATCGGGGCCGCAGCGCTTCCGGCCGCACAAACGTTGCAAGTCCAGACGACCCCGAAGGGACTGAACTTTTCGGTCGCCATCTCAGGTTCTCCCTTCAATGCCGCCTGGCTGCTTGTCTCTCAATCCTCCGGCGTGAGCCCGGCGACGCTCAAAGTGGAGGCGAATCCGACCGGCCTCGCAGCCGGAACCTACGCCGGGACGATTACCGTCACCGCGGCCTCCGGATCGACGACCTACACCCAGTCCGCGACGGTGACGCTCATCGTCGCGAGCGCGGCTCCCTCCATCACCGCGACACCGGGCGCGCTCAATTTCACCTACACGACGGGATCGCCGATCCCGAGTCCGTCGTTGACCAGCGCTTTTGTTCTGTCGAGCAGCGGCGCGGCCGTTTCGGCGAGCCTCACCGTCTCCGGCGCCACCTGGCTCAAGGTAAATCCGAGCGGAAACATCTCCGTGATCGGCCTGCTCAACACGGTTTCGGTCACGGTCGATCCGACGGGGCTCGCGCCGAAGGTGTACACGGGCACGATTAAGATCAGCGCTCCATCGGCGACCAACAAAACGCTGTCGCTGGTTGTGACCCTGACGGTGAACGCCGCTGTTCCGACGGCGAATTACACCTGGCCTGCCGGTGTGATCGAAGGCTCGGGTCAGACCACTGTGACGGTTTCCGGCTCGGCTTTTTTTGCGAACTCCACTGCGGCAATCACGGGATTTACTCCTGCCTCGACGATTACGGTCACGGATGGAACCAGCTCCGTTAGCCGCACGTTCATAATTCCGGCCTACGCCCCGGCGGCGCCGGCGCTGCGCCTCGCGGTGAGTTCTCCGCTTCCGTCGGCGACCGTCGGCGCGGCCTACACCCAGGCGCTTGCCGCGTCGGGCGGAGCCGCGCCCTATTCCTACGCTCTGGTTGCCGGAGCGCTGCCATCCGGATTGTCGATTTCGAGCGGAATGATTTTGGGAACTCCCACCACCGCTGGAACATTTCTGGCGACGATTCAGGTGACCGACAGTTCGAGTCCGCCCGTCAGCGCATTTTCACAGCTCGAATTGGACGTCGATCCCGCGGGAGCAACCGCGCTCAGGATCGAAGTGGGTTCGGCGCCGTTGCCGGTGGGGACGGTGGGTTCCTCGTTCGGGCCCGTCGGGCTGATCGCGGCCGGAGGAACCGGTGGACCATACACGTGGTCGGCCACGAATCTTCCCGCGGGAATGACTCTGAGCTCGTCCGGAGTCTTGTCGGGCAGCCCCAGCTCAGACGGATCGGCGGGTCCCGTGCCGGCGACAATCGTGAGCGATACGTCCGCGCTCGTCATGCTTCCTGCCTCGAATCTCGCGCAGGCGGGAATGATGCGTCTGGCCGTGACCACTCCGGCGCCCGGCGGCGGAACCTCGAACGAGGTGCCGTTTCAGATTTACGGACCGAATCCGCAGATCACAGCGGTGGTAAACTCGGCGAGCTATCAACAGGGGACGCTGGCCCCCGGCGATGTCATCGCGATCTTCGGAGTGGGGCTCGGACCATCCTCGCTGACGATTTTCGATCCAACTACGCCGCCCATTCCGGCAACGCTTGCGGCGACTTCAGTGACGATCAATGGAACCGCGGCGCCGGTTCTCTACACCAGCGCGACCACGATCGGCGTAATCGTTCCTTACACGATCACCGGGTCCTCGGCGCAGGTAGTGGTGACCTACGGCGGGCTCGCGTCGCAGCCGTTCACGGTGGCACTGGCGGCGGCGGATCCCGGAGTCTACTCGCTCGCCTCATCCGGACAGGGGCAGGGCGCGATTCTGAACTTCGACGCCACCACGGGCAATTTCTCCATCAACGGCGCGTCGAATCCGGCGGCGAAGGGATCGGTCGTCGTGATGTACATGACCGGCGCGGGCGCCACCACGTCCGGCGTTGTGAACCAATTGATCCCGGCCTCGCCGCCGGTCACTCCGCTGCTTGCGCCCACGGTCACGATCGGCGGCCAGGGCGCGACGGTGATGGCCGCGCAGGCTCCTCCAGGATCGATTCCGGGATTGATCCAGCTCAACGTGACGGTCCCATCCACGGTGAAGGCCGGGCAGGCTTTGCCCGTTGTCGTTACCGTGGGCGGAGTTGCCAGCCAGGCGGGATTGACGATGTCGGTGAAATGAAGATTTGCCGCCACCCGCCGCGGTTCGTGCGCGCGAGATGCTCGCCCTGATGATCCCCTTGACTCACCCGCCCGGGTATGTAGACTAAGCTCATGAGAAGACTCGCCTTCGGCATCCTGTTTGCGGCCGCCAGCCTGTGGGCTGGCGACGGTCCCGGCTCGCTTGGCGGGCCCACTGCGCGAATCTTTTTTCTCGATATTCGCGGCGGGCGCGTGCTATCCGCCAACCCCGACGGCAGCGACCTCAAAGTCCTGGTCGATGCTCGCAAAAAAGGACCTGACGGGATCGCGGTCGATACAACCACCGGGCTGGTCTACTGGAGCAATATGGGCAAGGCGAGCGCCGACGACGGATCGATCGATCGCGCCTCGGTTGATGGCTCCGGCCTTACCACGCTGGTGCCTGAAGGCGGCACCTTCACCGCGAAACAGCTCAAGCTCGACAAGAAGCACGGCAAGCTGTACTGGTCCGATCGCGAAGGAATGCGGATCCAGCGCGCGAATCTCGATGGGTCGCATGTGGAAACGCTGATCGAAACCGGCCACGGCGATGAGGAACGCAAGGATCAGAGCCGCTGGTGTGTCGGGATCGCTCTCGACATCGAACGCGGCAAGGTTTATTGGACGCAAAAGGGCGGCGATAATGCCGGCGTCGGCGTGATTCGCCGCGCAAATATGGAGATTCCCAAAGGGCAGACTCCGGCGAATCGCAAAGACATCGAGACTCTCTTTGCGGGATTGCCCGAGCCCATCGACATCGATCTGGACCTCGCGAATCGAATGATGTACTGGACCGATCGCGGCGACGCGCCGCGAGGCAATACAGTGAATCGCGCCCCCATGGATGCGCCAAAGAAGTTCGATCCGGCCAGGCGCGCGGATCAGCAGATCCTCACGGGCGATCTGAAGGAAGGCATCGGTATCGCGCTCGATCTCAAAGGCGGCCGGATGTTCTTCACCGACCTCGGCGGGAACGTCTACACGGCGAAGCTCGACGGGTCTGAGAAGAAGGTGCTGTTATCCGGGCAGGGCAGCCTGACCGGCATCGCCTACGCAGAATTTAAATAAGCCGCGAATCAATCACTTCTCATTTCGAAACGCTGTCATCCCGCTGAGCTCGATTTACCTTGTGCGCAGAGAGCCGGGGCGCTGCTATCGGTGGCCCGGATGCACCGACGGAGATGCCATGGGAACTTCTCTGAACGTCCGAACGATAGCCGAGGCGACGTCTCACGACAAAGCGTCCCCCTTGGTACAGGGGCTTAAACAGACCACTGTAGGAGACGTCTCCGACTAAAGTTCTTTGAAACGCACGGATGGCTCAAGAAGCCGCCATTCGCGGATCTATTTCCCGCCGTGCGGGCGATTTCGGGCCGGATCGGACTCTAGCGCCCGCCGCCGCCGGTTGAAGTCTGCGCGGGCTGATCGACGTAGAACGTGATTCCCGAATACTGCATCTCCTGCCACGTCTGCTCGCCCCAACGGACATCCACCGTTGGATCGGGATTAAACTTGTTGGCCGGCGAATTGTCGTAGTGCGCGGTCGCTTCCAGGCGGGAGCCCTTCGGGACCGCCAGAGGCTTCGCGAAAACGTAATACGTCTGCCAGTTGAAATCGTATTTCGGCACCGACAGGACCACTTCGGTGCGGCCGTCCGGATACGTCAACCGGTACTCCCAGCTCTTTCCGCGAAGGTGCGTGTGCGGGAAAAGCGCCGTGATGTGGACATCTTCCTTGAACAGAATGGCCGAATCGACCGCCGTATCGGGCGACCCCGCGGGCAATTTGAACGCGGCATTGACGAACGCGCTGTTATGAATCTCCTGCTGCGGAGCCTCCTTGGCGAAAATGAGGCCGACGCTGGTAAGATCGCTCGCGGCCTTGCCGTTCGCCGTGTAGTGGATTTGCAGCACCAGGCTCGAGCCTGCTTTGATCTTCATCGCCATGCCCGGCTCAAGTGACATCGCGTTCGTGCCCGGAGCCTCGGTCGCGATCAAAATGCCTGCGCCTGCTCCGCCTCCTGCCGGCGTCGGAGCCCCCGGGCCAGCCGACTTCGGAGGAACCGCCATGAATGTCTTCAGCGGCTGCATGGTGCCGGGCTCGCGCACGAACACCAGCACGTGATGCACCACCGCGCGCGTGCCGGGGCGAACTTCGATCGCCTGGATCCACTTGTCTTCGGTGAAATTGGTCGGGATTGTGACGTATTGATAATTGATCGTGCCGCTTGCGGGGACTTCGTACGGCTTCGGCATCGTGAGCACCAGGTCGGGTTTGCCGATGTTCCACCCTTCGGTGAACTTGGGAGCCGGAGGCAGGTCCTTCGGATTGCCCTCCGGCGCGCCGTTCGACGCCCATTGGAGAATCGTGTTCTTGTCGGCGTCGCTCAGACGGCGATCGTTTGAAAACACACCGTGTTCCTGCGTTGCGTGCCACGGCGGCATCGCGCCGAGGGATACTTTCTCGCGGATCGACTTTGCCCACGGGCGAACCTGTTCATACGTCAGCAGCGGCATCGGACCGATATCGCCGGGGCGGTGGCAGCTCGCGCAGTTCTTGTTGAGAATCGGCGCGACATCCTTGGAATACGTAGGCGATGCGGCGAACGCACTCGCGGACAGGGCCAAAAACGCTACAAAATTAGTCTTCACGCTGATATCCCTCTCCATCAAAGATACTCGATTTCAGAGGGTTACACCAGCCGATGATCACCCTAGCGCAGTGGCTCGGTTGAAGGTTGCCGGCGCCCGCCGCCGGGGCGAGCCCCGTTCTTCATACCCTCCGCCGACTTCAGCATCTTCTTCGCTGAAGCTTCCGGCGCCGTCTTTTCGCGAGGCTCAAGAGCCCGCGCAGCCGCCGCGTTCTCCACTCGCCTGCGGGCCGTCGATCGAAGCCGCCCCGCCGATGCCGCGCCGGAATTGACGCTGATCAGAGCCTGGAACGCATCCGAATCCGGTCCCGCGACTTCGAAGACATAGTCGCAAACGCCGGATGTGCAGGACGATCCGGTGGACAGGCCCGTGGGAACCGTCAGGTTGATCTGCGCCAGGCCGGTCACCGACGGGGTCAATCCGACAAATCCCGTGGTGGCCTGAACTCCGCCGATTCCAACGGTAATCGTTGCCGCGGCATTGGCCGCCGGAACGGGACCCGGCGCGCCGCTCGGAATTGCCGGATTCACAGGACCGATTCCGGTTAAATAGACCGCGATCACTTCCCCCGGCCGCGCCGGATTCTGCGGCGTGATCAGCGAGAAATCCGTCGTATGCTGCGCTGCCGCGTATCCGAGTCCGCCGGCGGGAAAGGTGAACACTCCGGGAGCAGTGCCGCCCGATCCATCCGAAAGAATCGCCACCCATGCCGTGACGATGTTCGACGCGACGCCTTTGTTGAAGAGCTGAATCTGCGCCACCGTCTGCCCGGCCAGCTCGTACGGCGCCATCACCGTCACGCACGGATAAGGTCCGCATTCGTTCACCGATAGAATCGGCGCGGGCGTGCCGTTGAATTTCACCTGAACGTTGTCGAGCACGGTGGGAAAAGTCGCGTCCTGAACCGAATCCGACGCCAGATTCGCGCCATAGAGAGTGATCAGCTCTCCGGGAGCGATGCTGGCGGTGAACAAGGCCGAACTCGCCGAATTCGAAATGCTGGTCGGATCGATGTAGGGCGCCGAACCCGGCGCCTGGAAGGTCGGCGCTCCAAACGAGACGCTGATCCCGAGCAGCGGCGAAAATCCGAGTCCGATGCGGATTGCTCCGTTGTTCGCGAACAGATAATGCTGGACGCTGTCGTCCACCGATCCATCGCTGTTCCGGGTGTAACCGTCGGCGAAGGTCGAATCGTACACGTTGGTCGCCGTATCCGTGAAAAGCGCCGTGGAAATGATGCGCTGGTGTCCGATCAGCGTGCTGTTGCCGAGCGCCTTGAGCGACCCGTAGTAGCTGTCCGTGCTCCCAAACTGCTGCGAAAGGAATGTAAGGTCTTCGTCCATTCCCGCCTGATAGTAGAGGCCGCTGAAGTTCGGGTTGCTCGACGGGTTCCGGACGCCGACAATCATGTCCCAACCCGCCGGCGAGCCTCCGAATATGAAATTTCCGTCGGGCGAAATGTACATGTAATGGTCGCCCGTGATCAGCGTCGTGTAGAGATTGTTCCCGTTGAACGATCCGCCGAAGTGGATGTTGAAGGCTCCGTTGCTCGCGATGTATTTGATGCTTCCGAGCGATTGCCGCACGGCGGTGTTGCCGCTCGCCCCGACGTACCCGGCGGCATTGACGCTGTTCAGATTGCCATTGCCGTCGGCGTTCATCGTGATCTGGAAATCGCGGGCGTCAAAAGGCGTCGCGCCGGGCATATCCATCGCGAACATGGTGTAGCTGCCTTGCAGCGACGAAAGCGTCGGAGACGGATTTGGCAGCGGCGCCGCAATCATCAGGTCGTTATATCCGATCTGGTTTTCGGTGCTGCTTCCGACGAAGATCCCGTTGGCGACCAGTCCGTAGACCACATCACCTCCCGACACTGATCCCTGAAAGGCATTAATCAACGGGCTGCTCATGAACCCGTAGCCGCTTGCCGCGATCGAATACGTCCCGGTGACGTTGTAATTTGACGTTATTTGCCCGCTCCCGCCATCGTATAAGGCCGCCGTGGTGCTGTAATTTCCATTCCCGTCGAACGTGATCTGACCGTAAGCCGCCAGCGCCTCGCCCAGGTTGCCGCTGTTGTCTCCGACGTACCAGAGAACGTGGCGGAAATAATAGGTTCCCTTCAGGAGCCCGTTCCCGCTGCTGTCCCAAGGGTAGGTTTGTGCAAACGCATTGCCTCCGGCCAGCGCCAGGAGCATCACCACAAAGTTAAATTTCCTCACGTTTCTCTGGACGTATGATGCTGCGAGACGTTGACGAAAACTTTTCGTGTCCATAAATGAACTCTTATTAAGGATATAGCGCATCCGGCCGCGATTCTCCCTGGATCGGCGTTGTCGCGGTTACGGCCGGGTTTCATCCAGATGCTTCGTGGCGCGACGCTATGCCGTGGCGTCTCACCTGACGGCCGCAATTCTCAGCCTCCGATAATCGAGCGTCCAAGCGCCATCGCGAAACATCCCGCCGCGCAGCCGCTCCGCGAGCGAGCGAGGATCTTTTGTCAACGCCGCGCCGAACATCGCCAGCCACTCTTCGAGTCCATTCTCACCCTCGATCTTCGTAGGCCGGTCAAATAAAGTGGCGAACCGCACTTCAAAGCCCTGCTGTTCGAGGAGCGCGGCGTACTCGCCAATGGTTGGAAAAAACCACGGATTCGCGCCATCTGCTGCTTCAAGGATGCGGCGTATGTTGCCGCTCCCTCCGAACTCGGCGACAAATCGTCCGCCGGGCTTCAAGGCGCGCCAGATACAGGCGAGCGCGGCCGGCTGATCCTTTACCCAATGCAGAGCCGCGTTCGAAAACACCGCGTCCACCGGCGGCGAGACCGCGAACTTCGCCGCATCGCCCAAGCGAAAATCGATCGAAGGGAAATTTACCAGCGCCTGGGCGATCATCTCCGCCGACGCATCGATCCCGATCACCTCCGCGCCTTTCTCCGCGATTTTCGCCGCCCGTTGCCCCGATCCGCAGCCCAGATCGACGATTCTTTCCCCCGGCCGCGGGTCGAGCAGTTCGATCAGCGCCTCGCCATGCCGCCACACGTAAGAATGCTGGGACTGATACCGCGCCGCGTCCCACAGATTAGAGCACATGCGTTAATACAAGCGCGACGTACACGACGGTGACCAGCGCGGCGACCGCGGCTCCCGTCAGCAGCATCAGCCCGGCCTGGGTCTGAAAGCTTTCGGGCAGCCTGCCGAGAAATCCGGGCAATCCGTTCACCGTCGGAATTCTTGTGGTCACGGTGCGATTCTGCACCTCGACAATCGGATGCGGAATGTAGTCCGGCGCTCGCCAGCTTGCCGGAAGGCCGGCGATCTGTTCGATTTCGTCGCACACGGCGCCGAGCCCTTGAGGCCGCTGCGCCGGCTGCTTCTGGACGCATCGTCCGATCAGATCGATCAATCGCGACGGCACGCCCACGGCGGCGAGCGGTTCCAAATCGATCTGTTTATAAAGGATGTGCTCGAAAATCTGTTCGACCTTATCGCCCTCGACCGCTCGCTTTCCCGCCAGAAGCTCGAACAGCAGGACACCATAAGCGTAGATATCCGCCTGCGGCGTGACCGCGCGGCCCAGCACCTGCTCCGGAGCCATGTAATATGGCGTCCCCAGCGTGAATCCGGCCTTCGTCAAATTGACCCCTTCGGGCTTGGCGATGCCGAAATCCATCATCTTTACCTTGCCCGACTTATCCAGGTGAATGTTTTCCGGCTTCACGTCGCGGTGGATGATTTTTTTCGAATGAATATGATCGAGCGCGCGGCCCACTTGCAGGGCGATCCGGATGCGCCTGGATAAATCTCCCGCGCGCCCGTTCTTGATCGCCGAGCGGAGGCTTTCGCCCTCCAGGAACTCCATGACGATGAACGGCCGGCCGTAGTCTTCGCCGAAATCGTAGACGCTGATGATATTTTCGTGCGCGATGTTCGAGGCTACGCGAGCCTCCTGAAAGAATCGGGCCTTGGTCTCCTGATCGGCGTTGCCGGCTTCGGTCAGAATTTTCAACGCGACGGTGCGCCCGAGCACGGTATCGGTGGCGCGATACACGTGGGACATTCCGCCGCCGAGAAATTTCTCGACCTGGTACTTCCCGACACGCGCAGGATGGTCCATTACACCCGCATTCAAGTTTATCTCCGTTCGGTTGCGGACGCTCAAGAACTCGATGCGGCTTGCCTTTACGGGCGGCGTTTTGCCGCGGCCAAGCAAGCTTCGGGGCTTAGACCCCGTGCCTGTCAACTGACCCGCTCCCCCGTTCTCCTGGACTATGCCAATATGGTATAGTCATCGTGTAATTGGCATGCTCCCCAGGATCGAGCTCGACCAGAAATCGGATACTCCGCTTTACCGGCAGCTCTATGAACAGATAGCCTTGGCCATTTCTTCAGGACGCATGGTAAGAGGGGAACGTCTTCCCGCCACTCGGGAATTGGCTTCCTTGATTGGCTTGGCCAGAGCCTCTGTGGAAGCTGCGTACAAGCTTCTCGAAGCGGACGGACTGATCAAAGGTTACGTCGGGCGCGGCAGCTTCGTCGAGGGCAGGAGTCACGTCGATTGGGATTCTCTGATTCCGGCGGAAGAGCCGCAGCCGCCTGCAACGCCCGCCGGCGCGGTGAGTTTTTCGGCCTCGCGGCCCTCGGAAACGGAATTTCCGATCGAGGAATTCCGGGCGACGACTCGCGAAGTGATCGATTCGGATGGGGCGTTGAATATTCTGCAACTCGGTCCGGCCAGCGGCTACGGTCCGCTTCGGAAATATTTGCTGGACCAACTGCGGGCGGAAGGGATCGCCGGACGCGACGACGATCTGTTGATCACCAGCGGCGCGCAGCAGGCTTTCGATCTGATCCAGCGCATTCTTGCCTCGCGAGGCGAGACCGTGCTGATCGAAGATCCGGTATATCCCGGCCTTCGCAATGTGTTTCTTCGCGGCGGCGCGCGTTTGATCGGGATTCCCATGAAAGATGACGGCGTTGAGCTCGATTCGCTCGCGCGCATTCTGGAACGGGAGCATCCACGGCTGATGGTTTTGACGCCGAATTTCCAGAATCCGACGGGCGCGACGATTCCCGCGGATTCGCGCAAGGAAATTCTCGCGATGGCGCGGCGCGCGGGGGCAATCATCGTGGAAAACAATCTTTATGGCGCATTGCGCTACATCGGAAACGATATCGCGCCGATCAAGCAGCTCGATTCTTCGGGCGACACGATTCTGCTCGGTAGCTTTTCGAAGATCGCGTTTCCGGGATTGCGGGTCGGCTGGGTGGCCGGTCCGCGAAATTTCATCGCCCGGTTGACGGAAGCGAAGGCGGCGAGCGATCTGCATTCCGATCAGCTCAGCCAGGCGGTATTGCTGCGGTTTGCAGAATCCGGCCGTCTGGAGACACATCTCAAAAAGATGTTGCGGATCGGGGCGGCGCGATTGAAAGCCTGCCTTGCCGGATGCGCGCGCCATCTTCCGCCGGGAAGCGGGTTTACACGCCCGCAGGGCGGGATGAACGTCTGGATCAATTTGCCGGAATCGCTGGATGCGGCGGATCTGGCGATCCGGGCCGCGCGCGAAAATGTCAGCTATCTTCCGGGAAAATATTTTTCGGTTTCCCGTCCGCACACGAACGCTCTGCGCTTGAGTTTCGCCGGACTGGAGCCGCACAAGATTGCCTGGGGGCTGGAAGTATTGGGAACGCTGTTCAGGAGTGAAGACACGAGGATGAAACAGGCGCAGACGGCACAGCCGGCTCCCGCGCTTGTCTAGAAATAGGAGAACGAAAATGTACCTATCTGAAGATTTCCGATTGAAAGTCGGCCTGGCCGAAATGCTTAAAGGCGGCGTCATCATGGACGTCACCAACGTCGAACAGGCCAGGATCGCCGAAAAAGCGGGCGCCGCCGCGGTTATGGCGCTCGAACGCGTCCCGGCCGACATTCGAAAAGAAGGCGGAGTCGCGCGAATGGCCTCCATCCGCATCATCCGCGAGATCGAAGAAGCGGTTTCGATTCCCGTGATGGCGAAGGCGCGCATCGGACATTTCATGGAGGCGCGCGTGCTTGAGGCGCTCGGCGTCGATTACATCGATGAGAGCGAAGTGCTCACGCCCGCCGATGAAGAGCATCACATCGACAAACGGGCGTTCAAGGTTCCGTTCGTCTGCGGCGCGCGCAACCTGGGCGAGGCTCTCCGGCGAATTGCCGAAGGCGCGGCGATGATCCGCACCAAGGGCGAAGCCGGCTCCGGCAACATCGTGGAGGCGGTGCGTCACATCCGGACGATCGTGAAAGAGATGAAGCATCTCACGATTCTGGGGAAAGAAGAACTGGTGCACGAGTCGAAAAATCTCGGCGCGCCGCTGGAACTGGTTGAATGGGTCGCGCAGAACGGCAAGCTTCCGGTCCCGAACTTCTCCGCGGGCGGCATCGCGACTCCCGCCGATGCGGCGCTGGTGATGCAGCTAGGGGCCGAGGCTGTGTTCGTCGGCAGCGGCATTTTCAAGTCGGAAGATCCCGAAACGCGCGCCCGCGCGATCGTCAAAGCGGCGACCTACTACAACGATCCTGTGAAGCTGCTCGAAGCGAGCGAGGAACTCGGCGAAGCGATGCGGGGTCTGGACGTCGCGAAGCTGCCGCAGGAAGAGTTGTTGCAAACGCGCGGCTGGTAGCGGAGATGAACGCGGATAAAACGGTCGGCGTCCTGGCTCTGCAAGGCGATTTCGAAGCGCACCGGAAGGCGATTGAACGCGCCGGCGCGCGCGCGGTCGAGGTACGAACCAAGGATCAGCTCGATCAATGCGACGGGCTGATCATCCCTGGCGGCGAGAGCACAACCATGCTCAAGCTTCTCGATATCGAGGGGCTCACCGGTTCCGTTCGCGATTTTGGCGCGCGGAAACCGGTCTACGGCACCTGCGCGGGCGCGATCCTGCTGGCGCGCGAGGTGACCCATCCTTCGCAGGAGAGCCTCGGTCTGATGGATATCAGCGTCGAACGCAATGCTTACGGCCGCCAGATTGACAGCCGTATCGCTAAAGTGCCGGTCAACGGCGGCGGCGAGTTCGAAGCCGTCTTTATCCGGGCGCCGATCATTCGCAAGATCGGCGAAGGGGTGAGCGTGCTGGCGTCTTATCAGGGCGATCCGGTCTGGGTTGAGCAAGGCCGCCACATGGTGACGACCTTCCATCCGGAACTGACCGGCGATCCGCGGATTCACCGCCGGTTCGTGGACAAGCTGTAATCAGCAGACTTACAGATCCTTCAGGCGAAGCGGGAGATCGGCGCCTTTCCATGCGGCATCGAACTCACGCTGAACCCATGCGGCGGCCTCCGTCTTGTTTTGCGCCTTGAGCGATTCGAGCAGGCCAAAAAGCATGCGGCCGTTGTGTGGACTCCGCCGCAATCCTTCGCGGAAAACTTCTTCCGCTCCCGGCGCGTCTCCGGAAGCGAGAAGCGAAGCTCCAAGCGATTCACGCACCGGATAATACCAGGCCGGTGGTTCGTCATAAGCGAGCCGGTCCTGAAGCTCGACCGCTTTGCGCCACGTTTCAGGCGACGAACTGAGCCGGGCGTCGAGAACGGCCGAAGCCAGGCCGGCCACGTCGCCGAGTTTGTTGACGCCCCACCAGCTATTCCGGTCGAGCGTCTTGCCGATCTTTTCGAATTCCGCCTGCTCAGCGCGCGCCTGGCTGGTGCGGCCTTTGGCGAACATCGCCTGCGCCCGCGAATAGCGCCAGATCCACTCCGTTTGCGCGAGCTTCGGCCTGGGCTCTGCAAGGATCGCGTCCCACTGCTGATTTCGAACCTCGGTGAGAAATAATACCGATTCGATCGTCCCGGCGAACTCTGGAGCCATTTGCGACATCGGCGCGTTCGCTTCCTTCAATTGCGCCGATGCTTTTTTCACCTCCGCGACGCGGCCCTGCATGGATCGCGCATAGCGGATGAAGTCGAGATTGTGCAGATAAAGCGCGTAGTACGTGCTCATCATGCCCGTTTTGCCGAGATATTCGCGATCGACTTCGACGGCGCGTTCGTTTACGTCCGCGGTGATATTGTATTCGCCGAGCACCAGCCAGATGTGGCCCGGCATGTGGACCATGTGTCCGGCGGCAGGAACGATTCCCATCAGCCGCTGGGCCGAGGGCACGGCTCGCTCAGGCGTCGGCGACGATTCCACGGCGTGGATGTAGAAATGATTCGCGCCCGGATGATTCGGGTAGCGGCGCAGGACGCGTTCCAGGATCCGTTCGCACTCGTCCATGCCTGGAGCCGCGTTCCCTTTCGAATCGTACCAGCGCCAGCGGACCGGAACCATGAACGATTCGGCGAAGAATGTCTGCGCATCAGGATCGTCGGGAAAACGCGCGGCCAAGGCTCGCATTGCCGCGATGTATTTCGAAGGATCCGAAAAATCGGGGCAGCGCGCCGCGGACGCTTCGAGCCACGCGCGATCGGTATCGTTCAATCCTTCGAATTTCAGTCCGGCTTGCGCCGCTTCACACGATTTTTTCGGATCCACGTCCGGATCGCCGTCCATGTTGATGTAGGGGCCGATCGCCATGGAGACTCCCCATTGCGCCATCGCGGCCTTGGGATCGAGTTCCAAAGCTTTGCGGAAGGATCGCAGGGCTTCGGGACGGTTGAAGCTGTAAAGCAGTATTAGGCCCTGATCGAAGAACTTCTGAGCTTCCGGATTCGAAGTGGCGATCGGGTGTTTCCAGATGCCGAGCCCGGGATAAAGAGCGACCGGTTTTTCTCCCGCCGCTCCCGCGTGATGGTGCTGCTGGGCTGCGGCCAGTCCACAGCAGGCGGCAACAACTGTGATGAGCTTCATACCTGTCTTTATGGTGACTCAACCCGTGATTCTCTTGCCGGAGAGATCGCCTTGAAAAACGATTCCTTGCGAGTGGCCGTTCAGGTCAAAGGCTTCGACCGTCACGGAGCCTTTGAAGGCCATGCCGGGCACGTCCAGCGTGATGGTCTCGCGGATCACCACCGAGCCGATCAGATTGCCGGCCGAATCGTAGCTCCAGGCAGGGTGATAGACCTTGACGTTCCGTCCCGCGCCTGACCAGGTTCCAAGGCAGACGTTTCCTTCCAGGGTCGGGCCGTTGTCGTTGAGGATTTCCAGTCCATCCGCGGTGAAGGCTTCGAATGCCTGATAGACGGTCTGGCCGGCTGATGTCACGGTGGTCAACCAAAGTCCGGTCGGATTCCCTGGAAGGATGAGAGCGGCCGGGGAGTCGGCTTCTGGCGTCGAAGGCCCGATCTGCGGGGCTAAGGATCGGCCGGAGGGGAGTACCGGGAAATTGACTCTGGATTCTCGTCCGCATCCGCCGAAGGCGGTCGAAGTCGAGAGCGCTCCGAGGATAAAGAGCGATGCAAGCGTTGTTTTCATTTTTATTCTCCTGTTGGGCTTTATGGCGCGGCCGGGGCCGCTAAGGCGAGTGTGCGGCGGCGCGGGATGGGGTTCAAGCGAAAGGGTATGAAAATGCTCGATTTTCGTGCTTTTTCGCATCGCCGTAAGCGCGCGCCGGCGCCGGAGACAGGAAGAAATGAAGCTGCGGCCGCGGTCGAATCGGTATACTATTCCGGGCGATGGGTGACGATCGGCTGGAATCCTGGAAGGAGATTGCGGCGTACCTCGGGCGGGAGGTGCGGACGGTTCAGCTTTGGGAGAAGAGCGAAGGGCTGCCGATCCACCGGCAGCAGCACGCCAGGCAGGGGTCGGTTTACGCGTTCAAGCCGGAGCTGGATGCGTGGCGGGCGTCGCGGAAGACGGCGCCGGTGGATAGATCGAAGAGCCCGAGCGTCTGGGGCTGGACCGGAATAGCCGCGGCTTTGGTGGTTGCCGTTGTTGCGTTCGCCACCATCTATGCCAGGCGGCCGGAGCGCGTCTCGTCGATTGTCGTGCTCCCGTTTTCGGACTTCAGCCCGGGACACGATCAGGAATATTTCAGCGACGGCCTTACCGAAGAGATTATCGACGCCCTGAGCGGCGTTCCGAATCTTCGGGTCGTGGCCCGGACGTCGGCGTTTGCGTTCAAAGGACGCTCGAACGACATTCGCGACATCGGCAGGCAACTGAACGTCGCAGCGGTGCTCGAAGGGAGCGTCCGGAAAGACGGCGACCGGCTTCGGATCACGGCGCAACTCAATCGAGTCTCCGATGGGACTCACCTGTGGTCCAGAACCTACGACCGGCAGTTGCGCGATATCTTCACTGTGCAGCGTGAGATTTCGCAGGCCATTGCGGCGCAGCTCCGCATGGGCGAGGTGCCGCAGCGCGAGGCTCCGCGCGATGTGGAGGCGTGGCGTCTTTATCGGGAAGGCCAGTACTTCTTCAATCAGTTTCAGCCGCCGGAATCGAATCTGAAGGCGATCGAAAGATACCAGCAGGCGATCGCGCGCGACGCGAATTTTGCATTGGCATACTCGGGGCTCGCCGATGCTTATGCCTATCTGGCGGAAAACTTCGTGACGGCTCCCAGCGAGGTAATGCCAAAAGCGAAGGCAGCGGCGGCGAAGGCGGTCGAGCTCGACCCGAATTCATCGGAGGCGCACACGTCGCTGGCGGCGGTGAAGCTCGATTGGGATTGGGATCGCGAGGGCGCTCAGAGAGAAGTGCGCCGCGCGCTGGAGTTAAATCCGGGATTCGCGTGGGCCCGGCACTGGTATGCGCATACGCTCGAAAGTCAGAACCGGCTGGAAGAAGCGCTAAAGGAGATGCGCGCGGCGCTCGCGCTTGATCCGTTGAATATTCCCATGAACTGGGACGTCGGAAATGAACTGGTGCTCCTGGGGCGGTATGACGAAGCCGAAAAGCACCTGAAGAAAGCCGACGAGTTATTTCCAAACGTCGCGGTGATCGGATTCATGCGAATCCAGGCCGCGATTCACAAAGGCGATATCGCGGAAGCCGGACAGATCCTGGCGGCGATGAAAAAGAATTCTCCCGCGGACATAAAGCAGCCGTTCTTCACTGCCTTCGCCGCGGCGCTAGATGCGGAAGCGGGCCGCAAGGATCTGGCGCGGAAAGTTCTCGCGGAAATGGAGCAGTTGAGGAAAAAGGAGTACGTCGAGCCGTTCGCGCTGCTCGTGTTGTGCGCGTCGCTGGGCGACGAGAAGAGCCTGTCGGTGTGGACGAAGCGCATGGAACAGGAGCGCTCGACTCTGTACACGTATCGGGACACGTTCTGGAAGCGGTACATTCAGGAACCGATGGAAAGAGCGGCGGGCGCACCCGCTGGCGCGCGCGCGACACCGTGATCGCGCTCGTTGGTTTCAGGGAGACTTCACGTCAATCGTCGCTGTTTCGCCTTCATGCAGTTCGATTTCCTGGCCGCCCTCCTCGGGTGGCGGCGCGCCATCCATCCAAACACTAACGCGATATTTCCCCGGTGCGAGATTCGCGATCGAAAAGTGGCCGCTTGCATCCGCCTGGACGCCTGATCCGTTGAGAGTCTCGATATCCGTAGCCATGACGGTGAGTCCGGCGGGAGCCGTCCCCTGGAGCTTCGCAAGATTGGTGCTCAGGACAAGACGGATCGGCGGTGATGGACCTCTACACGTTCCAGCGTGAACGTCCGGTCGGCTTTCATCAGCGTAACGGTTGCTTTTCGGACCGGTTTGTCATTGGATTGCATGACGGTTCCGGAGATGGAGCCGCGCCGGGCAAATGCAAGTCCCGTTATGACAAGGAGCAGGCGAGGCTCCGGCATATCTGTCAGAGACGAAACCTGAAGCTCCGAAGGTTTCAAGAACCACTTGAAGAATAGGAGACTCTAACCGAACATGAACGGAATCGAAGAATTACGACGGAATTGGGGATGGATTCTCACATTCGGCGTCATCGCCATTCTGTGGGGACTGTTCGCCATTATGTACTCGGTATTTTTCACATTGGTTTCCGTGGTGACGCTGTCCTGGCTCCTGATTATCGGAGGGGTGATCGAAGGAGTTCAGGCACTACGGCACAGGGAACGAGGACACCTGGTGCTGTATCTGCTGGAAGCCGTGCTGGCGATCGTGGCCGGGGCGCTGCTTCTACGGAGCCCGGCCGCGGGCGCGCTGGTGATCACGCTCCTGCTGGCTTCCTATTTCGTGGTCGCGGGAGTGTTCCGGATCGTCGCTTCGCTGATGACCAGACTGCCGGGCTGGGGATGGATGCTGACAAGCGGGATGATCACGCTGCTGCTGGGGATTATCGTCTGGGGCGGCTGGCCGGCCACGGCATTCTGGGTGCTCGGCGTGTTTGTAGGCGTAAACCTACTTTTCATCGGCTGGTCGAGAGTGGCGCTTGCGTTGGCGTTGCGCTCGGATCATTTTCACGGACATCCTTTACCGGCGCACTGATCGGCCGCGGCGGATCGCTGAACGCGCTATTTCTCGGCCTCCAACAGCTTCCGTGCCTTGACCACGGCTTTCAATTTGTCCGTGGTCGGGGCGGGATGTTTGAGTTTCAGAGATTCGATCGTATCCGCGAAAATCTGGGAGACCAGCCAGCGGGCGACCCATTTGTGGTCGGCGGGAATGATGTACCAGGGAGCTTCGTCAGTGGTTGTAGCCTGAATCGCGTCCTGGTAAGCTTCCATGTAATCATCCCAGAATTCGCGTTCTGCAAGATCGGATTCCGAAAATTTCCACAGCTTGTCCGGAGTATCCAGCCGGGCGAGCAGACGCTTGCGCTGTTCTTCCTTTGAGATGTTCAAGTAAAACTTAAGGATGATGGTGCCGTGCCCGGCCAGATGGCGCTCAATCGCATTGATATCCTCGTAGCGCCGCTCCCAGAGCTTTTTGCCGCGCGGACCCGGGGGCAGTTTCTGGCGGTCCAGCCACTCGGGATGAACGCGCACGACCAGCACTTCTTCGTAATAAGAACGGTTGAAGATGCTGATGCGGCCTCTGGCGGGAAAATCTTTCACATAGCGCCAGAGGAAGTCGTGCAGGAGATCTTCCGACGAGGGCTGTTTGAATGGAAATGCCTGGCACCCCTGCGGATTGAGCCCGCTCATCACGTGTTGGATCAGCCCATCCTTTCCGGCAGTGTCCATGGCCTGAAGAATCACGAGAACGGAGTACTGTTCGGTAGACCAGAGCAGGTCCTGCTGAGAAGCGAGCCGTTCGAGATTGCGCGCGAGGAGTTTCTCCGCCGCCGATCGCGTTTTTTTCCCGCCGTCCCAGCCGGGATCGAAATCGCGGAGCCGAAATTTTTTGCCGGGCTTGAGGCGAAACTGCTTGGTGGCTTCTGACATGGCGATTTCAGTGTACATGCGAAGCCGCGATTCCGGGGTGCGGGCCGCGTCAGGTTCTGACGACGCGGCGCGACTGAATGAGGTAGCGGCCGGAAAGCACCAGCTCGATCGATTCCGGGTAAATCCGGTGCTCCTCCTTGAGGATTCGGGCTGAGAGAGATTCGACGGAATCTTCATCCAATACTGGAACCACAGCCTGAGCGATGATCGGTCCGCTGTCGAGCCCTTCATCGACGAAATGAACCGTACAGCCCGAAACCTTGACGCCATGTTCGAGCGCCTGATGCTGGGCGTCGAGGCCGGGGAACGCCGGCAGCAGCGACGGGTGAATATTCAGAATCCGCATCGGAAATTCGCGGATAAAGAACCCTGAGAGGATGCGCATGTAGCCCGCAAGGCAGACCAGTTCCACCTGATTCTTTCGCAGCTCCGCGACTAAGGACCGGTCGTAAATCTCCCGATCCAGTCCTCGCGACGGCAGGACCACGGCGTTCAGCCCGCGGTCGCGCGCGGCTTTAATCCCGGGGGCGTCCTCCCGGTTCGAAATAACAACGGCCATATCTGCATCGAGGCGGCCATCCAAGACCGCATCGGCGATGGCGCAGAAGTTCGATCCGCGGCCGGAGAGCAGAATCCCTAAACGTCTCATCGATACTTGACGCCTTTTCCGGGGACCACTTCGCCGATCCTGTACCACTGCTCGCGCAGCGATTCGAGGATGCGCGCCGCTTTTGCGAGTTGCCGCGGCGACATGACCAGCACCATGCCGATTCCGAGATTAAACGTCCGCCGCCAGTCGTCCTCTTCGATGTCGCCGATCTGCCGGAGCAGTTCGAAGATGGGAAGCACGGGCCAGGAACCCACGTCGATTCGCGCTCCGAGGCCTCGCGGAAGAATGCGCGGGACGTTGCCGGTTAATCCGCCGCCGGTGATGTGCGCGGCCCCCTTCAGCAGTCCTTCAGTATGGAGCGCGCGAATCGGCTTGAGATAACTGCGGTGAAGTTTGAGGAGCTCATCGGCGATGGGGCCCTCCGCCTTCCTTCCGGCGACTTCGAACAGGAGCTTGCGGGCGAGCGAATATCCGTTGGTGTGCAGGCCGGTCGAAGGAAGTCCTACAAGAATGTCGCCTTTGCGAATGCCGGCGCCGGTCAGCATCTTCTTCCGCTCGACGACACCGACGATAAATCCAGCAAGATCGTATTCGCCGGGAACATACAGCCCGGGCATTTCGGCGGTCTCACCGCCGATAAGCGCGCATCCGTTGGCTTTGCATCCGCGGGCGACGCCTGAAATGACATGCGCGGCGACCATGGCGTCCAGTTTCCCGATCGCGAAATAATCCAGAAAGAAGAGGGGCGCGGCGCCCTGAACGGCGATGTCGTTGACGCAGTGATTCACCAGGTCCTCGCCGATGGTGGAGTGCCGGCCGGTGAGAAAGGCGAGCTTCAATTTGGTCCCCACGCCGTCGGCCGACGACACCAGCACCGGATCGCGATAGCCTTGAAGCCGGAATCCGCCTCCGAAGCTGCCTATATCGGTCAGGACGTCCGGGGTGAACGTGGCCCGGGCCATCTTACGGATGGAATCGACGGCGCGGTCCGCCTCATCGATGTTTACGCCCGCGTCCTTGTAACTTATCGGTTTCTTTTTCGCCATTGTGTCTATTGAGATTGCGTTTGGAAAAACGGAGCGGCTTGCGGGTTCGAGCGGCTGCCGCGAATGGCGGCCCCACAGCGGCTACGAACACTTATAATAAGCGAATTGTACTTATGAAACGAATCTTTATCGCGATTTTTGCGTGTTACGCGTTGGCCGCCGGCCAGCCGCAGCCGACGTCGGTAGCGATCCGGAACACGAAAATTGTCACGGTCAGCGGACCGACCATCGCCAAAGGGACCGTCGTGCTGCGTAACGGTCTGATCGAAGCCGTGGGCGACAACGTTACTCCGCCCGCCGACGCGCTGGTGATCGATGGGGAGGGAATGACCGTCTATCCCGGGCTGATCGACGCCCTCAGCACCTGGGGAATGCCGGGGACGGCTCCGGCTGCCGCGGGAGGCCGAGGCGGGCGCGGCGCGGCGGCTCCGGCTGCCGCGGCGGCTCCGACGCCTCCGCCGGCGAAAGGGCCCGAGGACCGTCCCCAGACCACGAGTTGGATCAAGGCTTACGAACAGATTCAGCCGAACGATCGCCGGATTGAGTCGGCGCGCAGCGCGGGATTCACCACAGCCTTCGTTTTTCCGACGCAGGGGATCTTCGGCGGGCAGGGCTCGGCCGTGAATCTTGCGGGCGCCAAGGGCGAGGATATGGTGCTTTCTCCGGCGGTCGGTCAATATATATCGATCATCCCGCGAGGATTCGGGGGCGGATTCCCCAGCGCGTTGATGGGCTACATCGCCTACGTGCGGCAGATTTATCTGGACGCGGATCATTACAAGCTGGTCAAAGACGTATACGAGAAAAATCCGCGGGGGATGAAGCGTCCCGACTACGACCGGGCGCTTGAAGGCGTTCTCGAATCGAAACGGATTCTGCTCCCGGCCAATCGCTGGGTGGAAGTCCAGCGCATGGTGAAGTTCGCGGCCGAACTCAAACAGCCCGCGATTCTGTACGGGATGCGTCAGGGCTATGACAAACGCTCGACCGATGCAGTGAAGTCGACGCCGGTGCTGGTGAGCCTGAAATGGCCGGAGAAGCCTCGCGATCCCGATCCGGACGAGCAGGATACGTACCGGACGCTGGAGGAGCGCGAGAAGGCGCCGACGGCTCCGCAGGTATTGAAGCAGGCGGGAGTGAAGTTCGCGTTCTATTCCGATGGGCTCGATCAGCCGCGCGATATTCAACGCGCGGTGAAAAAGGCGATCGATCACGGATTATCGCGCGAGGATGCGGTTCGAGCTTTGACGCTGTCGCCCGCCGAAATTTACGGATTGTCGGACCGGATCGGCAGCATTGAAAAGGGCAAGATCGCGAATCTCGTTGTGACGAAGGGCGATCTGTTCGACGACCGGACCAGGATCGAGATGATTTTTATCGACGGCGTGAAGCACGTTCCTGCGCCTGAAGCACCGGGACGCGGGGGCGTTCCAACGGAGAATCAACAATGAAGAAATTCTTTCTGGCGGGATTGATAGCTTCCGCGCTGCTGCGCGCGGAAGTCACGGTGATCAAGAACGCGACGATTATGAGCGAATCGTCGAAGGGAACGTTTAAGGGCTCGATACTGGTGCGGGACGGGAAAATCGCCGAAGTAGGCGAGAACGTCATGGTGCCGCAGGGCGCGACGGTGATCGATGCGCAGGGCCAGTGGGTGACGCCCGGAATCATCGATTGCCATTCGCACATCGCCGGCGATGGAAACATCAATGAGGGCAGCGTCTCCGTCTCGTCGATGGTGAACATCAAGGACATCATCAATCCGGAAGACATCGCGATCTATCGGGCGCTCGCGGGTGGAATCACCACGGCGAACATTCTGCACGGTTCCGCGAACGCGATCGGGGGACAAACGGTGGTGTTGAAGATGCGCTGGGGCAAGGATGCCGACGGCTTGATCTTCGAAGGCGCAAAGCCCGGCATCAAGTTCGCGCTCGGCGAAAATCCGAAGCGCGCGGGAAATCCGCAAGGCGGCGGACGGGGCGGGCAGCCGGTGAATGCGCGCTATCCCGCAACGCGCATGGGCGTCGAGGACGTGATTCGCGAGGCGTTCAACGAAGCCGTACAGTACAAAGCGGAATGGGACGCTTGGGAAAAAGGCGGCCGGCAGGGCATTCCTCCGCGCAAGGATCTGAAGCTCGAAGCGCTAAAAGAAGTTCTCGAAGGCAAACGCTTCGTTCACGCGCACTGTTACCGGTCGGATGAGATTCTGATGCTGATCCGGGTCGCCGACGACTACGGATTCAAGATCAAAACCTTCCAGCACGTGCTCGAAGGGTATAAGGTCGCAAAAGAGATCGCGGCGCACGGCGCCGGAGCTTCGACGTTCAGCGACTGGTGGTCCTACAAAGCTGAAGCCTGGGATGCGATTCCCTATAACGCCGCGGTCATGGCCAAGAAGGGCGTCGTGGTCAGCCTGAACAGCGACGACGCCGAACTGATGCGCCGGCTGAACACCGAAGCGGCGAAGGCGATCAAGTACGGCGGGATGTCGCGCGAAGAAGCGCTGGCGATGGTGACGATCAATCCGGCCAAGCAGCTCGCCGTCGATGACCGCGTGGGATCGATCGAGGTGGGCAAGGATGCCGACATCGTGATCTTCGATAAGGATCCGCTGTCGAATTACGCCAAGGTTCAGAAAGTGATGATCGACGGAAACAAGTATTTCGATCGGGATGGGGACGTCAGCGCGCGGCCGCAAAAGGAAGGCGCCAAGCAGAAGTTGATCGATCAGGAGAAACAGGAAGCGCCGGCGGCTCAGAAAAAGGGCGCGCCCGCACGGAGGCCGCAATGATTTTGAAGAAGTCCGGAGTGAGGAGCCGGAAGCCGGGAGTGGTTGCGGCTCTGCTTTGCGCCGCGGGAGCCGCGTTCGGCGCGGCGAACGATACGTTTTTGATTCGAGGGATCGACGTTTATCCCGTCAGCGGAGCGAAGATCGAAAACGTCTCCGTGCTGGTGCAGGATGGCAGGATCGCAGATATCGGCGCAAAGATTGTAGCGCCCAAAGGGATGAAGATCGTCGAGGGAAAGGGACTTCGCGTGTATCCGGGGATGATCGATTCGGGAACGGAGCTCGGTCTTTCCGAAATTTCAGCCGAGCGCGTGACGGTCGATACCGGCGAACTCGGAGAATTCATGCCGCAGCTTCGCGCGCTGATCGCCGTCAATCCGGAAAGCGAGCATTTCCCGGTGGTTCGGGCGAACGGAATCACCAGCGTGATGGCGTACCCGGCTTCGGGCCGCGGCGGCGGGCGCGGCGGTGGGTCGACGCAGATGATCGCGGGCCAGGCCGCTCTGATCCACATGGCGGGCTGGACCTGGGAAGACATGGAGATCAACCGCAGCGCGGCGCTGCATGTTCTGTTCCCGAGCGTCGCCGGCGGCGGGCGCGGCAATTTCGCGGCGGATTTCCCGGAAGAGAATCTCGGCGGCGGCGCGCAGACCTACTCCGACCGGAAGCGCGCCTACGACCAAAACATCCAAAAGCTGAACGACTTCTTCGATGCGGCGCGGCAGTATCAAAAGGAGCGGACCAATAATGCTCCGGGCTTCAGGCGGGATCTGAAAATGGAAGCGATGATCCCGGTGCTCGAGCGCAAGGTTCCGCTCGCCGTGACCGCGCAGCGCGAGCGCTCGATTCGCGATGCGATCGCGTTCGCGGACAAGCAACGTGTCCGGATCATTCTTCTCCAGCCGCGCGAGATTCTGAAGGTCGCGGCGGAAGTGAAGGCGAAGAATATTCCCGTCATCCTGGGCCGGACCGAAGCGCTGCCGGATAACGAAGACGGGCCCTACGACCAGGCCGAATCACTTCCCGGCCAGGTGTATAAGGCCGGCATTAAGTTCGCCTTCGCGACGTTCAATAACGAGTTCTCGCGAAACCTGCCTTACAATGCGGCCCGCGCCGTGGCCTATGGGCTTCCGGCGGACGAGGCGCTGAAGGCTGTGACGATCAACGCCGCCGAAATCTGGGGCGCGTCGGACAAAATGGGCTCGATCGAAAAAGGAAAGTGGGCGGATCTGATGATCACGGACGGGGATCCTTTGGAAACGCCAACGGCGATCAAGCACCTCTATATCAAAGGTCAGGAAGTCGACATGACCAACAAGCAGACCCGGCTTTATCAGAAATACATGGCGCGTCCGTAAACTCGGGCGCCAACCTTGGGAGCGAGATGAAACGAGCGATTCCTTTCATTCTGGCGGCAGCGATAGCCGCGGCGCAAACCGGCGCGAAGAACGGCGAGTGGCGAAATTACGGGGGAGACCTCGGTTCGACGCGGTACGCTCCGCTCGATCAGATCAACGCGTCGAACTTTAACAAGCTCGAAGTCGCGTGGCGATTTAAGACGGACTCGCTCGGTCCGCGTCCCGAATTTCAATACGAAGGGACGCCGCTGATGGTCCACGGCGTTCTCTACGTCACGGCCGGATCGCGGCGCGCGGTTGTGGCGCTCGATGCCGCGACGGGCGAAATGATCTGGATGCACTCGGAAAACGAGGGCAAGCGGGGCGAAAATTCTCCGCGCAAGCTTTCCGGGCACGGAGTCGCGTACTGGACCGACGGGAAAGACGAGCGGATCATCTACGTGACGCCGGGCTATCGGATGATCGCGCTCGATGCGAAGACAGGCGTTCCGGCGCCCGGATTCGGCAAGAACGGCGTGGTCGATCTGAAGCTCGAAGACGACCAGGAGATGGATCTCGACACGGCCGAGGTCGGTCTGCATTCAACCCCGGTGGTTGCAAAGAATGTCGTCATCGTCGGGGCGGCGCACAAAGAAGGCGGGCGTCCTGAGAGCTACAAGCACGTCAAAGGCTACGTCCGCGGCTACGACGCCCGTACGGGAAAACGTCTGTGGATTTTTCACACGATTCCAAAACCAGGCGAGTTCGGAATCGAGACCTGGGAGAACGATTCGTGGTCTTATACGGGTAACGCGGGCGTCTGGGCGCAGATTTCAGTCGACGAGGAACTCAACACCGTGTATCTTCCGGTCGAGCTGCCGACCGGCGACTACTACGGCGGCCATCGTCCTGGCGCGGGGCTGTTCGGCGAATCGCTGGTAGCCGTGGATCTCAATACCGGCAAGCGCAAATGGCACTACCAGTTCGTGCACCACGGCCTGTGGGACATGGATATTCCATGTGCTCCGATCCTTGCCGACATCAACGTCGATGGAAAAGCGATCAAGGCGGTCGCGCAGCCGACAAAGCAGTCCTGGCTGTATGTTTTTGACCGGGTTACGGGCAAACCTGTCTGGCCGATGGAGGAAAAGCCGGTCCCTCAGTCGGATGTTCCCGGCGAGAAAACAAGCGCGACGCAGCCGTTCCCCTCGAAGCCTCCGGCTTACGACCGGCAGGGCACGTCTTTGGACGATTTAATCGATTTTACGCCGGAATTGCATGCACAAGCAGTGCAATTAGTGTCGAAATACAAGCTTGGGCCGATCTTCACGCCGCCGGTGGTCAGCAAGAGCGATGGACCTCTGGCGACACTCTACGCGCCGGGTCCGCTCGGCGGAGCGAACTGGCCGGGCGGGTCGTTCGATCCTGAAACGCACAAGCTCTATGTCTTTTCGCAAGGGGGAGTTGGCGTCTACGGCCTGATCAACGATCCTAAGGTTTCCGACATGAATTTCATCCAGGGAATCGCGCGCGGCCCGGCTCCTGCGGCCACGGGAGCGACGGGCGCTCAGGGAGCGGCTCCTCCGGCCGGGGGGCGGGGAGGGGGCGCCGGCGCGCTGAACGTGCAAGGATTGCCGCTTTGGAAGCCGCCCTACGGGCGCATCTCCGCGATCGATCTCGATAAGGGTGAAATCGCATGGCAGATCGCGCACGGCGAGACGCCGGACAATATCCGCAATCATCCGGCGTTGAAGGGGCTGAATATTCCGAGGACCGGACGGCCGGGAATCATCGGGGTGCTGACGACGAAGACGCTCGTAATCGCGGGTGAGGCCGGATTCTTCACCACTCCCGAGGGAAAGCGCGGGGCGATGCTGCGCGCTTACGACAAGGAGAACGGCAAAGAGGTCGGAGCGGTCTACATGCCAGCTCCGCAGAGCGGCTCGCCGATGACGTATATGCACGACGGCAAGCAGTACATTGTCGTAGCGGTCAGCGGCGCGGGTTATTCGGGCGAACTCATCGCGTTTAGATTAGGCAGCTAGCAGCCGAAGATTTACTTCGTGCAACCGGAGTTAACTGGAGGATATCGAGATGCGAATTCAATGTTTCGCGCTGATGGTGTCCGCTTTGTCGCCTTTGCGTTTAACGGCCGCGCTCATCCTCAGTTCGGATGGCCTGACTGTCTACGACACGGTGAATAACATCACGTGGCTGGCCGACGCGAATTTGGCGGCCAGCAACCGTTTTGGGATTCCGGTCTGCAACGGGGTCGGTTCGCTTGGACGAACGTGCCTGAACGCCAGCGGATCGATGAACTATCAGACGGCGGCGGCCTGGGTCGCTGGGATGAACGCCGCCAATTATCTTGGGCATAACAACTGGCAGCTTCCCACGACTCCGCTCAATGACGCGAACTGCGGCAGGACCGGTCCAACCGGCAACAGTTTCGGATTTGGATGTACGCAAGGCGCGCTGGCGACGATTTATAACAGTTTGGGTCTGAAGGCGCCGAACACCGCAGTCCCTGTTCCCAGCAGCGCCGCGGGTCCATTCATCAATTTCCAGCCTTATCTGTACTGGTCCAGCACAAACGGTTCGAGCCCACAGAACGGAAACGCCACGTTTTCCTTTGCGACGGGGTGGCAGGGAGCCAACACGCTGCCGAATTTCCTCTATCTGCTGCCAATGATCCCCGGGAAACTGCCCGGGGCAGCGTCCGCGACCGGCAACGGGTTGCAACTCAGCGCAGATAAACAGACAGTCTACGACCCTGAGACGGACATCACCTGGGTGGCGAACGCGAACCTGGCGGCGTCCAATACGTTCGGCCTGCCGCGCTGCACGGATCCACTGACTCCGAGCCTCTGCGTGGCTCAGGACGGCGCGATGACGTGGAATTCGGCGATGCAATTCCTGGCCAACATGAATAAGGCAGCCTATCTGGGGCAGACGAAGTGGCAGGCGCCCACGATCGACACAAACTGCCCCGGCTTCGGATGCGACGGCAATCAGAACCCGATGGGAAATCTGTTCTACGATCAGTTGGGTGGAATCCAGGGAATGCCGCTGGTTTCCACGCCCAACGTCGCCACCGGTCCTTTTCACAATTTGCAGCCGTATCTTTATTGGAGCTGCGTAGCTCCGACGATCCAGAGCGCCTGCCTGACGGCGGGGCCCGCCGACAACTTTGAGGAGAGCTACTCGTTCGGCAGCGGATTTCAAGGCACCGATGTGCTGGGGAACAATTTGTATGTCACGGCTTATTTCGTAGGGAATCGCGCGCCGGTGTCGGGTCCGGAAATTGCGGAGGTAGCCAATGCCGAGGGGGATAGCCCGCTCATTGCGCCCAATACGTGGGTGCAGATCAAAGGGGCGGCGCTCGCGGCTCCGGGTGACTCCCGAATCTGGCAGGGCTCTGATTTCGCGGGGAATCAGATGCCGATCGAACTCGATAAGGTCGGAGTAACGGTGAACGGGAAAAATGCGTACGTGTATTTCATCAGCCCGTCGCAGTTGAATATTCTGACGCCTCCGGACACGATCAGCGGATCGGTGAACGTTGTTGTGTCGAACAATGGCGCAACGACGTCTTCGTTCACCGCGCAGGCGCAATCGCTGTCGCCTTCGTTCTTTGTGTTCAATGGAGGGCCGTATGTCGCGGCGGTGCATCTGGATGGGAGCCTGGTGGGTCCAGCGACATTATTTCCGGGCGCCAGCTCACCCGCGAAACCGGGCGAAGTGATAGCGATCTACGCCAATGGATTTGGGCCTACCAATGTGCCGGTGGTGGCGGGATCGTCCACGCAATCGGGTACGCTCTCTCCGTTGCCTGTTGTCACCATCGCGGGGAGAAATGCGCAAGTGCAATTTGCCGGCTTGGTTGCACCGGGGGAATTTCAGTTCAACGTCACGATTCCCCCGAACGCCCCGAACGGAGACGCCGCGATCGCGTCGGGGTATGGCGGAATCTCAACCCAACCGGGGACGCTGATCACGATTCACAACTGAGCGGTCCGGTCCGCGTTGAAGTACCATTTTGTCCAAGGAGACCGGGAATGCATCGTGCGACTCTCTTGCTTCTGACGCTGCCCTTGATCGGCGGCTCGGTTCGGATCTGGCAGACCAATAGCGCCGGGGACGATATCGACGTGATCGACCCGGCGACGAACAAAGTTGTTTTAAAAGTGAAAGACATCGAGGTTCCGCACGGTGTCGCATTTTCGCCGGACGGGAAACGCGCCTACATCAGTTGCGAATCGGAGAAGACGCTGATCGCGGTGGATACGAGAACGGGAAAACATCTCGGCGCCGCGCATCTCTCCGGTCATCCGAACAACATCTCGATTTCGAAGGACGGCAGGCGCGTGTTTGCCGCGATTGTGCAACAGCCCGGCGCGGTCGATGTGATCGATACCGCGTCGATGAAGAACATCAAAAGCATCGCGGTCAAGGGCGGCGTCCACAACACATATGTGACGCCGGATGGGAGGCATGTGCTGGCGGGATCGATCGTGGGGAAGATCCTGACGGTGATCGATCCGGAGTCGCTGAAGATCGAATGGGAACTGCCGTTCAATCTCGGCGTGCGTCCGATTGCATTCGAGCGGGCGCCCGATGGATCCACCAGCCGGATCTTTGTCCAGCTTTCAGGATTTAACGGATTCGCGGTGGTCGATTTCAAGACGCACGAGGAAGTGCAGCGAATCAAGAATCCGGACGAGCCCTCGGGCGGCCACACCGAAGGTGGAGCGCCTTCGCATGGCCTGATGGTGGCGCCGGATGGAAAAACGCTGTGGGTGGACAGCTCGCCTGCGAACGCCGTATTCGTCTATTCGCTGCCGGATCTCAAGGTTCTCGGGTATGTAAAGACGGGCGAGGTTCCGGATTGGATCACGATGACGCCCGACGGGAAGATGGTCTATGTCGCGAACTCGGGATCAAACTCGGTTTCGGCGATCGAGGCGGCGGCGATGAAAGAAGTCGCCAGGATTCCAGTAGGCGAGGTCCCGAAAAGAAACGGCACGGTTGTAATGCCTTAAGCGGCGCAGGTCAACGCAAAGAGAGCTATTTTGCGGCGGCGACCCAGGCCGCGAGGATTTTCCAGTCGGGATCGGATTTGTCGGCGAACTGGCGGCCGCCGGCATGGAAAACATCTCCTCCGCCGTCGTGCGCGAGCGGGTGGATGAGCAGCCGGCTCTTATCGGGATCGCCTGGAGTTACAAGACGGCTCGCCGCTTGGAAATTCTTTCGCGACTGTTCCTCGGTCCACTTCTTCGTGTCGTCCGGAAGAGGCTGGAGTTTGAAGGCGCTCGCGGCGTCCACGTGACAGGCAACACAGCGCGCATGACCGGGGCGCTTTTTAAGGAAGATCGGTTCAACCTGCGTCCTGTAAATTTCGAAGTCGAGCGGCTGCGCCGCAGCGAGCGGCGCGAGAAGCAGCAGCAGTCGTCCCCAGATCATGGGATCAGCTTACTATGAAAGTTGACGGCGGAAACCATCGAGCGGATCGCGAAGGAGTGCGGGTTTGAACTCGCGGGAGTGGCACCGGCCGATCCTCCGCGGGATTTTGCGCGGTACGAAAGCTGGGCGTCGCAGGGGATGGCTGGGGAGATGCGCTATCTCACGGACCGGCGAGCGGATCTGCGCCGGGATGTGAAGAATCTGCTGCCATCGGCGCGATCGGTGATTTGCGTCGGCAAGCTCTACAACCAGAAGAGCGCGGACGCGCACGCAGGGCAGGCGTCGATTTCCCGGTATGCGTGGGGACGGGATTATCACGAACTGATGCGCGAGGCCCTGGAGAAGATGGCGGCGCGTCTGGGCGAGATGGAGCAATTTGAATGGAAAGCGTGCGTCGATACGGCTCCAGTGCTGGAGCGGACATTTGCGCGGCTGGCGGGGCTCGGCTGGATCGGGAAGAATACGTGCTTGATCAATGAGCCGGCGGGATCATGGTTTTTCCTGGGTGAGTTGATCACGTCGCTCGAACTGGAGGTGAGCGCGCCGCCGCCGGAGCGCTGCGGGACGTGCCGCCGTTGTATCGATAGCTGTCCGACGGATGCGTTTGTTCCGGCGGGAGACTGGTGGTCGATCGACGCGCGGCGATGCATCGCCTATTTCACGATCGAGCTGCGCGGGACGATTCCTGAGGAATTTCGCGAGCCGATGGGAAATCACGTATTTGGGTGCGATGTCTGCCAGGATGTGTGTCCATGGAATTGGCGGGCTCCAACGACGGAGGCCTTTGAGAGCGCCAACGCCGCGCCGGATCTGGAACTGCTGGCTGGTTTGACTGAAGAGGAGTTTCGGGAGATGTTTCGAAATAGCCCGCTGGCTCGGCCGAAGTATTCGGGATTTCGGAGGAATGTCGCGATCGCAATGGGAAATAGCGGGCTCGCGCGATTTCGGAGCGCGCTGGAGCAAATGGCCGCGGACCAGGATGCGGTGGTCGCCGAGCATGCGCGGTGGGCGCTCGGGCGGTTGAGTTGATGAGGGAGCGCGGGGTCCTTCTTCTTCTGCTGCTGCTTGCGGCGATGAATGGCGCGGGGCAGAATGCGCCGGGCGATTCCGGATTCGATCACTTTTACAATCTCGAGTACGACGAGGCGCTGGCGGATTTCCGGGCCGAGGCCGCGAAGAATCCGGGGGACCCGGAGGCGTTCAATCATGTCGCGCAGACGATTCTGTTCCGGCAGATGTTCCGGTCGGGGTCGCTTGAAAGCGATTTGATCAGGGCGGATTCGTTCCTGCGGCGGCCGAAGCTGGTTCTGAGCGCGGCGGACCAGAAGGATTTTTCAGCAGCGGCTGATCGCTCGATTGAGTTGTCGCAGGCGCGGCTGAAGAAGAATGCGAACGATATCGGGGCCTTATACGCGCTCGGGGTGGGATACGGGATTCGCGCGAACTACAATTTTCTGGTGAAAAAAGCGTGGATCGATGCGCTAAGCGATACGGCGGCGGCGCGAAAGGCGCACACGCGCGTTACCGAACTCGATCCGAACCTGATCGACGCGCGATTGATTCTGGGCGTGCACGAATACGTGACGGGATCGCTGCCGTGGGGATTCCGGATGCTCGGATCGGTGGCGGGATTTTCGGGAGACAAGGAGCACGCCATTCGGACGCTAGAGCTGGTGGCGGCCAAGGGGCGATCGAACAAATACGATGCCGGCGCGCTGCTGGTGGCGATCTTCAGACGCGAGAAGCGGTCGCGCGAAGCAGTGCCGTACCTGGAAGAGCTGATCCGGCACTTTCCGCGAGCTTATTTGGTGAGGCTGGAATTGGCTGAGGCGTTTGGAGATATAGGCGATCGTGCGGCGGCGCTGGCGAAGGTGGATGAGGCAGACCGGTTGAAGAAAGACGACGCGCCGGGATACGGGCGGCTGCCCGAGGCGAAAATTCGCTACACGCGAGGGAATCTGCTGTTCGGATTTGGCGACCTGGATCGCGCGCTCGAGGAGATGAGGGCGGCCACAGCCGGGCAGGGCGAACTGGATCCATCGACGGCCGGATACGCGTGGCTGAGGCTCGGGCAGATTTACGATCTGAAGGGAGGGCGGGCGCAGGCTGTGGAGGCATATCGCGAAGCGATTCGCCGCGCGCCGGACTCCGATGCGGCGGGTGAAGCGAAGGGGTACATTTCGTCGCGCTACAAGAAATAACTACGCAGCCGAGGCGCGGCGAAGATGTGAGAGAACGGATTCGACCGAGCGGTCAAGCGGCTCCTGGCCGCTGACGACGAGATCGGCGAAATTGCCGCTCGGGATCACGTATTCGATGGCCATCGGCCAGACGGTTTTGTTGTACTGATCGAGTACGCTTTGACGAGTGCGGCCGCGCTCGGCGATGTCGCGCTCAAGACGGCGGCGCAGGCATTCGCCGGCCTGTGTGGTGACGAAGACCTTCAGGTCGAGCAGCGCCCGGATTTCCGGGCGATGCAGCGTAAGAATGCCTTCAAGGATCAGATAGGGAGTTGGCTCGACGCGGCGGGTTGTAGCGGCTCTGGTGTGTTGATCGAACAGGTATTGAGGTTCGTCGATCGGCTGGCCCTGCGAGAGAGCTTCGAGATGGCGGGACAACAGCGCCCAATCAAGAGAGTCGGGATGATCGAAGTTGAGACGATTGCGCTCATCGAGCGTGAGATGGTGCTGCGGATGGTAGTAGGAATCGAGCGTGAGAATCTCCGCGGGGGGATCGAGCCGCGGAGCGAGTTGGCGGGCAAGGGCGGTCTTTCCCGAGCCTGATAATCCGGCGATGCCGATAAGGAGCGATTTCACGCTTTCGACATTTTCTCATGGAGCGCTTCGGCGGGTTCCAACAAGTTATCCTGGAGATCTGATGCAGCAGGAAGTGGTTGAAGCAGAAGGCCATTTGATCGATTCCCACGTGATGGAGCGGATCTTCGACACGGTGGTGGAACACAACGGCCGCTTTGAAGTGGAACAATTTCGAATCGGGAAAACGAATGCGGAGCCGTCGTATCTGCGTCTGAAGGTTGAGACCGGGGAGGCGGGCGACATGCAGCAGTTGCTCGCGCAGTTGTTGAGCCTGGGCTGCTCGCCGGTCGACTCGGGCGATGCGCAGACGGCCGCGGTGGAGCGGGACCAGTGTGCTCCCGAGGATTTCTATTCGACGACGAATCATCGGACGCTGATCCGCCGCGGCGGGAGGTGGATCGAGGTCGGGAATCAGCGGATGGACGCGATGATCGTGGCGATGGATGGAACCGCGGTGTGCCGCAGGCTGCGCGACCTTCGCAAGGGCGATCAGGTGGTGGTCGGGATGCGCGGGATTCGCGTGGTTCCGGAATCGAAAGAGCGCGATCGTCTGTCGTTCGCGTTCATGAACACGGATATTTCGTCGGAGCGGCAGGTTGAGACGGCGGTTCGCCAGACGGCGGCGCTGATCCGGCAGACACGCGAGAACGGGCAGAAGGTCGTGGTGGTGGCCGGTCCCGTGGTGGTTCATACGGGAGGCGCGGCTGCTCTATCGTCGCTGATTCGAAACGGATGGGTCCAGGCGCTGCTTGCGGGGAATGCCCTGGGGGTGCACGACATCGAGGCGTCGCTGCTGGGGACATCGCTGGGGGTGAGGCAAAGCGACGGGCGCCAGGAAGAGCATGGACACCGCAATCACATGCGCGCGATCAACGCGATCTACCGTGAAGGCGGGATCGCGAAGGCCGTCGAAAGCGGCCGGTTGAAAAGCGGCGTGATGTATGAATGCGTGAAGAGCGGAGTGCCGTTCGTGCTCGCGGGCAGCTTGCGCGATGATGGTCCGCTGCCGGACACCATCACGGATATGAATCGGGCGCAGGACGCTTACGCCGAACAGTTGAAGGGCGCGGGACTGGTGTTGTGTCTGGGATCGATGCTGCATTCTATCGCGGTAGGCAATATGTCGCCGAGCTGGGTGAAGATTGTGTGCGTCGATATCAATCCGGCGGTCGCCACCAAGGTGAGCGATCGTGGAACGGGGCAGGCGATTGGGGTCGTGACCGACGTCGGGTTGTTTCTGGAGCATCTTTCACGCGAATTGGGAGCGAAATGAAGAGACAATATTCGGACGAGCACGCCGTGGCCGGTGTTCGCGCCGAGTTACCGGAGATCGAGACGTGGCCGAATCAGTATCGAAACGGGTACGAGATCGAAATCGTCATGCCCGAGTTCACGTCGGTTTGTCCGAAGACGGGGCTGCCGGATCATGGAACATTGGTGCTTCGCTACGTTCCGGACAGGCTATGTCTGGAGCTGAAGTCGCTCAAAATGTATACGCTCGCGTACCGGAATCTCGGGATTTTTCAGGAAAACGCCGTGAACCGGATGCTGGAGGATATCGTGAAGGCGGCGCGGCCGGTATGGGCGTCGCTGGTGGGCGATTTTGCTCCGCGGGGTGGAATTTCGACGAAAATAACGGCAAATTGGAGCAGGAAACGTGCTCGATGAGGAACTAACAGCGGCGATTCGCGAAGTCCGGGAGCGCGTGAAGGCGCGGCATCCTGAAGGATCGCTGGGGCTCGAAGGCGTTCGCGCGCCGGATTTGACGCCGCTGGTGCATGCTCGCGACGCGGCCGAGGCGAAGGTGGCGGCGATCGGCACGGTGAATCCGCGGCCGCCGGGGCTGAAGAATTCGATCGTTCAGTTTTTCAAGCGAAACATCGCGCGGGCGCTCGACTGGCACATACGGGAGCAGGTGGAGTTCAATCGCGCATCGATGGCATGCGTTCATGCGTCGATGGAGGCGCTGGCGGACACGGGGCGGGCGCTGGCGGCGCTGGCGGCGCATCATCAGCAGCTTCATCGGGACATGCTCGCGGCGCACGAGCGCCTGCGCGACGATATGGTGCGGGCCTACGAGCAGATCCGCAAGGACACTGGCGATCTGTTTCGCGAGGCTCAGGAGTTAAAAGACATCCGGCTGCACTGGGCGCAGTGGCGCGTGGGGTTCGAAGATAAGCGGGACGCGAGCGAAATTCACATTTTGCGGACCATCAGCGAACTACAGGGGGCGTTTCAGCATCGGGTGACGCTGCTCGAGCAGAGTTTTCGCGAGCTGGCCCGCCAGCAGCATGCGCAGTTCGCGAATTCGCTGGAGCAGAACACGCTCGACGTGCAGAAGCGCCTGTGGCGGGATCTCGAAACGATCCGGGGCGAGTACGAAAAGCTGATCCATCACGAGCTGAAGTTGATCCGCCAGAAAGCTTCCATTGCACCGGTGGAAGCGCCGGTGAAGAGCTCCGCCGGCCCGCGCATCGATATCGATTGGTTCCGGTTTGCGGACGCCTTTCGCGGATCGGAAGAACGGATTCGCGAGCACCAGAAGATGTACGCGGCGAGATTCGAAGGCGCGGCCGATGTGCTCGATGTCGGCTGCGGCCGCGGGGAGTTTCTGGAGGTTGCGCGTGAGGCGGGATTGAACGCTCGCGGAATCGATCAGAGCGAGGAATGCGTGGCGATCTGCCGTTCGAAAGGACTGCGCGCGGATCAAGCCGATTTGTTCGGGCACCTGGATTCGCTGCCGGACCAATCGCTCGGCGGCGTGTATTGTTCGCAAGTGGTGGAACATCTTCCGCCGGATCGCTTACCGGATTTGATCAATTTACTGGCTCGGAAAATGAACCGCGGAGCGCTGGCGGCGATCGAGACGCCGAATCCGGAGTGCCTGGCGATTTTCGCGACGCATTTCTATTTGGATCCGACGCACACGCGCCCGGTGCCTGCTCCGCTGCTGCGGTTCTATATGGAAGAGGCGGGATTCGTCAACATCGAGGTCGTGAAACTGGAGCCGGCGGTGGATTCGATGCCGTCGCTCGCGGAGTTGCCGGCGGGCGTGCGGGAGGCGTTTTTCGGGGGGCTGGATTACGCGATTTTCGGGCGGAAAGGTTAAATCCGGCTTCATCCGGAGCGATCGGGGGATTGACGATTGGCCCCCATCTTCTCGTATAGCTCAGACTGTTGCGCCGCGATTCTGTTCCAGTCGTACAGGCGCTCGGCGGTTTCGCGGGCGTTGCGTTCGAGCTCGAGGCGGTCTTCGGGATGATCGAGCAGATGCGAGATCGCGGCGGCCATGATTTCTGGTTTGTTCGTCACGATCACGTCACGGTCGCGTTCGAGCTCCAGGCCGTGGATTCCCGCTTCGGTTGAGACGATCGCTTTTCCCATCGCCATCGCTTCCATGATTTTTATGTTCGTACCGGCGGAGGCGACGAGAGGAGCGACAACGATGGAGGCTCGGCGATAGGCGGGACGCACGTCAGAGACGAATCCCTCCACTTCGACGTCGGGGTGCTTGAGATCCCAGTAGCGCTGGTGATCCGGGCCCGCGATTACGTGAAGTGTGACGTTCGACAGCTTTGGAAAAACCTCACGGAGGAAAAATTCGACCGCGAGGACGTTCGGTTTGTGGCGGAACGAGCCGATGAACAGCAGGCGGCGCGGATCGGGCGCATCGGAAGAAGGCTCGAATCGTTCGAGATCGACGCCGTTGGCGATGACCACTGAGCCATCGACGATCCGGCGATCTTTCTCGGACATAACAACCACCTGATCCACCTGTTTCCATGCGCCGCGCTCGAAGTTCAGCCAGCGCTCGAATTGCCGCCGCGTTTCCCAATCCTCGGCTTGCGCCAGCATCTGCGCGTAGAGATCGTAGGTGATGTCGTGCTCGACCAGGACGGTCTTGGCGGGCAGACAATCGTGCGCGTACTGAGCCATCTGAGTAAATTCGAGCTGGGCGATGGATGGCCGCCATTTCTGCATCGTCTGCCTCAGCGCCGCATGGAAAGACGGCGAATCGAATTCCTCAACGGTATCGGGACGCGGAGACGACGGAAGCGCGTGCGTGCCGGGCCGCCGAACCGTGATCACTTCGACGCAGATATCGAGGAGTTCCCGAGGCACGGGACGCGGATCTTCGATGAAAGCGATCAACACCTGATCGAAGCCGGCGGCGGCGCGGCGCATCAGGTTGTAGATCCTGACTGCGGCGCCGTGCGAGAGCGGGAAGGGAAGATAGGGGCTGGCGACGAGGACAACGGGTTTGCCCGACCGCTCGCGGCCGGGGAAGACCGAGACATCGCCACGGACAAGATCGAAGAATTCCGCGGGCCCCTCATCATAAGCGGACACAGGCTGGCGAGCGGCGAAGCTGAGGGCGTCGATCTTCTTCGACAAATTCAGGCGGACGACATTCTCGCGCCACAGTCGGCGAAAGGTCTCGCGGTCTTCGATGGATCGGGCGAGGAAGCGGATGTAGTTGAACTCGAGGGCGCGGTCGAGTTCGGCGGCGGTGAAGTAGCGCGAAGTGGTCGCGCGATGCTGATGCAGGACGCGCGCTCCGGCGACGTAGACGGAGGGCCAGCCGCGCTGCCAGGCCCGGACGCCGAGGTCGAGGTCTTCGACGTAAGCGGGTTTGTAGATCTCGTCGAAGAAGCCGAGCATCGCCAGCTTCGACGCGTCATACAGAGTGCATCCGCCGCTGCCGTAAAGGACGTAGCTGAGATCCTCGCCTTCGAGCGGCTCCTCGCAGCTTACGGGAAAATCGGTGAGCGAGCGCGGGAGAGGCATCGCGGTCTTCCCGGTCTCCTCGCGTCTCCGGCCGGAAGGAAAGAAAATCTGCGCGGTGGCCGCGAAAAGGCCGGGGACGCCGTCGAAGGCGCGGCGCAGCGCCTGAAGGAAGCCGGGTTCGACCAGCATGTCGTTATTGAGAAGACAGACATGCGAATAGCGGGCTCGTGCAATGCCTCGATTGACGGCGGCCGAAAACGATAGAGGCTCGGCTGAGATTTCGACAACAACCGATGGAAAATCGGCCTGGAGAAAATCGGCGGTGCCGTCAGTCGAGCCGTTGTCGACGACGATAATCTCGTCAGCGTCGTAGATCCGCGGCAGGCAGCGGTCGAGCAGCTCCTTTCCGTTGCGCGACGGGATGACGACCGAGATTCCTTCCAGCTTCGGCGGCGGAGCAGGATGTGCGGCGCGCTTGTGGCCGCGGCCGGGAAGGTGGCCGCGCAGAAGAGCAAGCCGATAAAAAATCGGGCGGCGAAATTCGGAAGGATGCGCAATGCGCCAGAACTGTTTGTAGATCCAGCCGCCGGCGCTGAACTGCCAGCGCAGGAAATTCTTGACGCGCCACGCCACGTGGCCGAACATCGCCGGGATGCTCCGCGGACGAAGCATGAAATGCTCTCCGGTTTCGTTGAAGCAGAGCAGATATAGCGGCGCGATGGAGAATCCCGTGAGCCGGATGGGCCAGTAAGGGACGTTCGGTTCAAGGATAATGGCGCAGATGCGGATCTTGCGGTCGCGCAGGGCCCAGCGGATCTGCGCGCGATTCTCAAGCCAGGTGCGCTTGACGTGATACGGGATCCATTCGCCTTCGGCCGGCTGAAATTCGGAAATCACAACGAGGGGTAGCTGCGGAAAGATGTTTTTCAGACGCGCGATGGCCAGCGCAATCGAAGAGCCGGAACCGGAAGCGAATAAAACCTTGACTGCTTGTTTCAAATGAGTTCAGCGAGATTGAAATTCCACGCGCCGGATTGATGCTCGGACCAGAGCGCGAGCGCCTGCATCGAGAACGCGGTGGAGACGGGATTCATGAACGGAAGCGTTTCGCCGCCTCTTTTTCCAAACCAGAATCCACCGCGGAGGCGCGGATCGCTGGAGTTCGATTGGTAACCGGCGGTGCGTGCGGCTTCGTCGCCCGCTTCGGATTCATTCAACTCGACCGCCCCGAGATGATGGGCGATCAGCCGGACGCGAAGGAGTTGGGCGCAGACGTCGCTGCGCTCGAACTCCGGCGCGATTCGCCGGAGCAGGGAGGCGGCCCGCTCGATTCCCTCGCGCAGGATTCGCTTCACCTCGCCGCGATCGGCGACCCACAGGAGCGCTTCGAGGAAATAGCAATAGGCATGCAGACGATCCATGGTCGCGCCCGGATCGTAGCCGGTGAGGAACGATTCGTGATTCGCGAGAGAATAGGCAAGGAGAGACTCGAAGGCTCGCGCGCCGGGATCGCCCAGGGCTTCGAGCCAGGCGAGCGCGGATTTGAGCTGATAACATCCCGGGGACCGCGCCCAGCGCGGCTCATATGGGAGCGGCTGTTTTTCCGGAAGCTCGATGATTGCGTGAAAAACGCCTTCCCCCATGAAATCGAAGACGAGAGAAAGCGCGGCTTGTTCGGCGCAAAGCCGGAACCGCTCGTCGCCGGTGGCGCGATGCGCGGCGAGCAGTCCGCGGGCGATGATCCCTGTATCGAAGAAATAACAGTGCGGCGAGGCAGGCTCGAAGGGGAAGGCGTTGGCGGATTCGTCCCATGCTTCATCCCTGAGATACGATGCCGCGCGGGCGGCGTAGTCCGTCTGGCCGAGATAGGCGAACGCGCTGGCGGCGTAGCCGGTGATCTCGGTGGAGATGGGAGCGTTCTTCCGGAGATCGGAACGGTAGTAGCGAGCTACGCCGCCCGAAGCCTCCTGGATTCCAGAATGAAGAAACCAGCAGCGGGCCTGTTCGAGAAAAGATGTCAACTCTCGATTGTATAATGTGGTCGGAGCATGTGCTCAAAAACGGCATCGCTTGTATTGGCCGGCGTAGCGTTACAGGCACAGAGCCCCATGCCCGTCGGCGTCGTGCGGGGGAATTTGGTTTCCTGGAGCGGATCGGTCCAAGCCGGCCAATTGACGGTCCGGAACTCCGCGGGGCTGAGTTCCTGCTTCTTCGATGCCGGTACATATTTCGAACGCGAATTTCAAATGATTTCCGCAAGCGGGCTCGCCAAGGGCGATCCCCTGGAAGTGATTGCGGACCGCAAGCCGGGATTGTCGAATTGCTATGCGCGGACGGTGCAGGTGGTCAACGCGCATCCGCCGCTGTTCGTTCCCGGAGTGCGTCCACCATTGAGGAAGTCGCTCAGTCCGACGGAATCGTTCGCTCCGCGAGGGGATTTTTCATTCGGCGGGCGCGTGGTCCGGAAAGATGTCGCGCTGCTGACCGTTTTGACGCGAGCCGGAGAGATCCATGTCGTCCTGCGGCCGGATACGCATTACGCGGGCGATGGGTTGAGTTTGGATCAAGCCTCGCTTCCGGTGAATGCGCATGTGTTCGTCCGCGCGGGGCGGGATGTGGAAGGCGCGCTCGAAGCCTATCAGGTGATCTGGGGCCGGATCGTCGCTCCCTAGCGGGCGGTCTCCGCTCGGCGGTAGGTTACGAAAAATCAGCGTGCCGACGCGCGCGCCACCGCGGGGCGGATATCCTTCAACACGATCTGCCATGGCGAGTATCCGCGGGCCGCTGAGTACGCATCATCTTCGAAACAGAATGCGAGATCGACTGCCGTTCCGGGCGCCAGTTCGGCCGCTCGGGCCGCGAAGTTCCACGCCTTAGCTCGATAGGACCGCCCCTGCGACTTCAGGCGCACGAAAACGTGTCGCTCGTTTCGAATATCAGGAGGCGCTGCGACCTCGACCCCGCGGGCGGCGAAGACCGGGGAAGGGTTGCCGAAACCGAAGGGAGCCAGGTCCAGAATTTCGGCGGCGGATTCATCGTGGATCTCGTGAAAATCGATTTCAGCGTCGATTTCGAGCGCGGGAATAAAATCTTCGGGCGTGAGAAGCGTGGCGGCATGAGCGCGGAATCGTTCGCGAAATTCCCCGATCCGCGCCGCGGGCAGCGTGATTCCTGCCGCCTGGCGGTGGCCGCCGAATTTGGTGAACAGGTCCGGCATGGACTCGAGCGCGTCGAGTAAGTGAAACGCGGAAATGCTGCGGCCCGAGCCCTGCGCGATCCCATTTTCGATGCCGAGGACGAATGCGGGGCGATGGAAGCGCTCCACCACGCGGCTTGCGACGATTCCCACCACGCCGCGATGCCAGCCTTCGCCCGCGAAAACCAGCGCCGCGTCGCGATCGGTGACGGGTTGCTCGATGCACTGCTCGAAAATGGCTTCGCAGATTTCTTTTTCGGTCTGCTGGCGGTCCTGATTGAGCTCGTGAAGCTGCGCGGCGAGCGCGCGGGCGCGCGAGTCGTCTTCGGTGAGGAACATTTCGATCACGTCGCCGGCGCTGGCCATCCGTCCAGCGGCGTTGATGCGCGGAGCCACGCGAAAAGCCACCTGCCGCGCGCTGGGCGAATCTCCTTCCGACAGGCCGGACACGTCGAGAAGCGCGCGCAGGCCGGGGTTCTTCACCTGCCGCAAACCGGCGAGGCCGAGCTTCACAATCGACCGATTCTCGCCGACGAGCGGAACGACATCGGCGACAGTCGCAATCGCCACCAGCTTCAACAGAGACGCGATCAGGCGCTCGCGGCGCGCCCGGTCCCAGCCGGACGCCGCGATCAGAGCATCCATCAGTTTTAACGCGACCCCGGCGCCGCACAGATTCTTTTCGGGATACGGGCAGTCCGGGCGGTTTGGATTCAAAACGGCCACCGCCGGCGGCAGCTCAGCCTCGGGAAGATGATGATCGGTCACGATCACATCGATGCCGGCGGCTGCGGCGTGGCGAACGACTTCGTTGGCTCGGATTCCGGTATCGACGCTGACAATCAGCTTCACGCCGCGCGCGGCCGCCTCTTCGATGACTTCACTCCTCATCCCGTAGCCGTCGCGAAGACGATGCGGCACGTGGAAGGAGGCGCTTCCGCCGAGCAGATCGAGTCCTTTTTTCAGAATGACCACCGCGCTCGTGCCGTCCACGTCGTAATCGCCGTAAAGAAGGATCGATTCTTTCTGTTCGATGGCGCGGCGCAGGCGCGCAACGGCTTCCGGCATTCCGGCGAGGAGATAGGGATCGTGGAGATCGCGTAAAGACGGACGCAGAAAACGGCGCGCGGAATCGGGATCATTGACTCCGCGAGCACAAAGTACCCGGGCGGCGGGCAAGTGGATCTTCAGCTCCGAGGCGAGCGACTGAACAGCCCTCGCATCGGACGGCGCGACGATCCAGTTCATTCAGTTCTTCGAAAAATAGCCGCCGAGCGGTTCTTCATCTTCACCATCGTCGTAGGCGTCGTCGATTTGATAGAGCAGGTCGTGGAAGTCGTCGTACCAATCGGTGCGCAGATCGAATATATAAACCCGCGGCGCGATATCGAAGGAGAGCTCGATCTGGCAGGTGAATCCGGTATAGGCTCGCATCTCGCGCAGGCGCTGTTCGATGCTGCGGCGCTCCTCGCGTGACACGGTCGATTGATCCAGGCGTTCCTGCGCGTCATCCAGCGCATCTTCGCTGAACTGATTGGCGTGGATGGTCACGATTCGGGCTCCCGCTGCCTGCGCGGCCTGAACGTACAGACGGAAGTCTGGGTGCTGCTTGGTGTCCCAAAAGACCGACGCGATGTCCTCGCCTCCGCGGGGAGTCCCGTGGAAAATGGCGATTCCGTGTGACCTCAGGTATTCCTGAATCTCCGAACAGAGTGTATCGAGGTTGGACTTCATTTTTGAATACGGCGAATCTTTCACGCTACCACGAGGGCACGCTACCACGTGGGCACGCTACCGCGAGCGGGCTGTCCGCCGTGGCGTTACATGTAGGCTTCGGCTTGGCCGCTCAAAGGACTGTCTTGCGTGGGACCGGCTTTAGCAGTAAGCTGCAAGCAGGAGGGCTCGCGATGAGAGTCCTGAAGTTCGTCTTAATCTTGGCATTTATCCCCGCTTTCTCTTTTGCGCAGCGCGGCGGTGGGCATGGTGGAGGAATGGCCGGTGGCGGCGGCTTCCACGGCGGCGGTGGGATGTCGGGCGGTGGCATGTCGCGCGGAGGAATGGTTGGCGGCGCGGCGCGTCCGAGCATGGGCGGAACCGCGATGGGCGGCGGCGTTTATCGCGGCGGAGTGGTGAGCGGCGGCGTTTACCGCGGCGGTACGTTTAACAGCGGCTTCAATAATGGATTCAACCACGGGTTCAATAACGGATTCAATCACGGTTTTGTCAACAATCGATTCTTTGTCGGCAACCGGACGTTTGTAGGCTTCGGTTTCGGCTGGCCTTTCTGGGGATTCGGTTGGGGATGGCCCTCGTGGGGATGGGGATGGCCCGGATGGGGATGGAGCGGATGGGGATGGCCCGGATGGGGATGGTCGGCGGGATATTCCGACCCGTCGTGGGCTGGCTACGCTTCTGGAACCGATCCATACGCTTATAACGCGTATGGCGGGACGCCGGATGGCTATGGCAGCAATCCTTCGCAGCCGGTCGTGATCAATCAGAACTTCGCACCCACGCCGCCTGCGCCAGGCAGTTCGACAGAATCGTATTACCGCAAACCCGACTATTATCTGATCGCATTTTCGGACCACACAATCGTCGCCGCGATCACCTACCGCGTGGAAGGCGATGAGCTCTACTACACGACTCGCGAGCACGAGGAACGACACGTCCCGCTTTCATCGATCGACCGGCGGTTTACCGAGCAGATCAACCGCGACCGTCATATCGATATTCGGTTGCCATAGTTCGATTTGCCCATGTGATCTCTTCGGCCCGTCGGGCGGAGCCCGCGCAGTCTCATCTCGATCTCCCAAGCGGCGCGATCCGCCGGGTGGACTGATACACTGAAATTTCCCGCATGATTCAATCACTTTTCGGCCCTGCCAAGCCCAGCGAGCCTAATCTTCTCGAACGTCTTAAGGCAGGTATTCAGAAAACCCGCGTGGGTTTGATGGAGAAGATCGAGGATGCCGTCAGCGGGCGCAAGGAGATCGACGCCGGAGTTCTGGAAGAGCTCGAATATGCGCTGATTACGGCCGATATTGGGGCAAAAACGACCAGCGAAATTCTGGAGCGCATCCGCCAGCGCGTCGATCGCAACATGGCCGGCGATATCGGTGAGCTGAAAAATCTGATCCGCGAGCATCTCCTCGAAATCCTGCAAGCGAATGAACGTCCTGTTCCCCACGTGGCCGAACCCCCGGCGGTAATCATGGTGGTCGGCGTCAATGGCGCGGGAAAGACGACTTCGATCGGAAAACTGACGCGGCGGCTGCAATCGGAGGGGCGTAGCGTTCTGCTGTGCGCGGCCGACACGTTCCGCGCCGCGGCCATCGAGCAGCTTGAAGTGTGGTCTCAGCGCACCGGTACGGAAATGATCCGCCAGCAGGCCGGAGCCGATCCAAGCGCGGTGGTTTTCGATGCGCTCCAATCGGCGAGGGCGCGCAAGGCCGATTACGTGATCGTCGATACCGCGGGCCGTCTGCACACGAAAACCAACCTGATGGCTGAACTGGAAAAAATGCGCCGCACGGCGGCTCGTGTCATTCCGGGCGCTCCGCATGAGGTGCTGCTCGTCATCGAAGCCACGACGGGTCAGAATGGCCTGGAACAGGCGCGGAAATTCACGGAATCCGCCGACGTTACGGGCATCATTCTTACGAAGCTCGATGGGACGGCAAAAGGCGGCGTTGTGGTCGCCATTTCGCGCGAGCTGAATCTGCCGATCCGCTACGTCGGCGTAGGCGAGCAGGTCGACGACCTGCTCCCCTTCGAGCCTGAAAATTTCGTAGCGTCGCTATTCGACTGATGAATCCCTACATGGAAGAAGCGCTGGAGCTGGCTGCTCGCGGCGCCGGGCGTGTGTCTCCGAATCCGGCGGTGGGCGCCGTGATTGTGCGCGACGATGTCGTGGTGGGGCGAGGATTCTACACGGCCCGCGGAGTGAAGCATGCAGAGCCGCTCGCCATCGAACAAGCCGGCGACAAGGCCCGCGGCGCGACCATGTATGTCACGCTTGAGCCGCATTGCTTCCACGGGCGGACCCCTCCATGTACGGACGCGATCATCGCGGCCGGAATCAGAAAAGTGGTTTCGCCGATGAAAGATCCTAATCCTAGCGTGGGCGGGCGCGGGTTCGATCAATTGGTCCAGGCTGGGATCGAAGTGGAAATCGCGGTCGAATACGCCACCCGCGCGGCGCAGCTCAATGAGGCGTTCATTCATTTCATGCGAACCGGCTGTCCATTAGTGACGGTGAAAGCCGCCGTGACGCTCGACGGGAAAATCGCGGCGCCCGAGGACAACGAGGGCTGGATTACCAGCGAAACAGCCCGGCGGCACGTGCAAAAACTGCGCCACGCCTCCGATGCGATCCTTACCGGGATCGGCACCGTCCTCGCCGACGACTGCCGCCTTACAGACCGCAGCGGCGAGGAGCGCGCGCGGCCCCTCCTGCGAATCGTGCTCGATTCGCAGCTTCGCATTCCTCCCGAGTCGAACATGGTCGCATCGTGCGAAAACGATCTCCTTGTCGTCACGACCTCCGCTGCGTCGCCCGAGCGAGCGCGGCGGCTCGAATCGAAAGGCGTCCGCGTCGAGGTGATGGAAGACCGCGAAGGCCGCGCCAATCTTCCCGGCGTGGTCGATCTGCTGGCTCGCGAAAAGTATCTCTCGCTGATGATCGAAGCCGGAAGCCGGGTGAATTGGGCCGCGCTCGAATCCGGAGTCGCCGACAAGATTTTCTTCTATTACGCGCCGAAAATTCTCGGCGGCATGCAGTCGCTTCCTGTCGCCGGCGGAATCGGCAGGCGCCGCCGCGTCGATGCGATTCGATTCCACAATGTGCGCGTCCATTCCATCGCCCCGGACGAATTCGCGGTAGAAGCCTGGTTGGAGAAACATGTTCACGGGAATCGTTGAAGAATTGGGAACCGTCGCGGCCGCGGGCGGCAGGCTGCGCGTCCGCTGTTCGAAGGTGCTTGAAGACTTGCGCGAAGGCGCCAGCATCGCCGTGAACGGAGTCTGCCTGACCGCGGTCGACTTGACCCCGGATTCCTTCGCAGCCGATCTTGCTCCCGAAACATTGCTCCGCAGCAATCTGGGCGATCTGCGCGAAGGCTCGCGCGTGAATCTCGAACGTCCGGTAACTCCGGCCACCCGCCTCTCAGGCCATATCGTCCAGGGTCACGTCGACGCGACCGCCGAGCTTCTCTCGCTCGAATCCTTCGGCGGCGGGAATTATTGGCTCAAAGTTTCCGTTCCCGCCGGCCTCGACCGCTACCTGGTCCACAAAGGCTCTATTTCGATCGACGGCGTCAGCCTCACGATCGCGTCGCTCGATCCCGGTCCGGTCGTCGGCGTCACCATCATCCCGCACACCTTTGCGAATACATCTCTGGGGTCCGCAAAACCCGGCGCGCGCCTGAACATTGAAGTGGACGTGATCGCAAAGCACATCGAAAAGCTGCTGCAACGCGGCTAATTCCCGCAGCCCCATCCGATGCGGCACAACACGCTCGCCAGGCGATCAATGCAATCCTGATTGATCGGCGCGATTCGAAACCCGGGACGCTGCGAAGGACCCGGCGTCGTGCATCCGGCCAATCCCGTGAATTGGCCCCAATCCACCGGAGACGACCGCAATACGACCGCCGCAAGCGTCTGCGTCGCGCGCTCCTTTGACGCGCGAGACTCCATATCCGGCCGATGCGCGGCGAGATACATCCCCAGTTCGTTCCAGCGTCCCTCCGCCACCATCGCGCGAACATCGCCGGGAAACTGATCGACGTAGCTTTTTTGATCCTCCAGGCGATATTCGCGGAAGTGCGGAGCATAATCGGTGATCCAGCTCAACCGCGGCGAAACCGTTACACGGTCGCCCAGACGATCGAGAACTTCATACGACACCGCCGTGCAAATCGCTTCGACCAGTCCATTGGCGCGCCGCGGATCGAGCATCACATGACCCAGTTCATGCCCGAGCTGAAATGCGAATTGCGCATAGTGCGTTCCCGCCGACGTGAGCCGGATCGAGATCCTGTCGTCTCGGACCGACGTTAATGGCGCGTCCGATTTCTCGTAGTAAATGTGAATGGGAAGATCCAGCGGAGGATTGTTGTGAAACATCATTCCGATGAGGTCCCACACATCGTCGGCGAGCGATTGCAGAGTCGGCCGCACCGAAATCGGGAACGAATCGTCCAGGTAAACCGGCTCCGCGCATGCCGCGCAAGCGCTCAACGAAACAACAACGAGAAACCGATACAACCTTCTCTCAGTATCTCATCCGCGCGGGAGCGGTTGTTATACTCGGTCATGCGACGCCCTGCTGCGCCGCATCGGAGCAAATGAAGAGAGCCCTTATTTCCGGAATCACGGGACAGGACGGTTCGTTTCTGGCCGAACTTCTCCTGGCGAAAGGTTACGAAGTGCACGGCGTTGTCCGGCGCGCATCCACGTTCAATACGGAGCGTCTCGATTCCATCTACGCCGATCCGCACGAAAAGAGAGCCAAGCTGTTCCTGCACTATGGCGACGTCGCCGATGGCGGCGGTTTTCGCCGGATTCTCGAAAAAGCGCAGCCCGGCGAAGTCTACAATCTCGCCGCGCAGTCGCACGTTCGCGTCAGTTTCGATCAGGCGGAATACACCGCCGATGTGGTCGCCACCGGCACGCTGCGCATTCTCGAAGCGGTTCGCGACTACGCAGGCAGTGGACGGCCCGTGCGCCTGTATCAGGCGGGATCGTCGGAGATGTTCGGCGCCGCGCCTCCTCCGCAAAGCGAAGCGACTCCGTTCTACCCGCGCAGCCCTTACGGCGTGAGCAAAGTGGCGGCCCACTGGTACGCGGTCAACTACCGCGAGGCTTACGATCTTTACATCTCCAACGGAATCCTGTTCAACCACGAATCGCCGCGGCGCGGAGAGACATTCGTCACGCGCAAGATCACGCGGGCTCTCGCCCGCATCAAGCTCGGCTTGCAGGAAAAACTGTACATCGGAAATCTCGACGCGCGCCGCGACTGGGGCTACGCGGGCGATTACGTCGAAGCGATGTGGCTCATGCTGCAACAGCCCGAGCCCGGCGATTTCGTCATCTCCACCGGAGAATCGCACTCCGTTCGCGAATTTCTCGAGCTGGCCGGCGATCTCTGCGGCGTCGATTGGAAGCGGCATGTTGAGACCGATCCCCGCTACTTCCGCCCTACTGAAGTCGACTTTCTCCTGGGCGATTCCTCGAAAGCGCGGCGGGTCCTCGGCTGGAAACCGCGCGTGTCTTTTCGCGATCTGGTGCGAATGATGGTCGAGCATGACCTCGAACTCGCGCGGCAGGAAAAGACGCTCGCCGACGCCGGACACGCCGTTTTCCGCGGAGCGTCGCAGAGCTGATGCATCCCGCCAGCAGGATCTTCGTCGCCGGGCACCGCGGATTGGTCGGGTCTGCGATCTGCCGGAAGCTTCGCGAGTCGGGCCATCATAATCTCATCCTCCGGACCCGCGGTGAGCTCGACCTTCGCGATCCGGCGGCGGTCCGGGAATTTTTCGGCGCGGAGAAACCGGAGTATGTTTTTCTCGCCGCCGCGAAGGTCGGCGGCATTCTCGCCAACGATACTCGCCCCGCCGAATTTATTTACGACAATCTCGCGATCGAGATTAACGTGATCGACGCCGCCTGTCGCGCCGGCGTAAGGAAGCTTCAGTTTCTCGGATCGTCGTGCATCTATCCCAGGCTCGCCCCCCAGCCGATGAAGGAAGAATATCTTCTCACGGGCGCGCTTGAGCCGACCAACGAGTGGTACGCCGTCGCCAAAATCGCCGGAATCAAAATGGCCCAGGCGTATCGCAAACAGTACGGATTTTCTGCGATCAGCCTGATGCCGACGAATCTCTACGGGCCGGAAGATAATTTCGATCTCCAGTCGTCCCACGTGCTTCCCGCGCTGATTCGCAAGTTCCACCAGGCACAGGTAGAAAACGCTCCGGAGGTGGTCATCTGGGGGACAGGCTCGCCGCGGCGGGAATTTCTTCATGTCAACGATCTTGCGGATGCCGCCGTCTTTCTCATGAGGGAGTACGACGGCGCCGAGATCGTGAACGTCGGAACGGGAGAGGACGTCTCGATTCAAGAGCTGGCCGAAATGATCGCGGAAATTGCCGGTTATCGCGGACGCTTACGCTTCGATACAACGAAGCCGGACGGAGCCCCGCGGAAACTGCTGGACGTCAGCCGCTTGAAATCGATGGGTTGGAACCATCGTATCGGCTTGCGCGACGGTATCGCCGCCACGTATGAATGGTATAAGGCGATGCACGTTACTGCGTAAACGATCTTCGCCTGAGTTCGCCGAAACCGGCGTCCGCCTGCGTCCGTCGATTTGTCTGAGTGCCCGCGTCCCAGGTTGTTTGCAACGAATAGAGGTGATCCATGGTTAATCGCTTGTGCGCGGGTTCCGCGGCATGTTTCTTTACGTTCTTAACATTTGCGCCCGATGCGTCAGCGCAGCCGGCGCGAATTCCGCGAATCGATCGCGCGCAGCGCTTCACGCTCACCGGAAATGTTCATCCCAGGGCGATCCCCCAGGACGACCAGGGCCGCGTGGAACCTTCGCTTGAACTTTCCTATGTCACGCTTTCTTTCGCGCAAAGCGACGCGCAGAAGGCAGACCTCGCGCGCTTTCTTGTCGATCAGCAGACTCCCGGATCGCCGAATTATCATCGCTGGCTCACTCCTGAGCAATTTGCCGATCGCTTCGGTCTGGCGCAGTCGGATCTAGACAAGATCCAGAACTGGGTCCAATCCGAAGGACTGAACGTCGTCTCCGTCGCGCGAGGCCGCACATGGCTCGCCGTCAGCGGATCGGCCGCGCAAATCGAATCCGCGTTTCGAACCGAACTCCACCACTACATGGTGAGCGGGGAACGGCACTTCGCCAATTCGACGGAGCCGTCGATTCCCGCCGCGCTCAGCGGCGTTGTCCGCTCGATTCGCGGTCTGAACGATTTTCGCCCCAAGGCGCGCGGCCGGACTTTGAAACCCGATTTCACCTCGACCACAAGCCGCCACTATCTCGCGCCCAACGACCTTGCGACCATTTACAACATCAACCCGCTCTATAACGCCGGAATCGACGGCGCCGGGCAGACGATCGCCGTGGCCGGACAAACGCAGGTCGATCTTTCCGATATACAGCAGTTCCGGACACGATTCGCTCTCGCCCCCAACGATCCTACGGTCATGCTGGTTCCCGGTTCCCGCGATCCCGGCGTTGTCAGCGACGATCTCGGCGAAGCCGATCTCGATATCGAATGGTCCGGCGCCGTCGCCCGCAACGCCAAGATCCTCTTTGTTTACGCATTCGACGTCATGACGGCGGTTCAGTACGCGATCGATCAGAATCTTGCTCCCGTGCTCAGCCTGAGCTACGGATTGTGCGAGCTCGAAACCTCGCCATCCGACCTTTCCACCATGCAATCCTGGGCGCAGCAGGCCAACGCGCAGGGCATGACCTGGTTTGCGGCTTCCGGCGATTCGGGGGCCGCCGATTGCAATGATCCTCAGCACCCCGGACTCTCGGTCGATGCGCCGGGAAGCATTCCTGAAGTGACTTCGGTCGGCGGAACGGAATTTGTCGAAGGCGCCGGAAATTACTGGAACGCGGCCAGCGACTCCACCGGAGCATCCGTTCTTTCTTACATCCCCGAGACCGCCTGGAACGACAGCGCCGCCGACGGCGAGCCCTCCGCAACGGGCGGCGGCGCGAGCGCATTCTTTACCAAACCATCCTGGCAGGTGGGACCCGGCGTTCCCTCCGACAACGCGCGCCATGTTCCCGACGTGTCGCTCAACGCCTCCGCCGATCATGACGGATACCTCGTCTACAGCGGCGCGACGCTTTCTGCCTATGGCGGCACCTCGGCTCCCACGCCGGCGTTCGCTGGAATCGCTGCGCTCTTGAATCAGTACGTCGTCGCGAAATCGATGCAGCCGGCGGCCGGGCTGGGAAATATCAATCCGCAGCTTTACTCCCTCGCGCAGAACTCTCCGTCGATTTTTCACGATGTCACGACCGGCGATAATATCGTGACCGTCGCATGCAGCCGCCGCCAGCCGAACTGCGGAAATGTTGCCGTGGGTTATTCCGCCGGACCCGGCTACGATCAGGCCACCGGTCTCGGCTCGGTCGATGCGAATCTTCTCGTCACCGGATGGAGCGGCACAGGCTCCTCAACGCGGCCCGGAACGCAGATCACGCTTCTGCCGAGCCTTCACACCGTCACCGCCACCGACACCGTTTATCTCACGGCAACCGTCACCGACACCACGACTCCAACGGGAACCGTGACGTTCTCCGCCGCCGGAGCGCAGCTTGGCGCGGCGAATCTCGTCGGGTCGGCGGGGAAAGCGACAGCGACGCTCGCCGTGAAAGGGTCGCAACTGCCGGCAGGTTCGGGCACGATCACCGCGACCTACAACTCCTTCACCGCAACCGTCACCATCGCATCCAATGCGGCGGGAAGCAGCGCCGGCGCGACTCCGGCTCTCACCGCCTTTACCAACGCCGCTTCGTATCAGCAGGCCTTCGCGCCCGGCGGAATTCTCACCATCTGGGGTTCGCAACTCTCAAACGGCACCCAACAGGCGAGCAGCGTTCCTCTGCCCATCTCCATGTCGGGAACCGAGGTGCTCATCAATGGGATCGCCGCGCCGCTCTACTATGTGTCGCCCGGACTGGTCAATGCGCAGATTCCCTACGACGTGCCCGCCGGATCGGCGACTGTGAATGTCAACAACAACGGTCAGGTTTCTACCCGGACCGTGAACATCGCCTCGGCCGGTCCCGGAATCTTCATGGATGGCGCCGGCGCGGTTGTGCCCACCTCCAGCGCGGCTCGCGGGCAGGAGATCGCAATCTATGTCACCGGAGTCGGCGCGGTTTCGCCCGCCGTCGCTACCGGATCAGCGCCGGATTCGTCCACGGCGCTTGCGAATCTGCCCAGACCGTCGCAGGCCGCCACAGTAACCGTCGGCGGCGCCGCCGCGAATATCGACTTCATCGGAATTCCTCCCGGTCTGGTCGGCGTCACCCAAATTAACTTTACGGTTCCGTCAGGAGTGAATCCCGGCGCGCAGCAGGTTGTCGTAAAAATCGGCGCCGCCGCCAGCGCGCCCGCGACCCTGACGGTCACCAACTAGGTCGGAATGGCTGCCGACGGGTCCGCCAACGTCGAGACGTCTTCGTCAATCAGAATCGTCTGCCCACCGAATGTCCGGCTCACCGGCTCTGGACATTGCCACAAATCCGCGAATGCAATTCCGGAATCCGCGGGCTTCGACGTTTCGATGTTGAAATGATCCGCGGATCCGCCCGCGATCCAGAACCGCGGCGGCGCGGCGCCGCCCCCGGCCGCCACAGCCGCGCGAATCTCCGCCGCATTCTGCTTGTGGCAATACACCGCCGGACTGTACCCGTTCCTCGCCACCGCCGCGCTCCATTCACTCACGTAAGTTCCCATTGACGCCGGAAAAACATCGATGTGTTCGATGTCCAGATACACATACGAAGCCTCCGCGAATCCTTCTTTCTCCATTCTTTTCGCGGCGTCCACGCCGTCGGCCTTGCCTTGCTCGGCGGTGAGAACATTTTTCCTGCATCGCGACGCTCCCGCCGGCTGTTGCCCGACATATACGGGCAGCAGCTTCCATCCCATGTCCACAAGCACTCCGCGCTTTCCCGTCCAGCCCGATTTACCGTGACACGGAGACTGAATGTAATACCCGCAAAACGAATAGGGCGAAGCGGCCTTCCACTTCTTCATCACCGCGTCCGACGGATAGGCGGAAGTGTCGAAGCCTGAAAAAATCATGCCCAACAATACAGCATCCGGCTTTTCCAGTAAATGGATCGAACAACAATATCGTTGAAATGAAAACCCTAATTTGCAGCCGGTTTGGCGAACTTCGCGTCATCGACGGCGACGTTGCTCCGCACTTCCCTGATCTGAATCGTAAACCGGCCGTTCGGCCGCGACAACGTCCACCGGTACGGGATTTTCACGCCGTCCGCATCGCGATAATCCGCGTAATCGATCTGCGTCGGGTTGCGCCCCACCGGCGTTTCGGCCAGGCGCACCATGCGTATCAAAAGGCCCGATTGTTTGTCGAAATAGAGCCGGATTGACGGTTTTTCAGGCGCAGATCCCGTCAAAACCTCGCATTCTACGCCATTGATCACGTCCGGACGACCGCGCCGCAATTGCGGATAAATCTCCTTCAACCTCAGCGCTAATGAGAACTCCGCGTCGAGCCCGGCGGCAGCGGACTCCGCCGCCGACATATCGCGCGCCGGACGCCCCGTGCCGCCCATCCATCCCGCGGTTCCGTCGAACGCAGTGACGCTGTCGCTATTTCCCATGCGCGAAATCGAGATGCGTTTATTCGGCGCCTTGGTGAACAGCTCGATCGGACTTTCCATTCCTCCGGCTAAAATCGTCCCCTTCATGACGCGAGTATTGATTTTCCGGGCCGCATCCGCTCCGCCAACCGCGGATAAATATTTCGCCAGGATCTCATCGACAGTCGGTCCACTGGCCGGCGCGGCCCGCGGAGCCTCATGATGCGCAGCGTCGGATTCGAGCACCGGAGGAACCGCCGCCGGATGCTCGCGCCCGTTGTGGCAGGAATAGCAACTGACCTGCAATCTGCCGCCGAAACTGTTTTTGTTGATCGCCATCGTCATTGCGATCATCTCTCGCGCCGTTTTCTTCGCACCCTTGTCATCGGCTTCCGGCTTCCCCGGAACGTGACAGAACGAGCATTCCACTCCGAGCGAAGCCGCGATGAACTGCATCGACGGAACCACTTGATCGGCCGGAGTCCCTTTCAGAACCGTGATGTTTTTATAAACCTGCTCCGCCGGAGCCTGCGCGAAAACCGGCAGCGCGGCGGTTGCCGCGATCAGAACCAGTCGATTCATCTCTGTCTCCTATGTGCCTAGAATTGTAGCCAAAAAGTGAGATGGTTCCGTCATCCTTTCCGGTGCGAGCTTCGTCATGTTTTATATTCAAGGACTTGCGGCCTGTAACCTTAACTATGCTCCCGGCCATCATTACAACCAGCGATTCAAATCGCATAACAAGGAGAGGACATTCCATGAAGAAGCGTTTATTTATGTTGTTCGCGCTGCTTGCGCTGACGAGCATGGTGGTTTTGGGCGCCGATATTTCCGGCAAGTGGGTGAGCGAAGCTCCCGCTGGCGGCAAGGGCGGACCCCAGACCTTCACGTTCAAGCAGAGCGGCTCTGATCTGACGGGTACGGTCGAAGCCGGCCGCGGCGGTCCCGCTGAGATCAAGAACGGAAAAGTCGATGGGGATAAGGTTTCGTTCGAAGTGACTCGCGAATTCCAGGGCAACTCGTTCACGACGAAGTATTCGGGTTCTGTTTCCGGCTCGACCATGACGCTGAACGCCGATATGGCCGGCCGCGGCTCGCGCGAAGTGAAGCTCACCAAACAGTAAGAAGTGTTTAAGTGCACGCCGGCGCCAGGGGGTTCGCTATTCCTATCTTGAGATATCTTCTGATCGCCGGCGTGTTTGCCGTTTGCGCGCTTGCGCAGACCGGACAAGTCAAGTCCGAAGGGCAGGCCATTCCCGGCGCGACTGTGAGAGCCACGCAAGGCGACCGCGTCCTGCTCACCGTGACCGACGAAACCGGAGCTTTCCACTTCGACGGCATGACGAACGGTTCGTGGATCGTCGAAGTCGATATGTTTGGCTTCGAAAGAGCGCGCAAGGAAGTACAAATCCCCTCAAAAATCGACTTTGCGCTCCAACTGCGCGCGCGGCCGCAGCGCGGAGGCGCACAGCAGACTCCCGACGACCTCGGCGCGGGCGACTTGAGCGCCGCCAGCGGCGAACCGCCCTCGATCGCCGCAGCCCCGCAAATTGGCGCCGAGGCTTCCAATGAATCGATGCTGATCACCGGCAGCGTCAGCCAAGGCTTGCAGACCACCGCGGCTGACCTGCGTCCCGACGATTTCCGGCCCGGGCAGTTCGGCCCCGGATTTCCCGGCGCGCCCGGCGCTCAGGCTGCTCAGGATGTTCCTGCCGGTCCAGGCGCCCCCGGCGTCAATCAGCAGGCTCAAGCCGGACCTGCGCCCGGAATGGGCGGCGGATTCCCAGGCGGCGGACCCGGATTCGGCGGTGGCGGCGGACGCGGAGGCGGCGGCGCGGGAGGATTCGGCGGCGGCCGTGGTGGAGGACGCGCGGGCCAGCGTCCGCCGCGCGACCGCAACGGAAATCCTGCATTCATCGGCAACCGGCGCGCGAGCAACAATCGCATCACCGGCAGCATTTACTATCAGTCCGGAAACTCAGTCTTTAACGCGCGGCCCTTCGCCGTGAACGGTCTCGAAGAGCCGAAGGCGGCGTATGCGCAGAATCGATTTGGATTCTCCGCCGGCGGACCCCTTTTCGTGCCGCACCTTTTCGATTGGTCCAAGATTTTCTGGTTCATCAACTATCAGGGCAATCTCTCGCGCAACGGAGTCGATCAGGCCTACACCGTGCCGACCGCGGCGGAGCGGAGCGGAGATTTTTCGGCGCTCTTGCCCAATACCGTGATTTATCCCCGAGGCTCGGCCGCGCCGTATCCGAATAACGTCATTCCCGCCGCTGACCTCTCTGCCAATGCCAGGATCGCCCAAGGACTGCTGGCATATATTCCGCTGCCGAATCAGCCTGGGCTGCTCACGCAGAATTACCGCTTGATCGTGGCCAATCCCGTGAACACGCAGAGCTTGAACACAAGGCTCAATACGACCGTCAACCAGCGCGACACGCTGGCGTTCACCTTCAACTGGCAGAAGCGGTCGAACGAGACCCATGAAGTCTACGGCTGTTGCGATTCGGTGGACGGGCAGGGAATCAATACCAACGTCAGTTGGCGCCATCGTATCGGGACGCGCAACTTCAACAATCTCGTGTTCAACTTCAATCGCAATACGAATACGGGCGTTCCGTTCTTCCAAGGCGGCCCCGATGTTGCGGCTCAACTCGGCATCCAGGGCACGTCCCCCGACCCGCGCAACTATGGACCTCCGACCCTGACCTTCACGAATTTTTCCTCGCTCACCGGCGCTAACGCGACGCATACCGCCGTGACCAATTTCGGGCTCAACGACAATTTTCTGTACCACAAGGGAAAGCACAACTGGAATTTCGGTGCTGGCGCGACGCACTATTTGAACAACTCGATTACCGATCAAAATGGACGCGGCTCATTCAGCTTCTCCGGCCTTTCGACCGCTTCCTACAATTCGCAAGGGCTTGCGGCCACCGGAACGGGTTACGATTTCGCGGACTTTCTGCTGGGTCTTCCCGAAACTTCGTCGATCCGCTACGGCGACTCCGCCATGTACTACCGCAGCAGCTCCTTTAACGCGTTCGTGGTCGACGACTGGCGCCTGAAGACGGGACTGAGCCTGAATCTCGGCATTCGTTGGGAATTTTTCCAGCCCTGGAGCGAAAAGTATGGGCACGCCGCGAACCTCGACATCGCGCCGGGGTTCTCCGCAGTCGCGCCCGTTCTGCCGGGGCAGGCAGGACCGCTCACCGGAGTCGTTTTTCCCGCCGCGCTCATCCAGTCCGACAAGAACAACTTCGCTCCGCGCGCCGCCATCGCCTGGAAGCCGTGGACTCGTGGAAAGACCTTGATCCGCGCCGGATACGGATGGTATTACAACCCGAGCCAGTACAACCAGTTCATGAACCGGCTGGGACAGCAGCCGCCGTTTGCCATCACCAATAGCGCGACCACGAGCACGGCCGACGTGCTCTCCATCGCGACAGGGCTGGTTGCGGTTCCCGTGGGAAAGACCGTAACGAACACCTATGCTGTCGCGCTGAATTATTTGACCAGCTACGCGCAAACGTGGAACGTTTCGATCCAGGAAGACCTGCCGAAACGCTGGATCATGGAACTGAATTACATGGGCACGAAAGGCACCAGGCTCGATGTGCCGCAGGCGCCCAACCAGGCTCCGCTTGGATCGTCGCTCACGGCGTATCAACGGCTGCCGATCGCAAATATCGGCTCGTTCACCTTCGATTCTCCGGAAGGCGATTCGATCATGCACGCGCTGCAAGTTCGGTTCACGCGCCGCTTCCAGCGCGGGATTTCGGCGAACCTTTTTTACACGTTCTCAAAGTCGCTTGACGATGTCGCGCTGGCGCAGAATTTTTACGACCAGTCTGCCGAGCGCGCGCTGTCGAACACGAATCGGACACACGCCGTGACCGCGAACTGGGTTCTCGCCTCCCCGGTGGATGCGACGCGCGGATTCCTTTCCCATCCCGAGTGGGTCGCAAAATCGCTCAAGGACTGGACGCTCTCAGGAAGCTTGACGGCCCAGACCGGGCTGCCGCAGACCGCGACCGTGCTTGGTAATCAGGATGGGACGGCGTCGATTGCCAGCCTCCGTCCGGACGCCACAGGATTGCCGCTCAATTCCGGGACCGGATATTTCAATGCCGCGGCGTTTGCCATTCCTGCCCCCGGAACGTTCGGCAATGCCGGACGTAATACGATCATTGGACCGGGCATGTGGGTGGTGAATCTGTCGCTTGCGCGAAGTATCAATCTGCATTCGGAGCGGCGGCGGCTGGAGATTCGCTTCGATTCAACCAACACGTTGAATCACGTCAATCCTTCGGGGCTGATTACGGTGGTTAACTCGGCCCAGTACGGGGAGATCACTTCCGCCGGAGCGATGCGGCAGATCACGGGAACAGTGAGGTTGAGGTTTTGATGAAAGATAAGCTCGCGCAAAGAGGCACCGGCGCCGGAAAACTTTCGGGGGCTTTGCGTTTTTGCGTGAAATTTCTCGTTCTCGCGGTTGCGCTGTCCGGCCAGGACGCGACTTTCAAATCCAGCACCCGGCTGATCATCGTCGACCTTACGGCGAAGGATAAGTCCGGACGTCCCGTGACGACGTTGAAGAAAGAGGACGTCCAGGTTTTCGAGGACGGCGTGCGGCAGGACATCGCGATCTTCGAACTTCAGAAGCTCGAAGGCGAGCCGCTTGCGCCGATGTCGTTCGCAACGCGCGCGACCGAGACAGCGGAAGAGAAGACGGCCGCGCCGGTCAAGACGGCCGTGGTCGCGCCGGCGGCCAATCAGGCGATCCGGTATCAGGACAAGCGTCTGCTGTGCATGTTTTTCGATATGACTTCGATGCAGCCGCCGGAGCAGGTTCGCGCGCAGGACGCCGCCATTAAGTTTCTCCAGACGCAGATGACCGCATCCGATCTGGTCGAAATCATGACCTATACGACGAAACTCAATGTCGTGCAGGAGTGGACCGACAATCGCGACAACCTGATCAGCGTGATCAAAAAGCTCACGCTGGGTGAAGGATCGGATCTGGCGGATCTGGCCGCGACGAGCGCGGATGAAGGCGACGACAGCGGCAGCTTTACGGCCGACGAGACCGAATTCAACATCTTCAACACCGATCGGAAGCTCAGCGCGCTCGAAGATGCGGCGCGCAAGCTGGGAGCGTTTCCTGAGAAGAAAGCGCTGATTTATTTTTCGAGCGGCATCGGAAAGACCGGCGTCGAGAATCAATCGCAGATCAAGGCGACGACGAATGCCGCGACTCGCGCGAACGTCTCCTTTTACCCGATCGACGCCCGCGGGCTCGTTGCGCTGGTCCCCGGAGGCGACGCTTCGCAGGCTTCGCCGCGCGGCACGGGAATCCTCAGCGGCTCGAAGCAGCAGGGACTGCGCAACTCGATGAACGATTCGCAGGAGACGCTGGTGACGCTTGCCTCGGATACCGGCGGGAAGGCGATGCTCGACACCAACGACCTGACAATGGGCATCCGCCAGGCGCAGGAGGACATGCGCAGCTATTACATCATCGGCTACTACTCGAAAAACGAGGCCGAGGACGGGAAATACCGGCGGATCGATGTGAAGCTCGCTTCGAAGGATCTTGCCGCGAAGCTCGATTTCCGTAAAGGGTACTACGCATCGAAAGTGTGGGCCAAGTTCAACGCCACGGATAAGGAACGCCAGCTCGAAGAGGCGCTCACGCTGGGCGATCCGATCAACGATCTTCCGCTCGCGCTCGAAGTGGATTATTTCCGGGTGGCGAAGGACCGCTATTTCGTGCCGATTTCGGTGAAGATCCCCGGGTCGGCGGTGGGCCTGACAAAGAAAGGCGCGCAGCAGACGGCGCAGCTCGATTTCATCGGGCAGGTGCGCGACGCAACCAACAAACTGATCGGCGGCGTGGGCGACACGATCAACGTGAAACTGGATGAGCAGCGCGCCTCGCAGATGGGACAAAGACACCTGCAATACGATACCGGCCTCACGCTTGCGCCGGGAACGTACAATTTGAGGTTTCTGGCCCGCGAGAATCTCACCGGCAAGATGGGGACCTTCGAGACCAAATTCGTGATCCCGAATCTTGGCGCGGGCGGGCAGATGCGCCTCAGCTCGGTGATCTGGAGCAATCAGAAGGAGGCCGTCAACGCCGCGATCGGAACCGCGGGAACCAGCAGGAAACTGATTGCGGCGAGTCCGCTGGTGCAGGGCGATCAGAAGATCGTGCCAAGTATAACCCGCGTGTTCCGCAGAGATCAGACAATGTACGTGTACTTCGAGGTGTACGACCCTTCGCTCGACCCGGACCGGAAGGTTCCGAGCCTTGCGGCCCAGGTGGACCTGCTTTCCGGATCCCGGAAGATTTTCAGCTCGCCGGCGCTGCGTTTGAACAAGCTGGGAACGTCGCGGCCCGGAGTTGCTCCGTTCGCGTTTCAGATCCCGCTTGCAAAAATACCGCCGGGACAGTACGTTGCGCAGGTTAACGTAATCGACGAGACTGGACGGAAGTTCGCTTTTCCCCGGAACGAGGTAGTCCTGCTGGCCCCTGCTGCGGACAACACTCTCCCGCCGCCGCAGAAGTAATCCGCGGTTTGAGGGAAGGAGCGCGTCCTAACCCATGTAGTGGATGCCGAACACCACGGCGCCCAGCACCACCACGCCTACGGCCGCATAGAGCGCATACTTCATCATTCGCGCATTGTGGCCGCCCGCGACCCGATCTTCGTCTTTCCTGATCTGCTCGTCGAGGCTATCGAACATTGAAACCTCCTGGGAAGCTGACTAGGGCACTTATCCGAGCTAACGGGATTATAGTCCCATTTGTTCCGGAAAGAAAGGGCGTAGAGTTTGGGAGTGCCGCCGGGCAGAGGCTCGCAGGATCGGCGTGGGCCATCATTTCTTCGGCATAGGCTGCTGCTGAGTCATGCAGTGGAGCGTGCCGAGACCGAGCACGAGATCGCGGCAGGGGATCCCGATCACTTCGCGGTCCGGAAATAAACGTTGCAGAGTGTTCAAGGCGATCCGGTCATTCTTGTCGGCGAACGCCGGGGCGAGGACGATTCCGTTGGCGATGTAAAAGTTGGCGTAGCTTGCCGGCAGTCGCTGGTTTGCGAAATAGACGGGCTCCGGCATCGGGAGCGTGGCGACGCGAAGGTCGCCGCGAGCGCGCAGGCGGGCGAGATTTTCCTTGAGCGGCTCATGGTTTGGATCGGATTTGTCGGGCTCGACCGCGGTCACAACGGTATCGGCCGAAGTGAAGCGCGCGATGTCGTCGATATGGCCGTGGGTATCGTCGCCGGCGATTCCGCGGCCAAGCCAGATCACTTCGGTGGCGCCGAGATATTTTCGCAACGCCGACTCGAGAGTTTTTTTCGAGACGCCGGGGTTGCGGGCCTGGACATCGGACAGCAGGCATTCTTCGGTGGCGAGAAGTTTACCCGCTCCGTTGACGTCGATTGCGCCGCCTTCGAGGACCAATTGGGCGTCGAAAAGGCGAAAACCGAATTTGCGTGAAATTAGGTGCGGAATCGCTGCATCGTGCGCGAAATTGCCGTATTTTGCCCAGCCATTGAAATGCCAGCGGGTGATGGCGATCTCACGGCCGGAACGGACGAAGATGGGGCAATAATCGCGCGTCCAGCTCCGGTTGGTCCGATGATGGAAGAAGTCGACCGCATCGAGATCGACGTGGCATTTGCGGAGAATTTTGCGCACCCGCTGTTCGTCTTCGGTGATGATCTGCACGCGCTCGACTCGGGCGAGGTGGCGGACGATCTCGCCGTACAGCCACGGAATCGGCTCGAATTTTCCGGGCCAGTCCGATTTTTCGTGGGGCCAGGCGAGCCAGGTTGCCTGGTGCGGTTCCCACTCAGCGGGCATTCTCATCGATCAAGCCACCGGTTGAGAATCGGAGCATAGGCGTCAATGCGGCGATCGCGCAGAAAGGGCCAGTGTTGACGGACCTGTTCCATCTTTTGCGGGTCGCACTCGACGATGAGTGTTTCTTCCCCAGTCTGCGAAGCCTCGGCGATGATCTGGCCGAAAGGATCGGAGACGAATGATGATCCCCAGAACTCGATGCCGCTTTCGGGCGCGCCTTCGTAGCCGACGCGATTCACGGCGGCGACGTAAATCCCGTTGGCGATCGCATGGCTGCGCTGGATGGTTTGCCACGCTTCCAGTTGCGCTTTGCCAAATTCGGCTTTCTCCGACGGATGCCATCCGATGGCGGTGGGATAAAAGAGAATGTTTGCGCCGGCAAGAGAGCAGAGGCGCGCGCCTTCGGGATACCACTGATCCCAGCAGACGAGCACGCCGAGGCGTCCGAAGGCGGTATCGAAATTCAGAAATCCGGTGTCGCCGGGGGTGAAGTAGAACTTCTCGTAGTAAAGAGGGTCATCGGGGATGTGCATCTTGCGATAGATCCCGGCGATTTCGCCGTGAGTATCGAGCACGGCGGCGGTGTTGTGATAGACGCCGGCCGCGCGGCGCTCGAACAGCGACGCCACGATCACCACGCCGAGTTCGCGCGCCAGTTTGCCGAGAGTTCGCGTCGAAGGGCCGGGAATCGATTCAGCGAGCGCGAAAAGCGAGTGATCTTCACTGCGGCAGAAATACTGCGACCGGAACAGTTCCTGAAGGCAGATCACCTGCGCGCCCCGGCCGGCGGCTTCACGAATTTTCCATTCTGCTTTGGCGAGATTTTCGTTCGGATCGACCGAACAACTCATCTGGACGCAGCCGACCCTGAATTTTTCCGCGGACATAAGCTTCCATTATGCGGCACAACGGTTTACCAGTAGTGACGCAAGTTGCTGAATCTTCCGGTCCCGCGAAACATCCTATTGTCCATAGACAATATGCAGAAAACGCATAAACTCACATTGATTCTGATATTTGCAGCAGCTTTATGGGGACAAAACGACGCTTCGATCTCGGGGACCGTGAGGGATGCAACCGGAAGCCCGATTTCCGAGGCGGATGTTGTCGTCAAGAACCTGGAAACGGGCGCGGTCCGAAAGCTGGTAGCGGACGGGGGCGGACGTTATGCGGCGGCCGCACTTGCGGTGGGGCGCTACGAGGTCCGCGCGGAGAAAGCGGGATTCGCGCCCCAAACGAAGACCGGAATCAATCTTGTTCTGGGGCAGCAGGCGACGGTGGACATAACGTTGGATTTGGGAGTGGTCAGCCAGGCGATTACGGTTGAAGAATCTGTGTCTCAGGTCAATCTTTCGACGTCGGAGACTTCGGGATTAGTGGGGGAAAAGCAAGTGAAGGAGCTGCCGCTCAACGGGCGGAGTTACGACGGGCTGATGACGTTGAATCCGAGGATCGTGAACTACAGCTCGGAGCGGTCGGGCGGGATCGGGACCTCAAACTCGGCGGTGGGGAATATGTTCGCGGTATCGGGGCGCCGGCCGCAGGAGAATTTGTTCTTACTGAACGGGATCGAATACACGGGAGCTTCGGAAATCAATGTGACGCCCGGCGGGGCGAGCGGACAACTGCTGGGCGTTGAAGCGGTCCGCGAATTCAGCGTCGTTTCGGACACCTATGGAGCGCAATTCGGCAAACGGCCCGGCGCGCAGGTGAGCATTGTTACGGCATCCGGCTCGAATGCGCTGCACGGAAGCGTCTACGAGTTTCTTCGGAACAGCGCGCTGGATGCGCGGAATTTTTTCGACTTCGGCGGCATTCCTCAGTTCCAGCGCAATGAGTTCGGAGCCTTGCTCGGCGGACCGATTCGCAAGGACAAGACGTTCGTGTTCGGAAATTACGAAGGCTTCCGGCAGCATCTGGGGTTGAGCGACGTGACACTGGTTCCGGACAACAATGCCCGCGCGGGGTTGCTGCCGAACGCGAGCGGGGGATTGACGAATGTGGGGCTCGCGCCGGGAGCCCAGCGGTTGCTCGCGCTGTGGCCGGTGGCAAACGGGCCGAATCTGGGAGGAGGGATCGCCGAGGCATTCAGCCATCCTCTGCAAACGATTCGCGAAGATTTTGCGACGGTTCGCGGCGATCATATCTTTTCAGAGAAGGATTCGCTGTTCAGCGTTTACACGGTGGACGACAGCGCGGATCATACTCCGACGGCGAATCCGTTGAGCAGTGTTTTCGAGGCGCTCCGCGAACAGGTGGCCAGCCTTCAACAGACGCATGTTTTTTCCGCCACCGCGCTGAATACGGCTCGCGCGGGATATTCGCGGGCGTCGTATTACTTCACGGGCGAGACTGGGGTGGATGTTGCCGGATGGGTGCGGGGCGCGCCGATCGGAGCAGTGGTGATCGGCGGCGGGACGGCGCTCAACGGAGCGTCCCAGATCACGCAAGCGGGAACCAACGCGGGCAGCAATCTGAGCGCGGCGCGCAATCTGTTCACTTACGAAGATCATGTGAGCCTGACGCGCGGGATTCATCACATCGATTCTGGTGTGTGGATTCAACGGATCGAGAACAACGACAATCTGGCGCAAAACCAGTACGGCCAGGCTTCATTCGGAAGCCTGACGGCTTTTTTGCAGGGCACGATTTCGACGTTCACCGTGGCGCCGGCCGCGACTCCGCTCGGCTGGCGATCGCTCGAAGCGGCCGAATATGTGCAGGACACGATCCGCGCCGGGAAGAATCTTGAAGTGTCGGCCGGGCTGCGGCTGGAGCATTCAAACGGGATGCATGAGGCGCACGGGCGGGCGTCGAATTTTCACTTCGACGCAAATGGCGTGATTGAGACGAATCCGACGGTGAGCGATTCGGTGTTCACGGTGAATCACGCGAAGATTCTGCCGGAGCCTCGCATAGGGATCGCGTGGGATCCGTTCGGGCGCGGCAAGACGGTGATCCATTCCGGCTTTGGGATTTATCACGCGCAGCTCGACGCGTTGAGCTACCGGCTGGATCAGAATGCGCCGTTCAATACGACGGTATCGCTGAAGAATATTTCACTGAACGGATTGAGCATCGTGCCCGGCGCGGCGCTGCCGTCAGGAGCATTGGTGGCGCCGAGCGGGATCCAGCCCGATGCGAAGATTCCGACGGTGCTTTCCTACACGTTCAAGATCGAGCAGGAGATCGCGCCGAGATGGAGTGCCGCGCTGGGATACGCGGGCTCGCGCGGATATCATCAGATACTTTCGATCGACGCGAATCTGCCGGCGCCGTCGGTCTCGCCTTCGGGGGCGATCTACTACGCGCCGGGTTCGCCGCTGGCGAATCCGAACGTTGCCGCGACGACGACGTGGTGGTCGAGCGGGCACAGCAATTACAACGCGCTCACGGTGGATGTGAATCACCGGCTCGCGCGCGCGTTTCAGATTCGCGGAGTATATACATTTTCAAAGAGCCTGGACGACGGGACGGCTTGGAATTCGAGCGTGGGGGCGAATGCTCCGGGATTTGTGATGTATCCGCCGAATCCGCGGATCGATTGGGGACTTTCGACGTATGACGTGCGGCATCTGGCGTCGATCAACGGATCGTGGGAACTGCCGTGGGCGCGGAAGAATCGAGTGGCGGGCGGATGGACGCTGAGCGCAATCGCGACGCTGCAATCGGGATTTCCGTTTACGCCGCAGTTGGGATTCAATCCATCGAACGACGGCGATACGCGAAATCCGGTGCGGCCGTCGTGGAATCCGGCGTTTCAGGGCGCGGTGACGACGGGGAATCCGAATCAGTATTTCAATCCGAACGCGTTTCTTGTTCCGGCGAACGGGACGTACGGGAACGTTGGGCGGGATACGCTGATTGGACCGGGCAGCGCGGCGGCCGATTTTTCGGCGCTCAAAAACACGGCGTTGACGGATCGGGTCCGGCTGCAAATCCGCGGGGAGTTTTTCAACATTCTGAATCACGCCAATTTCGGGACGCCGAACACGATCGTGTTTTCGTCGGCGACAGCGGGGCCGTCGCCGACGGCGGGCGTGATCACGGCAACGTCGACGCCCTCGCGGCAGATTCAGTTCGGGGCAAAGCTGATCTGGTAGTCAGGCGAGCAAGGCCGCGACGGCCGCGAGTTTCTGGTCCTGGGTCCAGGGGGGCCCGACGATTTTGCCGAGGCCGTTGACGATCGCCAGTTCGCGCGGGGCGATCGCGGGCAATTCCTTTTCACGGATGCGGCGCGCGCGGAGTCCGCAGGACTCGGCGGCGTGGATGACGATATCGCGGAAGAATTCGCCTTCAGCGGCGTGGATCGCGGCATGAGAGGCGAGGGTGGCTTCAAGGCTCGGGGAGGGGCGGCCGGATCCCATGAGCACGGCGCATTTTTTGACGCGGTCGCCGCCGATCTGGCTGATCGCGGCCGCGAGGGCTTCGCAGGCCAGGGCGTTCGAGGCGGCTCGGCATTTTTCGAGGAACGCTCGTCCGCGGGCGGCGCCGAGTTCACGGGCGGCGTGATAGGGCTGGACCGATCCGCGTCCGGAGGCGAGGTCGATGCGGCGGCGGTCGAGGATGGCGGGCTGATCCGGCGGTCCGGCGACGGCGACCATGGCTGTCCAGCCGGAGTGGACGCGGAATCCCAGCGAGATCGTGGCGCGGCTCAAACTGCCGCGATGATATCAGTTTTTCGAAAATCGTCGCCTTTGAAGAGGAGAGGCTCGCCGGTGGATTTCGCGAGGGCGTAGGAGAAGCAGTCGCCGAAGTTGAGTCCTGCTTTGTGTCGGCCTTTTCCGTAATCGCGAAATGCCTGGCGAGCGATGTGGGCCTGCTCGATGCTGACAGGCTCGATTGCGATGCGCGCGCGGCGAAAATACATGTCGGCTTGCTGCGCGGCGGCTGCGCCGATTTGTCCTTCGATAACCATGAAAAATTCAACAAAATTGACGGCGCTAATAGAACACGAGTCGGCGTCGTGAATCATCTGGTTGAAGTGCTCCGCGTCCCGTTCTCCGAAGAAAATCGCGGCGAGCGCCGAAGTGTCGAGAATCATTTGGGCAGGCCGCGTTCATCGTAGAGAAACTCGGCGTGGCCGAGATACGGCTTCTTCACGCGTTTCGATACCCGCTTTGCAATGGCTAGAAGATCTTCGAGGGATGCTTTGCTCTTGCGGTGCTTGATCCGCTCGTAACGCTCGCGAAGGGCCTCGGTGACTGCTCCGGTGAGTGTTTCACCAGTTTCGTCAGCGATCGCGCGGGCGAGGCGGTGGGCTTCGGGGTCTTTAACGTTGAGCACGTGTCTACCTTGGTAGCTAAATATCTACCTTCTTGTTATAGCATGACTTGGTAAAAATGCAGATTCGGTGACAACTTCCGCTCGCTTACGTGCGCGGTTCAGTTAGCGCATCGAACCGTGACCTTCAGAGAGCGGAGCGATCCGCGACAATTGGTGCTTGATCGCGATCCGCGGATTATTTCAATATTCAGCCGAACATTAGCACTATTATTACTGAGAGCGACGGCACGTCCAGGTTTAATCCGATTCTTGTGACGCCCTTGGTCGTCGGGGCCTGGCACTAGTTTGCTCCGTTTTTGGATGGATGTGATTTTATCCGGAGCACGCGTGCAACTAATCGGCGTCAACAAAATCAACGTTGGTCGGATCGCAGAGCGGATCGTGTCTAATGAACTCGAGTACAGAGGCTTCCGCGTGAGCGACTTAAACAAGGAGGGGACCTCTGCGAATGCAGACCTCCTTGCAGCTAAAGAAGGGGAGACATGGCAGATTCAAGTGAAGGGCGCAACGGAGGATCATGGGTGGTGGTTTGGCTACGGTCATTGCAACGATGCGACGATCGCAGGCCAAGAAGGCATGTTTAATCGATCTCAGTCTGACGGCTTCTATAAGGCAGAAATCGTCGTCTTGGCGTGCGTAAAGTTGCCCAAGGAGTACTCCTGCCTCGTATTACCCGTGTTAATCGCTGAAAGAGCTGCGCAGATCAATCTTGATCGGGCGTTCCGCAGCTTGAGAATAAAAGACGGAAAACCCAAGAAACCCGGAAAGGTCTGGGTCTACCTGGACGGCCCACCGAATGCGCGTGATCCCAAGCGAAATGCCCTGCACGAGGCGGAAAGGGCCCTCTTGACACCGTACAGGGATAATTGGGATCTCGCATTCGCTGAGGCAAGCGGAAAGTACGCAACTGGAAGCAACCACTCTACAATGCGAGTCGGTCGTAAATCCGACCCAGTTCGAACCGGCCTGTTTGCGACATCCTTTGCGCTACAATAAAAAAGCAACTGCCCTCCGGTAGTCGTCTGCCCATTGGGCGAATCATGTTCGATAACTTAAGCGAGAAGCTTCAGCGCGTTTTTAAGAATCTGCGCGGAGAGGGGAAACTCTCGGCGGAAAACATGGAAGCCGCTTTACGCGAAATCCGTGTCGCGCTGCTCGAAGCCGACGTGCATTTCCGGGTTGCGAAACAGTTTATCGAAGCGGTGAAAGAGAAGGCGATGGGCTCGGAAGTGCTGACGGCGCTTTCACCGACGCAGCAGGTGGTCAAGATCGTTCGCGACGAGATGGTCAAGATGCTGGGGCAGCATCAGGCGAAACTCCGGACGGCGAACGAGCCGCCGAGCGTGATGATGATCGTCGGCCTACAGGGTTCCGGCAAGACGACATCGACGGCGAAGCTTGCGCGGTGGCTTTCAAAGAACGGGCATTCGCCGGAGATGGTTTCGGTGGACGTCTATCGTCCGGCGGCGCGGAAGCAATTGAGTGTTCTGGCGCGGGATTTGAAGCTTTCGATCTACGAAGGCACGGCGGAGGAAACGAAGCCGGTGGATCTGGCGCGATCGGCCCGGAAGGAGGCGGTACAGACCGGCCGCGACGTGCTTCTGGTCGATACGGCGGGCCGTTTGCACATCGACGAGGAGCTGATGACGGAGCTGAGCGAGTTGAAAGAGCTGCTCAATCCGACCGAGATTCTGTTCGTGGCGGACGCGATGACCGGGCAGGACGCGGTGAAGTCGGCCGATGAGTTTAATAAGCGGCTCGGGATTACGGGAACGATTCTGACGAAGATGGACGGCGATGCTCGGGGCGGGGCGGCGCTTTCGATTCGCGCGGTGACGGGCCAGCCGCTGAAGTTTGTGGGCGTCGGCGAAAAGCCGGATGCGCTCGAGCCGTTCCATCCCGATCGCGTTGCGCAAAGAATTCTGGGCATGGGCGATGTGCTCAGCCTGATCGAAAAAGTCGAGGAGCAGATCGACCAGAAGTCGGCCGAGGAGATGCAGCGCAAGCTGCTCGAGGACGATTTTACGCTGGCGGATTTTCGCGACCAGATCAAGCAGATCCGGAAGCTGGGGCCGCTCGAGTCGCTGATCGGAATGATGCCGCAGATCGGGCCGATCAAGGATTTGAAGAACATGAAGGTGGATGAGCAGGAGATTACGCGGCTGGTGGCGATCATCGATTCCATGACGGCAAAAGAGCGGGCGAATCATATGATCATCAACGGCGCGCGCCGGCGGCGGATTGCCAAGGGATCGGGCACGTCGGTTCAGGATGTGAACAATCTGCTGAAGCAGTATGCGCAGGCTCGCAAGATGATGAAGAGTTTTACGGGCGGCGGAGGTTTTCTCGGCAAGCGGCTGGGGAAACTGAAATTGCCCATGGGATTTGGACCGCAGTAGAATAGCCAGGAATGCACACGAATGGACGCGAATGTTTGAATTCGCGTTTATCCGTGTTCATTTGTGGCCAGAAAAAAGAGGATGACTGAATGCTGATGATTCGTTTGGCGCGGTTCGGCGCAAAAAAGAAGCCGAGCTACCGCGTGGTTGTGATCGAAAAGGACCGCGCGCGCGACAGCCGGTCGGTAGAGGTGGTGGGGACATACAACCCTGTGGCGAAACCGGCGGCCGTGAATCTGAACCATGAGCGCATTGCTCACTGGATGAAAAACGGAGCCCGCCCGTCCGACACTGTTGCGCGTTTATTGAGATCGAATCCCGCACCCGCAGCGTAGAGGTTTTACTGCTACAATCGACCCAACAGGAGGGTGTAACGGGTGAAAGATCTGGTGACCGAGATTGCGAAGGCGCTCGTTGATATTCCGGATGAAGTGACGGTTCGCGAAGTGGAAGGCGAGCAGGTCACGGTTCTCGAACTGCGTGTCGCGCCAACCGATCTGGGTAAAGTTATCGGAAAACAGGGACGGACGGCACGATCGATCCGGACCTTGCTGGGCGCGGCGGGAATGAAGTTGAACCGGCGGTTCACGTTAGAGATTTTGGAGTAGTGCGCTCGCGGGTGTTCAACCGCTTCCTCCGGTCGCGGCTCAGGACGAGGAATACTGATAAGGAGCCGTGGCCGAAGGGAGCGGTTGAGCGCCGATAATGAATGAAAGCTGGGTCGCAGTCGGACGCTTGATCCGTCCGCGCGGGAATCGGGGCGAGCTGATCGCGGAAATCTACAGCTCGCAGCCGGGGCGCGCCGAAAAGCTCAACGCGGTCTTTCTGGAAAAAGACGGGCGCAAGGCGCCGTTCACGGTGGAAGAAGTCTGGTTTCACGGCGGCAAAACGGTATTCAAGTTCGCGGCGATCGATTCCATCGACGAGGCGGCGGAGTGGGCGGGAGCGGACATGCTCGTGGCCGAGGCGGAGAGCGCCGTTCCGGAGCCTGGCGAATATAGGCACGCGGATCTGATCGGATGCAGCGTGGTGGGGGAGAAAGAGATCGGGCGCGTCGCCGGAGTTGAAGAATATGGCGGTCCGGCGTTATTGAAAGTGGCGGGCGAGGACGGCCGCGAGATTTTGATTCCGTTCGCGAAAGCGATCTGCCGGGAAATCGACGTCGAGCACAAGACGATACGCGTCGAGCTGCCGGAAGGACTGTTGGAGCTGCCGTGAGATTTCACGTGCTGACGATTTTCCCGGATTTTTTCCGGGGGCCGTTCGAGCACGGCGTGATCCAGCGCGCGCGGGATAACGGACTGATCGAGATTCAGATCCACGATCTGCGCAACTGGACTTACGATCGCCATAAGACCGTAGACGACCGGCCGTTCGGCGGCGGCGAAGGAATGCTGCTCAAGGCCGGACCGATTTTTGAAGCTGTGGAATCGATATGGCCGGTGAAGAGCGGCCGAAGAAAAGTGGTTTTGCTTTCAGCCCAGGGGCGGAAGTTCGATCAGTCGGTTGCGCGGCAATATTTGCAGTGCGATGAATTGCTGCTGATTTGCGGCCGTTATGAAGGAGTCGACGAGCGGGTGGCGCAACACCTGGCTGACGATGAAGTTTCGATTGGCGACTACGTCCTGTCGGGCGGGGAACTGGCGGCTGCGGTGGTGATCGACTCCGTGGCAAGATTAAAGGATGGAGTTTTAGGCAACCAGATGTCGGCTGTTGCCGAATCGTTCGAAAACGGCCTGCTGGATTGCCCTCAATGGACCCGGCCTGCGGAATTTCGCGGCTGGCGGGTGCCGGATGTACTGATCGGCGGAAACCACGAGCAGATCCGGCAATGGCGGATGGAGGCGGCGCGTGAAAAGACGGCCCGGCTTCGACCCGATTTATTAGTAAAGGATTCAGCGCCCCAAAGCGCGATGAGAGGAAAACATGCAAAACGCGGTACTGACCAAGATTCTCAACAAGAACAATAGGGGCGCCAATCACCCCGAGTTTCGTCCGGGCGACACGATTCGGGTGCACGTAAAAATCAAGGAAGGCGACAAAGAGCGTCTTCAGGCATTTGAAGGAACCGTCATCGCCAGGCACAACAAAGGCATGGGCGAGACAATTACGGTCCGCAAGGTGAGCTTCGGACAGGGCGTTGAGCGAATTTTTCCGGTTCATGCTCCGGTGATCGACCATATTGACCTGGTCCGCACGGGCCGTGTGCGGAGGGCGAAGCTTTATTATTTGCGCGGACTGAAGGGCAAGGCCGCCCGTCTTCGGGAACGCGAATAAGGAAACGCGAAGAACCTCGTGCCGAGCAGCCGCTACGAGCGCGCCGCCCGCAAGGCAGGCTACCGGGTCATTGCCGGGCTCGATGAAGCTGGGCGCGGAGCGCTTTTCGGGCCCGTGTTTGCGGCCGCGGTGGTGCTCGATCCGGAAAAACCGATCCGAGGGCTCGATGACAGCAAGGCGCTTGAGCCCGGCCGCCGCGAAGTTCTAGCCGCAAGGATTCGCGAGCGAGCCGCGGCGTGGGCCGTTGGCGCGGCGGATTCTTACGAGATTGACCGCTTCAATATTTATCAGGCGTCGCGGCTGGCGATGAAAAGGGCGCTCGAACAGTTGAAGGTCACCTGCGATTTTCTGCTGGTCGATGCGGTTCGCGTCGACGCAAATATTCCCCAGAAACCTCTCATCCACGGGGATGCGCTTTGCTTCTCAATCGCCGCCGCATCTATTCTTGCCAAGGTCCACCGGGACGCGGCACTCACGGCATGGGCTGAGGTGTTTCCGGAATACAATTTTGCCTCGAACAAGGGGTACTCGACTCCAGATCATATCGAGGCGCTTGAACGCATCGGACCTACGTCGCTGCATCGATTCAGCTTTGAACCTGTCCGCAATTCCAGCCGGTTCCACACCTGGGCCGGGTATCCGATTCCTCAGCAAGGGGAACTCTTTGCATGTCCCTAAGCCCAGACACCAACCCGAGCGCGACTGAACCTGTCGAGGACGCGCCGAAACGTCCGCGGACGTGGCAGAGCCGGTTGCTGAGTATCTGCTTTGTGATCTTCACCTTCGAAGTGGGTTTGTTTCTGGTGATCGTTCCGTGGATGGAAGAATCCTGGAGTTTGAACACATTTCAGGAGGCCTTGCCCGCGCTCCAATCGATCTGGATCGATCCCTACTTCCGGGGCGCCATCACGGGGCTGGGTCTGGTGAATATCTACATCGCGTGCAGCGAAGTGCTTCGTCTGTTGCGCCGGACGTAGCCCTAAGGTCTGAAACGATCTGAATCCGCAAGTGATCGTATAGTCAACGTTCCATTCCAGAGCCCAGGGCCGCCGACATTCTTTCAGAAGGGTATCGGTCGGCCCTTTTCTCCCTCTAAGTATTTCATTCCATTGGATTACTAGTACAACTTAGTACCATAGGAATAATCCTAGTTACGTTAATGAAACGCCTCAAGCTAACATTAAGGCGTTATTCTTAGTGCGTCCGTGAGTGAAGTACTAATTTGAGATGAGGACGCCTCTGGAAATGGGTGACAAATGAAGAAAGTTCAAGTAACTTCGCGGCTGTATGCTACAATCTGCACTGTAATTGTTTTGGCGCTGGCGGTGAGCGCTGGAACCTCTCCTGTTTATGTCGCTTCTGGACCCGTGCCCGGCTCAGATACGTTTTTTGCTTCCGGTCCGGTTCCTGGCTCCGACACGTTCCTCGCGTCTGGTCCGGTTCCTGGTTCTGACACGTTTTTGGTGTCTGGTCCGGTTCCTGGCTCGGATACATTCCTGGCATCTGGTCCCGTTCCCGGATCAGATACGTTCCTGGCTTCGGGTCCGGTTCCCGGATCAGATACGTTCCTGGCATCCGGGCCGGTACCTGGCTCGGACACGTTCCTGGCATCTGGTCCCGTTCCCGGATCAGATACATTCCTCGCGTCCGGACCGGTGCCCGGATCCGACACCTTCGCGGTCTAACAGCATTTCTCTCTTCGATTTCTACCTGCGGGCCAGCAATAGCGTTGCTGGCCCGTTTTCTTTTGGTAGGAATCGATGAGCGGCATCTATGATTTTCTTGCGCCGGTGATCGGCGCGGGCGCCTCAATGGCGCTGCTGGCTGTTCTGATCCTGCTGATTCTTGGACGCTTTAGAAAGTATTGGATTGTTTTCATCTACGTCTCCTGGGAACTGCTGGCGACGCTCGGTTTTACAATTGCCGACGTTTTATACCATGGATCATCGCCCTCAACGCCGGCTACGAGAACATTGGCTCAGATGTGGTACTCGCGGGCGTATTGGACCAACGACGTCATCGTCGATCTGTTTCGCTTCGTTCTCGTAATCGTGCTGATTTACCGGGCATCGCCGGAAGGGCTGCGGCGGGTTTCAGGACGGTTTCTAGCGGCATTGCTGATCCTGATGGTGGTGCTGCCGTTCGTTTTGTTTGACCGCGAGTGGAGAGTCGCGCCCGAAGATCCGCTTGGCCTGCCGTTTCCGCGCGCCCACTGGTTCAACAGCACCAGCCAACTGCTGAATTTCGGCGCGGCGATCATGAACCTGATGCTGTGGGCCACGCTGGTGGCTTCCAAACGGCGCGATCCGGAATTGCTGGGAGTGAGCGTTGGGCTGGGGATTGTGGTCACGGGAACGGCGCTGGGATACGGGCTGAAACATCTTCCGGGTTTTGCCTCGATCAGCTATCTGTTCCTCAACCTGACGCAGCTCGCCGGATGGCTGATCTGGGTCCGCACGTTCTGGGTTGCGCGAAATAAAAAGCAAAATTCGGAACTCGCCGCACCGGCACGATGATTTGGTTTATATTTGTAGAGTTTTTCCGTAATGGAATCGCTTTTCCACGATATTCGATTCGGCGCGCGCGTGCTGCTGCGAACGCCGCTGATTGCGATCTCGATCATTCTGGTTCTCGGGCTGGGGATCGGCGCGAACTCGGTGATGTTCGGCATACTCGATGGATTGCTGCTGCATGCGGTCCGTTATCCGGCTCCGGACGAATTGGTCTTTGTCTGGAGTATTGATCCGCAGGGCGCGCTGAATGACGTTTCGCCGGCGGATTTTGTCGATTGGAGAAAGCGGGCGAAAACGGTGGGCGATCTCGCGGCGTGGGTTCCGACTTCCTTCGTCGTAAACGGAGGCCAGCTTCCGCGACAGCTTGGGGGCAGCTTCGTCACCGCGAATTTTTTCCGGACGCTTCGAGTGAAGCCGATTTTGGGCAGAACTTTTCTGCCGGACGAGGACGGGCTGGAGCATCCAGGCAATGCCGCACGGTCAGTGGTGATCAGCTATCGCTTCTGGCAGGAGGACCTGGGCGCGGATCCAAACGTTCTGGGCCGAACGATCCGCGTGGAGTCGACGCCCTACAACATCGTCGGCGTCATGCCTCCGGATTTTCAGTTCTGGTGGCGGCCTCACGATCTGTGGATTCCGGTGACGATGAACATTCACGAGCGCGACTATCGGGATCTGGTGGTAGTGGGGCGCTTGAACGCGCCGCTACAGCAGGCGCAGCGCGAGGCGGACGTGATCGCCAGTTCGCTTGGCGAGGCCTATCCGAAAAGCAACAAGGGTTGGACAATTCAGCTTGAACGGATTCAGGAGCGACTTCTCAACCGGACGTTTCGCGCGCGGCTGCTGATGCTTTCAAGCGCGGTGGGTCTGGTGCTGCTGATTGCGTGCACGAATGTTGCGAGTCTGCTGCTTGCGCGGTCGGCCGCGCGCGAGCGGGAGCTTGCCGTCCGGGTATCGCTTGGAGCGAGCGCGGGGCGGCTGGCGCGGCAACTGCTGACCGAGAGCGCGCTGCTCGCCTTCTTCGGAGGAGGATTCGGACTGACGGTTGCGTGGGCATTGATCCGCGCGATTCCGAGATTCGTTCCGGCGGGGGCGCTGCCAAGCCGGTCGATCGAATTGAGCAGTCCCGTGATGTGGTTCTGCGCGGGAGTATCGGCTCTGACGTGTTTACTGGTAGGGCTTGCACCGGCGATCACGGCGGCGCGCGCGGAAGGAAATCTTCAGTTGAAGGATTCGGCGCGCGGGACGACGGCGGGCCGGCAGCGGCAGAGGTTCCGGCAAATTCTAGTCGGCGCCGAAGTCGCGGTGGCGCTGATGCTGGTGGCGACGGCCTGGTTGATGACCGGAAGCCTTCTTTCTCTTTCCCGCCTGGATCTGGGATTTAATGCGCCGAATGTATTGACATTCAGGGTTCTTCTGCCGCGGGGAAAATACAATACGGCGCAGGCGCTCGGGTTCTACAGGCTCGCTCTGGAGCGAATCGGCACGATTCCAGGGGTGGTGAGCGCCGGGATGGGATCGTATCTGCCGCTGGCGAATGATAATCGGATTCTGGTGCGCTGCGACATCGAAGGATCGGGCCGCCAGGAGGCGGAGCGGGCAAGCATGCGATACGCCGCGGTTAGTCCCGATTACTTCCGGACGCTGAATATTCCGCTGAAGCGGGGCCGGTTCTTCACCAGCGAGGATGACGAAAAAGCGGCGCCAATCGCGGTCGTCAGCGAGGCGCTCGCCTCTACTTTTTTCCCGAACGAAGACCCGATTGGCAAGCGGATCGTGGTGGATCGTCCATTACGCGGGGCCGGGCAGGAGACGGTGAAGCTCGAAATCGTCGGGGTCACCGGCAATATCAATCTGACGAATCTATCGCTGGATCCGAAAACGATGATCTATGTACCGCACCGGCAGAATCCGTTTTCGCGGGGCGTGTGGTTCGCGGTTCGGACGGCGGGGGAGCCGTCGCAGTTCGCTTCGGCCGCCCGGGCGGCGATCATGGGAATCGACCGGGAACAACCAGTGGAGCAGATGGGGAGCCTGGAACAGATGCTCGCAAACCAATATGCGGAGCCGCGGTTCCAGACCGAATTGATGAGTTCGTTCGCACTGCTGGCGCTTGTACTGGCTGCGGTGGGGATCTACGGAGTAAATGCGTACGCAGTTGCTCAGAGACGGACTGAAATCGGTCTCAGGATGGCCCTGGGAGCGACACAGGGCGACGTTTTGAAGCAGGCAGTAGGGCAGGGAATGGCGCCCACGATCGCGGGTATCGTGGTGGGCCTGGCGGGAGCCGCCGCTGTGGCGACGTGGCTCCGGAGTTTTCTGGTGGGAAGCGAAGCGGCCGATCCGCTAGCATTTCTCGGCGCGGCGGCGCTACTCGGATTGGTGGCCGTCCTCGCGTGCTATTTCCCGGCGCGGAGGGCAATCCGCATCGATCCGGCGATCGCTCTCAGGAACGAATAGGTCCGGCTCTGGTTTTTCTACCGGAGATTGCTGCGCTCCGCGTAAAAGATACGCCTCTTCGTCGCAGATGACGCGCATGAATTCGACAAGCTTTCTTGCCCGGTAGAGCGCGAATCGCGATTCAAAGGTCAGATATCTGAATTGGTCGTCGTTGAGTTCAGGCGCCCCCATCAGGAATCTCCGCTTGCACCAGTGCACGCGGAATGCCGCTCGATGTAGGACAAACACTACCGGATATTACTGTCTAAGTTGCTGTGAAGCAATGATTTTTTCGAAGCAGATATCACGGTGACATCATCTAACCAGTCCGGATCAAAAAAGGCTTCATACAGTGGATTGTGAAGAGAAATTACGTCTGCTCAAAGAATACGATCATGCAGTTGTGGATGCTTCGAAATCGGAGCAGAAGTTGAACGAGATGGCAAAGGTGATCGCAGGGGACGAATTCAAGATCATGCTGGAAGAGAAGACGCGCGCCGACGGGAGATTGCGGCGGGCTCGTTCCGCCTACGAACTGCATGTCGCCAAACACCGGTGCGGAGATGCTGTGGGGGCGGGACCTGTAAGAAGCGCGGATTAGAATCCCCGGGTTTGACAGTACTTCGGTTGATCCGCTAATCTAAAAGGGTTAATTACTCGCACGGAAAAGGTCTGTCTACATGAAAACCGCAATTCCTTCGCCTTCGGAGATCGAGCGCCAGTGGCACTTGATCGATGCCGAGGACGTTGTGTTGGGCCGCATCGCGAGCAAAGCCGCGATGATTCTGCAAGGAAAGCATAAGCCCAGCTACACGCCGTTTCTCGATACGGGCGATCACGTGGTGGTGGTGAATGCCGCCAAAGTCCGGCTGACGGGCCGGAAAGAAGAGCAGAAGATTTATCGCCGGCACTCGGGTTATCCGGGCGGGCTGACGGAGATTCAGGCGCGCAAGGTTCGGCAGGCGCGGCCGGAGCGGATGGTGGAAGAAGCCATCCAGGGTATGCTTCCGAAGACAAAGCTCGGCAAACAAATGTACCGGAAGTTACAGGTTTACGCGGGTCCGAAGCATCCGCATGATGCGCAGAAGCCCCAGGCATTAGCGGTTTAGGGAAAGCTTTTGGCGGTATAGGAGATTCGAGAGAGTGGCTCTGGTTCAACATTTGGGTACGGGCCGCCGCAAGCGGGCGGTGGCGAGAGTGTTTCTGCGGTCGGGCAAGGGCACGATCACAGTGAACGGGCGGACGTTTGAAAATTATTTCCCGAGCGAGGCGGCGCGCGCCATTGTAAAGCAGCCGCTGCTGGCGACCGAAACGGCCGACAAGTTCGACATTCTGATCACCGCCGATGGCGGTGGAATATCGGGACAGGCCGGAGCGGCGAAGCTCGGCATCGCGCGCGCGCTGCTGGAGTTCAACGCGGAGCTGCGCGCGAAACTGAAGGGCTTGGGCATGCTCACGCGCGATCCGCGTCAACACGAGCGCAAGAAGTATGGTCAGAAGGGCGCTCGCAAGCGGTTCCAGTTCAGCAAACGTTAATCGCGGGGAGCAGGCGCAGATTAACGAAGATTTTTTTTAGGACGGATGTGCGCGTCCGTTCATTGTTCCACTCACCCGGGCCACAAATTCCGCTTTGGGCCGTGGTTGCGGGTCCAACCGAAACCTTAAGGAGGTTTTTCTGCCGTCGATCAGCATGAAGGAATTGCTCGAAGCAGGCGTTCATTTCGGGCACCAGACCAAGCGCTGGAATCCAAAGATGAAGGAATACATCTTTGGCGAACGCAATGGGATCTACATCATAGATCTGCAAAAGACGCTGAAGCTGTTCAAGGACGCGATGAGGTTTGTGGGCGAGATGGCCGCGTCGGGCAAGACGGTGCTATTTGTCGGCACCAAGCGCCAGGCGCAGGAAGCGATCGCCGAAGAAGCTACACGCGCGCAGCAGTATTACGTGAACCAGCGCTGGCTGGGCGGACTGCTCACCAACATGTCGACCGTGCAGAGGTCGATTAAACGGCTGAAGGAACTCGACGCGATGGCCGCCGAGGGCAACTGGGACGGCCGCGCGAAGAAGGAAATCATCCGGCTGGAGCGCGAGCGCAAGCACCTGAATCAGAACCTTGCGGGCATCAAGGACATGAACGGACTGCCGGATATGCTGTTCGTGATCGATTCGAACAAAGAGGCGATTGCGGTGGAAGAAGCCCGCAAGCTGGGCATTCCCGTCGTCGCGGTGGTCGATACGAACTGCGATCCGGACAAAGTCGATTACGTGATCCCGGGCAATGACGACGCGCTGCGGGCGATTCGGCTGTTCACGAACAAGATCGCGGACGCGGTGGTCGAAGGACGCCAGCTTGCGACAGAGCAGGACTTCGCGGCGGAGAAGATCGTGGCGGGCGAAGAGACGCCGGTCGAAGAGATCCCCGAGTACGCGCAGTTCATCGATCCGAAATACGCCGAGCAGTTGATGTCGGAGAGCATGCCCGACGAAGATCTGCCGTCGATGTCGCTGCCGAAGAAGAGCCCGACGTCGGAATCCGCGGAATCGGCCGCGGAAGAAGCGGTCTCGCGGAATCTATAGAGTCCGCCTGCTCACGCGCGCGGTTCGGATGCGGCAAGTGTACTTACGGCGGTACCTGGGAAATTTATGGAGATCAACGCACAACTTGTAAAGCAGCTCCGGGAACGGACCGGGGCGGGGATGATGGAGTGCAAGAGCGCGCTCGTCGAATCGAAGGGCGATATTGGGGAAGCCGAAGTAGTCTTGCGCAAGCGCGGAATTGCGTCGGCTTCGAAGAAGGCGACGCGCACGACGAAGCAGGGAGTGATCGGGACGTATATCCATCCGGGTTCGCAGCTCGGTGTGATGCTCGAAGTGAACTGCGAGTCGGATTTCGTGGCGCGGACCGAGGACTTCCAGGAACTGGTGCACGATTTGGCGATGCAGATCGCGGCCGCCGATCCGCAATTCATCCGCAAGGAGGACGTGACGCAGGCCGCGCTCGATAAGGAGCGCGAGATCCAGCGCGCCCGCGCACTGGCGGAAGGCAAGCCGGAGAAGATGGTGGACAAAATTGTCGATGGACGTCTGTCGAAGTTCTTCGAAGAAGTATGCCTGTACGAGCAGCCGTTCATCAAAGAGAACACGACAACGGTGGCGGACGTGATTAAGGCGAAGATCGCGAAGCTGGGCGAGAACATTTCGGTCTCGCGGTTTGTGCGCTTCAAGGTCGGCGACACCGCTCCGGCGGAAGAGTAAAAAAGCAGGAGTCAGGAGACAGGAATCAGGAGTCAGAATGCCTTGGGTTTATTCTGAATTCCCGAAACCGGCTTCTGACTCCTTTCTTTATGGCAACCAAGTACGGACGGATTCTGCTAAAGATCAGCGGTGAGGTTCTCGCCGGCGACGGTTCGTTTGGGATCGATGCCGAGCGCGTGGCTGCGCTAGCCGCCGAAGTGACGGAAGTCTCGAAGACGGGCGTGCAGATCGGGTTGGTGGTGGGCGGAGGCAATTTCTTTCGGGGTGTCGCTGCCGCGGCGCAGCATATGGATCGGGTAGCGGCGGATCACATGGGGATGCTCGCCACGGTGATCAACGCGCTGGCGTTGCAGGATGCGCTCGAAAAACAAGGTGTACCGACGCGGGTGATGACGGCGATCGAGATGCATGAGGTTGCCGAGCCTTATATCCGGCGCCGGGCGATCCGCCATCTGGAAAAAGGGCGGATCGTCGTATTTGCGGCAGGAACGTCGAATCCGTACTTTTCGACCGACACGGCGGCGACGCTTCGCGGGCTGGAGATCAGGGCCGAGGTGGTGGCCAAGGCCACGCGCGTCGATGGGGTTTACGACAAGGATCCGTTGAAACATTCCGACGCCGTTAAGTATCCCGACATCGGTTACTCGGATGTGCTGTCGAAGAACCTGAAGGTGATGGACGCTTCGGCTGTGGCGATGTGCCGGGATAACCGCTTGCCGATCATCGTTTTCAATTTGAACGTTCGCGGAAATATAATGCGTATGACGATGGGGGAGCCGATCGGGACCCTCATTCACTAACGATATGAAACCTGAACCAGCAGCAAATTCGTTTGCGAGCGTGCGCGACGTCGAGAATCACGCCAAGGGCCGGATGGACAAAGCGTTGACGGACCTACAGCACGAAATGGCCAATATCCGCACCGGACGGGCGTCGGTCAGCATATTCGACAACATCAAGGTGGACTACTACGGCACGCCGACGCCGCTCAATCAGCTCGCGAATCTTCACGTGCCCGAGCCGACGCTGATCACGATCCAGCCGTGGGACGTTTCGCAGATTGGGGCAATCGAGAAGGCGATCCGCAATTCGGACCTGGGGTTGAATCCGGCAAACGACGGAAAAATCATTCGAGTGCCGATTCCGCCACTGACCGAGGAGCGGCGCAAGGAGATCGTCAAGCGCCTGCATCACGTCGCGGAAGATCATCGGGTCGCGCTGCGAAATATCCGGCGCGATGCGAATGAGCACGTCAAGAAGCTGCTAAAAGACAAGGCGATCAGCGAAGATGATGAACGGCGCGGTCTGGACGAGATCCAGAAAATGACCGACGGCTATATTTCGAAGATCGATCAGGCGGCAAAGGCGAAAGAAAAAGAGATTCTCGAGATCAAATAGCGCGGATCAGTTGTGTCAAATCAGCGGCGACGCAGCGCCGTCATGATGCAATGCGCGGCGATCAACAGGATGGCGGCCGCTGTTATGAGCGCTCGCCGGCCGCAGATGTTGCCGGATGTCTGCGCGAATCCGACACGCCGATTGGGTATTCTTGATTTACGGGATGGCCCTGTTGACGATCTCAGGCGAACCGGCATCGCGATGGGAGGAAGTCGCGCATGGGGCCGCGCAGTTGCTCAAATTCGAATTGGTGACGGCGGCGCGGCTGGAGCAATGGATCGCGGAGGAGTTCGGCGAAGCCGTGATTCCGGACCGCGCGTGGCGTGCCGCCGTAGTGTCGATCCTTGCGCGAATCGCAGTGGAGCATCACCTGGTGATCGCTCTGCCGGGGGCCGAGGCGCTGTTCCAACCCATGCCGATGCTGCTTCGCATCGGAGTGGCGGCTTCCGAGGCTCGCCGTGTTGGGAATCTGATGCTCGACCGGCGCCTGGAACGCCCCGAGGCGCGCAAGATGCTCGCCGAACTCGACGGTGAGTGGCGCGCATCGCATCGCGCGAGATTCGGCCGCGCCAGAGCATCGTCGGAGGCTTTCGACCTTACGTTCAACGCCGAATCCATGGAGGCGCACCAGATGGCCGAAGTGATTCGCGCCGCAGTGTGCGCCCGCGGATTGGCCGAGCAAGGATTGCTTTCTTCGGCGGCCGAGGCGCAGATGCAGTTTCAGACGCGGCTTCAGCTTGCGCGCCACGGAATCGTCCCGGCCGGCCGGGCCAACCTGAAGCGCGCTACGTTCGGGCATCCGAGCGAAGAACTGTTCGCGAATCTTCTCGATTTTTACGGAATCCAGTGGCAATACGAGCCGCGCAGTTTCCCGCTACAGTGGGACAAGGACGGCAACGTGACGGAGGCATTCACTCCCGATTTCTATTTGCCGGAATTCGATCAATATATCGAACTCACCACGATGAAACAGGCCCACGTGACGCGCAAGAATCGAAAGGTGAAGCTGCTGCGCGCGATTTATCCGCACGTCAACATCCAGGTGTTCTACCAGAAAGATTTCCAGGACCTGGTCTTCAAATATGGCCTCAGCCCCTCTGTCAAACCAGCCTCCTGAGATTGAGCGCATTCTCTTCCCGGAGGAACAGGTGAACACGCGCATCCGTGAGGTGGCGGCGGAGATCTCGGCTAAATACAGGGGCCGGGAACTGAAATTGATCGCGGTGCTGAAGGGATCGGTGTTTTTTCTCACGGCCCTGGCGCGCGAGATCGATATTCCGTTGAAGATCGATTTTCTGGCCATTTCGAGTTTCGGAAACGCCGCGCCCGGCGTGGTGCGAATCGCGAAGGATCTGGACGAACCGATCGAAGACGAAGATGTGCTGTTGGTCGAAGATATCGTGGATACGGGATTCACGACGCGATTTCTGCTGAGGACGCTTGCGGGACGCTCGCCGCGGTCGCTCGGGATCTGCACGCTGCTTGACCGGACGGTCCGGAGAATCGTTCAAGTGCCGGTGGATTTCCGGTGCTTCGAAATTCCGGATCGCTTCGTCGTGGGCTGCGGGCTCGATTACAAGCAGCTCTATCGCAACCTGGGCTACATCGCGGTTCTGAATCCACGGAAATAATCACGGATTCGGGCGTGCGATCGGGCTGCCCGGCGGGTGCGAACGCGGGATATTTTGGCGCTATTTTCTGCCATCCGGTTCCTTCAGCGGGACGGCGGTAGAATAAGCTCCAATGAATCGAACTCTTCTGCTTCTGCCGTTTGCGGCGTCTCTTCTCCACGCTCAAAACAACACTGCACAAAAATTCAACGTCGTCGAAGCGACCATCCCTGAAATGCGAGCCGCCATGGAGCAGAAGCGCGTTACCTCGCGCGAACTGGTGACGCAGTATCTGGTTCGGATCGCCATGTATGAAGATCTGCTGCACGCGGCGGTGACGGTAAATCCGAACGCCCTCAAAGAGGCTGACGCTCTCGATCGCGAACGCGCGCAGGGTCATATCCGCGGGCCGCTGCATGGGATCCCCATTGCGTTAAAAGACAACATCCAGACAACGGATATGCCGACCACGGGCGGCGCCCTGGCGTTCATGGGATACACGCCGCCTTACGAAGCGACCCTGACCAAGAATCTCCGGGACGCCGGCGCGATTATTATCGCGAAGGCCACGCTGATCGAATTGGCGAACTGGGTTGCGGGCGCGCCTACGCCGATGGCCGCATATAACGCTGTCGCAGGGTTCGGAATGAATCCTTACGATCCTCGGCGCGACCCGCGCGAGGGATTCGGCGACGGCCGCGCTGTTCTTTCCCCCGGCGGATCAAGCTCCGGGGCCGGAACCGCGTCCAGTATGTGGGCCGCGAATATCGGCTCGGACACGGGTGGATCGATTATCAATCCGTCGAATCAAACGATGCTGGTCGGGATTCGTCCCACCATCGGGCGCATCAGCCGCTATGGGGTGATCCCGATTACGGCCGATCACGATACGGCAGGTCCCATGACGCGGACTGTCGCCGACGCGGCGATTCTGATGGGCGCGCTCGAAGGCGCGGCTCCGGATCCGAATGACGCCGCGACCAAGACTTGCACGCCTCCACCCGGCCGCGACTACACGAAATTTCTCAAAGCCGGCGCGCTCAAGGGAGCTCGCATCGGAATTCCGCGGACGTTCTACTACGATCGCTACACGCCTCCGGGCGAAAGCAGACCACGCGGCGGCTTGAACGCAGAGCAGGCCAAGGTGATGGCCGAGGCGATTGCGATTCTCAAACAGCAGGGGGCGATTGTTGTCGATCCGGCGGACATCCCGAGCTTCACCGACCCCGACCCGAGGCAGAATTTCACCCTGTGGAGTTATTGTTCCGGGGCGGAGCAGGGAAAGGGCAAGGACGAAATGTGCTCGCTCAGTTTCAAGTACGGAATGAAGCGGGATTTCAATGCGTGGCTGAAGAGCCTCGGTCCGACCGCTCCCGTCAAGACGTTAACGGAGCTGCGCGAATGGAACCTGGCGCACGTCAAGAGCGGCGCGATCCGTTTCGGGCAATCGAGACTTGATATTTCCGACGAGATGGATCTGGAAATGGATAGAGCACGCTACGAAGCCGACGTCCGCAAGGACAATCTACTCAGCCGCGATCGAGGGATCGACGGCGCGCTCAAGGCTAACAAACTCGACGCGATACTCACCCCCGGCGCAAGCGGAGCCGACCTTGCGGCGCGCGCCGGATATCCGATCATTGTCGTGCCTTTCGGAATGGTCCCCAACAATCCTCAGCAGGCGCCGTTTCCACCCGGATTCAATGCGAAACCGTCTCCATTTGGGGTCGCCTTCACGGGCACGGCATGCAGTGAGCCGCGGCTGATCGAGATCGCCTTCGCATTCGAGCAGGCCACCAAACGCCGGGTCGCGCCGGCGGCGACACCGTAACGTTCGAGCAAACTCTGCACGGCGCGGTAAGCTCTACCGGTTCCTTTCGACGCGAAATCTCTCGGGAAATCAGGAGTTTTCGTGTGGCGCATCACGTGCTGTTATTCCTCGCGGGAGGCAGAACATGCTTTGGTACGCGTGGGTATTCCTGATTGTCGCGATCGTCGCCGCCATTTTTGGGTTCGGCGGAATCGCGGCAACCGCGGTCGGAATCGCGAAGATTCTATTCTTCGTGTTCATCGTGCTCTTTATTTTGAGCCTGTTGTTCGGCCGCCGGACCAGCATATAGGGCGTGGGGCGGGGTTCAGACTCCGCCTCACGCACCCACCTTATTTCACTTCGACCAGCTCGATTGCCTCGCGGCTGGGCCCTTCGATCATCGTTGCCCGCAAACTCCCGAGCATGTGCTGCTGAGGAACTCCATTGATCACCAGAGCGTTGCCGTTTCCGAGTTCCTGCGCCTGTCCGAGAAACTTTACCCCTGCCGTCCGCAATTTCGAAACCCAGGCGTCAAGATTGGTCACGCTCAACGCGATGTGATCGGCCAGGTGCCCGCGTGTGCTCACCAGCGGCTCGCGACCTTGCCGGATATACCAGAGGAGTGAAACATCATCGAATGTTACCCCGCCGCCGGGCACGCGAATGGTTCCCTCCTTTTCGAGAGCCGGCCAGCTCGGCTCGCCGCGCTCCACTTTGCAATCGGCTTCCGATCGTTGCGGGGCGCGTGGGCCAACCTTCGCGCCGAGATTTTTCGCATACCAGAGCTGCGCGCAAATTGGATCCTCCTGATACATGTGGACGTGATTGAATCGCTCCACGGGCATGTTGCCCTGGTACTCGACAATCGCTCCATCGGGACCTTGCAAGTAGGCGAACCCTCCGCCCCCCGCGGGTTTGATGCCTTTAGCCTTCGCTTCTTCAAGCTGGGCGCGCGTCCGGCCGAGAGTGCCTCCGGCTCCCGGATACGTGTCGCTATTGATATACACTTCGCCGCCATCCGGGGAGACGAACAGCGGCAGCAACTTCACACCGGCTTCTTTAAACCGGGCCATTGCAGCGCGGGAATCCGTTACGTGCCAGCCGAAGTGCCAGATCGCCGTCTGCGGCTCGAGCGCGGGGGCGTTGCCGACTTTCGTGAACAGGATGTACGCCTTGCCGATCTTCAGCGCGGGCGCTCCCGCAAATGTAGTTCTCGACGCGCTGGGAAATTGCTTCACATAAAAATCGATGGCCGCATTCGGATCGGTGGAGTTGAGATGCAGATGATGAAAGCCCGGCGCCGGCAAGTCCTGCGCGCACAGCGTAGCCGCGAAAATTGCAGCGATTCCCAATTTCATACGCAAAATAATATCATCGCCCTTATGCGATTCGCCTTGCTCCTATCGCTCACCCTGACGCTGGCCGCGCAGAGCGGGCCGGCAAAGAAGAAGCTGCTGTTTCTTACGCATGCCGGATTGTATAAGCACACAAGCCTCGGTCCGGCGGAGAAAGCCGTGATCGAACTTGGCAAGCAGGGCGGGTTCGAAGCCGTCACGGTGGCAGGCTACAAGCAGGATGCGGACAAGATCGACCTGAGGTTCATCACGCCGGAGTATCTGGCGCAATTTGACGGCGTAATGATGATGACAAACGGCAATTTGCCCCTGAATGACGCACAAAAACGCGCGCTGCTCGACTTCGTCGCCCAGGGCAAAGGATTCGTCGGAGCCCACTGCGCCGCATTGACGTTCTACAACTATCCACAGTTCGGAGAGATGCTCGGCGGCTATTATCGCCGGTCGGTGAAGCAGAACAAGATCGCGGTGCTCAAGGTTGAGGATCCGAATCACCCCGCGACGAAGATGCTCGGGGGGAGCTGGCCGCTTGTGGATGAATTTTATCTATTCGGTACCGCGCCGTGGGATGCTTCGCATCCTGACGAGAACATCGACGTTCTGTTCAAGAATCACATCCCAATGGGATTCTCGCGCGAGCGCGTCCACGTGCTGCTGAGCCTCGATACGGCGAAAACAGACATGCGCGACCTTCCGCCGGAGATGAGGTCCGGCGGCGATTATCCGCAGGCCTGGTGGCGCGATTACGGCAGGGGCCGGTCGTTCTACACGGCGCTCGGCCACCGTGACGACATCTGGAGCAACGATCCGGTGTTCCGCGCTCACATCTTGGGCGGAATCCGCTGGGCATTGGGATTGGAAAAATAAAAATGGCCGCGGACGTGAATCCGCGGCCGGGGATTTCGATCGGCCTAGAACCGGAACATCAGCGCCAACCGAAGCAGGCGCGGATTGTACACCGTCGTTACGGTTCCACCGAGGCCGCAATTGGCGGCAGACGAGCTGCTGCAAGCCGATTTCGGCAGGAAGGGCGAAGCGTCGCCGCCGAGCGAAGTCGATTCGGTGATCGCCGTATTCGCGTTAAACAGGTTGAAGATTTGAGCCGTCGGTTCCAGCACGTATCTTTCGCGGAACTTGAACGTCTTCTTGAAGCCGATATCCATCGAGTTGAACCGCGGCGAGAGCACTTGTCCCGGGGCGACCAGGTTGATCGTCTCCGAAGCCTGGCCGAGCACCGTGCCCGCCGGGAACACCCTTGCGCCGGGCGTGCAACCGACACAATTCGCCGGATAGACGCTGGAGGCGGTGAGAGTCCATGTGCGAGCAAGCCAGCCGTTGTTCACCGCGGCTGCGGCGGAGGTCGCGAAGCTGCCCTGGACGCGGCTGCTGCCGAATCCCAGGCTCCCGACAACGCCCCAGCGAATCGGCACTACGGCCTGAGCCTTGAAGTCCTGCGCCCAGGGCATATCCTTGACCGCGCCGAGGTTCTGATACAGGCTGCCGAATTGATCGCAGAAGCGCAGCGTGTTTGGATCGTTCAACTTGTTTCCGGTGATCGACGTCGCAGTACCCGCGCTCTGCGCGCAGGCGCGGTCCAGGTCGCGATCGATTGTCCAGCCGAAGAACAGGAACATGCCCGACCTGGGGCGCGCTGAAACGGAGGCTTCGTAGCCGGTATAGACATTCTTCACCAGGCTCTGCGGCGCGTTGGTCTGATAGACGTTCGGGGCCGGCGGAGTCTTGGTCAGGTTGTAGAACGTGATCGGCGAGCCATCCAGAGGATTGGTGATCGTCAATGGCGTCCAATCGGAAAACGATTCCGCGTAGTTGATCACGAGTGTCTGCTGGTAATCCGAGCGACGATACCAGTTGAAATTCGCCGTGACGCCTTTCGTCACTTCCTGCTGGATGCCGGCCGTGTACTGGAGATTGTAATCGCGCTTCCAGTTGGGATCGAGATTCACGCCCGTTCCAGCCGAAACGCTGCCGAAGTTCGGATTCGTGCTCGGCCCAAGCGTGCCGGCGCCGAGACCCGGGATCGCCCCGGCGCCGTTGAAGCCGCCGGTCGGGAAGCAGTTCGGATTCGGAGCCACTGCACCGGCGAACGTCACGGGCGCGCACGGACCGCCGGGAGCGGTGGCATTCGCGGGCAGGTTCCAGGTGACCGACTGCGTCACACCGCTCATCGGGTTAAAGTTGTTGGTGAAGCCGGTGCTATAGGCAGTGTTGTACTTGCCGAATCCCGCCTTGACCGCAGTGCGATGGTTGCCGAACACGTCGTAGACGATTCCCAGGCGGGGAGCCCAGTTCTTCCAGCAGCCCATGCCTTTCACGGTGTCGCAGGTGGTTTGCGGGACGGTGCGCGCGCCGACGAAGCGGCCGGCGGGCGCGTTCTCTTGTTCGATCTCACCGGCCAGGTATTCCCAACGAATGCCGGCCGAAATCGCGAGTCGTTTGATGTGCCAGGTGTCCATAGCGTAGAGGCCCACGTCGGCGTCGAGCCTCGGCCACTGGAAGTACGGAGTGTTGTTCGCGGTGAACGAAGTCGGGATGCCGTTGGTAAACACGATGTATCCATCGCCGTTCTTGTTGACGCTGAGATGATATGGACCGAAGCTATCCTCGGCGCCGAACCGGAACTGGTGCGATCCGGTGATGTAGGCGACCGATCCGGAGAACAGGTTGCGCGTGGTCTGGAAATACTGATTGTCGCGCGGCGCGAAGAATCGCTTCAGCGTTCCGTTGTCGCGCGCGGTGGTCAAAGCGTACCATTGCGGCGTACCGGGCGTCTGCTGGATGCCCGGCTGATAGATGTCGTTGTAGTCGAGATGGCTGATCGACATACCCGCTTCGGCGATCAGGCGCGGGGTAAGGGTGCCCGTCCACTTGGTTTGGAGGATATAGTACATCGGCCACTTATTGCGCTGCGTGGACGTCGTCGAAGGATCGGCCGGAAGGAATCCTTCCTGGCCGCCGTCCAGAATTTCGTGCGCTTTGTACTTCCAGTTCCGGAGCCAGAACGCGCTGAATTTGTTTTTCGGAGTTGCCTGATACGTGAGGCGGAGTGAACCGGCGTAAATCCATCCGTCCTGGATGCCCGGGCTCCCGTCCGGATATGTCGATGCGCCGGCTTGCGTGAAAGTGATCTGCTCGCGTCCGGTGAGCATGAACCACAGCTTATCCTTCTTAATCGGTCCGCCGAACGATCCGTCGAAATCCTCGATCTTAACCGTCTTGTCCTGCTGGCTGAGGCCCCGGGCAAGGAGAGTTTTGTCGATGTTGTCGGCCTGCCACAATCCATCGCCACCGCTGCCGCCCGCAAAGAATTGCAGGTGATACTGGTTGCCGCCGTCTTTCGGAATCAGATTGGTGAACATTCCGCCGCCCGACGAATCCGCGGTGACGTTGCTCGTCTGATACGTCGTTTCCGAAATCGCGGCGTTGTCGATGTACTGCTGGATCTGTCCGTCGGCGTAGGTGGTGTTGACCTTCATGCCGTCGAGAAGATAGGTGTCATGCGTCGATCCGTTGCCGTGCACCGAAAGATAATTCTGCTCGATCTGCTGCGATCCACCGACGTCGGGCAGATTCAAGTGCGCGCCCGGAACCTCGACGCCGATTGCCTGCATGTATCTGCCGGTTGGCAGATTGTCCATATCGCTGCGCGTCAGCGTGACCGGGTGCGCGACGTTTTCCACGTCCACAGTTGCGACTCGGGCTTCGACGTTTATCGTCTCACCTACTGAACCGACTTTTAACTCCGCATCCACCGGCACCGTGACGTTCGCCGGGAGGTCGACCTGCTGCTTGACGGTGACGAATCCCTGCATCGTGACAGTGACGATATACGTGCCTGGCCGAAGGTCGACAATCGCATAACGTCCTTCGTTGTTGGTGGTTACCGTTCTGACGCGTTCGATGAGAACGTCGCTGGACGCCTCAACTTTCGCGCCGGAGACAACGGCGCCACTGGTGTCTCGTACGATCCCCGAAATCGTACTTTGGGCAAGGGCGATCGAAGGCAGGATCCCCGCCAGAACCAGGGCGAAAGAAGCAAACCTAGCATTCTGCATCAGCGCTACTCTCCTCTTCTTGGAAGTCGAGCAAATTTTTTTCTAAACGCCTGCTAACAACTTGCTATCGATATGCGCTTCTCAACAAAACGACGAGGTTTATTATGCCAAAGCGCAGTCCCACAAAAACAAATTGTAAGTAGTGATATCTGTTTTCAGCTCTGATGTCAAGGGGGGTTACGGTGAGATGAATTACGAAAGCGGGCCGGAATGTGGTTGGACACTGCTTCGAAACATCGAATACACGGCGACAAAATAGCTGGATGAGCATTCCAATGCTTCACCCACGCAAGTCCGATCGATCGTGATCGCGCTCGCGATGCCGTGTTTCGCATGGTGAGATTATTTTCGGATCGATGGAAGAAGGAAGCAGAGCCGGGTAAAGGAGCGGAGGCCGCGCCGCAAAGCATCGCGACGATGTACAGAGGGCTCGCGAAGAATGCGGTCGGCTCTCCGCCTGGTTCGCGCGCCTATAATTGGCGCAATGGCTCGAAAAATTCTGCTGTTGGGATTTCTGACTCTCATCGCCTGCACCAAGCCCGAACCGAAGGTCGTTGTCCCGGAAATCTACCGGGTGAAATTCGAAACGACGCAGGGCGATTTTGTCGTGGAAGTGTCACGCGCGTGGGCTCCGCGCGGGGCTGACCGTTTTCACGAACTCATCCGCATGCATTATTTCGATCAGAGCCGGTTCTTCCGCGTCGTGCCCGGTTTTATCGCTCAGTTCGGCGTGCATCGGGATTTCCGGGTTCACGAGAAATGGCGGGAGTTTTTCATTCTCGACGATCCGCCGGTGCAGAAGAATACTCGGGGCACGCTGAGTTTCGCCAAGTCCGGCGTGAACACGCGAGCGACCGAGGTGTTCATCAACCTGGCCGATAACAAAACGCTCGACGAGGACCGCTTTGTCCCCTTCGCGCGCGTCGTCGAGGGAATGGAGACGGTCGACAAATTCTATTCAGGCTATGGCGACGTGCGGCCCGCGGGCAAAGAAATCGATCCCGGGCGGGTGGAGGGGCAGGCGAACGAATATCTCGCGCAGCATTTTCCGAAGCTGGACTACATCAGGCGCGCGACGATCGTTCAATAAAGGAGTCGATATGAACTCTTCAGGTCCGCCATTCTGAATTTTGGTTCCTGATCTCGGGCTGGTGTTTGTTGTCACTTTCCGCGACCGTAGCCTGGCCGGTACTTCAGATGACACTTGATGCACGAATTCGACAGATCTTCACTCAGAGCGAGAATCTTGTCCATATCCTTCGCCTGCGCGGCCTTAAACGCGGACGTCGCGACATCGATCATCACCTTCGTATCGGCGGCCCATTCTCCGTCGCGGATTCGGCCGGGCATCAGGAGCAGATTTCCGGATTCCGCTAGCGTTAAAGCCTGGTTGCGGATCACATTCCAATCCGCTTCCGTCTTCGGAGGCGTTCGCTCGATATAAAAAAGAGCATCCGATGTGGGATAGATGATGTTGATCATCAACTGGCTCATCGATCCCACATTCTGATACGACGGCGCCTGAGCCATTGCAGCGCCTGCTAAAAGGATCCATCCGATCGCCCGCATTTCCGCCTCCCATCGCCGGTCAGTCTAGCACGTTGGAAAGCGCGAAAGAGCGGCAGCCGCTTGACTTACGCCGTCTTGTCTGTTAAAACAACCAGTCAAATGCGAAACTTTTTCAACCCCTCAGTGGCGGCGCAAGTTGCACTGGCGGCCGTCGCGATTCTACCCGTCGCCGGGCAGACCGCGACCGCTTTCAAACCGCCCCGCCTCGCCGACGGCCATCCGAATCTCAATGGAATCTGGCAGGCGATGAATAGCGCCAACTGGGACATGGAGCCGCATGCCGCGTCGCAGAGTCCTGTGCTCGAGGCCGGTGCATTGCTCGCGGCGCCTGCCGGGATCGGAGTCGTTGAAGGAGGCACGATTCCCTACAAACCCGAAGCTCTGAACAAACGAAACGAGAATCGGGCGAATCGGATGAAGCTTGATCCGGAGGTGCGCTGCTATCTTCCCGGCGTCCCGCGCGCCACCTACATGCCGTATCCTTTTCAAATCTTCCAGAGCACGAAAGCATTCACGATCGCCTACGAATACGACGGCGCGTTTCGCAACATTTTTCTGAAAGATCCCGGGCCTGCGCCGATCGACACATGGATGGGCCAGTCTTACGGAAAGTGGGAAGGCGATACTTTCGTCGTCGATGTGACGGGACTCGACGAGCGAACCTGGTTCGACCGCTCCGGAAATTATCACAGCGATCAGCTTCACGTCGTCGAGCGCTACACGCTCCGCAGCCTGGAAATTCTATGGTACGAAGCGACGATCGAAGATCCCAAGGTATTCACGAAGCCGTGGAAGATCAGTATGCCTCTCTACAGGCACGTGGAGAAAGATGCGCAGCTCATGGAATTCAAATGCGTGGAGTTCGTTGAAGATTTGATGTACGGCCAGTTCAGCAAGAAGCCGGCCACGAAGGAATAACCCGGCCGCGCAAGGAGGTTCGTCATGCGATTCCTTTTGAGCGTCACCAGTCTGACGCTGATGGCGATGGCGCCCGTTCTCGCCCAAACCGCGGCGGGAAAAAAATCGTGGACGATGCCTCGCACGCCCGATGGGCATCCTGACCTTCAGGGAATCTGGACCAACGCGACGATCACTCCCATTGAGCGTCCGGAAATCTTCAAAGACAAACCGACGCTTGCTGAAAAGGAGGCGCACGATTACGAAACGCGAGTCAGCGGCCAGTTCGCCAAAGACACCCACGGCGCCACCGCGGAGCAGGATCGCGACCAGGCTTACAACCGGCTGTTCCTCGATCGTGGTGAGAATCTCGCGCGCGTGGATGGCGTCGCCCGGACGTCGCTGGTGGTCGATCCGCCGGACGGAAAAATTCCGCCGATGACGGAGGAAGCTCGCAAGCGTCTGGCTGGCCGTTTCCGCGACGTATACGACAGCGTGAAGAATCGTCCACTTGGGGAACGCTGTCTGGTCGGCTTCGGCTCGACCTCAGGGCCGCCGATGATGCCGGTTCTCTACAACAACAACTACCAGATCGTGCAAACGCCGGACACGATTATGATCCTGGTGGAAATGGTTCACGATGTTCGCGTCATCCGCATGAACAGCAGCCATCTGCCTTCGAGTGTCCGGAAATGGCTGGGCGACTCCATCGGCCGCTGGGAAGGCGATACACTTGTAATCGATACAACGAATTTCACAAAGAACACGCGTTATCGTGGATCGAGCGAGAATCTGCACGTGATCGAACGGCTGAAGCGTCTGGATGAGAACACAATTCTCTATCGCGTTACCATCGATGATCCCACGACGTTCACCAAGCAGTGGACGATGGAGTATCCGTTTCTCGCGACTCCCGGACCGATTTTCGAGTACGCCTGCCACGAAGGAAACTACGCGATGCCTGACATCCTGGGCGGAGCAAGGCAGATGGAAAAGGAATCAACCAGGCAACAACAGTAGTTTGGAAGTAAAATATTTAAGGAGAGACCGACATGAGAACTAGAATTGCCGTAGTGGCCGCCGCCGCCGGCTTATTCTGCGCCACGGTTCCAGCGTGGGCGCATCACGCCTTTGCAGCCGAATTCGACGCGAAGAAGCCGATCCACCTGGAAGGTACGTTGACCAAGGTGGAACTGATCAATCCGCATTCGTGGATTCATGTGGACGTCACCGATAAAGACGGAAAGACCGAAAGCTGGATGTGCGAAGCGGGCAGCCCGAACGTCCTGCTGCGCCGCGGATTTAATAAGAACACCATTGCGGTCGGAACAAAGGTCGTCGTTGACGGCTATCAGTCGAAAGACGGCTCACTGCGGATGAACGGCCGCGATATCACCTTGCCGAATGGTCAGAAGCTCTTCCTGGGCTCGACGGGCACAGGCGCTCCCTACGAGAGCAAGGACGGCAAACAGTAAGAATTCCAACTGCCTTGACGCGCGCGGCCTGACCACCGCGCGCTCAAACTATTTTTCCCTCCTGTCCTGTTCCACGAAAACGCCTTGAGAATCGACAAATGGCTGTGGGCCGCGCGCTTTTTCAAGACGCGCTCACTTGCCGCTCGTGCATGCGAACTCGGCCGCATCGAATGGAACGGACAGGCCGCAAAGCCCGCGCGTGACATTCAGCCCGGCGATATGCTCCTGGTGAAAAACGCGGGCGGAACGTTCCATATCGAAGTGCTCGTCCTGAGCGAAATGCGGGGACCCGCCCCCGTCGCGCAGACGCTCTACCAAGAAACGGAACAGAGCCGGGAGAACCGGCGGAAAGCGGCCGAGGAACGAAAAGCCATGCCGCGCTTCGAGTTCGCCCACGAAGGCCGTCCGTCAAAACGCGACCGCCGCCAACTCGACCGGCTCAAGCGAAAGAGCTAACCTAAGGCGTGCACCCCTTTTTTGTTTGGCTCGAGGCGACTAGTCTGAGCACCTGGGTCCGCGAGTCAACATCGCTTTGGGCCTTTCCAGGGATCCTGTCGGTCCACACCGTCGGCATGGGAATCGTTGCGGGGTTGAACACAGCCGTCGATCTGCGGATCCTCGGATTTGCGCCGAAAGTTCCGCTGCTCGAAATGAAGCGCTTTTTTCCCGTAATGTGGTTCGGATTCTGGATCAACGCGGTATCCGGAGTTCTGCTTCTCATCGGATACCCGACGAAGGCGTTCACCAATCCCATCTTTTACCTGAAACTCGCATTCATCGCCGCCGCCCTTGGCGGGCTCCGGTCGATCCATCGATCGGTCTTCGAAAATTCAAGTCTCGATCTGAAGCCGGCGCCGCAAAACTGCCGGCGCCTGGCGATTCTCTCGCTGGTCTGCTGGACCGGCGCGATCACCGCGGGACGCTTGCTCGCGTACACGTATTCGCATTTGACGGCGGCCCAATGAATCCTCTGCGCGCGCTCCAGGACTCGATCTACCACACGCTGCTCACGATGAAGTGGGTCACTCCGTTCATGACGTCAAAATGGGGCTGGCCGCTCTGTGAGACTTTGCATTTCCTGGGTCTTTCTCTGCTGGTCGGGACAATCGGAATGTTCGATCTGCGCTTGCTGGGCATGGGGAGGCGCATACCCGTCGGCGCGCTGCACAAGCTGATTCCGTGGGGCGTTTGCGGATATATTCTGGCTGGAATCACCGGTGTTTGCTTTCTGGCCGCCGAGCCGGACCAGTACATCTACAATCCTGCATTCCACTGGAAGGTGCTGTTTATGCTCGCCGCGGGATTGAACATGTCCACGTTCTATCTCGCCGTATTCCGGCGCGCGAAGCTGGCCGGACCGGGCCAGAATGTCGAGCTGTCTGCAAAATTCATCGCCGCGCTGTCTCTGTTCCTGTGGATCGGCGTGATTGTCTTCGGTAGAATGCTGACCTTCTATCGCCCCGCCGGCTGCGAATCCGGGACCACATCCCTTATCGCCACTTGTATTCCGCAACGTTAGTTTCGAAGGGCGGGATTCAGCCGGCGAGGAACTTCAGCTTCGGATCACCGCGTCGGCACCACAACCGGCTTCAACAGCGGAGCCTTCACCGGCCCACCCATCGTTGAATACGCCGCCGGTATCGATTCCTTGATCAACTGATTCACCGCGTTCGCTGCCGCGATGGCGTCCTCCCAAGCCCATTCGAGTTGACGAAACTGCGCCGCTGTTGGCAGGCCATCGTAGGCGTCCATCGCGTTTTCGACCTGCGCTGCCGAGGCGATTGCGCGGTCCACCTGGCCCCGCGCCTGCGCAATCTCGCCGGAAACCTTGTCGATTGCGCCCATGGCGGTTTTCGCGCTTTCTCCAGCGGCACTGAAATACTGACGCAGGCCCGACATCTGATCCGCGAGCAACTGCGCCGAATCGCGAGCCGGCACGAGCTGCTGCTGAAGCGAATACGCGCTCATAATCGCCGCGTGGCGCTTGCTGCGATCCGCATCGGAAATACTGAAATGCGGGTCAGGCTCCACCGTGACGTCCTGCTTGAGGGAACCGACAGCGACCGTGTAGCGGCCAGGCAATACCACAGGTCCGACGCCGCGCCCTCCGCGGCCGCCTCCGCCACCCGCATTCGGAATCTGACCCGAAGGAGGAATCACACCCGCCGCCACCTGGCTTCCAAATGCCGCGTCTCCGCGGCCGCCGCCGTGCGAGATGCAGGTTGCGATCGGCGTCGCTTCGCGATCGGCAATCGGCGGCGTTTCTCGCAAATCCCAACACGCGCGATTCAATCCGGCCTGACCGGGGCCGCGCAGCGAGCGAATCGTCCTGCCGGCAGCGTCAGCAATCGTGATCTGTACTCCTTCCGGTTTCGTCGAAGGAAGAATATAGCTCACGATCGCGCCTGAGGGCGGATTCGGCGCAAAGTACTCGCCGTGCCCGAACCAGAACTGGCCGTTGTAAAGAACCTGGTGATGCGTGGACGGGATCGGAAACAGGAATTCCTTCGCCGTGATCTCCGGCGTGATCGCCGCGAGCGGCTCGGCATGATCCAGCACCCAAATCCCGCGCCCGTGTGTGCCCAGGACCAGAGCATTCGATTTCTCCTGGAACATCAGGTCGTAAACCGGCACCGGCGGCAAATTCGTGTTCAGCGACGTCCAGTGCGCTCCGCGATCGAATGTCGCATAAACGCCCATCTCGGTTCCGGCGACAAGCAGATCGGCCTTGGAGGGATGCTCCCGGATCCGGTGAACCGAGGTTTCCGGCAATCCTGCCGCAATCGGACGCCAATTCTGCCCGAAATCCTCGCTCACAAAAACGTAGGGATGATAGTCGTCGTTGAAATGTCCATCGACGGTCAGATAGACCCGCCCAGCCGCGTACTTCGAGGCGACAATCCCGCTGACGTTCAGCATCGCCGGCAATCCGCGGACGTTCCTAGTCAAATCCGTCCAGTGATTTCCTCCGTCGCGGGTCACCTGGATGGTTCCGTCGTCCGCGCCCGTGTACAAAAGATTCTTGTCCAGCGGCGACTCGGCGATCACCGAGAGCGCGCTGAAATTCGTCTGCCCGTCGTGCCGCGAAAGCGCACGCGGACCGACCGGCGCCCCCATCATCTCCAGCTTGTCGCGATCGATGTGACCGGTGAGATCGCCGCTGATCGGCTTCCATGTCACTCCGCGATCCTCCGACCGGAACAGCGTGTCCGCGCCGGTGTAAACAACCCTGGAATCGTGCGACGAAACAATCAGCGGAGTTGTCCAATACCAGCGGTATCCCGGCTTGCCCGGCTGCGGCTTCTCGATCGGCTGCACCGGACCGATCGCCTGCCGTTCCATCGTGTCGATATCGAGTCTTCCCGTAACTCCGTTCTGCGAACTGACCAGCAGCGTCCGGTCGTCGGCGAACTGGGCGTGCATTCCGTCGCCGCTTCCTACGTTGTACGCATCCTTGAACGAAATTCCGTAGCTCATGTTCGACGCGCTCGGCGTGCACCAGCTACCGTTGTCCTGAAGGCCGCCGCACACCGTGAAAGGATCGCGGTTGTTCACCGAGATGTTGTAAAACTGCCCCAACGGAAGATTGATGCGGAACAGCCACGTAGCGCCGCGATCGTAAGAAATCGAAACGCCGCCGTCCCCGCCCACCACCATGTGATTCGTGCTCTCCGGATCGATCCACAAAATGTGATCTTCGCCGTGAACCTCGCTGAAAACTTCGCGGAAATTCCGCGCCCCGTCGTCCGAAATAAATACGCCGCGATTCGACCCCATGACGTAAACGCGGTTCACGTCCTTTGGATCCACGTACAGGCGGCTGTAGTACATTGGACGGGGATTCAGCCCGGTCATATGCTGCCACGTCTCGCCCGAATCGAGGCTCCGAAAAACTCCGCCGCGCGCGGTGATCGTGTCCGGCGACGCAACCGCTCCCCGTCCGCCGCGGCCTGCCGGAGCAGCCGCTGGAGATTCCGTGCCCCCTTCGCCGCGGCCCGCCGGAGCCGGATCCGCCTCGACGATCGCATACACCACGCGATTATCTCCTGCATACGTCGCAATACCGATGCGGCCCTTGTCCCCGCGCGGCAATCCGTTCTTCAATTCAGTCCAGCTCGCGCCGCCGTCCATCGTGCGATAAATCCCGCTTCCCGGACCGCCACCGTTGTAACCCCATCCCTTGCGTTGATGCTGGTACATCGCCGCGTACAGCACCTCGGGATTTTTCGGATCCATTACCAGATCGATCGCGCCCGTGTACTCATCCTTATACAGGACCTTTTTCCAGGTCTTGCCGCCGTCCGTCGTCTTGAAAACACCGCGCTCGGGATTCGATCCCCACAGGTGCCCGTTCGCCGCGACATACACCGTGTTCGGATCGGACGGATGTATCACAATCTTGCCGATATGCCGCGTATCGGTGAGTCCCATCCTTTGCCACGTCGCTCCCGCATCCAGCGACCGATAAACGCCGTCGCCCCAGGATGAACTCTGCCGGTTATCGGCTTCGCCCGTTCCGACCCAAACGATCGTCGGATTAGACGGCGCCACTGCGATCGCGCCTGTCGACATCATCGCGCCTGCGTGATCGAAAATCGGTGTAAACGAAATCCCCGCGTTGACGCTCTTGAAAACTCCACCGGTCGTCGTCGCGACGTAGATAATGTCCGCCTGACCGGGGGCCTTCACTACGGCCAAATCCGCGATACGGCCTCCTGTCGCCGCAGGTCCTATGCTCCTCCATTCGAGCCCGTTGAGCGTCGAGGAACTGACCTGTGCGGCAAGCGGAAGAGTGAGAGCAAGAGCGGCAGCGAAGAGCATGAATGGAGTCTACCGAGTCAGCACGATTCCCGCAACGCGATCCCCGGATTGCGATCACCGGATTGACCCGCGCCGCGCGGCGTACCCGAATCTGTCCTGCGATTGCCGCCGGCCATGGCGATCCCGGTGTTCATTTTTTTTCGGGACTCCGGCGCGGAATCTGAAACGGATATTCGCTTCAGCCCAGCCTCTTCGTCATCCGCACCACGGGAAGCTTCTCTCCATTCGCGAGCGGAATCCAAATCTCCTCCGCCGCAACATATCCGCGCACGCTGAACAGCTTCGTTCCCGTCAGCGTCGCCGTCAATTCCGCCAAGTGGAATCCAGCCGCTTTCGCCGCCGCCTCACACGTGTGGAGAATCAGCGACCCCAATCCCAGCCGGGCGCAGGAAGGATCCACGAACAGCGCCCGAATCTTGGCCGCGTCCACCTTCGGATCAAGTACGCGATCATCCCGCGCGGGCGACCGATCGCTCCCGAACGGAGTCGCCCGGCGGCTCCATCCGCCGCACGCCCCGATCTTCGATTCGAGTTCCGCCACGAAATAAGTGCCGTCCTCGATCATCATGGGATCGACTCCGAACACGCCGCCGAGCGCGGCCATTCTCTGGCTCTCGCTATAGTCCTCCGCCTGGAGCTTCCGCACGGATGCTTCGATCAGGGCTCGCAGCGCTGGGATATCGGCCGATGTCGCCAACCGTACCGCCGCCTTCTCCACGGACATGATCGGATTGTAAACCCGCTTCGTGTTAAATTGTCAGAAATGCAGTTTTTCCGTTCGATTTGTCTCGCTTTCGTTGCGGCTGCCGCCGGCCTGGCCCAGGATTCTTCAAAGGCCGAGTTCCAGCGGATTCCTCCACGCGCCGCGCCCACGGACTATCAGACTCAAGCCAAGGCCGGCGACTTCACCATCGCCGCCGAGTTCACCGGGCACTCGCTCCCGACTCCGTCGATGATTCTGACCACCGAAGATTTCGTCGGCGTTGAAGTTGCCATCTACGGGCCGCCCGATTCTCATCTGCGGCTCGCTGTAGACGATTTTTCGATCCGCATTAACGATAAGAAAGCCCCGACTGGCGCTGTGCCTCCGGCCGCGGTTTTCAAGTCGCTCAGAGACCCCGAATGGATACCGGAAAATCAGGCCCCGGCCGCTTCCAAGGGAGGCAAAACGACGATTGGCGGTGGTGGCAAGAATCAGGGAGCCGAACCTGGAGCGCCTCCCCCGATCATTCACGTCCCCATCGAACTTGAGCGCGCCTGGTCGCAACGCGTGCAAAAAGCCGCGTTCGCCGAAGGCGACCGGCCGCTCCCGGAGGCTGGCCTCATCTTCTTCCCCTATCGGGGCAAGGAAAAGAGTATTGCCTCCGTTGAACTGATCTATTCCGGCGCCGCCGGGAAGGCTACCCTCGCTTTACGGCCATAGCCGCGGCCGAACCGCCTGATCAATTTTTCATCGAGGTGCTTTCGTTCCAATATCAGAAGTACACCAATGTCAGCAACGGCCAAACCGTGATCCGGGCCGCGCCGGGGATCGATATTCGGAAATAATCCTCATCTGACGTCTGCCAATGTTGGCAACAGGCAGCTTCGAGGTCGCTCGGGGCGTGTCACATTTGAGAGATACGGTGAGGCGGGGCGGGCACGTATTGACACACTAAACTGCGTGCGCTGCGTGGGAGAACCGCACGCAGCGCATTTAATTTGGAGCTATTGCAAATTTACCAGCGGGGTTCGCGGCGACGGGAAGGGCCGCCGCCACGGAAATTTCCGCCACGGCCGCCGCCGCCATCGCCCTTGGGCCGGGCTTCATTCACGTTCAACGGACGGCCGCCGAAATTCGTACCATTCAGGGCATTGATCGCACGATCCGCCTCATCCGCATTGGTCATTTCAACAAAGCCAAAGCCGCGCGAACGTCCAGTGTCGCGATCCTTCATGACGCTGACACGCTCCACGGCTCCATATTCCTCAAATAACGAACGGACAGACTCCTCCGTCGCACCAAAATCGAGATTACCTACGAAAATATTCTTCACGAGACTCCTTAGTGGGTTGAAAGGCGCTTGCGGGCGAGATGCTCGGGCGGGACATTTCCAACGGCCAGTTCAAGTGTAGCACGGACTCTGCTATCTTACTCCTCCCAATCTCGCGTTTGTATCTGTAGCGGTTACATATCAAGGATTTACGCTTGTTGGAGCGGGGTTATCGCGGCCTAAGGGGAATAGCCATCGCGCGGTTATCAGGCTAAAGCATTCACTTGAGCGACCCGATCTTTTGGCTATGTCCGCATCAGGCCAGATCGCAGTCAGCGGCCAGGGCCGCGGCACGCTAAAGTACAAAATCGCGGCCGCGCTGGGCGCGGCAGGTGCGCTGATGATGTTTTTCGCCGTTCGTTGGGAATCGGTTCCCTACCGCACCGCCGCACCCGTCGAACAGCGGGCAGACGCTAAGTATTCGCGCCTCTGGATCGATAATGGCGGCCGCGTCGTCGGGACGCGAATGCAGGGCGGCAAGCTTATTATTGAGCGATGGGGCGGGGCGCCGTGGCAAATCGAGCTGGGGAGCGAAAAGGCTCCCTGGGCGCTTTCTCCCGATCTGCGTCGAATCGCGTGGATCTCTGGCGCGACGCTGAATGCCCGGTCGGATGACGGCGCAAAACTGGCTGTGTCACTGAAGAGCGCGAGCGCGCTCGCAGCCGGAGCTTTTTCCGATGGGTCGTTCGGAGCCGCGCTCCCCGATGGATCGATCCTGCGCTGGGATGCCGCCGGCAAGCCTCTCGAGCCGTTCCGCGCGAGCCTCAACGGCGCCGATAAAGCCGTGATCGAGTCGGACTATGCAGCGCTTGGGTCGACGGAATCCCGAACCCTGCTGCTGTATCGTCTGGAAGCGGGAAACTGGAAGCTGGTCCAGCAGGATCGCGCCCCGGATCCTCCTTTTGAATTGATTCTTCCGGCGCCGGGCGTGATGGCGGAACTCGCATCGGGAATCTTGCGCATCGGCGGTGAGACGCGGAATACGCCGGGCGCGGTTCGCTCGGCTTCGTCAGACATGCTCGACATCATCGCGAGCGGCGATTTCGACGGGGTTCTGGTTCTTCCGCCGCAGCGTGAGCAGTATCGTCTGGCGAACGCGCGGCCTGGATCGGTGTTAGCGACCAATCATTCCCGGCTCGCGGTAAGCGGACCCGATGGAACTTCCGTATTCTCTCTGGGAACCGAAAACCAACTCACCGGACGCGGGCGGGCGATGTCGTCGGTTGCGATTTTACTGATGGGACTTGCCGTGCTGCTGGCGTTCAGCGGATTACTGCTCGGATTCGCTCAACAGGTGCTCAGAGTGAAAAGAGTGAAGCAGGCTCACATTCCGCTGAAGCTGTCGGATCCGCCCGTGGAACTGGCCAAGTCGGTCGCCAATGAAGAATGTATCTTGTGGGCCGGGGCCGGGCTCTCGGCTCAATCGGGATATCCTGCGCGGCAGGTCTTCGCGGCGATGATGATGCAGGCTGCGGCAGTGGAAGAATGGATTCCCGCCCCGGCCGCGCAGAAGCTGCAACGGATGTGCTCGAACGGAAAGCACGAAGAAGCAATCAACGAACTGGTGCGCACGGCGCCGGAGCAGCGTTCGCGAGTGATCGACTTCATTAAGGCCACTTACGCGCGTTTTGCGGTGCCCTCCCACACGCATGAGCTGATCATGAAGCTCGCCTTCCCTTCTGCGATGACCACGAACTACGATTCGCTGCTGGAGCAGTTGCGCGATGCCTGGGTGAACAACGTCGTTGCGCTGAGCGACAAGCCGTCCGGGAAGAATTTCGTGCTGAAGCTGTATGGGAACCTTCGCGTGCCGCGGACGCTGTCTGTGTCTGGGGAAGAATTCGGGAACGTGGTGACCAAGGCGGCAATGGCGCTCGATGTTGCCCAGAGATTCGAAACCCGAACAATCCTGTTTGTCGGATGTTCGGTTGAGGGTCTTCTGGCGGATCTGAAACACTTCCAGATCGGCGCGACGCCGACCCGAACGCATTATGCCGTGGTGGGAGTCGAAGGCAACGCGTGGCGGGGACAGGCGGAGACGCTGTCGAAGCGCTACGGGATCGAGCTTCTGGTCTGCGACGCGCAGCAGATTTCGAAAGCCTTGCCGGTGTTTCTCGAAAAGCTGTCGGACGAAGTGAGCCGGCTCAACCAGATGGCTCGCGCGGCAGGATCGGCATAGCGGCCTGGATCAAAAAAGTATTCGGCCCTCCCGTTGACAGCTACTTCCTCGCGATCCGGTAAAGCTTTGATGCAGTCCGGATCACCAGACTTCCATTCACCATCGCGGGTGTCGCCATGATCATCTCGTCAAGCGTGTTTTTTCCGAGCAGCTTGTACTCCGGTCCCGCCTGCACGATGAACGTATCTCCGTCTTCGCTTGAAAGATAGAGCTTGCCGTTGGCCGCGATGGGAGAAGAAGTGAACGCGCCCGCCGCGGGATCGATGCGCTGTTTGCCGTAGATTTCCTTGCCCGTCTTCGCGTCGTGGCAGGTAAGGAATCCTTGATCGAACAGAGTGTAATAATAATCGCCGTAGACGACCGGAGTAGGATTGTACGGACCGCCGCGTTCGAGATACCAGGCAATCGATTCGCTCGACGTGTCCCCTTTTTTCAACGTAATATCGCCCGACGCCCCCGGGCGGATCGCATAGGCGGGACGAACCTGGTCGCCGACGTAGCCCGAGGAAACATAAAGCAGATCGAACTTCGAAAACGGGGTTGGAATCGCGATCGAAGACATGCCCCCGAATTCCCACAGAAGTTTTCCGTCGAGATCGTAAGAACGGACGTGCTTGGTCCCCGCGACGATAAGTTCCGTGCGCTTCGGATTCTCCCAAATATAGGGAGTAGACCAGTTGGTGCCTTCGCCGGCGCGATCGAGTGTCTTGATCACGTTGCCGGTCTTCGCGTCGAAGATGGTGAGGAAGGAGCTGTCGTCATTGTCGTTCAGGACGTAGACGCGGCCGCGATGGACGATCGGCGACGCAGCCGTGCCCCAGCCGTAGCGAGTCGCGTGCGGCGGGAAAGCCATCGACCACTTCAGGTTGCCGTCCAGATCGAAGCAGTACAGGCCCACATTGCCGAAGTACGCGTAGACCCGCTCGCCATCCGTCACGGGGGTCTCCGACGCATACGTATTTTTCAGATGATGCGGTGTCTTTGGAACTCCCCTGAAGACTTCCCTCTGCCAGAGAATCTTGCCGCTTTTGAAATCGACGGCGTAGATCATCCAGCGGTGCTCGTCCGCGGGAGCTTTGCGCTCGCCCCCGAAGTACAGGCCTTTTTTGGGTTTTTCCTCTTCGCTGGTGGAGAGAACCGAGGTGACGAAAATGCGGCCGCGGGCAACGATCGGCGACGACCAGCCGCTTCCCGGGATGTCGGTTTTCCAGACGACATTCTCCGTGGGCGACCATCGATCCGGGATTGCGGCGTCCTCGGCCACGCCGTTTGATTGCGGTCCCCGGAACTGCGGCCATGTGTCGGCCGCGAAAAGCGACGTGGCTGCCATTACGAGAATCGTCGGATTCATGTGCCTTCCAGTATAATGACCTCCGATGAAAGTGATCATGGCGGCTCTGGTCCTGTCACCCTCGTTCGCCCAGACCGTTCTGCCCGGCGGGGCGGGAAAAGATGCCGTGGTTCGGGTGTGCACGGCTTGTCACGGAACCGCTCAATTGACGGCCATAAAGCGCGATCGGGAACACTGGCAGCGCGTCGTCGATCGAATGCGCGCCATGGGGGCAAAGGGTTCCGAAGCGGAGTTCAGGACAGTGGTCGACTATCTCGCCGCGAATTTTGCAACGGATGCGCCGCGCGAAGCCGAGATTGTCAACGTAAATCGCGCTGCGGGCTGGCGGATCGCGCGTGCATTGAAGCTGAGTCCGGAGGAGGGCGACGCAGTGGCTTTATATCGCGAGGAGCATGGCGAATTCAAGTCGATCGACGATCTGGCGAAGGTCGTCGATCGGGCGAAGATTGAGGCGGCGCAAGATCGAATTGCGTTCTGATCATTGGGTTCGCGTCGAGAGGGCATCGACGTACAGATGGATCTCCGGAGGTTCGCTCAATACGACCGTGACGACATCGAACCGGACGCGCTCCCACGGGAGTTCGATTTTTTGGGCGTAAGCCCGGGCGATGCGCAGGATGCGGCGGCGTTTTTCTTCGCTGATTGCGCGCTCCGGAGGTCCGTAGGCTCCGCTGTCCCGGGTCTTCACTTCGACGATCACGAGCTTATCGCGGTCCCAGGCGATCAGGTCGGCTTCGGCTTCGCCCGAGGAGAGCCGGTAATTTCGAGCGACGATCGTATATCCGCGCCGCCTCAGAAAGCGATGGGCCAGATCCTCGCCGCGGCGTCCCGAATCTTTCAGGCGTGCATGCCGCAGATTGTCCAGTAAACGTCCGATCATTTCTTGACGCGCAGGCGCCACTCGATCACTTTTCCCCGCACGATGTAGCACAGATAGTATTCCCAAAATCTCCGATAACGCGGGAATGCGTTGACCAGCAGCTCGAAGCCGAGCCACCTCCATAAAGCTAGTAGCTTTACGCGGGTGGAAATCTCTTCAAATCTCACTTTCGAGTAGTAGCCATAGCCGCCGGCATCCTCGCCGAAGTAACGCAGAGAAAAGCTGTTCAGGTGCCAGCGGTGGGTAGGGTCGCAGAAGGAACTGAAATCGGTATAGTGCGGCGTGACAATGAATACTTCCCCGCCGGGCCGCACAAGGCGGTGAAATTCTTCCATGCTGCGGATTACGTCGGAGACGTGCTCGATCACGTGGACGGCCTGGAGGGCATCAAAGGAGGAGTCGCGAAACGGGTAAGGGAAGCGGTCGAGATCAACGAGAACGTCGGCGCGGCTGGCGGGATTGCGATCGATACCGATCGAGCCTGGTTTCTTGTTGATTCCACAACCGACGTCGAGGATGCGCATGCAAACTCACGATTGTACGTTATTCCGCCGCTACAACCGATTGTTGTGCAAATGAACGATCGTTCGCTAAAAATATGCCCGGCCGAGCCACTCCGCGACCACAGCGGGCTTCCCGCGGCCCTCGACTTCGACCGAAACTCCCCAGGCGATTTCCACGCCTCCCTCCACATCTTTGATTGAGTTGAGCGTGAAGTGCCCCCGAATGCGCGAGCCTGCGGGGACTCCGCCGGTGAAGCGGAGGCGGTTGAAGCCGTAGTTGATTCGCATCTTGTAATCGCCTTCCACCGGAACCGCTTCCTTGGCGAACTTGCTCATCAGCGAGACGGTGAGGAATCCATGGGCGATTGTGGTTCCGTATGGCGATTCTCTTTGCGCGCGCTCGACGTCGCAGTGAATCCACTGATCGTCGCCGGTGACTTCGGCGAATTTATCGATCTGTTCCTGCGTGACGGTATGCCAGGGACCGACGCCAACCTCCTGGCCGACGCGCGTTCGAAGCTCTTCCAGCCTCATTTGCCGTCGACCGAAAATGCCAACAACACGTTGCCCGCGATGCCGCCGAACAGGCCGTAGCCGGAATTCGTGTAGACCATTCCGTGCGCGATGGTCGGGCCGCCGGCGTCGATCGATCCGCCTTTGGCGTCGATCCCGTTCACGGTCTCGAACTTCTTGTTGGTTTCGAAGTCCCAAAGGATCTGGCCGTCGGTGGTCGAATAGGCGCGGAAGTGGCCGTTCAAAGCGCCGGAAAATACAACACCCGGAATCACGGAGATCGCCGCGGATTGCGCGCCGTTGCCCGGAACGTCCGCCGGCGCCGGAACTCCCCATTTCTTTTCTCCCGTCGCGAGATCAAGAGCGTAGATTCCCGGAGTGCCATTCTTTCCGAGCAGGCGATCGGAAATCGCGACGTACGTATTGTGATCGTCCGCAGCGTGGCCCCATTCGACGCCGCCGAGCGCGGTGCCTTTCCCGAGCCGGGTCTGCCACAGGACCTTTCCTTTATTGTCGGGATCGAGCCCCCACACAACGCCCGACTTCTGCCCGGCGATGATGATATCTTTGCCGTTTGCCATTTTCCGCAGCACAGGCGACGTCCCGAAGTCGAAATCGGGACCGCTTTCCTCCGGGCAATTCGGATGATTCGGGCAGCCGATGATGAAGTTGTCTTTAGGTTGCACCTGGCTCGACCACAACAGGCGGCCCGTTTCGAGATCGAACGCGACGATGGAATCGCTTGTGCTGATCTCGACGTCGGTATAGGAATTGCCCGTGCTTGCGTAGATTACCTTACGCTTCAAGTCGATCGTCGGCGACGACCAGATCGCCGCGCCCGCCGGTCCTTTCATATCGACGCCCTGCTTGCTGGTCTTGTATTTCTTCGGCGGATCGGTAACGCTGTAGGTCTTCCAGAGCACTTTCCCGGTCGTCGCGTCGACGGCGGAGAGGCTGCCTCGGAAGGTGCAGCACTCATATTTCGTTCCCTGCGCCGACGCTTCTTCGATCGAACTCACCGGGACGTAAAGCTTTCCATTCAGGAACGTCGGAGCGCCTGTAATACGCGAAGCCGGATGATCCTCGAGTTTTGTCTTCCACAGCAGGGCCCCCGTCTCGGCATCGACGGCGTGGGCATTGGATTTCACATCGCCGAAGTACGCCGCCCACTTGCCGTTCGGAAGCTTCGCGATCGTGATCGCCGAGCGGACGCCTGCGCCGAGCCCGGCGTCGTAGGTCCAATAAGTGCACCCGGTTTGCGCGTCCAGCGAATAGACCTTTCCGGCGACACTGCCGACGAACACCCGTCCGCCGACCACGGTCGGCTGGGCCCAGGCCATCGGGTCCTTGCCATATCCGAAGGCCCATTTCAGCTTGAGCTTCGGCACATCGGCCGCGGCCAGCCCGGGCTTGGTTTGATAGCGGGAATTGCCGGGATCGACACCCCATCCGTTCCAGTCGCCGTCTGCAATCGAAAATTTCGGCGCGGAGGTCTTGCACTGGCCAACGGTCGAGGCCGCTGTGGGCGCGCCGAATTCCTTGCCGGTGATGAACCGTGCGATGGCGCGGCGTTCCTCGTCGTCGAGTCCGGCGGCTTGTGTAGTCATGATTCCGTTCATCGCGCCGAAGACGGTTTCCGGAGACAGCGCCGCGAGTTCGTCGTGCTGCGGCATTCGCGCCCGCGCGGGCCCCTCATGGCAGGTTCCGCATCTGGATTTATACAGCGCGGCTCCATCCGGCGCGGCGGCGAAAGCGGACGTGGCGATAAAAACCAATAGAATTCGGCGTGGAAGCATAGTGACCTTTCCGGCCAATGTATCACAGATCAACTCAGACCCAGCGGCGCCTTGCGGCTTTTTGAGCCGCTACAGACCCGGCTACTTGAGATTTCGCAGTCTCGCGACCTGATCCGCCAGATCCTTTTTGGCTTGATCGAAGAGTTGAATGGCTTGCGATGGAGGTTCGCGATCGGCGCTGAGGGCGACGCCGAGCGCGGTATTCAATTCGTTCATCGCGGTACTCAGACTTGGACCCGCGCCGCCTCCACGCCCGCCCGCGCTGCCGAGAATTTCCGATGCTCCTTTCGCGCGAGCCTCCCGCATTGCATCCGAAGCTTCCTTCATCGACGCCATCACTTGAAGACTGAAATCGAGCTGCTTCTGCAAATCCGCCGCCGTCGCCACGGATCGCGGATCCATCTTGACGTTCAGATTCTCGATGTATGTCTGACCGCCGGCCGTCAGCTTGACCGTGTAGTTGCCGGGCAGAACCTGGGGGCCGCGCGATCCGCCGCGGCCGCCGCCTGCTCCTTCCGGCAGCCCGTAGCGAAGATCCCAAACATACCGATTCATTCCCGCCCGATTCGTTACTACCGGAGGCGGGACGATCCATACATCAGCGATCGCCCCTCCCCGTCCGCCGGGCGCCGGACGATCGCTGCTCGATACTTTGCGGATCACCTGATTCTTCGAATCGAGAATCTCCAGAGTCACGTCGCCCGGCGCGGGAGTCTTGAAGTAGTAGTCGATCATCGCCCCATCCGGCGGATTTTTCGCCTTCGGCTCTTCGACCGGATACGGAGTTCCCGCGAAAGACTCCGGATTCAGCCGGATTGCCGTCGCGGGTTTATAAAGAAACGCGTCGCCCTTCACCTCCTGGCGCAGCGGCGTGATGTTGTCGAGCACCCAAAACGCGCGCCCATGCGTCGCGATCACCAGATCGTCTCCATGCACGGTCAGGTCGCGCACAGAAACCGGCGGCAGATTGAGTTGCAGCGATTGCCAGCTTGCTCCGTCGTCGAACGAAACCACGACGCCGAGTTCGGTACAGCCATAGAGCAGCCCGCGGCGCACCGGATCTTCGCGGACGCAGTTCATGTACGCCGGCTCTTCCAATCCACCCGCGATGAGCGACCAGGTCTTTCCGTAGTCGCGAGTCCGGTAGATATAGGGTTTGTAGTCCTCCATGCGATGCCGGTCGATTGAGGCGTAAGCGGTTCCGGCGTCGAAGTGCGATGCGTCGATTTGTGAAACTTTGCTCCACGGGGGCAGTCCCCGCGGAGTTACATTTGACCACGTCTTCCCGCCGTCGCGCGTGAGCTGGATAAGTCCAGTGTCGCTGCCGGCCCAGATCGTATTCGCTTCCTTGCGCGATGGCGCGATCGAGTAAACGACGCCGTAGCCTCGCTGGATCTTCACTACGGGATCGTTGATGTTGCCATCCATCGCAACGCGGTTCGAAGCTCCCGTCAGGTCCGGACTGATCGTCTCCCAATGCAGCCCTCCATCCAGAGTCTTCATCACATACTGCGATCCCCAATACAGCGCCTGATCGACGGGCGAAAAAATCAACGGCGACGTCCACGGATAACGATACTTTTCCTGCGAAATATCACCGCGCGCGCCCCGCATCGGCCCCGGAGTGATATTCTGCGCCTCGCCCGTCCGCTTGTCGAACCGGTTCAGCGCCCCATTCGTGTTGCCGACGTAAATAATGTTCGGATCCTTCGGATCGATCGCGATATAGCCGCTCTCTTCGCCGCCGACGCTGATCCAGTCGCGCGCATCGATCTCGCCGTGATTCGTGCGGCTTGCCACCGCCGCCGTTCCCGAATCCTGCTGCGATCCGTAAATCCAATACGGAAACTGGTTGTCCGTGATCACGTGATAGAACTGCCCGGTCGGCTGGTTGTACCAAGTTGACCAGGATTTCCCGCCGTTCAGTGAGATATTCGTCCCCTGATCCGAGCCGAGAATCATGTGCCGCGGATCGGCCGCGTCCATCCAGATGATGCGGTAGTCGTCGCCGCCCGGCGCGCCCCGATTGATGACGAAATTCCGGCCCCCGTCGGTCGAATGATACGTCGCGACATTGGGGACCCACACGTCGTCCGGATTCTTCGGATTCACCGTGATCCCGGAAAAATACCAGCCGCGGCTGGTCAACCCCGGATTGGCGGTGACGCGAGTCCAGTTCGCGCCCGCATCGTCGGAACGATACAATCCCGATCCTGACCCTTCCGCGTCCAGCAACAGATACACGCGCCGCCCGCTCGTCGCGATTCCCGAGCGATGCCATTGATCCGCCGGCAGACCGTGTCCGGTGATTTGTGTCCAGTGATCGCCGCCATCGGCCGACTTCCACAGCCCGCTCCCCGGCCCCTCGATCGGCGCATACTGCGACCACGGCGGGCGCTTCCCATTCCAAACTGTCGCGTAGATCACCTGTGAATTTTCCGGATCGAACGCCAGATCGACCGCGCCGACTTCATTCCCGCGGTCGAGCACCTTCTGCCAGCTCGCGCCGCCGTCCTTCGATCGAAAAACCCCGCGCTCCGGATGCGGCCCGTAGACGTGACCGAGCACTGCGGCATAAACCAGATCCGCATTTTTCGGATCGACAAGAATCTTCGCGATCTGCCGCGAATCGCGCAGCCCGATGTGCTTCCATGTCCTGCCCGCGTCGGCCGATTTGTACATCCCGTCGCCGAAGCCGATCTGCGAGCGAATATCCGCTTCGCCCGTGCCGACGTAAACGACATTCGGATTCGATGGCGCGACTGCGATCGCGCCAATCGAAGCGATTCTCTGCTGATCGAAAACCGGCGTCCACGTTGTGCCCGCGTCGTCCGTCTTCCACACCCCGCCCCCGACTGATCCGAAATATCCGGTTGCCGGATCGCCCGCGACCCCCGCCACCGCCGCCACGCGCCCGCCGCGGAACGGACCGGCGAGCCGCCATTCCAATCGATCGAAAAGGCTGGGATCCGCGCCTGAGAGCAGGAACGTGCACAGGAAAAAGAGAGAAAAAGCGCGCATCTCTAAAATGTAACCAACTCCGGTTGTCGAAAACATCCTCCGTCATGGCACACTAAAAACGAAGAAGTGCCCACCCCAGTCATCGGCATCGATCTCGGGACAACGAACAGCGCTCTCGCCTACTCGCGCGGCGAGGCCGTGGACGTGTTTCCCATTCTCCAGCCCGTCAATCCCGGCGAGGAGCGCGAAGAACCGCTGCTGCCGTCCTTTTTGTTTCTCGAAGATCCGCCGATTGTCGGCGTGCTCGCGCAGAAAAAAGGACTCGACAACGCCGGACGCCTCGTTTCCTCCGCAAAGTCTTGGCTGAGCCACTCCGGCGCCGATCGCACTGCCGCGATTCTTCCGCCGAACGCCCCCGAAGGCGTCGCGAAAGTTTCCCCGCTCGAGGCGTCGCGGCGCTATCTGGCTCATCTTCGCGATGCATGGAACGCCCGGCACGATCATTTCGACGAGCACCAGGTTTTAGTCACCGTTCCCGCATCATTCGATGCCGTGGCGCGCGATCTGACGCTCAAGGCCGCCGACGAAGCCGGATACCGGAACGTCATTCTGCTCGAAGAGCCGCAGGCCGCCTTCTATGCGTGGATCGAGAAACATCCCGACTGGCGCGAGCGCGTCAAAGTCGGCGATCTCATACTCGTGATAGATATCGGCGGCGGCACCACCGATTTCACGTTGATCGCCGTGCGGGAAAGCGCAGGCGAGCTTGTTCTCGAACGCATCGCGGTCGGCGATCACATCCTCCTCGGCGGCGATAACATCGACGTCGCGCTGGCGCATCACATCGCGCAGTCGATTCCGAACAAGCTCGACGCCATCCAGTTTCATCAGCTCTGGCAGCAGGCCCGGGCCGCCAAGGAAAAACTTTTCGCCGAAGACAACAAGGCGAAAGATGCGCCCATCACCATCCTCGGCCGAGGCACCGGACTCGTCGGCGGAACGATCAAGACGAAACTCAAGCTCGAAGATGTCGAGAAGATCCTGCTCGACGGATTTCTTCCTCCGGTCAGGATGGATGAAGTGCCGGAGCGCCGCCGCGCGGGTTTGGCCGAACTCGGGTTACCGTACGCGGCCGACGCCGCCATTACGCGGCATCTCGGAAATTTTCTGCATCGCCAGGGCGCGGCTCCCACGCATGTTCTGTTCAACGGAGGCGTCCTCCGCGCCGATCTGATTCGCAGGCGAATTCTCGAAATTCTCAACGGCTGGCTGCCGCATCCTGTCACGCCCCTGGTCGGCGAGGACTTGATGCACGCCGTTGCGCGCGGCGCGGCGTATTACGGACTCGCGCGGCAAGGCAAAGGCGTTCGAATCCGCGGCGGAGTTCCCCATAGCTATTACGTCGGAATCGAGACCGCCATGCCCGCCATCCCAGGATTCCGCACTCCGCTCAAAGCTCTCACCGTCGCGCCCTTTGGAATGGAGGAGGGAACCGGCCACAAGTTTCCCAATCGCGTCTTCGCCTTGACCGTCGGCGAGCCCGCGCAGTTCCGTTTCTTCCAATCCTCGGTTCGCAAAGACGACCCGCCCGGATCCCTCATCGAGGACGTAGGCGACGATTTCGAAGAGCTCGCCCCGGTCGAAGTCTTTCTTCCGGGCAATGCGGGCGAATCAGTGCCGGTGTCGCTTGAAACGCTGGTCACTGAAACCGGCGTGCTCGAACTCTGGTGTGTCGCTCGCGACGGGCGGCGCTGGAAACTCGAATTCAACGTCCGCGCCGGTGCGCACGCCGCGGCATGAAAATCCTCAGCGCCGGCGAAATCCTCTGGGACATTTTCCCGGACGGCGAACGCTTGGGCGGCGCTCCTTTCAACTTCGCGGTCAACGCCCATCGGTTGGGACACGAGGTTTTCTTCGCCAGCGCTGTCGGCGATGACGACCGCGGCCATCGTGCGCTCGCCCGAATCGCTGAACTGGGCCTGTCGGCCGAATTCGTCCGCGTCGTTCCGTCTCAGCCCACAGGGATCGTGAGTGTGAATCTGCGCCACGGCGAGCCCGGCTACGTCATTCACCGGCCGGCGGCCTACGATTTTCTCGAAATTCCTGAAATCGAAGTTGACTGGTTTTACTACGGAACCCTCGCGCTCTCGTCTGCGCCTTCCGGCCCGGGACGAAAATTCTACGACGTAAATCTGCGAGAAAATTCCTTCACGCCGGCGCTTGTCGAGAACCTGCTCGGCGCCGCCGACGTCGTGAAGCTGAACGAGCACGAACTCGCCTATACGGGCAAATCTCTCGAGCAGCTCCGGGATCGATACGGACTGCTCGCCTGCTGCGTTACGAAAGCCGAACGCGGATGTGCTGTTCTCATCGGCAGCGATTACGCCGAAGTTCCCGGATACAGCATTCAAGTTGCCGACACCGTCGGAGCGGGAGACGCCTTCGCCGCGGCGTTCCTCCATGGAATCGATCGCGCCTGGCCCGCGGCGAAGGTCGGCGAATTCGCGAACCGGCTCGGAGCCGCGATCGCGAGCCGCCCTGGCGCCATTCCCGATTGGGACGCTCGAGAGTTCCTGGCGATATAATCCTCGAATGCACACTCCAGACGCCAGCCGGCGGCGGTTTCTCAATTTCTTTTCCGGCATCGGACTTGGTTCTACGCTCCTTCCCGGCGTGCTGTGGGCGCAGGCTCAGGAATCGTCGGCAATCACTCTGGAAATGCTCCGTACCGCGCTCGCGATTTCCGGACTCAAATTCAGCGAAGAAGACGAAAAGGGCATGCTCGAAGGATTGAATCGGGCGCTCGCCAATTATGACGACGTGCGCAGGATGCACATCCCGAACGACGTGCAGCCTCCCTTCTACTTCAGCCCTGTCACACCCGGTATGAAGGTAAATCGCACCCGGGAACCGCTGAAATTCTCGGCGATTTCGGTCAAGCGCCCGGCAAACCTCGATGACGCCGCTTTTTTCTCCGTCGGCCAGCTCGCGCACTTGCTCAAGACGAAACAGGTGACCTCGCTCGAACTGACGGAGATGTATCTCGCTCGTCTGCACAAATACAATCCGAAGCTCAATTGCGTCGTGACCTTCCTTGACGAAACGGCTCGCGCGCAGGCCAGGCAGGCCGATGCGGAGATCGCCGCCGGCAAGTATCGAGGACCGCTGCACGGCATTCCCTGGGGCGCAAAAGACGTTATCGCCGTCAAAGGATTTAAAACCACCTGGGGATCCGGCGCCTACAAGGACCAGATCATCGACGAAGACGCGAGCGTCGTCGAGATGCTCCGCGACGCAGGCGCTGTGCTGCTCGCAAAAGTTACTTCGGGCGAACTCGCCCAGGGCGACCGCTGGTTCGGCGGCCAGACCCTGAACCCGTGGAATCTGGCGGAAGGCTCCAGCGGATCGTCCGCCGGACCGGGGTCCGCCACGGCTGCTGGATTGATTGCGTTCGGCATCGGCACCGAGACCAGCGGATCGATTCTGAGCCCATCGGGACGCTGCGGAGTTACGGGACTGCGTCCCACGTTCGGCCGCGTCAGCCGTTACGGAGTCATGGCGCTGTCCTGGACCCAGGATCGCCTCGGGCCGATGTGCCGCTATGCCGAAGATTGCGCCCTGGTGATGAGCGTCATCGCGAAACCGGATGGGCGCGACCTCAGCGTCTCGGAGATGCCGTTCAACTACAACGCCCATCTCGATATCAAAAAGCTTCGCGTCGGCTACGTGAAAGAAGCCTTCGATGAAGTGCGCGATCCCGCGCTGAGGAAGATGAATGAAAGAGCGATCGAGCAGGTTCAGTCGCTCGGCTTCAAGTTGACGGAAGTGAAAGTGCCTGAATGGTCCGTGGAAGTTTCCAGCTACGGAGTGGAATCGGCGGCATTTTTCGACGAGCTCCTGCGTTCTGGCCGCGACAAGGAGCTCACGAATCCCGGACGCGCGACCGGTTGGCGAGTCAGCCGCGTCATGCCCGCGGTCGACTATCTGCAATCGCAGCGGGGCCGAATGATGATGATGATGAAACTCGCTGAAGCGACCGCCGGAGTCGACGTTTATATGGTCCCGGCCAATACGGGTGGCGGTGGCGGCGAAGGTCGCGGACGCGGCGGCGATGGATCCGGCCGCGGCCCAGGTCAACCTCGCCGTCCCCAAGGTCCGGCGCAGCGGCACTTCACCATGGCGAATCTGGCGTGCTATCCGGCTCTGTCGGTCCCGCACGGTTTCATGGAGTCGGGATCCCCGGGCGCCTTGACCTTCTACGCCCGCCCGTTCGGCGAAGCGGAACTGCTCGCGCTGGGTAAAGCCTATCAGGACGCCTCGGGATTCCATTTGAAGCATCCGAATCTGGGCTAGAACCGAGAGCCGGGCTTTCCTCGAATGGAACTTTGCTCGATTTCATTCAGCGCGGCCCAAGTCTTGCGCGGGCTTGGCTGTCCGGCGGGTTGAGGGAAGACGGGAGCCGAGCGCCGGCCTCGTCTGGCGGTCCGGCGCGAAAAAGCCGCCGTGGTAAGATGTGCCTCATGAAAAAGCATCTGACAGGACTCGCTATCGGCCTGCTGCTCGGAGGCCTCACGCTGAGCCAGGCGCAGAAGAAGAGTTCGCTGACCGCCGACGACTACATCGAGATCCAGCAGCTCTACGCCCAGTACAACATGGCGATCGATTCCGGCGATGCCGAAGGATACGCCTCAACGTTCACACCCGACGGCGTCTTCAACAATTTCAATGGTCACGATGCTCTTGTTGGCTTCATCAATCGCTGGAAGGATCAGATGAATGGCGGCAATATGCGTCACTGGAACACGAATCTCGCAATCAAGGGAACTCCGGACGGCGCGAGCGGCGCGGTCTATCTCCTGCTGGTGGACGTGAGCAAGCGCCCTCCAGTGATTGCCAGCGCGGCGAAATATGACGATCAGTTGGTGAAGACTCCGCAGGGTTGGCGCTTTAAGAAGAGAGTGACAAAGGGCGAAGGTCCGCCGCCCGGCGCCGCGCCGAAGCAGTAAGATTCCTTTAGGCGCTCAAAGCCCCAAGGAGGTTCGCCATGGCGACCAGCACAGTTCTCGTGACCGGCGGATCTGGCTTCGTGGGCTGCCATTGCATCCTTCAGCTTCTTGCCGCCGGATACAACGTGCGCACCACGGTCCGGAATTTGGCGCGCGAAGGCGAGGTCCGCGCCATGCTTCGCGAAGGCGGCGCCGATCCGGGTGATCGCCTTTCGTTTTTCGCCGCCGACCTGGAAAAGGATGCGGGATGGAAGGAAGCGGTCTCCGGCTGCGATTACGTCCATCACGTGGCCTCGCCGTTTCCCTCGACTGTCCCCAAGCACGAAGACGAGCTGATCGTTCCCGCCCGTGAAGGCGCGCTCCGCGTTCTGCGAGCCTCCCGCGACTCCGGCGTGAAACGTGTCATTCTGACGTCGTCCTTTGCCGCGATCGGCTACGGTCACCCCGAGCAGAACGAGCCTTTCAACGAAACCAACTGGACCAATCCCGATGCGCCCGACGTCCTGCCTTACGTGAAATCGAAGACGATGGCCGAACGCGCCGCCTGGGATTTCGTCGGCAAGGAAGGCGGCGGCATGGAGCTTTCCGTTGTCAATCCGGTAGGAATTTTTGGACCCGTCCTGGGTCCCGATCTGTCCACGTCGATCCTCATCGTTCAGCGCATGATGGACGGAGCCGTTCCAGGCTGCCCGCGCATGTACTTCGGAGCCGTCGATGTCCGCGATGTCGCCGATCTTCACCTGCGCGCCATGACCGATCCCGCAGCCAACGGCGAACGCTTTCTCGCCGTCGCCGGGGACTTTCTCGCCATGGCCGATATCGCCAGGATTCTCAAGACTCGCATGGGAGCCGCGGCGAGGCGGGTTCCAACGCGCCAGTTGCCCGACTTTCTTGTTCGCCTCGCCGCCATCCGCGATCCCGCGGTGAAGCAGATCCTTCCCGAACTCGGAAAGAGGAAGAACGCAACCAGCGAAAAGGCGAAGCGCGTCCTCGGCTGGAAGCCCCGTTCAAATGAAGACTCGATCGTTGCCACGGCCGAAAGCCTTCTGCGGCTCGGGCTCCTGAAAGACAGCGCTCAACGAGCCGCTTCATGAAAGTGATCGTTGCCGGGATATCCGAAGCTGGTTTTGGAGATCAGAGATGTCAATTCGCTTGGCGAAAGTATAAACTCTATTCAATCTGCCGCATAAGCCGCTGGATCTCACCCGGATAAGCCGGGAGCGGGTTGTAGGTGAAGAGTTTTTGCCTCAGCGTCTTGCCTGCGTACGGAGGCTCTTCGGCCAGATGCCTTGCCAGAAAGTTGATCCCGGCCTCGACCGAAGGAAAACCCTGCCGGCCCGGATGATACCCCCAGCGATTATTGTTCTTCTCCGTCACCCCGCACGTCGTCTCTCGCAGCGAGATCGCCGGGAGCAGGCGATAGTCGAGCCCGTAAGCGTCGGCCGCGCGAAGATATGCGTTAATGTGGTGCGGCTCGGGGCAATTGTATGCCTGAAAAAACGCGCTCAGGCGGACAACGCGTGGATCGAGCGGCCGGGTCCATGGTTTTCCAGGACCGACCTTGAGTAGCGGCTCCTGAGAATCGACAATCTTGGTTGGAATAAAGAACGCCAACGCAGCCGCGGCGATTCTGCCAAACTGCCCCGCGCTGGCGCGCCAGTTGCCTTCGAGGCTACACGCCAACCTTGCGATTGCGGACGATCCGGGTATGCGAACGACAACGATCATTGAATTGCGGCTACTGATACTTGCGAAAAACCGGCGCGGGAGTCACTCCAAAGGCGGCGACCGTTCTCGCCACCTACATTGTTAACAGTATCTCACACAACTGGCGCGCCCGTATTACTCGCGCCGATGTCCACATAAGCGATGACCTGTCATGTCGCGTTCTCCCAAATGTGTTACGTAAGTCTCAGGAACGAACTGTCACATGTCTCCGGTCCGGACACACTGAAAAAGTGGAGCCACCAGAGGGACTTGAACCCCCGACCCGCAGTTTACAAAACTGCCGCTCTACCAACTGAGCTATGGTGGCCTGAAATCTAGTTTATGAGATCCGAGCCGGGAGCGCCACCAACAGCGATTTTTCGGCAGTCACAACTTAGTTTTCACGTTACATCCCCAGAAAAGTCCCAGTCCGCGACTAGTACTATTAGAACCATTTCACCGCGACGACATATTGGATTCATGCGCGGTCCTACTTACAATGGCCCCATGAAATTCAAGGCTTCGATGATTTTGGCGCTTGCTCTGGCGAGCATCGCCATAGCCCAGAACGTCCCCGACGGGCTTCCCTGGACGCGAGGAGTTTACCTCCGCGCCGGAAGTGAGTGGGTTGGTTTGCCTCCCAATACGCTGATGCCGATGAGGGAAGGCACCGCGCGCTGGCTGCTCGGTTTCGGGCAAAGCGATGCGGTCGCTGAAATGCCCGGTCCCCATGCGCTGGTGCAGATCGGAAATACGAAACCCACCTTTTATCTGCGGGGCATTCCGCCATCCAATGGAATCTATCTGCTTCGCAGCGAGCAGAGGGATGACTATCGCCGGATCCGGATGCCCATGAGCCACGACTTCCGCCAGTTCGCACACTTCCGCTCCCAAGATATGGTGGATCTCGATATGCGCGCGCTTGGCGGCGACGTATATTCGGCCACGCCACGCGCCGATCTGAGGCCCGGCGAGTACACGATCGTTTCCGTCTTCGAACAGAACATCCGGCAGGTTCGCGCGAGCTTTGAATTCGGAGTCACTGGCCGCTAAAGCGGTTCTCCTTGGAGGGCGGTTCCGAACTCTTCGGAACCGCTTACTTTGGGTCTTCTTTCAGCGGTTCGTCGAGCACATTGCGAACGAACGACGCGAGTTCGTCCGGCTTGAAGGGCTTTTCTAAAAAATTCCCATCACTCTCGACGGCGTGCAGCGCTGCACCCGAGTAGCCGGACATATAGATGACACGGATATCCTTCCGCCGGAGCCTCAGGCGCCGCGCCAGTTCTTGGCCGCTCATGCGGGGCATCACAAAATCGGTTAGCAGCAGCTCAATCTTGCCTTCGTGATTCCCGGCGATGGTCAGAGCTTCCTGGGGATCGCGCGCCTCCAGCACCCGATACCCGCGCTCTTCGAGCAGTTCCCGGACAAGGGAACGAACCACTGCGGCGTCCTCAACAAGAAGCACCGTTTCGGATCCGCCGGCATCCGCGATTCGCCGCTCTGCGGCCTCGTTTGCTTCCTCCGGCGTTTCGCGAGGAAGGTAAATTCGGACCGTGGTCCCTTTGTTCGGCTGGCTCGTGATGCTGACGCTGCCGCCGCTCTGTTTGACGATTCCATAAACAGTCGACAGGCCGAGGCCTGTCCCCGCTCCCAACGGTTTCGTGGTGAAGAAGGGTTCGAACACACGGTCGAGAATCTCAGCGTCCATCCCCAGTCCCGTATCGCGGAACGACAGCACGACGTATTCACCTGGAGAAACGGAATTTTGCCGGGCGGCCGCTTCGTCCAATCGTACGTGCGACGTGGAAATCGTGAGACTGCCGCGGTCCGTTATCGCGTCGCGCGCGTTGATCGCGATGTTGAGAATCACCTGCTGAAGCTGGCCCAGGTCAACCTTGACCGCCTCCTCGCACGGCGAATACGCGAACACGATCTCGATGGAATCACCGAGCAGCCGGCGCAGGAGTTCCTGCGTCTCGCGTAAAACGGTGTTGATGTCGACGCGGGTAGGCCGCAAAAGCTGTTTGCGGCTGAAGGCAAGCAGTTGGCGTGTAACCGCGGCGGCCTGCTCCACCACCTTGTTGATTTGAACGGCGAGATTGCGAGCGGCGTCGTTTTCCGGAACAATCTCTTCAAGCTGTGTCGCGTAACTGGAGATCGCGGTCAGTATATTGTTAAAATCGTGGGCCACGCCGCCCGCGAGCCTCCCGATCGCTTCCATTTTCTGTCCCTGCGCCAGCCGTTCTTCGAGATCCTTGCGATCCGTGATATCGGTGATCGCGATCAGATGTCCCGCGAAAACGTTGTTGTTATCCATCCGCGGAATGAGGATCAGATTGGACCAGGTGGTCCGCCCGCGCGCCGATACCAGGCGCAGTTCCGTGGAAAGGACGTCCATTGTCCGCCGCGAGTCGTCCCTCTTTGCAACAAACACGGGCAAATCGTCAGGATGAATCGAGTTCACCCATCCGAGTCCGCGCGCGCTGGTGAAATCGAGCTCGATCATCCGGCAGGCGTGCGTATTGATGTAGATGCAATCGCCTTCGGGCCCCGTTTCGATTACGCCGACGGGGGCCTCCCGCGTGAAGGCCGAAAAACTCGCCTGCGTCTGGCGAGCTGCACGCTCGGCGGCGCGCCGCGCGGAGATGTCTTGCATGGCGATGAGCACCATGCGCAGCGGACCCGACGCAGGTATCCGCCGGGCATTTATGGACAGCGTCTTCCTCCCCGCCGGACCGAAAATTCCTTCCACTTCGAGACCTTCGAGAAACGAATCCTCTTCGTGCGCAAGCCATGAGCGAAGCCGCGGGATGTTCCACTCGCCGTTGCCCAGCTCGAATAGTTGAGTCTTCGCTACCAGTTCCGGCGTCAGGCCGAACGTCTTGTAGAATACGCTGTTGGCGCGGATCACGTGGAGTTTTTCGTCGAGCGCCAGAAACGCCTCGTGGACCGTCGCCGCGATCGCCTCGCAATATTCAACAGGACAAATTTGGGATTGCCGAATACGATCCGGCTCCGCAGGCTTCCTGTGGACTCTGGCTTTCTTACGGGGTCGTTTCAATGTTGCTTCCAGTCTAATTCCGCCGGTTGCGACTGGCGATTGTAGACGCGCGGCAGCGAGACCGCATTCGCCGCGAGGAATCGCCATAACCATGTTCCGGTGAGATTCGTTTTCAGCGCTTCGGCAAACTGTTCCGGGGTCAATCGCTTCACGATTTCCAGCCGCTCGTCCCATTTCGAGTCGCTCCAGCGCGCGATTCGCTGGTTGATCGTGTGCGCGATCCGCAGATTTGCGCCGAACCGCTTGCGCCATCGCTTCTCGAAATTGGACAACGGCGCGCCTGTCTCGATCGTGTCGGCCGCTGCGTCGCCCGCCATTCGTCCCGCTTCGATAGCCCAGCGGATTCCTTCGCCGAGCAGGCTCGACGCGTGCCCTGCCGCATCGCCGGCGCCGGCAATCCCGTCGCCAACGAAGGTCTTCGCGAATCGCTCCGACGGGATCAGCCCCGAATGATGCTCCACCGGCTGAGCGTCTTTCAAGTTCGCATAGCTCTCGACGAATCGATTCAGAAAGGCATCTGGATTCGCGCGCGAGTCAGGATGGATGATTCCCACGCCGGCGCGCACCCGGTTCCGTCCCCAGGGAAAAATCCATGCATAGCCCGATGGCGCGATGGATCCTCCCACGGCGAGGACCACCTCCGATTGATCCCAGCGCGGCGCGAACAAATCGTACTCCGCGCCGACCCCGAATCTTTCGAATCCCGGATCAAGCCCGGCCTGCTTGAGTAGCTTCGACCTGTAGCCCGTCGCATCGATGAGTACGCGGCATTTGAACGATTCGCCGCGAGTCTTCACGCCGGTGACCCGGCCGTGCTCAATCACCGGTCCCACCGCCTCCCTCGACAATCGAATGCGAGCCCCCGAGGCGATCGCGCGTTCGGCCAGGAATTGAAACGTCCCCCGTACGTCGATGACGCACATCGCCGGACGCGGATATTCGAAGACCGCTGAATTATTCGGCGTGCTGAACCGCACCCGCGAAATCGGATGATAAAGCCGCCCGGGAATCCCCAGGCGCTCGAGCTCGTCACTGAAGCTTCCGCCGCTGGTACGCACCGGCGATCCAATCTCATGGTTTTGTTCGAGTACGAGGACGCTCCGTCCTCTCCGCGCAGCCGATTCCGCCGCCGAAAGTCCGGCCGGTCCGCCGCCCGCGATAATTATGTCGTACATCTATTCGCTTTCGTGGATTTCGTAGCTCGTCACGATCTCCACTTTAGGCTCGAGCGTCGCGTGCACGCTGCAATACTTCGTGTTCGACAATTCGATGGCCCGCTTGACCGCCTCTTCCGACAACGATTTTCCGTGCAAAATATGCTTCACTTCCATCTTGGTGAAGCTTTTCGGAAACTCTTCGCGCCGTTCTCCGCGCACTTCGATCCGGTACTTCACCAGCTTTTCTCGTTTTTTCCGCAGGACCGAAACGACGTCCGCTCCTGTGCACCCTCCCAGGGCGATGAGCAGCAGTTCGAGCGGTCCCGGCGCCGCCGCCCGCGCGCCGTTGAAGTCGAGCGTGATTGCATGACCGCTCGGCGGCGTCGCTACGAAAAAATCATCGCCTGCGTACTGCACGATCGCATGATTGTTCTTCATCTCTTCAAAGATTCTAAACTAGAGAGTTCATGGCCGACGTTCTTTCGCTTTCCCACATCCAGGCCGCGCGGCAGCGAATCGCTCCGTGCATCCGCCGGACTCCCCTGACTCCCAGCGCGACTCTCAGCGAGCGTTTGAAGACCAACGTCTACGTGAAGCTGGAAATTTTTCAGAAAACCGGATCCTTTAAAGTCCGCGGCGCGTTCAACAAGGCGCTCAGCCTGCGCCCGGAGGAGCGGGGGCGTGGAATCGTCGCTGTCAGCGGCGGAAATCACGCGCAGGCTGTGGCCTACATGGCGAGGGCGCTCGGATTGAAATCTCTCGTCCTGATGCCCGAATCGACTCCGCGCAACTACGTGGAGGCCACCCGGGGGTATGGAGCTGAAGTGAAATTCGCGCCCACCGCCTCGGCCGCTTTCGCCGCCGTCGCCGAGTACGAAAAGGAAGGCTGGGCCTACGTCCATCCTTTCGACGATCCCCTGGTGATGGCCGGGCAGGGAACTGTCGGACTGGAAATTATGGATGACGTCCCCCAAGTGACCGATGTCATCGTTTCGATTGGCGGCGGCGGTTTCATGAGCGGTGTCGCGACCGCCGTGAAGTCTCTGAAGCCCTCCATTCGCGTCTGGGGTGTCGAAACCGAAGGCGCCGATTGTGTCTCCAAATCCATTACCGCCGGCCAGATCGTGACGCTCGATGCCATCACCTCCGTCGCGCGCACACTCGGCGCACCCGCCCCAACGGAACGAACTCTCGAAGTTGCCAGGCGTCTGCTCGAAAGCATTACCGTCGTTTCCGACAAAGAAGCAGTCCAGGCGATGAAGTTTATCCTGGAGCGGTTGAAAGTACTTACCGAACCAGCCGCTTCATGTACGCTCGCCGCCGCGGATCGATTGAAGGATCACTTCTCGTCCGAGCGCCACGTCGTCCTGATCTTCTGTGGCGGAAATATTTCCATCGACGACGCCTGCCGCCTGTCCTCAACCCTCGCCTGACGTGAATCGCCGCTGCGACGCCATTTCCGCGGCCATCCGGGAATATCCGGCGCCCCATCGCAGTCCAGCACGTCAGAATGACCAAACTCAACCCCGACAACGACGGCATAGATCGCCGAGGATTCCTCGAATGTATGGCCTGGGCCGGGACCGGACTCCTGGTCAGCTTTTCCGGCGGTGTTGCGCGCAGCCAATCGATTCATGGCGAACATCCGACGAAAGCCGATCTCATGTTCGCCCAGATCAGCGACAGCCATATCGGCTTCAACAAGGACGCCAACAAAGACGTCGCGGCGACGCTCCAGGCGGCGGTCGATCGCATCAACGCGCTCCCCGAACCGCCCGCGTTCCTGCTCCATACCGGCGATATCTCCCATCTTTCCAAACCGGAGGAGTTCGACACCGCCCATCAGATTCTCAAGGGATGCAAAGCTGGTGAAGTGTTTTATGTTCCAGGCGAGCACGATGTTCTGCCGGGTTCGCCATTCGAACCCAAATATTACAGCTTCGATCAGAAGGGTATTCACTTCATCGGCCTTGTAAATGTCCTCGATACCAAGGCTGGCGGCTTGGGTTCGTTTGGCAAAAATCAACTCGAGTGGCTCGAAAAGGACCTCAAGGGCCGGTCGTCGTCCACTCCCATCGTCGTCTTTGCCCACGTCCCGCTTTGGACCGTCTACCAGGACTGGGGCTGGGGCACGGAGGACGGCGCCGAGGCGCTCGGATATCTCAAGCGATTTGGTTCAGTTACCGTTCTGAATGGCCATATTCATCAGACGATGCAGAAAGTCGAAGGCAACATCACCTTCCATACCGCAGCCTCAACCGCGTTTCCCCAGCCGAAACCGGGATCCGCTCCGTCGCCCGGCCCGATGAAAGTACCAGCCGAACAGCTCCGCAGTATGCTGGGGTTGACGCAGGTGAGCTACGTCCGCGGAAAGAATTCGCTGGCGATCATGGACTCGACCCTGGACGGCACTTCCTCCAATGAGGTCCGCATCGACAACTTCGCATTCGCACCAGGCTCACTCAAGATCGCCCGAGGACGCGAAGTGACCTGGATCAACCACGACGACATCCCGCACAACGTCGTCGCGCGCGACAAGAGTTTTTCATCTCCCGTGCTCGACACCGGCCAGATCTTTACGCATCGCTTCGATCGGCCGGGCGAGTATGAGTATTACTGCGCGCTTCATCCCAAAATGACCGCGCGGCTCACTGTGCTGGAATGAGAGCAGTGGCCGACAAAGCAAAGCGCGCGCGATTCGAGCACGCAGTGATGCCGCACTTCGACGCAGCCTACAACCTGGCCCGCTGGCTTACGCGAAGCGAAGGCGACGCCGACGATGTCGTTCAGGAATCCTATCTGCGCGCCTTTACGTTCTTCGATAGCTTCCGCGGCGGCGACGCCCGCGCCTGGATGCTCTCCATCGTGCGCAATACCTGTTTCACCTGGCTGCGCAAGAATCGTGTCCACGACTTGATGACCGAATTCGATGAAGCGCTGCACGGTTCGGAATCCGCCAACCCTGAAACCATGACGCTCCGCCGGGCCGACGCGGAAGCTGTCCGCGAAGCCGTGGCTACGCTGCCCGCCGAATTTCGAGAAGTGCTGGTCCTGCGGGAAATGGAGGGACTTTCTTACAAAGAAATCGCCGAGATCACCGGAATCGCAATGGGCACCGTGATGTCGCGTCTCTCGCGCGCACGCGACCGCCTGCACGACCGGCTTTGCGTACCGGCGCGTGAGGAGTCGCACACATGACCTGCAAGGAGACCAAGACATTCATGGACGGCTATCTCGATCGCGAGCTCGATCTCGTCCGCAGCCTCGAACTGGAACGGCACATGCACGGCTGCGCCGCCTGCTCGGAACTGTACAAGTCGCGCATCGCTCTAGGTACCGGCTCGCTCCGCTATCAGGCTCCCGCCTCCTTGCGGAAGAGTGTGTTGGCGAAGCTCGACGGAGCCGGATCGAAAGGGCGGCCGCGGTGGATCTTCGGGGGCGTCGGTGGCGCCATTGCCGCCGCGGCGGCGATCGTCGCTTTCGTCCTGCTTGTTCGCCCGAATTCATCGAACGTCGAACGCGCGGTGGTTGACAGCCACATCCGATCGCTCATGGCCGGCCATCTCACCGACGTCGTGTCCACCGATCAGCACACCGTGAAGCCGTGGTTCGCCGGCCGCGTCGATTTCTCGCCGCAAGTCCAGGACTTCGCCGCCCAGGGATTTCCGCTCGTCGGCGGCCGCATCGACTACTTCGACGATCACCCTGTCGCGGTGGTCGTGTATCAACGCAACAAGCATACGATCAACGTATTCTCCTGGCCATCGCCGATGAACGAACCCCGGCGCGTTCTTCGCGACCGCGGATACAACATCATCCAGTTCGCCCGGGATGGAACCGAGTTCTGGGTGGTCAGCGATCTGAATGCGGAAGAACTTCAGCAGTTCGCGAAATCAGCCCTGGGCGCCTAAACCCAGGCACGCGAGCCCGGCGAAGATCAAGGCCAGGCCCCCGAGTTTGCCCAACGTGAACGGCTCATTGAAAAACAGCTTCGACCAGAGCATGGTCCACATGTAGCCAAGGGCGACCATCGGGTAGAGGACACTTAACTCGCCCGCCGACATCCCGCGCACGAAGAACACCGACGAGATCAGATATGCCGCAATGCCGGCGAGCAGCCTCCAGTTCGTCGCCAGCGCCGCAACCTGCGGCTTGAGGCGTCCCGCACCGGCTTTGAGAAATGCCGCGCCGAAGCTCCCGAAGAATCCGGCCGTGAAGATGAACAGCATGGAACTCACCGGAGTTTTCATTTTCGCGGCCCTCGTCCTAACATCGCTACTCCTCCGATGATCAGCGTTACTCCGGCGCACTTCAATGCGTTGAAGCTTTCATGAAAAACGAACACGGAGAGAATCGAAACCCACACAAATGTGAGCGCAATGACGGGTTGCAGCGCCGACAACTCCCCGTGCCGCAGCGCAAGCACCAGCAGGATCATGCTGATCCCATACATTGAATAACCGATGAACAGCGGCAGAGTCGTAAGAATCGCGATTGCTGTCTTAAGCAGCGAAGGGTGATCGCCAAGCGTGCCCGCCCCCGTCTTGATGAGCACCTGCGCGGCGGCGCCGATGAGTGTACAGCAGAATACAAGAAAAATCGAGCGGCGGTGAAGCGATGGGGAGGCAGTATTCAAGCGGCTCTACCAGAATAATAAAGATTGTCGCGGCGCCGCAAAGTTTATTCCCCGCTTTGTTGGATCAATTTCGCAACCAGGGCCGTCCACCCCGTCTGATGGGCCGCGCCGATCCCGGCTGCGTTGTCGCCATGGAAGTATTCGTAGAAAAGTATGTAGTTTCGGAAATGCGGATCTGTCTGAAACTTTTCCGCGCCTCCGAACACCGGACGGCGCCCGTCGCCATTGCGCAGGAAGATTCTCGACAACCGCCGCGAAAGCTCGCCCGCAACCTCGCCGAGATTCATCCGCTTCCCCGAGCCCGTCGGAAACTCGACCTTCAAATCGTCTCCGAAGTAGTGGTTGTATCTCTGTAGAGCCTCGATCAGCAGATAGTTCACGGGAAACCATACGGGACCGCGCCAGTTCGAGTTCCCGCCGAACAGTCCGGTGCTCGATTCCGCCGGCTCATAGCCGACGCTGTAGGTGTGCCCGTCGAGCGCCAGGCGGAACGGATGCTCGGCATGAAAACGCGAAACCGACCGGATGCCGTGCGGCGACAGAAACTCGCGCTCGTCAAGCATCCTGTGCAGTACGCGTTCCAGCCGCGATCGCACCAGCACGCTCAGCAGCCGCCGGTCTTCCACGCCCTCATGCGACAGCGATGCGACATTCGCCGAAAGGTCCGGACGATGCTTGATGAACCATTCCATGCGCCGCCGGAACCCCGGGAGCTTCTCGATCACCTCAGGCTCGATCGTATCCACCGCGAACAATGGAATGAGCCCAACCAGGGAACGCACGCGCACCATCTTCTCGTCTCCGTCGGGAAGCTTCAGCTTGTCGTAGAAGAATCCGTCCGTTTCGTCCCAGAGTCCGCCGTCGCGAATCCCGTTCATCGCCGCCGCGATATAGAGGAAATGTTCGAAAAACTTGCTCGCGACGTCTTCATAGATCGGATCGACCTGCGTCGCCAGCTCCATTGCGATCTTCAGCATGTTGAGGCAGTACATCGCCATCCAACTGGTGCCGTCGGATTGTTCGAGAAATCCGCCCGTCGGCAGCGGCTGGCTGCGGTCGAAGAGCCCGATGTTATCGAGGCCCAGAAATCCGCCTTCGAAAATGTTGTTCCCCTCGGAGTCCTTGCGGTTCACCCACCAGGTGAAGTTCATCATCAGCTTGTGGAACACGCGCTCCAGGAACTCGTGATCGGGCCGGCCTGTGAGCTTGCGGTCGATCTGAAACACCCGCCAGCATGACCAGGCGTGGACCGGAGGATTGACGTCGCTGAACGCCCATTCATACGCCGGCACCTGACCGTTGGGATGCGTGTACCATTCGCGGAGAAACAGGCTGAGCTGGCTCTTTGCGAAATCCGGATCCACCAGCGCCATCGGGATCATATGAAACGCCAGGTCCCACGCCGCGTACCAGGGATACTCCCACGTATCCGGCATCGAGATGACGTCTTCGTTAAACAGATGCACCCAATCCGAATTGCGCCCGTGCCAACGCGACGCCGGCGGAGGCGGCTGCGTGGGATCGCCCTTCAGCCAGTCCTCAATGACAAAGTGATAGAACTGCTTTGACCACAGCAACCCCGCGAACGCCTGCCGTTGGACCATCCTGGCGTCATCGGAATAGTGTTCCGGACAGAAGCTATAAAACTCGTCCGCTTCGGCGATGCGCCGCGCGAAGATCCCGTCGATATCGTGAACAAACCGGCTCGGCTCCGTTTTTTCGAACAGCCTCATGCGCAAGGTGCGCGATTCACCGGGCGCGAGATCGAACTGATACCACGCGCAGGCTTTGGTTCCCCTCTTTTCCGGATTCACCGCGTCTTCCCGGCCGTGAATCACGCGGTGATGGAAGGAGTCCTTAGCATAGTGGCCGTTGCCGAATGACCACAACGCTTGCGTGTTCGAATCATTGTCAGCGAACAGCATGTCGGGATCGCCTTCGCATTCGAACCGATAGGAGCCCAGGGTCTGGTGCTCGGCGTCGATCCCGCAACGGGCAGCGCGCAATGACGGCCGCGCGGCGTTGAACGTCCATGACCACGTATTTCGAAACCACAGCGTCGGCAGCACGTGCAGCGCGGCCCGATCCGGTCCCCGGTTGACCGCCGTGATCCGGATCACGATGTCATTTGCATCCGCCTTCGCGTACTCGATGAAGATGTCGAAGTAACGGTCTTCATTGAAAACGCCGGTGTCGATCAGCTCATACTCCAGCTCATCGCGAGATCGCGAGCGATTCACCTCCAGCAATTGCCGGTAGGGAAACTCCGCTTGCGGATACTTGTAGAGCGCCTTCATGTAGGAATGCGTCGGCGTTGAGTCGAGGAAATAATAGATCTCCTTGACATCCTCGCCGTGATTGCCCTCGCCGCACGTCAGCCCGTAAAAACGCTCTTTGAGAATCGGATCGCGGCCGTTCCAGAAAACGGGGGCGAAACACAATCGCTGGTGATTGTCGCAGATGCCGGCAATGCCGTCCTCTCCCCAGCGGTATGCCCGAAGATGGGCGTGTTCGAACGGGAAATAGGACCACGCGTTTCCATCTTCGCTATAGTCTTCGCGAACCGTGCCCCACTGTCTATCGGATAGATAAGGTCCCCAACGCCGCCAATGCTGCTCTCGCCGGCTGGCTTCAATAAGGCGGCGCTGTTCAGCGTTCATGATTTGGCCTCATTGCTGCCTATTTTTCTTTCTGGGCGAACGCGGATTCGACAAGCTCAAATTGTCCCGTGCGCCTTCCGACTTTGCGAAAGATTGGATTTGAGTTTAGTGCCTGATGTATTGTTCTGTAGTCTCTGTAGTCGCCGCCGCTACTTTGCCAGCCGCGCTTCTTGATGTCTTGGATAATGTCGTTGATGTGGGCGCGCCCGTGCGTTCGTAGGTAGTGCGCACAAAGCTCGGATGTGTTTTGATTCACCTTCGGTTTTGAAATCAAACGGACGGCGGGGGGCTTCACGTTCATGGACGCATTATGGAAAATGCGTTACTGCCGTGTCCAGTGCACTCCGCTAACCATGACCGCCGGCCGATGCGCAGCGTTTGCCGTGATTTGTAGCTTACTTCTTTTCCACGCCGATTCCCATCCGCGCCAAAAATCCCGTGTCGAGCTTCCCCGCTATAAAATCCTCATGCCCGAGAATCTTCAGGTGCAGCGGAATCGAGGTATAGATTCCTTCGACAACGAACATCCCCAAGGCCCGGTTCATCCGCGCGATCGCTTCATTCCGGTCTGAGCCGAAGGCGATGAGTTTGGCCACCAGCGAATCGTAATAAGGAGGGATGACGCCGTCCTGATACGCCGCCGTGTCGATGCGGATGCCGGCTCCGCCTGGAAGATTCAATCCCGTGATGCGCCCCGGTGACGGCGTGAACGTTCCCGGATGCTCCGCGTTGATCCGGCACTCGATCGCGTGCCCCTTCAGCTCCACGCAGTGCGGAAGAATCGTCTTCAGCGATTCGCCGGCGGCGATCCGGATCTGCGCCTTTACCAGGTCCACGCCCGTGACCATCTCGGTGACCGGATGCTCCACCTGGATGCGGGCGTTCACTTCGATGAAGTACAGGTTGCCGTTCTGGTCCATCAGAAACTCGACGGTTCCGGCGTTGGTGTACCCGATCGCCTTGAGCGCAACGCGAAGACTCCCGGCGATCCGCTCGCGCAGTTCGACGCTCACCGCGGTCGACGGCGATTCTTCGATCAGCTTCTGATGACGGCGCTGGATGGAGCATTCGCGCTCGCCCAGAATCTCGACGTTGCCGTGCTCGTCCGCCAGAACCTGAAACTCGATATGCCGTGGATTCTCCACCAGCTTCTCCATGTACATATCGCCGCAGGAAAAGGCCGCGGAGGCCTCGGCTTGAGCCTGCGCAAGCAGCGAACCGAGCTGGTCCGGCTCGCGGACGATACGCATGCCGCGTCCGCCGCCTCCGGCCGATGCCTTGAGCATCACCGGGTATCCAATCTGTTCGGCGATCTCCTGCGCATCTTCGAGACTCTTCAGAATCCCCTTCGAGCCCGGCAGAATCGGGACGCCGGCCTCATCCATCGCCGCGCGCGCGATCTGTTTGAGACCCATGCGCCGGATCACCTCGGGCTTCGGTCCGATGAATTTCAGCCCGCTTGTTTCACAAACCTCGGCAAAATCGGAGTTCTCGGAAAGGAATCCGTATCCAGGATGGATCGCGTCAGCGTTGGTGATCTCCGCCGCGCTGATCACCGACGGAATATCGAGATAGCTGCGCGCGCTTTTGGCCGGACCGATGCAGATCGCTTCATCCGCGAACCGCGTGTGCAGGCTGTGCCGGTCGGCTTCGGAATACACCGCGACCGTTTTAATCCCGAGTTCTTTGCACGCGCAAATGACGCGAAGCGCGATCTCGCCGCGGTTGGCAATTAGGATTTTTTCAAACATGAGTGTCCGCTCCCTGACGGTCGCGGTTTTGATTGCGCTTCATCGCGGACGGATCGCGAACAGCGCCTCGCCGTATTCCACTGGCCGCCCGTTCTCCACAAGCTTCGATGCCACTATGCCCGACACTTCCGATTCGATCTCGTTCATCAGCTTCATCGATTCGATGATGCACAACACCTGTCCGGGCTCAACGGGATCGCCCACTTTGACGAACGCCGCCGCTCCAGGAGCGGGGGATTCATAGAAGGTCCCCACAATCGGCGACTTCACCAGCACATGTCCCGAATCGGGTTCCGGAGCTTTCGGTGTTACGGTCGCCGGATTCGGCGCCTGTGATGGAGGAGCAGCAGGCGGCGCGGCTGAAACCGGAACAGGCGCGGCGCCAGTCGCCGCGGCAACCATGGGCTGGGCCACCGGCACTACGATTTCCTGATTCGTAGCCGAGCGCCGGATGCGTAAACGATTCTCGCCGCGTTGCAGTTCGATCTCCGCCACGCCGCTTTCCGTAAAAATTTGCAGCAGTTCTTTGATTTCTTCGATAGTCATCTAAATAGTGAGAAGCTCTTTCGGAGTGGGTGTCAGAACCTCGCATCCGTGCTGGGTCACCAGGACCGTGTCTTCGATACGCACTCCCGCGAATCCTTCGATATAAGCCCCGGGCTCGATCGTGATCACCATGCCCGCCTGGAGCTCCGTCTTTTCCGTCTTTGCCACGCGCGGCGCCTCATGAATCTCCAGCCCCAGCCCATGACCCGTGGAGTGTACAAAAGCGCGGTCGAGCTTGTGTTTCTTCAGGACGCTCCGCGCCGCGCGATCCACCTTGTTTGCCGGAATCCCCGCCCGCACCGTATCCACAGCGGCGAGCTGCGCCTCGAGAACAGCCTTGTAAAGATCGCGAGCGCGCTTTGAGACCGGACCTGCATGCGCCATGCGGGTCATGTCGCTCGAGTAGCCGTCGACGCTCGCGCCCATGTCAATTAATAATAGTTCATTCTCCTCGAGTTTCCGCGCCGAGGGGTGGGCGTGGGGAAGCGCGGACCGGTCGCCTGCCGCGACGATCGTCTCAAAGGCCGTGCTTTCTGCCCCTAAACGCCGCATTTCATAGTCGAGCGCTGCGGCGATCTCCTGCTCCTGTATCCCAGCCCGGACCCTCTTCATAATCCGGAAGTATGCCTCGGAGTTGACCGCGACGCTGCGCCGGATCTTCAGAATCTCCGGCAGCGACTTGACCATCCGCTGCTCTTCAACGATCCGTCCGGCCGGATGAAGCGCTGAGCTGAGCGGCAGTTCGTCTTTGAGCTTTGCGTACTCCTCATAGCGGAGCCATGCCGCCTCAAATCCGATCTTCTTGATCCGCTTGCGCTTCAGGACGCCTGAAACGCCGGCGATCAGCGGTCCCTTGACGATATGAACTTTGCCTGGGATCTTCTGTGATGCGATTGCGTAGCGAGGATCGGTAAAAAAATGCGTTTCGTCCCGCAGAATGAGGACCAGACCATTCGACCCGGAATAGTCCGTAAGATATCGAACGTTGGCGGAAGACGAAACCAGCAGCGCGTCGACCTTAAGTCCCGGCAGGCGAGCCGCGATCGCCTGCCGGCGCTGTTCAATTTCACTCAACCCACTATTTTAGCAACAGATTGCAAACGGACTACAGGCGAATCCGCTTTAACCGCAGGCTGTTAAACACGACGCTCACCGAACTCATCGCCATCGCCGCGCTCGCGATCACTGGATTCAGAAAACCGGACGCCGCCGCCGGGATCGCCACCACGTTATAGGCCAGCGCCCAGAAGAGATTCTGTCTCATGACTCTCCACGCCGCCCGCGAGAGCGCGATCGACTGCGCGATTGCTGAAAGATCCTCCCTCAACAACGTCACGTCGCCGGCCTCGATCGCGATATCCGTTCCCGAACCCATCGCAAATCCAACGTCCGCCTGCGCCAGCGCCGGAGCATCATTGATTCCGTCCCCTGCCATCGCGACCACATGCCCCTGCCTCTGGAGCGCGCGAACCTCCTCCACCTTGCCCGCAGGCAGGACCCCGGCGGCCGTCCGCGTTATTCCTGTCTCCTTCGCTGCGATCTGAGCCGCGGCTGGCTGATCCCCGGTGACCATCACCACCTCGAGGCCGAGACTCCGAAGCCGCTCGACGCCCTGTTTCGCATCGGCCCGCACCGGATCGGCGATCTGAATCGCTCCACGGATCTGTCCTTCGACTTCGATCAGGACGCCGTCGCCCTCCCGGTCAAAAAACGCGGCATTGCCCACCCTGACTCGATGATTCTCGACAGTGGCTTCAACACCTCTGCCTGCGATCGCGCTGAACGACGTTGTATCCGGAATCGAGAGACCGCGGCGCTCCGCATAATCGACGATCGCCTGTGCGACCGGGTGTTCGGATCTTCTCTCCGCCGCTGCCGCCAGACGCAGCGCCTCATCGTCGATCTTCGCGTCAGTGACGCGCGGATGGCCCTCGGTGATCGTGCCTGTTTTGTCGAGAACAACCGTATCGACACGGCGCAGTTTTTCGAGCGTCTCTCCACCCTTGATTAACAAGCCCATCCCCGCTCCGCGGCCCGTTGCGACCATCACCGCCGTGGGCACGGCGAGCCCCATGGCGCACGGACACGCGATAATCAGCACCGCGACGGCAGCAACCGCGGCCTTCGCCGGCCCCCCGCCGGCGAGCATCCATCCGGCAAACGTCAGCACCGCGAGCGCAACCACGGACGGCACGAAGATCGCGCTGATCCGGTCCGCCAGCCGTTCGATCGGAGCGCGCGAGGCCTGCGCCTGCCGCATTAGCGACACGATGCGGGCCAGCACGCTCGATTCGCCTAAGGTTGTCGCGCGGTAGCGGAAGCTGCCGCTCGTGTTCACGGTTCCGCCGATCACCGCGTCACCCGGATTTTTCGCCACTGGCGCGGGCTCGCCCGTCAGCATCGATTCATCGACGTAGCTCGATCCATCGGCGATTTCGCCATCGACAGGAAGTTTCTCGCCGGGCCGGACCACGATCAGGTCGCCGCGATGAACCTGCGCGAGGGGAAGATCAATCTCTGCGTCTTCGCGCACGACACGCGCGGCCGGAGGCTGTAGCGCGATCAGTTTCCGAAGCGCGCTTGTGGTCTGGCGTTTTGCGCGAGCCTCCAGCGCGCGTCCGCTCACGACGAACGCCAGAATCAGAATCGCGGCTTCGTAGTAAACCTCCGCGCTCAATCCGCGCGATTCGAAAAATCCCGGCGCGAGCGTCGCCGACACTGAATATACAAATGCCGCGCCGGTGCCGAGCGCGACCAGCGTGTTCATGTCCGCCGATCCGTGCCGCGCGGCGCTCCACGCGCCGATGAAAATGTTTCGTCCGGCCCAAGCCATGACGAACAGTGTCGTCGCAAGCAGCACGTATCGCGCGAAGGGATCGTGCATTGCCCGCATTGAAAGGAACATCGCGCCCGCACCGAGCGCGAGACTCACAACAGCCTTCACTGTAAGTTCGCGCGCCTCGGCTGCCTGCGCTCGCTCGCGCTCTTCCTGCTGCTCGACTGCGGATTTACCCGCGCTGGGAAGTTCCGCGTCGTACCCGGTATCGAGAATCGTTTCCACCAGCGTCGCGGGCTCAGTCTGGTGCGGATCGAATGCGACCGTCGCCTCGGCAGTCATCAAATTGACCGCCGCTTTCTTCACACCAGGCGCCTGTTCGAGCGCGCGTTGAATGTGCGCCTGGCACGCCGCGCAGCTCATTCCACCGACGTGAATGCGGACAGTTTCGGTCATTCAGACTTTCGCGGTTCGAAGCCGGCCTTCCGGACCGCTTCAAGCACCGCCGTCTCCTGCGATTCGTTCGCGGATACGACGGCCGACCCTACTTTAACGTCCGAGACGCTGATCCCGTCAACCTTTTCAAGCGCGCGCCGAACCCTTTGCACACACCCGTCGCAGTGCATTCCTTCGATCGCTAACTTCATATCTTCATGTTAGATGAGGCCCACCCGCGCCGAGGTTCAGCAACGGAACCGCCGGTTGCCTTAAACACCGCCAATCGGCCAGACGTGGCTTGAAGATCGCATTTTTACGCAAGCTGGTGCTCGATGGGGGACGGGTAGGTCGGTTTTGTCCGTGACGCGCTCATTTTCTTCGGCACGTAGACGATAATTCCTATGGCTACGCAAAAGATGGCCGCGCCCGCAGTAACTCGCGCGCTAATTCGCTGCCCAGGCCCGCGAAACCACCGGGACCCGAACTGTTTTTCTATGGCCGATCAGCACCGAGCACCCTGCGGCGACACCGCCTAGGAGAAATGCGTCCACCATCAAATTGAACATCAGCAGGTGTTTCACGGTATCCCAGCCATCGCCGAAATCCGCAGCGAGAAATTCCGCCAAAGCGCATAGTCCGAGCAATGCAAACATTTCCAGCGCCAGATTGCGCTTTCGCCAACCGAAGGCGAGAGCCAGCGCCGGAAGCGGCAGCAGGAAAAAGATGAGTTTCGCGATATGGCGCAGGATCTTCGCGTGTATGTCGCTCCAAAAGGAAAACGCGCGGCTTAGCGTCGCGGGAGGATATCCGGAAGATGGTTCGTAGTTTCCATACCAGGACCGCAAGTACATCGCATAGGGCAGAGTGACCTGAATGTGGCGCCAAAGTCGAGCAGGGCGCCTCAGGTAAAAACCGAGAACCCTCGGCAACGTGACCGTCCCGCCGATATCGCCGCGGGCTTCCAGCTCCGGATAAGGTGAGCCGGCGCTCCATGCTCCGCTGTGTGAATAGTCCTGATAGCGCCGGTTCAGTCCAAGAGCTTGGAGATCCGCGGCAGGATTTCGCGACTCGGGCAGAACAGAGAGAAAGACCAGGTTATAGGTGTTGGCGTTTCTCATCTCGCGAGGCGTCGTGGCGATGGCAAAGATTGCGGCCGCAAGCAGCGCAACGCACCCTGCCCGCGCGATCCTATGCCGGAACCGGAGGAGGAACAGGGCGAGAAGAATCCCGGGGAACGCGTTAATCGGCTTGGCGAGAACGAACAGAACCGCCCATGCAGTCCATCGCAGTATTGTGTTGGGGCAGGGGGAATCGGCGCGGGCCATAGCGATGCTTTCCGCCGCCAGCAACAGAAAGAAAATGAGCGAAGCCGGCTCGGCGAAAAAGCTATTGAAAAACGCCACATAGGCGACGTCGGTCAAGACGATGAGCATCGCGATCCAAACGAAAACGCGCATGCTCACCGCACGCGTCACATACAACAACCGCCAGAACGCGCCAAGAAATGCCAGCGCGTGAATCATGCCGATGACCTGAATATCCAGCTTTCCGTCCTTCGAAACGACATGATTTAACCCGATTCCCGCGAGAACGAAAGCGTATTCCGAAGAAAACTGCTCCCAATCGGGCAGGCGGGTTCCTGCCGCGCGAACGTATTTCGGAGCCACGTAAAGTGTCTCCAGTCCGGATTGCTCTGCGCGATAGCCGAAACGGCCGATCATCCTCGGGAAATCGCCCTGATCGGCAAGGCCGACGATCGGCGGAACGAACAGTTGAAATCCGACGATGGCCGCAGCAATCCCGGCGATGATCCCCGTCCCCTTCATCTATCGGATGATAGTATTTTCTTGCGGACGAATGGGAATGCAGCGGATACATGTAATCACAACGGGTGGAACGATCGAAAAGATTTATTCGGAGCAGCGCGGGTCCGTCGAAAATCTGGAAAGCAAGATTGAAACGTATCTCGGACGCCTGCGGCTGCCGGACACGCAGATTGACACAACGCGGTTGATGAATAAAGACAGCCTCGAGATGACGGAAGCCGACCGCGCGCAGGTTCTCGAGGCCGTCGTTGCGAGACTCGACGCTCCGGTCGTGATTACCCATGGAACGGACACGATGGTTGAAACCGGCCTGTACCTGAAGAAGGCACTGCCGGACCTGAGATTTCCCATCGTCCTCACCGGGGCGATGACTCCGCTCGGATTCGAATCGAGCGACGGACTTCAAAACCTTACGGAGAGCTTTTTCGCCGCGCGCGTGCTCCCGCCCGGAGTCTATATCGTCATGCACAACCAGGCATTTCCGGTGGAGCAGGCGCGGAAGGACCGCGAAAAAGCTCGATTCATTTTAGTTGACTCCGTCAAGTAATTCCTTGATACTGCACTCATGGACCCTCTGGTCGGCGCGGTTCGCGCCTTCAATCGTTTCTATACGCGCCAGATTGGACTGCTCGGCAAAGCCTACCTCGAAAGCCCCTTTTCTTTGACCGAAGTGCGCGTGTTATACGAACTTGCGCACCGGGACGGCCTTTCCGCCGGCGAATTGGGGCGCGATCTCGATCTCGACGCCGGCTATTTGAGCCGCATTCTGCAAGGCTTCCGAAAAAGAGGACTCGTCGGACGAAAAATTTCGGAACGCGACGGCCGCCAGAGCGTTTTATCGCTCACGGCGAAAGGACGCAAGGCGCTCGCTCCGCTCGAACGGCGGGCGGAAGAACAGATCGGCCAAATGATCTCCCACTTCACCGGAGCAGAACGGGCGCGATTGGCGGACTCGATGCGGAATATCGAGCAATTGCTCGGGGCAGATGATGGAAAAGCTCCATATATTCTGCGTTCTCACCGGCCTGGAGACATGGGATGGGTCGTATACCGCCATGGAACGCTCTACGCGCAAGAGTATGGTTATAACGGGCATTTTGAGGCTTTAGTCGCCGAAATCACCGCGAAATTCATACAAAACTACGATTCGAAACGCGAACGATGCTGGATTGCTGAGCGCGGCGGCGCAATCGTCGGCTCCGTCTTCCTGGTGAAGTCTACGGACGATATCGCCAAACTCCGGCTGCTTCTCGTCGAGCCGTCGGCGCGCGGAATCGGGTTGGGCAAACGGCTGGTCGAAGAATGTATCCGGTTTGCCCAAGAATCGAAGTATCGAAAGATCGTGTTGTGGACACAGAGTGAATTGCTCGCGGCTCGCGGAATTTATCAGCGGGCCGGATTCAAGCTGGTTGCATCGGAGCCGCACCAGAGTTTCGGGGTCGACTCGGTCTCCGAGACCTGGGAGTTGGAGCTTTAGGCCTTCAGCGCCGCGGCGACTTCTGTGGCTTTCTCGAACAGAAAACCCGTTTCGCTCCCGCTGCCGACGAAGGTCATACCCCGGTCGATCCAGAACTTCGCCAGGGCGAGGGTACGGGTCTGCGTGCCCGGCGCGACGCCGTGCTTTACGCAGCTTTCGCGGATTTTTTCCATCGCTTCGATCATGCTGGGATGTTGAAAATCCCCCGGAACGCCGAGCGAGATCGAAAGATCCACCGCTCCGATCAGCACTGCGTCGATTCCGGGCACCGAGAGCAACTCTTCGCGGCGCTCGACGGCCAGCCTGGTTTCGATCTGGAGCACGACCATGACGTTTTCGTTCATGTGCTCGAGGATCTGCGGAATGGTGACGCGCTCGTAATCCACGTGCGTTGCCGCGAGGCCGAATCCGCGAACGCCGGCCGGTGGAAACCTGGTCCAGCTTACGGCGCGCTGCAATAGCTCGGGCGATTCGACGCGAGGAAAGATGATTCCCTGCGCTCCGCAATCGAGAGCGCGAGCCACCAGCGAATACTGCATATCGGCGACGCGGACAATCGGAGAGACGCCGCTCACGGCGCATTCGTGGCAGAGGTCTTGAAGCGTCTCGATGTCGAAACCGCCATGCTCGGCGTCGAGAAATGTCCAGTGGAATCCGGCCGAGGCGAGAATGCGCGGCACTTCAAGGGATCGGATCTGGTTGAAGCCGCATCCAACCTGCAATCTGCCTTCTTTCAGGGCTCTTTTGACGGTGTTAACGCGCATTTAAATTGTCAGAATGTGATGATCGGGGCAATCGAGCTGGGCGGCATCGTAGAGCCGATCGATAAGATCGAGGCCATGTTTGGCAAGGAACGGCAGAATCGAATAGAACCGCTCCTGAAGGTGCCGGTGAGGAAATAGGAAATTCGACAGGTAGCGTGCTTCTGTTGCGGCGCGTTCGTCACGGCGCATCGTTTCACGCTCAATCTTGCGGCGCGTTTTTTCGAGCTGATAGAGCATCTTGCCTTTCGCCGCGCCGAGCGACGCAGCAAGGGTTGGATCGAACAGATTCAGTTCTCGATCGAGGGATTCAATATGATGCCTGATTCCGGCGGCAGCGTCCGCGAACCCTTTTTCGACCGAATCCGGAACTAATTGGCGCGCGATCCGCTCGCGCAGATGCTCGGGATCGACGAAAGTCTCGGCCACGGAGAGTTTGTAGCGCTTCAGAAGCTTTTCCGTGCGGGGTTCGAGCAGCGTGAAGCCTGTTCGCGACGTCACCACCGGCATGCGGCCGAGCAGGCGATCGTAGATCACGCTCGCCTGAGCGAAATAAGCAAGCTCGGCGGGGCCGCCGATATAAGCGAGCGTCGGCAGAAGATAATCCTGAACCACCGGGCGGAGCAGGGCATTGGGAGAAACTTCCGCGGCCTGATCGCGCAGATCGCTGAAATCCGAATTGGAGCGGCGGAGCGGGACGCGCTCGCCGTTCTGGAGGAGGAAAAAGAGCGAAGTCTTCTCTTCCAGATGGACCTGGGCATGATATCCGGCCTTTTCGAGTTCTCGATTGCGGTCGAGCAGATGGGCCTTCAGTTCCGGCGCCGCGGTCAATGCTTCAGCAACAATCGGAGCGCTGATCGCCCGAACGGCCGGGTCAAGCGGATCGAGAAACAGAAGATCGAGCTTGCCGAGCAGACCTTTCAATAGAGCGTGGAACGAGGCTCCCATCGTGACGCCCGGCCGATAAGCTTCCCGGACAAGCGAGGAGACCTCTTCGCCATGAGGAAACGATGCCAGCAGCGCGGCGAGTTGCTCGACGGGCGGCTGCGCCAGGACGATTCCGCCGACCGGGCGTTGGCGTCCATTAGACTCGGCCGCCGCCTCAAACTTCACGGGCTCATGGGCGGAATCGAAAACCCAGGCGTGATTTACCTCAGCAAAGTCGTGATCTTCGGTGGCGAGCCAAAAGACAGGGACCGCCGGCGTTCCCGACCGGGTCAAGTCACGGGCCAGCCGGGCGGCGGTGATCGCTTTATAGATCGTATAGGCCGGTCCGGAAAACAATCCGACTTGCTGGCCGGTTACGATCGCGACGGTCCCCGGCTCCGCCAGACGGCGCAGCGATTCGCTGTCTCCGTTTTGGCCACGAAGCGCGCGGACCATTGCCGCGCGGCGATCGCCGGGGTAGTTGATCTCGGCGGCCGCAGCCTGGAACGACGCCGGATCGTGCGGGTTATGCCGATAGAAAGGGGCGACTCGGCCGAAGTGATAAATGAAATCGGCAAATAGCCGCGAGGTGCCGGGAAGGTCGTTATGTCGGATACAGGCCGGTTCCATGCTTAGGGTTCGACGGACGAACGGTCCAAGGGTAACAGATGGCGCATCTTGGTCGGAAGTCGCAAGAAACACGTTATCTTAAAAGCGTCGCAGTTTGATGACGATGTTTTGATGGCTGGCGTTTACCTATCCTATCCGTTCTGCTCCCAGAAGTGCACCTATTGTAATTTTGCATCGGGGGTGTTCCCGCGCCGGCTTGAGCAGCAGTATATAGACGCTGTCCGGCGGGAACTTGAACACACGGATTGGCCCTGGGCGCCCGAAACGGTCTATTTAGGCGGCGGGACTCCGAGTTTGATCGATCCTGCTGTGTTTCTCGAAAAGATTCCGGGCCGCCCGTGGCGCGAGGCGACGATCGAAGCGGCTCCGGGAACGATCACTGCGGAAAAAGCAGAGGCGTGGCGGCGAGCTGGGATCAATCGCGTGAGTCTGGGCGTACAGTCGTTTGTCGGGCGGGAGCTCGCTCGGACCGGGAGGAAGCATACGGCGCAGGTGGTTGCCGATAACGTGGCTTTGCTGAGATCGGCGGGAATTGAATCAATCAATCTGGACCTGATCGCGGGTTTGCCGGGGCAGACGCGGGAGTCATGGAAGGAATCGCTCGATTGGATTGAGAGGATCGCGGCGCCGCATGCGTCGGTTTACATGCTGGAGGTGGATGACGATAGCCGGTTGGGTCACGAGATTCTGCTCGGCGGGAAGCGCTATGGGGCGTCGGATGTACCTTCGGACGATCTGATCGCGGAGTTTTATGAGACGGCGGTCGAGCGGCTGGCGGCGATGGGGCTCGCCCGGTACGAGATTTCGAATTTCGCCCGGCCGGGGTTCGAGTCGCGACACAATTTGAAGTATTGGAAGAGGGAACCATACCTCGGCTTCGGGGCGGATGCTCATTCGTTCGATGGAGCGCGGCGGTGGTCGAATGTCGAGTCGGCGGGGGAGTATGTGAACGAGTCAGGAGTCAGGAGTCACGAGTCAGAATGCGATCCGGTGGGGGAGCGGTTCTTTTTGGGACTCCGATTGAGCGAGGGGATCGAGGGGTCGTGGGAGCCGTTTGAGGACGCAATTCGACGCCTGATTGAGGATGGGTTGCTGGAGGCGGCCGGGGAGCGTTTGAGATTGACGAACCGGGGAGTGATGGTTTCGAACGACGTGTTTTCCGAGTTTGTCGTTAACAGCTAATGCGTAAAACGTCTCGACGCTATATGTCCTTACAAAAAAACGTGCACGGGCAATTCTCTCACGGGTCACATGCTATCCTTTCCTATACCCACCTCCCAGTGGTTGTATGAGTCCCGAAAGCTATTCCACGCCGAGCGGCATCGTTGTCACGCGCACGATTTCGAAAGCGCCGTATAGCCGAGGCCTGACTGCGCTGCTCAAGAAGCTCGACACGCAGCGCGGGGTTTATTTTTCCTCGGGATACGAGTATCCGGAACGATACTCGCGGTGGGATTTTGCGGCTGTCGCGCCTCCGGTTGAGATTGTTGCCGCGGGGCGCGAGTTCACGATTCGGGCGCTGAATGAGCGCGGGCGAATCATCACCAGGATTTTTGAGCCGCTGCTGCGGGAGCACCCGCATTGGCAAACCTTTGCCCTCGAAGATGCGTCGCTTCGTGGGACGCTGAAGCCGCTGCCGGCGCTGTTTCCGGAAGAGGAACGTTCGAAGCAGCCTTCGGCGTTCTCGATGCTGCGCGTGCTGGTGAATGAGTTCAAGCATCCTTTGGCCTCGCGATTCGCGCTTGTCGGAGCTTTCGGCTACGATCTGTTGCTTCAGTTCGATCCGATCGAGCTCAAGCTGCCGCGGGCGGGCGTGAAGGATCTGCACCTTTATCTCTGCGACGACATCTGGTTCATGGATCGAAAGAAGGAGCAGATCGAGCGGTTCCGCTACAATCTCGCGCACGGCGATCTTTCGACACACGGCATTGCGCCGGCTGCCGAACGGCTGAAGAAGCCCAAATCCCTCGCCTCAGGACCCATCGTTTCGGATCATACAGAAGCCGAGTACGTTGAGAAGGTGGAGAAGGTCCGCGAAGGGATGCGGCAGGGCGACTATTACGAGGTCGTGCTGCGGCAGACGTTCCGCGCTCCTTTTTCCGGAAGTCCCTCCGAGTTGTTTGGCAGAATTCAGCATGCCAGCCCGAGTCCCTACGAGTTCCTCTTGCAGTTCGGCGAAGAGCAGTTGATCGGCGCGTCGCCGGAGATGTTCGTGCGCGTGGAGGGCCGGCATGTGGAGACCTGTCCGATCGCGGGGACGGCCCGGCGGACGGGGGATCCGCTGCGCGATGCGGATTCGATTCGCGAACTGCTCAATTCGACGAAAGAAGAATCCGAGCTGACCATGTGCAGCGACGTGGACCGCAACGATAAGTCGCGTGTCTGCGTGCCCGGCAGCGTCAAGGTAAAGCATCGAAGGCTGATCGAATCGTATGCGGGCTTGTTCCACACGGTGGATCAAGTTGAGGGAACGCTGGCGGAAGGATTCGATTCGCTGGATGCATTCCTGACGCACATGTGGGCGGTGACGATCATCGGGGCGCCCAAGAAATGGGCGGCGCAGGCCATCGAGGATCTGGAGAAAGACGCTCGCGGATGGTATGGCGGCGCGGTTGGGATGATCGCGCTCGACGGCGACATCAACACGGGAATCACGATCCGGACAATTCATCTGCGAGATAGCGTCGCGGCGTACGGCGCTGGCGCGACATTGCTGTACGATTCGATTCCGGAGAACGAGAATCGCGAGTGCTGGCTGAAGGCGACCGGATTCTTCAGAGCGTTGGATGCGGCTCCGCAGGCTCCGGCGGTGCATGTTCCGAAAACCGAAGACGGCCGCGGCGTCCGGCTGCTGCTCGTCGATAACGAAGATTGTTTCATCCACACGCTGGCGAATTATGCCCGGCAGACCGGCGCGGAAGTGCTGACCTATCGCGCGGGATTTCCGCCGGAGTTGATTGAGAAAATCGCGCCGTCGATGATGCTCATCTCGCCGGGGCCGGGCCGTCCGTCGGATTTCGGATTGCCGGAGTTGGTGCGGCATGCGGCGCGCGTCGGCGTTCCGGCGTTCGGCGTGTGTCTCGGGCTACAGGCAATGGTGGAGGCGTTCGGAGGAGAGCTGGGGGTGCTCGATTATCCGATGCATGGGAAGCCGTCGGCCGTGCGGAATCGGGGCCTCGGCGTGTTTGCGGATCTGCCTGCGGAGTTTCGCGTGGGGCGCTATCATTCGTTGTACGCGCTGCCGGAAAAACTGCCTTCATGCCTGGAAGTCACGGCCGAAAGCGATGATGGGATCATCATGGGCGTGCGGCATCGCGAGCTGCCAATGGAAGCGGTGCAGTTTCATCCGGAGTCGATTTTGTCGCTTGAGGGGAACTGCGGGTTGAGGCTGATGGAGAACGTCGTGCGCATGCTTGGGCACGCGAATCGTATATTGAAGGCCGGATGAGCTTCGGGGCCGCGCCCATCTTGGCGGTGACCACGGCGAAAGAACCGCAATGAGATTGGCTCACCGGCTGTCTCCTTTCGCCATTTCTTTCAGCATCACGAGCCTGTTCTTCATTAATTTCTGCAATTTGATCTTTCGCTGCGGATGTAAGTCGTTGTGGGCGGGCGCGGACGCGGCTTGCAACATTCATGCGCGGCACGGTCATCATTGCCCGTGGTGCAGTCATGGGACGGCCGGATACGCCGTCGTGATGATCTTGATTTGCCTGCCGCAACTTGCTGTTTCGCTCTTAAAGCGGAGTTGGCTGGTACGCACGGCCATCGCCGTAGCGTTGTTCCCGCTGGCTGGATCGGGAATTGCCCTTATGTTTGGCTGGATCGACTCGTACTGGTCACCTTAGAACTTGCGGGATTACCTTACGTCCGTCATACTTGAAAACTTATGGGACTCGAACCAAGCGACGTACTATTTATCGCTATCATCCTCTGGATCATCCTCGAGATCATTAACGGGGACTGGGGCGGGGGACACCGGGCGCGAGTTCCCGCAACAACGCGCTAATCCATTCCTTCATACTGGGTAGATGCCCGATGTGATCGTGATGGGGGGCGGTTTGTCCGGCCTTGCGGCGGCGGCGGCTCTCGGCAGCGCGGGGTATCGTGTCCGGATTCTTGAAGCGCGCCCTTTTCTGGGCGGACGCGCCACCTCCTACGAATCCGGCAGCGAGACGATCGACAATTGCCAGCACATCCTGCTGCGCTGCTGCGTCAATTTGATGGATTTTTATCAGCGCCTGGGCGTACTGGGACAAATCCGCTTTTTCCGCGAATTCATCTTCATTGAACCGGGTGGACGGCGGAGCGTGATGAAAGCAGGCTCGCTGCCCGCGCCGCTTCATTTTACCGGATCGTTTCTCGGGCTTAAATTCCTCAATTTGGCGGAAAAAATCGCGGTTTCGCGGGCTCTTTTGGCGGTTCCGCGCGAAAGCCGGCGCACGGATCTGGATCGGATCACGATGCGGCAGTGGCTCGATGAACAGCGGCAGCCTCCGCGCGCGATCGAGCGTTTCTGGCGGCAGATCCTGGTGAGCGCCGTCAGCGAAGAATTGGAGAACACAGCCGCGGCCCACGGCCTCCAGGTATTCCGGCTGGCGTTTCTCGCGACGCCGGACGCCTATGAGATGGGCGTGCCCGCGGTGCCGCTCGGGGAATTGTACAGCGAAGAGGCTTGGAAGAAAATCGGGAATGTAGAGATCAAGCTCCGGACGCCGATTGAGCACGTCGAGATTCGCGGCGGAGCCGTGCACTGCGTTTCCGCGGGCGGCGGGCATTTTCGAGCGGATCACTACATCAGCGCGCTCCCATTCGAAAGGCTGAGTGCCGCAGGGATTCCGTTCGATGCGAGCGAATTTTCCCACGCGCCGATCGCGGGGATTCATCTGTGGTTCGACCGGCCGGTGACGGATCTGCCGCAGGCCACGCTGCTCGACCGGACAATTCAGTGGATCTTCAACAAGAGCGAAGGCCGGTACGTTCAGTTGGTAGTTAGCGCTTCGAACAGCCTGACCGGGATGCCTCGGGCGGACGTGATCGCGCTGGCGGTTCGCGAATTGGCGGAATTCTTTCCGATCGTCAGGGAAGCGAAGCTGGAGAAGGCCCACGTCGTGAAGGAAATGCGCGCGGTTTTTTCGCCGAAGCCCGGTCTGGAACCCCACCGTCCGCGGGCGAAAACGGAGATTCGGAATCTGTTCCTTGCCGGAGACTGGACGAAGACCGGTTGGCCCGCGACGATGGAGAGCGCGGTTCGGAGTGGGTATCTCGCAGCGGAGGCAGTGACCGGGAAGAAGTACCTGATTCCCGATATCGCCTGATTTCCTGATCCGCCTTCCTTGCGAATCAAGACTTCCGGCTCGTGCGATAATACGGCCAAATGCGGAATTTGCTTTTTCTGCTGGCTCTGATCGCGTTGCCGGTCGCGGCGGGCGATGAAACCAAGCTGCAGATCGTCGTCACCAATCCGAACGGCAAGCCTGTGGACAACGCAAGCGTGATCGTCAAGTTTGTCGATGGCCGGTCCGTTGCAAAGTTCGGCGCCAAGAACAACAAGGAATGGAATCTGAAGACGAACCAGGAAGGCGTCGCGAAGATTCCCGCCATTCCGCAGGGCAAAATTCTCATTCAGATCATAGCCCGGAACTACCAGACCTTCGGGCAGTCTTACGATGTTCGCGAAGATGAGAAGACGATCGATATCAAGCTGAATCCTCCGCAGGCGCAGTACACCGCGCATCCCAAGTAGGGCGCCCACGCCCGTCTATGAAACGACTCCTCGTGCCGCTTCTGCTGCTGGCCATGACCGTCGGCGTGTTTTGGAAGCAGTTGCTCACGAATCAGTACACGTTTCTCGATTCCCCGGACATGACGTATCAGGTCGCGCCGTGGCTCCAGGTGCAGGCTTACGCATGGCATAAAGGAAACTTTCCGCTGCTCTGGGACCCGTATGTCGCCGGCGGACAATCGCTGATCGGCCAGGCGCAGCCGGCGACCGCATGGCCGATGAACTGGATCCTGTTCATCCTCCCTTTGCATCGCGGATTTATCCAGCTCTCGATTCTGCACTGGTACATGGCGCTGGTGCATTTCTTTGCCGCGCTCGCCTGCTACGCGTTATGCCGGGACCTGGGCCGATCGCGAACGGCATCGATTCTCGGAGCATCGGCTTACGCTTTCGGCGGATACGTCGCGACCACGTGGTGGCCGCAGCAGGTGCAAGCGGCGATTTTCGCCCCGCTCGCGCTGATGTATTCGTTGCGCGTGATCCGCGGAGCGCAGCGGTGGCGAAACGCGTTTTTCTCGGGATTCTTTCTCGGACTGATGTGGCTGGGGGGACATCACCAGGTGCCGATCTTCACCGTGCTGGGGATCGCCGGCGTCTGGGTCTATTACATCGCCAAGGCGAAAACGCGGCGCGTCGCGCTGGACCGGATCGCTCTGTTCGCCGTTCTCGGCGCCGCCATGGCCGCAGCGGGAGCATTGCAGTTGTTGCCGTCGTACTCGTACGGCATCGATTCGCTCCGCTGGGTGGGAGCAACGGACGCCGTCGGATGGAAAGACATAGTTCCCTACAGCGTCCATGAGGAGTTTTCGCAGTCTCCTTCCGCCATCCTGGGAACATTCATGAACGGATTCTATCGGCACGCGAATCCGTTCATTGGGATCACCGTGCTGGTGCTGGCCATCGCGGCGATTTTTCTCGCATGGGAAGATCTGAACGCCCGGCTGCTCGGATTTCTCGCGCTCGGCGGAATGCTGGTGGCCGTCGGCCCGGCCACGCCGCTGCATGGGCTGCTCTATGCGATCCTGCCGATGGTGGAGAAAGCGCGAAGTCCCGCCGTCGCGATCATCGTCTTTGCGTTGGGAGCCTGTCCGCTCGCAGCGTTCGGTCTCGACCGGATTCTCGACGATCCGCGGTCGCGCCGCGTCACGATCATTTCTCTCATCGCGGCGGCAGCCGGTGTCTTGCTCTTCATTTTGATCGTTCACATCGAGATTTATCATGTGCAGGTCCCATGGCAATTCTCGACCGGGCCGATGACGGCGATCGCCGCGCTGGCTGTCGCAGCGATGCTCGCGGGCTTGCGGAAGGGATCGATCGAGCCGCGGCAGGCCGCGCCGTGGTTCGTCGTTCTCGCGATGCTGGAGATCGGAAATCTTGGCGGAATGGGAATGAGCAGCCGCGAGCAGGGTTGGAAATTCTGGCCGCTGCTGGAGCGCGACCGCGACATCGCGAATTTCATCAAATCGCAGCCGGGCCTTTTTCGCGTGGAAGTGAAAAACGATGACGTTCCCTACAGCTTCGGCGACTGGTACAGCGTCGAGACCTATCTCGGTTATACGGCATCGTTGTTGCGAAATTTCGCCGATGTGCAAGCCGAGCCGTCAACGCATCGTTTGCTCGGAGTCCGCTACTATCTCGCGAAAGAACCTTCCGCGCCGGATCAGCGCGAACTCATGGCCGGCAAAGGCGGAATCAAGGTATTCGATGTTCCCGGCGCGATGCCGCGCGCCTGGGCGGTACACGACGCTGCATCTTACAGCGGAAAGGAAGCCGCCGCAAAGCTGGCACAGCTAGATTTGGCGCGGGCTACGATCGTGCCCGGCCCGCCCCCGCGGCTTGAATCGTGCGATGGCGACGTTGTCCAGGTCGCTCGCCACAAAGCGCATCTCGCAGTGATCGATGCCTACATGAAATGCCGTGGAATGGTGATCCTCGGTGATGTTTATTCGAAGGACTGGAGCGTTCAGATCGACGGAAGGCCCGCGAAAATCTGGCAGGCTTATTCCGTGATCCGCGGTGTCGTGGTCGAGGCGGGCCATCATCGCATTGAATATCGCTACCGCCCGTGGCCGGTTTACATCGGCGCGGCGCTGACGTTCGGATCGTTCGGATTCGCGCTGTGGCTATGGTTGCGCGACAAGAAGCGGCGAGCAGAATACGGGCTCGGTTGAGACGTCTCTCGGTTTCACGGCGCGGCTTGCCGCGCGGCGAACCTGAGCCTGCGCGTCGAGCAATCCGTACACGATCACACGTCCCTGAAACGTCGGGAGAAAAACTTTCCCATTCGCGATCAGCGGTTGATTGAACTTCGCATGCGCGCACCCGGAATCCTCGTCGTCCTGCGTGTTGTTCCACAATTCGTGGAACATCCCGTTCGAAAAATCGGATGCGCTGTACGCGTGCAGATACCCCGGCTGCGGCCCCGGAGTGTTTTCGTTGGGGACCTCCGCCCACACGATGCCGGTCGCCGGATCGTTTCCGTTCGCTGAAATCACGATGTTGGCTCCCTGATGCCCGGCGCCAATTCCATCGGATTGTCCCACGGCGATTGAATTCATTGTCGTGTAGTCGGATGAAAGCTGGAACGCCTTGAGATAATCGACCGGAAATGGAGGCAGCAGCGGCCACACGAGCCCGCCACCCCCGGGCCAAACGTAGATCGTCCCGTTCCAATAGGCGAAGCCGTTGTAAATCCCGGTCCAATCGTGCTCGACGCTATGGCGTAGCGCCGCTTGCTGTCGCACCTCCAGCATCATCCCGTTCTGATTGACGGAAAACAAATCTCCGAGCTTGCTGCCAGAGATCACGCGATTCGTTCCCGGCGCGATGATCACGCGGCTCGATCCGAGATCGAGATCGATGTCCCAATCCCAATCGTCGCTTTCGGGAAAGAATCCGGTTCGCGCCACAACCTGGAGCGACACCGGATCGACCTGCATGATGCTTTCCGAATTGTCGGACGCGTCCGCGTACCCCACGCCGTTGTTGCCGGTGTTGAAGTAGATGTACTTGCCGTCGTATGCCGGCCCTCCACCAGATTGCCAGATACCCGCGCCCGCCCGCGCCGGGGCATAATTCATCACTGCCGCCTGATTCAGATCTTTGTCGTAAGAGAACAGCCAGCCATAGTATGGCTCCTCGTCCGTGTGCGATGAGAATCCGATGTAGATGTGCCCCTGCGCCATCAGCAGGGCCGGACGCTGGAGATGATAGCGGCTGTCAAAATCGATGCCCTGATAGTTCGCTGCAATCTCGACCGGAGGAACCACGTCCGTTCCGTCAAGCAGCGTGATCTTATGCAGAAAGTGATGAAACTTCGGATTCGCCGCATCCCCGTCTTGCGTGTTCGTCACGAAAAACATCATCAGGCTCGCCGGATCAATCACCGGGGTCCCGACGATACCGACCGGTCCCTGCTGTGTCCAGTTCGGATCCAGATCGCAATCGAAGAAGTCCACGTAAGTGCCGTCCATTGGAATTGTGCTGTCGAACGGCGAGCCGTAGTTCGCCTTCCATTGCAGGCTGTAATCGTCCGCATCGTAGGCGTAAATCATGTTCGTAGTCGTCGCGATGATCACCAGATTCCGCGGATAATCCGGACGCGGCACCTGCGGCGCGTACAGCGGCTGAGCGAACACGCATCCGCTGACCGGCAGCCGGGCAAGGCGGCCGAACTGCGTCGCGTTGACATTGGCGGGCGTCAGGATGGTTTCCTGAGTGTTCGCGCCGGTGCGGAAATTGTCGTAGTGTGCTGTCGTCACGGCGATTTGCGCGCTCAGATATGGCGGCCCGAGAATCGCAAGTGCGACAATCATGCGAGTGCAGAAACGCATCGCTACTCTGAACACGCGCGAACGAGGTTTGTTGCTGATCTTTGCCGTTACCGTCATCGGTCTCTTCTTCATCGCGAACCGCGGCGCGTACCGCAGCTTTTTTACGGACGACGATTTAGACAACATCGCCAATGTGCGCGCAGTAGACCTCGCCTACCTCGCGCGGACGTTCGTCAAACCACTGATTGCCCCGGACGCTGTGTTTCGACCTGTTCCCGATCTCTATTATTACGTGTTGGCGAGGACCGCCGGGCTCCGCTTCACGCCCTACGTCGCCGCGATTCAGCTTCTGCACCTGATGAATGTGTTCCTTGTCTGGCTGCTCGCGCGAACGCTCGGCGCGTCGCGCACCGGCGCCTGCGCGGGAGCGGAGTTGTTCGCTTTCCACGCCGCGATGATGTGGATCTATTGGCGCCCGATGTACGTATTCGATCTGCTATGCGCGACCTTCGCGCTGCTCACTCTGCTGGCTTATCTGCGAGGCCCCCTGATCCTCAGCCTGATTCTTTTCTGGGTCGCGCTCAAGTCGAAAGAAGTCGTCGTGTTTTTGCCGCTCGTCATGATTGCATACGAGTGGTTTTTCGAAAAACGCCGTTGGAAAAGAGTCGCTCCATTCCTGGCGGTCTCCGCGCTCTTCGGTATCTGGGCGCTCGCCTACAACTCCGGACGAAACAACGCCTATTCGCTGCATTTCTCCGCAAGCGCAATCGCGACTTGTGCGCAGTTCTATGCGTCGAAACTCGTCTCCGGACCGTCGTGGGTTGGACTCGCCGCCCTGGGCGCCGTCTTCGTCGCCTTCGCGCGAAACCGGCTTGTCAGTCTTGGCCTGCTGACGTTCATCTCGCTGATGCTCGTGTTGCTGGTCCTGCCCGGCCGCATCGCCGGCGCTTATCTCTATACCGCATTCATCGGACTCGCCATTGTGATTTCAGCGCTGACCCGTCCCGTCTGGCTTGCGGCATTTTTCGCCTTCTGGATTCCGTGGAATTATCAGCGGCTTCGCGCCGATAGGAAAGAAGAGCTGTCCTATGCCGATGAACGCCGGGCCTGGTTTACTCCCGTTGCGGATTTCGTCAGGAAACATCCGGGCGTCGATACGTTTATTTATCGCGAGCACCCTTTGACGCTCGCCGACTATGGCGTTGCCGGCGCGCTGAAATCCCTGCATCCGGCGGACATGCCCCTGACCATCGTCGATTCCGAATCTCCCGAGCGATTCGCGGCCTTTGCGAAACCGCAGTTTGTCGTGCTCGGCTGGAACCCCTTTTCCCGCCAACTCAACATAGTGCCGAAAGGGCCGGATCGTTCTTATGTGCAACTCGACTACGCTGCGCCGCTGTGGCAGCTCGGCCCGGGATGGAGCGGCCTCGATTACGGATTCCGCTGGATCGCCCGGCATGCCCAGGCTCGGCTGCATCGTCCCGCGGACGCTCGGATGTTCGAAGTTGTCGCGAGCTTTCCCGAGGCATACAAGCAATACAATCCGGAAGGACGGCTGGACATCAAGATCAACCATCAGTTCGTCGGCGAGCTCGTATTTCGCGATCCCAATCCGCAGCCGCTCCAAATCGCGCTGGCGGGCAGAGACTCCGGTCCGGTCGAAATCGACTTCGACGTTGATTCCTCGAAGGGCGAAGATCCGCGCGGCCAACGCGCCCTCCCAATCGTCGCCTTCGGATTTAAATAATTCGGATGAAAACGGGACATCGCGCCGCGTCATAAGGAGCCGAGCAGGTCCGCTTCCGCTTAGCGGCGTGCAATCGTCCATGCGAAAAGCGATCATAGAGAGAATGCAACGAACCCTCTACCTCGCCCCCCTCTGCGCCGCATTCGCCTTCGCGCAAAACGGAAAATCCTTCTCCGTCGTCGAGGCGAGCATCCCCGAAATGCGGACAGCGATGGAGCAGGGCCGCATCACGTCCCGCGAGCTGGTCACCCAATACCTCACGCGCATCGCGATGTACGAGGATATGCTCCACGCCGTGATCACCGTAAATCCGAATGCGTTAAAAATCGCGGACGAGCGTGACCGCGAACGCGCCGCCGGACGCATCCGCGGACCGCTTCACGGAATCCCCGTCGCGCTCAAAGACAACATCCACACCACAGACATGCCGACCACCGGAGGCGCGCTCGCCTTCGACGGGTTCATCCCGCCCTACGAAGCGACACTGACGAAGAATCTCCGCGACGCCGGAGCGATCATCATCGCCAAGACCACTCTGACCGAGTTGGCCAACTGGGTCGCCGGCGCGCCGACTCCAATGCCCGGCAACTACAACGGCATCCGTTTGTGGGGCATGAATCCCTACGATCCGCGCCGCGATCCGCGCGAAGGCTCCAACGACGGACGTCCCGTGTTGCAAACCGGCGGATCGAGCTCCGGCATCGGCACCGCCGCGAATTTCTGGGCCGCCAACGTCGGCACCGAGACTTCGGGGTCCATTCTCAGTCCGTCGAATCAAAACATGCTCGCCGGAATCAAACCCACCGTCGGCCGCATCAGCCGCTATGGCGTGATCCCCATCACCGCCGATCAGGACACCGCGGGCCCCATGGCGAAGTTCGTCACCGATGCCGCCATCATGCTCGGCGTCCTCGAAAGCGCCCAGCCCGATCCGAACGATGAAGCGACCAGGCGCTGCACCCCGCCGCCGGGTCGCGACTATACGAAATTCCTTAACGCCAACGGGCTCAAAGGCGCGCGCATCGGCATCCCGCGAGCGAATTATTACGATCGCCCCTCGGGAGGGCGCGGCGGACTTGCTCCCGAGGCCGCCAAAGTCATGGCCGAAGCCATAGAGATTCTCAAAAAGCAGGGCGCCATCGTCGTCGATCCCGCTGACATCCCAAGCGTCATCGACAAAGACCCGGCCAGGAATCTGCTCCGCTGGAACACCTGTTCTGGCGCGAACGATTCCAAGGGCCGGGATGCCGATTGCTCTGTGGATTTCAAATATGGCATGAAGCGCGACTTTAATAAGTGGCTCGCAACGCTGGGTCCGTCGGCTCCCGTGAAGTCGCTCACCGAACTGCGCGAATGGAACATCAAACACACGAAACTCGGATCGATTCGCTACGGTCAATCGAACCTCGATATCTCGGACGAAATGGACCTGAACGCCGACCGTGCCCGCTACGAAGCCGATCGCGCCAAGGACATCTTCCTCGGCGGCACGCACGGAATCGATGAAGTGATGAAGGCGAATCGTCTCGACGCGCTATTGTTCCCCGCCGCCAGCGGAGCCGCCATCGCCGCGAAACCCGGATATCCCACGGTGATCGTCCCGTTCGGAACCGTGCCGAACGCTCCGACCCCGCCACTCCCTTCCGGATTCAACGCGAAACCAAGCCCGTTCGGCGTGAGCTTCACCGGGATGGCGTGCAGCGAGCCGCGATTGATCGAACTCGGTTACGCTTTCGAGCAGGCGACCAAACGCCGCGTTCCGCCGCCCTCGGCGCCCTAGTCTCGATCCGCGTTTACCCGCCTTCACCCTCCGTCATCTCAGCGTCATTTAGCGTCGCGCCAGTTCGAGCCGACCCCGACCTCGACCAGCAGAGGAACCTCCAGCTTCCGCACCGACTCCATCTCCGACTTCGCCATCGTCCGCACGGCCTCGACCTCGTCCGGCGGCGCTTCGAAGATCAGCTCATCGTGGACTTGCAGGACCATCCTCGCCTGCATCCCCCGCAGCTTTTCGTCAATCCGGATCATCGCCAGCTTGATCAGGTCCGCGGCCGATCCCTGTAGCGGTGTATTCACCGCGGTCCTTTCCGCGAAATTCCTCGCGTTCGGATTCCGGCTTTGCATATCCGGAATCGGCCGCCGCCGTCCGAACATGTTCACCGAAACCCCCGAACTCCGCACCTCCGCGATCGTCTGGTCGAGCCACCGCCGCACCCCCGAATATCTTTCAAAGTAGGCGCGAATATAAATCTCGGCCTCCTTCCGCTCAATCCCGAGCGAGGTTGCGAGACCGAAAGGCGTTTGCCCGTACACGATCCCGAAATTCACGGCTTTCGCCTTCCGCCGCTCGTCCGGTCCAATCATGAGCGGAGCGATCCCGAATACTTCGGCCGCAGTTCTCGTGTGTATGTCTTCGCCGTTGCGGAATGCATTCACCAGCACCGGATCCTTTGACAGATGGGCTAGCAGCCGCAGCTCAATCTGCGAATAATCCGCCACTATCAACTTCCAGCCCGGCCTCGGCACGAACGCCGCCCGAATCTCCCGGCCGAGTTCCGTCCGGATCGGAATGTTCTGTAGATTCGGATTCGAAGACGAAAGCCGCCCCGTCGCCGCGCCGGATTGATTGAAGGTCGTGTGCAGCCGCTGAGTCTTCTGATCGATCAGAGCAGGGAGCGCATCTACATATGTTCCTTTCAACTTAGCGAGCTGTCTGTAATCCAAAACTTTACGCGCGATTTCGTGCTCCTCGGCCAATGCTTCAAGCACATCCGCCGCCGTCGAGAATACTTTTCCCTTGCCATACTTCACAGGGGGAGGTAGATTCATATCCTCAAACAGAACCTTACCTAATTGTTGCGGGGAGTTGATATTGAACGTTTTACCAGCCAGCCGGCAGATATCGCTTGTAAGCTGGTCGATCTCCTTCTCCATCTCGCCGCTCAGCTTCCGAAGCTGATCTGGATCGATTCGAACTCCGCAATCCTCCATCCGCGCCAGCACACGGACCAGCGGCAGATCGATCGATTCGTACAGTTCCGTCAATCCAGCGATTTCAATTTCCGGTCGAAGTTTCTGAAAAAGCGAGAAGATCGCATCTGCCTGCCCCGCGGCGTCGGTGTCGGTCGCGCGATCGAGATACCTCTCTGCGAGCGACGGCAGGTCGCAGCGCCCAGGATCGGCCGAGATCAGGAATCCATATAATGAGACATCGTGCACCAGCGACGGCGTCTCCCCAAACCGCCTGACCAAAGACTTGATATCGTGTGCGATGGTCGCTTTTTCCGGAATCGTTGCCATCGCCACCGTTCTCGCTACCCCGGGAGCCGCGCAGAATCCTAATACGGTTTCCCCCGCCGCCACCGCAACCGGTCCCTTCAACCCCTTGATCCACTTCTCGAAATCCTTCGGGTCCAGCGTTTGATAGTCACAGTCCGCGGCTGGGAGCGCCGCTGGACCGATCTCACGGAGCAGACTTGAAAACTCCAATGTTTTGTAAAGCTCACGTAGAGAAGTATTATCCGGTTGTTGAACTGCCACCGACTCGAGCGTAAAATCGATGGGAACATCGCAATGGATCGTCGCCAGTTGCTTGCTGAGCAGGATCTGCTCGCGATTGTTCTGCAAGCTCTCGCGGTATGTCCGCTTTTCTACCTCAAATGCACGCTCGATCGCGTTTTCAACGGAGCCGAACCGTTGGATCAGCATCGTCGCGCCTTTGTCCCCAATTCCGGGTGCGCCTGGAATGTTGTCGATCGTGTCGCCTTTGAGCGCTAAGAGGTCCGCGACCTGATTGGGTCGGACGCCCATAAACTCTTCCGTTGCTTTGGCGTCGTACCACATGTCATCCTTCATCGGATTGAGCATCTTTACGTGATCGTTCACAAGCTGAAGCATGTCCTTATCGCTTGAAACGACTACCACGTCTACTCCCTGATCCACAGCCCTCTTGGCAAGCGTCCCAATCACATCGTCCGCTTCGAACTTTGGGTATTCGAGAATCGGAATCCGCATCGCTTCCAGAATCTTGCGGATCCATGGAATCTGAGAAAGAAGATCCGGCGGCGTCTCGGTTCGGTTCGCTTTGTACGACGCGAACGCTTCGTCGCGAAACGTTGGACCTTCGCTTTCAAAAACCGCCGCAAGATACTCAGGTGAAAACTCGTTCTTCACCCTCCGTACCATATTGTGGAAGATGTAAACCGCCTCGGTTTGAATTCCAGACGCCGTCCGCATCGGTGGTACGCCCGACCTTGCGCGCGCATGATAGGCGCGAAAGATGAATCCAAACGAGTCGATCAGAAAAAGTCGCGGCACTTTTCCATACTACACAGTATTGCGAAATAGACACAGCAAAATCCCCCGGTGTGGCGGAATTACCACACTGGAGATTTAGCAAGTCTTTTTCTATCAGAAACCTAGCATCATACGAGAGTCGTCATTACAATGTGGGTTTGTGACTATTCAACGCAGGGGGAGAGCTTTTGAGATTTGAGACCACGGTCCAGCGTCCGGTGGAAGCATCAGGCGTCGGGCTCCATAGCGGCGTGCCGGTGAAGATTCGTATCCTGCCCGCGCCCCCGTCGACGGGAATCGTTTTCATTCGCACGGACCTCGACGGTTTCAGCATCCAGGCAAGCTGGCGTCACGTTCAGAAAGTCAGTTACGCGACCAGCCTCATGCGCCAGGGCGTCCTGATCTCGACCACGGAACATCTGCTCAGCGTCTTTTACAGCATGAGCATCGACAACGCTTTCGTCGAGATCGACAACCTGGAAGTCCCGATCCTCGATGGCAGTGGTCTGCCGTTCGTCGATCTGATTCGTGCCGCGGGCATCAAGCAATTCCGAAAGCGCCGCCGATTCCTTCGCATCCGCCGGCCGGTCTCTGTCGAGGCGGGCGACAAGCGAATCAGCATTCTGCCCGCCGACAGTTTCCTCCTCACCTGCGACACTTTCTTTAACCATCCTCTGGTCGGCCGCCAGGTGCTCGAAATGGAAGTGACGCCGGAACGTTACGCAGCAGAACTTGCTCCCGCGCGCACCTTTGGATTCGAATATGAGCTCGACCAGATGCGGAACATGGGCCTCATCCGCGGCGCGTCGCTCGAAAATGCCGTCTGTTTCGACCGCACCTCGATCATGAATCCCGGCGGCTTGCGATTCCCCGACGAATGCTGCCGCCACAAGGCTCTCGACCTGATCGGCGATCTGGCGCTGATCGGCAAGCCAGTCCTGGGCCACGTCATCGCCGAGCGTGCCGGTCATGCGATGCATTACGCGCTCGTGAACCGGATCATGTCGGACCCGACGCTCTACGAAATCCTGAGCTTCGACCAGTTGGCCACGCGAGTCGCGCACGCGCTGGTGTCTTAAAACGTCCGCTTTCTGACGCTCGCGGTTCTGTTGGGCTATACTCCCTACTTCAGCGCCCTCCTATGGACTCCGACTTCCTCCTTCTCGGCTTGATGTGGTACGTCGTCTTTCTTCTCTCCACCACGTGCCACGAAGCCGCGCACGCATTTGCGGCAAAGCTTGGCGGAGATCTCACCGCGTTCCACGGAGGCCAAGTCTCGCTCGATCCGATCCCGCATATCCGCCGCGAGCCGTTCGGAATGGTTCTGTTCCCGATTCTTACTTACATCGCCGGCGGCTGGATGATGGGATGGGCCAGCGCTCCCTACGATCCGTATTGGGCGCAGCGGCATCCACGGCGCTCGGCCTGGATGTCGCTCGCCGGGCCCGCGGCTAATCTTTCTCTCACGATCCTCGCGGGGCTCGCAATCCATATCGGTATCTGGACGGGGATTTTTCATCGTCCGGATTCGATCCGCTTCACACACATGGTGGAGTCGTACCAGCCGGGACTCGCCGCCGGAGCCGCGACTCTGCTGAGCATCATGTTTTCTCTGAACCTGCTTCTCGGAACCTTCAATCTCCTGCCCGTGCCGCCGCTTGACGGATTCGGAGCCGTCGGCATTCTCCTTTCCGAAGACGGAGCTCGCCACTTTCAGGAACTCGGAACGCGAATACGCGCGTTCAGCTTTCTCGGATTGTTGATTGCGTGGAAGGTCTTCGATCCGATCTTTGCGCCGGTCTTCAGCCTTGCGCTAAAGGCGCTTTATCCCTTCGAGACTTACGGCTGAGCGGATATAATGCTCAAATGTTCAGGATCTGCTCTGCGGCGCTTGCGCTGATCTCCTTGGTTTCGGGACAAACGGTCGCCAACGCACATTTCCATCATCTGCACCTCAACGCAACGGATCCTGCCGCCGCCATCGAGTTTTACACCACCAGGTTCGACGCCGAAAAAGGAAAATTTGCAGGACTGCTCGACGGCGTGTGGACGCAGAAAAGCTGGATCCTGTTCACCAAAGTCTCCGCGCCGCCGAAGAGCGACGTAACCAGCACCATCTGGCATTTCGGATGGGGCGCCGAAGACATGAAGGCGGCTTATGAAAAACAGCTCGCCATGGGAACGAAATTTCAAACGCCGTTGACCGACATCAGCGACATCGGCGGCAATCCGAACGCGCGGCCGGGATCGTTTTATTACGCCTACGTGCTCGGTCCCGATGGCGCGCTGATCGAACTGAATACCGCGGCGCACCATCGCTTCGGCCACATCCATCTGCTGAGTGAGAATCCAGTCGCTGCGGCGGCGTGGTATGAAAAGCAGTTCGGCGTCAAGGCTCGCAAGAGTCCGGATAAGCGCATTTATCGCGATGTGCAGATCGGCCCCAGCGCGTCCTTCAATCTGGACAACGTCAACGTGATCATTTATCCGGTCGAGTACGCCCGCACAGACCGCTGGAAATCATGGGAGGGCCGGGAGACGTTCGAATCAACCGCGGGGCACGTTGTCGATCACATCGGTATCGGAGTCGATAACCTGGACGAGGCGATCGCGAAGCTGAAAGCCGCTGGCGTGACGGTGTTGAACGAACCGAGATCGGCCGCCGGCGGCAGGATCAGGTTCGCTTTCATCGAAGGTCCGGACAAGATGAAGATCGAAGTGATCGAGGGCCAGCCCGCGAAAGAGTAGAACGCTCGCCCTATGTTCCGATGCGGCGCTCGCCCGCCTCGGATTCTTTCCTGGGGCGCGCCGGTAACGCCGGGAGCGTCAGAATCTTCGGGATGAACAACTCGCCGCCGCGTCCGTAACGGCTCAAAGAAAAACCTGCGAACTGCAACGCGGCCCCCGCGGGAATCCAGACCTGCCAGTGTGAGAACACCCCGGTGATTCCGGACTCGCCTGCGAACCCAAGGTCCGAGGCGAGTCTCCAGAATCCGAGGACATACGCCATCAATGCAAGTGGCGTCATCAAACTGCTGAATGCGAGCGCAACACGCCGGTTTTTTCCGCCCTGGCGGGAAACGGGATGCCCCCGCTGAAGCCTGACCCTAAGGATCATGTGAACTACCTAGTACCAGCTTAGCAGGAAACGTTACGACCCGGAATTGTTGCAAACCCTACTTTCTGGCGCATGCCAGTGCAGCCTGAAGCTGATTCAGCGCGGCGTTCGTATCGCGCAGCGCATCCGCCCGGTGACCGCAGAAATCGTGAGCCGCGTGTTGCAGCTCGTTCCGCGCTTCGCGCAGTTCTTCGACCGCGGCCCGTATGTGCGGGTGTTCGCCGACCGGAGCGGTATTCGCATATCTCGGCGTCGCGATCGTGCCCACTACCAGCAGGGCCAGCCACGGTCCGAATCTCATCAGTTGTTTTCTCAAGTGTGTTCCTCCTCGTTCGTTTTTAGGGTGTACCTGTTACGGCGCTCCGAGATTATCGATAGCGACGCGAGTATAGTATATGAAACTCGGAAACAAAAGAAATGTTTTTCCATATTGAGCGTCTGCTTGTCGTGAACTTCCGGGATACCCCGGGTGTGCAACGGCTCGCTCCCCAAGGGTGCCAAGGGAGAGTGATAAAGTATAAGGCCAAGTGGAGGAGCACTCTAGTGATGCGACTCTCCGGGGTGTTATGCACTTTGTGCATAACTACATTGGGCGCAATTGCGCAAGCCGGCGTTGAGCAGGATCTTGGCGGGGAAGCCTGGCAGCTTGAGTCGAAAGGCGAAGCTCTGCAAGCCCGCGAACGGTTGCAGAAGGCCGCCGGGAATTCCCCCAATAATGCCGCAGCCCTGCGCGCCTACGCCGAATTTCTCGATCGTCACCGTGACCCGGCCGCCCGGGAAGTCTATGCCAAACTCGACCAGCTTCTCGCCCGGTCGAATGCCCCCAAAGAGCAGCGCGCCGCGGTTGCACGCCGTCTCGCGATTCTCGATCTGATCGCCGGCGAGGAATCCGCCGCCGCAAAACACATTGACGAATACCGCGCTGCCGGAGGCTCCGGCCTCGAAATGCCCGCCCAAAAGAGCGAACGCACCGCGAGCCAAAGCTACATCGAAATTCCCGGCCCCCTGCGTTCGTTCGCGCGGATGGCCGCGCTTTCTCCAGACCTCAAAGCCGACGATTTACTTACAGCGCTCGCCCGCAACATTGTTACGAACGGATATCAGGCGGGAAGCTCCAACGAAGCCCTGGAGCAGACCGAGTATCTCAAACTCGTTGTCCGCTACCTTTCTCAAGCCCGCGAACTCGAACGGCTCGCCGGTGAAGACAAAATCCTCAAGATCGAGACCTGCGATTCCACTGAAACCGGCGATCTCCTGCGTGTGCTCGGATACAGAATGCGCGGCGGATGTGGATCGGACGTGGTGCTCGAAACCGTCAACGCTTCGCGCGCGTTTCTGACGATCGATTCCGGATTCCCCCTCGCCGAACTCGAGCAGTCCCTGCGCACCAACCGCGTTTTCCGGCTCGATTATCACCCCTCAAAGATTCCCGTTCTGTATAAACCCGAATACTGGCAGTCGGCGAAGGACAAAACCACGGGCGAATTCATCGACTACTTTATCGCCGATCCGTCGCTATGCCGGCTCTACCTCGGATTGGGAAAACTCGATCCTGAAACCGCGGAGGTTCTCCGCGAGGCCATTCCCGCGCCGCGCCTCAAAATCTATGCGCACGTGCTCGACTTCTTCGGCGCAATGTTCGAGATTCGAGACGGTCATGCCGTCGTGCCCGGTGGAACCCGCACGGAGAAGGCATGGTCCGACCTCGCCGGCGCCCCGGCGGAAAAGGGCGCGGCTTTCTTTGAGAAGCTGATCGCTAGGGACGATGGCTGGCTTGCAAGTTATTACGACGCGCTTGCTCGCATCAACGGTCCGGTCAAGGATTACCTCGCCGATCCAGAGCGATTGAAGCGGTTCTATACCGCGATCCGCGGCCGCGTGACCAGCCCTGGTCCCGCGCGCCCGGTATTTCGCTCCAATACCGATATGCTGCTGCTCACCACGCGTCTGCGTCTGGACGCGAACGGTAAGCCCCACCTTCCCGGCAGCATCGACGTCTGGAAAAATCTTTTCATCAATCATCCCGCAGGCAAGTACGACGCGAAGCTCACGCGCGCCGCGCCGACCTGGAAAGATCCCGACGACGTTCTCGAAGCTCTCTTCGGTCTATCGCGAAAAGCCGTCGAGAATGAGCCCCTCAAGATTTTCATGGCGCTCTCCGACGTCGATCGCAACCGTTCAAAGCCGCTGGAAGTCGCCACAGTGGACCGCCTCGCCCGCGACTATCGCGCGATGAGTTCGCAGTATCCGCTGTTCGCCGAAGCGCCCATGATCTCCGACAAGACGATCATCGAGTTTCTCGATTCCGCAAAAGCCGTCAATGCAATGCATGACCAGGCGCTCAAGGCCGACGCCGCCGGCACCATGCAGGCGCTCGTCTCGCTGTGGCAGATCTTTCTTCGCCAGCAGTCGCTCGATGCGGCTTCAGCGGACGCGGCGCTTTCGGAACTCATCGCCCCTTTCGGAAAAATCCAGGGCGAGCGGGATATCTTCGATAGCGGCCGGAACGGCGTACGCATCCTGCTCAAGGCCACGCATTCGCCCGAAAAAATCTCCCCGCAGGACCGGATGATCGATTTGCTCGCCGGAACGGCCGCAGACGACGGTTCCGATGCGCATCAGCAGGTCATCGAGGACATGATCCGCATCTTTGAGGCCCAAAAGCTGGTTTCCTTGACAACCCTCTTCGATCTGGCCGATAACCTCGAAAGCGTTTCCCGCGGCGAGAAACTCAATACCGCCCTCGCCGCAAAGCTCGCTTCGCGGATCTCCGATATCCAGCTCCCGCGCAATACTCTCACCTCGAATGAAAAGAACTCTTTGTCGTTCGGCTATTGGACCGATCGCCACGTCGAAGCGCAACGCAAGCTGAACCTGCGCTCGACCATTGAAAAATCGGCGCAGGATGCCCAGAAATTGAAGGAGCTCCGGGGCACCCTCGCTCCGTTCCTGCGCGATACGCTGGTCGGATTCGCCTACATCCATTACGCGCCGCCCGCCGCGCAGGTGCTGCATACGAATCCCCTGTTTGTCCGCAGCCACGATTTCATCGGTATTCAGAACGCGAATCAAACCTGGAAGACAACCGAGGTTTTCGGCACCGGATGGCCGGCCAACGCGGGCGGACGGCTCGTCGGATCTCTCGCCTCGCTTCCCTACGCCCTTGCGGAAGCCGAGCAGAACTTCCTGATCCCCAGCCGCGAGCAGGCCCTCATCTGGGGCGATCTCGTTCCGCAAATGATTCTAAGCGCCGTAATCCCGCGCTGGTGGAATACAAGTCCACTTCAGCTTCACTATGTTGGAGTGCACATGGCCTACGCCGAGACGTTGCTGGCGGAGAGCGCGTTGGATGCAAACAGGCGGCGTGAGGTCCTTGCCGTCCTCGAACACTACGCGCCGCCCGCCCGGCTTCGCAAACTCGATGCGTATCTGACGGCCGGCGATGTCCGCTCGGCGCTCGACAACGTCGTTCCTTCGGAGATGTATCTGCTCGCCTCCGATATGTCGCAGAAGGATCACGATTCGCCCCTCGCCTCCGATATTCGCAAGCTTCAATCGCAAGCTCCCGACGTGGTCAGCCCGCGGGCTATCTCCCGGAATTTCGGAACCCCGAAGCCGACGCTCGCGAACTCCTATCAGCCCGAACTCCTGAATCTGCGCACCTTCCCCACTCTCATGGGATACTCCAGCCGGATTCTTGCTGAAAGCTGGGAGTCGAATCTTCTCTATTACGCCGCGCTCGCCGACGAAACCTATGCCCGGCCCGCGGAACTGAACGTGCTAATTCCCGCATGGACGCAGCAGACCGTAGAACGCATTTTCGCCACTCACCTGGAGGACTGGCCCGCGCTGCTGCGCTCCCTGCGTATGGTGGGTGACGATGTTCGACAGAAAGCCCGCAAACAAATGTCTGCGGCGGACAATTGATCGGGGAAGAATGGATCGGGGGTAATCAAGCTTCATGCGCAGATTCGTTCCGCTAATCGGACTGGTAGCTCTGGCCATCGCGCAAGATCGGCCGACTTTCAGTGTGAAGGTCGACATGGTCGTGCTCAGCTTCCAGGTCACCGACAACAAGGGCAAATACGTAAATAATCTCAAGCCCAAGGATTTCCGGATTCTCGAAGACGGGATTCCGCAAAAGATCGCCACCTTCGGGGAAGGCAGCAAGCCTCCCATGCGGGTGGCCGAAGACGGCACCGTGCGTCCGGTGGCCATTTCCGATGGCTCCAATCCTGAAGGCGGGGGCCGCTCTTCTGTCGACGCGTTCGTCGGCACGAATGTATTCGTTCTCTTCGATACCAGCAATTACATGTACCGCGGCTTCGTTTACGCCTCGGACGCGATCGCCGATTTCATTCGCGGCCTCGACCGCGCCGATTCCGTCGCCGTTTATACCTATAGCCGGAATCTCAAGCGCGACGCTCCTCTCACCCATGAGCGCACTGACGCGATTTTCGGGCTCCGCAAAGCCGTAGCCGGTGACGAATCGGCTCTCTACAACTGTCTGTTGCTCACCCTGCGCGACGCCGCCAAGGTCCCCGGCCGTAAGGTCGTGATCGTTTTCTCCAACGGGCCCGATAATGCCAGCATGGTCGCTCCCTCCGACGTTCAGGCCGTCGCTGAAGACGAAGGGATTCCAATCTACGTCATTTCGACCAATGAAGTGAACAAAGACCCGATCTCATCGAGCGTCTTCCGCCGCATCTCGACTCGCACTGGCGGCAAGTCCTACTTCGCCAAAACTTGGCAGAAACAAGTGGAAGCTTTCGAAAGCATTCGCGAAGACCTCGGCAACTCGTACACGGTGACGTACTATCCCCAGCCGAATCCGAACGAAGGATTTCGCAAAATCACCGTCGAGGTGCTCTCCGACCAGGCCAAGAAGTATCGCGTCCAATGCCGTCCCGGCTATCGTCCGCGCGGAGGATTCTAATTGTCCGGCATCGTTCGATACTCCGGCGTCGTTTGCGATGCCTCGGAGAGCACGTCCGCGAGACTTCGAACCATTCCGGAATGACTTACTCTTCCCGCAGCGCTTTCAACGGATCGATCTGCGCCGACCTTCGCGCCGGCAAATAACACGCCAGCATCGCCAATCCCGCCAGCAATAGCGGAGCGCCGATGATCAATCGCGGATCGTTCGTTCCCGTGTGCATTACGCTCGCGAAAATGTTCACCAGCGCCGATAGCGCCCGGGCCATCACCGCCGCCCCGGCGAATCCCAGAATACTTCCGACGGCCACCAGCGCTGTTCCTTCGCGCAGCACCAGCCGCAGCACCTGCGATTTTTTCGCTCCGAGCGCCATCCGGATCCCTATCTCTTTGCGGCGCTGCGTCACCGCGTACGCCGTCACGCCCGCCAGCCCGATCGCCGCCAGAATCAATCCGAATACGCCCATCCCGCCGTAAAAGTACGTGCCCAGGCGGATGTACGAACTCGTATCGTCGATCGTCTGCGACAGCGTCCGGATGTTAAACACATCAATGTTCGGATCGATCGAGGCGATCTCCCGCCGCACGCTCTCGACCGCGCCGGTCCCTCCATTCGACCGGATCATCAGCGTCAGCCCTCCCGCGGGCGGATGCGTCAACGTCTTCCTCGTCATCGGCAGATAAATCGTCGCGCTCGATCCCCCCGACATGGACGGACCCTTCAAATCCCGCACCACCCCGACTACTTCGTACGACTGCGGCTGCTGCTCGATCCTCCGCCCCACCGCGCCCTCATTCCCAAACATGTCGCGCGCCAGTGTCTGATCGAGTATCGCCGGAATTGCAACCGCGGAAGCTTCGGTTCGTTCGTCGCGCTCGTTGAATTCCCGCCCCGCCAGCATATTCTCGTTCAGCGCCGAGAAATATCCCCGCCCTATCACTCGCTTCGATGCGGAAGTTACTGCTTTCGTCTTCGCATCCGCCGCCGGAGGCGCCGTAAGATCGGTGGCGGTCAGGTCCTGCGTGAATGGGGCCGCTACCGTGAGCGCGAATCCATTGAGCCCTGGCAGCGTTCGCAGCCGGTCCGTCAACTTGTCGAAGAACGCAGTCGTCTGATCCGCGCTGTAGCCGTCTCGCGTCGGATCGAGCGCCATCAGATACATCGTTCGAGTATCGAAACGCGCATTCGCGCTCGCCAGTTGCCCGTAGCCCAGGACCATGAATCCCGTCAACAGGAGCAGCATCAGCGATCCCGCTACCTGGTACACCACCAGCAGATTCCGCAGCCCGAACTTCCTATAGCCGCGCATCTGCGCGACGCCGCCCTCTTTCAGCGTCGGAGCCACATCCGCCTTCGTCGCCGCAAACGCCGGAGCCAGTCCGAATCCGATCCCTGTCGCGAACGATAGCCCGATCGTGAACACCAACACCTCCCAGTCTGGGCGAATATCCAACTGGAACGGGACCGCTCCCGGAAGCTTCATCGTCGATACAACCGACGTCATCCAGTATGCGAACAGCATTCCCGCCGCGCCCCCGCCGAGCGCCAGCAGAACGCTTTCCGTCACCAACTGGCGGATCAGGCGGAATCGGCTCGCGCCAACGGCAAGCCGGATCGCGATCTCGCGGCGGCGCACGCCCGCTTTCGCCAGCAGCATCGTCGCCAGATTCATGCACGCGATCGTCAGCAGCAGTCCCATCAGCGTTCCCCAAAGACCGTACATCACCGGCTTCAATTCTGGAGGAATCGGCAGAATCGAGCCCCCCGGCAGCAGCCGCACACGCCTGTCCTTGCGATCGCGGTTTGCCTCCAGGTTCGCTTCGTCCAGATGCTTCGTCAGCGTATTCAGCGCCGCATCCGCCGTGGCCGTTGTTACCCCCGGTGCGAGCCTCATCGTCACCGTGAACGCCTTCGCCTCATGCTTCCTCAAAACGTCCTCGCCCAGTTCGGGAACCACCGACCCGGACACCGTCGTTGGCACGAAAACATCCGCGGCGATGATCGGCATCGCGCCCAGAAAATCTTTCGGTGTGATTCCCTCCACGGTTGCTTCGTGTCCATTCAGGCGAATCCTTCGTCCCACAGCGTTCGAATCCCCATTCATCCGTTCGCGCCAAAATCGATCCGTCACCACGACGGCGGGCGGTCCCCCCGATTTGTCCAATTCCGGCGAGAACACCCGTCCGCGCGCCGCCGGAACCCCCAGCACCGAAAAATAATCCGGCGATACAATTTGCCCGAACACGCGCTCCGCCTTGCTGCCCGGATCGAGCGCCACATTGAACGCCACGCCCTGAATGTATGCCGCCGCACCCGAAAACAGATTGTGCTGATCCCGATACTGCTCGAAGTAGGGATACGAGACTCCCTGCGCCATCACCAGCCGTTGCGGTTCCTGCGCCACCGGCAGATCGCGAAAAATCAGCATGTGAATCTCGCTGAAGATCGTCGACGTCACCCCGATCCCCAATCCCAGAGAGACCACCCCGACGGCCGCAAATCCCGGCGATTTTGCGAGCGTCCGCGCCGCATAAACAACATCGCGGCGCATCTCGCTCAAGTATTCGGCAGGAACCCGAATCGCCAGGTCCGCCACTAACCGGAACAGTCCGAAAATGCCGTTCTGCTTTGCGATGTCTTCCACAATGTCCTCCCCGAGTCGAATCACGTCGGCCCCGTAAATTACCTTGAACTCGTGCGGAAACGCCTGAGCCAGCAGCCGGTAGAGCCGCATTGCTAACTTCATCGCGCCCCCTCCCACTCCCGTTTCGCGCGAGAGATCTTCACAAGATCTTCCAGACGAGCAGTTTCCGCGTCCAGCACGGCCCGCCCCAGCTTGGTCAGGCGATAATAACGGCGCCTTGCATCGTCGTATGCCGGCTCCGGACGCGTATCCGATTCTTCGATGAGGCCGGCCTCGATCATTCGCTTGATCGTGCCGTATAACGTCGCCGGCCATAGGCGGATCTTCCCGCCGGAGCGTTCGAAAACCTCCTGCTGGATGCCGTAGCCGTGCTGATCTTCAGTGACCAGAGAGAGCAGAATGTGGAACCAGTTCGTCTTAAGCGGAAGAAAACGTTCAGGACGCATCTTCCAATATATATCACATGATATATATATCAGCCGGAATACTTTACCACGTCTTCTGCCACACGCGAACCACCGGATACCGCCCCGCGTCGCTCGCCCGGTACGCCGACTGATCAAACCACCATTGCAGCCGAGCCCGCGGATTCGCCGCAAATTGCGCATCCGAAGCCAGTTTTGCCTCGAATTGCTTGCGCAGTTCCGGCGAGTCCGCCATCATGCGCCGGGCGATCGGCTCCGACAAATACTCGCCCAATCCCCCGCGCCCCCCGCCCTCGAAGACCGAATTCAGGAATCCCCAGCGCGCCAGCGAGTCCGGCCCCATCGGTTCGAGCATCGCCAATATCAATCGCGCTCTCTGCTGTTTCAGCGGAACCCAGAACGATCCCGCCGGCATCGCGATTTTCTCGGCCGCCCGCTTCACATCGAAGTTCGACATCACCCGCCCCTCGAACGGCGTGGGTTCGAACTTCACATTCGAGAATCGGTATGTTTCGAACTCCTGCTCCACCGGTTTCGAGAGCCACTCGACATCCACGCCATGCAGCATGAGTACGTCGGCCAGAGGCTTCCACGCCGCCGGAATCAAATACCCGAGCGGCATCTGCGCCTCCGCCGTCGTTTCGATCTGATCATGGATCACGGTGTCGATGTCGTCCTTCTCCGCCGTGAACCTGTTCACCATCGCGCCCGTGACCTCGCTCTTGAACGGACCATTCTTCAGCGAGTGATACACCAGCGGCCGGCTCTTCTCGCTGACTTTTCCGGCCAGATACACGGGCGGTGCCGAACGGTCCCCCGCGCGCGCCATCATCAGCCGGTCCGCTTCGCGCACCGCATTGCGCAGCGCTTCAGGATTCGCGGTGATGATGTCGATCGCGTGGCGCATGATGTCGTAGTGCGCCCAGGCCCGCGTCTTTGCGGCTTTCAAACTGTGCGACTCCACCAGCAGCGACGGCCGGTTCTGTACCGCGCAATACAAATGCGAATAGCGCGGCGAGAAGACTTCCATGAAGAACTCGCGGCGCCCGCCCACCTGCCGCAGCGCTCCGTATGGAGCCACCATGTGTCCATCCGCTTCCATCCGCCTGTCGAGTTCCGGCACAAACCGCTCGCGAACCCAGGCGCCCGCCGGCTCGGCCAGATCCTGATTGCGCGCCATGTCCCACGTCACGTCGTACTGAAAGTCCGCGCCGTCGGTCACGTGATTGTCGATGTGAAAATCCGGCATCCACGAGTTGAACAGCTTCAGCCACGCGCGCATCTCCGGCGTATCCGCCTTGATGTAGTCGCGATTGAGATTCACGCGCTGCGCCGTCGCGCGCAGTCCGGTCGACTTGGGGCCGTTCTGGCTGGGCCGGTGATAAGGGCTGAAATCCTCGTGCCCGTCGACGTTGAACACGGGAATAATCACGAAGATGGCTTTATCGAGCCACGCCGCATGCTTCTTCGTGACCGTCATGTCGCGCACCAGCATCAGCGCCGTATCCTTGCCCTCGATCTCGCCCGCGTGAATGCCGCTTTGGATCAGGATGATCGCCTTGTTCGTCCGCCGCGCCGCTTCCGGAGTGAAAGCGCGATCTTTCGACACCACCAGCCCAATCATCGTGCGCCCTTCCGCAGTTTTCCCGACGTCGATCACCTTGACGAACCGCGAGGCTCGCTCGAGCCGTTTCGAAATCTCGACCGCCTCGCCATAAGGCGCCGTCTCATTCCAATCCGTCTTCTCGCCGGTCGTAATCAGGTCTGCGGGCGATTCTTTCGTCGATTCCGTGAGCGAAGCCGCGGCTTTCGCCGCCGGCGGCTCGAACATCGAATGCGGCGTGATCGGTTCTTGGGCAACGCAGAGCAGGGAAGTGGACAGCAGCAGCCATCGATACATGGGTCGATGGTAGCGCAACCGCCCCGAATGAGTTGCTCGGGCTTGACAAGCGCGCCCGTCATCACGGCTATAGCCGTAAATCCTTTGGAGTTAGCGAACTGGCGTCGGGCCATGCGGACATCGTTGAGGAATCCGTCAGGCATTGAGAGAGGATACCCCGGAAGCCGGCCTAAGTTAACAGGCAGACCACGGCTCGCGAATACGGCCCCGACTGGATGGCGGGCGGCGCGCGCCAATGGCTAAATTGTTCCAGATGGGAGGCGATATGCCTGTTTTGGTCGTTCTGCTTCTCTGCCTGGCCGCCGACGACACGGCCGGGCGCGCCAGTCTCAACGGCACCTGGAAGGAGTCCTCCGCCACGTGGATCATCCAGGAGAATGAGGACTCGGTCCGGCTTGCTTACTACGAAGGCGGGCAGCCTCAAACGGAGGTGACCTGCAAGCTCGGCAGCGAGTGCGAGTCGAAGGCCGGTTCTCGAAAGAGTAAGGTGAGCCTCTGGTTCAATGGTCCGAAGCTGGTGCAGATGGAAACACGCGGCAATGAAATCGTGAAGCGGCGTTTTTCCGCCAGCGGCGACGATCTGGAATTGGAAGTGATCCCGATCAGCCCGGGAGGCAACCCCCAAACGATCCGGCTGAAGCGCGTGAAGTCAAATTAAAAAGCCTCCCGGCGAACCGGGAGGCCATGATCTGAAAGCGAGACTGAATTCTTAGTCGCCGAAGGAGCCGACTTCTTCGGCTTTTGCCTTCTCCGCTTTCGCAGCCGCGGGAGCAATCGCGCTCAGCGGAACCACGCTCGCGTCCTGCTTTTCGCCGAGGACGTGTTCGCGGTACATCTTCATCATCTGCGCGTTCTTGGCCTGTTCCTTGAGCTTCGCATCGCGGGCGCGGAGTTTTTCTTCGCGGGCCGTCTTGGCGATGCCTCTGTCGTCCAGATCGTGCTGGCGCTGTTTGTTGACGTCTTCCGCGCGCAGGACCAGCGTGTGTTCCTTCGACGGCAGGTTCACCGTCTTGCCTCCCGCGATGATTTCGTGGCGGCCGTGCTCTTCGTACCACTTGGTGAGAGTGGCGGTCATGTGCATCTTCTCGACGATATTGCGCCAGCCGACGCCGGTGTTGTACGCGCAGAAGGAGATTTCGCCTTCCTGCGTCGCATACGGAATGATGCATTGCTCGGTGCGGCGGAAATCGTAGTTGAAAAGATCCTGGAACCACATGCCCGCGATGAACAGGAAGTTCCAGCGGTCGGCGCGGCGCTTTTTGATGTCCTCGATCGTGCGGTCGCCCGTCACCTTGCCATAGCCGCCGTGCTGCGACTTCTTCGTCATGCCGAAGCACTTGTCGAACTTGGCGATCAGATCGCTCAGCCGGAAATGCGTGGGCGCTTCGTAAGGATTGTAATTGCGCAGCAGCGCCAGCGATACGCCGAGCACCGACAGCCCCCGTCCGCGAGCCGCGTCATTGATCTTCGCCACGTCGCGCGCCAACTGATCCGCATTGAGGAACGCGGTCACCGGCCGGTATTCTTTCGTTTCCTTGTCGCACATCACCGCCATGCCGACCCCGCAGTTCGGGTGGCATCCGCAGGAGAGCTGGCCCCATTCCGCGTTCGGCCCGTGGACCAGGTCCGCGAAGTCCGAAAACGTCGACATGAACGAAATCGGGAACCAGTCGCGAACCGGCTCGCCCAGACCCGTCTGTTTCTTCACGTCGTGCGCCAGATGCGAAAGCGTGTAGCGCTGCGCCTGGCGACGTTCGTCCGTGACTGCTTCGTCGCGGCCGGTAAACGAAACCGGCTGGAAGCTGAGAAACGGAATCTTCTTCGGATTGTCGAGCGCGAACCGCACGACCGCGCCCACCTGTTCATTATTCACGCCGTTGATCAGCGTGATGACCGGCACGATATCAACTCCCGCGCTGTAGAGATTCTCAATCGCGCGCAGCTTGACATCGAACAGGTTCCCCACCGCCCGATGCGAATTCGCTTCGTTTCCGATTCCGTCGAACTGAAGGTATGCGTAGCGCAAGCCCGCCTCCGCCGCGGCCTTGGCGAATTCGGGACGCTTGGCGAACTCGATTCCGTTCGTTGCCGCCTGCACGCTCTGATAACCGAGCTTGCGGCAATAGCGGATGGCATCCAGAAAGTGCGGCGATAGCGTCGGCTCCCCGCCTGAAAACTGCACCGAAAGCTGGCGCCGCGGCTTGATCGATATCGCATTGTCCAACAGCGTCTTGATCTCTTCCCAGCTCAGCTCATGCACGAACCCCACCTGATTTGCATCCATGAAGCATGGGTCGCACATCATGTTGCAGCGGTTCGTCAGGTCGATGGTCAGCACCGATCCGCGCCCGTGCGTAATCGTTGACGATCCGTGATTGTGCAGCGTCTCATCGTTATGCGCCCGAATGTCGCGCCCCGGGAAAACGTCTTCCAGGTGTTTCGAAAACGCCGGATCGATCGACATCACATCTTCGAACTGGCCATGGATCGGGCATTCCTTCACCATGACGATCTTGCCGTCTTTCTCGATAATGCGCGCCTTGATCTCGCCGCGCTTTTCGTTCTTCAAAATATCGACCGGCAGTTTCCCATCGAGAATCTGGCTGCGAATCTCAGGGACGCATTTGGGACACAGCGAATCCGTCTCACGAGGCCAGCCGAGTTTCGGCTTCTGCTTTTCCCAGCTCTTCAGCAGCGGTTTATCCGACCATTTCGGCGTAAACGAAGGATTCGGCTTGATCGAGTTCAGCTTGTCAAAAACGAACCAGGCGGCGTTCGCAGCCACCGCAACAGCCTTCTCGACGTGCTTGATAGGTTTGGTCATGGTTGTCCCAATGAAGGATTGTACGTCGATTCAGTATATTAGACGCTCCAGCGGGGGCCTACATTAATGAATCGAAAGGCCGCAGGCTGCATTGGACGGCTACGATTCGGCCTTGAATGGAAGTGAATGAAACCGTTCTAAACCAAGCAGATAGACACGATTTAACGGGAGCCATCCCCTCACTGCACCGAGATCACCACATTCGGCGGAGACGGAACGTTCAGGTTTCCGATGAACGACAAATCGCCGCCGTTGAGCACCGTGATCGTCCCCGATCCCCGATTCGCGACGTAAACCAGCGATTCGTACGTATCGCTTGAAACCGAAACCGGAATCGATCCTACGGGTATGCGCTGCTTGATCTTGTAATCCACGGTTCCGATGACGGCCAGCGATCCGGTCCCGCTGACGCCGCTGGTCACGTAAGCGAGCGTGCCGTCGCGGGTGAACGCGATCGCCGTGGGATTTGTGACGCCGGTGATCGTCTTCACGTTCTCGTTGGTCAGCACATCGAACACGCTGATCGTGTTGTCCGAATTCGCCACCCATAAAAGCGTTCCATCCGGCGACAACGCGATGGCCTGTGGACCCGATCCCGCCGTCAAAGTCGCCGCCGTTTTCTGCGAAGCGAGATCCACCACCGAAATCGAATTCTGGCCCGAGTTGATGACGTAGAGCGAGGTATCGTTCACCGCCAATCCAGCCGGACGGCTCCCGGCGGCGAGCGCAATTGTCGCCTTCACCGTGTTCGACCCCATGTCGATGACCGAAATCGAATCGGAAAGCCTGTTCGTCACATAGAGCGTCGTGTTGTCCGTGCCGACGCGCGCGCGTGTTGGCCCATTCCCCACCGCGATCTTGCCGACGAATCCGAGCGTTCCGCCGCCGAGCACGTACACCGCATTCGCGCTCGAACTGACGGCATAAACCGGAGGCGAGCTCAGCGCGTGCGCGATCCTGGCCGCCGGCGCATTGCCCGTTGTCCTGGCGGCTGTGGCGACGTCATCCACCGAATTCCCCTGCGTGGCCTGACTGGTTCCGTTGCCCCCCAGCCCCGTTCCGAAAATGTCCTTGCTTGTGCCCGCGATCACCTGGCGGCTCGAATCGACTGCGGTAAAGAACCTCGAACAGTTGCTGTCGCAAGAGGCCAGAACCACGAACAGACCGGCGATCAAGTGTACCTTGATTTTGCGCATGGAGGCTCCTATTTAAAAATCGCGCTGCGCTGGTTGACCATATCCACCAGCGAAATTCCGTAGGCCAGCGCCGGAACCGGCTGCACGGAGCCGATCGAGTGAAGCTCAATGAATCCCAGCGAATCGCTCGCCTTAAATCGCGATGCGGGCACGGTGGCCAGAATGTAGGCCGGAATGGTGAAGCTCGTCGCGCCCGCCGGCGCGACGCACAGGAAGCCCCCGGCCGAGTTGGTGGGGTAATCGAGCGATCCTCCCACGATGACCACTTGCCCTCCGCCCGACCAGTTCAGCGTGAACGGCTTCGTTCGATCGATCGCCGCCGCCTGATCCCGATTGCTCCAGGACGGCGGCGCGCTCACGGAAAAGTTCGCCGTGAACGACGCAACATCGCCGCTTCCGGATGCCGTCACTTTAAAGGACCCCGGATTCAGGACCAGCGGACTCGCCGGCACGCCCTGCAACGCCGTATCCAATCCCAACAGCGAAACGTCGTAACGATCGCCTTCCACAATGCTCTCGAACGCCGCGCTGCCTCCCGGGCCGGAAAAAACCAGGCTCCCGGCATTGATGTTCGTGTACCCGCTGTGCGCCAAAGTATCCCCCAGTTGACCGGTTCCCGCATAGGCGGTACACGACCCCGGCGGCGGCAGCGCCAGCAGGGGATGAAATGCAAATTCAGATCCGGGGAACCGCGCGAAGAATGCGAACGCCTCATCGGCGGTCACGGTCAGCGCCAGCGTCGGATGGATATCGTCGGTGCGGGTCTCGCGCCGCAGCATCACTGCCCCCGCCGTGCCTCCCTTCACCAGCGCGGCGGCGAGCGGGTTGGCCGAATCCACGCACGGATCGCCCGACGCGCTGATTGCCATCGTCACCGTGTTGCTCACCGCCGTCCCCGCCACCCGAAGCGTCACCGGAACGTAGCATCCGGCGGGCGCGTTCGCGGGCAACTGAAAATTGATCTGATCGATTCCCGCCACGCCCGGCAATCGCCCGGCGTAGGCGAAATCGGTCACCGCGACGCCTCCGATGAAAAGCTCCACCTGGAACGGCAGATTCCCAACCGGCGGGGTATCGCCGTCGGATTGCGCGATCGGTCCCAGGCCATTGGCGAACAGCGCGATCGTCTGGCCCGGCTGCGCCGGATGCAGCGGCGAATTCACCCCCGCGCCGCTGCTGCTGAAATTGTAAATCGCCCCCGGACCGTAGCCGAAACCGGTCGCGCTGAACAATCCCGGGTTGTTGTTCACCACGCGAACCGTCTGCGGATTGCTGGTCTGGCCGTTGTAACTCACGCGCACCGAAACCAGCCCCAGCGGAGCATTCGACGGCATAATGGCGTTGATCGCGCCATCGGAAACGAACGTGGGGATCGCGTTGATCGTGGTCGAGCCTTGCGTCACTTTGATCGAAACGTTCCCGATCGTGTTTTGCAGCGGATAGCTCGGCTGCTGCGCGGTCTGCGGAGGACCCAGGCCGGAGCCAAACAGCGTGAACGTCGAACCGCGCGCGATTGCCCCGCCGGGAACGCCGGCCGGCAGGAAACTGGCCGAATTCGCGACGCCCTTGGGAGTAATGACGGGCTGCGCGCATGCCGCGGAAATCATCCCGAGTACGATCGAAAGCCGCATATAGCCCGCAGAGTATCACGTTACATTTTAAAAATGCTCACAGCCCGGTTTGCCGGCGGCGGGGTTGCGGATTCGACGCTTGACATCAGGACGCGGCCGTTCACCGAAGAACGCGGGACCGCGCGGTCCGCTAAACTCGGTATTTGGAACGATTCTGGATCAAAAACTTCGGTTGCCGCGCCTCTCAAGCCGACGGAGCCGCCATCGAGGCAGGACTCGCCGCGCGCGGACTCGCGCCCGCCGGTGCTCGCGAGGCCGATCTGATCGTCCTGAACACCTGCACCGTCACCGCGGCGGCCGACGATGAGGTCCGCCAGATGGTGCGGCGCCTTCACCGCGAATCGCCCCGAGCGCGCATCGTCGTCACCGGCTGCTACGCGCAGCGCGCGCCCGAAGAGATCGCCGCGATCGAAGGCGTCTCGCTTGTCGTCGGCAACTCGCACAAGGTGCAGCTTCCCGACCTGGTTTCAACGCACTACCACGGCCAGATCGCGATCGGAAATATCTTCGATCAGCGCGATTTTCTTTCCGCGCCGGTCGATGATGCGCTAGGCGACCGGACGCGCCCCAATCTCAAAATCCAGGACGGCTGCAATAATCGCTGCTCGTTCTGTATCATCCCGTTCGTGCGCGGACGCAGCCGCAGCGCATCGCCGGATCAGGTGGTGGAACAGGTAAAGACGCTCGCGGCGAAGTATCGCGAAATCGTACTCAGCGGAATCAACCTCGGCCGCTGGGGCCGCGATCTCGACGGCCGAATGCGCCTGGCGGATCTTGTCCGCCGCCTGCTGAAGGAAACATCCGTCGAACGGCTGCGCCTCAGCTCCGTCGAGCCGATGGATTTTTCCGACGACCTGCTGCGCCTGATGGCCGATTCGCCGAGGATCGCAAAACACGTTCACGCCCCGCTGCAATCCGGATCGGACCGCGTGCTGCGCCGGATGCATCGGAAATACCGGCCCCGGCATTATGCGGACCGGATCGAAAAAGCGCGGGCGCTGATGCCCGATTGCGCGGTGGGCGCGGATGTGATGACGGGATTTCCCGGCGAGACCGACGCCGAATTCGCGGAATCGCGCGCGTTCATCGAAAATCTGCCCTTCACCTATCTTCACGTGTTCACCTATTCGGAACGGCCGGGGACTCCAGCGGCCGAAGCGGGCGATCCGGTGCCGCAGCCGGTGAGAAAGCAGCGGACCAGAGAGCTGCGCGATCTCGCGGCCCGCAAGAATCTGGAATTCCGGCGTTCCATGATCGGCAAATCCCTTTCCGCCGTAACGCTGGATGATGGAGCGCTGAGCGGGAATTATCTGAAGATAAAGCTCGCCGCCAGACGCGCGCCGAACCAGTTGATCGACGTTGAAATTGCCGGTGTCGCCGAAGATAGCGTGGTTGAGCGCGGTGCGTTGCCGGTCCTCGGCTAGCAGCGCCTGCCGGCGCCGCCCTGTTGCTTGATTAATTGCGCTGCTGCGTCGGCGCGCCTCCCCGCCCGCCGTCATCGCGCCTCGGCTGCGGTTTCGGAAGCGGCTTGCGAGGCAGCATTTCTTCGCGCGTCGCGGCGTTGTAGACGAATGAAGCGACGATCGCCGACATCTGCATCATGTCGCCTTTCTGGATGCGATCGTACGTATCCATGTTCGTGTGGTGTGTCCGCGTGTTGTACTCGATCGGATCCTGGATGAATTGGAATCCCGGGAGGCCGACCGCGTCGTAGGAGAGATGATCCGTGCCGCCGGTATTGCGAATGCTGATGACGCCCGGAGTCAGATCCTTGAGCGGAGCGAACCAGTCTTCAAAGATCGGACGCATCATATCGTTGCCTTGCAGATAAACGCCGCGGATTTTGCCGGTTCCGTTATCGACATTGAAATAGCCCGATAACTTGGCGTGCTCGCTCGTCACTTTCATCGTCTCGGGATCGCCGAAATGTTCCTTCACGTAAGCCCGGGAGCCGAGAAGCCCCTCTTCCTCGCCGCCCCACAGGCCCATGCGGACGGTACGGTCCATTTTGAGATTCAGCGCCTTGAGAATACGCATCGCTTCGATCATCACCGCGCTTCCGGCAGCGTTGTCGGTGGCTCCGGTGCCTGCGTGCCAGCTATCGAGATGCGCCCCGAGCATGACGATCTGGTCCTTCTTGCTATTGCCTTCAATTTCAGCGATCACATCGACCGAATCGGTGCGCTCCGTCTGGAACTTCGCCTGAACTTCGAACTCAACCTTTACGGGGATCTTGTGGTCGAGGAGCCGGCAGATGCGGTTATAGTGCTCGGGCGCGATCATGACCGTGGCCGGGACGATCGGATCTTTCGGATCGCGATTGCCGCCTGAAGAAGCGCCCGAAACGTCGCCGCCATCCGCCTGCGCCGTCCCGGATCGGATGATCAGCGCGGGCTGCTCCTCGGCGTAGAACTTCAACAGCGTGGTTTGGAATCCGCGTCCACCGGGACCGCCCTGCTGCGGCTGGCCCCCGCGTCCCCCCCGGCCGTTCTGAGGAGGCTGCGGCCCGAATCCTCGCGGCGTGATTCCCGGATCCGGAGCCTGCGCGAGATCGGCCAGTTCCTGATCGGTATAGCGCGTGCCGAGCGGCTTGGTGCTCATCAACAGTTCATGCGGCGCGCCCACCATGATGATCTTGCCTTTGATTTTGCCCCGGTACTTCTCAAGGTCGACATCGTTTGCCAGCGACTCGATCAGCATCGGCTCGCCGCTGACCACGCCGTTGGTTCCCGCGGTCCAGGCCAGGGGGAATCCGATGATTGGCGCATACTGCGGCTCCACCAGGTGCGCCGAGAATTTCGTGAACTCCCATCCTTTTCCAAAAGGCCATTTTTCGGTGTGGGATTTGATGCCCCAATCTGTCATCTGCTTCACGACCCAATCGGCGGCGCCGAAAAAAGCGGGTGAATTTGTGAGGCGCGGACCGTGCACGTCGGTGAGCTGGAACATGGTTTCCATCACCTGCGAGCGCTGGAAAGCTTCGTCCTTGATCTTATGCAGCGTGGCGAGGTCGACTTTTTCCTGGGCCAGAGCCAGAACCGATCCGGCGCAGAGCAGCGTGAGAGATTTCTTGAAATTCATGAGAGATCCTTTATTGGCGTCGGGTTTATCCAATTCGTTACAGTTCCGTGTTCAACCGCTCCCTGCGGCGCTTGACCGGAGCGGGCGGTTGACATAGCGTTACCTCTTATCCCACGGGCGAGGCTTCGGCATCGGCAGCCGCGGAAGGGGCTCGGGACGAACCGCCGTGTGATACACGAACGCGGCCTCAATTGCGGCGGCCTGCATCAGGTCGCCCTTCTGGACCCGGTCGTAGACATCCATGTTCGAATGATGCGTGCGGGTCGCGTATTCCATCGGGTCTTGCAGAAATCCGAATCCGTCCAGACCGACATAGGTGAACGACGTGTGATCCGTGCCCCCGGGAGCGCGATCGGAAGGGGCGCTCGTTCCAGCGACCACCGTCGCCCCCAGGTCGTTGAACGGCTTCAACCACGCTTCGAAAATCGGGCGGACCATGTCATTCCCACCGATGTTGATTCCCCGGAATTTTCCAGTGCCGCTATCGTCGTTGAAGTAGGCGACCAGCTTGTTATATTCAGGCTTGATCTTCATGTCCGCGCGATCGGCAAAATGATTCTTGACATAGGCAATCGATCCCAGCAGGCCCTCTTCTTCGCCGCTCCATAGAGCCAGGCGAACCGTGCGGTCCATCTGGAGGTTCAAGGCTTTCAAAATGCGGATCGCTTCAATCGCGGCGCTTGAACCCGTCGCGTTGTCGGTCGCGCCGGTGCCGCCGTGCCAGCTATCGAAATGCCCGCCCAGCATGACGATCTCATCGGGCTTTTTCGTGCCTTTGATTTCGGCGACGATGTTGAACGACGGCTCTTCCTGCGTTCCTGTTTTGCAGCGGATATCGAATTCGAGCTTTACCGGAATCTTGTGTTCGAGCAGCCGCGCGATGCGGTTGTAGTGTTCTTCAGTGATTTGAACCGCCGGCGGGGGCAGGGGATCGCCCGCTTTGTACGAGCCGAAACTCGTTCCGAAAACCGTGCCTCCGTCCTGGATCGGGCTGAACATGATCACGACCGCGGGCTTTTCCTCAATCAGAAACTTGATCATGTTCTCGCGGAAACGGCGCTGTGCCGCGGGGTCCGGCGGCGCGGCGTTCCCTCGCCCCCCACGCCCGCCCGGTCCCCCGGGACCGAACGCGAACCGCGAAGGATCGGGCGTCTGCGCACGCTCTGCCAGTTCCTGATCGGTCAGCCTGTGCGCCTGCGGAGTCGTCGACATCTCCAATTCATGGGGCGCCATCGTGAGCACCATTTTTCCGCGAAGCTGCCCTTTGTATTTGTCGAGATCGGCCTGCGTGGCGAGCGGCGCAAGAATCGCCTCGCCGCGAACAGCGCCATCCGTTGCGGCCGTCCACGCCAGCGGGAATCCGATCAGCGGAGAATACTGCGGCTCGATCATGTGGCCTTCGTAGCGGGTCAGGTTCCAGCTCCGGCCGAAAGCTCCCCAAGGCTCCTGCTTGACGTTGCTCAGTCCGTATCCTTCAAGCCGCTTCACCACCCAGTCGGCGGCCGACCGGAAGCCCGTGGAATTTGTCACTCGCGGGCCGTTCACGTCGGTCAGGTTGAAAAGCGTCTCCATGACCTCGGAACGGTTGAAGGCTTCATCGCGGATGCGGTGGACCACGCTCAGATCTGCTTTATCTTGGGCAAAACCGGCAACCGCGAACGAGAGGAGAACGAACAGGCGCATATCCAATCGAGCATATTACAAATCGGCTTCGCAGTGCATCCGGAACATTGACAATCGCGCGATCCTGTAAGTATGCCGGAATGTACGCACCTGAATGAGATTCATGACGTCAAACCGCACACTCGCGGATGCGAGGAGTGCCTGAAGATGGGCGACACCTGGGTCCATCTGCGGCTTTGTATGAGTTGCGGCCACGTCGGCTGCTGCGACTCGTCAAAGAACAAGCACGCGACCAGGCACTTTCACGCCACCCGCCACCCCATCGTTCGCTCGCTCGAACGCGGCGAGGAATGGGGATGGTGTTACGTCGATCAGGTCATGCTGGATTTCGAGTCGGCCTGAATCTATCGCTCGCGCGTTCCCGCCGCTGCTCGCGCGATGGCGGCTTCCAGGCGCTGCTTGATCGCGTTCTTCGGTTGAACGCCGACGATCCGGTCGATTTCCTCGCCGTCCTTGATGATCAACAGCGCCGGAATGCTCTGGACGCGATAGCGCGCCGGCGTCACCGGATTCTCGTCGATGTTCAGCTTCGCAATCCGCGCGCGTCCGGCCATCTCTCGAGCAAGTTCATTGATCGCCGGCGCGATCATGCGGCAGGGTCCGCACCAATCCGCCCACATATCGAGCAGTACGGGAACGCTCGATTGGCCGACATCGGCGGCGAAGCTCGCATCCGTAACGATTACGGGCTTGTCGACCGGGAAGGGATTTTTACACCTTCCGCAAACAGGCACCAGCCCCTGGCGGACCTTCTCGACAGGAACCCGGTTCGTAGCCGCGCAGGATTCGCATCGAAACAGCAGCGTGTCGGCCATATATTCCCTCTATCCGATGATTTTCCCTCACATTCAGATTCCGCATACTGCCGCCCGCACGCCAGGGTCTGAATCGAAATTCGGCGAAGCTGCAAACAGTGGCACGTAAGTTGCAACAATTAAATCGCGATGCCTTGCTTGCTGCTGCTGGTCGTCCTTTTCTTCCCGCGGATTGTCCTGGCGCTCCTGTTTTTCTTTTCCACCTACCTGGAGCGCGCCTACCACGGGATCTTGCTGCCCCTTCTCGGATTCATCTTTTTGCCGATCACCACGTTGACATACGCGTGGATGGTGAACAATCACATGCCTCTTGAAGGCGTTAATGTGCTGATCCTGATCGTTGCCGTTCTGATCGACGCGGGCGGTTTGGGCGGCGGCGCCTACCATCGCAGCCGCCGTGGATAACGCCTAAAGACCCGCCCGTTTCGCCTGGACGCGCGCGATGCTCGACCAGTCGAGCTCGCTCTGCCCGTTGGCGATCGCCGAGAGGAACTGGTCGCGAATCACGCTCGCAAACGGCATCGGCGAGGCGCACTCTTCGGCCGTCGCCAACATGAGCCGCACGTCCTTCGCTCCGAGCCGCAGCGCAAATCCGGCAGGTTCAAATTTCTCATCCGCGATCATTTTTCCGTAGTTCGCATACACAGGCGACGCAAACAGCGCATTCATCACATCCAGGAACGTGTGCGGGTCAACCCCCGCCTTCCTCAGCGTCGCGAATGCTTCACCGAACGATTCGAGGGTGCTCGCGATCATGAAATTTCCGCAGAGCTTCACCGCGTTCGCCTGCCATGGCTCGCTTCCGATCACCCACGTCTGCCGGCCGATTGCGTCGAAGACCGGCGTGCACCGTTCCACCAGATCCGGAGGCCCGGCGGCAACCACGACCAGTTTCTTCGCTTCGGCGGCCTCCGGCCGCCCGAAAACGGGCGCGCTCAAATAGCCCTGGCCGCGCCCGCCGTGAATCGCCGTTAGCCGCCGCGAAAGCGCCGTGCTGATGGTGCTGCTCGAAATGTGGACGGTTTTGAGACTCGCCGCGATTCCGTTGTCCCCCAAGACCACCTGTTCCACCGCGGAATCGTCGGACAGCATTGTAATGACCGCCTCGGCATCCTGCGCGGCTTCCCTGGGAGAATCCGCCACGCGCGCGCCCGTCAGCGCTTCGGCCTTTTCGCGGCTGCGATTGTAAACCGTCAGCTCGTGGCCTGCGCGGAGAAGATTCCGCGCCATGCCCGAGCCCATGCTCCCGAGTCCGATGAATCCGATTTTCATTGCGCCTGCCAAAAGGAGCCGGAAGGCATCGAATCCGGAGCGGGATGTTTTATTCCCGCTTTCCGGCTCCTGTTCCTCGTTACTTCTTGACGTACTTCTTCACGTCTCTCGGGCCCACTTCCGCGCCGTACACATTCCCCTGCGCGTCCGCCGCGACGCCTTCCGCATTGCTCGTAATCGGCCGCGGCTTGTCGAGAATGCTGTCCGTCGGCGGATCCGAGATAAACGCAACCACCGACCCGTCCTTCGCGCTGCCGATGCGGAGTCCGCGATTGTAGCCCGGGTTGAAACCGTATCCAGCCTGTTTTCCTTCCGTTCTCACCGGCTGCGATTCCGAATCGGCCGCGTACAGATTGTCTTTTTTGTCGATGAAGATCCCGCTTGGGCGGCCGAATTGTTTCCACTCGGCGAGAAACTTCCCGTCCTGATCGAAAATCTGGATGCGATTGTTGCCCCGGTCGGCGACGAAAAGGCGTCCCTTCGAATCGAATGCCAGCGAGTGCGGCATCTCGAACTGCCCCGGCCCCGATCCATGTCCGCCCCACGACTTGATGAACTTTCCGTTCTTGTCGAACTTGATCACCCGCGCCGGACCCGTGTGCTCGGCGTGGCCGTTGCCGATGAAGATGTCGCCATTCGGCGCGATTGCGACATCGTTGGGTTGATTCAGCGCGTCGTCCGCGTCGCTGTTCGAGCCCGGCGTTCCGATCGTCATGAGAACCTTCCCCGCCGGGCTGAACTTGATCGCCACATTCCCCTTGCCGTCGCGCGATTGTTCGTCGGTGATCCAGATGTTGTCGTCTTTGTCGATACAGATCCCATGCGGGAACAGGAACATCCCCTTGCCGAAAGAATTCAGAAGCTTGCCTGATTGGTCGAACTCAAGAATCGGATCGATGTTATCCTTTCCGGCGCAACTGTTGGCTCCGCAGCGCTCCGCGATCCAGATGTGGCCTTTTGAATCGATATCGACCGCGCTCGTCGAACCCATCGTGCGGCCTTCCGGCAATTGATACCATTTCTCCACCATCTTGTAAGGATTCGGCTGCGAATTCGGCGTCGGATCGGCGGCGCGGAGCGCCAGCCAACCCCCGGCGAGCCCAACCACGGCAGCGGCTTCCATCAGAAAGTACTTCTTCGGCATTCAGGGCCTCCTAAACTTTATCGAGTATATGATGAAAACCCGAACGCCGCTATTGATTCAAAATTTTCTTGAGCCCGAGGATCGTCTGGCAGATACCCTTCACGAACCTGGTTTTTGTTGCCGTCACCGCTTACTTGCGATTGAAATTTCCACTGAACCCGCGTCCGTTCAGCCGGCCGTTTGCGCTGACGTATTCCACTTCGTTCTTGTCCGAATTGAGGCGGAAAGTCGCGGTGCCGTTCGCGCTGCCCCGGTCGGAATTGAGAATCCGCATCGTATATTCACGATCTCCGTTTGCTCGAACGATCTCGCCGTGGAACGTGATCTTGAAATTGTTGTCTCCGCCGAGCGCGATCGTCGGCTCCCCCCGCGTATCCACCCATGCGCGCGTGATCTTCACCGAACCGTTCTCGCCGTCGAAATTTCCATGGCCGCCCGTGTCGGCGCTGACCCGCGCGAAGTTCGTCACCGTTCCCGTGTTCCAGCTACGATTGCCCGCATCGCCGCGGCTGAGGTCCTGAAACTCGGTAACGCGCATCCGGTTGTCGATCATGCAGTAGCCATTGCGCCGGTCGTTGGTCGTCCACTCGACTCGCGTCTGCCCCGCCGCCATTTTGGAAGCTTGCGTTCCCACTCGGTCGAAAGGAACGTTCAATCGCCTCGCAACCTCGGTGCGGCAGATCGTATCGTAGTCCTGCTGCGACTGGGCCATCGCGCCGGAGCAAATGAGCGTAAGGGTAAATACAATTCTCATCGCGCCCTCTCTCGCCGGTTGGATGAGGCGCCGCCGCCCGTGATTTAATCATTTGCAGCCTCGTTCATGTAATCTGGAACCGTGAGTCCCGCGCCGCCTGCTCCGGCGAACTCCCGTAAGCTCTCGATCTTCCTCAGCCTGATTATCGGGGTGATCGTCGGGTTGGTTGTCGTCGCATTCATCCTGCTTACCGGCCGGCTCGCTGCGCGAATGTATCCGGCCGGCGGAGCGGCGTGGAGACGAGTCCTGATTCCGGTCGCCGGCTCGCTCCTGACCGGATTTCTTCTCTCCAAATACTTCCCCAACGCGCGCGGCAGCGGGATTCCGCAAACCAAGTTCGCCATCTTCATCAATAACGGCTACATCTCGCTGCGAACCGTCGTCGGCAAATTCCTTTGCTGCTCCGTCTCGCTTGCGAGCGGCATCGCCCTGGGCCGCGAAGGACCTTCCGTACACATCGGCGCGGGTATCGCCTCCGTCCTCGCGCGACGCTTCGGACTCAAGGCCGATAGTCTCAAGTCTCTCGTCCCGGTCGGATGTACTGCCGCGCTCGCCGCCGCCTTCAACACCCCGATCGCCGGCGTGCTCTTCTCGCTTGAAGAAATCTTGGGCGATATGCACGCCCCTGTGCTGGGAACGGTCGTGATCGCTTCGGCGACTTCATGGATGGTGTTGCACCTCGTGCTCGGCGATCAGCCCCTGTTCCATGTCCCGCCTTATCAGCTCGTTCATCCGCTCGAATTCGCAATCTATGCCGTTCTCGGGCTCGCCGGCGGCCTCGGATCCGTTGCTTTCGTGAAGCTGCTTCTGGCGATCCGAAAATGGTTCAAGACCTTTCCCAAAGCGACCGAATGGCTCCAGCCCGCGGCGGGCGGCTTGACCGTGGGCCTCATGGGATGGTTCATGCCTCAGGTTCTCGGCGTCGGCTACGACTACGTCGATCAGGTGCTCAGCGGCGATTTCGCAATGAAGATGGTGATCGCGCTCGCAATCCTGAAAATCATCGCGACAGCTTCGTGCTACGGCTCCGGCAACGCAGGCGGCATCTTCGGCCCCAGCCTGTTCATCGGCGCGATGATCGGCGGATCTGTCGGAAGCGCGGCCCATGCGATGCTGCCGCGCGTGACCGCCAATCCCGGAGCCTACGCCCTCGTCGGCATGGGAGCCGCCTTCGCCGGCATCGTGCGCACCCCGATGACCTCCGTCATCATGATCTTCGAAATGACGCGCGACTATTCGATCATCGTGCCGCTCATGATCGCCAATCTGATCAGCTTCTTCGTCTCCCAGCGCCTCCAGCGCGAGCCCATCTACGAAGCGCTCGCCTTGCAGGAGGGCGTTTTCCTCCCCACCGGCGAATCGCGCGAGGAGCTTTCCGGTATTCGCGTCGCGCAGATCATGAAGACCGGACCCGAGCCCCTCCGCTCCGATCTGAGCATCCAGGCCGCGATGCAGGTCCTCCGCGAAATGGGACGCACAGCCTGGCCCGTCGGCGACTCCAGCCGCCTCGAAGGCGTCGTAACCCTGCGCGACATGGAAGAAAACGCCTCCGCGCATGCCCTCCGCGAAGTCGTCGCGCGAGACGACGGGTTCCCCTACGTCCATCCCGATCATCCTCTGTCGCTCGCGCTTGAGCGCATGGGAGCCGCGGGCGTCGATGCCGTCCCTGTCGTCAGCCGCGCCAATATTCGCGAGCCGTATGGAGTCGTTACCCTCTCCGACATCCTCGCCGCCTACGGAGTCCAGCACAATGCGCCGAACTAGCCTGATCGCGGTGCTCTTCGCCATCATCGGCGCCCTCTCGGCGATCGATCTTTTTCTCGCCCGCACCGAGAATCGCGAAACCCGCGCCGAGGCAGGGCACAACTTCGCCGACGGCGCCCGTCTCCTCGCCGCCAACCGCCCCGAAGAAGCCGTCGATGCGTTTCGCAAAGCTTATGCCCTCGATCGCAGCAATCAAACCTATGCTTTGCAACTCGCTGCGGCCATGATCGCGGCGGGAAAACTCGATGAAGCGCAGTCCCTTCTGGCCGATCTTCTCCAATCCTCCCCGAACAATGGCGAAGCGAACCTGCTCGAAGCGCGCCTCCTGCTTCGTCAGGAACGTTTTGAAGAAGCCGAGCCTTACTTTCATCGCGCCATCTACGGAACCTGGAGCGAAAACGCCGCGGTCCGCCGTGTCCAGGTCCGCCTCGAATTCGCCGCCTTCCTTGCTTCGCGCGGCGCCGCCAAGGAGCTTCTCGCCGAACTGCTCCCGCTCGAAACCGAAGCCCACGACCTCCCCACCCGCAAGCGCGTCGCCCATCTCTACATGGTCGCGAACTCGCCCGCCCGGGCCGCAGCCGCCTATCGCGACCTCATCCGCGACGATCCCCATGATCACTCCAATCAGGCCGGCCTCGGCCAGGCTGAACTGGCCCTCGGCGACTACCGCGCCGCTGTGAACGCTTTCCGCGCCGCCGGAGCGGCGGACCAGGCGGCGTTAGCCTCTCAAGTCGAATCACTTGATCCGACTCCCCGCCGCCTGAGCGCCGCCGAAAAACTCGCCCGAAGCACCCGCATCCTTCAGCTCGTCCGTGAATCCCTTGCGCGCTGCCAGGCCGCGCCTCCGCCAGATCCGCCCGCCAGAAGGATCGCCGCCCCCACCAACGAAATGGCCGAAGAGCGGCTGGCCCTCGCCGAGCAGATCTGGGCCCATCGCATCGCCGCCTGCGGTCCCGGCGAGGAATCCCTCAACCTGGTTATGTCCAAGGTTTCAGGCAAGTAAGCTCGCCAAATCTTGAATCCAAAGCCCGTTTATGATAATCTCTATAGACAAATAGACTATGGCCGCCGCCGACACTCTCACCGATCTTCAACTGCTTGCTGAAGAATACGATCGCACCGTCCGGCAGGACATAGAACTGTTCCGAACCCAGGCCGAATCCTTCCTGGCCGGGCAAATCAACGACGATCAGTTCCGGCCTCACCGCCTTCGCCGCGGAATCTATTCGCAGCGCCAGCCTGGCGTGCACATGATCCGGACCAAAGTCCCCGGCGGGCTGCTTACTTCGGACCAGATGAGGTCCCTGGCCCGAATCGCCGACGATTTCGCCGGTGGCAAGGGACATCTCACCACCCGTCAGAATATCCAGTATCACTTTGTTCCACTTCGCCAGGTCCCTGATGTGCTTCACGCGCTTGCGGATGTCCGCTTGACCACGCGCGAGGCATGTTACAACACCGTCCGTAACGTCACCGCCTGCCCCTTGGCTGGATTGCATCCGGATGAGCCGTTCGACGTGCAGCCGTACGCCCGAAGATTGGCATTTGCGTTCCTACATAAGGAATTAACGGACAACTTACCTCGGAAATTCAAAGTGGCTTTTTCTGGATGTCCCGATGATTGCATGGCTACGGCAATCAACGATGTCGGCCTCCGCGCGGTCATCCGCGACGGCGTCCCCGGATTCCGTATGACCATCGCCGGCGGCCTCGGACCACTGCCCACCGAGGCGCGTCTGCTCCACGAATTCATTCCCGCCGGCGACGTCGTGAAGCATGTCGAGGCCGTAATTCGCATTTTCAATCGTCACGGAAATCGGAACAATAAGAACAAAGCTCGCCTCAAATTCGTGATGCGCGAGCGCGGATTCGACTGGCTTCGCGCCGCGATCGCGGAGGAATTTCAGGACATTTTAATCAATGGCGGGATTCCGATGCCCGAAGAAGTTCCGTCCGGCTTTGGTGGATTTCAGCCGCAGCCACCACCACGCGGTTCCGGCGAACTTCTTCCGATCTTCGATTCATCCCCGGATTTTCAAGCCTGGCGCGAAACAAACACGCGGCCTCAAAAACACCCTGGCTATTCGATTGTTACCGTAAAGGTCCCGCAGGGAAATCTGACCGCCGGCCAGATGCGCGGCGTCGCCGATATTGCTGATCGCGCCGGGGATCGCTCTCTCCGTTTCACGATGAATCAGAACATCGTCCTCGCCTATGTTCCCCTAGCTGCCCTCGGCCGTGTTTACGGTGCGCTTAAATCTCTTGGACTTGCCGAATCCGGCGCCGATGAAGTGAGTGATGTCATTACTTGCCCCGGCGCCTATAGCTGCAATCTTGCCCTGACCAAGACCATGGGTCTCGGCGCCGCCCTTTCGCCCATCCTCGCCCGGGAATCCGATCCTGTCGTTCGCCGCCTGCGAATCAACTCCAGCGGATGCCCCAACTCCTGCGGCCAGCATTGGATCGCCGACATCGGCTTCTACGGCAACGCGCGCAAAATCGATGGTAAGGAAATCCCCTACTATCTGATGCTGCTCGGCGGCACCCAGCACGAATTCGGACTTGCCGTGCAGAGCTTGCCCGCCCGCCTGGTTCCGGTAGCCGTCGACCGCGTCCTGACGCATTTCAAATCCAACCGCGTTGAAGGTGAGACATTCCGCCAATACGTTCTGCGCCACAAAGTCGAGACGTTCAAAAAACTCACGGCCGACCTTGTAAAACCCGCTGAAATTTCACCGGAAATGTATCAGGACTGGGGCGACGACGTCGCCTATTCGCTGGAACTCGGCCGCGGCGAGTGCGCGGCGTAAAGCCCCGCAGTCGGAATCCACTCCGCTCCGCGCGCGGCTCACAAAATGAAAGGAGCCAGAGTACCCGCGAACAGGCCTCTTCCGGCTCCTCGAATCCTGACTCCTGCTTTTCCAGCTTCTGGTTTCTAACTTCTCTTCGAACTACGCGCCGACACGGTCCGCACCGGCTCAACCGGCACCCCGTTTACCGCCGCCGTCGCCGGGATCGTCACCGAAGTGTCGACCAGCCGCGCCATGTCCTGGATCGGCAGACCTTCGGCTTCCTTCGCGAACTTCAGCGTTCGCCCGGCCTCGTCGAAGTCGATGCGAATCCAGTCCCCGCCGCGGACCTGATCGGTCGCGATGAGGTTCGACATCGGCTGCACCAGCAGCCGCTCGATCGCCCGTTTCAGGTGCCGCGCGCCATACTTCATGTCGGTTCCTTCTTCGAGCAGAAAGTTTTTCGAGGCATCGCTCAGCGTGAACACGAACGCGCGTTCCGTTGCCGTGTTGAAGATGCGCTGCTGCACCAGGTTCAGCTCGATGTCCAGGATGCGCTTCAACTGCTCGCTCCCCAGCGGCTGGAATACGACGATCTTGTCGAGCCGGTTCATGAACTCCGGCGTAAACTTCTTCCGCGCCGCTTCTACACCGCTGCGGGAAAGCTTACCGGTAGTTTTTTCGTCAACCACCCCGTTCGTCGTCTTCTCGCGGATCTCCCGGACGTTGAATCCGAGCTTCGGCGCCATGATGTTGCTCATCTCCGACGCGCCCAGATTGCTCGTCATGAAGATCATCGCGCGGGAAAAATCAACCTTGCGATTGTCCCCCAGCGTCAATGTCGCTTTGTCGAGAATGCCGAGCAGTAAGTTCCACAGAGCGTCGGACGCCTTCTCGATTTCGTCGAACAGGACGAAGCTCACCTTCATCGTTTCCGTGTGATACTGATTCAACACCTCTTGCGATAACAGCGGGTGCGTCTCGCGGTGCCCCAGATATCCCGGAGGCGAGCCGATCAGCTTCGCGATCTCATGACTGTGCTGGAATTCCGCGCAATCGATCTTGATGACCGCGCGAGGATTCTTCAACAGCGACTCGGCGGTAGCCTCCACGATCCGCGTCTTCCCCGATCCAGTGGGACCCAGAAATAGGAAATTTCCAATCGGACGCCCCGGAGCGCTCATCCCCGTCAGATGCATTTGATAAATGTTGACGATTTGCTCGATCGCCTCATCCTGCCCGATGATCATCCGGCGCAGGTTGGATTCGAGCGACATCGCCTCGCGTCCAGTTTTCCCCGGGTCCAACGGAATGTTTAGCCGTACCATTTTATCTACCGCCTTTCTCACTACCCTGGGCGCCGACTGCCTTTCAGCGCCCTTCCACAAACTCTCAGGCAACCCAATTGCCACTTTTTTAGATGCTCCTCACTGCCGCTGGATGCTCCTGCAACATCTATCTCTTCGGTCGCGACGGCCGAATTTCTACGCGGCTGATTAACGTTCTCTGGGGCATCCGGAGCACCGTCCGGACGGTTTCGGCAATGTCCTCGGGCCAGATTTTCCAGTCTGAACCGCCCGCGGACCCGCCCGGACCGCCGAATTCGGTTGCAACACTTCCAGGCATGATGTAGCTCACGCGCACGTTATCATTCCTCGTGTCCAGCATTACAGCTTCGCTGAAACCGGTTAGCGCGAATTTGGAAGCGTTGTAAGCGGCCCCACCAGCAAAAGGGTTTTTCCCTGCCAGGCTACTTATATTGACGATGAACCCTGCCCCTCGGGTTCCGAATCTGAACAAAGCTTCACGCGTGCAGTAGAACACTCCGTAAAGATTTGTTTCGACGACATACAGCCAATCCTGTATGGACAGTTCCGAAATGGATCGAAAAACTCCCACACCCGCGTTGTTTACGAGCACGTCCAATCCGCCGAACTCACGGTCCACAAAGCGGAAAAGCTCGGTTACATCCTCGCCTTTCCTAACATCGGCGGCTTTGCCTCTGACTTTACCGCCCGCCGCTGTTGTTGATGCCGCGAGCTCTCGAACGGCTTCATCCACTGCTTCCTGTCGCCGTCCACAAATCGCAACCGAGCATCCTTCTTCTAACAGCATTGCGGCGATGGCGCGCCCGATTCCTCGCGTTGCGCCGGTAACAAGTGCGATCTTTCCTGTGAGGGTTTCCATATAGACAGCTTAGACGCCGGCTCTACGCGCAGCCCGCAATTGCGGGTGCGGAGTTTCCCGATTACGGCTTCAATGAACTCGCCCGTCACGCCGGTCCTCTTGCGACATTTCGGCTCATGCAGGGAACATATTGTCGTCGCGTCAAACACGCCGGCACCCTTCGAACGCGCGTCCTGCGCCACCCGGCTTCCTGTACCCTGTAAAATCAAACTTAAGTGATCGAAACGAGCATCTTCTGGCTCCGTTCGGCCGCTGTCCTCTACGCGTTGGGGCTGCTGCACTCGATCCTCGCCCTTCTTCGCCGGAACCAGACCCTCTATCCCCTTGCCATCGGAGCTTTTCGCATCGGCGTGGTCCTGCACGGCGTCTCCATCGTCGAGCTCGCCATGGCCTACGGACGGCTGCCTCTTGACAGCTATTTCTCCACTCTCAGCGTCTGTGCTTTCCTCATCGCCGTCTTCTTTCTTCTTGCCCACGCCCGCTATCACTTTTCGAGCACCGGCGTCGCCTTGTTCCCGCTCGTCTTCCTGATGACCCTGTCGTCGTCGCTGCGCCAACCCGCCGCCACCTGGCCCAACGTCGAAGTAAAGGACGCCTGGCTCGTGGTTCACATCGTTCTGGTGCTCGCCGGGATCGCCGCGCTGTTGCTCACCGCAATCGCGTCTCTTCTCTATCTCATCCAGGAACGCCGCCTCAAAACCAAGCGCACCGGCGAGTTTTTTGAAAAGCTTCCGCCCCTGGCCTCCCTCGACAATCTCATCAGCGTTTCCATGGGCCTCGGATTCGTCCTTCTTACCCTCGGCGTCGTCTTCGGCGTCACGTGGGCGTTCATCGAGAGCGGAACGGAATGGGTCAGCCAGCCGCGTATCCAGCTTTCGATCGGAACCTGGGTGCTGTGCCTGGTCATGATTTTTCTTCGCACCTCCGCCGGCTGGCGTGGACGAAAGGCCGCCGTCATGGCACTTGCCGTCCTCGGCTGCGCTGCCATCACCTGGGCCGCACACGTAGGATTGCGCCCGGCGCTTGAAAGATGAAGCTCTTCGTCACAGGCCTGAATCATCGCACGGCCCCGGTCGAGGTCCGCGAGCGCGTCGCCTTCGATGAGCGCATCATCCCCCACGCCCTCGACGGCCTCAAACGGCGTCCTGGCCTTCTCGAAGGCATGATTCTTTCCACCTGCAACCGTGTCGAGATCACCGTCACCGCCGACGAACACGCCGACACCGAAGCGGCCGTCGAGCACTTCCTTGCCGAATCCCGCGCCGTCGAGCGAGCCTGGGTCTCTCCGTATCTCTATCGCCATGACGGCCCCGACGCCATCCGCCACCTCTTCCGCGTCGCTTCCAGCCTCGATTCCATGGTCGTTGGCGAGCCCCAGATTCTCGGCCAGCTCAAGACTGCCTACTCCCTCGCCAAGGAATGCGGCGCCATCAGCGGCGTCCTCGACTTGGTCCTCACCCGCGCCTTCAACGTCGCCAAGCGGGTTCGTTCCGAGACCGAAATCGGCCAGAGCGCCGTCTCTGTCAGCTACGCCGCCGTCGAACTGGCCCGCGAGATCTTCGGATCCCTCAGCGGCAAGCGAGTCCTCATCGTCGGCGCCGGAAAAATGTCCGAATCCGCCGCTCGCCACCTGCGGCGCGCCGGAGTCTCCGAGATTCTCGTCGCCAACCGCACGCGCTCCCGAGCCGATGCGATGGCCGAAGAGTTCGGCGGCCGCGCGCTCGACTACCAGGATTTCCTCGCTTCCATGCCCGACGTCGATATCGTCATCGCGTCCAGCGGCGCAAACGATTACATCATCACCAAGGATCAAATGAAAGGCGTCCTCGGCCGCCGCCGTAATCGCCCGATGTTCCTCATCGACATCGCCGTGCCGCGCAACATCGAGCCCGCCGTTAACGAACTTGAAAGCATCTTTCTCTACGACATCGACGACCTCGACAAAATGGTTGCCACAAATCTGAAGGGCCGCCTCGACGTCGCCGTTCAGGCCGAGGACATCATTCGCGAAGAAGTCGAGCGCCTGGTCCTGCGCATGAAAACCCGCGAAGTAACGCCCACCATCGTCAGCCTTCAGGAGCAGCTCGAACTCGTCCGCTCCGCCGAAATCGAGCGCATGCGCGCCAAACTTGGTTCGTTGACCCCGGCGCAGGAGGAAGCCGTCCAGGCGATCACCAGAGGCATCATCAACAAAATCGCGCACGGCCCGATCACCGAACTCCGGAAGCAGGCCGCCGACCCCGGCGGAATCCATCTCATCGCCACCATCCGCAAACTTTTCAGGCTGGGCGAAGGATAAAATTCAAGTTCATTGACGTCAATTAACGGCTACAAATGATTGTTCTCGGCTCCCGCGGTTCCAAACTCGCCCTGTGGCAGGCGAATCACATCGCTCTCCGTCTCGCCGCGCTCGGCGCGCAAACCCGTATCGAAATCATCAAAACCACCGGCGACAAAATCCTCGACGTCCCCCTTGCAAAAGTCGGCGGCAAGGGACTCTTCACCAAGGAAATCGAAGAAGCCCTTCTCGACGGGACCATCGATCTCGCCGTCCACAGCCTCAAAGACGTTCCTTCCGAACTGCCCGGCGGCCTCACTCTTGCCGCGATCCCCGAACGCGAAGACCCGCGCGACGCCATCGTCGGTTCTTCCCTCGCCGGCCTGAAGCCCGGCGCCAGGATCGGCACCAGTTCCCTTCGCCGCGCTGCCCAACTTCACGCCCTCGGACGAGGCCTCATCGCCGAAAGTCTGCGCGGCAATGTCGATACCCGCCTTCGCAAACTCGACCGGGGACAATTCGACGCCATCGTTCTCGCCTCCGCCGGACTCCGCCGCCTTGGCTGGGCCGGCCGCATCCGCGAAATCATCCCCGTCGAGATTATGTGCCCCGCCGTTGGACAGGGCGCGCTCGCCATCGAAACCCGCGACGACGGCGGCGCAGCTCACCGTCTCGTCCAGCAACTGGATCATCCGCCCTCCCGGATTGCCGTGACCGCCGAGCGCGCCCTTCTCGCCACCCTCAACGGAGGCTGCCAGGTCCCCATCGGCGGCTATGCGGCCATCGACGCCAATTCAATCCACCTCCGCGCGATCGTCGCCTCACCTGACGGCTCCCGCATCGTCCGCGGCCAACTCACCGGCGCGGATCCTGTCTCGCTCGGCGCCGCCCTCGGCCGCCGGCTTCTCGACAACGGAGCCCGCGAAATCCTCAGCGAGATCTACGCCGCATGAAGGTCTACCTCGTCGGAGCCGGCCCCGGCGACCCCGGCCTTCTCACCATCAAAGGGAAAAAAATCCTCGAACGCGCCGATTCCATCCTCTACGATCATCTCGCCAACGATCGTCTCCTCGATCTCGCCCCGCCCGCGGCCGAACGAGTCTACGTCGGCAAGAAACGCTCCACCCACGAGTTCACCCAGGAAGAAATCTCCACAATGCTCATCGAGCGCGCCCGCATGGGATGGACCGTCGTGCGCCTCAAAGGCGGCGATCCCTTCATCTTCGGACGGGGCGGGGAAGAGATCGAAGCCCTCGCCGCCGCTGGCATCCCCTTCGAGATCGTCCCCGGCGTCACCACTCCTCTCGGCGTCGCCGCTTACACCGGAGTCCCCCTCACCCATCGCGAACACACCTCCGCCGTGACCTTCGTCACCGGCCACAGCGTCGAAGCGATCGACTGGTCCAAGATCGGAGCCGCCGAAACCATCGTCCTCTTCATGGGACTCACGAACTTCCCCGCCATCGCCAAAGAACTCATCGCCCGCGGGCGATCCCCGCGCACCCCCGCAATGGCCGTCCGCTGGGCCACCCGGCCCGATCAGCAAACCATTGCCGGAACACTCGAAGATCTCCCCGCCAGGCTCGCCTCTATGAAGCCGCCCGCGACCATCGTCATCGGCGAAGTCGTCGCCCTCCGCGGCCGGTTCAACTGGTTCGAGCGCCTCCCTCTGTTCGGCACCCGCATCATCGTCACCCGCGACCGCCGCCAGGCCGCCGAACTCGCCGACCCTCTCGAAGCCCTCGGAGCCGAAATCCTCCCCGTCCCCGTCATCGAGATCCGCGAGCCCGCCGATCCTCGGCCGCTCGACGGCGCAATCGCTCGTCTCGATTCCTACGACTGGCTCATCTTCACCAGCGTCAACGGCGTCAAGCACTTCATCGATCGCCTCGACCGCTCCGCCGCCGATCTCCGCGCGCTCAAAGCGAAAATCTGCGCCATCGGACCCGCAACCGCGGCCGCCGTCCAATCTCTTCATCTCAAAATCGACAAGATCCCGGAAGAATACGTCGCCGAAAGCCTCGTTGAAGCCTTCGCATCCGAGGACCTCAACGGCCGCCGCGTCCTCCTCCCCCGGGCCGCCGTCGCCCGCGATCTCGTTCCTCTGGAACTGCGCCGCCGCGGCGCCCGCGTCGACGTCGTTGAAGCCTACCGGACCGCCCTCCCCGAAAACACCGCCGATCGCGCCCGCGAAGCTCTCTCCCGAAACCCTGACTGGATCACCTTCACCAGTTCCTCCACCGTCACGAATTTCATCGAAGCCGCGGGCAGGGACTCGCTGGCCGGAATCAAAATCGCCTCCATCGGCCCGGTCACTTCACAAACGATTCGCCTCCATGGTTTCGAAGTTCACGCCGAAGCCAAACCACACACCACCGCCGGACTCATCCAAGCTCTCCTCCGCGGACCGTCCGGGGCTGCTCAAAAGCCGGAGTGATCCTCTCTCCGCCGCCGCATCGAATGGATCATTTCTTCTTCGTCAGCGCTTTCTGCGCCGCTCGAAGATCCGCCGGCGATAATTTTCCCGATTCCACCAGGTGCGCCATCACCGTTGCAGCCGACCCGCCCAGCAGATCGACCAGATGATCGATCAGCCGCCTGTATACCGCCGCCCTCGTCACCAGCGGCTCGAAGATCAGCGCATTCCCGATCTTCTTCGCCCGGCGAACGATCCTCTTCTTCTCCATGCGGTAGAGAATCGTCTGAACCGTCGTGTAAGCAGGCCGGTCCTTCTCCGGCAGGCTCTCCTGAATCTCCCGCACAGACGCAGGCCCGATCCTCCACATCTGTTCGAGCAGCTCCAGCTCGAATCGCGTGACATTCGGTCTCGCCATGCCTCCTGACCTCGTAGTTGAATCTACTCGTCGTCGGCGTGAATCTGCGTTCATCTGCGGCGATCACTCCGCGCTGAACACGAGCCGCCCGCTCATCCAAGTCTCGGTGACGCGGATCACCCCATCCTCCACGCGAAACCTCACCACATCTCCGCGATCCCCCGGAGTCAACCCGCGCTGCCTCGACGCGATCCGCCCCACCCGCGCCGGATTCACCGTCGCCATCGTCACCGCCTCCGTCAAACTCAATCCCGCGGTTCGCATCACATTCCCGATCGCCCGATCCATCCTCAAACTCGACCCCGCCAGGCGCGTCCCCCCGCGCAACTGCACACGGCCCGCATCGTTCAACTCGACATCCACCTCGCCGAGCCTGTAGAACCCCGGAGCACACATCGCCGGCATCACCGCGTCCGTCACCAGCACGCTGCGCTCGATCCCTTTCGCCCGCAGAGCCGTCTTCAGAAACGCATCGTCCAGATGGATCCCATCCACGATGAAACTCGCGGCAAGGGAATCCTCCGCCAGTTGATCCCACAAGTAATTCGGAAACTTCGGCAGCGTCGAATGTCCGCCATTGCCCAAATGCGTCGAAAGCCTCGCCCCCGCGCTCACAGCATCCCGGATCTGCGCTGCCGTCGCCTTTGTATGCCCGATACTCGCGACAACTCCCTCCGACACGATCTGCTCGATATACCGCGGCGCCTCCGGCCACTCCGGCGAAAGCGTCACCAGCCGCACATGTCCACGGCCCGCATCCTGCCATCGCCGGAACTCCTCAATCGACGGCGGTCTCACCCACCGGGCCGGATGCGCTCCTCTCGGCCCGTCCTCCGGCGAAATGTGCGGACCTTCCACATGAAACGCCTCCATCGCCGCGCCATCCTCCAGCGACTCCTTCGCCGCCGCCAGATTCGCAAGCGCGCCGCTCATCTCCTCCGGAGCCCCCGTGATCACCGTCGGAAAGAACCGCGTCACGCCCGTCGAAAACATCACTTGTATCGACCGCGCGATCTCTTCATGCGCCGCGCGCGGCGAATTGTAATCGACTCCCGCGAACCCGTTTACTTGAAGATCCACAAACCCCGGCGCCAGCCAGTCCTCCACCTCTCCACTCAACAGCGGATCAACGTTGGTTATGGCTCTATCAAATTCAATTTCGACGAGTTCGCGCGTGGAAAAATTTTGTCCGCGACATTTCATGCTCGTCTTGATTTTTACACAGCTTTCTCACAGCAGGACTCCCCTATGTAGCTCGAACCACATGGGAAACAACTGTTGAAATTGGGACCCGCTCTATAGACGGTTCCCCAGGTACCTGTTACAACAGATGAAGATTTCTGCGAGGAACTGGGCTTGTGTGTCAGTCTCGGGGGAGGTGGCCACGGCTCAGTTCCCGCGGAAACTATTCCAAGGTACACTCCGAGCGCCGCAGCAGGGAGCGGGAACTGCTAGCATCGGCAATCCGCTCCCCGTCTGGGCGTGACTTCGGAAATTGACTACTTCGCCGCGCCCACCGGCTGCGGAATCGGCGACAACCAGCCGAACTTATCCTCTTTTCGTCCTTCGACGATCGCGAAAAACTCCTCCTGCAACTTCTCCGTCACCGGCCCGCGCCGGCCCGCCCCCACCTGAATCCGGTCCACCGACCGGATCGGCGTTACTTCCGCCGCGGTTCCCACGAAGAACACCTCGTCTGCGATATACAGCATCTCGCGCGGGATCAACCCTTCGATCACTTCAATCCCCAGCGACCGCGCAATCTGAATGATCGTGTCGCGCGTGATCCCCGGCAGCACGCTCGCGCCCAGCGGAGGCGTCACCAGCTTCCCGTCGCGAACCACGAACAGATTCTCGCCCGATCCCTCGCTCACATATCCGGTCGCATCGAGCGCGATCCCTTCCGCATATCCATTCACCGCCGCTTCCATGCGGATCAACTGCGAATTCATGTAATTCGCGCCCGCCTTCGACAACGCCGGCAGTGTATTCGGAGCCATCCGGGTCCAGCTCGACACACACACATCCACGCCCTGCTCGATCGCCTCCGTCCCCAGATACTTGCCCCACTCCCAGCAGGCGATATACGTCTCCGTCGGATTGTCCTTGGTCGGCATCACGCTGACGTTGCCGTAGCCGCGCAGCACCAGCGGACGGATATAGCACGAGTCCATTTTGTTGACCTGCACCAGCTCCACCATCGCCGCACAAAGCTGGTCGATCGTATAGGGAATGTCAATGCGATAAATCTTCGCCGAATCGTGCAGACGGCGTATATGTTCTTTTGCGCGGAAGATCGCCGGGCCCTTCTTCGTCGCGTAGCACCGGATCCCTTCGAAAACCGAGCTCCCATAACTGGTCACATGTGAAAGCACATGGATCTGCGCATCGTTCCATCCGATGAGCTTTCCGTTATGCCAGATTTTTTCGGTGGCTTTGATCATGAACAAATTATATCCGCCCCGTTGAGCCGCGCGTCCGCAACGCGTTTCCAAATCCGCTCTCACTTCACTCCCGTCCGCTTTGATCCCCGGATGTCCGATCCCTGGCAGGTCGCATATAATGAACCCACCATATGACGGACTCACCAACCCGGCGTACCGCCCTCAGCCTGGCCGCGGCCCTGCCCTGCTTGGCTCAATCCAACGCTCGATCCAAGCCCGCCCACCCGGTTGTCCACTTCGAAATCGGCTGCCGCGACGTCGCCGGAACTCAAAAATTCTTCGGCGATCTCTTCGGCTGGAATATCCAGGCAAGCGGTCCCGCCGCCACCATCGACACAGCCAGCGCTCAAGGAATCCAGGGCCACATCACCGCTCTTGGTCATGAGCCGCAGCACTACACGATCTTCTACGTCGAAGTCGACGATGTCCAGGCGTATCTCGACAAAGCCACCTCGCTCGGTGGAAAGGTTCTGGTTCCGCCCGTCAAGATTCCCACCGGCACCTTCGCATGGTTTGCCGACCCCGAAGGCAACACCATCGGCCTTTTGAAGCACTGACTGCGCAGCGGATTCGCATTCCTCACCCGCCTATGTCTTGAGATCGCCTCCACTCCGAGCGCGACTCTCGGGTGAACCCTGCTGAATGTAACCTGCCGCCCGCCGGATACATCCTCTAAACTGGAACTTAAAAGCCTTCGGGAATTAGTGTGCTTCAGCGCCTCGTCGATTTCTCTCTCCGCAACCGGTTCATCGTCCTCGCCGTGGGCCTGCTGCTCCTCGTCTGGGGAGCCATCGCCTTTAAAAACCTGCCGGTGGAAGCCTATCCCGACGTCGCCAACAACTACGTCAACGTCATCACGCAGTGGCCCGGTCGGGCCGCCGAGGAAGTTGAGCAGCAGGTCACCATCCCCATCGAAATCCAGATGAACGGCCTGCCCGGCCTCGTCGCCCTGCGCTCTCAGTCCCTCTTCGGCCTGTCGAGCGTCATGATGATCTTCGATGACGACACCGTCAACGACCTGAACCGCCAGAAAGTTCTGGAGCGCCTCACTCAAGTCAATCTCCCGGCCAATCTCCAGCCCGCGCTCGGACCCGATTACAGCCCTGTCGGCCAGATCTATTTCTATACGCTCAAGAGCACCAATCCGCGCTATGACGTCATGGAGCTCAAGACCCTTCAGGATTGGGTCCTCACCAAGCAGCTCAAATCCGTTCCCGACGTGATCGACGTCGCCGTCTTCGGCGGCACCACGCGCGAATATCAGGTCCAGGTCGATCCCAACAAGCTCATCCAATACGGACTCAACATCGCTCAGGTCGAACAGGCCCTGGCCAACAACAACACCAATGCCGGCGGCAGTTTCATCGAGCATGGAGCTCAAGCCTTCAACATCCGCGCCGTCGGACTTGTCCAAAGCACCGACGACATCGGCGAGACATTTCTGAAAACTCAAAACGGCACGCCGGTGCGGGTTCGCGACGTCGCCGACGTCGTGCAGGGCCCGAAAATCCGCCTCGGCCAGCTCGGCAAAGCGATTCATCACGAGGCCGGAAAAGTGGTCGACGACACCGACGTCGTCTCCGGGATCGTCCTCCTCCGCAAAGGCGCGAATGCCGATACGGTGCTCCAGGCCCTCCACGAGAAGGTCGATTTCCTCAACAATCACTTTCTTCCGCCCGGCGTCCAGATCGTTCCTCATCTCGATCGCAGCGATCTCGTCCATCTCACCACGCACACCGTCCTTCACAACCTCACTGAAGGCATTATCCTCGTCGCGATCGTTCTGTTCCTCTTCCTCGGAAACATCCGCGGGGCCCTGATCGTTACCCTGACGATTCCTTTCTCGCTTCTGTTCGCCTCGATCTGTCTCAGCCTCCGCCAGATCCCCGCGAATCTTCTTTCTCTCGGCGCGCTCGACTTCGGGATGATCGTCGAGGGAGCCATTGTGATGGTCGAAAACATTGTGCGCATTCTTTCCCATCCCGAAAGCGCGCCCACCAAGACCGTCACGCAGAAGATCAGCGCGGCCGCGCACGAAGTTCAGCGGCCCGTCTTTTACGCAATCACGATCATCATCACCGCGTATCTGCCGATCTTCACTCTTCAGCGCGTCGAAGGCCGTCTCTTCAAGCCCATGGCCTGGACCGTCGCCTTCGCCCTCCTCGGCGGACTGCTCTTCTCGATGTTCCTCGCCCCGGTCCTCGCCAGCATCGTCTTCCCGCGCGGAACCAGGGAATGGCACAACCCGATCATGGATATTCTGATCCGGATCTACCGCCGCCTCCTCGATCTCGCCATCAACTGGCGCTACGCCACCGTGGGCCTCGCCATCGCCTGCTTCGCCGGAGCCCTGCTGCTGGCGAGAACCATCGGCTCCGAATTTCTGCCGCACCTCGATGAAGGAGCCATCTGGGCCCGCGGCACTCTCGCGCCATCCACCGGACCTTCCGAAGGCATTCGGATCATGAACCAGGCGCGAATCATGTTCGCCAAGTTCCCCGAAGTGACCCAGGTCGTCAGCCAGGTCGGCCGCCCCGACGACGGCACCGACACCGCCGGATTCTTCAACACGGAATACTTCGTCGACCTCAAGCCCAAGGATCAATGGCGCCCGATGTTCAATCAGGACAAGGTCAAACTGATTGAAGCCCTGAACAAAGAGGTCGAAAAGATCCCCGGCGTCGTCTGGAATTTCTCGCAGCCCATCGCCGACAATATGGAAGAAGCCGTCAGCGGAGTCAAGGGCGAGCTCGCGGTCAAAATCTACGGCACCGATCTCAGAACGCTCGAACAAAAGGGCGACGAGATCGTGGCCGTGATGAGCAGGATCAAGGGCGTCGCCGATCTCGGCATCTTCCGCGTCATCGGCCAGCCTAACGTCAACCTCGTCGTCAACCGCACCAAAGCCGACCGCTACGGAATCAACGTCGCCGACGTTCAGGACGCCATCGAAACCGCCGTCGGCGGCAAAGCCGTCAGTCAAGTTCTCAAAGGCGAAGAACGCTACGACCTCGTGGTCCGTTATCAAAAGCCTTATCGCTCGACCATCGATGAGATTGAAGACATCCGCCTCCTTGCCCCCAGCGGCGAGCGAGTCTCGCTCCGCCAACTCTGCGACGTCAACGTCACCGACGGCGCATCGGCGATCTATCGCGAAGGCAACTCACGCTACGTCGCTCTCAAATACAGCGTCCTCGGCCGCGATCTCGGCAGCACCGTCGAAGAAGCGATCGACAAGGTCACAAGAGAAGTGAAGCTGCCGCCGGGCTACCGGCTCGAGTGGGCCGGCGAATACGAGTCCGCCAAGCGCAGCCAGCGCCGCCTCGCGATCATTATTCCGTTCACCCTGCTTCTCATATTCGTCATCCTGTATACGATGTTCACGTCGGTGAAATGGGCCGTCCTCATCCTGCTCAACGTCGCCATGGCGCCCATCGGCGGGATCCTAGCGCTTTACTTGAGCGGCACCAACTTCAGCGTCTCGAGCGGCGTCGGCTTCCTCGCTCTGTTCGGCGTCGCGGTCCAGACCGGCGTCATCCTGGTCGAGTACATGAACCAATTGCGATCCCGCGGCCGGTCCATCGTCAACGCCGCCCGCGAAGGCTCCATCCTTCGCTTCCGACCGATCCTGATGACCATGCTCGTCGCCTCTCTCGGCCTGGTCCCCGCCGCAACCTCACACGGCATCGGAAGCGACAGCCAGCGCCCCTTCGCCATCGTCATCGTCGGCGGCCTCATGGCGGCGCTGCTGATCAGCGTCTTTCTCCTGCCCGCGATGTACGTCTGGTTCGCCCGCGAAGGCGACGAGCTGCCTCCACCCGAAGAACACCTCGCCGCGGAATAGCCCGGACAGCCCCTATGATGAGTTCATGAGCGAATCTTTCTTAGATGAATCCATCGCCATCCTCTCCCGCACGCCCGCGACCCTCAACACTCTCCTTCGCGATCTCCCCGAACCCTGGACCGCAAGCAACGAAGGCCCCAACACCTGGAGCCCCTACGACGTCATCGGCCATCTGATCCACGGGGAGCACACCGACTGGATGCCGCGTCTCGAGATCATCCTCAAGCACGGCCCCGGCCGCCCCTTCGATCGCTTCGATCGCCAAGCGCAGTTCCGCGAAAGCAGAGGCAAGTCTCTGTCCACCCTCCTCGACGAATTCTCCGAACTTCGCAGCGCGAACCTCCGCCGCCTCCGCTCGCTGAACCTTCAGCCGGCGCAACTCGACGCATTAGGAACTCATCCCGAACTCGGGCCAGTCAACGCGCGCCAGCTTCTCGCCACCTGGGTCGCGCACGATCTCGATCACATCATCCAGATCAGCCGCGTGATGGCCAGGCGCTACAAGCAGCAGGTCGGCCCGTGGGCGCAATATCTTTCGGTGATGAAATAGCGCGAGTTTTTTTGTCTCAGGACTCACTTCGCCGGTGAAATTCCGCATGTAGGGTTAGAGGAGCCGCGCGCTCTCGCGCGCCGGGCTGCTCCCTACAGAAGGAGACAAACACTCATGAAGAAACGAAGTCAATCGAATCTGCTGCGCGTCGCAGTGCTCGGAGCGCTGCCGTTTATCGCCAGCGCAGCCGACGACCATTCGATGCATGCGCACGACAGCGCCGCTCCGGCCAAGCTGGTCGCCGACGTTCGCACCGCGACCCAGCAATTCGTCAACGTCAATGCCGCCACCGCCGCGGGCTACGGACCGTTCCTCGGCTGCGTTACCAGCCAGGATCAGGGCGCGATGGGAATCCACTACGTCAATCCCGGTTTCGTCGGTGATGGCGAGATCAACGTCAACAAGCCTGAAGCGCTCATCTACGAACCGACCGCCGACGGCCTGAAGCTCGTCGGCGTCGAATTTATCGTCGATGCCGCCACCTGGAACCTGAACCACACTGCTCCGCCGGTGCTCGACGGTCAGGTCTTCAATCTGGTGACCGCGCCGAACCGCTTTGGCCTCGCCGCCTTCTACGAACTTCACGTCTGGGCATGGCGCGACAACCCCAACGGCGCTTTCGTCGATTGGAACACGCGCGTCTCCTGCGAAGGCCAGTAGGGTAAGACGGGCGCCAGTAGGGTAAGATCGGGGCAGGCTTGCAGCCGTGGCCTGCCCCGCCAATTCTCCGCGTGTGCGGCGCCGATCCTGCGATTTCGCAGGGCGCCAGCGTTGCACAAACAATTTATCAAAACGCTCCCACCTCATCCTCACTCTAAGCGCCCAGGGGAGGCTATATGCGCATCATTATTCCCGCCGCTTTCTTCACACTGAGTTGCATTACGCTCACTGCTCAGGATCCTCCGCAGGCGACACCAGTATCGGCCGCGGCACCTTCGCAATCGTCGCTTGATCAGCAGATCCGGTTGATGCGGAAGGATATCCGGTCTCAGCGAAAACAAATCGTGGCCGAGAACATGAACCTCACCACGGATGAGGCCGTCAAATTCTGGCCGGTCTACGACCAATATATTGCCGACCTCGCCGCAAGTAACGATACGAAGTACGCCCTTATTAAGGAATACCTTCAGTCCGACAACATGAGCGAGGAACAGGCCGACAGCATCGCGAAAAGATGGATCACAGTGGACGAGAACGTCGTCCAGCTCAGGAACACGTATCTGTCGAAGTTCCGGTCCGTCTTATCCGCCCGGCAGACCGCGAGGTTCTACCAGATCGACCGGCGCGTCCAGATGCTGATCGATCTCCAGCTCGCCAGCATGATCCCGCTGGTGGATACCAGTGGCGGCTAAAAGCGCTACTGCGTCACCAGTTCTTCCCGAGCGCCGATCCGCCTGAGGGAGCGGTCGATCCACAGCTTCGTCAGCTTCTCCTGCACGCCATTCTGGGAAAGGCGCGTGCGCAGGTTCGCCCAATCCACCTGATCGAGCGATTGATCCTGATTGAAGCAGGAGAACACGACGGTCTCCTCGCCCGTGTTCGGATCCTTGTGGAGCTGCAAGCATTGCGCGCAGATCTCCTTCATCATGCACTGCATCGGCGAGTTGATACTGCCGATCGCTTTGTGATTCGGATTAAGATACGGCGCAAGCGAGGTGTGACGCGCGCGAGCCACCGCGCCCATCATCGCATCCGAGCCGATCACCACCAGACGATCCACAGTGTTCAGCGGAATCTCGGGTTCGTCGAAATCTCCACGGCCGTAGGCGATCATCGCCTCGACGATATTGCCGACGAACGCTTTGTCCTGGACGCGGTTCGGCGTGAAGCCGGGAGCCTCGTCACAGCACCACACGACCACGTCGGCGGCCTTCTCGATCTCCTCCACTTTGTAGCGATCGACGATCTTCTTGTACCCGGCAAAGTAGATCGTGCGCGAGCCCTGGGCGCGCAGTTCCTGCCCGATCGAAAACAGAACGGCGTTGCCGAGGCCTCCGCCGACCAACAAAACCGTTTCCTGCGCCGGAGTTTCCGTGGGAGTTCCGGTCGGTCCCATGAGGATCACCGGTTCGCCCGGCTTGAGCAGCGCGCAGAGATCCGAAGATCCGCCCATTTCGAGCACGATCGTCGAAAGCAATCCGGCCTGCCGGTCGACCGACGCGCCGGTCAACGCGAGCCCCTCCATCGCGAGCGTTGTTCCGTTGGCATGCGGAGCCAGCGTTTCGAAATTCTGCAAACGATAGAACTGCCCCGGACTGAACGCGCGCGCCGCCATGGGAGCCTTTACCACCACTTCGACAATCGTCGGCGTCAGCCGGATCACGTCATGCACCACCGCGCGCAGATCGCGATTCAATCGCGCAACCAGATCGGTCTTTTTCGGCGCAACGCGTTCCAGCGCGCGAGAGACGACCGGATAGCCCTGCTTGGCGCTCGCCATCGCCTTCACGACGTTGCCCGCATACGAAGGATGCAGATCGCCGAAGAAGCTGATCGCGCGGCCGTCCTCGCGCAGCGACATCAACACGCGCGGCTCGGCCGGCTTTGCGACTCTTTCCGGTTTCACCGGATTGCCTTGGTCGTCCACGGCCTGGAACCACTTTCCATCGAGGAGGATGTTGTGCGGGTCTTCCCGGCCGAGCACGGTGTTGGGCTGCGTTCCCGCCGCCACCAGAATCGACTTCGCGGGCATCCGCACCGAACGTCCCGCTGCATTCTTCACCACCAGCGCCGCCGCGTGACCGTATTGATCCACCTCCACCTCTTCCGGCGTGAGATTCTCCGCGAACCGGATTCCTTCTTCAAGGGCCTTCGCGACTTCCTCGTGATTCAATGTGTAGCTCGGCGAGTCGATCAGCCGCCGCCGGTACGCGATCGTCGAGCCGCCCCATTCATTCAGGAGCTTCACCAGGTTCGGCTCGCGGCCCTCGGCCGCCGCCGCCGCGCGTTCCTGGCGGATCGCCCGCGCGTGCGCAAGGAACTCGTCGGCCGTCGCGGTCTCTTCCGGACTCCATCCGGCGCGAGGATTGACGCGCTCGGCTTCGAGCGCTTCATAACGTTCCAGGAACTTCTCCACCTGGACCACGTAATAGGCAAGCGACTCGGTCGCCGTATCGATCGCTGTCAATCCGCCGCCGATCACCGCGATCGGCATCCGCAGTTGCAGATTCGCGACCGAGTTCGTCTTCGCCGCGCCGGTGAGCTGCAATGCCATCAGGAAGTCGGACGCCTGCCGGACTCCGCGGGCCAACCCGTTCTTCATCGGGATCACCGTCGGCCGGCCCGCGCCGGCGCACAAGGCGATATGATCGAATCCGAGTTCGAACGCGGTATCGACGGTGAGCGTGCCGCCGAAACGCACGCCGCCGAACATGTGGAACTGCGCGCGCCGCTCCAGCAGCAGCCGGATGATCTTCAGGAAGTTTTTGTTCCAGCGGACGGTAATGCCGTATTCGGCCACTCCTCCGAATCCCGCCATGGTGCGGTCGTCGAGCGATTCGTACAGTTCGTTCACGTCCCGGATCGGGCGGAACGGAACGCGTTGACCTAACGGCGTGACCCCGGATATCGATTCATCCAGGGGTTCGATCTTCAGGCCATCCACGGCGACAACCGTGTGTCCGTCATTCATCAGATGATGCGCCAGCGTGAATCCGGCCGGCCCCAGACCCACCACCAGAACATTTTTGCCTGAATCCGGTTTCGGCACCGGACGCTTAAAGTCCAGCGGGTTCCAGCGTGTCAGCAGGCTGTAGATCTCGAAACCCCAGGGAAGCTCCAGAACATCTTTGAGCGTCCGTGTTTCGATCTGCGGAATGTCCACGGGGTCCTGCTTCTGGAAAATGCAGGACTTCATGCAGTCGTTGCAGATCCGGTGGCCCGTGGCCGCGCACATCGGATTATCGGTAGTGACCACCGCCAGCGCGCCGATCGAGAATCCGCGCTGCTTGACCAGATTCAGTTCCGATATTTTTTCTTCGAGCGGACATCCCGCAAGCGTCACGCCGAACACAGTCTTCTTGAACGCGCCGTCTTTTTCTTTCAGTCCCGTTGAGCAGGAATCCTTCGACTGGTTGTGGCACTTGATGCAGTAGTGAGCCTGGTCGAGAGCTCCGGTCAGGTCCATCCCTGGATCGGTCAGCTTGAAGCCTTCGCGATGGCGCAGGTGGGCGCCGCCGAAAGTCAGGCGTGTAATGCCGTCCGACTCGATCGTTTCCACCGGGACCAGATGCATCGGATCGAGCTTGTGCGGGACCCGGAACAGAACTCCGTGCTGGTGCTTTTTGCGTCCGGCGGGCGACAGCGCGGCCCAGGCCGCATAACGCTGCGCAATCGCGAGCTGAGAGGCGTGCGCGGTTTCGTCTTCCAGCCATTTGGAGACGTGCTCGACGAACGCCGCTTCCGTCAGGGGCGCGTTGAACAGAGATTGCAGTTCCGCGGCCAGGGCCGGGCCGTTGATGGCGCTCGCCTGGGCTTCGGTCACGCCGCTGATGGCCCTCTTCTGCACGAATTTCCGCTTCAGCGCAAACAGCGGCTCAAGCGACTCATGCCGGGCTTCGAGGGTTCCGGCCTCGTTTTCGATTCCAAACAGTTCCGCGATAAAACGTTCCACGTGCGGAGCCAGCTCGACGATCAATTCGGCGTTCTGTTTGCGGTCGAGCTCGGCGGCGCGCGCCTCGGCCACCCTATTGAAAAGCCCCGGATCCACCGATTTCAGGTAGTCGGCAAACACCGCATCGAGGCGCGCCAGGCCTTCGCGGTGATAGAGATCGTCAAATGCAAAACCCCACTTCAGACTCAGCACAGTATTCATTTGGATGCGGTTGCCGCAGAGGAGGACGCTCTAAACTGCGGGGAATAATAACGTTTCTGAACATTGATTATACCAAGCGCCGTCCGTCCGGAACGCGGCCGGCTGCTAAAATGTTGAGAAGCTAGCCGATGCAACCTCAAAATAAGGCTGTGATCATCGGTGCGGGCCCCGCTGGTCTCACCGCCGCTTATCTGCTCGCGAAGGAAGGGCAGCCGGTAACGGTTCTTGAAGCCGATGCCGAATACGTCGGAGGCATTTCCCGGACCGTCCGCTACAAAGGATTCCACTTCGATATCGGCGGCCACCGCTTCTTTTCGAAGTCGAAAGAAGTTGAGGATTTCTGGACGGAGATCCTGCGCGACGATCTTCTGAACCGGCCGCGCTCTTCGCGGATCTATTATAACGGAAAATACTTCAGCTACCCGCTGAAAGCGTTCGAGGCGCTGACCAAGCTTGGCGTGTTCGAATCGGCGCGCTGCGTGGCGTCCTACGCCTGGGCTCGCGTGAGCCCGAATCCCAATGAGAAGTCGTTCGAAGATTGGGTCAGCAATCGCTTTGGCAAGCGCCTTTTCAGCATCTTCTTCAAGACCTACACGGAAAAAGTGTGGGGCATGAGCTGCAAAGAGATCTCGGCGGATTGGGCCGCGCAGCGCATCAAAGGACTCTCTCTCGCCTCGGCGATCAAGAACGCGGTTCTTCCCAAGAAGAAGCCGAAGAATCGTTCGGAAGTGATCAAGACGCTGATCGATACCTTCCGCTATCCACGCAAGGGTCCGGGGATGATGTGGGAGCGCTGCGCGGAAAAGATCCGCGCCATGGGCGGCCAGGTTCTGCTCGGGCGCCGCGCGACGCGCTGCGTCTTCGACGAAGCGTCGAACAGGTGGACGGTCACCGCGGATACGGGCGAGACATTTACGGGCGAGCATGTCATTTCGTCGACCCCGATCCGGCACCTGGGCAAGATCATCGAGCCGGGGCTTTCCGAGGGCGCGCTGCGGGCTTCGCAATCGCTGCGCTATCGCGATTTCCTGACAGTCGGGCTGATTCTCAAGGATCGCGATCTGTTCGCCGACAACTGGATTTATATTCACGATCCGAAGGTGAAGGTGGGGCGGATTCAGAATTACAAATCGTGGTCGCCGGAGATGGTGCCCGATCAGGAACACTGCTGCTACGGCCTCGAATACTTCTGTTTCGAAGGCGACGGCACCTGGACGATGAAAGATTCCGATCTGATCGAGCTGGCGAAGAAGGAGCTTCAGCAGATCGGCCTGGCTCGCGCCGAGGATGTTCTGGACGGCTGCGTGATCCGGCAGATCAAGGCGTATCCGGTCTACGACGACGACTATTCGAAACACGTCGCGGCGGTGCGCGCCGAGATCGACGCGAAGTATCCGAACTTGCACCTGGTGGGCCGCAACGGAATGCACAAGTACAACAACCAGGATCACGCCATGATGACGGCGATGCTGACGGCTCGCAACATCCTGGCCGGCGTTAAGCAGTTCGACGTGTGGGAAGTCAACCAGGACGCGGAATACCACGAATCGGGCGACGCGGGGGCGCAATCGGTGAGCGGATTGCGGATGGTCCCGACGCGAGTAACGGACTGACGGCCTGCGGTATCGTTTATCTGCATTCGCGGGAGAGGATCTGGAACATTTCGGCCATGACAAGGTCCGGTTGGACCGAAATGCCACGGCGAAGCTTGCGGCGATTATCGCGCTGAGCTTCGCGATCTCGCTTGCGATTCAGGCACGATTCGGAGCCTGGGGAAATTCGTTCACCACGTATCCCGACGAAGCATCGCATTTCGTCGGATCGGTGATGGTGCGGGATTATCTGGCGCATCCGTTCCAATCGCCGCTGGCTTTCGCGCGCGAATATTACCGGCACTATCCGTATTTCGCGGTCGGCTACTGGCCGCCGCTGCTGTATGTGATCACGGCGGTGTGGATGCTGATCGCCGGAGTGGGGCGCGCGCAGGCGCTGATGATCGCAGCGGCGGCGGCGGCGTGTTCCTCAGGAGCGGTGGCGGCGCTGGTACGGCGGAGATTCGGATGGATGGCGGGGCTCGGGGCGGCGCTGCTGTATTTGACGGTTCCTGAAGTTCAGTTCTGGCTGTGCGCGGTGATGTCGGATCAGTTGGTGTGCGCGTTGTGCCTGGGAGCGGCCGTGATGACGGTTCGTTTTCTGGAGCGTGGGGCGGCGCGCGACGCGGTCTGGTTTTCGCTGTTGTCGGCAGCGGCGGTGTTGACGAAATACAGCGCGTTCTTCGTCTGTCCGGTGCTGCTGGTCGCGATCGTGTTGACACGGCGCTGGGATCTGCTGCGAAGACGCGTGGTGCGGATTTATCCGCTGCTCATCGCGGCGCTGGTTCTGCCGTGGTGGTTGTGGACGGCGCATTTTGCGTTCACGGGATTGCCGTCGGAGCATCACCGGAGTCTGGCGGCTCGCGCATGGCAATCGGTGGTGGAAACGAATCACGCGATGGGTCGCGGGCTGGCGGCGTTCGCCGCGCTCGGCGCGCTGGCATTCCCGCTGCGGCCCGCGAACTGGCGTCGCGAGCCGGTGGTGGCCGCGATCGCGCTCGCGGGATCGATTTCGTTCCTGCTGATCTCCCCGGTGGATTTCGAGGGGCGATATTTGATGTTCGCGATCGCGTCGTTGATCGTGGTCGCCTGGTATGGATGGGGAACGCTGTTTACGAAAGCGCCGGCCGCGGTGATGACGGTCGCGCTCGGGTTCGTTGCCTTCGATCTTGCGGTGGCGCGGGGGCCGGAGGGCATCGCGATTCGACCCGTGATCGCTTCGGTGGCGGCGGATCCGGCGTGGGAAGGAAAAGCGATTCTCGCACCGTCCGATCTCGAAGGCGCCGCGATTGCGGAGTTCGTGTTGGCCGATCGAGGGCGCGCTCCGCACACGATCCTGCGGCCGTCCAAAGTCTTCTCGGCTCAAAATTGGTTCGGCGGCGATTATCAACTCTACTTCAAGACGCCGGAAGAGATGCAATCGGCCGTCGACGCGAGTCCGGTGGATGTCATTCTGATTCACGACGGTCCCGAGGCGCGCCGCGCTCCGCATGAAGTGATCCTGCGGCAGATGATCGACGCTTATCCGGCGAAGTGGCGTTCGTGCTTGACACGGGGCGAGTGGCGCGTGTATGAGCGCGTGGGCTCCAAAGCCGGCTCGGGTATCATAAGTCGATAATGTCCAAATTCAAAGCTCTCATCGCGGATCAGAAGGATTCGCAGTTTACAGCGTCGATTCAAGAAATCGAGCAGTCGCAGCTTCCGCCGGGCGAAGTGTTGATTCGAGTGGCGTATTCGAGCCTCAACTACAAAGACGGGCTTGCGGTTACGGGGAAGCCCGGAGTCATTCGCAAGTTTCCGATGGTTCCGGGCGTCGATCTGGCGGGAACGGTGGAAGAGTCGTCGTCCGCGTCGTTCAAGCCAGGCGATGAAGTGGTTGTCACCGGCTGCGGAACTTCGGAGATCTACTGGGGCGGCTACGCTCAGTACGCGCGGCTGGATGCGGAGTTCATCGTTCCGCTGCCGAAGGGGATGACGCTGAAGCAGTCGATGGGCGTGGGCACGGCGGGCTTCACGGCGATGCAATCGGTGATCGCGATGGAGGAGCACGGGCTCGCGCCGGGCGGGGAAGTGCTGGTCACGGGAGCGGCGGGCGGAGTGGGCTCGGTTGCGGTGGCGATTCTGGCAAAGCTCGGATATAAAGTAGCGGCGTCGACGGGGCGCGCGCAGCTTGCGGACTATCTGAAATCGCTCGGCGCGTCCCAGATTCTGGATCGCGCGGCGGTGGCGGCTCCGTCGAAAAAGCCGATGGATCCGGCGCGATGGGCGGGAGCGATCGACAGCGCCGGCGGCGATACGCTGTCAGGCGTATTGCGGTCTATGGCGATCAACGGCGTAGTCGCCTCCTGCGGGCTCGCGGGCGGGCCGGCGTTCAGCACGACTGTGTTTCCGTTCATCCTGCGCGGAGTTTCGCTGCTCGGGATCGATTCGACGCGCGTGCCGAATGAGAAGCGGCGCGAGATCTGGAACCGGCTGATGCGTGATCTGCCGATGGGCCTGCTCGACAGCATGATCGCCGAAGCGCCGCTCGGGAAGGTGTTCGAATTGGGCGCGGAGATCCTGAAGGGGCAGACGCGCGGGCGAGTGGTGATCGACATCAACGCTTAATCGCCTTCATCATCATTCCGTGTTTGGGGCGCAGAGTGATGAGGGCTTTCATCTCGACCGGATGGTTCGGCACCAGCTTCAGCCGCCAGCGCTGAGCGAGCGCGGCGAGAAGCAGGGTTCCTTCCATCCACGCGAAGCGTTCGCCGATACAGACGCGCGCTCCTCCGCCGAAGGGGATATAGGAGAACTTCGGCCGCGCGGCGGCGGCTTCGGGAGTGAAGCGGAGCGGATCGAACTTTTCGGGATCGGGAAACCAGCGCGGGTCGCGATGGACAACGAAGGGACTCATCAGGAGAATCGAACCGGCGGGAAGTTCGTGGCCGGCGATGTTGTAGGCCTCGATGTTGCGCCGGCCGATGGACCAGGCGGGCGGATAGAGGCGGATCGATTCGGCGACGATCATCTCGACGTACTTGAGTTCGGGGAGATCGTCGAAAGCGGGAAGGCGTTGGCCGAGGACGCGATCGAGTTCGGAATGGAGCCGCGCTTCGACTTCGGGGTTCTGCGAGAGCAGATACCAGGTCCAGGTGAGCGCGTTCGCCGTGGTTTCATGACCGGCGAGGAAGAGGGTCAGGGCTTCGTCGCGGACTTGTTTGTCGGTCATGCCCGAGCCTTCATCCTGAGCTTGGAGAAGCATCGAGAGAAGATCGCCGGTGTCGCGAGGATTCCGGCGGCGGTCGGCGATGATGCCGTAGATGATGCGGTCGAGCGTGTCGCGGGCGCGCTCGTAGCGGCGGACGAAGGGAAGCGGGAGCTTTTCGAGCCACTCGGAGAAGGGCATCAGGACGGTTTCAAACAGGCCGAGCACTTCGGTGAGGGCGGCGCCGATTTCGTCGGCATCCGATGAAACATCTGCGCTGAATAATGTTTTGGCGACGATCGCGAGCGTGAGCCGCGTCATTTCGCGCGAAACGTCGAAAGTGGCGCCGTCGCGCCATTGATCGCGCGCATGAGCGGCGCATTCGACCATCGACTGAGCGTATCCGGCGAGACGTTCGCGATGAAACGCGGGCTGCACGAGGCGGCGCTGGCGCGTGTGGAACTCGCCTTCGCTGGTGAGGAGACCTTCGCCCAGGAGTCCTTTGGCTCGCTGAAGCATACGGCTCTTGGTGAAGTTGGACTGGTGGGTGACGAAGATGTCGCGGATCCAATCGGGGTGGGAGACTTCGTAAACGTGCTGGGGGCCGAGTTTGAGATGGACGAGATCGCCGTGTTTTCGCTGGGTGTCGAGCAGGAATTGGGGAGCGTTGCGGCGAAATTCGGGGAGGACTCCGAGGAGGGGGCGTCCACGGAGGAAGGTTGGGGCTGCGGGGGCGGCTGACATGTATCGATCTCAGTATACGGCTTGGGTTCGTTCGGCAATTTTTCCCGGGCATTTTCGCGAACGGCCTGGAGGGCTTGCAGATGCTGGAAAGCTTTGTAATAAGAACGCGTGAGGGCGGCTTCATAGCGGACGACGAGGGCCAGAGCGGGGCCGGATTGGGCGAGATCGTTGAAAACCCAGGCGACGCGGTGGTCGTCGGCGATGTAATCGTAGGATCGTTTGAAAAGATCATCGCGGTCGGCGAGTTGGATTTCGAAGAGCGAGGTTTCAAGCGCCGCGACGCGGAGAAGCCGCCAGCGGGCAAGGGCCATCGCTTCGACGGCGTGCGTTTCGGCGATGTTTTGCGGGCGGAACTGGTCGAGGTAGGAGTTGAGGAGATGCTGGAAGTCGGCGCGGGATTCGTTGGGGAGGACGACGGATCGGGAGCGGAGTCCGTGGCGCAGGGCGTTCCGGGAGGATCGGGCCTTTCCTTCGGGGGTGACGGGGCCGCGGGATTTTTTCCCATTGGCCCGGGCGGTTTCTGATTTGAGTTGGCTTGCCATGCCGGAGGGTAGCTTTGCCTGCTGAGGTGTGAGGCGCGCCGGACCGGGAGGTTGCTGGATTGGCGAGAGTTCCGAGCGAATCGCGGCGGTTATCCGGGCGTGTTACGACCGCGCAGGGTCGCGTTTTTCGGGATGGAACCCGAGTTCGGCAATGGCGACTTCAGCTTTTGAGGCTGGAATCACACCATTCCGCGCGAGCGCTGAGAGGGTTGCCTGCACGATGGCTTCAGCGGAGATTTCGAAGAAGCGGCGCAGATGTTCGCGGTTTTCAGAGCGGCCGAAGCCGTCGGTGCCGAGGCTCGTCAGGCGGCCGTGGAGCCATGGGGCGAGCCCGTCGGGGACCGCTTTCAAGTAATCCGACGAAGCGATGATCGGGCCCTGGGCTCCTTCGAGAGCCTTCACGATGTGTGGGACGCGCGGGGCTTCGCTTGGATGAAGCCGATTCCAGCGCTCGGTTTCGAGCCCGTCGCGGCGGAGTTCAATGTAGCTGGTGACGCTCCAGACGTCGGCGGGAATCTGGTATTTTTCCGCGAGGATTTTTTGGGCCTTCAACGCTTCGTTCAGCATTGGGCCGCTGCCGAATAGCTGCGCTACGGCAGGACCGTCCGAAGCGGCGCTGTATTTGTAGATGCCTCGCAGGATGCCTTCGCGGATGTGATCTCCGGCGGGCATCGGAGGCTGGGCGTAGTTTTCGTTGTAGATGGTGATGTAGTAGAAACGATCCTCCATCTCCTGATACATGCGGCGGATGCCGTCCTGAATGATGACGGCGAGCTCGTAGGCGAATGCCGGATCGTAGATGGCGCAGGTGGGGACGACGCTGGCGAGGATCGGGCTCTGACCGTCGTCGTGTTGGAGACCTTCACCGAGCAGCGTGGTACGGCCGGCCGTCGCTCCCATCAAAAAACCTTTGCCGCGGAGGTCGGCGAAGGCCCACGCGAGGTCGCCCACGCGCTGGAAGCCGAACATCGAATAGAACGTGAAGAAAGGGATCGTGGGGACGCCATGGTTGGCGTAGGCTGCGCCGGCGGCGGTGAAGCTCGCCATGGAACCAGCCTCGGTGATTCCTTCTTCCAGGATCTGGCCGTTCTGCGCCTCTTTGTAATACAGGAGGACGTTCGAATCGACGGGTTTGTATTTCTGGCCCTGGCTTGCGTAGATGCCGAATTCGCGGAACAGGGATTCCATGCCGAAAGTGCGAGCCTCGTCGGGCACGATGGGGACGATGAGCTTGCCGACTTCAGGATGTTTCATCAGAGTCTTGATGATGCTGACGAAAGCGGAGGTGGTGGACGCTTCGCGGCCGCGCGAGCCTTCGAGAGCGTCGTGGAAGGCATCGAGCCCGGGAGCGGTGAAGTTGAGGGGTTTCACCACGCGCTTGGGAACCGGCCCGCCCATGGCTTCGGTGCGCGCGCGGATGTACTTCATCTCGGCTGAATCTTCGGCGGGGCGAATGAAATCGATGTGCTCGACGGCTTCGTCGGAGATGGGGAGTTCGAAACGGGCGCGGAGGTGCGCAAGATCGGATCCGGCCAGCTTCTTCTGCTGATGCGCGGTGTTGCGGCCTTCGGCGATCTGGCCGAGTCCGTAGCCTTTGATCGTTTTTGCCAGGACGACGGTGGGCTTGCCGGTGGTTTCAACGGCTCGCTTGTAGGCGTTGTAGACCTTGACGGGATCGTGGCCGCCGCGGCGCAGGGCCCAGATTTCGTCGTCGGTCATGTGCTCGACGAGTTTGAGAAGCTCGGGGTATTTTCCGAAAAATTCCTTACGGATATAGGCGCCGTCCATGGCGCGGAAGGTCTGATATTCGCCGTCCGGGCACTCGTGCATGCGTTTGAGCAGAAGGCCGGAGGAGTCGCGAGCGAGAAGTTCGTCCCAGCCGGAGCCCCAGATGCATTTAATCACGTTCCATCCTGCGCCGAGGAAGGCGGATTCGAGTTCCTGAATGATCGATCCGTTGCCGCGCACGGGACCGTCGAGCCGCTGAAGATTGCAGTTGACGACGAAGATGAGGTTATCGAGTTTTTCCCGCGAGGCGAGGGTCAGGGCGCCGAGCGATTCGGGCTCGTCGCATTCGCCGTCGCCGAGAAAGGCCCACACTTTTCGCGGAGTCCGCGGAATCAGGTTGCGATTCTCCAGATACTTCATGAATCGCGCCTGATAGATCGCGGAGATGGGGCCGAGTCCCATGGAAACGGTCGGGAATTGCCAGAAGTCCGGCATCAACCAGGGGTGGGGATAAGAAGAGAGACCGGGTTCGTCGCGAAGCTCGTGACGGAAGTTGATGAGGTGCTGTTCGGAGAGGCGTCCTTCGAGGAAGGCTCGGGCATAGACGCCGGGGGAGGCGTGGCCCTGGAAGTAGACGAAGTCGCCGGGTTGGGTTTCGCCATTTTGGCCCGGGTAGCTGCCGTGGAAGAAATGATTGAAGCCGACTTCAAAGAGAGTCGCGACGGAGGCGTAGGTGGCGAGGTGGCCGCCGATGTTCGGATCGTATTTATTGGCGCGGACGACCATCGCGGTGGCGTTCCAGCGGACGAGGCTTTTGATGCGGCGCTCCAGGGTGCGATCGCCGGGGTAGGCAACTTCTTCTTCGGGCGGAATGGTGTTGATGTAAGGAGTGTTCCAGCGCAGCGGCGGATTGACGCCGAGGTTTGCGGCGCGTTCCATCAAGCGATCGAGCAGATAGCTGGCCCGGTCGGGCCCGGCTTCGTCGATGATTTCGTCGAGGGCCTCAATCCATTCGGAGGTTTCCTGCGGATTGAGATCGTCGGGAGCTTGGACTTTGGGTTTCAACATGAGGGTGAACTTTTAGGGTATCGCTTGGGGAATCGGCAGGGCAAGGGGCGGGGGATGTTGCGTTATTGCATTGTGAGACGCGGATTTGAGGCGGTTCGCCCGATCCAGGGATTCAGGAAACGTGCGATGCGCGGACTTCCTTGAGTAACTCATGTATTAGAAACTTGGCAGCGCTTTTTGCTTTTTCCTGGTTGAGGTCGGAAGTACGGCGACGGTCGAGCGCTAGACCGACAAAAAACCAAACAACGGCCACACCGAAGAAAAAAAGGGATCAACCACGTCAATATTAGGAACGACTGCCGGCTGCCATCCCGTCCATACCTCGATGGAGGTTACGACTGCGACGAAAAGTTTTGCGGGCGCATTTAGCCCCAAACAGATTAGTAATGGCCGCGGATAGCTGAAATTTGGAGGCCCTGCCCAGCGAAGGAGGAGGATCGCTAAGAGGAGCTGAAGAACGGGCAGGATCAGCGCGAACTTCAATTTCGACACGAAGCTGCTCCCTGACCAAATATTACGTGACCTTCCAGGTAACCGGTGATAGCCGAAGACGGACCAAGCGTATCCAAGCTAAACGCGGATTCCAGACCTACGTCGAATAACGTTGTATAACCATGGAGTGCCTCATGAAAAAGGGGTTGCTTGGTTTAGAACTCCTTGATCTCCAGATAGAGGATTGGAGACCGAGAAGACGTTGCATATTCCTGTCGCCGGATTAAAAAAGACTTGCATCCCTTTCCCGGAGTCGGCAGGTGTCTGCGAAAGCGGAAAATGCTCAATAGTTCAGCGATTGATCGCGATCAAACCAGGTGAACACGATTCCTTGGTCGGCATTTGTGATCAATCCGGCTTGAATATTGATACCAAAGCCCGATACCCCGATCGTATTCTTAGGAAAATCGTACACCCGGGTGGTTGTGGAAACGCAGTGACTCCATCCGCAGTTATTGTGGCCACCGTCCCGTCGTCCTGGACCGCGAATACATCGGCGACTCCCGTTGGTGACGGAACAGCCGGAACAATCGACCGCACACCCGACCCATTCCCGGGATTCGGCCACAACACCGTCCCCGGTGCGAGCGGTGTGGCCCCGCCAGCGCTAACGGTGACGGTTCCGGCGGCAAGAGCCGACAAGATCGGCGGATCATCCGTGAAAAGGTAAGAACCGATGGTAACAATTCTGGATCTATTCACATCCGGCCTGGAGGTTGTCACGGAAAACGGCCGTGCGTCACGGTAATTCAAGGACCGCGATTGATCGTCGATAAGGTCACAGGGATGATCGTGAAGGCTCCACCTGAGATACCATTGCCAGCGATTCTTCGCGCACACGCAAAGTGGCTCGAAGACCAGACGGCGGGGATGCAGGCGGATTTGAGCGGCCGGACGATCAACGATTTGAATCTCCCCAAGGCGCTGCTGCGGCGCGCGATTCTGGTTGGCGCTACTCTGCTCGATGCAAATCTCGCCGAGGCAGATCTCAGTGAGACGAAACTCGACAATGCCGGGATGCAGCGCGCGAATCTGATGGGCGCTGACCTCAGCGGAGCGACGCTGACCAATACAGTCCTGTCAGAGGCTTGGCTGGACGGCGCGAATCTGTGCGAGATCGCGGCGTCAGGAGCGGTGTTCCGGGAAGCGCGGTTGGCGAATGCCAGAATGGTCGAAGCGTCTGTGAATGACACGAGTTTCGCGGGCGCCACCGCGCCGGGAGTCAATTTTCATCAGTCGCGATTTTACGACGCCGATTTTACCGGTAGCGTGCTCGATGCGTGTGTGTTCTATCACGCGCGGCTTCAGCATGTCCGTTTCACTGGCTGCTCGGCTCCAACGGTCAGTTTCGAGGGATCGAAGATCGATCACTGCGACTTCTCGGGGGCGATGCTCGCCGGGGCGAAATTTACCCGGGCCGAGATCGTGCAGTCCACCTGCCGCTATGCGAATTTGCAGCAGGCGGAGTTTCGCGGCGCGAACCTTCGCGGCGGAGATTTCGCGCGTGCGATTTTTTCGGGGGCTCGCTTTGGCGGAGCGCAGCTTGCGATGGCCGATTTTCGCGGCGCGGATCTGACGGGAGCGCTGGAGCTGACGGCGGAGCAGCTCCACCAGGCGTTTACGGATGGATCGACGATCCTCCCCAATGGAAAACGGGGGCCTTATCTGCGAAATTCGGGGGCGGAAAAACCCGCGCGTTAACCTTTGCCGGGATAAGTCTTCCTCACCCCGGGCGGGACTTTCAGTTCGAAATCCGAATTGGGCAGCGACTGGTTGATCTTCAAATCCGAATAGTCGAATAGCCGGTAATCCTTGGACGGGGTCACGACCTTCTCGCGAATCGGATGCGAATCTCCCTCGGGTATCCAAAGATCGACCGTCGCAACAAGCTTTTTCAACTCGGGCGAGCGCGGCGTCAGTTGCAGGCGTGTGGTGTTCTTTGAGCCGATCTTTTCGGTTCCAACGGCTTTGATGTCGTAGCCCTGGCGAAGCTCGGCACTCGAGGTTCCAAAGCCAAGGCTCAGCCAACGATCCATCTCGCCCCGATACTTGCCGGCGTCATATATCTCGACCGTCCTGGCGTTCGGATAATAGATTTGCGCGGTGCCGCCGCTGAAGCTCACCACCCTATTTTCAGGGGCGTTGAAAATCACAAGACCTGTCAAGCTGCTTTTGTTGCGTTTAATGCGTATCTCGCCGGCGCTTTCGTCGGATTGCTTGAGAATATCGGTGTACTCGGTCTGCTTGAACTTCGCCGTGAAATTCTGAAATGTTTTGGCGGACTGGTCCATCCGCTTCAGAATCTCTTCGAGCGAATCGGCTCGCACCAAAGCTGCGCATGCGATGAGAGGGAGCAATCGGATCACGGGCGGGTGAAGGCCATATAGCCTTTGATTTCCTGTTCTGCGTCGTCGTAAATCGGCTCGACCGTGGTCAACGCGGCGTGAGTCTTATATCGGTGATTCACCAGGTCGGTGGCTTTCGGCAGAAGCTCGTTTTCAGGAACACCGGCAAGGAGCTGCGAATCGATCCAGAATCCGCCGCGAGTCATGGTGATGCTGGGAGCCTTCGGCTGATCGCGAAAAATATCGCGCGGCATCAGGAAAATAAACGCCAGAATGAGGCCGACCATCACGTCATACTGCCAGCTTGCGCGCGGGTAATCCCAAAACAAAAAGCGGCCAATGACTCGCATCGATTTCAGTGTAACAAGGAGTCAGAGCTCGGGATATCGGGGCAGCCACTGCCGGGCCACGATCTCTTCGAGACAGGTGGATTCGGCCACCCCGGCCCGGTGGGCCTCTTCCGCGATTCGAACCGCGAGCCTCGCCGTAACGGCGCGCAAATCCTGCAAGGGCGGGAGCAGGGGATTGCCGGGCGAATTTTCCGCGAGCGCTCGCGCGGCGGCAAGGAACATGCTGTCCGTTACGCGCCGCGCCTTTGAGGCGACACAGGCGAGTCCTATGGCGGGGAAAATATATACGTTGTTACATTGCGCGAACCCGGGAAAGGGAGATCCCGTGGCGATCAAGGCGCGGCCTTCGGTCCACGCCACCAGATCGCTGGGGATCGCTTCGCTGCGCTCGGTCGGGTTGGAGAGCGGAAAAATGACCGGCCGCGGCGTCTTACGAGCCATCTCGCGCACGACGGATTCGGTGAACGCTCCCTGCGCCGTCGAGAGCCCGATCAAAACCGTGGCGTCGATACTCTCGATGACACCCCGCAGCGTCAGGCTCGGGGAATCTGCGCGCGCATAGACGCGCTGCTCGGCGGTCAGGTCGGTCCGCCGGTCGTGAAGCAGCCCGTCTTTGTCGATGATCCAGAATCGGGCGCGAGCTTCGGCGTCCGTCAGTCCGTCTTCGATCATCGCGGCGCGGAGGTAGTCGGCGACGCCGATGCTCGCCGAGCCGCCGCCGAGGAATACGATTTTCTGATCGCGAATCCGCGAGCCCGCGGCTTTCACGGCGCTCAACACCGCTCCGAGCGTGACGGCCCCGGTGCCCTGGATATCGTCGTTGAATGAAAGGAGCTGATCGCGATACCGGTCAAGAAGCGTGCGCGCGTGCGTCGTTGCGAAGTCTTCCCATTGCAGGCAGGCATGCGGGAGTTCCTGCTTTACCGCGTCGACGAACTGCTCGATGAACGCGTCGTAGTCGGCGCCGGCGATTCGTTCGTGATGCCAGCCGAGGTAGGTCGGATCCTTCCGCGCTTCTTCGTTGTTCGTTCCCGCGTCGAGAACGATGGGCAGAGTGCGCGTGGGATGGATTCCGCCGATGAGCGTGTAAAGAGACAGCTTGCCGATTGGAATCGCGAGCCCACCGACGCCCTGGTCGCCGATGCCGAGAATGCGTTCCCCGTCGGTCACGACGATGACGTCCACGTCGGGGTAGGGGCGGTTGCGCAGCAGCTCCGGAATCGAGCCGCGAAGAGGATAGGAGATGAAAAGACCGCGCGGGCGGCGATAAATGTGGCTGAAGTGACGGCACGCCTCGGCAACGACCGGCGTGTAGACGATCGGCATCGTTTCTTCGATGTGTTCGAGCAGCAGGCGATAGAACAGAACTTCGTTGTTGTCCTGAAGCTGGCGCAGATAAATGTGGCGATTGAGCGGCTTCTCGTAAGCGAGGTAAGCGGTGTAGGCCCGCGCCACCTGTTCGTCAAGCGTTTCTACATAAGGCGGCAGCAGGCCATGCAAACCGAATCGTACGCGCTCTTCGGCCGTAAATGCCGTGCCCTTGTTCCAGGCCGGAGCGCTCAACAGGCGCGTACCGTACAAGGCCGCCGGAATCTGGATCACTTAATTCTTTCGCCTATTTGATTCTTTCGTATGTGGCGAACGTGACGTTGCGCGTTTTGCCGTCCGGGTCGAGCCGCATGTACATTACTCCGATCGTGTCGCCGTCCGGGGATAGGACGTTGGTGAGCACCTGCGAAATCTTGCCGTCCTTCTTATAAATGATCTCGTTAATTGCCGGCGTGACCACTCTGACGGCCCCGGTATCGGTCCCGGGATTGCCGGTGACAGGCTGGTCCTTGCCGTCGAAATTCGTGATGTAGTACCACTGCGACTTGACGCCATCTTTGTTGACGGCGTCGATGGTGATCTTCATGCCGTGATCGCCGTGCGGCTCATAGGTCATGATGTTGCTCTGCGGAGCGGGGGCATCGGATTTGAGCTTCCAGCGGCCGAATCGCGGATTGCTTTGAGCGGCGGCGAGAGTTGAAAAGATGGCGAGTGCGGCGGCGAAGGTGAGAATGCGCATGGGGATTATTGTACGTTAGTGCACGCGCCATGTTCCGGGCGCGGCGCGTCGATATCCCGCAACGGATTTCCGGGCATCGCGATCGGACGGGCCGGCGGACCGGTTCTGACGCCCTGATGCCGGCCGGCCAGGCTCTCACATCGCGCATAAATTTCAAGTGTGATAAATTCAGTCCTGCGCCTCGAAGCGCGTCTGGGAGACCACCGTGAAACGTTTTTCCACCGGATTGTTCCTGCTGCTGAGCCCGCTCGCATTCTCGCAGCAAGCTGTTCCTGAGATTCCATTCGATTCCGTCCCGAACTTCCTGCAACTTCCCAAGGATCTCTATTTAGGCGAAGCATCGGGCGTTGCCGTGAATTCGAAGGGGCACATCTTCGTGTTCTCCCGCGGCAACACGACCGGCCCGGCCTACGGCGCGGCCGCTTCGCAGATCCTCGAGTTCGGTCCAACGGGAAAATATATCGGCGAGATCGGCCGCAATCTCTACGCGTGGTCCTACGCCCACACGGTGCGCGTCGATAAGGACGATAATCTCTGGGCGATCGACAAGGGCTCGGACATGATTATCAAGTTCAATCCTGAAGGCCGCGTGGTGATGGTGTTCGGGCGCAAGAAGGAAGCCTCCGACGAAGCCGCCCCTTGGACGCACGTGAATCCGCCGCGCCCGCCGGTCGATGGACAGTTCCGCCAGCCGACCGATGTCACGTGGGATACGCAGGGCAACATCTTTATCAGCGATGGCTATATCAACTCGCGCGTCGCGAAGTTCGACAAGAACGGGCGCTGGGTGAAGTCGTTCGGCGTTCCGGTTCCGCCCGAGGATCGCGCGAATCCGAAGCCGGGTCAGTTGAATACGCCCCACTCGATCGCCGCCGACGCAAAGGGCAACATTTACGTCGCCGACCGCGGAAACCGCCGCATTCAGGTTTTCGATCCGGACGGAAATTTCCAGCGGGCCATTACGATCGATGTTCCGGTTCCGGCGGATGTGCAGCCGTGGATGGGTCCGAAGCCGTCGCCGGAAGGAGCGGCGCGGCAGAGCGGCGCCCCGTGGGCAATCTGTATCACGCCCGGGCCCACCCAGTATTTGTACAGCGCCGACGCATATCCCGGGCGGATTTATAAATTGACCCTCGATGGAAAAGTGCTCGGGATGCTCGGCACCTCGGGGCGCCAGTTGAAGGAGTTCGGCTGGATCCACGAGCTTGCGTGTCCCTCGGAGAACACGATTTACGCCGCCGAGATTCTGAACTGGCGCGTCCAGAAGCTGCTGCTGCATCCGGACAAGACCTCATCGAACAGTTCGAACGGGCAGCGCTAGATTTGGGTCAACGCACCAGATTCGCCATCGCGGTGATGATGAGCGAATTGCTGAAGTCGATCAGAAACGCGCCGACGATCGGCACGATCAGGAACGCTTCCGGAGCCGGCCCGTATTTTTCGACCAGTTCCTCCATGCATGCGACCGCGTTCGCCGTGATGCCAAGCATGTAGCCGCAGAATCCGGCGCTTGCGACCGCGGATTCGTAATTGCGGCCCATCGCCCGGTACACGAGGACGGCGCTCATCGCGATGCACAACACAACCTGCGCCGCCAGAATCGCCACCATCGGCAGCGCGAGCGCCTTCAGTTCCCAAAGCTTCAGTGCGATCAGCGCCATCACGATAAATAGATTCAGCGAGATTCGGCTCGCCTGATTCACCTCGTTCTGCGAGATGTTGACGAAATGGAAACGATCGTCCAGGTTGCGAATCAGCGCCGCTATGATCAGAGCGCCGATGTAGCCGGGCAGAATGAGGCCGAGCCGCTCCATCGCTCCGCTGAGCAGATTCCCGAGGCCCATGGCGACCGCGATCGCCAGCACGGTCGTGAAGAACGACCCCGTCTCGATTTCTTCCACCGGCCCGGACGCGGCGGCCGTATTCGGCTTCAGGCCATGGCGGCGGATCAGCCATCCGCCGCTGTAGGCTCCGATGAGCCCGGCGACCGCGATTCCGAACGTCGCCGACGCCATCCCGACCGCTTCGGCTCCCGTGACGCCAAGCTTTTCGAAGGTGCTTCCGAACGCGACCGATGTACCTGGTCCGCCGGTCAGCGCAACCGATCCCGCGAGAATCCCCAGCCGTGAATCGATCCCGAACGCCTTGGCCAATCCGATCCCGAGGACGTTTTGCAGCACGGCTCCAATCGAGCTGACCAGCAACAGCACGGCAACTCCCTTGCCGCCGGCGCGCAGCAATTTCCAGCGGGCGCTGAGCCCCACGGTCGTCATGAACGCGATCATGAGCAGGTCGCGCAGCGAGGTATCGACGTCGAAGTTCATCACGCGATCCCTCAATGCGAGCGTGAGAAACGCGTAGATCATGCCGCCCGCCACCGGAGTAGGAATGTTGAGCCGGTCGAGAACCGGCAATCTGCGCTTCACCCACCCGCCGAGCACGACGCCGAGCGCTCCAGCGCCCAGCACCTGCGCGGCATTCAGCTTCCAGGTGGTCACTCGATGATCTTCAAACGCCGGAGCGCCTCATCGATTTCCGGCCGGACAAGAACGCCGCGCGCGATCTCGGCTTTACGTTTCTCTTCGCGCTCCGCCTGTTCGGCGGCGAGCCGCGCGACGCCGGCGGCGTCTTCAAGCGGAACGATGGTCACGCCGTCGCGATCGGCAATCACGATGTCCCCCGGCCGCACGGCGACGCCTCCACACGCGATGATCGATCCTACTTCGCCTGCGCCATCCTTGTTGCAGCCGCCGGGAGAAAGGCCGCGGGAATAGACCGGCAGCCGAAGCGCTTCGAGCGCCTCCGCATCGCGAACCGTCCCATCGACGATGACTGCGCGAACTCCTGCGCGAACGGCGCTGGTGGCGATCAGTTCACCGAATCCCGAACTGTTGACGTTTCCCTGCGTGTTCACAACGATGACGTCGTTCTGCATCGCGAGCGAAATCGCTTTATGCAGCATAAGGTTGTCGCCCGAATGGCACCACACGGTCAGCGCAGATCCGATGACGCGCGGCGACGCCCACACCGGACGGATCGCCGCCTCCATCGCGCCGAGCCGGGACATGCAATCGGCCACCTGCGCGCTGGAGGCGGCGCCGAAAGCGTCGAGCAAAGATGGATCGGGCCGCGGCCAGAAGGAGCGGACGCGGAATCCAGGCCTACCCGGCATCCTTCAGCCTTTCGACCGCCGCCGCGATCCCGGTTCCCGGGCGGACGGCCCGTCCGAGCGATACGAGTGTATCCTCCAGATGCATCAGGTCCGTCAGGATATCGGCCTCCGTAAAATCGCCCATCGTGCCGATCCGGATCACCCGTCCTGAAAGCTTGTTGCGCGATCCCGCGATCACAGTGCGATGCCGCTCGTACATCGTTTTCACGATCTTCACCCCATCGAGTTGCTCCGGCACTTCCAGGACCGCGACGGTATCTGACAAGGCGCCGCTTGCGCCGAATGTCTTGAGGCCGAGCGCGTTGCATCCGCACCGCAGTGCCCGGGAGAGGCGGCGATGCCGCGCCAGAACGTTCGGCAATCCCTCCTGGTGAATCATGGCCAGCGATTCGCGCAGGCCGTTCATCAGCGCGACCGCCGGCGTAAACGGCGTCTCCGCGCGGTCGACGTTGGCCATCGCCTTGCGGAAATCCCAGTAGAAACGCGGCATCGCGGTTTCGCGATTCACCACCGCGAGCGCCTTTGCGCCGGCGCTCGCAAGGCCTATGCCCGGCGGACACATCAGCGCCTTCTGCGACGCCGAGATCAGAATATCGATGCCCCATTCGTCCTGCCGCATCTCGATCCCGCCGACTCCGCTGACCGAATCGACAATAAAGAGCGCGTCGCTGTTTCGCACCACGGCGCCGATCCCCGGCAGATCCGCGACGATTCCTGTCGAGCTTTCGTTGTGCACCGCCACCACCGCGCGATACGGGACAGCCTTCAATCGCCTCTCAACGTCGGAAGGATCGATGGCGCCGCCCCACTCGACTTCGAGCACATCCACCTGCGCCCCAATCGCGGCTGCGATCTTTGCGAATCGTTCGCCAAATTGCCCGTTCACGCAAACGAGCACGCGCTCGCCGGGCGCGACGGCGTTGATCAGGCTCGCTTCCATCACTCCCGTGCCGGAGCAGGCGAAAAACAACACCGGATTCGATGTGCCGAGCAGCGGCTTGATGCGATGCTCCACCTCCGCAAAAATCGCGCGAAACTCCGGTCCGCGATGATTCAGCATCGGCTCCGCCATCGCCTGGCGCACGCGTTCAGGGACCGCCGTGGGACCCGGCAGCCGCAATCGGTAGTTCATGAAGTAAGAAAATCTCCGTGCCGCCGGAAGTACGGCACAAGTCCGCCCGCTTCCAGAATATCGAGCATAATTTTCGGCAATGCACCGGCCGCGATCGCCGCACCGGTGGTCACATTATGGACGATCATTGGACTGCCTTGCTCGATCCGAAGGCGGTGCCCTTCGCCGATCGCGCTTGTGTCGCAGATCAGAGGAAGCAGTCCGTTGTTCACCGCGTTGCGATAATACGTGCGCGAAAAACTCCGCGCCAGCACCGCACGAATTCCCGCGCCCGTGACCGCCGTTACCGCGGCCTCCATCGCCGAACCGCATCCGAAATTCTTTCCTGCCACGATCAGATCACCGGGTTCGACCGTGGCCGCAAACGCCGGATCGAGCTCCTCAAACAGGTACCTGCGTAAAAACTGCGGATCGATGCTTTCGCGCTTGCGCCGCGAGGTAATGATGTAGTCAGTGTTGATATCGTCTCCGAAGACGCGCGCCCGTCCTTCGATCATGCGATCTCTCTGGGATCCGTTATTTTTCCGCGAGCCGCCGCGGCCGCGCACGAAGCCGGCGATGCCAGATAGACCATCGCGTTGCCGTTCCCCATCCGGCCTTTGAAATTCCGATTCGCCGTGGAGATCACGTTGACGCCATCGCCGGGAATCGCTCCGCACGTTCCGCAGCACGATCCGCATCCAGGCGCGACGATGACTGCGCCCATCGCGATGAAGTCCGTCAGCGTCCCGTCGCGCGACAAGGTCTCGAACACCGCGCGCGACGCCGGAGTGACCACCAACTGTACTCCGGCAGCCGGCCCGCCCGCCGCTTTCAACACGTCGCGAGCCTGATGAAAATCGCGGACCCGTCCTCCGGTGCATGTGCCGAGGTAGACCATCTGTACAGGAATCCCGGCCGCCTGCTCCACCGGAACCACGCGATCGACTTGATGCGGCAGCGCGATCTGCGGAGCGATGGCGCTCAGATCCAGGGCGATTTCGCGCACGTAAACGGCGCCGGCGTCGGGAACAATCTCGCCGGGAAAAATTCCGTTCTTCGCCCCCATCTCGACGGAAAGATTGCTCAACACCAGCCGGTCTTCGAGATCCAGCTCCTCTCCCGCGAACTCCAAAGCCTGATAGGCCGCGCCATCCGCGCCCAACTCCTTTGCGAGCCTCAAGGCAATGTCCTTCGGATAGACGCCCGCGCCAAGACTCCCGCGCAGCACAACGCGAATCGTCTCCGGCACGCGCAACCATATTCTGCCGCAGATCATGATCGCAGCGAGATCAGACGACCCAATGCCGGTGGCGAACGCGTTCAGCGCCCCATACATTACCGCATGACTATCGGCGCCGACGACAAGGCTTCCCGGCCTCACCCGTCCGGATTCGACCATCAACTGGTGCCCGATCCCCTCGCCGGCTTCCCAAACATGAATCCCGTGGGCTCGGGCAAAATCGCGAGTGCGTGCGTGAATCTTTGCCGCTTCGCGATTGGGCGCGGGGACGTAATGATCGAGCGCAAACGCGATTTTCTGCGGCTCGAGTACGCGCTCGCCGCCCATCGCCTGGAAATAGTCGATCGCCATCGGGACCGACGCATCCGTTCCCAGCGCCCCGTCGACGCGGCACACAACCGTGTCGCCCGCCCGCGCATCGGCGCCCGATTGAATGGAAAGAATTTTTTCGCTGATCGTTTTGCCGGGCGTCACGTGTGGACGAGCTCCGCCTGCCGCGCCACGGAGCGCGATGGCTCGGTGCAAAATAGCACCAGCGCGATCCACAGCAGATCCGCCAGAAGCAGATGCACGAGCTGCATCCAGATCGGCGTTAACAACCCGAGATTCAGCAGCCCCGCGCACCATTGCAGAGCAACCAAGCCAACCACCGGCGCGCTGAGACGGCGCCCGCTTCGCACCGCGATCGCGGCGATAAAGGTTCCGGCCGCCGCCGCGGCGATCGGATGCAGCACGCGCAGCCGGACCAGCGCCGGCGATCCCGCGGAGAAATCGGCCGCGAGCCCTTCCCTCAGCGACGCTACCGGAAAAACCGTGTCGCTCAGCGCCGCGATTGCTCCCGTCACGCTGACCGCCAGCGCCGCGGCCAGCAGCGACGTATTGATGGCAGACCACTCGATCGGTCTGCGAGCCGGAGCCGCCCACCACGCGGTCAGCGTCATCGCCGCGAGCATGAGCTGCGTGTTCGCCAGATGCGCGGAGAGATAAAACATGCGTCCGGCCGAAACGTCGGTCCCGGTGTACTTGAACAGCACGAGCCCCGCGCCAAGCAGCGCTTCAGTGAGCAACAGGCACAGCGAGGCGAGCGCTCCTTTCCACGCCAGTTCGCCGCGAAACGATCGAAAAGCCCAGACAACCATGATCAGCGTCAGCGCCGATGCCGCCGGCACCGATGCGCGATGCGCGAACTCGATCAGCGTTTCGATCTGCGCTCCATGAGGAATCACCGATCCGTTGCACAGCGGCCAATGATCGCCGCATCCTTCGCCGGACCGCGAAGCCCGCACCACTGCTCCCCACAGCACCGCCACAAGATTGAATCCGAGGACCGTCCAGGCGAATTGTTGGAAGCGCCGCCGCACTACCTCGATTATAGGAGCTACTCGTTACGAATCGCGGCGGCAGCATCGACGTTCACCGCGCGCAGCGCCGGCAGAATGCTCCCGATCAGCGTCATCGCGACGCAAAGCGCGATCGCCGCGGCGAAGGTCGCGGCGTCGCCTGGCTGGACTCCCGCAAGCAGCGATTGCATCGCCTGGCCCGCTCCAAACGCCCCGGCGCTTCCCAGCGTCACTCCCACCCCCGCCAGCGCCGCGCCATCCCGCAAAATCATCCGCAAAATATTTCCGCGCTGCGCGCCCAGCGCGATTCGCACTCCGATCTCCTGCGTTCTGTTCGAAACGCCCGATGAGAGAACGCCATGAATGCCGATCGCCGCCAGCAGAAAAGCGATCGCCGCGAATGTCCCCAGAGCGCCAAGTTGCACGCGGCGCGTCAGCGTTTCTCGGTCCACGATCGTCGAAAGCGTCCTTACACCCGACACGGGCTGCTCCGAATCCGTTTCGCGAATGATCCTCCGCAGCGCCGGCGCAAGCGCCGCAGGATCGCCTGTCGATCGAACGACGAGATCTTTTGGCGCATACCACGTCGAAACCGCCCGATGCTGCTTGTAGGAGAGATAGACCTGTGGTTCACTCGACCGTTCCAGCCCGCGGACCCGCACGTCCCCGACGACTCCGACGACCGTTCGCGTGTCGTTGCCGAAATTGATCAGCCTCCCGATCGGATCTTCGTTCGGCCAGTAGCGGCGGACAAAAGATTGACTGACCACGGCGGCAAAGTTCGCGCTCATTGTGTCTGATTCTTCAACATCGCGCCCCCGCAGCAGCGGGATGCCCATCGCTTGGAAAAATCCCGGAGTAACGAAGCGCAGACTTGCCGTTTGACGCTGCGACAACGGCTGGGGTCGCCCTGCGATCTCCACCGGCCATATTCCGCCGCGCATCACCATCGGCAGAAAACTGATGTACGCCGCCGAGGTCACGCCGGGAATTTCTCGGGCCCGCGAGAGCACCCGCTGGTAGAACTGCTCGCGCCGCTCGTTGCGCTCGTACTTCGGCATCGGAAGCGACGTCCGCATTGTCAGCACATTCTCCGCTCTGAACCCCGGATCGATCGCCTGAATCCGCCACAGCGCCCGGATCAGCAATCCGCAGCAGACAAGGAGCATCACCGATCCCGCCACCTCGGCGACGACCAGCATCGACCGCAGGCGTTCCTTTTTTCCGCCCACGCCGGAGCGCGATCCTTCGCGCAATCCATCCTGTCCCCGGCACGCCCGCAGCGCCGGAAGAACTCCAAACGCGATCCCTGTCGCAATCGTCAGGCACGCCGCGAACGTTAACACTCGCCAGTCGATAGGGGGCACTGCGGCGATCGGCAGATAGACAGGCACCAGCCTCACCAGCAAAGGGAGCGAAAACATCGCGATGGCGATCCCAATCGCTCCGCCGAGCCCCGCCAGAATCAGGCTCTCTGTGAGCATCTGCCGCACCAGCCGCTCGCGTCCCGCGCCCATCGCCGCGCGAACCGCCAATTCCTTCTTTCGCCCGAGCGCCCGCGCCAGCAGCAGATTCGCGAGATTCGTACAAGCGACCAGCAACACGCATAGCGATGCCGCGACAAGTACCTTCAACATCGTCCGCGCAGCCGATGGCATATCGTCGCGCAGCGGCTTCATCGCGATGCCGACCTGCGACAATTCCTTCGGATATGCCCGCTGGAGTTGCGCCGCGATGGTCTGCATCTCCGCCTGAGCCTGGTCAAATGAAACTCCACGCTTCAACTTTGCGATGCCGTAAATGTACGTATCGGTGCGATCTTCGAAAGCCGCCGCTCCCAGGCGCATCGCAGTCCACAACTGCGCATCGCGCGACGGAAAATAGAAAGTCTTCGGCATCACTCCGATCACGGTGTACGCCGTACTGTCGAGAAGAACGGTTGTTCCTAGAACGTCCGCCGCGCCGCCGAACTGTTCCTGCCACAGGCCGTAGCTCAACACGACCGTCGGCGGCGATGTTTCCCGATCGTCGTCTTCCGAAAAGAACCGGCCCATGATCGGCTTCACGCCAAGCAACGGAAAAATCTCCGCGGTCATCGATGCGCCATCCACATACTGCGGATCCTTCTTGCCGGACAAATTCACCGCGAGAGCGCGATAGGCGCCCATCGCCTCGAAGGATGCCGCCGCCTGTTTCCAGTCGCGGTAATTGGCCGGCGATGCGTCTGTATCGGTGATGCCCAGGAATAAATTGTTCTCCGAGACCTTGACGATCCGCTCCTGATCCGCGAAGGGCAGCGGCCGGATCAACACGTAATCCATCATCGTGAATGCCGCCGTCGTCGCGCCGATTCCGAGCGCTGCCACTCCGGCCGCCGTCAGCGCGAATCCTGGCGATCTGCGCAATGTTCGCGATGCATAGCGCAAATCCTGCGCCAGAATGTCGAAATGCACGGACAGCGCGTTGAGCAGAACCTCAAAGAACGATTCGACCCAGACCAGCGCGGGAAACGGCGCGTCGCGCAGCCGCTGCGCATGCACCGCGCACATCTCCTCCCCATATTCGGCCCGAAACGACGACGGGTATGCCCTGAGCAGCGCGCGATAGAGCCTCATCATGCCCTCCCCGGTATGAATCCGCTCTGCCGTGCGAGCCTGACGAGCTGCGTCAGCCGCCGCGCCTCCGCGCGAGCCACCGCGCTCCCATACGGCGTGATGCGGTAGTATCGCCGCCGTTCGTCATCCACTTCGGGCCGCTCGCGGGTTTCGATCAACAGGCCTTGTTCGAGCATCCGCTGAATCGATCGATACAGCGTCCCCGCACTGAGCTTCAACCCGCCGCCCGTGCGCGCCGCGACATCCTGAATGATGGCGTACCCATGCCGGTCCTCTTCGGCGACCGACATCAATATGTGAAACGTCGCCGCCGGCAGCGGAAGCAGGGAAGCGGGATCGGGAAGATCTCTCACCACAGTGATTATAACCGTGGTGGATATATTGTCAATGGGTATAGTGCGTCAGCGCCGCCCCATCCACATCTCGAGAAATTTTTCCACCATCGCCTCGCGTACGTCGATATATAACTTCACCCGCTTGGCCTCGCGAGTCACGCGAATGCCGTTGTAAGCCTCGGCCAGCTCCGGCTGATCTTTCGGAATACTCAGCCGGCCGATCCCCACCAGCCCGCGCAGCGCCGTCTCCACCTGCTCGGCCCCGTCAGCCGACGCGCAATTCGCGATCACCACCCCGCTCAGTCCCGTCCGGAGGTCGAAATAGAGCGACGCCGTCTCCACCGAACCGGCCAGCCGGTTGATGTTCCCCAGATTGCTGTCCGCATCGAACGGCAGCTTGATCGGACCGCCCGAGTACGCCGCCCAAAACTGCGCATCGGCCGGAATCTCCTTCATCAGCTCCGCAAGCGCCGCGGGTGGCCCGTGCGAATCCGCGCGGTGATCGATCAGCGAACGCAGATCGTCCATCCGTCCCAGCGCCGCCGTGGTGGGATTGATCAGCGTCACCGCGCCCTCATCGTTCCCATACAGATTCAGACCCTTGTATCCCGACCGTATCGCGCCCTCTTTCTCCAGCCTCGGCTCGAGCATCTCATCGGCAAACTTCCCGCGCCCGAGCAGCACGCCCTGCTTGCCATTCGAGACAAACAGCAACTCCCAAAGATCCTTTCGCGGATCGATCCCGGTGCGCCGCGCGAACTCTTCGATCTGCGGAAATCGCCGGTTCGCAAAATTGCGCTGATAGATCGCCGTCTTCACCAGCGTCTCCAGCCGCGTGCCGACCAGCAAAACCGTATCCGGCGGCACCAACGTGTTCAGGGACGGATCGACATGAACACTCGCCGGCTTCTGCGAACATCCCGCGGCCGCCAGCATCGAAACAGCAAGCAATCTGCGCATCATTCTAAAGACGAAGGGTAGCACCGAAAATTACGCCCGCATGCTATAACCGACATGGTGACGCCCCGTTTCCGCGAGCGAAACAAGATCAGCTACCGCCTTGCGCACTGGCCCATCTGGATTTTCGTGTTCTTCATCGCTCCCGGCCCGCTCACGTTCGATCTTTTCGACCGCGGCTTCGATTCCCGCATCGCCGCATGGCTCGGCATCGTCCTTTTAGGCACCGGAATCGCAGGTTTGCGAGGCCGTCTTCCCGGAGTCGAGCCCAAGCCCTACATTCTTCGCTTCACTGAAGACAAACCGAACCCTCTCTATCGCCGGATCTGCTACACCTTCGCCTGGTCCGACCTGATCACCTTCGCGCTCCTCAACATCGCCGGATTGACCTACGCCGTCGCCACTGGAGCGTGGCGGCTCCGCCAGATTTATACCGCCGCCTACTTTCCCCTGGCCATCGCGCTGTGGATTTGCGGAGCCCTCGGCATCCTCCCGCGTGTCCGATCGTCCACGAAAGGCGAGGGCGCCGAACGCCGCTACTTTTACGGAACCGTCTGGGCCGTCTGCGCGGCCGAGCCGCTGCTCGGACTCCTGTGGCGAACTCTCCCCCGATCCCGCGCCTCCGACATCATCAAGCTCGCGGCGTTTGTCGGCGTGATCGCAGTGATCGGCTGCGCGGCTTATCTCGGAAAGCTCCCCCGGACGCGGCAGATCGTTGCCGGCGAGTGGGCGGTCTCGGATTGATCCCGTTCCTTGCCGCCGTCGCCTTGCTGCTCGCCGTTGGCGCGATCTACCAACTCATCGGCGCCGCGCGAGATGCCAGAAATCTCCCGCCGCCCGGCCGCCTGATCGATATCGGCCCAGCCCGCCTTCACGCCGACATCGCGGGCGAAGGCCCGATCCCGGTTGTTTTCGAAGCGGGCATTGCCGCGACTTCGCTGAGCTGGCGCCTGGTTCAACCCGAGATCGCCCGGGCGGCCCAAACCATCGCCTACGATCGCGCCGGTCTTGGCTGGAGCGATCCGAGCTCCGAACCTCCCTCCGCCTCGAACCTCGTCGATGAACTCCGCCGAATGCTCGGCCGCGCCGCCGTCGCCAGCCCCCGCGTCATCGTCGCGCACTCCTACGGAGGCATCATCGCCCTCGCCTACGCCGCCGCATTCCCCGACGAGATCGCGGGTTTGGTTCTTGTCGACCCGGTGGGCCTCGCCGAGTGGGCCGACCCTTCGCCCTGGCATCTTACGATGCTCAGCCGCGGAGTCCTTCTATCTCGGCTGGCGCTGATTCTCACGCGCTTCGGCGTTGTAAGATTCGCGGTCGCGTTGGTCGCCGGAGGATCCCGCCGTCTCCCCATGCTCATCGCCCGGGCCTCCAGTGGACGCAGCGGCGCCGCGTTCATCCAACGAATGGCAGGCGAGATCCGCAAGCTCCCGCGCGACGTCTGGCCCGCCGTGCAAGCCCACTGGTGCGACCCGAAATGTTTCCGCTCAACGCGAGCTTATCTCGAAGCGCTGCCCGAAAGCGCCGCCCGCGTCTTGCGCGAGGCGCGGAAGCTCGATCTGCCTCTCGTAGTCCTGTCCGCCGGCAATTCGAGCCCCGCCCAACGAGCCGATCACCAACGCGTCGCCCGCCTCTCTCCGCAGGGCCGGATCGAGATCGTTGCCGATAGCGGCCACTGGATTATGCTCGACCGCCCCGGCGCCGTCATCGCGGCGATCAACGCCATTCTTCGCGCAGCCGGCGCAGATCCTTCAGATCGTCGAGCACATGCTCCCGGTCCGCGGGATCCAACTCGCGGCCCCGCGTAACATGGTCGAGATTCTGAATCGCCTCGTCCAGCTTGTTCTTATCGAACCGCCCATCCGCCAGCGACCGCTCGACATCGCTCAGACTCCGCATCGTCCGGTCATAGCGGTCGCGGTCGCCCCCCGCGAAACCAGCCCGATGATCGATGTGGCGCAGATTCGTCATCGCGCGAGTGATCACGTCCCGGGCGTGTTTCCAGTTGCCGCCTTCTTCCTGAGCGGCGCACACCGATGCCAGAAGCAGGGCAAATACGAAACGCAACTGCGATACCTTCATATCCCTCGTTAGTGGGATGATTACGGGCCGTTGCCGTTTCATTCACCCAAATACCGCCCAAGCCGCTGGGCCTCGCTCTGATGACAACGCGCCATGACCCACAGCGCGGCCCGGCAATACAAGTCAGGTGTAGACTATTACTTGCTTTGGGTACTCACATGTCCACACGCGTTTCCACACTGATCCGCCTCTTTCTCGCCGCGGCGGCCCTGGCGGCCTTCCAGCCCGCAACCACCGCCGCCCTCAACAATACCCGCATGCTGCGGACCCCAACCGTCAGCGCCACCCAGATCGCCTTCGCCTACGCGAACAACATCTGGATCGTCGATCGCGCTGGCGGCAACGCCCGCCGCCTGACCAGCTTCCAGGGCACGACAACCAATCCGCACTTCTCCCCCGACGGCAAGTGGATCGCCTTCAGCGCCAGCTACGCCGGTAACGAAGACGTCTATGTCGTCGCCTCCGAAGGCGGCGAGCCCAAGCGTCTCACCTGGCATCCCGGCGCTGACACCGTCCAGGGCTGGACCCCCGACGGCAAGAAGATCGTCTTCGCCTCCGCCCGGGCCTCTTGGGGACCCAACGCCATGCCCCGCTTCTGGACCGTTCCCGTCGAAGGCGGTGTCGAAGAGCCTATGGCTCTGCCGCGCGCCTACCAGGGCAAAATCTCTCCCGATGGATCCCGCGTCGCCTATCGCATGAACAACTCCTGGGATGAGGAGCGCCGCAACTATCGCGGCGGCCAGAACCGCCCCATCTGGATCGTCGATCTTAAGACCTACGATCTCGTCTCGCCCCCCTGGACCGACTCGAAGGACATGGACCCCGCCTGGATCGGCGACACCGTCTACTTCATCTCCGATCGCGATTCCGTCGCCAACATCTATTCCTATGACACCCGGTCGAAGAAGCTCGCCCAACTCACCAGGTTCACCGATTTCGACGTGAAGACGCTCGACACCGGCTCCGGCGTTGTCGTGTTTGAACAGGCGGGCTACATCCACGAGCTCGATCCCAAATCCGGCCGCGAGCATGTCGTCAACATCACAGCCACCGGCGACTTTCCCTGGATGATGCCGCGCTGGGAAGACGTCACCAGCCGCATGTCCAATCTCTCGGCCTCTCCCACCGGCGCTCGCGTGCTCGTCGAAGCGCGCGGCGAGATCTTCACCGTTCCCGCCGAAAAAGGCGACGTTCGCAATCTGACTCACTCCTCCGGATCCGCCGAGCGCGATCCCGCTTGGTCCCCCGACGGCAAGTGGATCTCCTACTTCAGCGATCGTTCCGGCGAATACAAACTCGTCGTCGAGTCGCAGGATGGCATCGCAGCGCCCCGCGAGATCGCCCTGCCGAATCACAAACACTACTACACTCCGTCCTGGTCGCCGGATTCGAAAAAGCTTCTCTACACCGACACCGACCTTAAAGTCTGGGTGCTCGATGTCGCCAGCGGTCAGGCGAAGATCGTCGGCAGCGATCCGTGGATGGTTCCCCAGCGCACCGTGAATCCCACGTGGTCTCCGGACTCGAAGTGGGTCGCCTACGTCGCCCATCTCAACACGCTCTATCACGCAATCTTCATTTCAAATGTCGAAACCGGCGAATCGAAACAGGTCACCGATGGCCTCGCCGACGCCGTCTGGCCAGTTTTCGATGCCAGCGGGAAGTATCTGTGGTTCCTCGCTTCGACCGAATACGGCTTGAAGTCCCAGTGGCTCGACATGACGTCATACGAGCACGATGAGAACTTCGGCTTGTATCTCGCGGTGTTGAAGAAAGGCGAGCCGAGCCCGCTCTTACCCGAGTCCGACGAAGACAAAGGCGTCGGCTCCCCGGCCCGCGCTGGACGTGGCGCCGCCGGCGCCGACGAGCAGCCGGCCGCCCGCCCCCGGACTCCAGTCAATGTTGACATCGATTTCGACGGTATCCAGCAGCGCATCATCAACGTTCAGAGCGTTCCCGAGCGCCAATACGCCGAACTGAAAGCCGGTGTCGCGGGCACCGTGTACTACCTTGAAGCGGGCGATCGCGTCGGACGCGACGCCGGCGTCGGCCAGGGTGGCCGCACCCTGATTCGATTCCGCCTGAGCGATCGCCGTCCCGGGACCTTCGTCACCGGAGTCGCCGCCTACGACGTCAGCGCCGACGGACATAAGCTCGTCTACCGCACCGCTGCCGCCGGCGGCGCGGGAGGCCGCGGCGGCCGCGGCGGCGGTCAGGCAGCGGCTCCGCAACTGTTCCTGGTCGATGCCGATCGCCAGCCGCCGCAAGCGGGCGCCGGCCGTCTGAACGTCGCCCTGCGCATGTATCTCGAACCGAAGGAAGAGTTCAAACAGATCTTCTACGAAGGCTGGCGCAATCAGCGCGATTATCTCTATGTCCCCAACCTGCACGGAGCCGACTGGCCGCGCATGAAGGAGATGTACGGCCAGCTTTTGCCTTACGTCAATCACCGCGCCGATCTTAACTATCTGATCGACATGATGGGCTCCGAAATCGCCATCGGCCACTCCTACGTTCGCGGCGGCGACCTGCCGTCCGTTCCGAGTTCGCCCGGCGGACTTCTCGGCGCCGACTTCGCCGTTGACAACGGCCGCTACAAGATCACGCGCATCTACGACAACGAAAGCTGGAACCCTGAATTGAAAGCTCCGCTGGCGGCGCCCGGGATCAATGTCAATGTCGGCGACTACATTGTCGCGGTCAACGGCCAGGAACTCCGCGCTCCCGACAACATCTATCGCTTGCTCGATGGCACCGCGAATCGCCAGACCGTCCTCGCCGTGAACAACCGGCCCTCGCTCGATGGCGCTCGCCAGGTCACCGTCGTTCCGGTCGATAACGAGCAGACGCTGCGCACGCGAGCCTGGGTCGAATCGAACCGCCGCACGGTTGACAAGCTCTCAGGCGGCAAGCTCGCTTACGTCTATCTGCCCAACACCGGCCAGCCCGGCTACTCGAGCTTCAATCGCTACTACTTCGCCCAGCAGGACAAGGAGGGCGCGATCATAGACGAGCGTTTCAACGGCGGCGGATCGGCTGCCGACTACATCATCGACGCGCTCGAACGGAAGTTCGACGGCTACTTCAACAACGTCGCCGGCGACCGCATGCCCTTCACCAGCCCCGCCGCCGGAATCTGGGGACCGAAAGTGATGATCATCAACGAAATGGCCGGCTCCGGCGGCGACTTGATGCCGTGGATGTTCAAACATCGCAAAATCGGACTCCTCGTCGGCAAGCGCACGTGGGGCGGCCTGGTTCATACCGCCGACACGCCGGCATTCATCGATGGCGGATCGATGATCGCTCCCCGCGGCGGATTCTTCAACGCGGACGGCAAGTGGGACGTCGAAAACGTCGGCACTTCCCCCGACGTCGATGTCGAGAACTGGCCCAAAGACGTAATTGCCGGCCACGATCCTCAACTCGAACGCGCCGTTCAAGAAGCGCTCCGCATGCTGAAAGAGAAGCCCGTCACCCGCATGACGAAGGAACCCCCTCCGCCAACCTGGGGCCAGCGAAAGTTCCCTCTGACCTCGCCCGCATCGGCCGGCACAGGACAGCAGCAGGATAAGTAGCTCGGGAGAGCCCCGCCCCCGTTTAGGGCGGGGTCCAACCCGGACTATTGGACCTCGAACGCCAACAGCACATTCCCCGGCCGGCCGCCGTGGTCGCCGTAGCCGGAATTGACATACAGCATTCCGCCCGCGATCGCCGGACCTCCGCTGTGCATGGACGCCCCGCGCCCTGCGACGCCGTTCAACGTCTTGAATTCCCGATTCGTGTCGTACTCCCAAATAATCGACCCGTCCTTGGTCGAGTACGCTCGAATCGCTCCGTCATTCGAGCCCGAAAACACCACGCCGGGAATCACGGTGATCGCCGCCGTCTGCGCTCCGTTGCAGCCGCGGCCCGATCCGCACTTCGGCGGCGGAGGCGGCGTGTACCACACACGCTCGCCCGTCGCAAGGTCGACCGCGTGAAGACCGCCCGGTTTCGGTTTGATAATGTCGGAAACCGGAAAATATGCCTTCGCGCCATCGACGGCCGAACCCCACTCCAATCCGCCGAGCGCGCTACCTTCTCCCGCGCGATACTGCCAGATCACCGCTCCTTCCTTATCCGGATCCAACGCATAAGCGACTCCTGATTTCTGCCCAGCGATCAGCACGTCTTTCCCGTTGTGCAGTTTGGTGAGGATCGGCGGCTGGCCAAAGTCGAAGTCGGGACCGTTCTCTTCCGGACACACGGGATTGTTCGATCCCGCGCGGCATCCTCCCATGAAGACGTCTTTCGGAGTGACCTGCTTGATCCATTTGATCTTTCCCGTCTTCAGGTCGAAGGCGACGACCGCATCGCTCGTATCGAGCTGCGGAGCGGTGTAGGTGTTGCCCGTGCCGGCATAGATCAGCCCTCGCTTCTCATCAATCGTCGGAGCCGACCAGATGCCCGCGCCCGCCGGCCCCCGGAAGATCTTGCCGGATGGGGTCTTCTGTTGCTTCGGTTCCGGGACGAGAAACGTTCGCCAGACCACCGCGCCGGTCTCGGCATCGAGGGCGTTCAAACTGCCGCGAAACGTACAGCATTCGTAAGTTGGATTGGTGCCCACGGTTTCTTCAAACGACGCCACGCCGATGTAAACGCGTCCGTCATAGACCGCTGGCGATCCCGAAATTCGAGCATAGGGATGTTGCTCGATCTTGCGCGACCACCGTTCTTTGCCGGTCCCCGCGTCAAGAGCGAAAACTGTTGCCGTATTGTCGCCGAAATAGACGGTGCTCCCGGAAACCACCACTGCGCTGCGCACTCCGCTTTTCGCGCTGAACGTCCAGTATATGCAGCCGGACTTGGCGTCGAGCGAAAAGACCGTGCCGTTGTGGCTGCCGGCAAACACGCGGCCTCCCGCAACAGTCGGTTGCGACCACGCCGAAGTCGCGTCCGGGAATCCCAGAGCCCATTTCAGCGCAAGACGCGGCACTTGATCGGCAGTGAGTCCGGCAGCCTCCGCCGGTTGAAATCGGGTGTTGGCGAGTGTGACGCCCCAATTCGTCCAAAGCGGCGGATTCATCTCGAACGGCTTCTGCGTTTCGCACCGCCCCGCAGTCGAGCCGGTGACGTCGCCTGTCATTTTCTTGCCGCTCAGGAACTCGGCCACCGCGCGCCGCTCGATCCCATTGAGATGCGCGCCCTGCGGCCGCATTGTCCCGGCCGAGAGCGCCTGCATGATCGACTCTGCGGATCGCTCCGCGAGCACCTCGCGATTCGGCGCCCGCGAATCAGCAGCTCCGTTGTGGCAACTCGCGCACTCCTTCTCGAAGATCGCGGCTCCGTCCTGGGCGTGCAGGGCAAAGGCGAACAACCCCAGCAGTTGGGTTCGTATGGCGTAGGTCATGGGAGGTATTTTGCGAACGGCTCTTCGGCAACTAACTGAAATAAATTAATAGACTTGAGCGGTGGAATTTCACTTCGTTCTTTAAGAACTTTTCCGGCCCGCCCTGGGTTCGTTCGGTCTTCGCGATAAACAGTGCTGAGGTCGGCCCGCCGCTCTTCGATGAGGGAGGCGTCGATTTGCGCGACCAGTATGCGAAGCATCAAGGCTCCTTCGAATATTGGAGAGATTCTATCAGGGTCGCGCGGCTGGCTACAGTCCGCTCCACCAAAATGGCGCCGCCACTAATCGACCCGGTAGAGGGCCGCGATACCGGAGGCGAAAATCTGTTTGAGACGCGGATTCTCGTGAACGGCTTTTTCGATCGCGCCGCGATCTTCCTCGCCGGCTTCACGGCTCAGGTCCTGCGAAGTGAAGAGCACGTATTGCAAGCCGCGGCTTTGACAGTAGGCGGCGATTTCGCGATAGGCTCCGATGATCGATTTGTGATCTTCCGCATACCACCACTTCGGCAGCAGCGGTAAATAGTTCCCTCGCCGCCCCGTGTAGAGATACAGTAGCGGATCGTCATAGGAAAGCACCGTAGCGGATTCGGGAAGATTTGCCGAGATCCAATCGTAAGTCCGGCGCAAATCGCGCAGCTTTGCCCGGTTCTGTTCAGCCGCTTCGTGAAGGAAAGCGAACGTCACGTAGCCTTCAGTCACGGCGGCGCCTCCAAAAATAGCGACTGCGATGGCGGCAAAGATTCGAGCCGCGGCTCTTTGGCTCGCCTCGCGATGCTGGAATCCGGCGCGAAGCATCCTGGCAAAATGCGTCAGTTCCTCGGCCAGACCCGCGATCAGCAAAGGATAGAGCGGAAGAACGAACCGCTCGGTGGGAGGAAAGTGCCAGACGAACAGCATTCCGGCCGAGACGGCGGCGAACGCGGCGTAATGCATCAGAACGCCACGCCGCGCCAGCCGGACTGTTCCCGAGATCATGGCAATGCCGATCACCTCGCTCAGGATCTTCATGGGCAGCGTCTCAAATACCTTTGGAAAAACCAAAGATCCGATGCCGTAGAGAACCTGATCGATGTTCTTCCAAAGAACGACTCCGAGGTTATCGAGCCCGACGTTGAGGAATTGGTAGCGGATGTAGTCGGTGTAATAAAGAAGGGTCGTGTCGCCGGCCGGCGCGTGATTCAGCCGTGTCCAGATCGACCAGCCGATGACGGCCGGCAGCATCGCGGCTCCAAATTGGAGAGCCCTGCGCCCCTCCCGCCTCCATAAATAGACAGCCGGGACCGAAATCAAAAGAGCGATCCCGGCCGTCCGCGAGAGGTAAGCGCATCCCGCCACCAGACCGGCGGCGATGGAGGACCGCGGCGCGACGATAAATACTACGAGTACTAGTGAAGTGAAGAAAATCTCTGAAAACAAGTGAGTTCCGAATAGAATCATGTATGGATTCACGGCCAGCAGCCCCACCATAATCGAGCAACGGACTTCAGAGAACTTCTGCCGGCGGTAAACGGTCCACGACAACCCCAAGCAGGCGGCCAAGGCGATCCAACTGAGGCACATCGCCGTCATCAGGTTTTCCGGAAAATGAGAATCCAGTCTCCAAGCGATTGATAAATAAAGAGGATAGAGGGGCGGAAATTTGGTCTGCGGAGGCTGCTCCGGCAGGCTTTCGATTCGGAAATGATTCGATGCCAGGGATTTTGCGGTCACGAAGAAAATGCCGTCGTCGTGCAGGGATCCGAAGTCCGGCATGGTCCTGTCGCGCCAGACATAGAGTCCGGAAGGAACCAGCAATATCAACAGAATCAATAACCTCTGGACTCCCTTGGGCATCCTCATTAACGTAGCAGATAAGTGAGTTTTAGCAATACCTGAATTGGTTCTAAGGTGTTGCAAACCGCTCAAAATTCAATCCCTGAGGGTTTTCGTGATAGCGCTTAGGCTTTTAGCCCGATTCTTCGCCAAGTCCAGGAATGATACTTTTGATTTGCGACAGAGACCTGTCGCGCACCACAGGGAGAGGAGATTTTAGGAGAAATGAAGAATCTGATTTTGAAGTTGCAGATTTGGAAGGATACGCGCGGTCAGGACCTCATCGAATATGCTTTGATGGCGGGTTTCGTGGCCGTTGCTGCCGGCGCTATCATGCCGAGCGTTGCGACCAGCATCAGCACGATCTTCTCGAAGATCGCGTCCGTCATGGCCGCCGCTTCCAACCAGGGCAGCTAATTTAACCTTTTGCCGGATCGGGGCGAGAATGGCTACCGCCAGACTCGCCCTTTCCGTTTTTCCTACCTGAGTTTGTAAACCACCCCGCCCGCTTCCTCGTGCACCTGCTCGAGATTCCTGTTGTCCTTTACCGCCGCCAGGTAATCCGGATTTCGATGCGGACCAATGTTGGGTAGCACCACGTAACTCAGCTTGTTTTCCCGGGCGTATTCATCGATTTTCCGGAAATGCTCGATGTCGCGGTCATTGCCGGTGGCATACCACTCCCGCGGCGGGATCAACAGCTCCAGACTATGGCGGCCAGTTGCGAAATAGAGCGCCGTGTCCACCTCCCATAGGATATTGGCGTCAACAGGCGTGTTCGCTTCGATCCAGCGGTAAACGCTCGCATAGGCGCGGGCATTGGCGCGGTCGTCCCGAGCCATTCCCGGGATCACATTCGCCCACATGTAGATTTGAAGCGCGAGGCCGGTGGCGATGATCAGGCCCACGAATCCTGTGAATCCGTAAGCGACCACGCGCTGGCTCCGGTCGGGATGATTCAGGGCCTTGCGCACGAGCCCCCAGAAGTGGACCGCCTCGGTCCAGAATCCCGCAAGCAACAGCGGGGCGAGGGGCAGAACAAGCCTTTGATTCGGCGTGCCGTGCCAGATCAGCAGGACTGCGGTGGAGGTGAGGCCGAACGTGGCGTAGAGCGACGGCTGGCGGCGGAACATGCGAACGCATCCGAGAATCATCGCCAGGCCGATCGGTTGAAGAATCATTTTCGCGGGAAGCCCCTGAATCATCTGCGGGAAGACAAAAGATCCGAACGACTCAAGCGTCAGGCTCACATTCTGCCAGACCACCAGGTGAACGTTGTCCAGCCCGACGTTATAAAGTTGATAAGCGAAGTAGTTCGTGTAGTACAGCGTGGGAACGTCGTGCCCCGGAGGCGTGTGCGCACGGCTCCACAGAGTCCATCCGAGGATTGCTGGAAGCATGCCGGCGGTGAACCACGCTGCCTTGCGAGGCCGGCGAACCCAAAGATAGTAAAGAATCGCCGCGGGCAGAATCGCGATTCCAGCGGTGCGGAGAAGGTAAGCGAGCCCTCCCAGGGCTCCAGCGGCAGCGGCGTGCCTTCTCTCGGCGACGTGAATCATCGCGAGCAGAACGGCGATGAAGCTGATTTCCGAGATCAGATTCGACGTGAAGAACAGGATATACGGGTTCAGACCGAAGAGCGCCGTGAGCAGCCATGATTCTTTTTCGTTGAACCCATGGCGCCGGAGCCACAGATGGAACAGAATCATCGCGGCCGGCAAGCATAGCCAGTTGAGAATCAACGCAAGAGCCATCCTCGATGCGAGCGTCGAGCCGGCCTTCCACGCGATCGCGAGATAGAGAGGATAGGCCGGGGGATATTTGGATTGATAAGGCTCGCCGGGAAGGCTCAGAATTCTATAAGGCGCGCCTTCCGCGATCGTTTTGGCGCCGATGAGATACAAACCGTCGTCTTCGATGATTCCGAAGTGCGGAATATCTCGATTCAGCCAGATGAAGACAAAACTGGGAATCGATAGAAGCGCGATTCCAATTGCGAGGGAACGGCGGGATATTTTCTGCATCAGTGGACGGCGGCAATGCCTTCAAGAGCCATCGGCAGATTCCCGTCCGCGTCGAAGTCTAATTCTTCCGGCCCGCCGATGATTTCGAGCATCGGATTGGCCTCGATCTGTGGCCGGAGATTCTCGCTGAGCTGAAGAATTGCAATTTCGAGAGAGTTTGCAATGCGTCCGATGGTCACGTCTTGCTGCCGCAGCAGGCCGACCGTGGGCCAGATCTTTTCGAGGGCTTCCCGGTCGCTCGGAAAATGGATCGGCGTGCGGATCGCGGCCGGAGTCGACGCGGTCAAAGAATTGATGTGCGTCGGAGTCCAGTCGATCTGCTTCAGGAGCCTGTCGTGAACCACGTCGGCCATGCCCAGGCCGACGCCATTGCCGTAGCTATGCTCGCTCAGCCCGCGCAGATAAATGCGATTGAAATGTGGAGCGGTATCCCAGGGATTGTACTCGCCGTTGACGCCCCGATTGACCACTTTCGTATCCATCCCGGCTCCGGAATAATTTTTGCCGATTTCGTCAACGATCAGAATATTCAAGGGGAAGGGAATTCGTCCCATCCAGGACTTCACCAGCGCGAGCAGTTCCTCTTCCTTGCGTTCCATCTCATCGACGCGGACTGCGGTGAGCTGCGCCGTGTGGTGATTCGCGTCCTCGAGGATCGCGAGGCCGCCGAGAATTTTTCCGCTCTTGAGGACCTGGCGTCCGACGGTCCGGATCACGTGTTCAAGCCCCAGGCGGTAGGCGTAGGTGTGGTAGCGCTGCGCTCCGGCGAATTTGCCGAGGCCGATCGCCATCATCTTGAAGAGGCCGCTTTCGATTTTTCCGGCGAAGTCCGTGTGCCATTTCACGCGTCCCACCAGGAAAACCCCGTCCGCTTCGAATGCGCTCCGGTCCATGAAGGCTTCGATCCCATCCGGCGTTGCGCCAAGGGGGACCACGTCGAGCGAGCTGACGACCGGACAACCGGTATGGGCTTCGTCGATGCCGTAATGAGCGAGTACGCTTGCCTGTCCTTCTGCGGTCGCCGCGCCGTGGCTTCCCATCGCGGGAAAAATGAAGGGCTGAAATCCGCGGGATTTGAAGAACTCGACGGCCGAGCGCATGATCACCGCGATGTTGGCGATGCCGCGGCTTCCGACGCCGATCGCGATCCTGGCGCCCGGTTTCAAGCTTCCGGCGAGAGGCGTGAGTTCCGCGGTCACAGTGCTCGGGATATCGGGAAGCCTGCGATCCGGAAATTTCTGGCGAACGGTGAGCATGCGTGCAAACGGCATATAGACAGAATACTCTTTCGTTTTTCATTTGCGCTCATTCGCGCCGGAACGAGGTTCGGCTCCCGCGCAACGCTTCGGAATCGCGTCCGCAACCCGCATCGTGAACCGGCTTCCGACCCTAATGAAATCAGGATCTCTGGCCGATCAACAAGGCAATGCCTGGCCGTGCCGATTCCCTGACGGTCTTCCTCCCCGGCTTGAACGATTGGGTCGCTCTGCGCCTTCTTCTGCCGTGGACCGGCCGTGCCCTCGCCCCAGCCGGCCGAACAGCCGGGGACCGCCTGGATCGCGGCGGCGCGCTGGAGTAATCTTGCCGGAAAGCCGCGCTCGCAACATTGTTACGTTTTGCATCTTCGCCGCCTCCGCCGCGCTCCTGGCGGTCTTTCACGGCAACCGCTTGGTCGCGACAAACGACGAAGGCTTAATCCTGGAACCCGCGCAACGGATTCTCGGAGGCGCCCGGCCTTACGTCGATATCTTCGGATACATGACACCCGGAAGTTACTGGCTCCAGGCGCTGGTCTTCAGAGTCTTCGGCCTCGCGCTCTGGACCGGGAGGCTCATCGTCATTTTTGACTTCTCGCTCCAATGCGCCCTGGTGTTCTGGTTGACCTGGCGAATCGCCTCACGCAACGCAGCGATCGCGGCGGCGTTGATGTTCGCAGGATTTCAAATCGCGGACCCGAGCGCGCTGACCGCGACGCATCGCTGGGATAGCGCAACGCTCGCATTAGCCGGCGTCGCGGCCGCTGTTTCGGATTCCAAATCGCGCTGGCTCGCGAGTGGAGCCCTTCTGGCGGCAGCGGCGTGGTGTACTCCGGCCCTGGCAGCAGTCGGCGGCGCAGTGATTCTGTTCCTTGCGGTCCGCAGCCGCCGCGATCTGGTTCCGTTCGCCGCCGGAATCGCGAGTATCACAATCCCCGCCGTCGTATTCCTGCTATGGACCGGATCGTTCCGGGGGCTTCTCAATCAGCTCGCGTGGCTCCGCGCCAATTACTCCGCCTTGAACGTGATGCCCTACGGCTCGATCATCGGTGGATACCGGGCATTGTTCGAAGGCTCAGCCGGCGCGGCCGAGCTGGGCATCCGGGGCGTTCTCGTTGCGTGCATCGCGCTCCCGGCGATTCTTCCGCCAATCGCGGTCATCTCCATGGCGATTCTTCGCCCGCGTGAAACTCCGGAACGCCGGCCTGCCATCGAGCTCTTGACTCTTGCTGCAATCGCATTCGTCGCGACCGTCTTTCCGCGAGCCGACATCGCCCACCTCGCCTTCGTTGCCGCGCTGCCTTATGCGCTGAGCGTTGCCGGCATCGCGCGATTGCTTCCCGCCCGCGCCGGGGCCGCGTTCGCCATGCCGGTGATTCTTCTCGCCGCCGTGTTCGGCTCGAACTTCTTCACCAGCCTTCGCGCCACGACTCCGATCGTCTCCCCGGTCGGCGCGCTCCGCGTTCCTTCCACTCAGGCCAATGGAGTTGCGCAACTGTTGAGCCGCGTTCGACCCGGGTCGAGCCTCTTCGTTTATCCCTACATGCCGCTTCATTATTTCCTGACCCAGGCGAAGAATCCGACTCGATACTCGTTTCTAGCTCCCGGGATGATGACGGAGCGCGACTCATCGGCGGCGCTTGCGGAGTTGAAGGCGAATCCCCCGCAGTTTGTGATGTATATGAGCCTCAAGCGTGAGGAATTTCTTCGCGTCTTTCCAAACGCCCGGAGCCTCGACTGGCATTTCGCCACGCTCGAAAAATGGCTGGACGAGAACTATGAGGCCACGGATCCCGCGGTTTGGGTGTGGGGTTACAACCTCCGTCACCGCAAGGCCGCCTGCCTGGATCCGCGGCCCAAAGCCCAACACGCCTCTTTCTGATTCAGGTTACCTTTCGCGCCCCCGCGAGTCGTCAGAATGCTGTAAAAGCTTTGTAAATCCGTAGTCTGGCAGGTGTCCGGGAAGCTAGAATCGGAATATAGGTTGTTCCTGAACAGATGAATACGATTCTGGTGATCGATGACGATGAGAGCCTGCGCGACACCATCGGCCTGATGCTCGAACAGGAAGGTTTCCGCCCCCTGCTCGCCGCCGATGGAAAGACCGGATATGAACGCGCGCTCACCGCCAAACCGGATCTGATTCTTGTCGATCTCCGCCTCCCGGGGATGAGCGGGATCGAAATTTCCAAGCAACTGAGGGCGGGGAACGTGAACACGCCCATCATCGTGCTGAGCGCGGTCGGAGAAGAAGTCGATAAAGTGCTGCTTCTCGAAATCGGAGCCGATGATTACGTCGTGAAGCCGTTCGGCGCGCGGGAACTTCTCGCCCGGATTCGAGCGGTGTTGCGCCGCACATCGCCGGATGCGCGCAAGGTCGCTCAGTTCGGCGAGGTTGTGGTCGATTTCGAACGCCGCGTCGTCACCCGGAGCAGTGAGCCGCTGAAGATGACTCCCGCCGAGTACAACCTGCTTACCTATTTCCTTTCGAATCCCGATCGCCCGCTGACCCGCGATATGATTCTCAATTCGGTGTGGGGGTACGAATCGTTTCCCAATACGCGGACCGTCGACGCGCACGTCGTAAAGCTTCGCCAGAAGCTCGAGTCCGATCCCAACACGCCGAAGCATTTCTTGACCGTCCATGGGGTCGGCTACCGTTTCTTGCCGTAACCCCGTTTACAAACCTTTTACAAATCGGTGAACGATTCAATTTAAATCGATCGCGATAATAAACTGATGCAACGCACCCTTCTCATCGTCGAGGACGTGGACACCTGCGCTTCTACGCTCGAAATCGCGCTCAGTGCGCTGGATATCGAGATTGTCATCGCCAACAGCGCGGAGCAGGCCTGGAGGCTGGTGCAGCACAGCGACTCCCGGCTGGCGGCCGTGGTCACCGATCTCGAAATGCGGGGGATGGATGGTTACGAATTAATTCAGCGCATTCGTGGGCACGCAGACCACGAACATGTGCCTATCATGGTAATCACTGGGACGGCCGATCCGGACGCGCAGGATCGTGTCCGGCGGCTGGGCGCGAACGCGTTTTTCACAAAACCTTTTTCCCCCGCCGTCGTTCGGGAACAATTGGAGCAGTGGTTAAACCATGCGGCAACTTAATTGGTTCATTGTTTTCACCGCCTGTGGCGCGGCCCTCCTCCGCGCCCAATCGACCCCCGAAATTCAGCAGATTCTTGAGCGTCTCCAGAAACTGGAGGAGGCCAATCGTGCACTAAACGATGAGGTGCGTTCGCTCAAGGAACAACTCGCAGCCGCCCGAGGCGCGGCCGCTCCGCCACCGGAAGCCAGCGCCGGCGCGAAGGACGAAGCCGTTCAGGACCAGCTCGCCGTGCAGCAATCCCGGATCGACGAACTGGCGCAGACCAAGGTCGAGAGCTCGCAGAAGCTCCCGCTCCGCATCACGGGGATGGCTCTGTTCAATGCCTACGTAAACGGGGCATTCAACGGGAATACCGATAACACTCCGATCGCGTCGCTCGCCCGCGGCGATGCGACCGGGGGAGGGACCCTCCGGCAAAGCATCATCGGTCTCGAATTCAACAGCCCGCAGACCGTGTGGGGCGGCGCCAGGGTCACAGGATCTCTCTTTGCCGATTTTTTCGGAGGCTCCTCGGTATCTCTGAATCACCTTTTCCGGATACGAACCGCTACGATCTCGCTAGACTGGAATCAGACGAGCATTTCGGTCGGACAGGACAAGCCCATCATTTCTCCGCGCGACCCCAATTCGCTGGCGCAGGTCGGCATCTCGCCGCTCACCGATTCCGGAAATCTGTGGTTATGGCAACCCCAGGCCCGGGTGGAGCAGCGCTTCCACTTTGGCGCCTCGGCGGGATTGCGGGCGCAGGCCGGCCTGTTCCAGATGCGCGAGATTGGCTCCGAATCGACCGGTTACAACTTCTATGTGCCGCCTCCGGCCGCAGCCACGCCATCGCCCGAGCACCCCGAGCCGGCCGTCGAAGGCCGCTTCGAGTTCTGGAAACAGTGGGGCGAGAACACCCGCGTCGAGATCGCGCCCGGATTCCATACCAACTCGAGCACGGTTGCCAACTCTGACGTCTCTTCGCACCTCTTTTCGCTCGACTGGCTGATCAAACCTGCGAAATTTTTCGAGTTGACTGGCTTTTTCTTCAACGGGCAGAACGTGGCGGGGCTCGGCGCCCTGCCGCAGGGATTTACTCCTCTTCGCTACGACCGGTATCAGCCGGTTCACAGCACGGGCGGATGGGCGCAGCTCCGCTTCCCGGTGACTGAGCGTCTATCGTTGAACATCTTCGGGGGCCGCCAGGACGATCGCAATAGCGATCTGCTCACCGGCTACATCGGATTGAATCAGGCATACTACGGCAACATCATGTACCGGCTCGCTCCGAATGTGATGGTCAGTTTTGAGGGCGGGCAGGTTCGCACTACGTATATTGGCATTGGAAATCGGCTGAACAATCATTATGATCTGGCCGTCGCGTATCTGTTCTAGATACAAGGCAGCGGGCGCCTTTAGATATTGGCCAGCGTGTCTCATTTTGGCCGCCGCGCTCCAGGCCGGAAGTGTGCACGGACGATTCCAGATCGTTTCTTCGCAGGATCCCGAGGTTCGTAAACACTCCGATTATTCGGGAGTCGTCGTATGGTTGGAGCCCGCCTCCGGCGCTCCTCCTGCGCCTCTTCCCCCGCACCGAAAGGTGGAGATGGTGCAGAAGGGCAAGAAATTTACGCCCCACGTCCTGGCGATCGGAGTCGGAACTACCGTGGACTTTCCCAATTACGACCCGATCTTTCACAACGCGTTCTCAAACTACGACGGTCAGATCTTCGATGTCGGCTTGTATCCGCCCGGCACCTCGCGAGCCGTGACGTTCCGCCGCGAAGGCATGGTGCGGATCTTTTGTAACATCCATCCCACGATGAGCGCCGTGATCGTCGTGCTGAAGTCGCCTTATTTCGCCGTCTCCGGCAAGAACGGCGAATTCACCATCAACGGCGTTCCCAGCGGAACCTACAAGCTGCACGTCCTGCATGAGCGCGCCACGCAGCAGACGCTCGATGCGCTGGCTCGAACCATCGAAGTCTCCTCCGATGCAGAAATTCCCCCGATTACCGTATCCGAGAGCGGCTACCTGTTGCTGCCTCATAAGAACAAATACGGAAAAGACTATCCGCCGAACGAAGGCACCACTTATTCGGGAATCAGGCCGTGAGCTTCGGACGTTTATCCCTTCTCTGGAAGATCGTGCTGCCGACTTCGATCGTGCTGACCGCCGTCTTCGCCGTCGCGGGATGGATCGTCCAAGGCAGCGTCACGAAAACAACCTCGCAAAGCGTCGCCCACGAAGCGAGCGCGAGCTTCCAGGCCTACGAATCGCTATGGAGGGCCCGCGCCGACCGTCTGGCCACCGTGAGCCGCATCCTCAGCACGATGTCCGATGTTCGCCGCGTTCTCGGCACCGGAGATGAAGCTACAATTCGCGACACAGCCAACGAGCTGTGGTCGAAGACCGCGGCGGGCGACGCTTTCTTCCTCGTCGCCGATCCGCAGGGGAAGGTAATCGCTTCCGTCGGCGCGTCCGTCTCGATTCATCCCAGCGAGGATTTCCCGGAAGTGAAAACCGCCAGCGCGAAGTTCCCCGAACAGGCCTCCGGATTCGTCGAGCGTGGCGGCGATCTTTTCCAGGTTGTCGTGACTCCCGTTTACGTCCAGGCCGGGCTGCTCGACGTTCTCGTCGCCGGCTACGGCGTCGACAACCACGTCGCGCAGCAGCTCAAAGCCGAGACCGGGGGCAGCGATTTCGTTTTCGTCGCCGGCAAGAACGTGGTTACATCCACGCTGCCGGAAAGTGAGACCGCCTCCCTCGTCCCGCGCCTCATCGCCAGGCAGCACGACGAAGATTATCTCGCTGTCGCGACCCCTTTGGTCGATATCGGCGGCGGCACCGTCGGACAGCTCTTCATTCTTCGGTCGTTCGAAGCCGCGCGGCAGAGTATCGCTTCGCTCCGGACCGAAATCGTCGTCCTGTGGCTCTCCGCCATGATCGCCGCGCTGCTGGTCACGTATTTTGTCGCGCGCCGCATCATGCGTCCGGTCGCCGAGCTCGACCGCGCCGCCGCCGAAATCGCGCAGCAGAACTACGAATACCGCGTCGATGTCAGCACCGGCGACGAGCTCGGCCGCCTGGCCGGAACGTTCAATGCGATGTGCGAATCCATTCAGCACGCTCGCGAGGAACTGAAAACTCAGGAACGCATTTCTACCATCGGGCGTCTTTCCACCAGCATCGTCCACGATCTGCGCAATCCCCTGGCCGCGATTTACGCCGGCGCCGAGATGTTATTCGATACGAATCTTCCCGCTCCGCAGGTTCGCCGCCTCGCGACAAATATTTATCGCGCTTCCCGCGGAATCCAGGAAATGCTCCAGCAGTTGCTCAACGTTTCGCGCGGCAGATCCGGCGCCGCCGAGCTGTGCTCTGTTCGCGATGTCATCATCGCCGCCTGGTCCACCGTCGAAAGCGATGCCGAAGCCCAGCAGGTGGAGCTCGTCACCGAGGTCCCCGACGCTCTCGAATGTCCCATGGAGCGCGCCCGCATGGAGCGCGTCTTTCGCAATCTTCTCGAAAACGCCGTCGAAGTCATGCCCGAGGGCGGGACCGTCCATATCGACGCGCGCGCCGACGATTCCGCCGTCCTCATCGCCGTCAAAGACACCGGCCCCGGCATTCGCCCCGAAGTCCGCGATCGCCTGTTCCAGCCCTTCGTCACCTTCGGAAAAAAGAATGGCCTTGGCCTCGGCCTCGCCCTCGCGCGTCAGACCCTGCTCGATCACGGCGGCGACCTCTGGGTCAACGGCAACGGCCCCGGCGCTGAATTTCACATGCGGCTCCCTAAGGAACGTCGCTCATGATCGCCTGGACCTACCCCGATACCTCCACCGCCATCGCCAGATTCACCGCCAATGCCGTCAGCGTGACGCTCACTCTCGATCAGCATGAGAATTCCTGGCTGGTGAAGTTCGAAGTGGATGGCGAACCGAACGACGTGGCTTATTCCGCCCTTGAGATTTACCGCGGCGTGTTCGACGCAATCCTCGAATTCCTCGCCGTTCGCGAGCCTCAAACGATGCTCTTCACCACCGGTCGCGAAGACCTCGCCGGCGTCTACCGCAAATATTTAAAGAAAAGAGCGCCCAAGTTCGCCGAACTCGGCTATCGGCTCGACGGCGAACGCCGCGTCCTGCGCCGCTTCAAGCCGAGCCGCTGGGCCTCCACCGTCGAGGCATAACGTCCCATCTGCGTTCAATTCGCCGCCGCCACCGCTTTCCTCACTTCGAGGAAAGTGGGAAACACCCGCGATTCGCCTAGCTGATCCGGACCCCGCTGCGCCGGAAGCGGCCACCGCTCCACCAGCTTCTTCGCTTCGTCCTTTTCCCCGCTCGCCGCCAGCGCCGCCGCGTAGAACGTCCGCGCCGCGCCATCCTCGGCCGGAGGAGTGTGCTCGTACTGCTGCTTGAGCGCCGCGATGTCTCCCTTCAGCGGAGCCTTCCACACGGCGAGCTGAGCCTCCGCGATCCGTCGATCCGGCAGCGAAGCCAATTTCGCCGCCGCCTGTTCGCTCCGCCCCGTCGCATAGAGCCACGAAGCCTGCTGCCACACATCGTTCCGCACCAGCGCAAAATACTTCGCGGCGATCTCATCGGCGCCCTTCAGATCTCCGCCGAGCCAGCGCGCATACGCCGCCTTCAGCAAGTCCGTCCCTTGCAGGAATCCCGGATTCGCCTGGTGCGCGGCGAGAAAATATTTCTCCGCCTCCGCGAACCGCCCGTTCATGAAAAACGCCTCGCCCAGCGAATCGAGCGAATTGACCTGCTGGCCCGGCAGCTTCCCGTACTTCTCCAGAGTCTCCTTTGCGCCATTCACATCGCCCGCGTAAGCCTGCGCATACCCGAGCGACAACATCACGGCCGAATTCTCCGGTTCCGCCGCCAGCGCCGCTTGAAACGCCGCGGCCCCTTCCCTGAATCGCCGCGCATTCACTTCGGACTCCCCCAGCGCCGCCATCACCGCCGGATCCTTCGTCATACGCGCGATCTCCCGCAGCGCTTTTACGCGGCCCGCATCGTCGCGCTTCAGATTCGCGGCCACCAGCTCTATCCGCGCCCGGTCCAGCTCCGATCTCAGCCCCTTCCGCGCCAGCGCCCGCTCCGCCATATCCTTGGCTCGCTCTGGATCGCGCTGTTGAATCAACGTCTCTACCCACGCCAGCCACGCCGTCCCGAAATCCGGATCGATCGCCACCGCTCTCTCGAACTCCCGCCGCCCCCATGCCTCCAACGCATCCTCGCGCGCCGTCGAAAACTCCCGGGCCGCAGGATCGATCGCCTTCGCTGCCGCCGTCATCGCCGACAAAACCGATCCGCTGTAAGCGGCCGTCTTCGTCATCTTGTGCCGCGTCGCGTCTTCTTCCGCGATGTCAAATCGCAGCGCGCCGTCGCGCCTGGTGACGTAACCATGAAGGAATCGTCCCGCCTGCGCCAGATAGCCGTCGCTGGCCGATCCCGCGCGCAGCGCTGTAAAGCCCAACTCCCCCGCGGCCACTGTCGGCGCAGCCGTGGCGATCCAATCGTTTGCGGGATCACCCGTCAAATTTTCGAAATTGAGAACCGCGATGCGCGAATTCGCCGCCGGACGCGAGCACGCCGCCAACAGCAGACTGAAAAGTAAGACCCGCTTCAGATGACCTTCTGCTCCGCGGCCATCAGCAGCTTGAACTCCTGGTTATCCTTCAGCGCCGCGAATTCGGGTTCCTTCATGAACTTCTCCTTCTCTTTGAACCCCTCTTCAAGCGACTTCCGGATGCACAGCAGCGCGCGATCCATCTGGCCCGCCTTGGCGTACATCTTCGCCTGGAAATAATGATATTTTGCGCGCTCGTCCACGCTCCGCTCCTGTAGCGTCGTGCCCGTCGCGCTGCGCCGCTCGAACACATCCGGATCGATCGCCAGCGCCTTCTCGTAAGCCTCCGTCATCTCCTTGTACTGCTTGCGAGCATAATACGCCGTTCCCAGATTGCTCAAAAACGACGCCGAATCCGGCCGCAGCCGCAGCGCGTGTTTGTACTCGCCGATCGCGCGCCGGTACGATTTCCGCGCGTAGAAAACCGTCCCGAGATTGTTGAATGCTTCCGGATACTTCGGATCCAGCTTCACCGCGCGCTCGTACATCTTCCGCGCCGTATCGAGATCCATCAACTGGTGATAGGCGATCCCGATCTTATTTGCCACAATCGCCGAATCCTTCGGACCCATCTGGTAGCTTTCAATCGCCTCGCGATACATTTTGCGCGCCATCAAAATATCGCCCCGCATTTCAGGCGATAGCGCCTTGGCTGGATCGGCGGGCGCCGTCCGGTCGATCGCGCGAAACCCGTTCGCGGTTTGAGGCGCAGGATTTTGAAAAATCAGGACCGTTACGGAAACGAGAACAAGACCGGAAACCATCGGGGGCCTCCTATTTAGATCTACTTTACATCACTTATAGATATCTCGGAAGCCCCTGAAAACATCTTTATGCCATCCGCTTAGCGCCGCTTGCTCCACCGTAGTCGAGCGCGCCCCTCTCAGAAACGCAGCCTACTTAAAAATATCCTTCAACCGGCCGAAGAACCCCTTGCGCTCCGGCTTCTTCTGCTCCGGAGCCGGCGCCGGAGCCACGGGAATACTCCGCGGCGTCTTCCCCGGCTGCTGCTGCGCTGCCGGAGGCGTCGCCGCCGCCACTTGCGGCCTGTTATCCGGGACTACCGCCGGCGCCGGTTTCCCCGTCGTCTCCCATCCCGAAATCATCGTCCGGCCCGCGCCATGCAGATGACAAATCTCCACCGGCTGCGTCCCCGCGATGAACACCTGCGACCGGATCTTGGGACACGACGGCGTTGCAAGCTGTCCCGTCTCCGCATCGATCTCCGCCGTCACGATCCCATCCGGCGGATCGAATGCATGAACGTTCTTGTATTCGCGATGCTGATGAGCCCGCTTCATGAACTCCGCCCAGATCGGCAGAGCGCTGTGCGCGCCCTCCAGCTTGAAGTCCCGATTATCGTCGAATCCGACCCAAACCACGCAGATCAGTTTCGAGCTGAATCCCGCGAACCACCCGTCGCGCGACGTACCCGTCTTGCCCGCCACCGGATACGTGATGTTGTAGCGCGATCGCACCGCCGCGCCCGTGCCCGAATGCACCACTTCTTCGAGCGTATTCTCCACCAGATACGCAACCCGCGGATCGAGCGCCGGCTTCCTCTCCATCTGCGATTGATAAATCGGCCGCGCATGCTGATCGCGAATCGATTTGATGAAGCTCGTCTTGATGAAATCCCCGCCGTTCGCGAAAACCGTGTACGCACCCGCGATCTCGAGCGGCGTCACTTCATAAGCTCCCAGCGCGATCGATGGCGTCGGTTTGATATCGACATTCAGCCCCGCCGCCCGCGCCGTCAACGCCACCTGATCGTAGCCGACCATCTCCGCCGTCTTCACCGCCGGCACATTGAGCGAATGCGCCAGCGCAAACCAGATCGGAATCGTCCCGAAGTATTCGTTCTTGTGATTCGCCGGTTCGTACGGCTTTTCGTCGAACCAGAACGTCGTCGGCTCATCCTCGATCAGCGTCGCCGGAGTTATCACCTGCGGCGCGCCTTCCTTGATCGCCGTCCCGAACGCAGCCGCGTACACGAACGGCTTGAATGACGACCCCGGCTGCCGCTTCGCCACCGCGTGATTGAGCTGGCTGAACCCGTAGCTCCGCCCGCCCACCAGCGCCTTCACCTCCCCCGTCTCCGCGTCGAGACAAACCAGCGCCACCTGCGCCCACGGAAAATCCTCCGTGCCGTATTTCTTATTCCGCTTCTTCCATTGCGTATCCGTCTCGACCAGCCCCGCGCGAACCGCCGCCACCGCGTCCCGCTGAAGATTCATATCGAGCGTCGTGTAAACCTTGTACGACGTATTCAGAAAATCCGTCCCCTCGAACTGGTTCTGCAAAGTGTCATTCACCAGATCGACGAAGTACGGAGCATCGCTCGACTCCGCTTCCTCGCGCGTCACCTTCATCGGAGCCGCCATCGCGTCTTCCATCTGGCGTTCCGTGATGAACCCGTCCTCGCGCATCGCCTTCAGGATCTGATTGCGCCGCGCCTTCGCTCCATCCGGATGCCGGAATGGATTCCTCCGCGACGGAGCATTGATCATCCCCGCCAGCAGCGCCGCATCCTGTAGATTCACATTCGCCAGATCCTTGCCGAGATAAACTTCCGCGCCCTGGCCCAGCCCCTGAATACTAAAGCTCCCCGCCTGTCCCAGCGGGACCGCGTTCGCGTAATACTCGAAAATCTGCTGCTTGGTCAGCTTCTGCTCCAGATGCAGCGTAATCATCGCCTCCGGAAGTTTTCTCTTCCATCCCCGATCCACGTCGCCGAGCCAGACCGTTCCCGCCAACTGCTGCGTCAGCGTCGATCCGCCCATCGCGCGCCGCCGCTCCTTCACGTCCACCCACAGCGCCCGCATGATCCCGAACGGATCGAATCCCGAATGCTGGAAGAAATGTTTGTCCTCGGCCGCCAGCACCGCGTTCACCATCACCTGCGGAATATCGTTGAAGTGCACGATGCGCCGCTTCTCGCGAGTCCGTCCGAACAGATTCGTGATCAATTCCGGCTCCAGCATGTACTGCGTGCGCTCCGTCTGATCGCGCAACGAAATAATCTGCGTGATGTGATTGGCGCGGATCTTCACCACCGCGCCTTCGGAATCGTACGAATCCGCTCCCGGATTAATCTCGATCGCATCCGGGCGCAGGTGAAACCACCCCATCCGGTTGTTGCTCGATTCCGAATATCCGCAGCGCCGCAGATACTCCGCGATATCATTCAGCGAAGCCTCTTGGCCGAGCACCACCGGCCGCGGAGCCGCATAGAGCAGGGAAGTGTTCGCGAATACTCCCGCGTGCAACCGGGCCTCAATAATGCGCGCGTATTTCTGGTAATAGTAGGTGAAAACTCCCAGCCCGATCGTGACTGTCAGCACAAAAGCGAGCAGAAATGCCTTGCCCCAAGGGCTGACAAGGAACCTGACCAGGAGTGCTTTGCGGGGAACCTGAAACTTGAGGGGCACTATTTCTTAGTCTCGTCCAAGGAGAATAGCTCTTTCCACATATCCTCGTGCGGCTCCCAGTCCGGCGATTGATGACCGGTGATCTGCAACTCGGAAACCTTCAGAGTTCCGTGTCCGTACAGGCAGATGTACTCGGTCCTCGGGGCCCCTAGAAGCACATGATTCCAGGACCCCGTCTGGATCGGCATCCGGAGCCTTCTCAGGCAGGTCCGGCACCGGTAACGCTGGTCCCAGGAGATCAGCCAGCCCAATCCCATGGCAAACAGCCAGAAAAGTAACATCGTGCAGGCGTATAGAAAATCGCGCCTTACGGGATTCGGCCCACCCTGCCACATCGGCTTGAGCGGAGGGAACATTTGCGATACCCCCTGCTCGAGCGCCCACAGCAACGCCAGCGCCACAATGATTTTTGCGACCAGGTAGCCCCAGTACTTCATACTTGTTGGACACCCGTCCGTCCCGCCGGGTTCCTAAGAACAGGTACGAACCTCGGCTGCCTTTAGTTTGGCATAAATTTGGAGACCCTTCAGCGCCGCAAACCTTCGCTCTTCAACCTCAAACACTCCTCAATCGCCTCCGCCGCCCCTGGCTCTGTCTGCACGATTTCCCTGAACTGCGCAATCGCATCGTCATACCGGCCCATGCTCGCCAGCGCCCCGCCTAAATTGAACCGGGCCTTCGCATAACCTGGATTCAACGCGAGCGCCGCTTGAAACTCGCCGGCCGCCTGATCGAACCGCTCCACAGCCGCGAGCGCCGTCCCCAGATTGAAGTGATTCTCCGCGCTCTCCGGATTCAGCCGCACGCTCGCGCGAAATTCCTCGATCGCCCGATCCGGCCTCCCGGACAATCCATAGAGCCGCCCCAGGTTGTAATGCGTGTCCCCATCATCGGGCCGAATTTTTAACGCCGCGAGCAGATGTTCCTCCGCCTCGGCAAACCGCTGCTGTTCGATCAGCGCCACCCCGAGCCCTTCTCTTGCATCGGGATCGTTCGGGCTCAACTGCAACGCGATTCTGAACTGCTGTTCCGCCGCCGGAAAATTTCCGCGCTTGCTGAGCGCTGCTCCCGCGCTGATCCTCGCCTCCGGCAGATTTGGCCGCAGCCGCAGCGATTCCTGAAGATACGGCTCCGCCTCATCCAGCCGCCCCCGATCGATCAATGTGTGGCTCAACCCGCTCATCGCCAGCCAGTTCCGATCCGTCACCTGAATGGCGTGCTCGAACAGCGTGACGGTGTCGCGCCAATATCCAATCTGCACCCAGGTCATCCCCGCCCAGATCACCGCCGGAATCGCCAGAATCGCCGTTCGAGGCACGCCCCAAGCGGCAACGATCGCGAGCCCGATCAGAGGAATATACATGTATCGGTCCGCCCGGCTCTGCATCCCGATCTGCACTAATCCGATCACCGGGACCAGCGTCCCCAGAAACCAAAACCATCCGACCGCGAGAGGCGGCTTCCTCATCACAACCGCCGTGATCGCGATCAATGCCGCCGCGGACCCAACGACAGCCCACGCCGGTAGTCCGGAATCGAACGGATAAATCACCGCAAGATTCGTCGGCCACAAGAACTTCAAAACATAAACGGCGTAAGAAACGGCCGCATTCTCGATTCGCGCCCCGATTGGAACCTGATCGAGGGTCGAGATTGCGCCACCGCCTCGCTGCACCACAAACGTGATCACGGACACGATCGCCGACAACACGAGAAATGGAATCTTTTCGACCATCAGCCGCGAGACCGCGAGCTTGCGAAATCTCTCCAGCGGCCAGTAATCCAAGAGCAACAATACAAAGGGCAAAGTAACGATCATTGGCTTTGCCAGCAAACCGCAAAGAAAAGCGCTTAAAACGGCGCAAAATCGGCTAAAATGCGGCTTTTTGCAATAAAAAACCCACGCCAGCAGCGAGAGCGCCCAAAACAGCCCGCTGAGGACTTCTTTCCGCTCCGCCACCCACGCCACCGCCTCCACGTGCAACGGATGAAGCCCGAACGCAAATGCCACAAACGCGCTCGGCCACTTCGCGCCGGTCATCTCATAAAACGCAAGAAAGAAGAAGACCGTCGCGAGCGCATGGAGCAGGACATTCGTCAGATGATGCCAGCCGGCCGAGAATCCGTAGAGATGATAGCCGCCGATGTACGACAACCAGGTCAGCGGAGCCCAGTTCGCCGCATATCCTCGAAACACCCAACCGATCGAACCGCGAATATAAGGATTCCGCGTCAGGAACAGAAGGTCATCGTAATCGACCAGTTCGAAATTCCAGACCTGAAAATAAACCGCCACCACGGCAGCGAACAGGCCGGCCGATATCGCGCGACGCATGTGGAACCAGTTGAACACAAATGTCATTCGGCGCGCTCGCCGGACTTGATTTTGGCCTATTCCAAGCAGAGTGGTGGTTTTCAGCCACCTTCTCCGCCCGTAAGCAATTGATTCTAAGGTCATTTCTTTTGGCCCGCCGCGTGCGGCTAGCGGTGGCATGAAGAGACCAGCCCTGGCAATCGCGATGGCGATCATGACCTGGGCGCAGGCGCCAATGCCTCCGATGCCGGGAGCACCGGAATATCCGCAGGGCGATCCGCGCAGTCCGCAAGGAAATCAGGGTTTGCAGAGTCCGGATGTTCCGAGCGCGGACGAGCAGCCGGACGCTCCGGACCGCGGTGTGGCTCGCATCAGCTACATGGCCGGAAATGTTTCGGTACGGCGCGGGGATTCGGGGGAGCTTGTGGCCGCGATCGTCAATGCTCCGCTGACCATCGGCGATCGCGTCGTAACGGGCGAAGGCCGCGCGGAGGTTCAGTTCGATTCGGCCAACATGATTCGTCTCGGACCATCGACCGAGGTCCGGTTCAGTGAGCTTCAATATCACCGCTATCAGATCCAGATCGCGGCGGGATCGGCGAGTTTCAGAGTGCTGCGCGATTCCGACGCTCAGGTGGAAATCAGCACGCCGAGCATTTCAGTGCGGCCGGTGCGCCGCGGCGTTTATCGGATAAATATCCGTCCGGACGGGACGACCGAGATCACATTGCGGGCGGGAGCGGATGGGGAAGTTTTCGGTCCGCGCGGATCGGAAGCGATTCACAACAACAACACGATGCTGGTGCGCGGCGGATCGAACGATCCGGAATTTCAGATGACCGCGCCTCCTCCCGAGGACGATTTCGACCGTTGGGCGGCTTCGCGCGACCGGCAGTTGGAAAGCGCGACTGCGCCGCGTTACGTTCCTCGGGATGTGTATGGCGCGGAGGATCTCGATAACAACGGCGTGTGGAGAAACGATCCACAGTACGGGCAAGTCTGGCAGCCGACGGGCGTTGATCCGAATTGGGCTCCCTATCGCTGCGGACGCTGGGTGTGGATCGATTACTACGGCTGGAGCTGGGTCGGGTGCGAGCCGTGGGGCTGGGCTCCGTATCACTACGGCAACTGGTTTTATGGAGCGTACGGATGGGCCTGGTGGCCTGGTCCACTGTACGCGCGGTATTACTGGCGTCCGGCGCTGGTCGGATTCTTTGGCTGGGGCGCGGGCGTTGGAGTAGGGTTCGGTTTTGGATTTGGAAACGTGGGCTGGGTGCCGCTCGCTCCGTTTGAAGTTTTCCATCCCTGGTACGGTCCGCGATTCTATGGCGGATATCGCGGCGTGACGGTGGTGAACAACATCAACGTGACGAATGTGTACCGCAATGCGCGGGTAATGAATGGAGTGACGAGCATGCGGGCGGGCGAGTTCGGACGAGCAGCGGTGAGCAATACGAATTTCGTGCGCGCTTCGGCGGCGGACCTGCGCAGCGCCGGCGCGATGCGCGGGCAGATGCCGTTCCAGCCGTCGCGGGAGAGCACGCAGTTCACGAATCGCGCGCCCATGACGCAGGGGATGCCGAGGACGAGCGAGAATGCGCGGTTTTTCTCGCGGTCGGCTCCGGCGCAGACGAATCGGGTTCCATTTGAGCAACAGAGGCAGAGCTTTTCATCTCGTCCGGCGGGCGGCATGTCGGGTGCCCCCTCACTGGGAAGCGGGGGAAGTTCCGCCGGTAACGCGGGCGGCTGGCGAGGCGCGGAGTCGCCGGCCGCTCGTGGAAATATGGGGCCTCCGGCGGGAACGAACAACGGCGGATGGCAGAGGTTCAATCCGAATGCGAACGGCGGGCAGGGGAGCCGTCCGCCCATGTCTTCGGCTCCAGCGCCGCGGTCGATGCCGAATAGCGGCGGCGGGGGATGGCAGCGCATGGAAGGAAATCGCGGGACGGGTCCGACGTCGGGTCCGGCTCCAAACGAGTCCTTGAATCGGGGCGGAATGCGCGGCAATGCGGGCGGCGGACCGGGATATCAATCCTCACCGCAGTCGCGTGGAGTGACGCAGCCTGGATACAACCGGAATTATTCGCAGCAGCCGCAGCAGTTGAGGATCAGTCCGCCGATCGTGCAGAACCGGGGTCAGAGTTCCCATGGTGGTGGAGCGCCGCGACCGGGCGGCGGCGGCGGCGCACCGCACAGTGGTGGAGGAAATCGCGGCGGGAATAATGGCGGGCGCCACTAGTCTTTTTTAATACGGGCTCATAGTATTCTTCTTCCCTCGTGTGGCCCGATGGAGAGATCCATCGGGCCCTTTTTTACTTTCCGCGTGAGCGTGAATCGCGCTGTGGCCGAGTCAGTGTGCTCAGAAACCTGTTGTCCGCCGTGAATATCCCTTGAAGTCGTCGCCGGGCTTGATGTTGGGATACTTCTTCACGCTTTCTTCATAGCCGGCAATAATCTCCGATACCGGCCCATAGACCCACCCCATGGTAAGGGTGGTGCTCCAGAGGTTGTAGTCCTCATGTGGATCGCTCGAAAGATCGAAGACCATCGGCAGGGGCAGCGTCTCATAGGCGTGGTTCACGGCTTCGATCCCCGGGCCTGGCGTATAGCGGAAGATCATTTTGTAGTACCGCCACTTGACCGACATGAGTTCGCCATCGCCGCCGAAGAACGTATAGAAGTTTCGACTCGTCGTTGGACTCTTCCCCAGCAGGAAGGCGGAGGCGTCGGTCCCATCAATCGGCCGGTCCTTTGGCACCAGATTGGAGGCGCCCGCAAGGGCCGCAAGCGTCGGTAGCCAGTCTACGGCTGCGAGCATTTGCTCGGTCACCAGACCGGCGGGGACTTTGCCCGGCCACCGCACCATGGCGGGCACTCGCATGCAGCCCTCAAAAGGCGGTTGGTAGAAATTGCCGCGGTAGGGTCCGCCGGAGCCGCCTGCGGCGCCAGCCGCGCCGGTAGCGAAGCCATTGTCGCTGCTCAGCACGACGATGGTGTTATCCTCAACGCCAGCCTCTTTGACTCCATCGAGGACCTGGCCAACACGGTAGTCCATTTCTGCGATGCAGTCAGCGTACATGCCCCCGCGCAGCGGAGACTTGCCAACGAAGTCGGGATTGCAGACCACCGGCGGATGCATCTCAGAATAGCCGAGGTAGACGAAAAAGGGCTTTTTGGCCGCAGCCTGCCGTTTGATGAAGTCCACTGTCTTCGGAATGAGATATTCTGCGTCGATAATCGGCCGCACCTTCATGTCCAAAACCATGACGGGCTTGGAAGGTTGGCCTTTGCGGCCTTCGAGCACGTGTGGCGGCAGGTCCAGCGATTCGGAAACGTGCTTCTGTGCCAGCGTCTCCTTAACGACGTCGTTGAAGAGAGGGTACGAGGTGAAACCAGCCTCATCCCAGCTATTCGGGATGCCCCACCATTCGTCGAAACCCTGGTCGTTCGGCAAACGGCCCTGCACGTCGCCCAGATGCCATTTGCCGTACAAGGCGGTCGCGTAGCCCGCATCCGAAAGCAACTCGGCAATTGTGTACTCCCACGGTGCGAGCCCGGACGGCTTGCCTATCGGGGGCACGACCGTGTAGGTGCCGCACCGGACCGGGTGACGGCCGGTCATGATCGCCGAGCGCGATGGCGTGCACTGCACTTCAACGTTGTAGTTGTTAAAGCGAATTCCCTCACTGGCCAGCTTATCGATGCGCGGCGTGGCGGTGGGACCGCCATAGACGCTGAAATCGCCCCATCCGACATTGTCGACCAGAATGAAAACGATGTTGGGCTTCGGCGCGGTTTGCGCTCTGGCGCCCATCGTCAGCAGAGCGCCAGTAAGTCCTCCCGCAAAAGCCCTTCGCGTCAATGGAGCTGATTTATAAGAAGACATGACATCATGTCCCGCCGTAGTCTGATGACTACAAACCAGTCTCGTTGTTTTTTTTTGGGGGGACTCAGCGTAGTGTCAGCAGCACGAAGAGTCCGGATGCGCCGACGGCGAGCTATTATTTAACATAATACCTGTTATCGGAAGTTACTTAAACTACGCTCCGCGTTGAGGACGTGGGCGCGTACCTCTGCCGGTACCTGGCTGGCGGCGGAGACTCGCAAGACCTCGAATCCGGCGGCTCGGGCGCTGGCGATACCGGCTTCTGAGTCTTCAATTACCAATGGACGCCGTGCGCCGAGGATTTCCGCTGCTTTCAAATAGGGATCCGGCGCAGGCTTCAAGTTGGGGACCTCACGTCCGCAGACAAGTGTCTGGAAACAAGAGCGGAATCCGGCTCGCTCAAGCGGGGGCTCGACTTCTGTTCTGCCACTTGAAGAAACAACGGCTAACTTATAGTTCTGAGAGAGCATCCTGACCATATCCACCGTCTCCGCCAGGAACGGTGGATTTAACTCGAGGCGCTCCCGGAACATGATCTGCTTGCGCTCGTACTCGGGCCAGATTTCTTCAAACGGGATCGGAGGCGTGCGTTCGGCGGCAAGCGTGCGGATCATCAGGCGGTCCGAAATTCCAATGCATTGCCTTTGATAGAAGCCCCAATCTAAATGAATTCCAAAGGGCTTAAGGATATCGCGCCAGCAGGCGTAATGGAGCGGCTCCGTGTCCGCAAGGACGCCGTCGAAATCGAACAGAATTGCGTCCCAGGTCAACGTTCGTCACCTGGAGCGGAGCGGGATGGGGGGATCTGGGCGACAATCTTCTTAACATGAGCGAGGCCGCGCGGGTCGGTCTCGTGATATTCGACGTGGGGGAGGAAACGGATTTCCCGCTCGACGGCGGCGACGCGGTTGCCTGGAGACGGATGGTCTGACAAGAACGCCGCGACGCCGGAGGGTTGGGTTCCTTCAGCCTCCAGGCCGCGGAAAAAGTGAGCCATTCCTACGGGGTTGTAGCCGGTATCGTTCATGATGCGGGCGCCATTGAGATCGGCCTCGCTTTCCGCCTCCCGCGAGTAACGCAGAAGCATCGACTGGGCGCCGAAGTTGATGCCGAGCTGGCTGAGTTTTGCGAGCGTCGAATCGTCTCCAATCATCGCCTCGAAAAATGCGGCCGCGGCGGACACCGGGATTGCCTTTGTTGCCTGATGCGTGCCATGGCGAAGGGCCACGTGCGACATCTCGTGGGCGAGAACTCCGGCGAGCTCGGTCTCGCTGCCGACCATCGCCAGCAGGCCGGTGTTGACGTAGACCGGTCCACCGGGAAATGCGAAAGCGTTCACGGCTTTGTCGTTGATGATGTGGAATCGGAACGGGAAGGGTCCGGCATGGCGCGACTGGGCGAGGCGGGAGCCGATCCGGGTCAGGTATCCGGTGATGTCTTCGTTGTGGAGGACCGGCCGCGTCTGCTCGATTTCCTTGGCGGCCTGCTTACCCATTTCGACGTCCTGCTCAGGAGAGAAGATATTGAATCCGGGCTTTAATTCCCTGACCTGAGCCGCCAGGGACACGGCGGCGGCCATGGCAGCGGCGGCGATGATCTTCACAATTTTATTTTCGCATTCCAGTGTTCAATACGCGCTAACGATCCTTACGGTCAATCCTTGTTGGTCGCTTCGCGGTCGAACTGAAGTGCGTCTTTGATGACCTGATCGCCGGGCTGGATTCCGGCAAGAACCTGCTGGGTCCCGTCGGAGTTGACAGGCCCCGCCTGGACCTCGGTCCGCCGGAATTTGTTGTCGCCGATTTTTATGAAGACCCAGTAGCGGTCCTGGAGGCGGAGGATCGAGCTGACGGGGACCACGGCCCGCGAGTGGGCGCCTTGCGAAACGAAGTGCGCGACCGCGAACATATTCGGCCGGAGGATGCCGCCTTCATTCTCGAGTTCGATGCGGACCTTGGCGGTGCGCGTGTTCGGGTCGAGAACCTTTGAAATATTTTCGACGCGACCGCGCAGGCGCCGGTTCGGATAAGCCGCGAGTTCAATTTCCGCGCGGTCGCCGATGTGGACCTGGGCGAGATTGTTTTCGAAAACGTCGCACAGGACCCAGACGTGGGAGAGGTCCGCGATGGTGAACAGATTCGGAGAATTATCGAGCGACTTGACGCCGGCGGAGGGAGTCACCTGCTGATCGACGATGGTTCCGGCGACCGGGGCGCGGACTTCGAGGATTCCGCTGAGGTGCTGGAGATCGCCTCCGAGAATTTTGATGCGTTCCGCGCTCGTTTCGGTATCGACCTGCGCGTGTTTATAGGCGTCCTCGGCGACTTCCAGATCTTTCTGCGGAATCGCGCCGTGCTGATAGAGGACCTGGGCGCGCTCAAGCTGCGTCTTGGCGAGCGCCTCGCTCGCCTGGAACTTGCGGTAATCGGAGATGGCCTGCGTCAGGTCCGGACTGGTCATGGTGAGAAGAACCTGATCCTTTTGCACATCGTCGCCGAGGCGGACTTTGAGGGACACGACGCGTCCGGCGGTGAGCGCGTTGACGGCAACGGTGCGATTCACGTCGGGCGCCACGACGCCGTTGACCTGAAGCTGATCGGACTCGGCGCGGCTGGCGACGGGAACCACTGCGAAACGGTCGGGCTTGTCGACGGAAATGACGTTGGGGTCGGGCACCGGCTCGACGACGGTCGGCGGAGAGTCGTTGGCGCGGGGATCGGCCACGCCGCGCGTACATGCCGTTAACCCCGCGAGCGCAATGAAAATGAGGATAGAAAGACGCGTCATTGGATCACCTCGCGACCCACAGCAAGATTCAATTGGCTGGCGGCATTTAAATACGAGCCGACCAGGTTCAGATAGCTCAGTTGGATGCTCCGGTAGTCCTGCTGGGCTTGGAGAAAGTCGAGCAGAGAAACGCCGCCGCGCTGAAAAGCGAACGATACGGTCTCGCGGACATCGGCGGCGCGTTTCAGATAGTCGGTTTTATAGGGACGCAGCAGAGTGAGGCTGCTGGTGAGCGCGGCATAGGACGAATCGACATCGCTGAAGACCTGCGCTTCAGCCGCCTCGCGCAGGCGCTGATTGCGGGAGATGTCGAGCTGCGTCCGCAGCTTCTCGCCCTGATTCTTGTCGAACACGCGCAGCGGTATGGCGACGCTCGCGCCGAGCGTATTAAACGCGAACGGATTGTTGAAGGAAGGATTATGAGAATACCAGAGGCTGAAGGTCGGGTCCGTGGATCCGTTCGCCTCGGCGAGGTCGTGATTGATCTTGGCCAGATCAACGTTCTGTATCGCCGCTTTCAGATCCGGCCGCGTCTCAAGCGCGATATTTCGAAATTCCTCGAGCGGCCTGGTCTGCTCGCCAAAATCGTACGGCCCGGTAACGTCGAACTGCTCCACGGGCGTGCGATCGTTCAACAGCATCAGAAGCTGGATCTTCGCGGTACGAACGTTGACTGTTGCAGTCTGCACGTCGGCGACGAACTGCACTCGCTGAAGCTCCAGCCGGTCAAGGTCGAGCTTGGAGATGTCGCCGGCTTTGAACCGCTCCCGGCTTACCTCAAGGACGTGATCGAAATAAGAGAGATTTTCACGTGTCACGGCGAGGACCGCTTTCGCCTGTAGCGCCTGGACGAAGGCGCTGCGCAAACTGAAGAGCAGATTTCGTTCCTGATCGGCGTATGTAGATTCCGCGATCGCGGTCGCCTGCCTGGCGCTGTCCCGGCGCAGCTCGCGTTTACGATTCCGCTCGTGAAGATAGCTGAATGTTCCGGTAAATTGTGTGCCCGCGAACGGCTGCCAGACTCCTTCGGATGGAAAAAGCTGATTCCCGTCGATTCCGAACGTGAACTCGGGATTCGGGCGCAGATAGGCGGTAATTTCCTGAGCTCTCGCCTCATCGACGTTCATCTTGACGGCTTGCAACGTCGGATTGGTGGCGCGGAATTTTTCCCGGATCTGCTCCCAGGTGTAAGTCTGGACCTGCTGGGCAAGCGCGGTTCCGGCGCATAAAGTAGCCCACAAAGCTCGCGTGAAATATTTCATCTCAGTGCGCTCATGTACAGCTTTCGAGGCCGGACAGGCGGCCTGGAAGCTGATGAGCGCCCGCCTTCTTAGGCGCATTTACTTTCTCCAGTTAAAATTTGTTGACGTTAACGGGAAATCAGGCGGTGACAGGCGGAGCACGGCCCGCGCGAATCGGGAGAAAGCGATCGAGGCTTTTACGCACTTCACTGAGCGCAATCGCAAACAAGTAGAGACAGAAACACAGGATCAGCGTGACCGCGACCTGGACGGAATCGAGCGCTTCGAGCAGACGAACCAGCGTGGCGAGGTTCTTCTTGTCCGGTTGCGAAGTGTTCGAAGGCTGATGATCGCCGGCGTTGGCCGAGAACAGTTGGAGCCGAACCGCGTCGTCGCTGGCGGAAACACAGGGAAATAACGATACCAGCGCGAGGCTGAGGGCGACGGCTCGAGAAATGACCTGGCGCCGCGAGATCCGGCGCTTTTCGGCCGAGACAAACCAGGCGAAGGCTGCCAGACAGACGGCGGCCCATGCCAGGTTCAGCATGGTATCGGCATGAAGCATCGGATACTACGATTATAGACGGGGGCGAACTCGGGATTGTTACGGCTGCATCGGCCGGGAGACGATGGCGGTGACAAGATAGCCCCGGAGCAATGCCCCGGGGCGCGGATTGTTCGGAGGATCGGGGTTTTTACTGCTCGAAATAACCGGTCGCGAGCTCGGGCTTCTGCTCGAGCGCCTGGCGCCAGCAGTTGCGCGCCTCTTCGAGATTACCCTGCGACTTCAGCGCGTGACCGAGATTCAATAAAGCTTCGGCGAAGGTCGGACGTTCGGCGAGCGCTTCCTGATAGAGACGGATGGCGTCTTCCACCTGGCCTGATTTCTGGAGCAGAAGACCGGTGTTATAGAACAGCTCCGGCGTGCGCTCCCCCGCTTCGATCAGTTTGGCTTGCAGATCGAGAGCCTTGTCGAGATCCTCGCGCTCGACGGCGAGAGCGGCGAGGCCGCGCAGCGCGTCGATCGAGTTCGGTTCCGATTCCACCACGGCTTCAAACGCCTTCGCGGCGCTCTCGTGATCGTTGATATTCCAGTAGGCGAGGCCGAGATTCAATTGTGCTTCCGGCCAGTTCGGACGCTTACGGATGCAGGCCTGGAAAGCTTCCGAGGCCCCGCGGTGATCGGCCCGCTGCAACCGGAGATAGCCCAGGCGGAACCACGCGTCTTCCCACTCTGGATTCCGCGTCAAAAGCTTCACGTACAGCCGCTCGGCGTCTTCTTTTTCGCCCTGCTGCTCGAGAACGCTGGCAAGGTTGTAAATCACGTCGGCCAGATCGGGCGCGATCTGCAACGCGCGCTCGTAGGATTCGCGGGCGAGTTTGAGTTCGCCCATCTCCTGGCGGACGATGCCGAGATTCACATGAGCCTGCTTGGCGTCAGGGCGGATCCGGACCGCTTCGGAATAAGCGCGGGCGGCTTCCTCCAGGCGTCCACACTTCTGCTCGGCCACGCCCATGTTGAACCAGCGTTCGAAATGATCGGGCGTGAACTCCACCAGCTTCGAGCAGAAGCGGGCGGCGGCGTCGTAGTCGTTATCGTGGAACGCGCAGGTCGCAAGGCCTTCGAGAGCCGCCTGCGAGAACGGCCGCATCGCCAGGAGGCGCTCGGAATACTGCTGGATCGCGCCATGATCCTTGCGGGCCATGCCAATGGTGATCAGATTCACCAGGCATTCTTCCGATTGCGGATTCTTTTCGAGAATCTTGAGATAGAGCGCCGTCGCTTCGTCGAACTTCCATAGAAGCTGAAGCGATACGGCTTTGCCGAACAGCGCCGTTTCCTGGCCGGGCTGGCGCTGTAGAACTTTGTCGAAATACTGGATCGCGGGCTCGGGCTTCTCCTGATGGAGCAGGCAGATTCCAAGGCCGAGCTGGGCTTCTTCGCGCTGCGGATCGGCTTCCAGAGCTTTCTGGAACGCGTCCGTGGCTTCCTGCCAGCGCCCGAGCTTCTCGTAGCAAATGCCGAGATTGAAGTTTGCGGTTGGATGACGCGGGGCGACCGAGAGCAGACGCTCGTAGGTCTTGATGGCATCCTCGTATTGTTCCAGCTCGAACTGGACGTGGCCTTTGGCGGCGAAAACTTCGGCGGTCTCTTCACCGGCCTCGATTGCCGAATTCAGCTCGCGGAGCGCTTCTTTGCGTTTTCCTTCAAGGTGCAATGAAACCGAGCGCGCCAGCGCTGGAGACACCACTTTTCCCTGGGCCCGCAGTCCGGGCGCATCCGATCCGTTCTTTTTGCTCATTGTTGCCAGCTCCCGCTCATCGATGTGTTGTACGGGGCCAGGTAAGCGCACAGCCTGCCGAGCATGTCGTACTGATGCGTCACCTGTACCCACCGCACGCGGCTCTCCTCCCCGGGAGCGGCGAAAAATCCGACGCCACCGTGGGTTAACCGCGGCTCACTCCATGAATCGACCATTTGGCCCTGGACCGATAGGGCGAAATCGTCGCCGTGCACATCTAAGCGGACGCGATAGATGGAATCCGGGCGGGCATCGACGGGAACAATCACATCTCCGCGGGAATCGGCCTTGCCATTAATGACGGCGTAACGTATCACGCCGATGGTCGGCACGGGGCCGGGCTTGGTCACGACCATTTTGATCACGTAGTAGTTGTCGAAATCAGCCGCGCGCACCACCCAACTCATCGCTTTCTTGTCGATCATGCCGAGGAATTGCATGCTGTAATCGGCGAGTCCCATCGAGGGCCGGTACATCGCGAGCGGACCCGGCCGGACAAAGCCGGCCGCATCGAACGACCAGTCCGTGGTTGCGTCGCCACGGCTGACCCATTCGTCCAGACCGGAGCGGAAATCTTCATCCAAAGCGACGGCGGCGCGATCGAGCATGCTGCGGCGGACGCCGGTCAACTGCTGATTGACGACTGTCTTGAAATTCTTCTGGAATCCGCTGGCGGCGGCCGGGGCCGCGACGCGGACCTTCGGCAGCGAGGGGTGGAGCGCCAATCCGAGCAGCAGCGGGATCGCGAACACCAGCATCTTCAGATCGCGAGGCGCGCGATTCCAAAAGTCGATGGCGTGGACCCAGATATGGGCGCGCTCGGGCCGCGGCGCTGGAGGCTCCGGCATCGCCTGAGGAATCGAATATTGAGTGATTTGCTGATACGCCGGTTCCGGCCGCGGCGGGAAAACTTCTTCCAGCGCCGGCTTGGCGTCAATCGGCTCCAACTTCGAGGCCGGGCGCATCGGTTCGGTGCGCGGCGGCTGCGGCAGCGAAAGGGCGATCGGGGCGGGCCGCATCGCGGATCCGGAATCGTTCGCCGCGGAGGCAATCGGAACCGCCACCAGTCCGCTCGCATTCGGTTCCTGAATTTTCGGTTCGGCGGAACCAGAAGAGCGGAGAACCTCAGCGTTACGCGCCGGCAGAGAGATCGAAGGCGCAGGAGCCGGGAGGCTGTTTGCCTGCTGAGCGGCGGGTTGGATCGCCGCCTGACGGCTGCCGACGGAGTAACGGCGGCCCGACGCGAGCAGCAGCCGCGGCCGCATCGGAGGCGTCGAGACTCCGATCTGCGGTCCATCGGCATGAACGTCAACGGCGCGAAGATTGTCGATCCACGGCCCGGGGATCATTGCAACGCGATCGACGGGAAGCGCCCGAAGTCCGGCGGGAACCAGCAGCGCCGGAGCGAACGCCGCATTCAAGCGAAGCGCGTCCAGAGGAAGCTGCGCGCGAATTCCGCTCGCGATGGGCTCAATCGAATTCCTCGGGGCTGCCGCGAAGTCAGCGGGCCGGGGGCCGGCAAGCGCAAACATCGTATCGCCGCACGGGGCGGGATCGTGGTCCTCGACCACAGGAACCTGCTCCAGTTCGGTGGTCTTCGGCGCCGCGTTGAGCCAAACCTGCTGTACCGGATGGATCGCCACCGCGAGCGCGCTCAACTCGGCGACGGGCGTGGCCGGCGCGCCGGCTGGAGAGAGCTCCAATCGAGTTGCGGGGGCCAGGTCGAATCCGCAATCGAACTGGGGATAGACGCTGACCGGGCGCCGCAACGGAGCGGCGACCGCGACAGGCATCTCCTCGGCTCCAGCGAGCCGGTCTTCCATAAAACGCGGGCGCGTTGTCGAAGATTCCTTTATAAAGCCCGCGACAGGAATCTCGCCCGTGTTGACTTGCTGCAACCACCATGGCCGCTCTTCCGGAACTGGCGGCGGAACTTCAAAGAGCGCGGCAGATGGTTCGGTCTCCGCCTCAGACGGTCCAAGGATCGCTTCGACGGGACCCAGGGGCCGGTACGCGCGAAGAGAGTCGTGCGTTTGGTGAAGGCGCTCCACCGCCAGGCGCTCTTGTTCGACCCAGTACGCCTTGCGGTGCGCTGTCGAACAAAATTGCCCATTTGTGATTTTGCGATAAAGCGGCAATCTGCCGTCGCAATACAAGCATCTTATGTCATCTGCCCATGACATCGATTTAATAGTAGGCTCAATGGGCTGAAAATACTACGCGGTGAACTGCTTAGGTAAGGGTCGGGGGATTTGCTTAGAGCGATGCCGGTTTCGCGGCGTTAAGCAAGCGGTTCACCGGCCGGTTAAACCGCTTCCCGCGGCCGCGTCTCAGATTGCCGTGCTAAACGCCCCAGCAGTAGTCTTCCACCGCGCGCTCGATCGACGGGTCCGTCTCGCTCAGACGCATGATTTCGAGCCGCAGAGCATCGGCGAGAGCCAGCCAGCTCGCTTCGATCACGTTTTCCGAGACCCCGACCGTAGTCCAGCTTCGCCGGTGATCTGACCACTCGACAAGCACGCGGACTCGGGCCGCAGTCCCCTTCTTCGCGTCGAGCACGCGGACTTTATAATCGGTGAGACGCACCTGGGCGATCGAGGGATAGAGTTTCGACAGGCACCGGCGCAGGCATTGATCGAGCGCGTGCACCGGACCGCTGCCGGCAGCGGTGGCCGTGTGAATGTCGTCGTGAATTTTCAGCGTGACTGTAGCCTGCGTCTTGTCGGATTTCGTCGTGACTTCGTAACTGGCGACGTCGAAGATCTGCAACCCGGGATTCAGCGCCTCGCGAACCAGCAGCTCGAAGGTGCCTTCGGCCGTCTCCAGTTCGTAACCCTGAAACTCCATCTGCTTGATGCGGTCGAGCAACTCGCGGCGCGCGGCATCGTCCAGCCGGTCTTCCAGGCCGTGTTGCTTGAGCTTGTAAAGGATGCTTCCCCGCCCCGAAAGATCGCTCAGCAAAACTCGCTGGCGGTTGCCGACGGTTTTCGGGCTGATGTGCTCATAGGTGGCCGAATCTTTCAGCACAGCGCTGACGTGAACGCCGCCTTTATGGGCGAAGGCGCTCTGTCCGACGAAAGGCTGATCGCTTCGCAGCGGCAGATTCGCCAGTTCGGCGATGAATCGCGCCGCATTCGTCAGGTTGGCGAGCCGCTCCCTGCCGATCGTCGTGTGCCCGAGTTTGGTTTCCAGATTGGCAATGACCGAAGTCAGGTTCGCGTTGCCGCAGCGCTCGCCGTATCCGTTCATGCAGCCCTGGACGTGCGCGAATCCCTGTTCGACCGCGGCGAGCGTATTCGCCACGGCGAGGTCGCAATCGTTATGGACGTGAATTCCCAGCATCCCGTCCATGCGCTTCCGCACGTCGGCGCAGATCGCGGCGAGGCGCGCGGTCATTGTTCCGCCGTTTGTGTCGCAGAGAACGATCACATCGGCTCCGGCTTTCCTGGCGGCCTCGATTGTGCGCAGCGCAAAATCGCGATTGGCAATGTAGCCGTCAAAGAAGTGCTCGGCATCGTACACCACTTCCTTGCCGAGCGACTTGAGATAGCCCACGGTGTCGCCGATCATCTGTAGATTTTCGTCTTCCGATACGCCGAGCGCACGGTGCACGTGCAGATCCCAGCTCTTTCCGAAAATCGAGACGACCGGCGTCTCCGCGGCCACGATCGCCTGGATGCTCGGGTCATCCTCGACCGTCTTTCTGGCGAACCGGGTCGCTCCGAACGCCACAATCCGCGCGTGCTTGAACTGCTCCGACTTTACCCGCTCGAAGAAGTCTTTATCTTTTAGATTCGACCCCGGCCAGCCGCCTTCGATGTAGTCGATTCCCAATTCGTCCAGTTTGCGCGCGATGAGCAGTTTGTCCTCCGGGGAAAAACTGACGGCTTCGCCTTGGGTGCCGTCGCGCAGGGTCGTGTCGAATGTAAAAACTCGCATAAAAACCTCTTTCTGCCCGCCTGTTGCCGAAACTACGCTACTCCGGCTTCTTTCTTTTTCTTCAAAAACGTCATCATCCTGCGAAGTTCTTCGCCCACCTTCTCGATCGGCTGGTTCCGCGCCGCTTCTCTCATCTCCAGAAACTTCTTGCGGCCGGTCTGGTTTTCGCAGATCCATTGCCTGGCGAACTCGCCGGACTGAACTTCGCTCAGGATCTTCTTCATCTCTTTACGCGTTTCGCCCGTCACTACACGGGGGCCGCGCGTGTAATCGCCGTATTCGGCCGTGTCCGAAACCGAGTAGCGCATATAGCTGAGACCGCCCTCTTGAATGAGATCGACGATCAGCTTCAATTCGTGCAGGCACTCGAAATAGGCGATTTCGGGGTCGTATCCAGCCTCCACCAGAGTCTCGAATCCGGCGCGGATCAACTCGGTAACTCCGCCGCACAAAACGGCCTGCTCGCCGAACAGGTCGCTTTCGGTTTCTTCTTTGAATGTAGTTTCGATCACCCCGGCTTTCAGGCATCCGAGCGCCAGGGCGTAGGAGAGCGCCTGTTCGAGAGCCTTGCCCGACGCATTTTGATGCACCGCGACGAGCGCGGGAACGCCCACCCCTTCCGTGTACAGTTCGCGGACACGATGGCCGGGAGCTTTCGGGGCGACCATCGACACGTCGACCCCCTCAGGCGCGGCGATCTGTTTGTAGTGAATGTTGAAGCCATGGGCGAACATCAACGTTTTGCCCGGCTTGAGATGCGGCGTGACGTCGCGGTGATAAAGCTCGCCCTGGATGTGATCGGGGACCAGGATCATCACCACATCGGCGGCGGCCGCGGCTTCGGGAGTCGAAAGCACGCGAAGTCCGGCGGCCTCCGCTTTCGCGCGAGACCTGCTCGATTCCGGCAGGCCGACAACCACGTCGAGCCCGGAATCGCGCAGATTCATGGCATGCGCGTGCCCCTGGCTGCCGTAGCCGATAATCGCGATCTTTTTGCCCTTCAGAAGGCTCAGATCGCCGTCTTTTTCGTAGAATCGCTTAGCCATTTTGCAGAACTCCTTCTTCCTTGGGAATGGGCGGCGCAAGCTTCAGCTTTTTCGCTTCAAGCGAAACCGCGACCAGGCCGGACCGGGTGACTTCGATGTCTCCATAGGCGCGCATGACGCCGATAAACTCGTCGAGCTTTTCGGGATCGCCCGTTGCTTCAAGCGCGAATCCTTCAAGCGACGAATCAACGGCGCGCGCCCCGAAAATCTCCGCTTCTTTCAGGATCGCCGTGCGATTTTGCATGTTGGATCGAACCCGAACCAGCACCAGCTCCCGGCGGACGGCCGGGGCTTCGGTCAGGTCGGTCGCCTGAAGGACGTTGATCAGCTTGTTCATCTGCTTGATGAGCTGGGCGCGCTGATTGGGCTCGATATCGACGACGATACTCATCCGCGAAAGCTCGGGATCGAGCGTGCGCGCCACCGTCAGGCTTTCGATGTTGTAGCCGCGCGCGGTGAGCACTCCGGTGACGCGCATCAGCGCTCCGGGCTTGTTTTCCATCAACAGTGAGATGAGTTGCAGCATGGGATTTCTTATGCGACCACCGGTTGGGGCGGAGCGAGAACCATTTCGTTGATCGCCGCCCCCGCCGGGACCATCGGATACACGTTTTCAAACGGCGACACGCGCACGTTCAGCAGATAAGGGCCCGGCTCATTCACGCAGGCTTGCAGCGCCGCCCGCAGCTCGCCCGGATGTTCGACCGTGCGGCCCGTGAACCCGTAGGCTCCCGCCAGCTTTTCGGGATCGGGGAATCCGTCGAGCTGAACCTGCGAGAGACGATTGTGGTAGAACAGCTCCTGCCATTGACGAACCATGCCGAGGTAGCCGTTGTTCATCACGATGATCTTCACCGGCAGCCCCTGATTGGCGATGGTGGCGAGTTCGGGAATCGACATCTGGAACCCCCCGTCGCCGACAAGGGCGAAAACCAGTTTGTCCGGACGCGCCATCTGCGCGCCGATCGCCGCCGGCAGCCCGAAGCCCATCGAGCCGAGGCCGCCGGAATTGATCCACAGGCGCGGATGATTGAAGCGGATGAATTGCGCCGCCCACATCTGGTGCTGCCCCACATCGCTCGCGACGATCGCTTCCCCGCCCGAGAGCCGGTCGATTTCCGAGACCAGATGCTGGGGTTTGATCTCGTCGGCGGAAGTTTCCGGCTCCATCGGATGCTGGCGCTTCCATTCCGCGATTTGTGCGCGCCATGCGGCGCGGGCGGAGGCGTTCTTCCCGCGCAACTCCGGCGCCGCCTCCAGTTCCTGATTGATTTTCCTGAGTACACGCCTGGCGTCGCCCACGATGGGCAGATCCGCCGTGCGGTTTTTGGAAATTTCCGCTGGATCGATGTCCACGTGGATGACTTTGGCGCGCGGCGCGAAAGCCCCCAACCGTCCCGTAACGCGATCGTCGAATCGGGTGCCGAGCGCGATCAGCAGATCGCATTCGGTCATTCCCATGTTCGCCGCGTAGCTGCCGTGCATTCCCGGCATGCTGACGAAATTCGGGTGCGAACTCGGCAGAGCGCCCAAAGCCATCAGCGTGCAGACTGCCGGAGCGTCGAGTAACTCGACAAATTCCCGCAGCTCCCGATGAGCCTCGGCCGCGAGGATTCCGCCCCCGGCGTAGACAAACGGCCGCTTCGCTTCCCAGATCGTCTGCGCGGCCCGGCGGATCTGCCCCGCGTGGCCTTCGGTATAGACTTTGTAGCCCGGCAGGTGAATGGTCGACACAGGATGGTATTGCGCCTGCGCCTGGAACACGTCTTTCGGAATGTCGACCAGAACAGGTCCTGGACGCCCCGAAGTGGCGATGTGAAATGCCTCGTGAATCGCCTGCGGGAGATCCGCGAGATTCTTCACCAAAAAATTGTGTTTGGTGCAGGATCGCGTGATGCCGAACGTGTCGGCTTCCTGGAACGCGTCGCTGCCGATGAGCTTGGTCGAAACCTGACCCGTAATCGCCACCACCGGGATCGAGTCCATCATCGCGTCCACCAGCCCGGTGACAAGATTCGTCGCTCCGGGACCGGACGTCGCGCAGCACACCCCGACTTTCCCCGTCGCGCGGGCGTATCCTTCAGCCGCAAAGCAGGCGTTCTGCTCGTGCCGGACCAGGATGTGGCGAATCGGATGATCGTACATGGCGTCGTAGAGCGGCAGAGTGACGCCGCCCGGATAGCCGAAAAGACACTCCACCTTTTCGCGAGCCAGGCACTCCAGGACCATCTTTGCGCCGTTCATGAGCGTTGCCGACATTCGTTCCCCCATTAACGAAAAAGGCCACCGTCCGAGGGTTTTACCCCCGCCAGTGGCCAAGATTCCTTGAAAAATCGGGCCGATCAGGCGGGGCCGGTTACAACGGCCCCAATAATAAGTAGCCCGAGCGATACTACGCTGATAATTGCGGTAGAGAGACCGACGATGCGACGGTTGGCCTGGTTGGGTTCCGCTAGTTTCATCGATTGCTCTCGGAAATCAGAATACCCGAGAAGGATCGTAAATGCAATAGGGTATTGAGATTAGTAATATTAATGACATCATTGCCCCTTCGCCCTGGGATGGGGATTTACAGCGGCCCGCGCTACGCGCATGTTATCATCGCGAATTCCCGTGTCCTCAAACGGCGAAATCTATCGGAAGGTCGTGAGTGCCTGAGACCCTGGAACCTGCTTGGGCAATAGGGCTTGATCTATGGTGCGCGATCGCCGTCGGCGCGTTGATGGTCATTTTTTTCTGCCTGTCACGGCTCCACTACGGCGCATTGACCAGAATTCCCCGGCTTTCCGGCGGGGGTCCGGTTCCTGATTGCATGGTGGTGATTCCGGCGCGGAACGAGGAGGCGTTCATCGCTCGCGCGGTGAAGAGCCTGCCGCACGATACGGTAATCGTGGTCGACGACGGATCCGAAGACAAGACCGTGGAAGCTGCGCGGAAAGCCGGCGCGGGCGTGATGACCGCTCCTCCGATTCCGCAAGGGGGAATCGGAAAGGCGAATGCCTGCCTGGCGGGCGCTCGCGTGTTGACTTCAAAATGGATTCTTTTTGCCGACGCCGACACGTGGTTTGAACCCGGATTCCTGGCCGCGGCAGTCGCGTGCGCGGAGGCGAGCGGCCTGGCCTTCCTTTCGATCTATCCCCGGATCGAATGCGAGACCATTGCCGAGGCGATTCTCGCACCCTATGCGGCGGCGCTTTATTTTTGCGGCGTGAATGCGAAGGCGGATCCGGCCTCGATTTTCAACGGCCAGTGCCTTCTTGTCCGGCGCGACGCCTATGAATTCATCGGATCGCACGCCGCGGTGATGAATACGTTGACCGACGATGTGAAACTCGCGGGTCTCGCGCGCCGGCATCGTTTGAGCTTCGCGGCGGCCAAGGCCGGCGATCTGGCGCACGTGCGCTTGCGCGAACCCGGCGACGGATTCCGGCGTGCCGCGTTCCGCTTCATGGCCGTCAGTTCGTGGATGGGGATTCTGATCATGGCCGCGGGATCGATCGCGGCGCTGTGGCTTCCGGTCCTCGTCTGGCTGATTCTGGAGAAGCACTATCTCGCCGCGGCGATTTTCGGCCTGCTGCCGGTTGTTCTCGGGATGCCGTGGTACCGGAATCCGATCCGCGCGCTGCTTGCTCCGCTGGCGATTTATGGAATGATCCCCATCCTGTGGGGCGGGATGATCACGGCGCTGTCGGGATCGACAGTCGTGTGGAAGGGCCGGGAGATTTAGCTCCTTGCCCGGTTCAACGTTGGCGTTTTCACGCCGCCCCGCGCAGGAACCAGCGATCAAGTACGACGCGCCGGGCGAACCAAGGCATCGGGACGATACGATTCGCGATCCAATCGCGGGGAAGACGCGAACCGAGACGAGTCAACAACGCCGATGCCCTGCCGAACCGCGCGGCCAGGCGAGCCGGGTAGCGCTCCATCGGTTCGCGATCCGCGATGATCTCCGCGGCGATGAGTCCGGACTCGATCGCCGGCAGAATTCCTTCCCCGCTGAACGGATATGCAAGTCCCGCGGCATCCCCGATAAGCATCCAGCCATCTCCCGCGATGCGGCGCGGGGATGATCCATATAAGAGATAAGCGTGACCGCGAGGCTGCGGCGGCGCAAACGGGAGTTTCCAGGCGATGAATTCCTGTAGGTGTTGGGAAAGAGAATGCGAGTCCGCCCGTCCCAGCCCCACATTCAGGACGTTCCCTTTCCGGAAGCACCAGCCATAGCCGAGAAGATCGCGTGAAAAAAAGAGTTCGGGCGTATCTCCGCGAACCCCGCACCCGGCAGCCTCCGCGTCATTCATCTCGAATTCGGATTCCTGCGCGACGACAGCGTCGCAGGACTTCGCGCCCATTTTTTTCGCCACCGGACAGAAATGACCTCCCGCGCCGACGGCGATCCGCGCGCGGATGCAGCCGTTGGCGATCCACCCATCACCCGAGCGTTCGAGCGATTCGAGTGCCGCGCCTTCGAATACGCGCGCGCCGGACCGGCGCAGCAGAAAATAATCGAATTCGCGGCGGCGGATTCCGTAACTGACGGCATGTCCATAATCGACCTCCGTGCTGCGGCCTCCGATGACCCCGACCTTGAACGCGGTGATCGGTTGAAACACATTTTGCGCTGCATACGCGTCGCAATCGAGATCAAGGCGCCTTAAAACCCCGGGCGTGATCCAGCCGCCGCAGACTTTATCGCGCGGAAAACGCGCGCGGTCGAGGATGGCTGCGTCGATTCCGCGGCGGCGTAAGGCCCAGGCGCACGACGATCCGGCGGGTCCGCCGCCGACGATCAGGACATCGCAGAGATGCATGGCTTCGTTTGATAGATGTCATCGCGGGTCCAGGGGATCGCGCGGCACTGCGGTCCGGCAAAGGCGATCTGGAAAAGCTGGAGAGTGCTGGTGCGGAAACCGGCAATCGATCCCGCCAGATAAAGCCTCCAGGCGCGCTGGAACCAATCGTCATACATCGCCGCGACGCGAGCGCTCGATCGTTCGAAGCGCTCGAGCCAGTGTTCGACGGTCTTTGCGTAGTGCAGACGCAGGTTCTCGACGTCGAGGATCGAATAGGCGTGGGGCTCAAAAACCTCCATTGCCTGGCGGAGCGTGGGAGCGTAGGCGCCGGGAAAAATCCGTTTGCGAATCCAGCGGCTGAACCGCAGCGGATAACTGCGGCCGATGAAATGGATCAGGCCGCGGCCGGTGTCGCCGATCGCGCGGTGGATCACATCGCCGAATTCGCGGTAATGCGCCCGTCCGACGTGTTCCAGCATCCCCACCGAAACAAAAACGTCGTAACGTCCGGAGATGTTGCGATAGTCGTCTTCGATGAACTCGACGCAATTTTCCATTCCTTCGCGGCGGAGGCGATCCTTCGCATAGACGATCTGTTCGTGCGAAATGTTGTATGCCCTCACCCGCACTCCGTAGTTGCGCGCCATGTGCAGGGCGAAGGCTCCCCAACCGCATCCCGCTTCGACCACGGTTTCGCCGGGCTTGAGCCGCAGTTTGCGGCACACATGGTCCATTTTTGCGATTTGCGCTTCCTCGAGAGTCGCCGATGGATCGGGGAAGTAGGCGCAGGTGTAGACCAATTCCGGGTCGAGCCACAGCTTGTAGAACTCGTTGCCCAGGTCGTAGTGGCGATGGATATTCTGCCGCGCCCGCCGCGGCGAATTGTCCTGAATCAGTTCGTTGCACTTCGAAGCGAGGCGGGCATACCAGCGCGGTTCCTTCATGCTTTCGTAGACCCGGACCAGAAAATCGACGAAATCCCCATCGATGCGCACGCGTCCGGCAGAGTAAGCTTCGCCGAAGCCGATCTCAGGGTCGCGCAGCAATTCGAAAAGCGTTTTGCGGTCGCGGATGCGGACGGTGAATCGAGGCTCGACGCCGGCAGGAGCGTATTCCTCGCTTCCGAGGACGATCCGGACGGGCGCCGATCCGATGGCGTCGAAAATCTTTTCGGCCAGCCAGCGATTGAGATGCGAGTTCATGCGAATCTCGACCTCCCCGGACTTTCTCTCTTTTCCGTATCACATTCCCGCGCCGCCCGGCAACGGCCGCAAAATGAATCAGTTTCCATTCCGGCCAATCATTGTTTTGGAGGGATTCGAATTATCCTGTGCGCAGAGAGCCGGGGCGCTGCTATCGGTGGCCCGGATGCACCGACGGAGATGCCATGGGAACTTCTCTGAACGTCCGAACGATAGCCGAGGCGACGTCTCACGACAAAGCGTCCCCCTTGGTACAGGGGCTTAAACAGACCACCGTAGGAGACGTCTCCGACTAAATATCGCGCCACGGCAATTGCGTCTTCGGATCGCGTTCTGATCCGCCGCGGATGTAACCTTATGGACAGCCGCGTTATTGTATATGTAAGCGTTTTCTCGCCCACGTTCGGCTGAGTAGCGCCCGAATAACAGGAAGATGCCAACAACCTTGCCCCAAACCAGGGCCGCCGAATTCAGAGATCAACTGGAACGTCGCGTTCTGGTCGCCGATGGAGCCATGGGAACCGCCCTCTATGCCAAGGGTGTGTTTATCAATCGCTGTTTCGACGAGCTGAATTTATCGCTTCCGGCGCTGGTGCGCGACGTTCATCAGGAATATGTCAAAGCGGGCGCCGAGATCCTGGAAACGAACACCTTCGGAGCCAATCGGAAACGCCTGGGCGCGTTCGGTTTCGGCGAAAAAGTCCGCCTGATCAATCAGGCCGGCGTGCGCATCGCCCGGGAGGCGGCCCGGGATCAGGCTTTCGTCGCCGGAGCCGTCGGACCGCTCGGAATTCGTTTGGAACCGCTCGGCCCGACGAGTTTCGAAGAGGCGCGCGCGATCTTCCGCGAACAGATCGACGCCATGGTCGAGGCCGGCATCGACCTTCTGGTGCTCGAAACATTTCGCGACATGAACGAGATTCGCGAAGCGATTCTCGCGGCGCGCGAATCGGCGGGCTCCGACACGGTGGTGATTGCGCAGCTCAGCATCGAAGACGACGGCCGCCTCCGCGACGGAACCTCCACCGTCGATTTCACGCGGAATCTGGACGAACTTCCGGTCGATGTCATCGGGCTGAATTGCTCATCCGGCCCGAAGGTCATGCTCGAGACGGTCGAGAAGATGATCGCGTATACGAACAAGCCGCTCAGCGCGATGCCCAACGCGGGCCTTCCGACCACGGTCGAGGGGCGCAATTTATATTTGTGCTCGCCCGAGTATATGGCTCAGTATGCGCGCCGGTTTTTGATGAACGGCGTGCGGATCATCGGCGGATGCTGTGGAACGACGGCGGAGCACATCCGGCAGATGAAGAGCGAGGCGCGGAGTCTGGCTCATGTCGAGCACGCGCAATCCGTAGTGGTCGAGGAGCCCGCGGCCCGGCCGAAGGCGCTCGAAAAAATCCCGATGGCGGAAAAAAGTTCTCTGGGCGCGAAGCTCGCGGCCGGGAAATTCGTCGCCTTCGTCGAGATTCTTCCGCCGCGCGGGATCGATGCGTCGAAAGAAGTGGAGGGCGCGAGGCTGTGCAAAGATGCCGGGATCGACTGCATCAACGTTCCCGACGGCCCGCGCGCCAGCGCCCGTATGAGCGCCCAGGTGACGTGCCAGATGATCCAGCAGCAGGCCGGGATCGAGGCCGTGCTTCATTTCTGCTGCCGCGACCGGAATATTCTGAGCATTCAAAGCGAACTGCTCGGCGCGTACACGGTCGGCGTGAAGAACCTGATCTGTATCACGGGCGATCCACCGCGCATGGGAACGTATCCGGACGCGACTGCCGTCTTCGACGTCGATTCCATCGGCCTGACCAATATCGCGAATAATTTGAACCACGGGCTCGATCTCGGCGGGAATCCGATGGGATCGCAGACCGGCCTGCTGATCGGCGTCGGCGCGAACCCGGGCGCGCTGAACATGGACGAGGAGTTGCGCCGCTTCGAATGGAAGGTCAAGGCCGGAGCTGAATACGTCGTCACGCAGCCGGTTTTCGACCTCGATCTTCTCGAAGGATTTCTACAGCGCACGGCGCAGTACGGCCTGCCCATTATCGCCGGAATCTGGCCGCTGACGAGCTATCGCAACGCCGAGTTCATGGTGAATGAATTGCGCGTGCCCGTCCCGGAACCCTACATGGAGCGAATGAAAAACGCCGAGACCGTGGAAGCCGCGCGCGCCGAAGGCATCGCCATCGCGCGGGAGATGGTGCAGCGCGTGCGCCCGCTCGTTGCAGGCGTGCAATTGAGCGCTCCTTTCGGGCGCTATCAGATGGCGATCGACGTAGCCGACGCCATCGGCTCGCGCTAACCGCGAACGGATACACTGGAACACATCGTGGCGACCGATTTGATCGAAATCGATCCGGACCATCCAGGTGAGAAGGCCGTCGAACGCGCGGCCGCGGTCATTCGCCGCGGCGGAGTTGTCGCTATCCCGACCGACGCCCTTTATACGCTGGTCGCCGATCCGCTCAATCTCTTCGCAGTCCGGCGCGTGTTCGAAGCTAAGGGGCGCGAAGCCGGCCGGTCGCTGCCTCTGTTGGTGAGCGATGTCCTCATGGCGGAGGAACTCTGCAAGGATATGCCGGCGCGGTTTTATCTACTGGCCCGCCATTTCTGGCCGGGACCGCTGGCGATTATCGCTCCGGCGTCGTCCCGCGTTCCTTTGAAGGTGACCGGGAACACTGGACGCCTGGCGGTGCGCCAATCGAAGTCGCGCGTGGCGAATGCGCTGCTTGAAAGGTTGAATCAGCCCCTGATTTCGACGAGCGCCAATCTTTCCGGCGAGCCGACCGCCGCCAGCGGAATCGAGGTTTTCGGTACGATGGACGGCCGCGTGGATCTGGTGCTCGATGGCGGGCTGGCCGTCGGTCCCGGCGCAACAACCATCGATGTGACGGAGCCCTACTGGCGCGTCATCAAGGAAGGCGCGATTCTCGAAAAAGATATCGCGGAGGTTCTTAAAGGCGCCTGACCTGATGATCGACTCATCCGTCTCACCGGCCCGATTGGTGCAGAATGGCTATATGCCTGCTACCACCGCCAATGGGAAAATCTGCTATGTCGAAATCCCGGCGGCCGGGATCGCCCGGTCCGCCGAGTTCTACAAGCGCGTCTTCGGCTGGAATGTCCGCACGCGCGGCGATGGAAGTACGGCGTTCGACGACACCACCGGCCAAGTGAGCGGCAGTTGGGTCCTCAAACGGCCGCCTTCGGCAACTCCCGGGCTGCTGATCTACATCATGGTCGACAGCGTTGCCGCGACGCTCGATTCCGTCGTCGCCAACGGAGGCGAAATCGTTCAGCCGATCGGCGGCGACGCGCCGGAAATTACGGCCCGGTTCAAGGATCCTGGCGGCAACGTCATTGGCCTTTATCAGGAGCCCTCCTAGATTCGCGGATCTGCGTTTTCCGCTCGAAATTTTCATGAAGAAGCTGGAATAATTTCCGCGCCCGATTCCCGCGCGGCTCCCGGTCCACTTCGTCAAATTCGATCGGTCCAGGATTTCCACGCTCGAAAATCCAGTAAGTCCCATAACACCGGGACAGATGATACGCGGAGGTAAGCGTGGCCGCCGCGTGCGCAAAAACGCGGGGCTCGCTCCGCTCGAAAACTTCCTGAAATTCCCGATAGGACCGGTCGAGTACGAGGAGGTCCGGTTGCAGACCGCTGTAGGTGCCCAGACGCCAGTCATCGGCAAAACCGTGGAATCCTAATCCGAACCCCAGGGCGGCGGTTCCGGCAATGGTCTTCCCCGCACCTCGTTCCTTCTCCAGATCCGCGATTGCCGGCAAATATTGACGGCGATATTCGTCGGCCCGAATATGGGCCACCGACGTTCCGATTTGCAGAAATGCAAATATACATACGATCGCCGACGCCAACAGCCGCGCCTCGGCTTTACGCCGCCACAAATCGGCAATCCAGACCGCGAGAACCGCGTCGTACCAAACAACGAGATAGTGCAGGTACATTCCCGCCTTGAATCCCTCAAAGAACGTAAATGCGATCAGGACGGTGAAAACGCAAACTGCAAATGTTCGTCCGCCGGCGTTGAAACTCCGCAGTTTGACCACCAGCCATATCAGCGAGGCGAGGTACAGAAGCACAACCAGCATCAGCGCTCCATTCATCTCCCCGCCCCACATGCTGCTGAGGCTATACCATTTGAAATATCTGTACATTTCGGCGGAGACGGATCGCAGAGGATGAAGTATGCCGGTCGCGCGGGTTCCGTCGCGGCTCGCCGCGTTTGCGGCAAATTGGATCCGAAAATCGGAAGGATCTTGCAGAATGTAACGGGCCCAAAGTCCCGCAAACAAAAGGTAGGGCACGGCTGCCAGCGCGAAGTACTTTTTCTTGATTCCCGAAAAGCCGTCGCGCAAAGCTAAAACCGGCACGGTAAGCCCGACCCAAAGCGCATTCGGATGCGTGAAAATCGCCGCTGCCAGCAAAGTCTGGCTTGCGATGATCGCCAAGCCCGGCCGTTCCGGCCGAAAATGAAGATACGCCGCCAGTGAGCCGGCCGCCAACGCGTTTGCAGCGGCTTCCGCCCGTCCATCCGCAGCCGTCCAGAGGAACATAAAGTCGATCGAAACCAGCAACACCGCAATTGCGGGAACATACGATTCCGGGAATAGACGATCAAGGATGTAGAACAAAGCGAGCAGCCCGAGCGCTCCCCACAGAATCGAATAGAGCCGCATCGCCAGCAGGGAGAACCCGGCGGCGCGGAACAGGCCGGCTAACGCGACGATGTGGTTGGGAACCGTCACATACACACGATGCTGGATCCCGCTCAGATACGCATTCAGGAAAGTTCCGCTCGGTTCGAGCACACTCATGCCCATCTCGCCTTGAAATGCGAGATTGTAGGCGGCGTTTGCATACCAACCCTCGTCGCACCATGGAAGCTTCGTCTTCGCGATCAACAAAGTCATTGCGATGTAGATCGCGAGTGCGCCCGCCGCGAGCGCGCTGTTACGCATCCGGGAATGTTAGCACGTCTGGTATGATCATTCAGGAGCGTTCCTGCTTGGTTTGTGTGCGGCTTCCATAAATTGATCCAACAGTCAATGTCATGGGATCTAGCTCGTTTTAAACGCTGGTGAGCAAGCTCCGGCGGCTGATGCCGCCATGGAGAAGCCTGAAGGCGTGCGGAGGATCCCCCCTGTTAAGTTCAGGGTCAATGACGGGGGCTAGGACGGCTCGGTGGTGCGCTCCTTAGAAAACGCAGCTCCCTTCTGACAAATTTACTTTTTATCGGCGATATTTTCGGCTCCGTCGGCCGGAACCTTGTCGCGCGGCATCTCAAAGAGATCGTTTCGGCGGAAAAAATCGATCTGACGATCGCCAATGCGGAAAACTCCGCGGGCGGATTCGGCATTACTCCGCAGCTCGCCGAGGACCTGTTCGGATACGGTCTCGACATCCTGACCAGCGGCAATCACATCTGGGACAAGCGCGAGATCTACGATTATTTCGCCCGCCAGCCGCGGCTGCTGCGTCCGGCAAATTACGTTGAAGACCTCCCCGGGCGCGGCGTGATCGTCGCCCAGGCGCGCAACGGCATCCACTGCGCGATTCTCAATCTCCAGGGGCGCACATACATGCCCTCGACGGATTGTCCGTTTCGAAAAGCCGACGCGCTGCTCGCCGCCCTGCCGCCCGAGGTAAAGGTCCGCTTCGTCGATTTTCACGCGGAGCTGACCAGCGAGAAAATGGCAATGGGATGGTATCTCGACGGGCGCGTTTCGGCGGTGATCGGCACGCACACGCATATTCCAACAGCCGATACGCGAATCTTGACGAACGGGACTGCCTACCAGACAGACGCGGGGATGACGGGACCCTATCACTCGGTGATCGGCGTGGACAAGGACATCGTTTTGCAGAAATTTCTCACCCAATTGCCGGTGAGGATGGAGGCGGCGCGGCATGGCGGTGAACTGCACGCCGTTATCGTCCAAGTGGATGAATCGACGGGACGCGCGGCGTCCATCCGCCGGTGCACGGTAAGCTAAGGGCTCAGCATGACGTTGGGGTTCGAACAGGCTCGTGAGTGCGTTCTGCGGCAGACGCAGCGGCTCGGCGCGGTGGAGCAGGTTTCGCTCCTCGACGCCGCGGGCCGCGTTTTAGCGGAGCCGGTTCTTGCCGACCGTGATTATCCTCCGTTCCCGCGCGCGGCTCGCGACGGATTTGCCGTGCGTTCCGCCGATCTTCCAGGACGGCTGCGAGTCGTCGGCGAAGTTCGCGCCGGGGAACGATTCAATGGATCGGTCGGGGCGGGAGAAGCGGTGGAGATCATGACCGGCGCTCCTATGCCTGATGGAGCGGATCAGGTCATCATGATCGAGCACACGCGCCGCGACGGTGATTGTGTGATCATCGACCGGGCCGCAAAGCCCGGCGACAATTTCAACGCGCAGGGCGCCGAGGCCAGGCGGGGCCAGCAGGTTCTGGGCCCCGGAAAGCGCCTCGGCTTCGCCGAGATCGCTTTGCTGGCGATGATTGGCCGCCCGTGCGCGCAAGTGTACCGAAAAGCTCGCGTCGCGATTCTTCCCACCGGGGACGAGATCGTTGAGACGGGAACCGAGCCCGCGCCGTTCCAAATCCGCAATTCGAACGCCTGGTCGCTCGCAGTGCAGGTGGCGCGCGCGGGCGGAGTTCCTGAAATCCTCCCGATCGCCCGCGACAACTACGAATCGACCCGGGAACTGGTGGAGCGTGGGCTGTCGCTCGATCTTCTGCTGCTCTCCGGAGGGGTCTCGGCGGGAAAATACGATATCGTCGAGCGAGTTCTCGCGGATGCCGGCGGAAACTTCTTCTTCGACCGGGTTCTGATTCAGCCGGGACAGCCCCTCGTGTTCGGATCGGCCAAAGGAAAATTGTTTTTCGGATTGCCGGGAAACCCCGCCTCGACGATGGTCACATTCGAGCTTTTCGCCCGGGCGGCGATCGAAAAGATGAGCGGCGAATCGACTTCCATGCTGCCGCTGCTTCGCGCCAGGCTCACGCGGGAATTTCGCCACAAGACCGGCTTGACGCGATTCCTTCCGGCGCGGCTCAGCGAGGATGGATCGTCCATCACGCCGGAATCATGGCAAGGTTCGGGAGACGTGGCGGCGCTCGCCCGCGCAAATGCGTTTCTTGTCGCCGACGCCGATCGCGAATCATGGGCGGCCGGCGACGATATCCGGGTGCTGCTCAAATGAAGAAGCTTTCGCACTACGATGCCAGCGGACGGGCGCGGATGGTTGACGTGTCCGGCAAAACTCCCACCAGGCGCACGGCGACTGCGCAGGCGTTCGTGAAAATCAGGCCGGCGGTGCTGAAGAAACTTGCGAATAATCCCAAAGGGAATCCGCTGGAAGTGGCCCGTATTGCGGGAATCGCCGCCGCCAAACGGACTTCGGACCTGATTCCGATGTGCCACCCTCTGATGCTTTCTCACGCCGACGTTTCCGCCGGGATCGAAAAACGCGGCGTCCGCATCACAACAACAGTGACCACCAGCGGACAAACCGGAGTCGAGATGGAAGCGCTGACCGCGGCCGCCGTCGCTGCCCTGACGGTCTACGACATGACGAAGGCGCTCGATAAATCGATCGAAATTCAGGATCTCTACCTGGTGGAAAAAACGGGCGGCAAAAGCGGAGACTTCAAGAGATGATTCGCGCCGCTATCGTCACCGTGAGCGATTCCGCCATAAACGGAACGCGAGAGGACCGTTCCGGCCCCGCGCTTGAAGAGCGGGCGCTTGCGCTCAACTGGACCGTCGCCGAAAAGCGCGTGGTTCCTGACGATGTCGAGCGGATTTCAAACACCATTGCCGAACTCTCCTCGTTATGCGACCTGATCGTGACGACCGGAGGTACCGGGATCGCCCCGCGTGACGTCACGCCGGAAGCGGTCCGCGCGGTTGCGGAGAAGGAATTGCAGGGATTCGGTGAGTTGATGCGCAGCGAAGGCCGCAAGATCACTCCTCTGGCGTCTTTGTCTCGCGGTTCCGCTTATATACGCGGGACGGCGTTAATCGTGACACTTCCCGGCTCACCCCGGGGTGCGGTAGATTCGTTGAATGCGGTGAGCGATTTAATCCCGCATGTGGTTGATTTACTACACGGACGGACGGAGCACGTTCAGAAACCGACGTCCTGAAGCCTGCATCTAAGTTACAGGAGCGCCATGCGGAAAGCCTTCGTCTTTCTTTGTGTTACGGGTTTGCTCGCGGCCCAGGAACCGCAGGAACAGCCGTTGATCAAGGTCACAACGCTGAACGTGCTTGCGCCGGTGACGGTGCTCGACAAATCCGGAAGCTTTGTTCCTGGTCTGAACGTTTACGATTTCCGCCTGACCGACAACGGTAAGGTGCAAAAGATCACCGAGGATCTGACCAATCACCCGATCTCGATGGTGGTGGCGATCCAGGCAAACGCCGACGTCGAAAAAATTCTTCCGAGCATTTCACGCCTGGCCAACGTTTTTGAGTCTCTCGTGGTTGGCGAAGACGGCGAGATGGCCGTCCTGATGTTCGATCACCGGGTGCAGACGCTGACCTCGTTCACGAACGATCCTTCGCAGATTGAAGCGGCATTTCGCAAACTCAAGCCGGGCAGCTACACCTCGGCTTTGAACGACGCGACGATGCAGGGCATCAATATGCTCAAGTCGCGCCCGACGAACCGGCGGCGGGTGTTGGTGCAGATCGCTGAGAATCGCGACAAGGGAAGCTCGATCAAGACTCGGGAAGTTCTCACCGAAGCCGATTTCGCCAATGTCTATATTTATTCGATCAACATTTCGCAACTGCTGAGCGCGCTGACCGGGAAAGCGCAGCCGAATCGTCCGAGCATGTATTCCCTGCCCCCGGGCGCGGTTCCGCTGCCGCTTGGACAGATCAACACGGCCACCACGGAATCGCAAATGAATATGGGCAACTGGGTTCCTGCGCTGAAGGACATCTTCGACGCGGCGAAGGGTCTTTTCGTGCCCGATCCCTTGGATGTCTACACGAAATACACCGGGGGCCGGCAGTTCTCGTTCAAGAGTCAAAAGGCGCTGGAGCGCGATGTCGCTCAGCTTGGCGATGAGTTGCACAGCCAGTACATACTGACCTACAGCCCGAACAACCAGACCGAGGGCGGCTATCATCAGATTGTGGTGCAGGTGATGAAACCCAATCTGACCGTGCGTACCCGGGACGGTTACTGGATCGCCGCAAAAGCCCAGTAGCGAATGGAAACACGAGACCTTGGCAGAACCGGCCTGCGCGTCAGCGCGCTCGGCTTCGGCGGCTCGGAGATCGGCTTTGAAAAAGCTCCGCAGGCCGATGTCGATCGTCTGTTGAATTCCGCCCTTGACGCCGGACTCAACGTGATCGACACGGCGGCTTTCTATCCCGAAAGCGAGAAGAAAATCGGCCGCGCCATCGGATCGAGGAGAAAACATTTTTTCCTGTTTACGAAGTGCGGCTTTCCTGGAAGCGACGATCCGGAGCACTGGAGTTCCGAGGCCCTCACGCGCTCAATCGACCGGAGTCTCGCCGACCTGCAAACGGATTACGTGGATTTGATCCAGCTTCATACCTGTAGTGAGCCGAAACTGCGCCAGGGCGAGGTAATCGAAGCGCTCCGCCGCGCCCGCGATGCCGGCAAGACGCGCTTCATCGGCTATAGCGGGGAAGCAGAGGCGGCGCTCCACGCAATCGAGTGCGGAGCATTCGACACGCTGCAAACTTCGGTGAACATAGCCGACCAGTCTTCGATCGATGAGATTCTTCCCAAAGCGCGCGCAGCCGGCATGGGGCTGATCGCGAAACGTCCCATCGCGAATGCGGCTTGGAAAACAGGGCGCAAGCCGGCGAGCAGCTATCATCACGAATATTGGGACCGTCTTCAGGAGCTCGCTTACGATTTTCTCTGCGACGGATTGCAGGAATCGATTTCGGTTGCGCTGCGTTTCACGCTGGCGCAGCCCGGCGTGTCCACTGCGATCGTCGGGACGACCAAACCGGATCGCTGGATATCGAATGCGGCAATGCTCGAAGCTGGACCGCTCGATCCGGCGTTGATCGAGCGTATCCGGACGCGATGGCGCAGCGTCGCGAAGCCTCATTGGGTCGGGCAGGTGTAGGCGGGAATGGCGCCGGGCATAGCCGGCTGGCCAGCCGTTTGCGGCCGGCCCGTGCGAGGCCGATTTCGATTTAATGCGCCCGCTCGATTACGGCGCTCATCGAGCCCTTCGAGCGCGGCATCCGCGGATCGGCCCCGTAAGCGTGGATCTGGTCGCGGCCGAACTCGGCCTGCTCGCGCTCACAGGTCATGACGATCGTACGTCCGGTCGTATCGACCTCGACCGCGTGCTGGAAAGCCGCCTCCGTCGACAGAACGAACAGGTTGCAAAGCATTTCGACGACGTAATCATAAGTGTGGTCGTCGTCGTCGAGCAGTACGACGTGAAATAGCGGAGTGAGATCCTCGCGCTCCGCCGTTTCGGCGTCAGGTAGGATGGTCGGGCGCGTCATGTCTTCTCCTCGATGTTAAAATGGAGGGGAAAGGGGGCGCAACGGATTCGACGGGATTGCATTCGTCGTGGGAAGTCGTGCCGGGTTCCGAGCTCCCGTAAAACGATCGGAAAACAACAACTGCCAATAATCAGCAGTTTGCTTACGCTGCCTAATTTTAGGTAGCCGCCCTGGGCCGATGGGCCTGCACGCGGCCCGAGGGCGTCATGTTGCAGGATAGGTCCAAGTCTTCCGTCTGGAGACGAAAGCCGAGATCAATCAGGCTAAGCCGCTTCGTTCTTGCCGGTTTTTTACGGAGCGGACCAAAACTACCGAACCGGAAACGCACGTAGCCTTTCTGCGGTGGACTTTCTCGGACGCGGGTTCAACTCCCGCCGCCTCCACCATCGATCTGAAAACTTTTTTGACAAGGATCGTATTATTTCGATCATTTCTCCGTTCATCGCCATGGTGCCGAGCGCCTCTGGTGAGTCCATTAACTCTGAGGTATACTAATGTTTACGTCTAACGAGTCCTGGCGCGGGTGTGTTGGCGCCTGCGGACGGCATCCCCAATTTGCGGTCGGGCGGCTGTGGACAGGAACGTGTGGCGGTTTGGACAGGTGGGTGAGTGGTTAAAGCCAACAGACTGTAAATCTGTCCGTCCTTGCGGCGTACGAAGGTTCGAATCCTTCCCTGTCCACCATGAGTTTTGCTGGTCGGCGTTGAACCGCTCCCTATGGTCGCGGCTCTGGAAGCACTCTGAGCCGCGGCCGAAGGAAGCGGTTTAACTTGCAAGCTGGCGCGAATGGGCCGTTGTAGCTCAGTTGGTAGAGCGCGTCCTTGGTAAGGACGAGGTCACCAGTTCAATCCTGGTCAACGGCTCCAGATTTTTTGAAGTACTTCGTTTACGTGCTCCGAAGTATTCCGACCGGGAGACACCACATCGGAATCGCGGCTGATGCTGAAAAGCGTCTTCCCGAGCACAACACGAAATCGGGCAGGTGGACAAGCGCTCATAAGCCTTGGGCGCTGGTTGCGACGGAAGAGTATCCGGACCGGCCAACCGCCAGCCGGCGAGAACGATTTTTAAAGAGCCGCGAAGGTTTGACGGATCGAAGGAAACTGTATGGCGAAGGAAAAATTTGATCGCAGTAAGCCGCACGTCAACGTAGGCACGATCGGGCACATCGATCATGGCAAGACGACCTTGACGGCGGCGATCACCAAGACGCTGGCCAAGCATAATCCCAAGG